>Ga0207659_10000001_pt1 | contig 660958 bp, 607 predicted proteins | sample KBSM43metaG_FD_184330 | JGI IMG/M metagenome (GOLD analysis project Ga0207659, IMG submission 184330) | Miscanthus rhizosphere microbial communities from Kellogg Biological Station, Michigan, USA - KBS M4-3 metaG (SPAdes) (version 2) | ecosystem: Host-associated > Plants > Roots > Rhizosphere...
CCCGTTCGCCGCTCGACTGTGTATTGCTACACGCCTCGCTCGACTTGCATGTGTAAAGCACGCCGCCAGCGTTCATTCTGAGCCAGGATCAAACTCTCCAGTTGAACTGAAAAAGTCTGAAGCTCTGGCACCAATCGATGAACGACTGATGCTCTTATTCGGATACTGCTTAATTGTGTTTCGAGATTCGGTTCGCGAATCTCAAAAGGAATCACGTTTGCCTTCGTTGCTTTCCTATTCAGTTGTCAAAGAACCGGCCTCGCCGAAAGGGCGGCAAGATTGCCAGACCCTCCCGTCCGTGTCAAGCGGAATGGTTCCGTTTTCGAACGAACTCATTCCGTCTGACCCGGACACAGGTATTACAGCGGATACTGCGGACGTGAAAAGAGCGGGGCGGGTACTGCAGGGAACGGTAATTCTAGGTGCCGTGCGCGCCGTTTGTCAACGTCTCGCGCGCGGGGAACTCTGATAACTGATGCCGCAACCCGCTTATTTCGTGGCCTCGCGCCGTGACTTAAGTTGCTGCTGAGTCACGGTTTAACCTCGTCAAAGATCCCTCTGCCGCGTCGGGACATCGGATAACTTCCGAGGTGTGATTCATATTCCGAGCCGGGCCGCCAGCTCGCTCCTGCGAAGCTTGCCCAGCGCCGTGCGTGGAATCTCGCTCACGCGATGCACCGCCCTGATGCGCTCGAACGGCAGAACCCGTTCGTTGAACGCCTCGACAATCGCCGTGGTCTCCGTCGTCATCACCGCAAGATGGATGACATGGCCGAGGCGTGCATCGCGCGCCGCCACGATGGCTGCGTTCGGCTCGATCTGAGCGAGAATCCGGTCGAGCCTGCCGAGGTCGACCGACTCGCCGCCGATCTTCACGAAGTCGCCTTCCCGGCCGGTAACCTTCAGGACACGCCCCTCGACACTGCCGAGATCAGGCGTCAGGAACCAGCCGTCGCGTTTTGGATCTTCGAACCCCTCCTCGGTTGCATAACCCGTCAATAAAGAATCGCCGCGAATGGCAATGCAGCCATCCTCTGTACGCGCCTCGACATGATCGAGCAGCACGAGCTCCGGACCGTCCAGCGTCGCCGTGGCGACCTGCGAGGCGGTTTCGGTCATTCCGTAGCTCGGCAGCAGCGGCCATCCTTCGGCACGCGCCTCCTCATACAGCTCAGGCGCGAGCGCGCCGCCGCCCACCACGATCGCGCGAAGCGCCGCCGGCACGGACAAGCCGCACAGATCGCGCACCTGCGCCGGCACCAGCGCGGTGAGCGTGACGCCTTCGGCTTCGCACAGCTCGATGAACGCGTGCGGATCCCACGTCGCGCTGACCACCCGCGCGCCGCTGAGCGACGCCCGCGCGTGAATCCCGAGGCCGCCGACGTGGAAGGTCGGAAGCACGCAGCACCAGACATCGGCCGGCGTGGACTTGAGATGGCGATTGACGGCCGCGGCCGAGGCGAGAATCGCGCGCTTCGACAGCGCGACCAGCTTCAACGAGCCGGTCGTGCCGGAAGTCGAGAGCCAAACGTGCGCGGGCAGTGCCGGCGACGCGGTGAACATCCGCTCGAGCCGCCGGCGTTCGTCACCCGGCAACCGCGGGTTGAGCAGGAGATGCGTTTCGTCGCTTGCGAAGTCCATGAATCGCCGCCGCGGCCAGGAGAACGATGAACGTCGCCGCCGCGGCTTTCACGCCGTCGTCGAATTCCTTCGGCTGATAGCGCAAACGGACGATACCGCGTCCGGGCGGCACGAACACGCCGACGAACGCGCCGTTGACGCGTACGTGCGGCATGCGCCGGCCGTTGTAGTACGCGCGCCACCCCGGCCACCACTCGTCGCTGGAGACGAGCAGATTCCAGCCGTTGCTCGCGACGTCCAGCTCGACGTCGTTCGCGCCGTAGCGGACGACGAGCACCTCGCCACCGCCGGTGTCATTGGGAATCGCGCCGGCGAGCCGCGACACTTTCTCGGGGATGTGATCGACGAGCGTGCGCGCGCGATAGTCGCTGATCTCGTTCTTCATCCGCGCGACGGTCATCCCGAAATCGGGCTCGACGTCGAAGTGGCGCGCGAGGAAGTAGCGCGGCAGCGCGCGATCGTTGCGGAACACCGCGCCGTCGGCGCCGCGGTAGATCTCGACGGCGTCGTCGCGTCCGGACGTGCCGCCGGGCGGGACGTAGAGGTAGCGGACGTTGAGGTAGTCGGCGAACGGATAGTGCGTCATCCCGATGATCTGCTCGAAGCCGCCGGCCGCGAAGTAGCCGGTGAAGAGACGCAGATACTCCGGCGAAGTGAATGGACTGGTCGACTTCACGTCTTCGAGGCCGTACCAGCCGGGCGTGTCGGGCAGCAGCGACCAGCCGCGCGCGACGATGCGATACGGCGGCGTGCCGCGCTGCATCGCCGCGATGGCGCCGGTCACCGGCATCACGTCTTCAGGCGCCGCGGGCGGGTTGTAGCGCCACGTCGCCAGCAGCAGATCGGCGAAGACGAGCAGCATGATCGGAACGGGGCGGCAGCCGACGAACAGAAGAAGCGCGAGAAACGCGAGCGGCGCGAGAAGCTGGAAGGTTTCGAAGGGCGTGATCCAGCTTGGAAAAGCAGTGACCAGGACGGCGATGTGGACTGCGGCGGCTATCGCCGCCGCTTTCCAAAGCGGCGGCCTTGCCGCCGCAGTCCAAAACGAGTCGAGCGCGATGACGGCGAGGATCACCACGCCGAGGTTCCAGAGAAACCGGAAACGCTGCAGCAGAGAGATGTTGAGGATCGGGACGTGCCGCAAAAACGCCGGCTCGGTGATCAGCAAGAGCGCAATCGCGATCGCGCCGAGGGCGAATACACCGAGGCGACGCGCTGGTGTGGTGCGCGCCTCCGGCGCGCCCCCGCGCATAGGCGCGCCGGAGGCGCGCACCACACCAATCATCGCGAGTGCCAGCGTGACGAGGCCGACGTAGCCGCACACGACCTCGCCGTAGTCGTCGAGCAGATCGGGGAAGCGCGGCTCGGGCGGGCGATACGTGCCTCCCGGTACGGTGCCGCGAATGTTCGGCGCGATGAGGGTGGTGAACCACGGCGCGCTGAGCTGATGCCGCGGCGGATTCCGGAGCAGCTCCGTCATCAGCGCGTAGCGATTGCTCAGCGGCACCAGCGCGACCGTCGGATACCAGAAGAACGCCGTGAGCAGCACCGCCGCGAGCGCCGCGCACGCCGCGAGGAGCAGCGGCCGCGCGCGCCGCATGTACAATGCATACACACCAGCGGTCAGCCCCACCCACATTTCCGCCTCGGGATGCCCCGATAGCACCGTCATCGCCAGCGCGATTACAAGAAGCGCGAACGCGCGCCCGCGCGGACGCCGCATCAGCTCATCGGTCGCCGCCAGCGCCATCGGCAGCGACATCATCGTCAGCCCGAGCGGCATCAGCAGCGTGACGATGTGAAACGTGGAGAACGTGTACGCGACCGCGCCGAAAAGCGCGGGACCGTCACGGAAGTCCTGATTGCGCAGAAAAACGAAAAAGAAAAACAGCGAGAAGAAGAGGCGCAGTGCGACGGAGAGCGTCCACGCCTTGCCGATCGACAGGTAGAGGCCGAGGAGCGTGAAGGGATGGGCGATGGTGTGCTGCTGATCGGAAAGCAGCGGCGTGCCCGAGCCGATGCGGCGATTCCAGAGCGGCGCCTCGCCCCCTTTCACGATCTCTCGCGCGGTCCCGGTCCAGGCGATGAGCTGCTGGAACGCGATGCCGGTGTTCGCGCGCACGGCTTCGCGGCCGAGCGCTTTCCACGGATAGGCGTGGTACGCGAGGCCGCCCGGCAGATCGACCTTGCGGGTGAAGAGCGTTTCGCCCTGATAGATCGCGATCGCGGCATAGATGCCGAGGACGATGCGCCACGGCACCGGACGAAAGAGCGCGTTCCAGACGAGCACCAGCGCGAGCGAGACCGCGACGAAGATCAGAGTCGCTGCCATGGAAGACGCTCCAGAAGGTCGTCGAAGCCGATGCCGGTGCCTTTCGGTGCAAGGAGGCGCGCGCCGTCGGCCTCGATGCGCTCGATGAATTCGTTCGGCTCGTAGAGGACGTGCGTGAAGAGGCCGCAGCGTGCGCTGACGTTGTGCTTCGCGGCGACGTACGCGGCGTGGAACTGCCCGACCGGGTGATCCATGTAGGACGTCACGACTATCTCGCCGTCGAATGACGGGAACGCGGGAGACAGCGCAGGTTTGTGAATGAGCACGTCCGCCGGGCCGTGAGCGCGGTCTCGCGCGATGCGCAAGTCCGTGCGCAGGTCCGAGAGATCGGGACACGGATCTTCGATGAAGTCGATCCGTTCGCGCGGCAGTGCCTTCGCAATGCGCACAAACTCGTTCGGCGTCAGCGTGGCGTTGAAGTCGATGCGCAGCCGCACGTCCGGCGGGATCGAGTCGATGCCTTTGAGTTTGACGGTGTCGAAGGCGCCGGGAGGATCGTCGCCGGGCCAGTGGCTTTCGGGAATCGTCAGTCCGTCGAACAGCGACACGCCGCGCGCGCGCGCTTCAGCATCGATGCGCGCGTAGTGCAGCGCGGGCGACGTCTCGATGTTTGCGAGCTGTTCATCGAGCGGCGCGTCGCCGAGCTCCGGCCACGGATGAATGTCCGCGAAACCGTCGCCGGCCCGCAGCAACGCGCCTTCACGCGCGCCCGGCTTGGCGAGCGCGCTGAGGCGACGGCGCGGGGTCAGCGTGTAGCGGCTGATCCAAAGCTGCATGCGATGACGAACAGGATACCGAACGCCCACTGCAGCGCGCCGGCCATGCCCAGGCAGCGATTGAGATCGCGGCCGCGGCTGCGCATCGCGCAGGCGATGACGAGCAGCGCCAGCGGCAGCGCGATCAGCGGAATCCAGCTGATGACGAAAACGGCGGCGAACGGCGCGAGCGCGAAGAACACGACTTCGATCCGCGCGAACGTCTCGCCGAACCGCGCCGCCAGCGTCTTCTTGTTGCTGCGGCGGTCGTTCTCGAGGTCGCGCAGATTGTTGATCACCAGCAGCACGGTCGCGAGACAGCCCGCCGCGAACCCCGCGAGCAGTACGTTTCGCGTGATCCGCAATGTCTGCACGTAATACGTGCCGCTCACGGCGATCACGCCGAAGAAGAGAATCACGAACAACTCTCCGAGCCCCTTGTACGCGAGCGGATACGGCCCGCCGGTGTACGCGTACGCGAGCGCCATCGATGCGACTCCGATCGCGAGCAGCGGCCAGCCCGCGCGCACGATCAGCGGAACGCCGCAGAGCGCGGCGCCGAGGAGACAGACGTACGCGCCGCGCATCACGGAATCGGCGCTGAGCAAGCCCGCCTGCGTCACGCGCAACGGCCCGAGGCGCTCGGCGGTATCAGCACCCTTCCTGAAGTCGAGCGCGTCGTTGATGAAGTTCGTCGCGATCTGGATCAGCACTGCACCGAGGAGTGTGCAGGCGAAAAGCGGCCAGGAAATGGCCGGCGCCGCGAGCGCGGTGCCGATGAGGACCGGGACAATCGCGGCCGAGAGAGTCTTGGGGCGGGCAGCAAGGAGCCAGGCGTTCATGGGTTGCCCGGTCACCCGGTCGCCCGGTCAGCGGGTGATGCCGGGCAACCGGGTGACCGGGAAACCGGGCAACCCTTCACGGAAACCTCTTGAACTTCCGAAAGTCCGGCTTCCTCTTCTCCACGAACGCGTCGCGCCCCTCCTGCGCTTCTTCGGACAGGTAATAGAGGAGCGTGGCGCTGCCGCCGAGGTCGAGGAGGCCGACCTGGCCGTCGCAGTCGGCGTTCATGGCCGCCTTCAAGAAACGCAGCGCCATCGGCGAGAGCGCGAGCATCTCGCGGCACCACTGCAGCGTCTCCGCTTCCAACTGCTCGAGCGGAACGACCGTGTTCACGAGTCCCATCTCCAGCGCCTGCTTCGCGTCGTACTGCCGGCAGAGGAACCAGATCTCGCGCGCCTTCTTCTGGCCGACGATGCGCGAGAGATACGACGAGCCGAGGCCGGCATCGAACGAGCCGACGCGCGGTCCGGTCTGTCCGAAGCGCGCGTTTTCCGCGGCGATGGTGAGGTCGCAGACGACGTGCAGCACGTGGCCGCCGCCGATCGCGTAGCCGGCGACCATCGCCACGACCGGCTTCGGCAGGCTGCGGATCTGCTTCTGCACGTCGAGGATGTTGAGGCGCGGGATCTTCTCCTTCGGATCGACGTAGCCGCCCTTGCCGCGCACCTTCTGATCGCCGCCCGCGCAAAACGCCTCGGGGCCTTCGCCGGTGAGGATCACGACGCCGATCTCTTCGTCGTCGCGGGCCATGTCGAAGGCTTGTTTGAGCTCGCCCACCGTCAGCGGGCGAAAGGAATTGCGCACTTCGGGGCGATTGATGGTGATCTTCGCGATCCCGTCTTCGGTGCGCTCGTACTTGATGTCCTGAAAGTCGTGGAGTTTGTGCCAGGTCTCTGCCATCGCGCGCGGAACATATTTCATTCGAGAAAGTCGCGCAAACGACTGACGAATGAGTCCGGTTGTTCCCACGGCACGCGATGTCCGGCATCGGGACAGATCCACAATTCGGCGTGCGGCAGACGCGCGACCGCACGCCGCGCGACGTCGACGTACTTCGCGTCGCGCTCGCCCGCGATCCAGAGAATCGGCGTCTCGATCTGCTCGAGCCGCGGCGGCGGAAGAACCGCCGGCGAGTACTCGCGCATCTGGCGCGCGAGCTCAGCGCGGTCGTAGTCCTCTTCGCGGCGCTCGAGCGCGTGGCCGCCGAACACCGGCTGCGCGTTCCACGCCCGCATCAGCGACGGCCACTCCTCCGACTCGAACCGCCGCGCCCACTCCTCGTCGCGTTTGCGGCGCTCGTCATCAGGCGCGTTCAGTCCGGCCGAGACGATGATTGCCTTCTGCACGCTTTGCGTTTCGAGGACGCGCAACGCGAGCCGTCCCCCCGCCGAGTAGCCAAGGAGCACATCTCCTGTGGAGCGGCGGGCTCTTAGCCCGCCGAGCATATCCGGCGGGCTGAGAGCCCGCCGCTCCACTTCTTTGTGTGGCCACGGCAGGAAATCCCAATCGGATTCGAGGCCGAGAAAACCCGACAGCGTCCAGATCACGCCCATAGCTCGTCGTACCTCTGCCAGACCCGCCTCGACGCCTCGGCATCGGGGCGCAGCTCGGTCACGTCGATGTTCCACATCGCCGCCCAGTGCTCGAAGCGGACGTCGTGGGCGTTCTCGATGATGCGCTCGCGCAACTCGCGATCGAGCAGCTGCAGCGACGCGACGCGGCCGAAGATGCGGCCGCCGCCGTTGTTGACGATCACGATGCGGAAGCGCCGGTGGCCGAGCTGCGGCACGATCCACGGCGCGCCGAGGTCGTAGATCGCGGTGAGATCGCCGATGAGGCAGACGTTGTCGCGCGACGGATCGCACCAGCCGAAAAACGTCGACAACTGGCCGTCGATGCCGTTCGCGCCGCGGTTCGCCTCGCATTCGAACGGCTTGCGCTCGGCGGCGAGGTCCCATTCGCGGATGGGGAGGCTGTTGCCGAGGTAGACGCGCGTGTGGGCGGGAAGCTCGCGCGAGAGCGCGCGGATCATCGCCAGCTCCGATTGCGGCTCATCGTCGAGAATGGCTTCGAAGCGGGCGCGCATCTCGCGGTCGTTCGGGAAGGACGCGTCCGACACGATCTCCGGCAACGCCTCGATCGGATGAAGCTCGCCGCGCGTGAGTCCGGTGAACGACAGGTCGCTGTAGTGCACGACCGGCAGGTCGAGCGTCTCCAGATCGCGCCAGAAGCGGAGCGTCGGCACGTTGCCGATGCGGATCACGCCGTCGAAGTCGCCGCGGGCGATCATCCGCTCGCCCGCGGTGATCGTGGAATGTTCGCGCAAACCGGAGAGCGGCTCGGCGTAGAACGGCGCGTTCTTCACGAGCGAAAGCACGCGATCGCGATGGCGCGCGGCCAGGCCGCCGATGATGACCAGCGGGCGCTTCATGACAGCAGCGGCTCGTCGATTTCGATGTTGAGGTGCAGCGGCTTCGTGCGCGTCCAGCCTTCGAGCGAGGTCTCCGCGTATACGCCGAAGAGTCCGGGCTGCTCGATCGACTGCGGCGCGCCGGTGCCGCGGAAGCGCGCGGGCCGGTCGGCGGAGATGAGGATCAGCGGGATGCCCGAGTAGTACGCCTCGATCGCCGCGGGCAACATCTCCGCAACCGCGGTGCCCGACGTCGTCACGACCGCGACCGGATTACCGTGCAGCTTCGCGCGGCCGAGGGCGAAGAAGGCGGCGGAGCGTTCGTCGACGAAGGAGAAAAAATTGAGGCGGCTCAGGATGACGAGGAGGGGACTATTGCGCGAGCCGGCACAGACGCAGAACTCCGTCGCGCCGGCGGCGCGCACGTCGTCGATCAGGCGCCGCGCGAGCTCGAGGTTGCCCATTCCAACGATTCGATCCCGAACAAGGCCTTCACCTGATCGCGTTTCTGGCGCATCTCCTCGAACTCGCGCTCGAGGCGGCTCTCGGCGAGCATGCCCGCGCCGGAGCCGACGCGCACCCGGTCGCTCTGCCACTGCACGTTGCGGATCGCCACCAGCGCCAGCGCGGAGCGGTCCTCGCGCTCGATGCCGAACGGCGCGCCGAAGGTGCGGCGCTTCACGCCGCGATCGGCTTCGCGCAGCCAGCGCTCACCCGCCGGCGTGCGCGGCGAGACTCCCAGCGCCGCGGTCGGGTGAAGGCGGCGCACCATCTCGGCGAACGACATCCGCTCGTTGCCGCCGTTCTCGGCGAAGAAGATCGGCGTGATGAGATGCGCGATGTTCGGCAGCCGCAGCAGGCCGAGGGGGCCGACCTCGATGTTGCCGAACGGAGCGAGGCGGCGAACGATGTCGTCGACGACCAGCCGATGCTCGCGGCGCTCCTTCGCATCGGTGAGCAGCTCCTCCGCGCGAGACACCTCGCGAGTCCCCGCCAGCGCCATCGTCCGATACGCGCGCGCCTCCGCCTGAAACAGCATCTCCGGCGTCGCGCCGATCATGCCGTGGCTCTTGTACGCGTACCCATACGCCCACAACCCCGCGGGAAGCATCGTGAGCTGCGAGAGCAGATGCGCGAGCAGCCCGTCATGGCGCAACGTGCCGAGCTCGAAGATGACCGGGACAATCTTGGTGAAATCGCCGCGCTGCATGGCTGCCTGCGCGGACTGGAAGAGTGGGGCGAACTCGGCGAGAGTAGGACGTTGCCAGTCGATCTGGGTTGCTGGGTTGCTGAGTTGCTGAGTTGCTAGCCGCCCTTCAGCAACCAAGCAACTCAGCAACTCAGCAACCGTCATCTCCTCCCACTCCGCCGGATGCCTCCACGGATGGGCATCGTCGAGAAAGAAGTCGGTCACGTAGAATGCCGGCCGCTCCGGGCGGCGGAAGGGGAGCTGCTCGAACGGACCCCAGCCGACGAAAACGCGTCCCGGAGCCGTTTGCACGAAAGCGAAGTCGCGCATCCGCGCGTGATTGTATGACGCACCACACCGGACCCGACCCACAGAAGATCCGCTCGATGTTCGCATCGATCGCGGGGAGGTACGACCGCACCAACACCGTGCTCTCCGCCGGCATCCATCATCTGTGGCGTCGAAAGACCGTCCGCTGGTCGGGCGCGAAGCCGGGCGAGCGCGTGCTCGACTGCGCCACGGGCACCGGCGACCTGGCCATCGCCTTCCGCAAAGCGGTCGGCGCGAACGGCCACGTCGTCGGCACCGACTTCGTCCCGGAGATGATCAAGTTCGCGCGCGAGAAATCGAACGACGTCTACTTCGAGGTCGCCGACGTCACCGACCTCCCCTATGACGACGCGACGTTCGACATCGCCAGCATCTCCTTCGGCATCCGCAACGTCGGCGAGCCGAGGAAAGGCATCGCCGAGATGGCGCGCGTGGTCAAGAAGGGCGGGCGGGTGATGGTGCTCGAGTTCGGCCAGCCGCAGCGCCGCGCCTTCGGCACCGCCTACAACTTCTACACGCGCCACCTCCTCCCCCGCCTCGGCGGCGCGCTCACCGGCGACCGCAACGCCTACGAATACCTGCAGAAATCGGCCGGGCGTTTTCCGTGCGGCGACGACTTCGTCGCGCTGATGCGCGAGGCCGCGGATTTCGAGTCGATTGAATACGTGCCACTGACGATGGGCATCGCCTACCTCTACCGAGGGGTGAAGTCGTAAAGCTGGAGCTCCAGCGGATAGCGATAGGCCGATGACGTCAGCACCTGCAAATCGCGAATCGCGGTATCCATCGCCTTGTGCGTGTCGGCGATCTCCTTCGCTATGACGTCATCGTCCGCTCCATCCGTGACGTAGGTCCGTAGCGTCTCCACGCCTGCCGTGATTGCGCCCAACACCTGACCGCCGATCTGCTGAAACCAGTAGCCGTGAAAATGAAAGAACGCTGACCGCAGCAGATCCGCGCTCTTCATCTGGCGAAGGAATGTGTTCAGTTCGCGCGAGAAACCGAGGAAGTCTACGAATCCGCGCACGCCCTGATCGCCTTCGTTGAGCTTCTTCGTCGTCATGCTGTGCACGAACTCGCGGCCATTCTGCAGAATGCGAATCACATCTCCCAGACCGTAATCATTGATGGTGATGTCGTCGAGGAAATCGAGAAACATCTCCGCGTTGTCACCTTCGCGGAGGCTGCTGACATCGATGAACCGCGATAGGAGTGACATTCCATCGCCTTCGAAATCAACACGCAGCGGCTGGCCATTCAAACGGCGCAGCAGAAATTGTGGCAGAAGGAGCGGGTAGTACCGCTCGTAATAGCGACGGACCGCGGCACGCGAGAGAGTCGCGCGAGTCTCGTCGGCAAGAGCGGCGGGAAGCGGATCCGGAATTGCGCCCACGAGAGATGCCAGCTCGAGAATGCAGTAGTAGCGCATTGCCATGTCAACGTCGCCACGGATGTCGAACGCGTCCCCCGACGGCGCGCGCAGCAGGTGACTGTCGAGAACGATCGCTGCCCTGGCATCGTGTGCAGTGCGGAGGAATTTCATTCCATCGTTCGTGCTCTGGTCACGGAAGCGAAGATCGAGCGATTCAAGATTCGCCTGCAGAAGTTGGGGACTCACCGTCACAACAGCTTCCATACGACCTCCAGCGCCTTGTGATCGGGGCGGTCGGGCTTGCAGACGCCGAGGTGGCCGCTGTCGATCGGTACCTCGGGATCATCTTCGAAGAAGCGACTGTTGACGACGACGGTATCCTTCAACGCCCAAACGACGGCGTCCGCTCGCAGAAACGGCGGCACCGGTTGTCCTTGCGCCTTGTACTGATCGATCAGAGTTTTCGTGCGGTCCTTCAATTCGGTGATGATCGTCGAACCCGGCTGAAGATCATCGAGTAGCGGCAGTTGCGAGGCGCTGAAGAAGCTAAGCAATCCGCCCAACGACCAGCCTTCGCTCGTGAGCGCCGAGTAGGCGATCTTCGCGGTATATGCGCCGTGATGCGCGGGCGCGAACAACGCCAGCCGCACGTGGTCGAGCCACGGAACCGACACGCCGCTTTCACGGCGCGCATGGGCGTGCAGCAGAGCGCCGCGGGTTACCACTGCGCCGAGGGAGTGTGCAACGACGAGAATGCGCTGATAGGAAAACGGTGCTCGCTGCGACATGGACGGAATCGTCTGATTAATGATCGCAGCCGGATCGGCGAGAAAGTCGTCGAGCGCGGACGCGAATGCGAGCGCGCTCGAGTTGGCCTGCATGCGCACGCCGTCGTAGCCGTAAAAGATGTAGTCGAACGACGGAAGAGGCGTCTTCTGCGTGACGAGCGTCGGGAACTGCGGCCACGTTTTTACGGGACTGCCGCCGAACCCATGGACGAAAATGATCAGATGCGTCGCTGGATCATGAGACCAATGGGCGCGTGTGTCGGCGCCAAAGCGCTTTCCGAATCGCTTCTCCAACTCTTGACCAATGTAGTGAGCCATGAGCGACACCGTTGAACAACGCGTTGTTCGAAGGCGAAATCATACCCGTATACTTTGCCGCCGAACCGGTCCTATGGAATTCAGCGTCTACAAATTCGGCGGCGTCGCCGTCGGCAGCCCTGAAGCCATCCGCAGCGCGGCGGCGCATGTGAAGCGCGCCGCGCCGAATGTCGCCGCGGTGGTCTCCGCGGCGAACGGCGTGACCGACATGCTGCTCGACGCCGGCAACGCCGCGCTGCGCGGCGACCGCGTTGCGTACATCACCGCGTCGAAGAAATTCGAGATGCGGCACAACGAGCTGATCGACGCGGTGATCTCGAATCGCGCGCGCGCCGAACAGCTCCGCACCCTCGTCGCCGACGCCGCGCATGAGATGCGCTCCATGGCCGAGAGCATCGCCGTCCTGCGCGAGCTGACCACGCGGGCCACCGACGCGCTGGTGGCGCGTGGCGAGCGCATGCTCGCGCAGATTTTCACCGCAGTCCTCAACGACGGCGGCGTGCACGCGGAGTTCGTCGACGCGCCGAACGTGATCCTCGCCGAGCGCCGCCTCGGCAGCCTCTGGCCGAATCTCCTCCGCTGCGAGCGCGCCGCGAAGAAGAACGTCCTTCCGATTCTCGAAAGCGGCCGCGTGGTGGTGATGCCCGGCTATCTCGCCGGCGGTCCCGACGGCGAGGTCGTCACGCTCGGGCGCGGCGGCACTGATTTCTCCGCGGCGATCCTCGCGCGCAGCATCAACGCCAGCGCGGTCACGCTGTTCAAGGAAGTCGACGGCCTGATGACCGCCGATCCGAAGAGCGTTCCCTCCGCGCGGCTGCTGCCGGAGCTCCACTACCGCGAGGCGGCGGAGCTCGCGTTCTACGGCGCGAAGGTGCTGCATCCGCGGACGATGATCCCGCTCGTCGACCGCAAGATCCCGCTCTACGTCCGCAACATCTTCCGCGACTCCGGCGGCACGCGCATCTCGCACGACGCACAGCCGGGCGCGTATCCGGTCAAGGCGCTCACCGCGATCCGCCACCAGGCGCTGATCTCGATCGAGGGCTCGGGCATGATCGGCGTGCCGGGCGTCGCCGGCCGCGCGTTCAGCGCGCTCTCGCAGGCGGGGCACTCCGTCTCGATGATCAGCCAGGCCTCGAGCGAGGCCAGCATCTGCTTCGTGATTCCGGAGTCGGAGGCGAATCACGCGGTGAAGGCGCTCGAAGAGGCCTTTCTGCTCGAGCGCAAGTCGAAGCTGATCGACCGCGTGCGCGCCGAGCGCGAGATCGCGCTGATCGCGGTGGTCGGCCTGGGCATGCGCGGACGCCCCGGCATCGCCGCGCGCACGTTCTCCGCTCTCAGCGGCGCGGCGGTGAACGTCGTCGCCATCGCACAGGGCTCGTCGGAGCTGAACATCACCATCGCCGTGTCGGAGAGCGATGCGACGCGCGCGCTGCAGGCGCTGCACAGCGAATATCAACTCGAGAAAGTCCGCCCGCTCGCTGACACGACCGGACGCGAGTCGAAGCTCACGCTCCTCGGCTTCGGGCAGATCGGCCGAGAGCTCGCCGCGCAGCTGATCGCGCAGGAGAAGCATCTCCGACAGGAGCTCGGCCTCGACATCAAGATCGTCGCCCTCGCCGACCGGTCCGGCGTGAAGGTCGAGGAAAAAGGATTCAGCGGCGCCGCGCTGCAGAAGCTGGCGAAACAGAAGGCGGCCGGCGCGCGGCTCTTCGATCGCGACTCGACGCTCTCGATCGACGACCTGCAGTCGAAGATGGAGCAGGAGCTGTGGCTGCTCCCCTCGCATCGCCCGATCCTCGTCGACCTGACGTCGGAGGAAACCGCGCCGCTGCTGCAGAAGGCGCTGGAGAACGGCTTCCACATCGTGCTCGCGAACAAGAAGCCGCTGGCGGTGTCGCAGCTGGCGTTCGACGAGCTGCTGAAGACCGCCAGGGACCGCGGCCTCAATCTGCGCTACGAGGCGACCGCCGGCGCGGGACTGCCGGTGCTCGACACGCTGGCCAAACTGCAGGAGGCCGGCGACCGCGTGGAGACGATCCTCGGCTGCTTTTCCGGCACGCTCGGCTTCATCATGACCGCGCTCGAGGACGGCAAGCGCTTCAGCGACGCCGTGCGCGAGGCGTGGAAGCTCGGCTACACCGAGCCCGATCCGCGCGACGATCTGTCGGGCAAGGACGTCGCGCGCAAGGCGCTGATCCTCGCGCGGACACTGGGCCGGCGGCTCGAGTTCGACGACATCGCGCTCGACTCGCTCTACACGCCCGACGTCGATCACAACGATCCCGCGCGCTTCGTTGAGAACCTCGCCTCGCTCGACACCGAATGGGCGCAGCGCGTCGCCCGCGCGCGCGAGCAGGACAGAGTGTTGCGCTACGTCGCCAAGATCACGAAACGCGCGATCAAGGTCGGCATCGAAGCCGTCGAACAGGCCTCGCCGCTCGGCCGCCTGCGCGGCACCGACAACACGGTCGTCATTCACTCCAAGCGTTACGCCACCAACCCGCTCGTCGTGACCGGGCCCGGCGCCGGCGCCGGCGTCACCGCCGCGGGCGTGCTGAACGACATCGTGGCCATCACGATGACCGAGCGGCGCAGGAAAACGCGATGAGCGCGACGGCTTTCGCGCCCGGAAGCATCGGCAACGTCGGCCCAGGCTTCGACGTCCTCGGCCTCGCGGTAGACGGCATCGGCGATCGCGTGACCGTCGAGCTCACGCGCGGCGACTCGAAAGTGGTCGACATCACCGGCCGCGACGCGGAGCTCGTCCCGCGCGACGCCGACCGCAACTGCGCGGCCATCGCCGCGAACGCCTATCTGCGCCCTTTCGGCTATCGCGCGATCGTCTCCATCGACAAAGGACTCGCACTCGCGGGCGGGATGGGCGGGAGCGCGGCCTCGAGCGCGGCTGGCGCGTTCGCGGCGGCGTTGGCGTTCGGGCAGTCGCCCGATCTGCGCGAGATCATCGCGGCGGCGCTCGAGGGCGAGTCGGCCGTCGCGGGGCGTCACCTCGACAACATCGCGCCGAGCGTCGTCGGCGGCCTCGCGCTGTCGCGCTGCGTCGAGCCGATCGATGTCATCAAACTTCCGGTCGCCGCCGACTGGTGGATCGCGCTGGTCACGCCGCGCGTGCGCATCCAGACGAAAGACGCGCGCGCGCTGCTGCCGGATGAATGCGACCGTGCGACCTGGACCCAGCAGATGGCCAATACCACCGCACTAGCCCACGCGTTCGCGGTCGCCGACGGCGAGCTGCTGCGCCGCGCGCTCGATGACCGCTACGCCGAGCCGCGCCGCGCGCCGCTGATCCCCCGGTTCTACGAAGTCAAGCGCGCCGCGCTCGACGCCGGCGCCTTCGGCTGCTCGATCAGCGGCTCCGGGCCGACGCTCTTCGCAATCGCCGCGGACGAGCGAAGCGCGCAACGCTGCGCGGACGCCATGCAGAACGCCTTCGGCGAAGTCGCCTCGGTGCACGTGGGAGCCATCGCGAAAGAAGGAGTGCGCCGCGCATGACGCGAAGCGTTTGGACTGCGGCGACGCCAGTCGCCGCTTTCCCACAGCGGCAGCGCAAGCTGCCGCTTGCGCCATCGGAGAGCGGCGACTGGCGTCGCCGCAGTCCAAAACGAGGGAACTGCGCATGAGCGAGTGGCTGCAGTGCATCGCCGGCGGGCATCGCTACGACATCGACGAGATCCGCTACACCTGCGATCACGACGGCGGGCTGCTCTCCGTCGAGCGCGACCACATCGTCGACCGCGACGCGTTCGATGACCGCCTCAGCTCGCGCTCGACGCTCGATCGGAGCGGCGTGTGGCGCTTCCGCGAGGGCGTGCTGAACGTCGAGAAGGCGGTCACGCATCCCGAAGGGGGGACGCGGCTGTACGAGCGCAACGGGATCCTCTTCAAGCACGAAGGCGAGAATCCGACCGGCTCGTTCAAAGACCGCGGCATGACCGTCGCCGTCACGCAAGCGGTGCGTCTCGGCGCAACCGCGGTCGCATGCGCATCCACCGGCAACACCAGCGCCTCTCTGGCCGCGTACGCGGCACAGGCCGGCCTCCGCGCGGTCGTCTTCGTCCCCGCCGGCAAAATCTCCAGCGGCAAGCTCGCGCAGACGCTCGCCTACGGCGCGACCTGTCTCGCCATCCGAGGAGACTTCGACGACGCCATGCGCCTCGTGCGCGAGGCCTGCGCCCGCTTCAAGATTTATCTCGTCAACTCGATCAATCCGTTTCGCATCGAGGGACAGAAGACGATCATCTGGGAGCTGCTCCAGGACCTGCAGTGGGACGCGCCCGACTGGATCGTCGTCCCCGCCGGCAACCTCGGCAACACCAGCGCGTTCGGCAAGGCGCTGCGCGAGGCCCACGCGCGCGGCTGGATCGAGCGCATGCCCCGCCTCGCGTCGATTCAGGCGCGTGGCGCAAATCCGTTCTTCCGCAGCTTCACCGGCAACTTCGCCACGCGCCACACCGTCGCCGCCGAGACCATCGCCACCGCGATCCGCATCGGCGATCCGGTCAGCCACGACAAGGCCGTCGCCGCGATCCGCGACACCAACGGCATCGTCGAGGAAGTCACCGACGACGAGCTGATGGCCGCGAAGCGGCGCATCGACGGCATGGGCATCGGCTGCGAGCCGGCCTCGGCGACAACGCTCGCGGGCGTGGAGAAGCTCCGCGCGAAGGGCGTGATGAAAGACGGCGATCGCATCGTCTGCGTGCTCACCGGTCACATCCTCAAGGACCCGGAAGCGAACTTCCGGGCCGAGAGGGTGATGGAGATCGACGCAAACCTCGACGCGGTCGCACGCGCGCTGGGATAGAGGGGCGCGCTACGCCTTCAGATGCTTGTTGACGAGAGCCGTCATCTCGAACATCGAGACCTGGCTCTTGCCGCCGAAGATGACGCGGAGCTTGTCGTCCGCGTTGATCATCCTCTTGTTCTGTTGATCCTGAAGTCCGTTCGCCTTGATGTAGTCCCAGACTTTCTTCGTCACTTCACTGCGCGGGATCGGCTTGTCGCCGACGATCGGGGCCAGATCGGCGCTCGGTTGCACCGGGGCCGACAGACCTTTGCCGCCGCCTTTGGATGGACTCTTCGTAGCCAATTCGTCACCTCTTGCAATTTGAATTCGCAGCGATTCTGTGCCGATTGACGCTTCGCCGTCAAACCGTCACGAGCCGCTCTGGCCTCGCTCCTGCACACCGCGAGCCGTTCAAGAGGAGGAAGTTCGCTCATGAAGTCGCTTCGGTACCTCATCCTGGCTGCACTGGTTCTTGTGCTTGTTCCGTCCGCCCTCGCGGCTGACTTCGGCGTCCGCGCCGGCCGTCTCGATTTCGAACAAGGCAGCGACGAGAATTTCGTCGGAGCCGAAATGCTGGTCGACCTCGGCGTGATCAACCTCAATCCGAACGTCGAATACTGGCTCCTCGACGACGACGACGTCACCGCCGGCACGGCCAATCTCGACGTCACCGTCGACTTCGGCAGCTCTCGGATCAAGCCGTACGCCGGCGCCGGCGTCGGTCTCTTCTACGTCGACGACAACTTCCGCGACAGCGAGACCGATACGCTCGGCAACCTCATCGGCGGCGTGCAGTTCGATCTCGATTTCCTCAAGCCCTACGCGCAGGCGAAGTACTCGCGCTCGCTCGAGGACAGCGACAGCGGCCACACCTGGGCGCTGACGGTCGGCCTGCGGTTCTGACGGTCAGGCCGGCGCGGCCACCGCGCGCTCGGCACGAACGCGGGCGATGGCGCGCATCACCAGATAGAGCGCCAGCGCGATCAGCGCGGCCGAGGTGATGCCGTTGACCATCGCCACCGCGTCGGTCGCGGCGGTGGTGAAGTTGGCGATCGTCAGCTTCACCAGCGCGTAAAGCGTCGTCACGAGCACGAACAGCATCGGGATCAGCGTGAACGCGACGTGCTGGCGGCGCTGGTGCAGCCAGACCGTGATCGCCAGCAGCGTCAGCGCCGCCAGCAGCTGGTTCGACGCGCCGAACAGCGTCCAGAACTTCACCCAGCTCCCCGCCGGCGCGAAGGCGATGAAGTACACCGGCAGCGCGACCGTCATCAGCGTCCCCACCCACGCGCCGAACCGCGACGGCCAGCGGAAGAGCTCCTGCACGATGTAGCGGCCCAGGCGCGTGGAGACGTCGACGGTGTCGAAGACGAACGTCGAGAACGCCATCGCGCCGAACGTGATCGCGTAGTTGCGGTGCTTCTCCCCGATGATCAGGGTCATGAAGTCGCCGATGCCGTTGCCGTAGATCGTGCCCGGCTTCAGTCCGGCCAGGTCGCCTTGCGCGACTTTCATCACGGTGACCATCGCGATCAGCGCGACGAAGGCCTCGGCGAGCATGCCGCCGTAACCGATCGCGCGCATGTGCGGCTCGCGATCGATCTGCTTGGACGTGGTGCCCGAGCAAACGAGTCCGTGAAATCCGGAGCACGCGCCGCAGGCGATGGTGACGAAGAGGAACGGGAAGAGCAGGCCGGTCATCCCGCCGGAGTTCCAGGTCTTGAACGCCGGCTGCTTGATCTCGTAGCCTCCGAAGAAGACGCCGATGATGCCGAGGGCCAGCGCGAAGTAGAGAACGTAGCCGCCGAGATAGCCGCGCGGCTGCAGCAGCGACCACATCGGCACCATCGACGCGACGCAGCAGTATCCGAGGATCAGCATCGCCCACCACTTCGCGTCGAGCACGAAGTACGACGACACCTGCGTGCCGAGCCAGACCGCCACGAACGTCGCCGGAACGAAGATTACCGTCACGACCCACAGCGGCGGGTTCAGAAACCGCTGCACCAGTCCCATGACCACGGCGAGCGCGAGATAGAAGATGCTCGCCGCGGCAACCGCGCCGCCGGGATGGAAGTTCGCCGCGACGCCGGCGAGCTCCTCGCCGCCGGTGACGAAGCTCGACGAGGTGATGTCGGCGAAGGCGACGATGACGTAGACCAGCGCGAGCCAGATGAAGGCCATCATGGCGATGCCGGCGCGCGGGCCGAGATGTTCGCGGGTGATGTCGGCGATCGAGCGCGCGCCGTGGCGCACCGACGCCGCGAGGGCCATGAAGTCGTGCACCGCGCCGATCAGCACGACGCCGATGCCGATCCACAAGAGGCACGGCAGCCAGCCGAACGCCTGGCAGGCGATGATCGGTCCCGCGATCGGCCCCGCCGCGGCGATCGCCGCGAAGTGCTGTCCGAACAGATAGAACGGCCGCGCCGGCACGAAGTCGACCCCGTCATTCATCGCGTGCGCGGGCGTGGTCGCGTCCGGATCGAGCCGCATCAGCCGCGCGATCCACGACCCGTACACCCGATACCCGAGCGCGATGACAGCAAGAAAAACGACCGCGATCAGCGTCAGTTGCATGGCGTGATCTTACGACGACGTCGCGCCGGCGCCGCTGCCTTGCTCGACGTTCTTGGTCTCCGTTTTTCCGCGCAGGAACTCTTTGAGGCCGAAGAGGGACTGGAGGATGTCGTGCCAGAAGGGGGCGCCGAGGCTGAGGAGGAAGGCCATCAGAATCCAGCCGAGGATCACTTTCGTTTTCTCGAGCGGGGTGGTGCGGTTCCAGAACGCCTCGACGTCGAGCATCTCCAGGCCCAGCGCGGGATACGACGCCGTGGCCTCATCCAGCTCGTCGTTCAGGCGATTGGTGAGGTCGTGCAGGAGCGGCTGGTTGTTCTGCTCGCGCGCCGTGGCGATCTGGCCCAGGTAGCGCTGCTGGATCGTCGTCGCCTCGGCGAGCACGCGCTGCTTCGACACCTCGTCCGTCGCCATCCGCTTGTAGAGGCGCGGCAGATTCGCGTCGACCATCACCACGAGAATCGCGCTGATGATGAACGCCCACGTACGCATGTGCCGCGCGTAGCGCTCCTCGAATCCCTGCATGATCGGGTCGTACCACGCCTCGATCGCGTCGATGCGCTCGCGCAGCCGCGCGCCGAGCTCCGTGACCTGCGCGTGGAGCACCGACGCGGCGTCGGCGAGGGCCTTCGCGGGCGCGGCCGCGGCGGAGTTGGCGACGTAGCCCTGCAGTTCCGCGGCGAGCCTGATGATGCCGTCGGTCGCGTAGTTCCGCAGCTCCGCGACATCCTTCACGACCAGCTCCGCCTTCAGCTTCCCTTCCGCATCGATGACCTGCGCCGCATGCGTGAGCAGCGGTGAGATCGCGGTGCGCAGCTCGGCGAGCTTCGCCACGGCTTCGGTCGGCATCGGGGTGTTGATCAGCGCGTCGATCGCGGTCTGCGCCTGCTGCACGACTTTCAGGACCGAGAGCAGCGAGTCTTTCGTTTTCGCCGGCAGCTGCGTCGAGCCCTCGATCATCGTCACGACTTTCGTCAGATCGGCTTTCGAGATCGATTCGACGGCGTTTCTGTTCAGCGCGGTCACGCGGCCCATGCTCGCGAAGTGATCGAGCACGCTCTGCGCCGTCGCCGCGCCTTGCGGCGGCGCGCTGGCGGCGGTCTGTTCGAAGAGGTTCTCGAGAGATTTCTTGATCTGGTTCGATTTGAAATTCGAGAGCTTCTTGATGAACGTCTGGATCGACTGCACGACCATGCTGAGCAGCAGAATCACCACGATGACGCCGATGACGTTGTCGAGCACACCGAGATCGAGCACTGGCATGAACCTCCTCCGCTATCCGAACAAAATAGCAGCCTGATCGAGCATGCGGCGCGGTTCGTCGAGGGAGACCTCGATGCCGAGGTGGCGGAGCGCGGCGGCGAGCGTCTCGCGGACGCGCGCGTCGTCGAGCGTCGGCAGCGGCAGCGCGCCGTCGCGTTTGCCGAGCTTCGTGCCGTCGGGCGCGAGGACGAGCGGGAGGTGCACGTACTCGGGAGTCGGATATCCGAGGGAGTGTTGCAGCGCGATCTGGCGCGGCGTGGAGGCGAGGAGATCGGCGCCGCGCACGACCTGCGTGACGCCCTGTTCCGCGTCGTCGACGACCACCGCGAGCTGATACGCGAAGAGACCGTCCGCGCGCCGCACGATGAAGTCGTCGCCGTCCGGCCCGCGAAAGCGGATCGAGCGCGCCGGACGTCCGGGCGGAAGCCCGTTGCGGCACGTGCCCGGATACAGCGGCTCCTCGCCGAGCGGCGCCGACGCGGCGCGCTGCAGATCGGCGCGCGAACAGGCGCAGTCGAAGACGAGGTCCTTCGCGCGCAGCTCGTCGAGCGCGCGCTCATACAAATGCGTGCGCCGCGATTGCCATACAACCTCGCCGTCCCATTCCAGCCCGTAGCGCCGCAGCGCGGCCAGGATCTCCTCCGCCGAGCCGGGAACGACGCGCGGCGTGTCGATGTCCTCGATCCGCACCAGCCACCGCCCGCCCCCCGCCCGCGCATGCAGCCACGACCCCACCGCGGCGACGAGACTGCCGAGGTGGAGCGGGCCGGTGGGCGAAGGGGCGAAGCGGCCGATGACCATGTTGCTGAGTTGCTAGGTTGCTGGGTTACTGAGGCGAGCTGCATCTAGCAACCCAGCAACTCAGCAACCCAGTAACCCTTACGATAGTGCTTTCCTCACGTACGCAAAAACTTCCCCATCCAACGCCTGCTCCGCCGCAAACTCCGGCTCGCCCTGATACAGATTCTGCAGCGACTGGGTGATGCCGGGGTCGCCGCCGGTGAACTCGTGGACGAGCTCCATCCAGCGCTTCGCCAGCGCCTGCATGCGCGGGTCTCTCGGGTCGGTTCCCTTCTGCATCTCCGCGCGGACCTCGGCGATGAGCCGCGGCCACTCCTGTTCGACCTCTTTGATGTGCGCCTCGCCGAGCCTGTCGGCGCGCTGCCGCAGTGTCTCCAGCTGCTCCTTCGTGTAGTACTTTTCAAACATCGTCATCACCTCGATTGCCTGAATGAATTCCTCGGCGCTCGCCGAGTCGTAGCGCGCCGCGATCCGCTCCAGCCGCGCGCAGAGGTCCTGCTGCGCGGCGATCTGCTGCCGCAGTCGCGCGATGTGCCGATCGATGATGCGCTGCGCTCCCGACTCGCGGCGGGCGAGCATCATGCGGATCTCTTCGAGCGAGAATCCCGACTGCCGCAGCGAGAGGACCTGCTGCAGCCGGACGACTTCTTCCCTGCCGTAGAGCCGGTGTCCGGACCCGGTTCTATGCGACGGGGAGAGCAGTCCGATCTCGTCGTAGTGGTGCAGCGTCCGGACCGAGACACCCGTCCGTTTCGCCAGCTCGCCGATTTTCCAGAACGCCTTCGTCATCGTCCGCCACAGCGTAGAACCTCACGCTACGTGAGGTGCAAGAGGTATATTCGCGCCCATGAGTAAGATGTTCGCCGCCACCCTGCTCCTCCTCGCCTCCGCCGCGCTCGCTCAGGAAACCTCCACGACGCCGCCGCGCGACGAGAAGTCCGAGATGCTCGCCGCCGATCTGCACACCCTCGGCCGCATCACCGAGGTCGCGAAGGACCTCAACGACGAGCGGCAGGTGCTGCTCGCGGTCACCGACAGCGACATCGAGGCCATCCGCGATCCGCGCGGCGACGGCACGTACAAGTGGGCGTCGCTGCAGCGCGAAGAAGGCGGGCGCGTCAACGATGAGAAGACCATCGAGCACGTCTCCACGGAAAAGGAGCTCCGCTACGTGACCGTCACCGGCGCGAACGGCTATCGCGTCGAGGTCATCGTTCCGAGAAAGCGCGGCACGTTCGCCGCGAACAACCGCGTCTGGATCCGCAACGTGCTCGTCGACTCGACCGCGTTCGACGGCAAGACCACGCACCAGGAGATTCCGGTCAACGCCTGGGTGAACCCCGGCGACGCGAACGGCGTCGCGCTGCCGGAGATCGGCAAGTCGGTGAAGGCGACCGCGGAGCTGGGCGTCGAGAGCGGCAACAAGGCCGCGGTGGCGACGGTGTCGCTGGTGCAGGCGAAGCTCGTCGACGACCCGAACAGCCCCTATTTCCCGGCCGCGAAGCGGCTGCTGCAGATCCGCGACTTCGTCGCCGCGCGCAACATCGACCGCGGTCATCTGAAGAACGCGATCGACGAGGCGTTGCTGACGCTGCCCGGCGAGCTGGAGAAGCGGACCGCCGAGCAACAGCGCGCCGCGGAAGAGCGCCGTCAGATGGCCGCGAGCGGCACGATGAAGGGATCGATCGCCCAGGGCGACGCGACCCCCGACGTGCTCAACGAGCTGGTCGCGATCTCGGGAATGCTCGGCGGCACGCTCCAGGATCAGACCGACGCGCGGGCGCGGCTGCAGACACTCGTCGAAGCGCTGCGGCCGCTGCCCTAGTCTGGAGTGCGGCGACGCAAGTCGCCGCTCTGGCTGGCGTCAGAGGAAGAGCGGCAACTGGCGTTGCCGCACTCCAGACCTAACCGCCGCCGGGATCGTCTGCCGAGGGACCGTAGATCGCCGGCACCTTCGCGCCCATCGGGCGGAGGTAGACGCTGAGCTGTCCGCGGTGGTGGATCAGGTCGAAGAGGAAGCCCCAGGCCATGTCGTCGACGGTGCTCTCCCAGGCCACGTTGCCGTCGAAGAGAAACTTCGCCGGCCCTTCCCACAGCTCGTCGCTGATGCCGCGCACGCCTTCGCCGACGCTCTTCGCGCCGCGCTCGAACATCTCGGCGATCGCGTCGATCGTCGCCGGCGCGCCGCTCGACTTGTAGTCGATCGTGCCGTTCTCGAACAGGCCGGTCAGGCTGTCGATCTCCATCGCCATCTGCGCCGCCAGCGCGCCGGCGGCGGTATTGCGCTCGTGCGGCCTGAAATCGAGCTTGTCCGCCGGCACCGCGCGAATCACTTTCAAGAACGCGGGCAGCTCGGCGTCCAGACGTTTGGCGAAAAACTCACTGTTGCGCATCCCAATTCTCCTTCCGAATTCCGTAAATCAGCAGCCGGTGTCCGCCGACCTCGACGTCGCCCTCGACGCTCTCGCCGAGGCGCTCCGCGACGGCGATCGAGCGAACGTTTGCCGGGTCGATCAGACTGATGACGTGATCGCGTCCCATCTCCTTGAACGCATACTCCAGCGCAGCGCGCGCCGCCTCGGTCGCATACCCCTTTCCCCAGAACTCGCGCCCGATCGTCCATGCGAGCTCGAAATCCGGCCAGCCGTCAGGTTCGTGGAATCCAACACGCCCAACCAGCTTTCCGTTCGCGAGAACTTCGACACCCCACATCCCGAATCCGCGCAGATGCCAATGCCCGACCATCGTCGCGAGGTGCCGCCACGCCTCCATGCGCGAGAGGTGCGTCCGCGCGGTGAAGCGCGTGACCTCGTCATCCGCATGAATCGCCGCATACTCCTCGAAGTCGCGCGCCTCCAGCATGCGCAGCCGGAGGCGCGGCGTGGTGATGACCGGCGCGGCGAACGTCAGAAGCTGACCCTCACACCGAACCTCGCGCTCGTCGGCGCCGTTCGCAGCACGGCGTTTCCGTAGTCCGCGTTCGCTGGCGTCGCCTTGGCGTTGTCGGCCTCCTCGAACCCCCAGCGCTGATCGAGCAGCACCGCGCGCTGCGTGTTCAGCAGGCTGAAGACGTCGAGCAGCAGGTTCACCGTCACGCCGTGTCCGACCTCGAACGGATATCCGAAGTGCACGTCGACGTCGTAGTTGCTCGGCGTCCGCCCTTCCGCGCCGCGATGCGTCAGGAAGAACTCGTAGCGTCCGTACGCATCGGAGTAGCCGTAGCGCGTGACCGGAGATCCGCTGCGCCAGTACGCGGCCGCGCCGACCGAGAGCCTCCACGGCGTCTCGTACACGCCCGACATCTTGAACTGATGCCGGCGGTCGTTCGAGAGCGGGCCGCGGTTGGTGATCTTCGTCAGATCGCTGCCGTTGGTGAAGAAGTCGTAGTAGTCGTAAGCGGCGCTGATGTTCGGATCGGCACCGACGTTCGTGAACGGCGCGTACTCGCCGTCGAAGTTGCCGTCGAGGCGCGAGTAGAGATACGACGCGATGGCCTGCCAGTTGTTCGAGAAGCGCTTGGTCGCGTCGACCTGCACGCCCTTGAACGTCCGCTTCGGCTTCGGCACGTCGAACTGCTGCGAGTAGTCGAGCGTGAAGGCCTGCTTCATGATCCCCTCGCCGGGATTGCCGATGCAGTACGTGCCGTCGTCGGCGCAGAGGAAGTCCTCGATCACCTGCCCGTAGTTGCGATAGATGCCCTTCACGCCGATGGCCAGATTCGGCATCACCTCGCGCTCGTATCCGAGCAGGTACTCGTTGATGTACTGGTTTTCGAGGTCGGGATCGGACGGCTCGGTGAATCCGCCGAGGATCGCCGAGTCGGTGCCGAAGTCCGCCTCGGCCGCCGGGTCGGGCACGATGCTGGTCGGCGAGTAGTTGATGATGCGCGGCTGCCGCTCGTACGAGAACGAGCGGATGACCAGATCCATCGGGATCTCTTCGTAATAGCGCCCGAAGGAGCCGAAGATCTTCGAGGTGCGCGTGCCGCCCGGGACGTAGACGAATCCGAGCCGCGGCGCGAAGTCCTTGTCGAGCGTGATCTGCGTGACGCCCGACGCGTCGATGATCTCCTGCTTGTCCCAGCGCATGCCGTAGCTGACGGTGAGGTTCTGGTTCACGTTCCAGCGATCCTGCAGGAACGCGGTCGTGATCTTGTGCTCCGGCGAGGCGTTGAGCTGCGAGAGCGGCGCGTTCGCGATCGTGGCGTCCGGCGTCGTCCAGTAGAAGTGGCTGTAGATCTTCTTGGCCGGATTCACTTCGTTCTGGAACACCGTCACCTGCTGCCCGCCCGACATCTGCTTCGTCACTTCGGCCTTGTCGTGCTCGTACTCGACGCCGCCCTTGATCTCGTGGTTGCCGAGGAGGCGCATCGCCGAGGCGGCGTAGTGCTTGCGGTCGAACTCCTTGTCCTGGATCAGACCGAAGCCGCCGGTCTGATAGAACTCGTTCGCGGCGTCGCGGAACTGCACCGCGTCGCCCGCGGCCGTCGACGGTCCGACGGAGTTGCTCTCCTGATGCTGCGCGACCTGCGCGCTGAGGACCCAGGTCGCGGCGAGCGTGCCGTCGTAGCGCAGCGCGTAGTCGCGCCCGCCGAAGTCCTGGCGCCCGAGGTACGTGCTGCGATCGCCGATCAGCGAGTGGCTGGCGTCGTTGATCGCGCCGGTGTCGATGCGCGGGTCCTGCAGAAACGTGAGCACGAACGACTGCGTCCCGGTGGCGTTCCAGGTCAGCTTCGCCGAGCCGAGATCGCGGTCGCTGTTCGACGTCTCGATGTCGCCGGCCAGCGGTCCCTCGGGAAGGATGTTGTCGGTCGAGTTCTTCACGCGGTCGTACGCGGCGAAGAACCAGAGCTTGTCGCGCATCAGGTAGCCGCCGACGTCGGCGCCGAAGTCGCGGCGCGTGAAGCCGGAGAGCGTCGTGTCGACCACCGGCTCGGCCTCGGCCTGCAGCGAGTCGGAGTCGTGATACGCGAAGACGTCGCCGGTCAGCTCGTTGCCGCCCGACTTCGTGATCACGTTGACGATGCCGCCGGTGGCGCGTCCGAACTCGGCCTCGTAGCCGCCGGTCTTGACGTTCACTTCCTGGATGAACTCGAAGTTCAGCTCCTTGCCCTGGAAGCCGTACTCGAGGTTGGTGGTGTTCACGCCGTCGACATAGAACGCGTTCTCCGCGCCCGACGAGCCGTAGACGGTGATGGTGTTCTGATCCCTGTTCGACGGATTTGCGTCGGATGCGACACCCGGCGCGACCTGCACGATCGACGAGTAGTTGCGCCCGGTCGGCAGCGTCTCGATGGCGCGCGTGCCGAGGTTGGTCTCGATCGAGGACGAGGTCACGTCGACCACCGGCGCCTCGGCGGTCACGGTCATCGTCTCGCTGACCGCGGGGGAGATCGAGATGGGGAGGTAGGTCGTTCTGCCGAGATTCACCGCGGCGGTCGTGCGCGCGGCCGAGAATCCCTCCAGCTGCGCGGTCACGGTGTACGTGCCGGGCGTGATGGCGAAGAAGGCGAAGTTGCCTTGCCCGTCGGTGGTCTGCACCCTCGGCGCGCCGAGGCCGGTGAGCGTGACGGTGACGCCCGGCAGCCAATTGCCCTGCTGATCGGTGACCTGGCCGCGCAGGTCGCCGCTGGTGAGCTGTCCGAACGCTGGTAGACCGAGGGGAAGAGTGAGGAGAAAGACGACCGGAAGGAGCCGGAGAAAACGCATTGGGGCCTCCTGTGCCCGCTAGTCTACCAAGCGCCGCAGTTCCGGCTGATTCGGATTGATCGCCAGCGAGTGGCGCACCGCCTCTTCCGCCGCTCTGTCGTGCCCGAGGCATCCCTCGGCTGCCGCGATCGACGCCCACAGCAGCGCGCTCTGCCTGGTGACCCTTCTCAAATCCGCGAGCGCTCCGCGGCAGTCGCCCGCCCTCAATCGCTCCACGCCCCGCGCCGCGAGGAGATCATCGAGATTCTGCCGCGCCGACGCGTATGCCGGATCGAGCGCCAGCGCCTGCACGAACGCACGCTCGGCCGCCTCGATGCGCCCCGACTCGCGCAAGATCAGCCCCTCGTTGTTGAACGACTGGGGCGTGCGCGTCCCGACCGCGTTCTTCGGCGCCCCCGCCGTCGACCCGATGTACCCCAGCGCCCTCAACTTCGCGACCGCCTCCCCGTCTCCTGTGGAGCGGCGGGCTTCAGCCCGCCGGGCATCATTCGGCGGGCTAAAGCCCGCCGCTCCACCAGGACGAAGATCGAGCAGCTCAAGCAGCATGCCGCAAATCTGCTGCACGCCCACGGGCGCAGCCACCGCACGCTTCTCCGGCCAACGCAAATACACGCCTTCGTTGCGATGCCACTTCGCCGCTGTCGCTGTCGCGGTGCTCGACTCGTCGTGCCTGCCGCCCCAGTCGAAGCCGTGGTCGGACGCGATCACCAGCTCTGCGTCGAGTTCCTCCGCGAGCGCGCGGTAGTCGCCGAGGATCGCGTCGATGCGGTGAAAGTACGCGCGCGACTTCTCGATGTCACCCGCGGTGAAGTGCCCGATCTCGTCCGTACCCTGAAAGTAGACGATCGCGAGGTGCGGCTTGTTCGAGCGAATCCACGCCGCCGCGCGCTGGTGCGTGAATTCGGTCGCCGCGACATAGTCGCGCGGCAGATCGCGATCGGTCAGGACGACGCCCGGCTCCGCGGGATACGTCGCCCACATGCCGAAGACGCCCACGCGTTTCCCGTGCGACGTCGCGATGTTCCAGATCGCCGGCACCGCGCGCTCGTCGGACGTGATCGGCTCCTGCTGCCGCGTGACCGGCGAATAGCGCGTGAAGTCGAGGATGCGATGGCGGAGCGGCGAGACGCCGGTCATCATCGTCGTCCACACCAGCGGCGAGAGCGGCGGATGCTGCGTGAGCAGCACGCGCCGCTCCGCGCGCTGCAGGATCTCCCCGAGCCGCGGCATCGTGCCGTCGGCGACAAAGCGGTCGAGCAGCCGCCAGTCCGCGCCGTCGAGGCCGACGAATATGACGCGCTTCTCGTGGCGTGCGCAGGCCAGAGCGATGAGCAGCGCTGCGATGAATCGGAGTTTCAAAGCCTCAGAGTCTCAGAGTCGCAAAGATAGTATGTCTCTTTGAGACTCTGAGACTTTGAGACTCTGAAACTATGCACGTCCGCATCATCCTCGTCGAGCCGCAGGAGTTCGGCAACATCGGCGCCGCCGCGCGCGCGATGAAGAACTTCGGCTTCACCGATCTCTGGATCGTCGCCGGAGGACTGGAGCGCACCGACGACGTCTCGAGCTGGTGGGCCGTCGGCGCGATCGACGTCGTCGAAGGCGCGACGCGCGTCGATACGCTCGAAGAGGCGCTCGCCGATTGCCACCTCACCGTCGCCACGACCGCCGTGCGCGGACGCCAGGTGTTCGAGCAGCTCGCGCCGTCCGACGTCGCCAGGCTCGCCGGGGAGACGCTCGCCGACGAGCATCGCCTCGCGGTCGTCTTCGGCCGCGAGAAGTGGGGGCTCACCGGCCGCGAGGTCATGCTCTGCCAGCGTACGGCATCGATCCCGACGTGGCCGGAGTTCCCGACCATGAACCTCGCGATGTCGGTGGCGATCTTCTGCTACGAGCTCGGCAAGGGACTGCGCGCGCGCGCGGATTCACCCGATCCCGCGCCGCATCAACTGCTCGATCACCTGAATGCGCAGACGCGCGCGCTGCTCGACGAGATCGGCTATTTCGGCGACAAGAGTCCCGAGCGGATGTGCGCGGAGCTGCAGGCGCTCGCCGGCCGCGCCATGCTCACGCAGCGCGAAGCCTCGCTCCTGCTGTCGATGGTGCGGCTGATCAACCGTGTCATCCTGAGCGGCGAAGACGGCGAAGGACCTCTTACAACTTGAGCACGAGATGGGTCATGTCGTGCTGATTGCCGTCCGGATCGGTCCCGTAGCCCGGAAGCGGATAAGGTGAGAACCCGAGATCCTCGAGCGTCTTCACCGCGTCCGATTCGAGATCCGAGATCAGCATGCAGTTCACGTGGCGCAGACCGCGCTCGCGCGCGATTTTGATCAGGTGATTGACCAGTGTCGTGCCGAGTCCCACGCCGCGGAATTCCGGATCGAGCATCCACTTGATCCGGCCGACGAGGCGCAGCGGCCCGGCGCCGCTCTCGCGCAGGTGCAGCGTGGCGTCGGCGACGACCCGCGAGCCGTCGAACGCGAGCAGCGGAAACACTTTCCCGTAGTCGACGCTGCGGCCCCACTCCTCGATCATCTGGCGATTGTCGACGTTGTCCCACGCGAAGCGGCGGTACTCGACCGGCATGCGATGGAAAAAGTCATAGAGCGCGCTGACTTCACGCTCGCCGAACAGGCGCAGCAGCACGCGCCGGCCGTCCCGAAGAACCGCCTCCTGAGGATACCGATGTGGCAACGTGAGCCCCTTCCAGTGGAGGACAGGCATTCCTGCCTGTCCTCTCACCAATTGCTATTTCTTCGCGCCGAGAATCGCGTCCTTCGCCGCCTTGGCGATGCGGAACTTGAGGACCTTCTTGGCCGGGATCTTGATCGCCTCGCCGGTCATCGGATTGCGGCCGGTGCGCGCCTTCCGGTTGACGAGAACGAGCTTGCCGAGGCCGGGAAGCGTGAAACCGCGCTTCGCTTCGCGGTACGCGCAGTCGCCGAGCGCCTCGATCATCTTCTGCGCGGTCTTGCGCGGAACTTCGGCTTCTTCGGCGATGTAGTTGATGAGCTGCGATTTGGTCATCGGGCCTGCTGCCATTTGTGTGTTGATTCTCCTTTTCGAAGTTTGTCCTTGCGGACGAGCCGACGCAATGTAGCGATGAATCGCCTCGGAAGCAACGCCTTTTTTCGCGTTTTTCGGCCGAAAATCACAAAGAATGCTGGCACGCTTCCTTCACTGCTGAGGTCCGCAATGATCGAACGGCTCGCGCGGCTCGGATACGCGTCCATCGGCACCGTCTACGTCATCGCCGGATTGCTCGCGGCCGCCGCGGGCCTCGGCATCGGCGGCTCCACGCGCGGCCAGAAAGGCGCGTTCGACTTCATCCGCCATCGGCCCTTCGGCCACACGATCCTGGCGATCATCGCCATCGGCCTGCTCGGCTATGCGCTCTGGCGCTTCATCGACGGATTCGCCGACAGCGAGCGCCGCGGCAGCGACGCGAAAGGAATCGCCCAGCGCATCGGTAGCATCGCCCGCGGCTTTGTTTACGCCGCGATGGCGCTGGAGGTCAGCCGCCTGATTCTTCATCATGGCGCCGGCAGTGAAAGCAGCGACGCAAGCGCGAAACACTGGACGGCGCGTGTGTTCCACCAGCCGTACGGACGCCTCATCATCGCGGCCATCGGCCTGGTGATCGTGGTTTCCGGCGGGTATCAACTCTATAAAGGTCTCTCCGCAAAGTTCGGCAAGCGACTTCACTTCGGATCGATGGACGCCGCGCTCCGCCGGAAGATGCTCATCGTCTCCCGCTTCGGGATCGCCGGGCGCGGCGTGATCTTCTTCGTCATCGGCTGCTCGCTCGTCACCGCCGCGCTGCACGACGACGCAAACGCCGCCCGCGGCACGTCGGGCGCGCTCCGGCAGCTCGCGCATCCGTTCGGCGGCGCGCTCCTCGTCGCCGCCGGCCTCGGTCTCGCCGCCTACGGCATCTACGCGTTCCTCAACGCCCGCTACCGCTCGATCCGGGCGTGAGCCGCAGCAGCGAGGCGCGCTTCGCGTAGACCTTCGCGCGCGAGAACGGCACGTTCCACTCCTCGCCGCGCCGCATCATCTCGAGAAAGTCGTCGTAGTGCGGGCTGAACGGATTTCCCGACTGCCCGAGCGCGCCGTTGAGCGTGAAGCCGTCGACGTCCGACCAGTCGAGGACGAAGCGCATGCTCGGTCCGATGCGCGCGGCGAATGCATTCGTCGTCTCGTCGAAGGAGAAGAAGTTCGCGTGCAGCGATCCCTGATCGCCCGGCGCGGGAGCCGGACCGCGATCGAGACGCAGCCACTTCTCGAGCAGCTTCACGCGCGCCAGCGGATGGCGGACAGTGAGCTTCGACGCCTCGCCCCAGGTTCGCTTGTTCGCGATCTTCACAGCGTCGCGCATCGCGCGCGCGGAAATGTCGTCGATCGTCTCGACTTGCGGCGTCCGTCTGTCATCGATCACCGGCGAGCGCAGAGTCAGCGCTTCGTCGAGCAACACCCGCCCGGCTCTCCAGTCGTCTCCGAGCTCGTCTTCGAAAACCTCCCGGCCCATCAGCTGCCACCACGCGGCAAACAGCGTCGCGTCGCGGCTGTCACTCGTCATGCGCCCGTCCCACGCCGCCAGGCCGGCGAGCGCCTTCCAGCGCACCGCGAGCCCCGAGGTCAGATCGAGCTGCATCGCGTGCATGTCGCCGCGCGTGTGCTTCTGCGGCAGCAGCGCCGCCGCGCGCGTGATGCGGTAGGGATCGTAGAAACCGGGGATCTGGTACGGCCACTGCGGCCCGACGACCTGGTTGTTGCAGCTGGCCAGGAATCCCTGCGGCGGATTCAGCGCGTACGGCGTCTCGTCGAGCGCGCGATAGCCGCGCCACGCGCTCTTCGGATCGCTCGCGCGCTGGCGCACGTACGAGTCGTAGTCGCGGATCGGAATCGGCGCGCCGAGCTGGTAGCCGATGTTGCCGGTGCGGTCGGAGTAGATCCAGTTCGCGTCGAGCGCGCCGAAGCCGGTGACCGCGCGGCGGAAGTCGTCGAATGTTTGCGCCCGCTGCAAACGATACGCGGCCTCGCCGATCTTCGCCGGCGGAAAATGAAAGCCCGCCCAGCGCATCGACGTCGTCTCGTCGATCATGACCCCGCGCGTGCCGCCCTTGATCTCGACGACGCGCGGCCGCGGCTCGCCCTTCACCCGGATCTCTTCGCGCGCGATCGTCGTCCGCGGCGCATCGTCGTAGTAGTCGATGATGTCGACCGAGGCGACGGTGAACGAGAACGCGATCGCCTCGTTGTGCCCCATCACCACGAACGGCGCGCCGCCGTACGTCACGCCGGCGACGTTCAGTCCCTCGTCTGAATGCAGCCCCGCCAGATACCAGAGCCCCGGCACCTGATCGATCGACAGATGCGGGTCGGAGGCGTGCAAAGCGGCCCTGGAGGCCGATCGCGACGGCGCGAGCACCCACGAGTTCGACGCCGTCGCCATGCGGTATTCCGGCACCGTGGGCGGAGACCAGGGATGCCCCGCGTGCGCGAGCGCGCTCGCCGGCATGCCGATCTTCTCCATCAGCCGCTGATACTTCCGGTCCTGATCCATCAGCTCGTGCGAGAACCACGTCTGATAGCCGCTGATCGCCAGGCAGTCCTCGATCGTCCAGGTCCGCGGCTTGAGCCGCAGCACGACGAACTCGGGAGGCAGCAGCCTCGCCTGCGCCACCCACGCGTTGATGCCGTCGACGTAGCGCTGCATGACCGCGCGCATCTTCGGATCCATCTCCGCGGCGTTTGCACGCCGCGCAAAGCCGGCGCGCCGCTGCGCGAGATCGGTGTCGTACGCGGCGGCGCCGAAGACCTCCGACAGCTCGCCGCGCGCCAGCCGCCGCACCAGCTCCATCTGGAACAGGCGCTCCGACGCGTGCAGCCACCCGATCGCGAAGAACGCGTCGCCGTCGGTCTTCGCCCACACCTGCGGGACGCCTTTCGCGTCGAACGTGATCTCGACCGGCGCCGCCACTCCCGTCGCGATCGTGCCGTCGTATTGCGCGACCGAGCGGCCGAGGTACGCGCGGCCTCCGAACCAGATCAGCGCGAGAAGCGCGATGGCGACAAGGATGACGACGAGGAAGATGCGCGCGACGATCCGCATCTAGACCATCCGCCTATGCAAGCCGGAAGATCTCGCGCCGCCCGCCTTCGACGAGGTCCATGTAGCCTTCCATCGCCTCGCGCACCTCGGGACGCGCGCCCCACTCGCGCTGGTGTCCCTCGAACTGCTCGAGCGTCGCGACGTCGGACTCGACGACCACCGTCCAGTAGTCGGCGACGGCGTCGACCAGCACGCGCACGTTCGAGAAGCCGTCGAGCTGCTCCATCGACTTGACCGTTTTCTTGAACTTGGCGACCAGCTCCTTCGCCTTGCCGGGCTTGCATCGGAAAATATCCCGCACCACGTACATCTCATTCCTCCAGCCACTCCGCGGCGTCGCCGACGCGGATCGTGCCGCCTTCGATGATCTCCCCGAACGCACCGCCGCGCCAGCGCGGCGAGAGCGCCGCGCGCAACCCGTGCTGCGCCTCCTCCATCTGCTCGCACGGCCGCGTTTCACCGTAGATGCGAATGACGGTGTCGCCGAGGCGGAGCAGCTTGCGGTGCGACTTCTCGAGATCGACGCCGCGCAGCATCACGTTCGCGCGCCGCGCGGTCGGCGGAACGTCGACGCCGACTTCCTGCTGCGCCTCGCGCCAGCGCGCCTCATCGATCAGCGTGATCTGCCGTTTCCCGCCCTGATTCGCGTTGCCCACGAGCCCGCGCCCCGCGACCAGCTGCGCCTCGGCGACAGCATCCATCGGCCCGCGCTTGAAGCGCTTGATCCAGATCGCGGCGATCGTGCCGTCCCGGTCGAACGGGACGGCACGCGCCGATTGAAGTTGCTCTACCAAAGCACCCGCAAGGCCAGCTGCATCTGTCGCGGATCGCCGTTTCCGCTCTGCACCGTTCCGTCGAAGTTGAAGACCAGGCTCGTGACTTCGGGGCGGCGGAAGTTTTCCGCATTGAACAGATTGAAGACGTCGATCGCCGGCTCGAGCGTCACGCCGCCGACTGCAAACTGCTTCGACAGGCGGAAGTCGAGCGACGAATACTCATTGTCCTTCCGGCCGAGGTTGCGCTGCGTAACCACGGCGTCGGCCGTGCACGAGCCGTCGGCATTGCGCTTCGAGCAACGATCCTGGGGGGAGCTGGCCACGGCGCCGGTCGCCGTGATCGACTGCGGCTGCGCCGACCGGTACGAATAGCGGACATTCAGATCGAGTCCATAAGGCGCGTTCCACAACATCCAGGTATTGACGCGGTGGCGCTGGTCGCGGTCGGAGTAGCCGTACTCCTTGTCGAGCGCCGTGACCTTCGCATAGCGTAACGTGAATGGATCGCGCTCGTTGTCGTCGTCCGAGAAATCCTTCGAATACGTGTAATAGGCCTGGAACTGCAGATTGTTCGTCGGCCGCTTGGTCACGCCGAGCGTCCAGCCTTTATAGAGGCTGGAGCCGGTCGACTCGACGGTCGTCAGCGTATTGATGCCGTTCGCGCCGCCGGGCGCGAGACCGCTTCCCCAGGGAGAGCCGAGGAGAGGATCATTGCGGTTGATGAACCGCGTGATGTGCTTGCCCTTCGCGTAGTTGTATTTCAGCAGGAACGCATAATCCTTGATCAGCTCCTGCTCCCACGACGCGCTGTAAGAAGTCGTGCGCGGGTTCTGGAAATGTTTATCGAACACGAAAACGTCCGGCAGGAACGGCGCGCCGATCTGATTCGCGGGGATCAGGTTCGGATATGCGGGCACCGGGCCGAGGATCGGCGTCAGCGCGCTGTTGCGGAACAGCGTCTGTCCGCGCGTACCGTTGGTCGACCGCGACGACGCGAGACTGAGGCCGGGGATACGGCCGTAGAAGATGCCGGCGCTCGCGCGCAGCACCTTCTTGCCGTCGCCGCCCGGATTCCACGAGAGGCCGAGGCGCGGCTGCCACATTTTCTTGTCCGAGGGGACCGTGCCGTCCGAGGGGAACTCCTGCCCCTTGGAGGTCTTGCCGATGAACGGCGCGTAGAAGACCTGGCTCGCCGGCGTGATCGGATCGGGCTGAATCTGCGCTTCCCAGCGCACTCCGTATTGAACGTTCAGATTCGGCGTCGCCTGCCAGGCGTCCTGAACGAACACCGCCTCCTCTTTCTGGGGAATGCTCTGCGTGCCGGCTTGCTCGACCGTCAATCCATTGGCGCCGGCCTGCTGCAGATAGAGAAGGACCGGACCGCTGACCGAGTAACCGGCCGGGCAGGTGCCGTTCGGCGATGACGTGAACTGGTTCGCGGCATTCGAGCATTCGACGTAATTCGGATTCTGCAGATAGTTCAGGAATCCGTCGGTCGAGCTGAAGATATAGCGCCCGTTCGCGAACCCGAGGAACGTCTGGACCGAGTTCACGCGGTTGTACTCGGCGCCCACCTTGATCGAATGCGGGCCGCGCAGGAATGAAACGTTGTCATTGAGCTGCACGCGCGTGTCGTAATACTCGACCGGGATGAAGAACGGCATGCCGAAGCGGTAGCTCCTGCCGAAATCGAATGCCGTATCCGGCAGCGGCCGGTTCTGTCCGGTGACGTTCGGCCCATTGTAGGGGCGCGGCCGGTCCTCGCGCGCGTACTGGAACCGGAGCTCGTTCAACAGGCTGCTGCTCAGCGTCGAGATCACGCTGCCCGTGCCCGCGTGCGAGAAGTCCTTCTCGATCGCGTTGGCGCTGCGGCCCCACGAGTCGACGTCGAACGTGCCGTTCTCCTGCTCCGACCACGTGTAGTTGTAGCGCAGGGTCACGAGATTCTTCTGATTCGCGTTCCAGTCGCCTTTGACCAGCAGCACGCGCGCGTCGTTGCTGCGCGTAATCGGCCCGTTGTCATTGGCGATGCCCAGCGACGCCAGCGCATTGACCACGCGCTGCTCGATGCGGTCCGCCTCGGTCTGTTTCGTCGACTCCGCCTTCTGGAAATCGAAGGCCGTGAAATAGAAGAACCTGTCCTTCACCAGCGGACCGCCGAGCGTGAATCCCGTCTGATACTGCGACGAGTCGAATTTGGGCGCCTCGGTGCCGTCCGGCTTCTTGGCATTGCTGGAGAGCGAGTCGTTCTTGACCACGAAATGCGCCGTCCCGGCCATGTCGTTCGTGCCCGACTTCGTAATGACGTTCACGAAGCCCGACTGCGACCGCCCGAACTCCGCGTTCGCGCCGTCGGCGACGACCACCAGCTCCTTGACCGCGTCGAGATTGAACGTAAACGCCGGCCGCTGTCCGCCGCGCTGCTCGCCGAAGAACGGATTATTGAAATCCGCGCCGTCCACAGAGACGTTGTTGGAAATACCCTTCTGACCGTTGACCGAAAGCTCGTCGCCGTCCGGCCCCTGCACAATGGTGACCCCCGGCGTCAATTTCGTCAGCTCCAGGAAATTCCGGCCGTTGTTCGGCAGGTCCGACACCGCATCTTCATCGATGCGCGTCGCGCCTTCCGTGCGCGCCGTCTCGATGAGCGGCGCCGCGGCCGTCACGACCATCTCCTCCGTCACGGCGGCCTGCCCCAGCTTCAACTCCACGGTGAGTGTCTGTCCCACGCGGAGATCGAGCCCCTTGAGCACCTGCGACGAAAACCCCTCGAGCGTCGCCTTGACCTCGTACGGCCCGAGCGGCAACAGGACCCCGCGGAACCGCCCCCCGCTGTCCGTCACCTGCACCTGCTCGAAGTTCGTGGCCGTGTTGCGCAGGGTGACCGTCACTCCCGGCAACACCCCGCCCGTGGCATCCGTGACCGTTCCCTCGATCACGCCGGTAGTCGCCTGCGACTGCCCGAACGCCACGCCGACCGCCAGAAAAAGGAAAGAAAGGACAAAGACCACCCGGAACAAGGCCAACCGGTTCATACAAACGCCTCCGTTACCCGCTATCCCGATGTCCGAACGTGCTCATCACTCTACGCCCGGGCAGTGGGCGGAGGCAAGGGAGGGAGGGAGTTAAGTCGTGAGGAGGCGGTGTCCGCACTTATAGCAGAAGCTGGCTTCGGCAGGACTCGCCGCTCCGCACGCGCTGCAAAACGGTCCGCCGGACTGCACCTGTACCGAAACCGCGCGCTGAGGCTCGAGGATGTCGGCGGTCTGCGCCTGAACCTGATGCCTGAATTCGAGCGGATTGGCGATGTTGGTGAACTGTTCTTTCGAGCCGCCGGTGCCGATGACCACGATACTTCCGATGTTCAGCATGCGCCCAAGCACGGTTTGATCGACACCGATGCCCTCGACCTTCGGAAGCAGCAGCTCCAGCGTATGACGGCGAATGACACCGGTCTTGATGACGACGCGGCGGTTGGTGACGGCAAACTCGGATGACGATGCCTGCACGTAGCTCGAGGTGCCGAAAATGGCGGCGACTACCAGGAGCAGCACGCCCACCCAGAACAGGGGGAACGCTCCATCCTGCAACAGTCCGAAGACGACCAGGGCGGCACCGGCAAGTGCCGCCACCGCCGGTCCCGCATAGATGATCGGATGAAGATGTGCGCGATAGACGACCCGCTCTCCGGGAAGCAGATTTTCATCCACGTACGTCATCGCCAGCGGATGATACATCGGCGAAGCGCACGGGGACCACCGCGCTCAGCGTACAGAATCGGCTAAGCGATTTTTACCACGTTCTCCGCCGCGGGACCCTTTTTGCCCTGCACGACGTCGAATTCAACGCGGTCGCCTTCGGCGAGCGATTTGCGGCCGGTGCCCTGAATGGCCTGGTGATGAACGAAGCAGTCCTTGCCGCCATCGTCGAGCGTGATGAAGCCAAAACCCTTGTCGTCGTTGAACCACTTGACTGTACCGGTGCTGCGCATACCCTTACTCCTCTTTTCCGCCCGTCTGCAAGTCTCGGGCGCGGCGAGCGGAACGCAACATTAGCACAGACGAGCAGACAACCTTGAACGCCCGCGCCAGCGCCATCCCGCACCGTCGGGTCTTACGAAAGCTATTGCGAGGGCATGACTACTTCGACGATCTTCTTTTCAATGGCTTGCGACAGCTTGTCCGTCAGGGGGATCCGGACCTGGGTTTTCTTCCCCCTGGTGTTGACAGTGATGTCCATATACGACTCATCACGGGCACCCAGGTCCGGGTTGGACTCGACTGTATAAAGCCCTCCGTCCTCGATGTCCCTGACCCATTTGTCGAGGTCCTCGGCGCCGAGCTTCCCCATCCTGGCTTCGCCCTTCAGGGGCTTGAACTCCCAGTTGCCCTTCGCGTCGACCGTGAACCTGTAGTAATCGATCGGCTCGGCGTGGCCCTTGAAGCCCGCGGAACGATCGACGGCGATGACGAACGCGTCGTTCTTGTTCATCACGTAGTGGGGACGTGCCGGCTCTGTGACGAAGCCCATCGAACCCATCAACAACAAAAGCGACCCAAGACGGAACATAAGCACCTCCGATCGTCGCCCACGGGTGGAATCCGTTCAGCGGAGGATAACCCCGCGCCAACAGGATAGCGAATCCGACAGCACGTTCAGGTGCGTGTCCTGCGCGACGGAAACGACCCTCGGTATTTTGTAAATTTTTGAATCGCGAAACAAGGGGCGTTGTTTCAGGAGACGAGGGTCGTTATCTCGCGAGACAAGGGGCGTTGTCTCGCGCGGCCAGCTTGTGGATTCGCGAATCAACGGGTCTTGTCTCGCGAGACGAAAGTTTTGCCGCGCGAGACAACACTCGCTGTCTGTCGCGGCTGAATCGTCGCTGATCGCCGGTAAATGATTGAATCGCGAGACAAGGACCCTTGATTCGCGAGACAAGGGGGCTTATCTCGCGCGGCGAGAGGGCTTATCTCGCGCGGCGCGAAGCTGGTCTCGCGCGGCGAGAGGCTGGTCTCGCGCGGCAAGCGGGCTTATCTCGCGAGGCAGGAGGTTGGTCTCGCGGGACGAGAGGACTTATGTCCCGAGGCGAAAGGCTGGTCTCACGGGGCAAAAGGCTGGTCTCGCGAATCAACGAGCTGGCCTCGCGAGGCACGAGGTCAGCCTCGCATTCATGGCGGCCAATGACCGATCGTGTCCGCGATGGAGCCACCCGGAGTCCTTTCTTTTCGCCGAACAGCCCCGAAGGGACCGAAGGAACCGATGCCTTCCCACGGAGCTTCGCGGACAGCCGCCGGAGCTCGCGGCATCTGGCGCTCAGATGCCAGCTTCTGGCGGCCAGAAGCGCGTTCAGGATTTCAGTCCGCGAACTGACCCGGGAAGCAAAAATCTCTGAGCGCCAGATCCTCGCACTGAATATAGAGCTTCGCGGGCTGCCGCCGGAGCTCGCAGCATCTGGCGCTCAGATGCCGGCTTCTGGCCGCCAGAAGCGCGTTCAGAGATTTTCAGTCCGCGAACTGACCCGGGAAGCAAAAATCTCTGAACGCCAGATCCTTACCCCTGAAAAGGGAGCTTCGCGGACTGCCGCCGGAGCTCCGCAGCATCTGACGCTCAGATGCCAGCTTCTGGCCGTCAGAAGCGCGTTCAGAGATTTTCAGTCCGCGAACCGACTCGGGAAGCAAAAAATCTCTGAGCGCCAGATCCTCGCCCTGAACATGGAGCTTCGCGGACTGCCGCCGGCATTTCCGCAGGCTCTGACGCTCAGAACCTTTTCGGGCTATCTAAAGGTTGTTCTGAGATTTTCAGGGCTCGAACAGGCTCTGGAAGCAAGAAGCTCTGGGCGTCAAAGCCTCACAGAGTTAACCTGCCTCTGCGCCACATCATGAATGAAACGTTTCTTCCACTCGCGTCACTATGTTAACGGAGGTGGCTTATGCATCTTATCGTACGTGTGCTCGTAGTTGTGGCTGTTGCACTTCCCTGTGTTGCTCAGGTCTGCGTGCCGGCACCCTACGGAATCGTCAGTTGGTATCCGGCGGAAGGCAACACCACCGATGTCGTGAGCGGGAACAACGGTTCGTTGCTAGGGGGCGGCTATGGACCGGGTGCAGTCAGGCAAGCGTTCCATTTTAGCGGTCAACAATCGGATGGCGTAAATCTGGGTAATGTACCCGCTTTTGATTTTACAGGTGCCAGCAGTTTTTCTATTGAGGCTTGGGTAAAGGTAGATGCACTCACCGTCGCGACTGGAAACGACGGCCAGGTTATCGTTTCGCTGAACTATCGATGCAATCTGCCGTCACCAGACACGGTGGCTACCGAGACACTTGCTATTCAAGTGGGGACCTGGAAAGCATTCTTCCACGTCCGCGATGCAGGGGGCAATGAAGCGGTGGTCTTGACACCTAATGCAATTCCGTCGGGGAAATGGATCCACCTAGTCGGCGTACGCGACGCGAGTTGTCTGGCAGTCCGCCTCTACCTTAATGGAGCGCTGGTTGGGTCGGCTACTGATCCGACTAGCGGGCGGCTCTGGAACACAGGACCGGATTTTATCGGCCGTCGCTGGCCCTGCGCCACGAATAACCCGTTCAACGGATCTATCGACGAAGTGAGTATTTACAGCCGAGCACTCACTGACTGTGAAGTCGCCGCGCTCTACAATGCCGGATGTGCCGGAAAGTGCCGACTTGGCGCATGCCCTTCGTCCGCCTGCGGGTGCTAAAGACTGGTTCGAGCGGTAGGGTGACGTTCGTTGCATAATTTTCCGGTGAGCCCGGGTGCCGCTTGGGCGCGTACACCGCTTCCGTCGTTGAGTCGGATGCGGTAGCACCAAAGAAACTTTCGTCTCCCTCGGCGTTTGGCGAAACGGTGGGTTGGTGAGCTAACGCTTCGCACCGGCTGCGAGGGGGCTCGAATGCCGAAGCCGACGCGGCACGCCGTTCGCCGCCGTTGACTTTGATACGTGTGCGAACGGCGTAACACCGAGACGCTCGAGGACTCCTTAGCCGGCCGAGCCGTCGGCCCGGCCGGCGGGCCAACGAGTCGCCTCGTCAGTTCCTGTGCGAGTGGGCCGGCGCACGTGGCCGAACACCATTAGAATACGGGACCTATGGCGTGGCGTGGCGACGAATTCTTCAACCTTACCAAGATACTTTCACTCGATCTCATGGACACTCTCGACCGGTTGCGCAATGACGCCGGCGATCAACCAACTCGACGTAACTTCGTGCGGATATTCTGCGCTCAAGTAGAGGCATTTGCATACAGCACGAAGCAGATACTGGCCGACATGGCGCAGTTTCCGTTTGTCAGCCTAACACCACACGAAGTGCTTGTTCTCCGGGAGGAAGCGTACGAAATTAGAGACAACGGCGAGCTGAAACTGAAGAGCGACAAATTTGTGCCGATTCGTACGAACCTGAAGTTCATTGCGAGGTCCTGTTCTAAGGCGTTCTCTATCCCGTATGAACTGGATACTTCTGGAGCCGGTTGGAGTGCGCTGGACCAGACATTCGAGGTTCGGAATCGATTGGTTCACCCAAAAGCCTTTCAAGAGATGTTCGTTACCGATGACGAATTGAAGCGCGCGTGGATAGCTCACGAGTGGTTTCAAAAGCTACACATCTCTCTCTGGAGCTTGATCGAGCCGGCTTGAAAGGAACGAAACCGTAGTGGACGACTGGCGTAACGCGGAAGCCACCTTCCGGGAGTTTCAGCTCATCGCCGACCGCCTGAAGAAGCCGCATCCGGAATTACTGCGGATCTGCGTGCGGTCTTTGGTGTCCGGATTTGACACCATCGCTTCTTCGCTAAAGCGCATGGCGGCGCGGGCTGCGGCAAAGAAGAACACCGAGATTTCACCGCGCGAGCAGAATGTGCTGTTTGATTACGCAGAACCACCGTATCCAGGCGCACCGCCCAGGCGTATCGAGACCTCGACACGCGAGAGCTTGAATGTTGCGATTGTCGTCTACGCTCGTGCGCGTGGAAGCGAGCCCCCGATGGACACGTCGCCACTTGGAGATCCAGCCATTCCTGCAGCGTTCGCTGGCACCTTGACTATTTTCGATCGGATCTGTCATCCCGAGGAGCTTACCGCCCTTGAGGTCACTAAGTCTGACATCGTGATGCTCCAAAAGACCCTTAAGTGGGCAGATTCGCTGCGCAAGTGGCTTGGTCGAGAGCGATTGGCAGAGATTGAGGAGGTCCGCGAAGAAATCGAGATCTCGTTTGAAGAGGCGCGCCAGAAACTACGACGACGTCAGCCATGACTTGCGTCCGCCCAATGGCTTCAATTGCTGCCGTCTCGGCTACCGCGGCTCCATACTCCGAACTGAAGTCGAGATTCGTGAGTAACTCGTATTATCTTGATCTCGAGGGCGGCACGCAGCGCACGTTACGGGTGTTCTCGTCCATGAAGGAGGACGACGGCACCTTCCTAGCGACACTGCAGCGTACAAGCACTTACGCTGTACAAAGTAAACGGCAGATTCACGCTGGTTCGTGACCTGGCTTTGCCTGGCGCGACCTGGCGTATACCGCAGCCTTAACGCATGACTTAGAGACGATTCATCAGACGTATTGGTGGGTTACCTCACGACTACGATCGAGCTGATCCCATTCGCAGTCGCTGCTGATTGACAGGGGCCAAACTACCCAAAGAAACACGCGTACTCGTCCTCGTCAACCAGTCTCAGAAAAGCGTCGATCGTGCTCACCTCGGGCGCGGGGTTGTACCTGTGCCACTTCAGATCGGCTCTTTTCCAATAGACGACCCACTTACCGCGCGATTTCAGGTAGCGAGCTTTCGCGACAGATTCCTCGACTCGCTGAGCGGGGTTGTCCCACCGGGGCCTGATCTCGAAAATCTCGACGCTTCGGCCGTCGAACCGGAAGTTGAGATCGACCTGGTCACGGAGATGAACCGGTGGCCGGCGCTTCGCAACAAAGGCTGCGACGGCATTCTCGACACGCTTCCGCTCTACGTCGTTCACCGGTATCTCGCCTGAAGGGTTCGGCCCTCAACTGCGCCGACCGTACGTGGAGAGTAGCGCACTCGAGCCCACTCGTCACTGGCATGATCTGGGATCTAAATATCGCGTAGCAAAGCACCTCGGTTTGAATGGGCTGACACTCCAGCTCTCGGCCGTGTCACGCCGAAGCGCCGACACTCTTCGTCGAGCATGGCGCTTAGCGACGTACCGCGGTACAGCAACTGCTATAAGCGGTAAACAGTTACATCTCATAGCTGCACGACAGTCTCGTGGCGAAGCCGCAAGAGGACGAAGCGACGGAGCCGCATGATCTACACCCCCGCCCAGGTCCCTCGCTGGCGCTCGGGATGACATCGGCTCGGATGTCAGTGATTTCGAAGAACTTATTACCGCGTGCGCCTGAGTGGCATGCGCACGAGCTGCGACGGTCAGTGATTTCGCTGAAATTCTCAGCGAGTGCGTCTGAGTGGCAGATGCACGAGCTGGCGGCGGCAGCGATTTCGGTGAAATTGTTACCGCGTGCGTCTGAACGGCAGACGCACGAGCTGCCGCGGGCAGCGATCTTGGTGAAATTGTTACCAAGTGCGTCTGAGCGGCAGATGCACGAGCTGCCGCGGGCAGCGATTTCGATGAAATTGTTACCAAGTGCGTCTGAGCGGCAGACGCACGAGCTGCCGCGGGCAGCGATTTCGGTGAAATTGTTACCAAGTGCGTCTGAGCGGCAGACGCACGAGCTGCAGCGGGCAGCGATTTCGATGAAATTGTTACCGAGTGGGTCTGGGCGGCAGACGCGCGCGCTGCGGGGGTGAGCGATTTTGGTTGAGTTGCCGGCGTTTGGGCCTGAGCCGGGAGAGTGATAGCTCGCGGAGCACGAGCGGTAGCTCGGGAAGCGGGACGCTTCCCGGCCAGCCGGCGAGGACGCCGGCGTTCCGTGGGAAGGCACGTCGCGTAGAAAACACTTCGGGCGGCCGTGAGGCCGCCCGAATGATGATTACAAAATCGCTGGAACCTACTGCTCGTCGTCAAAGTCCGCCAGTGAAAGGGCGTCCTCTTCCTCCGACTCACGCTGCAAGAGCTCCTCGAGGGAGGGCGCCGGTGGGGCTTCGTCCTTCTCGAGGTAGATATCGCGGTAGGTCGGCATGCCGGTGCCGGCCGGGATGAGGCGGCCGACGATGACGTTTTCCTTGAGGCCGCGCAGGTAGTCGACACGGCCGGCGATTGCGGCTTCGGTCAGGACGCGCGTGGTCTCCTGGAAGGACGCGGCGGAGATGAAGGACTCCGTCGAGAGAGACGCCTTGGTGATGCCGAGGAGCAGGGGCACGCCGTCGGCGGGCTCGCCGCCGCGGTTCATGACCTTTTCGTTCTCTTCCATGAAGCGGAAGCGATCGACCTGCTCGTCGACCAGGAAGTCGGTGTCGCCGACCCGCGTCACGCGCACGCTGCGCAGCATCTGGCGGCAGATGACTTCGATGTGCTTGTCGTTGATGGCCACGGACTGCGAGCGGTAGACCTCCTGGATCTTGTCCACCAGGTAACGCTGCAGCTCCTTGATGCCGAGAACGGCCAGCACGTCGTGCGGGTCGATCGGACCGTCGATGAGCGGGTCGCCGGCGCGCACGCGCTCGCCTTCCTGCACGTTGACGTGCACGGAGCGGGGAACGCTGTACTCGTGGCGCGTGCCTTCGTCGGTCTCGACGATGATGCGGCGCATACCCTTGACGATCGCGCCGTGATGCACGGTGCCGTCGACTTCGGTGATGACCGCCTTGTCGCGCGGGTGACGGGCCTCGAAGAGCTCGACGACGCGCGGGAGACCGCCGGTGATGTCCTTGGTCTTCGTGGTCGCGCGCGGGATCTTCGCGAGAATGTCGCCGGGGTGGACGTCCTGGCCGTTGTGGACCATGACGTGGGCACCGGTCGGGAGCAGGTACTTGCGCTCCTCGCCCTTGCCGGCCTTGATGATGAGCGTCGGGGTGCGCTTCTCGGCGGTGGCCGACTCGACGATGACCATCTGCGTGAGGCCGGTGACTTTGTCGGTCTCTTCGCGGACGTTCTCGCCCTCGACGATGTCCTTGAAGGTGACCTTGCCGCCGACTTCGGTGAGCACCGCCGAGGTGAACGGATCCCACTCGACGAGCTGCTGGCCGGCGTCGACGTGCTGCCCGTCGTTGACCTTCAGGGTCGAGCCGTAGACGAGCGCGTAGCGCTCCTTCTCACGGGGAGCGGTCTGAATGTCCGCCGACTTCTTGCCCTTGCGGGTCTGAATGTCTTCGAGGATGAGCAGCTTGCCGTTGCGGTTGACGACGACCAGATCGCCGTTCTTGTTCGTGACCGTGGTGACGTTGACCAGCTGCACGCGGCCGGGGGACGTGGCCTCGTGCTTCGACTGCTCGGACACGCGCGACGCGGTACCGCCGACGTGGAAGGTACGCATGGTGAGCTGCGTGCCGGGCTCGCCGATCGACTCGGCGGCGATGACGCCGACGGCCTCGCCGATCTCGACGAGCTTGCCGCTCGCGAGGTTGCGGCCGTAGCAGCGGCGGCAGACGCCGCGGCGCGTTTCGCAGGTGAGCACCGAACGGATCTTGACCTGTTCGATGCCGGCTTCCTGGATCGCGTTGGCGAGGTCGTCGGTGATCTCGTCGTTCTGCGAGACCAGCTGCTCGCCGGTGAGCGGATCGTAGACGTCTTCCTGCGAGACGCGGCCGACGATGCGGTCGCGCAGCGGCTCGAGGATGTCGCCGCCTTCCATGATCGGAGTGACGACGATGCCGTCGAAGGTCTCGCAATCCTGTTCGGTGACGATGACGTCCTGCGCGACGTCGACCAGACGGCGCGTGAGGTAGCCGGAGTCGGCGGTCTTGAGCGCGGTGTCGGCCAGACCCTTACGCGCGCCGTGCGTGGAGATGAAGTACTGCAGCACGGAGAGGCCTTCGCGGAAGTTCGCGGTGATCGGCGTCTCGATGACTTCGCCCGAGGGCTTGGACATCAGTCCGCGCATACCGGCGAGCTGGCGAACCTGTTCCTTCGAACCACGAGCGCCGGAGTCGGCCATCATGAAGATGGGGTTGAACTCGCCGCTCTCGGCCTCGACGCGGCGCATGTCGGAGAACATCTCGTCCGACACGTTTTCGGTGGCGCGGTGCCAGATGTCGATGATCTTGTTGTGGCGCTCGCCGTGGGTGATGGCACCGTCCAGGCGCTGGCGCTCGACCTCGAGCACGGACTTGCGGGCCGTCTCGACGATCTCCTGCTTGCGGGCCGGGATGACCATGTCGTCGACGCCGATGGAGATGCCGGCCTTCGTCGCGTAGAGGAAGCCGAGGTCCTTGAGGCTGTCGAGCATCTCCACGGTCTTGGCGTTGCCGTAGTTGATGAAGCAGTAGTTGACGAGATCCTGCAGGCCCTTCTTCTTGAGGAGGCCGTTGATGTACGGGATCTCCTCAGGAATGTGCGTGTTGAAGATGACGCGGCCGACGGTGGTCTCGACGGTCTTGCGGTCGAGCTCCTGCACTTCGCAGTGCACGATGTCCTGATCGTTGAAGTGCTTGGTGAGGTCCATGAACCGGCCGCTGACGCGCACGCGGATCGGCGTGAGCAGCTCGACCTCGTTGGCCTGCAGCGCGATCATGACGTCGTCGAAGCTGCCGAAGGCCTTGCCCTCGCCTTTCGCGCCGGGCTTGGACTTGGTGAGGTAGTAGCAGCCGAGGACGAGATCCTGCGACGGAACCGCGAGCGGCTTGCCGTGCGCGGGCGAGAGGATGTTGTTGGACGCAAGCATCAGCACCTGCGACTCGACCTGGGCCTTGGGTGACAGCGGCACGTGCACGGCCATCTGGTCGCCGTCGAAGTCGGCGTTGAAGGCCGTGCAGACCAGCGGATGGATCTTGATGGCCTTGCCTTCGACGAGCACCGGCTCGAAGGCCTGGATGCCGAGACGGTGAAGCGTCGGCGCGCGGTTCAGGAGCACCGGATGCTCTTTGATGACGCTCTCGAGCGCGTCCCACACTTCGTTGGTCTGCAGCTCGACGAGCTCCTTGGCGGCCTTGATCGTGCCGACCAGGCCCTGCTGCTCGAGCTTGTGGTAGATGAACGGCTTGAACAGCTCGAGGGCCATCTTCTTCGGCAGGCCGCACTGGTGCAGGCGCAGCTCCGGACCGACGACGATGACCGAGCGGCCGGAGTAGTCGACGCGCTTGCCGAGCAGGTTCTGACGGAAGCGTCCCTGCTTGCCCTTGAGCGTATCGGAGAGCGACTTGAGCGGGCGGTTGTTCGAGCCCTTGAGCACGCGGCCGCGGCGGCCGTTGTCGAAGAGCGCGTCGACCGCTTCCTGGAGCATGCGCTTTTCGTTGCGGACGATGACGTCCGGCGCGCGGAGCTCGAGGAGCTTCTTGAGGCGGTTGTTGCGGTTGATGACGCGGCGATAGAGATCGTTGAGATCCGACGTCGCGAAGCGGCCGCCGTCGAGAGGCACGAGCGGGCGCAGCTCGGGCGGAATGACCGGGATGACGTCGAGGATCATCCAGTCGGGGCGATGTCCCGACTTGCGGAAGGCGTCGACGACTTTGAGCCGCTTGGCCGCCTTCAGCTTCTTGATCTGCGAGGTCTCGGTGCGCATGATCAGGCGCAGCTCGTCGCTGAGCTCTTCGACGTTGACGCGGCGGAGCAGCTCTTTGATCGCCTCGGCGCCCATCTTGGCGACGAACACGTCGCCGTACTGCGAGCGCAGCTCGCGATACTTCTCCTCGGGGAGAAGCTCTTTCTCATGAATCACGCCTTCGAGGTCGCCGGTGTCGATGACCACGTACGACTCGAAGTAGAGGATGCGCTCGAGATCGCGCAGGCTGATGTCGAGCAGGTGTCCGATGCGCGACGGCAGGCCCTTGAAGAACCAGACGTGCGACACCGGCGAGGCCAGCTCGATGTGACCCATGCGCTCGCGTCGGACCTTGGACTTGGTGACTTCGACACCGCATTTGTCGCAGATGACGCCGCGGTGCTTCATGCGCTTGTACTTACCGCACAAGCACTCCCAGTCGGTGATCGGGCCGAAGATCTTCGCGCAGAACAGACCGTCGCGCTCCGGCTTGAAGGTGCGGTAGTTGATCGTCTCCGGCTTGGTGACTTCGCCGTACGACCACGACCGGATCTTCTCCGGGGATGCGAGGCTGATCTTGATGGCGTTGAAATCGTTGATCGCCTGCGGTTTTGCCGGTTGAAACAGTGCGTTGAAGCTTTCCAATTTGCGCCTCCCTGTTAGGGACGATTTCCAATCAATTGTCGGTCGTGGACGGATGCGGGAACTGCAGCTTGACGTCGGTGCCGTAGCACTCCCAGCACGGCGCTTCCCATTCGGTATCGCCGGTGTGGAAGTGCACGGTCATGCGGATCGCGCCCATGCCGTGACAGGCACGGCAGCTCGAGTTCGGCATGCGAGACAACGTCATGGTCTTGCGTCCCATCTCACCTACTCCTTCAGCAACTCGACGTCGAGACAGAGCGACTGCAGCTCGCGAACGAGCACGTTGAACGACTCGGGCAGACCCGGATCATCCGGAACCTCGCCCTTGACGATGGCCTCGTAGATCTTGGATCGGCCTTCGACGTCGTCCGACTTCACGGTGAGCAACTCCTGCAGCGTGTAGGCGGCGCCGTACGCTTCGAGGGCCCACACTTCCATCTCTCCGAAACGCTGGCCGCCGAACTGCGCCTTGCCTCCCAGCGGCTGCTGGGTGATGAGCGAGTAGGGTCCGATCGACCGCGCGTGAATCTTGTCGTCGACGAGATGGGAGAGCTTGAGCATGTAGATGAAGCCGACGCAGACTCTCTGCTCGAACTTCTCGCCGGTCATGCCGTCGAAGAGGTCGGTCTTGCCGTCGCTCGGCAGTCCGGAGGCCTTGAGCTGGAGCTTGATCTCGGCCTCGGTCGCGCCGTCGAAGACGGGCGTCGAGAAGTGGAGACCGAGCGAGCGCGCGGCCCAGCCGAGGTGCGTCTCGAGGATCTGACCGACGTTCATGCGCGAGGGGACGCCGAGCGGGTTGAGAACGATCTCGACCGGCGTGCCGTCCGGCATGTACGGCATGTCTTCCTCGGGGAGGATGCGGCTGATGACGCCCTTGTTGCCGTGGCGTCCGGCCATCTTGTCGCCGACACTCAGCTTGCGCTTCATGGCGACGTAGACCTTGATCATCTTGATGACGCCGGGAGGCAGCTCGTCGCCCTTCTGCAGGTCTTCGCGCCGCTCCTCGGCTTTCTGCTCCAGCACGCGGATGCGGTTCTCGGCGCGCTCGACGAACATGCGCACGGTCTCGCGCGTCTCTTCGTCGACGGGCAGCGCGAGCAGCTCGCGGCGGCTGAGGCGGTTCACGGTCTCGCGCTCGGCGGCCTCGCCCTTCCGGACGAGCACGTCGCCGGTCTTGAAGTCGACCACGTCGCGCTGCAGCTTCTTCTCCGCGAGCACTTCGCTGATGCGCTTGTTGCGGGCGTCGGTGATGATGCGGATCTCGTCCTGGATGTTCCGATTCATCCGCTCGATCTCGCCCTCTTCGATCGACTTCGCGCGCATGTCCTTGTCGACACCCTTGCGCGAGAAGATCTTCACGTCGACGACCGTGCCCTCGATTCCGGGAGGCGTCTTGAGCGAGGCGTCGCGAACGTCGCCGGCCTTCTCACCGAAGATGGCGCGGAGCAGCTTCTCCTCGGGAGTGAGCTGGGTCTCGCCTTTCGGAGTTACTTTTCCGACCAGGATGTCGCCCTGCTTGACGGTCGCGCCGATGCGGATGATGCCGCTCTCGTCGAGATCGCGCAGCGCGGACTCGCTGACGTTCGGAATGTCGCGGGTGATTTCCTCGGGACCGAGCTTGGTGTCGCGGGCTTCGATCTCGAACTCTTCGATGTGGATCGAGGTGTAGTAATCCTCTTTCACCAGCTTCTCGGACACGAGAATCGCGTCCTCGAAGTTGTTGCCGCGCCAGGGCATGAAGGCAACGAGGATGTTGCGGCCAAGGGCCAGCTCGCCGGCGTCGGTGCAGGGACCGTCCGCGAGGACCTGGCCCTTGCGCACGCGCTGGCCTTCACGCACGACCGGCTTCTGCGCGATGCAGGTGTTCTGGTTCGAGCGCTTGAACTTGATGAGCTGATAGATGTCGGCGCCGAACTCCTTGGTCTCGCCGGTCTCGGCATCTTCAGCCTCGACGCGAACGATGATGCGGTTGGAGTCGACGAGGTCGACCACGCCGCCGCGCTTGCAGACGACGACCGCGCCGGAGTCGCGGGCCACGACGTTCTCCATGCCGGTGCCGACCAGCGGCGACTCGGTGCGGAGCAGGGGCACGGACTGGCGCTGCATGTTCGCGCCCATGAGCGCGCGGTTCGCGTCGTCGTTCTCGAGGAACGGAACGAGCGAGGCGGCCACGGAGACGAGCTGCTTGGGCGAGACGTCGATGAAGTCGACCTTCTCGCGCTCGATGGAGACGAAGTCGCCGGCCTGACGCGCGATGACGCGGTCGTGCACGAGGTTGCCTTCGTCGTCGAGCATCACGTTGGCCTGGGCGATCGTGTAGCGCTCTTCATCCCACGCGGAGAGGTAGAACGCGTACGGCTCGGCCTCGGCGGCCTGCAGGAGCTGCTTGCGGCCCTTGCCGCCGGCCATCGCCGCGTTCTCCTTGGCGATGCGGTTGTTTTCCTTCTGCAGCTCGCGCTTCTCGACGATCTGCCCGAGGGTGAAGTTGGCGTCGCCGACCTTCGCCACGCGGTAGTGATCGAGGACGCGCGCGCCCTGCACCTTCTTGTAAGGCGACTCGATGAAGCCGTACTCGTTGATGCGCGCGTAGCACGCCAGCGACGAGATCAGGCCGATGTTCGGACCTTCAGGCGTCTCGATCGGGCAGATGCGGCCGTAGTGGGTCGGGTGAACGTCGCGGACTTCGAATCCGGCGCGCTCGCGGGACAGACCACCCGGTCCGAGGGCGGACAGACGGCGCTTGTGCGTGACCTCGGAGAGAGGATTCGTCTGGTCCATGAACTGCGAGAGCTGCGACGAGCCGAAGAACTCCTTGATCGCCGCGATGACCGGCTTGGAGTTGATCAGGTCGTGCGGCATCGCCGAGTCGATGTCCTGATGGACCGACATCTTCTCTTTGATCGCGCGCTCCATGCGCACGAGGCCGATGCGGAACTGGTTCTCGAGCAGCTCGCCAACCGCGCGGACGCGGCGGTTGCCGAGGTTGTCGATGTCGTCGACGCGGCCGACGTCCTTGCGCAGGCGGAGCAGGTAGTTGATGACGACGTAGAAGTCTTCCGGCGTCATGGTCTTCTGCGTGACCGGCGACTGGAGGTCGAGCTTGATGTTGAACTTGAAGCGTCCCACGCGCGAGAAGTCGTACTTGCGGGCGTCGAAGAACATGCCTTCGAAGAGCGCCTTGGCCGACTCGAGGGTCGGAGGGTCGCCCGGCCTCATACGACGGTAGATCTCGATGATGGCCGCCTCGAACGACTTCGAGGTGTCCTTGCGGACGGTGTTGAGCAGGATGTCGGAAACGAGATCCCACTCCGGGAAGATGACGTCGATCTCTTCGACGTTGTGCTCGCGGAGCACGTCCGCCCAGTCGGCCGGGACGTTCTCGCCGGCCTCGAAGAGGACTTCGCCGGTGTTGATGTCGACGACGTCGCCGAGGAACACGGCCTTGTCGAGCGCCGTGTAGTCGATCTTGATCCTGGCCTCGTTGGTCTTGGTCAGCGAGTCGGCCATCTTCTGGTCGAGCTTGATGCCGCCGAAGATGGTGCGGACGGCGCGGCGGCCGCGGATGGAGTGACGCTCCTTCGCCTCTTCCTGATCGAGGACGCGCTTGTCGAACGAGAGCTCGGCGCCCTTGTCGTCGACACGCGCTTTGATCGGCGTGTAGAACTGGCGGAGGATGTCTTCGTCCGTGGTCATGCCCAGCGCGCGGAGGAAGACCGATCCGAGGAACTTGCGCTTGCGGTCGATGCGGACGTAGAGGATGTTCTTCTGGTCGTACTCGAACTCCACCCAGGAGCCGCGGTACGGGATGATCTTCGCGAGGAAGGTGTGCGCCGACTCCTTGGTGAAGAAGACGCCCGGCGAGCGGTGGAGCTGCGAGACGATGACGCGCTCGGTGCCGTTGATGATGAACGTCCCGTTGTCGGTCATCAGCGGGATGTCGCCGAAGAAGACTTCCTCTTCCTTGGCGTCGCGCATGTGCTTCACGCCCGTGTCCGGATCCTTGTCATAGACGAACAGGCGGAAGGTGACCTTCAGCGGGACGCTGTAGGTCATGCCGCGCTCCTGGCACTCCTCGACGGAGTACTTCATCTGCAGATCGACGGGGTTGCCGCAGATGTCGCAGACTTCGACGCGGTTCTTGTTGATGACGCCGCAGGACGGGCAGTTGACGGTCTCTTCGTGCGGGTGATCGGTGATGATCTTGTTGCCGCAGTTCGCGCAGGTCATGCGCAGGTGCTCGAGGCCCTTGAGCTGACCGCACTTGCACTCCCAGTTGCCGATGGAGTAGCGGACGAAGTCGAGCGAGCAGGTCTCCCGGAAGTCGCTGAAGGGGAAGACGCTGGTAAACACCGACTGCAGTCCGGTGTCCTCACGCTCCTCGGGGAGGAGGTTCATCTGCAGGAAACGTTCGTAGGACTTTCTCTGTACGTCGATCAGATTCGGCAGCGCCATATAGCTGCGAATCTTGGAGAAGTCGTGACGAACCGGCTCCTGTTTCGGCATGGCTCCGTTCATTCGATGGGACTCCTTGTGTGTACGTCGCGTCAGGCGAGGCCTCTTTTGCAGGCAACGCAAAAGAGGAGTACGCGAGTGGCGAGCCGTGGCGAGAAGGCCGCTCCCCCCTTCTCTGGCTCCGGTAGTCTCTACAACAAAAAACCTATTCCGGGCGGTGCAACAAGGCACCGCCCGGAACAATGCCTAACAGCTGGGGTTACTTGACGGTGACCTTGGCGCCGGCCTCTTCGAAGACCTTCTTGATCTTCTCGGCCTCGTCCTTGGACACGCCTTCCTTGATGGTCTGCGGCGCGCCTTCGACGAGATCTTTCGCTTCCTTCAGGCCGAGCGAGGTGACCTCGCGGACGGCCTTGATGACGTTGATCTTCTTGTCGCCGACTTCGCTCAGCGTGACGGTGAACTCGGTCTGCTCCTCGACAGGCGCGGCAGCGGCAGCGGCCGGGCCGGCAACAGCCGCGGCGGGCGCGGCGGCGGCGGCGGAGACACCGAAACGGTCCTCCAGCGCCTTGACGAGGTTCGCCAGGTCGAGAACCGTCATCGTCTCAATCTGCTTCACAAAATCTTCAGTGGAAACGGCCATTTCTTCCTCCAATTTTTCCTGACGGCGTTAGGCCGTCTCTTCTTTTTGTTGTCTAACCTGGTCGATGACGACCGCAAGATTGCGAATGTTCGCCGCGAGCACGGTCGCGAGACCGCGGATCGGCGACTGCAGCAGGTACAGCAGCTTCGACACGAGCTCTTCGCGCGACGGCAGGTTGGCGATGTTCGCCACCTCGGTCGCGGCGACGACCTGCCCGCTCAGCATCGCTCCCTTGAACTGCACCGCGGGAACGTCCTTGGCGAACTTGGTGAGGACCTTCGCCAGCGCGACCGCGTCGGTGGTGTTGTAGGCCACGGCGGTCATGCCCGAGAAGTGTCCGGTCAGCTTCGTGAGCGGCGTGTCTTTGACGGCGATGAGAGCGAGGGTGTTCTTGATGACGATGTAATGCGATCCCGACTCACGGACCTGCTTGCGCAGCTCGGTGACCTGAGGAACGGTGATGCCCTTGAAGTCGAGCACGAACGCGTTCGTGGCGGAGCCGATGCCTTCGGTGAACTCGGAGATCGCCTGCGCTTTTTCTTCGCGGTTTTTCATGCGTTCTCCTATTCAGCCTTGGTCTCGGCGACGGCGGTGTCGATCGCAACCGACGGGCTCATCGTCGAAGAGATGTAAATCGAGCGGACGTACTTGCCTTTCGCCGCGGGCGGCTTCGCCTTGCGAACGGCGTTGATGATCGCCGAGGCGTTGTCCTTCAGCTGATCGGCGGAAAACGAGATCTTGCCGACCGGAACGTGGATGATCGAGGTCTTGTCGACCCGGAACTCCACCTTGCCGGCCTTGATCTCCTGCAATGCCTTGGCGACGTCGAACGTGACCGTGCCGGTTTTCGGATTGGGCATCAGGCCGCGGGGACCGAGGACCTTTCCGAGCTTGCCGACGGAACGCATCATGTCGGGGGTCGCGATGACGGCGTCGAAGTCAGTCCAACCGCCCTGAATCTTCTCGACCATGTCGTCGCCGCCCACGAAATCCGCGCCCGCTTCCTGCGCCTCACGCTGCTTGTCGCCCTGGGCGATCACGAGCACCCGCTTGGTCTGGCCGGTGCCGTGCGGGAGCACGGTCGTGCCGCGGACCATCTGATCGGCGTGCTTGGGATCGACGCCGAGGAGCAGCGAGAGCTCGACCGTCTCGTTGAACTTGGCGTAGGCGAGCTGCTTGAGCAGCCCGAACGCCTCGTCCAGCTGATACGGACGCTTTTCGACCTTCTCCGCGGCAGCGCGATACTTCTTGCCGTGTTTGGCCAAATTTCCTCCTTGTAGTGTTAGCGGCTGTTGCCAGCCTCCTACATGTTTGCCGCAGCGACGCGCTGCAGCGCCTTAATCGACGACTTCCATGCCCATCGAACGGGCGGTGCCCTCGACGGTCTTCATCGCGGCCTCGACGCTCGCGGCGTTGAGGTCGGGCATCTTGAGACGCGCGATCTCTTCGACCTGCTTGCGCGTCACCTTGCCGATCTTGTTCTTGTTCGGCACGCCCGAGCCCTTCTGGATGCCGGCAGCCTTGAGCAGGAGCACGGCCGCGGGCGGGGTCTTGGTGATGAACGTGAACGTGCGATCGGAGAAGACGGTGATCACGACCGGGATGATGAGTCCCTGGTCCTTGGCCGTGCGCGCGTTGAAGGTCTTGCAGAACTCCATGATGTTGACGCCGTGCTGGCCGAGCGCGGGGCCGACAGGGGGAGCAGGCGTGGCCTGTCCCGCGGGGATCTGCAGCTTGATGTATCCGGTGATTTTCTTAGCCATCGTGAATCCTTGTCTTCGTTATCTCTTCGAGCCGCTCTGTGCCGGCTCTTCGGTCGCGTCGTAGCGGCTCACCTGCAGGAAGTCGAGCTCCACGGGGGTGGAGCGGCCGAAGATCGTGACCATGACCTTCAGGGTGTTGCGGTCGAGGTTCACTTCCTCGACCACGCCGGTGAAGTTCGTGAACGGACCGTCGATGATCCGCACGTGCTCGCCGTGCTCGTAGACGTGCTTGGGCTTCGGCTTTTCCTTGGTGGTGACGACCTGGGTGAGGATCTGGTCGACTTCTTCCTGGGTCAGCGGCGTCGGCTTCTTGCCGGTGCCGACGAAGCCGGTGACCTTCGGCGTGTTCTTGACGAGGTGCCAGGCGTCGTCGGACATCTCCATCTCGACGAGGATGTAGCCGGGGAAGAACTTGCGCTGGACTTCGCGCTTCTTGCCGGACTTCATCTCGACGAGGGTCTCGGTCGGGATCTTGATCTCGCCGAACTTCTCACGCATGCCGAGCGCATCGATGCGCTGGGTGAGGTTCTCCTTCACCCGCTCCTCGAACCCGGAGTAGGTGTGGACGATGTACCACTGCTTCTGACCCGCTTCGACCATCGCTTGCCTTATACCGAGAACTTCGCGAACAGGAAGTCGATCGCCTTGAAGAAGACCACGTCGCAGCCCCAGAGGAAGAGGGCGAAGACGAGAGTCGAGACGATCACGACCACGGTCGTGCCGACGACTTCATTCCGCGTGGGCCAGGTGACCTTCTTCATTTCCGAAGACACATCGCGGAAGAACTCTCGCGTGGAGAGCGCCCACTGCTTCGGTTTCGCGACGATCGCGTTGTTGTCTTTGTCTTCCGCCATCAAAACCTCGTGGAGACAGGTCTTAGCTATTAGGTCTCAGCTCTCAGGATGTCCCAAGAGCTGAGAGCTAACAGCTAGGAGCTGATCAGAAAATTTGGCAGGCCAAGAGGGACTCGAACCCACAACCTGCGGTTTTGGAGACCGCTGCTCTGCCAATTGAGCTATTGGCCTGCAGATGCCGCAAACTGCTGAGAAAGCATTGCTTTCCCGTGATATTCCCCTACTTCGTTTCGCGATGAACAGTCCGCTTCCGATCGTGCCGGCAGAACTTCTTCAGCTCCAGCTTCTCGGTCGTGGTCTTCTTGTTCTTCGTGGTGGTGTAGTTGCGCCGTTTGCACTCGGTGCACTGGAGCGTGATGATCTCGCGTGTTGCCGCCATGTTTTTACCCCGATGTTTTTGCTGGAGCCCTCGACGAGATTTGAACTCGTGACCCCGTCCTTACCAAGGACGTGCTCTACCCCTGAGCTACGAGGGCGTTGTATACGATTCTGGAGCGGGAGACGGGGCTCGAACCCGCGACCAACAGCTTGGAAGGCTGTGACTCTACCAACTGAGTTACTCCCGCGTTTTGGTGGAGAGTGGAGGATTCGAACCTCCGTAGGGCGTGGCCCGGCAGATTTACAGTCTGCTGCTTTTGACCGCTCAGCCAACTCTCCGCTTTTGCACTTCTCTACTGGAGCTGGCGACGGGACTCGAACCCGCGACCTGCTGATTACAAATCAGCTGCTCTACCAACTGAGCTATGCCAGCGCCAAACTTCTGATTTCAAAGACACATTCAGCCTGTACCGGTGAAGCAAAGGTGGAACTGCAACGGCGGCGGCCGAGGAACTGCGGGTTATAGCAGAAAGGCCAAACGGGAGGCAAGTATCTGTTATTTCCGGGTTTGCCGGACGACCTCGTAGCACAAAACGGCCGCCGCGGAGGCCACGTTGAAGGAGTCGACGTGGCCGAACATCGGGATCGAAATGGTCCGGTCGCAGTGCTCGAGGACGTTGCGGCGGACGCCCTTCCCCTCGCTGCCCATGACGATGGCGACCTTGCCGGTGAAGTCGATCGCGTCGGCGCGGTCGCCTTCGGCGGCGGCGGCGTAGACCCAGTAACCGCTTTTCTGCAGCGCCTCGATGGTGCGCGCGAGGTTGGTCACCTGCGCGACCGCCACCCATTGCGATGCGCCGGCGCTCGCTTTCACGGCCGCGGGCGTGAGGCCGACGCTCTCGTGCTCGGGGATGACCACGAGGTCGACGGCGAAGCCGTCGGCGACGCGGAGGATCGCGCCGAAGTTCTGCGGGTCGGTGATGCCGTCGAGGATGAGCACGAAGCTGGTCCCTTCGCGCGCGATGACGTCGTCGAAGTCGGCATAGGCGGCCTCCTGGACCTCGGCGACGACGCCGTTGTGCACGCCGCGGCCGGCGAGCTTGTCGATCTGCGACGCGGGGAGCGTTCGCACGGCCACGCCGGCGCTCTTCGCCTCCGTCATCACTTTCTGCAGCCGCGAGCTCTGTTCGCGGACGACGGCGACATAGCGGACGCGGGCGGGATGCGAGCGGATTGCTTCGAGCACCGGGTTCACTCCGTAAACGATCACGCCAGCCTCTTTGCGATCATCGGGCCTTCATACACGAAGCTCGTGTAGATCTGCACCAGGTTTGCTCCCGCGGCGATCTTTTCGCGAACGTCTTCTTTCGTGAAGATGCCGCCGACGCCGATGAGGGGGTAGTTGGGGGGGACGGTTTTGCGCACCTTCGCGAGAACGGTGGTGGACTTTGACAGAAGGGGTTTTCCGGAGAGGCCGGCGGGCTGAGAGCCCGCCGCTCCACAGGAGACGAGGGTGGCGGTGGTGTTTGTGCAGATCATGCCGTCGGCGAGGCGCGCGCAGATTTCGCTGATCTCGGCGATCTGGGTGTCTTCGAGGTCGGGGGCGATCTTGATGAGGATCGGGCCGTGGCGCACGGAGCGCACGGCGTTCAGGAGTGCTTCGAGGTGCTCGGGCTTTTGCAGGTCGCGCAGGCCGGGCGTATTCGGGGAGGAGAGGTTCAGGACGGCGGCGTCAGCGTGAGGCGCGACGCGGCGGTAGCACTCGACGTAGTTCTCAACCGCGGCTTCGAGCGGGACGTCGCGGTTCTTGCCGACGTTCACGAAGATGGGAACGTTGCGCGGCGCGGAGCGAAGCCGTGATGCGATGGCGTCGGCGCCGTCGTTGTTGAAGCCCATCCGGTTGACGAGCGCCTTCGCCGCGGAATCGCGGAACAGCCGCGGCCTCGGGTTCCCCGGCTGCGGGCGCAGCGTGACGGTGCCGACTTCGAGGAAACCGAAGCCGAGGGCGGAGAGGAAGGGCATCAGCTGCGCGTTCTTGTCGAAGCCGGCGGCGATACCGATCGGCGAGCGGAAGCGGAGGCCGAACAGCGTCTGCGGCGAGTCCACGCGACAGATGCGCTCGATGAAGCGCAGCGCGAGCGGGATCTCCTGCAGATGGCGCATCTGCTCCGTCGTCCACTCATGCGCGTCCTCGGCGTCGAGCGCGAAGAGCAGCTTGCGGATCAGGCGATACATCGCTCCACTCGAGCGAGCGGCGAGAGGACGCGCGCATCGCACTCGCTGGCGTGCTGCAGCAGCGGAATCGCGCGTACGAGCTCGGGGCCGTGATCGAGGCCGGTGAGGGCGAGGCGCAGCGGCATGAACAGGGCTTTGCCTTTCAATCCCGTCGCGGCTTTCAGCCGCTCGACCATTGCCTGATAGTCGTTCGTGCCGTGCGCGCGCAACTCTTCCGCGAGCTTCAACGCGAACGCGCGGTCCACCTGCGGCGGCGTGTACTCGCTCACGAACCGCAGCGCATCCGCGAACTGCGTGAGCCGGTGCACGCTCGTCTTCACGACGTCGATTCCCTCTTCCAGCCACGGCACGTCGAAGAAGCGGCGCACGAGCGGCGCGAGCTCGGCGGCGCTCATGCCATGGATGTACTGGCCGTTCAGCCAGTCGAGTTTCTGCACGTCGAACACCGCCGGCGCCGCGTTCACGCGGTCGAGCGAGAAGTTCGCGACGGCGTAGTCGCGGCCGAACACCTCGACGCCGTCGGGCGAGGACCAGCCGAGGAGCGCGAGGTAGTTGAGCATCGCCTCGGGCAGGTAGCCTTCGTCGGCATACGCGGACACGGAAGTCGCGCCGTGGCGTTTCGAGAGCTTCGTGCGATCGGGGCCGAGGATCAGCGAGACGTGCGCGAACTGCGGCACGTCCCAGTCCATCGCACGATAGATCAGCACCTGGCGATGCGTGTTCGTGAGGTGCTCCTCGGCGCGGATGACGTGCGTGATCGCCATGTCGTGATCGTCGGCGACGACGCAGAAGTTGTATGTGGGAAAGCCGTCGGAGCGGATGAGGATGAAGTCGCCGAGCGATTCCTTCCGCCAGGTGATCTCGCCGCGAATGAGGTCGTCGATGGTGACGTCGCCGTTTTCGGGGACGTGGAAGCGGAGGGCGTGTGGCGCATCGTCTAAACGGCGATCGATCCAGCATTTGAGGTCGTAGTGCGGCGGACGTCCGTCGATCTCAGCCTGCTTGCGCTTCGCCTCGAGCTCTTCCTCGGTGCAGTAACAGCGGTATGCGACGCCCCGCTCGATCAGCTCACGCCCGAGGCGCGCGTAGAGCTCGAGACGCTCGCTCTGGCGGTACGGACCTTCGTCCCAGTGCAGCGCGAGCCAGCGGAGATCGTCGAGCACCATCTCTTCCGACTCGCGCGTGGAGCGGGCCTGGTCGGTGTCTTCGACGCGGATGATGAACTTGCCGCCGTGGCGCTTCGCGTAGAGCCAGTTGAAGATCGCCGTGCGCGCGCCGCCGACGTGAAGGTGGCCGGTCGGAGACGGGGCGAAGCGGACGCGTACTGTCATGCGCCCCCCTGGACGAGGACGATTGCCATTGCGCAGAGGCCCTCTCCCCTGCCGATGAATCCGAGGTGATCGGCCGTCGTCGCTTTCACGTTGACGTGGCCTTCGGGGAGATCGAGCAGGCGCGCGATCGACGCGACCATCGCGTCGCGGTGTGGCGCAAGCTTCGGCTGCTGGGCGATGATCGTCACGTCGACGTTCGCGATCTCCGCGTCCATCTCGTGGAGGATGCGGCGCGCCTCGCGCACGAAGACCGAGGAGGCGGCGCCGCGCCAGCGCTCGTCGGTCGAGGGAAAGTAGTGGCCGATATCGCCGGCGCCGGCGGCGCCGAGGAGCGCGTCGGTGATGGCGTGGAGCACGGCGTCGGCGTCGGAGTGGCCGGCGAGGCCGCCGGATTCGGCGATGCGGACGCCGCCGAGGATCAGGGGACGGTCGGCGTCGAACGGATGGATGTCGACGCCCTGTCCCACTCTAATCACGTCGAGCTCCACTGCTGGAGATAGGACTCGGCGATCGCGAGGTCCTCGGGGACGGTGATCTTCAGATTGCGCGGATCGCCGGGGACGCCGCGCACGCGATAGCCGAACTGCGCCGCGAGTCCCGCCTCGTCGGTGCCTTCGACTCCCTCGCGCTCCGCGCGCGCGAGCACCTCGCGCAGGATCTCCGCGTGAAAGCACTGCGGCGTCTGCGCGGCACCGAGCATGGTGCGATCGAGCGTCTGCGCGACCGTGCCGTCGGCGTTCATCAGGTGGATCGTGTCGGCGACCGGGATGACCGGCAGCGCGGCGCCGTCCGCACGCGCGGCCTCGACGACCGCGTGAAAGATCGCGGTGCTGAAGAGCGGCCGCGCCGCGTCATGCACGGCGATCAGCTCCGCCTCGTCGGCCTCGGCGAGTCCGCGGATGACCGACTGCTGCCGCGTCTCGCCGCCGGCGACGAACGTGACGCGATCGCTGTTCTTCACGCTCGCGAGCAACACTTCGGCGACCGGTACGACCACGCGCGTCACGAGCTCGTCGAGCAGGAAGCGCTCGATGACGTGCTGGATCATCGGCTTGCCCGCGAGCGTCTGAAACTGCTTGGGAAGGCCGCCGCCGAAGCGGGAGCCGGTGCCGGCCGCGGGGATGATGACGACGAGCGCCATCAGACCGCCATGATGTCGGCTTCTTTGTGCTTGAGGATGTTCGCGACTTCGTCGATGTGCTTGTCGGTGAGCTTCTGGATCTCGTCGAGGGCGCGCTTCTCGTCGTCCTCGGAGATGTTGTGATCCTTGAGCATCTTCTTGAGCTTGTCGTTGCCGTCGCGGCGCACCTGGCGGATCGCGGTGCGCGACTCCTCGGCCATCTGATGCGCTTTCTTGACGAGATCCTTGCGCCGCTCCTCGGTGAGCATCGGGACCGGGACGCGGATCACTTTGCCGTCGGACGCGGGATTGAACCCGAGGTCGGAGTTGCGGATGGCCTTCTCGATCACGGCGACCATCGACTTGTCCCACGGCTCGACGACGATCAGCGCGGGCTCGGGGATCTTCACGTTCGCGGCCTGCGCGATCGGAGTCGGCGTGCCGTAGTAGTCGACCACCACGCCGTCGAGCATGGCCGCGTTCGCGCGGCCGGTGCGCAGGGTCTTGAAATGCCCATGCAACGCGTTCAGCGCGCCGTCCATCCGGTGTTTGACGTCATTGATCACTTCATTCTCAGGCATGCTTCGCTCCTCACGCGGCCGGCGGCAACTCGTCGGAGACGATGGAGCCGACGTCTTCTCCCAGCAGTGCGCGCTTGATGTTGCCTTTTTCGCGCAGCGAGAAAATATAGATCGGAATTCTGTTCCCGCGGGCGAGATCGATCGCCGAGGCGTCCATGACCTCGAGACGTTCGGCGAGCACGCGGTAATAGGTCACGTGCGGCAGGCGCACCGCGTTCGGATCCTTCTCCGGATCCGCGGTGTAGATGCCGTCGACTTTCGTGGCCTTGAAGATGATGTCGCACTTGAGCTCCGCGGCGCGCAGCGCGGCGGCGGAGTCGGTGGTGAAAAAGGGATTGCCGGTGCCGGCGGCGCAGATGACGACGCGACCCTTTTCGAGATGGCGGATGGCGCGGCGGCGGATGAACGGCTCCGCGACCTCGGCCATGGTGATCGCGGACGTCACCCGCGTGTTCACGCCGCGGCGCTCGAGCGCGTCCTGCAGCGCGATGGCGTTGATGACGGTAGCGAGCATGCCCATGTGATCGCCGGCGACGCGGTCGATCCCCTCGGTGGCCGCGGTCACGCCGCGAAAAATATTGCCGCCGCCGATGACGATCGCCATCTGCACGCCGAGGCGCTGAACCTCGGCGATCTCGTCGGCGATGTCCGAGAGCGTCTCGGCGTCGATGCCCGTCCGCCGCCCGCCCATGAGCGCCTCGCCGGAGAGTTTGAGAAGGATGCGTTTGTACTTGGGGTCCGCCATCGGTGCGGTTTATAGCAGAAAAAAGGCGACCCGTTTCCGGGCCGCCTTTGGTCACATTCAATCGATTGCGGGCTACTTCATGTAGGACGCGACTTCGGCGGCGAAGTCTTCGCTGCGCTTCTCGATGCCTTCACCGAGCTTGTAGCGGGTGAAGCGGGTCACCACGAACTCGCAGCCGGCTTCCTTGCCGCGGCGCTGCAGGTACTGCGTCACCGTGGCCTTGTCGTCGCGGATGTACGGCTGCTCGAGGAGGCAGGCCTCGCCGTAGAACTTCTCCATCTTGCCGCTGACCATCTTCTCGACGATGTTCTCGGGCTTGCCCGATTTCGCGGCGGCGTCGCGCGCGATCTCGCGCTCGGTGTCGAGGTCCTTCTCGGTCACGTCCTCGCGGCGCAGGAAGCGCGGCTCGGCCGCGGCGATGTGCATGGCGATGTCCTTCGCGATCTCGGCGGTGACGCCGTTGCCGCTGCCGGTGACTTCGACCATGACGCCGATCTTGCCGCCGCCGTGAATGTACGTGCCGATGACGGCGCTCTCGGGCATCTGGTAGCGCGTGAAGCGGCGGATGGAGATGTTCTCCTTGATCGCGGCGATCTGCTCGGCGACGTGATGGCTGACGGTCTCGCTGCTGCCCGGCCAGTTCTCATTGAGAAGATCGTCGACGCTTTCGGCGCTGCTCTGCGCGACGGCCTTCGCCACTTCCTCGGCGAACGCGCGGAAGTTCTCGTTGCGGCCGACGAAGTCGGTCTCGCAGTTCACTTCGACGAGCACGCCGGTGTCGCCCTGGACGTGCGCGACGACGGCGCCCTCGGCGGTGACGCGTCCGGCTTTCTTGCTCGCGGCGGCGAGGCCCTTCTTGCGAAGGATCTTCGTCGCCTCTTCCATGTCGCCGTTGGCTTCGGTCAACGCGGCCTTCACGTCGCCGAATCCGGCGCCGGTCTGCTCGCGCAGCTGCTTGATCATGGCGGGAGTGATCATTTCAAAACACCTCGAATTGAGAATGAAGAGGGCGGGCTGGAAGCCCGCCCCCCACGTGGAAAGTCAGGTAGGGGTCAGACCGCCGGAGCGGCCTGCAACTCGGGAGCGGGGGCTTCGGCGGGAATCGCCTCGACCGCGGCCTCATCACCCTTGTCTTCGGTTCCGATGTAGCGCTCCTCGGCGAGGTTGTAGCCCTCGAGGACCGCGTCGGCGATCTTCTGCGTGAACAGACGGATCGCGCGGATCGCGTCGTCGTTGCCCGGAATGACGTAATCGATGTCTTCCGGATCGCAGTTGGTGTCGACGATCGCCACCACCGGGATGCCGAGCTTCTTCGCTTCCTTGACCGCGATGTACTCCTTCTTCGGATCGATCACGAAGAGTGCATCGGGAAGGCCGTCCATCTCGCGGATGCCGATGAGATTCTTCTGAAGCTTGTCGCGCTCGTGGTCGAGCTGCGCGCGCTCCTTCTTCGACATCTCTTTTTCGGCGTCGTTCAGAATGGCCTCGATTTCCTTGAGGCGCTCGATGGACTTGCGGACGGTCGTGAAGTTGGTGAGAGTGCCTCCCAGCCAGCGGTTGTTCACGTAGAACATGCCGCAGCGGTTGGCCTCCTCGAGAATGGCGTCCTGCGCCTGGCGCTTGGTGCCGACGAACAGGATGCGCTTACCGCCGGACGCGAGTGCGGCGATGAACGCGGAAGCTTCTTTAAAGAGCTTGAGCGTCTTCTGAAGGTCAATGATGTAGATCCCGTTGCGCTTGCCGAAGATGTACTTCTTCATCTTCGGATTCCAGCGCTTGGTCTGATGACCGAAATGGACGCCAGCTTCCAAAAGCTCTTTCATCGTAATGGAGACTGCCAAGTGAACCCTCCTTCCGTAAATTTAAACAAAAAGACAGGAGCGATGAGTCGCTCCTGTCTTCAAATCAAACACGTTGAAACCGGAGAACCATGGGATTAGCGCTTCGAGAACTGGAAGCGCGCGCGGGCGCCCTTCTGTCCGTACTTCTTGCGCTCCTTCATGCGCGGATCGCGCGTGAGGAGGCCGGCCTTCTTGAGGCGCTTGCGGAGCTCGCTGTTGTAAACCTGCAGCGCGCGGGAGATGCCGTGGCGGATCGCGCCGGCCTGGCCGCTGGGGCCACCGCCGTCGACGGTCACGACGATGTCGAACTTGTCGACCGTCTCCGTCAATGAGAGCGGCTGTTTGATGATCATCTTCAGCACTTCATTGCCGAAGTAGTCGTCGAGAGAGCGGCGGTTGACCGTGATCGCACCCGATCCCGGACGAATGTGCACGCGCGCCGTCGACGTCTTCCGTCTTCCCGTTCCGTAGTATTCGACCAAAGCCAAGGAATCCTCCGTTGTTTACTCTTTGACGTCGAGCCGCTCGGGCCGCTGCGCCTCGTGCGGATGCGCGGTGCCGCGATAGACCTTCAACTTCTTCAGCATCTTCCTGCCGATCTTGTTCTTCGGCAGCATCCCCCACACGGCTTCTTCGATCATCCGCTCGGGCTTTTCGGCACGCACGAAACGAGCCGCCCGCTCCTTCAGGCCGCCCGGATACAGCGAGTGGCGGCGGTAGAGCTTGTCGGTCTCTTTCTTACCGGTGAGGAGAATCTTCTCCGCGTTGATCACGATCACGTGATCGCCGGTGTCGAGGAACGGCGTATACGTCGGCTTCGCCTTTCCCGAGATGATGTTGGCGATGGCGGTGGACAGACGGCCGAGGACTTTGCCTTCGGCGTCGATCACGAACCAGCGCGGCTCGATGTCACCCTGCTTGGGGAAATAGGTACGCATGACTCTCCCTGAAACGTTTCACTGCTTTTGATGGACCGGCGGCGAGAGGTGTGGACCGCGAACGCCACTGATCACTCAAAGACGAAACACACCTTCCCTTTTCGGAAAGGGCCAAAACGGTAACACTGCCCAACGGGGGTGTCAAGGAATTCATTCCCGTCGAACGGTTTACGGCTCACGTGTGGTACAAAACCGCGCCCGTGGCCGCCCACCTGATCGATGGAAAGTCCGTCGCGCTCGCCGTTGAACAAGAAGTCGCCGCGGCAATTTCCCGGCTCGGCATTTCTCCCGGCCTCGTCGCGGTCCGGGTCGGCAACGATCCCGCCTCCGAGGTCTACGTCCGCAACAAGGCCAGGAAGGCGCGCGAGCTCGGGCTCGAGGGAACGGAGCTCATCTTTCCCGAGACGATGCCCGAGGAGGAGCTGCTCGCGGAAGTCGCGCGGCTCAACGGCGACGACGCGGTCGACGGGATTCTCGTGCAACTGCCGCTGCCGAGGCAGATCGATCCGAAGAAAGTGATCGACGCCATCGATCCGGCGAAGGATGTCGACGGATTTCATCCGATCAACGTCGGGATGCTGCACCTCGGACGTCCCGCGCTCGTGCCGTGTACGCCGGCGGGAGTGATCCGCCTCATCGAGTCTACCGGCGAGGCGATCGAGGGAAAACATGCGGTCGTCATCGGCCGCAGCGACATCGTCGGCAAGCCGGTCGCGGCGCTGCTGCTGCAGCGCAACGCGACGGTCACGATCTGCCATTCGCGCACGCGCGGGCTCGAAGCTGTCGCGCGCGAGGCGGACATCCTGATCGCGGCCATCGGCAAGGCGCGCTTCGTCAGCGCGGAGATGATCAAGCCGGGCGCGATCGTGATCGACGTCGGCATCAATCGCGTTGATGGAAAACTCACCGGCGACGTCGACTTTGCGGCCGCAAAAGAGATCGCCGGCTGGATCACACCCGTACCGGGTGGCGTCGGACCGATGACCATCGCGATGCTGATGAAGAACACGGTCACCGCCGCGGAGCGGAGGCGGGCGTGATGCTCCGCGTCGGCCTCACTGGTGGGATCGCCAGCGGGAAGTCGACGATCATGCGCCACTTCGCGAGCCTCGGCTGCGTCACCGTCGACGCCGACGCCGTGGTGGCGAAGCTCTACCGCCCCAGCAACGCCGGGCACGAGGCGATCGTGCGGACGTACGGCCCCGAGGTGCTACTTCCCAACGGAGAGATCGACCGGAAGAAGCTCGCCGATGTCGCCTTCGCGAATGCCGCCGAGGCGCAGAAGCTGAATGCGCTCATTCATCCGATCGTGATCGCGGAAGAGGAGCGCATGATGGACGCGCACGAGGGCGACGCGATCTACATCGTCGAGGCGACGCTGCTGCTCGAGTCGGGCGGCAGGCAGCGCTACGACAGGATCGTGGTGGTCGACGTGCCGCCGGACATGCAACTCGAGCGCGCCGTCGGACGCGGAATGACGCGCGAGGAGGCGGCGCGGCGGATCGCGCACCAGATGCCGCGCGAGGAGCGCCTCCGCCAGGCGGACTACGTGATCGACAACAGCGGAGACGAGCGCGCGGCTGAAAAGGAAACGCGGCGCGTGTACGAACTGCTGCGCCGCGATCTCGAGACAAAAAAAGCGGCGGGCTGAGAGCCCGCCGCTCCACTGCGACTACATCTGCTTAGGTGGTGGTGGTCGACGCCGTGCCGGACGTCGTGGACGTGCTGGTGGCCGAGGTGCCGGTCGTGCCGGTGGCGGCCGTGTCGGTCATCGTGCCCGTGCCCGTGGTGTCGGTGGACATCGTGTCGGTGCTTGTGCTGTACGCGCCGGTATCGGTGCTCATCGCGCCGGTATCCGTCGAGCCGGCCGTCATCGAGGTCTCGGTCGTTTCGGTGGTGGTCGTTTCAGTCTTCGTGCAGGCAACGGACATGACGACGAGCGCCAGCGCCGCCAGCAGAACGAAAATCTTCTTGGTCATTTGCTTCTTTCCTCTTTTCGAGTTGTTTTGGTTTCGTCGGGTTGCTACGGGTACGTCACTCTGTAGGGTGCCAAATCACCTCCCTGGCTTAGACAGTCGAATCCTCAAAAGGAAAACCCGGGATGTGAGAGAGCACGACACGTGCCCGCCAAACAAAAACGCCCCGCCATGACGGCGGGGCGTTCGTAAAACCGGGGTTGACGACTAGGTGTGGGTGGTCGTGACCGTGGTCGTGCTCGTCTCGGTGGTGGCCGAGGTGGCACCGGTGGCGGACGTGTCCGTCGCCATCGTGTCGGTGGTGGTCATCGTACCGGTGGTCGACATGGTGTCGGTGGCCATCGTGTCGGTGGCCATCGTGTCGGCGCTGGTCATCGACGTGTCGGTCGCGGCCGAGTCAGTCGTGGCCTCTTCCTTCTTGCAGCTCACGGCGAGCATCGCGACCACGAGGAGCGCGATCAGGGTCAGAACCAGGGATTTCTTCATTGCGTACTTTCTCCTTACAGTTTTTCAGATCGATGATCTGAGACGGTTTTGATGCGTGCGGTTCTCAGACGAACATTTAGTCTGGGTTGCCGAACTCACCTCACTTTGCGTGCGAATTAGAGAAACTTTTCAGCGCGCCGGTTGCGCGCCTGGGATGGGAACTCTTTTTGAACTCCGCGGGCGATATCATAGAGGCAGCCGCGACCATGTCAAGCGTCACCGCCATTCGATCAGTTCCGGAACCTGCCTCGGGCACCGTCGTTTCATTCGACGGGACGGTCATTCACTACGACGTCTACGACGCTCCGTCGCAGTCGATGATCCTCATCGTTCCGGGGTTCTGGCGCGACCGGCGGCATCCCTCGATGGTCCGCTTGGCCCACTTCCTCCACGGCCTCGGCTACCGCACGGCGATGATGGATCCGCGCGGCCACGGCGACAGCGAGGGCTCCTTCGGCTTCAACCTGCACGAGCATCACGACGTCGCCGCGGTCGCAAACGCGCTGCTCGAGACCTCGACGATCTCGACGATCACGCTGGTCGGCTTCTCGTACGGCGGCGCGATCGCGATCTCCACCACCGCGCGGCACGACCTGCCGATCGGCTCGCTGCTGCTGATCTCCCCCGTCGCCGATTTCTCGATGATCGTGCCGAAGATCAACCCGCTCACGATCCATCGCCACATCGCGATCTCGAACGCCATGCGGCGCCCGCGCATCGCCTGGTCCGTGCGCAGGAACGACAAGCTGCGCGCGGTCGACGATGTGGTGAACCTGCGCATGCCGAAGTGCTTCATCCACGTGAAGAACGACTGGCTGATCAATCACCGCCACTCGGTGGCGCTCTACGAGGCCGCGAAAGAGCCGAAAGAGCTGCACGTGCTCGACATCGAGGGGAACTATCACTCCGACCGCATCTTCAACGCCGCCTCGGATGCGATCGAGCCGCTCGTTCGCGAGTTCCTCGCGCGCCACACGCCGCGCTAGAAACAAAAAGCCGCGCGTTGCGCACGCGCGGCTCTCACAATCTTCGAGAAACGAGGTTACGGCATCGGCAGCGGCGGTACATCCGTGTTCCGGCGGAGAGGGACGATCTCGATCACCTGAAGCTCAGGGACGAGCTCGTCGACCCACTGCCGGGCCGGCGCTTCGGGCTTGGCCTTCGGCTGATCACTGCCGTTGTCCTGCGTCCATTCTTCTCCGTCGAATACCCACATACTTGCCTGCCTTTCGTCACCGTCCGATAGTTCAAGCGGCCTGCCAGGCTGCCGTACCGTCGTGCACGGCGGCACATCCTTCAATACGCGGGATTTAGTGGCGAGGTTTGCCGTATGCGGTTGCAGTTCCGCAACAAGCACTGTCCGGTTCCGTGCTCAGTTCCGTCCGGATTCCTGTGCAAGATGCTCGGCGAGCTTGCGATAGGCGCGGCCGCGATGGGAGATCGCGTCTTTCTCGTCGTCGGTCAGCTCGGCGAAGGTCTTCTTCGACTCGCGGGGCAGAAACCAGGCGTCCCAGCCGAAATGACCCGCGCCGCGCGGCTGCACGAGCACTTCGCCGTGCACCTCGCCGAGGAACATGTGAACTTGCGAGCCGTTCCAGTAGCCGACACAGCATTGCGCCTTGGCCGACCGGTTGTTGAGCGCGTAGGCGATGGCGGCGAGGCCGGTTCCGCCGGCGGCCTCGAGCAGCCACTTCACATAGGGGCCGGGAAAGTTGCCGAGCTCGTCGAAGCCGAGGGAAACGTCCTCGACGATGAGCCGGCTGTAACCCTTCGTCTTTGCGGTCTCGAGCTTGTAGCGCGTGATCTCCTCGACGGTGGCGGCCTGGATCTCAGGCAGCGCGATCGAAACGCGCAGCAGCGGCTCGCCCAGGATGCGCTCGGCCTCGATTCCTTTGTTTGGATTCGTGGAGACGAGGATCAGCTTCGACATTACTCCGCGACGCGAAGCGACTGCACGAGGCGGACTTTGAGATGTTCCGGCGCGCTCATCGGAGAGAGGCGTTTGCGGATGAAGTTGCGAAGCTTGCGCTGGATGGTCGTGCGCCCTTCGCAGTCGCGGCAGATCGTGAGGTGAGTTTCGAGCTCTACCAGTTTGCGCTCGCCGAGGGAACCGTCGAGGAAGAAGTACACCACCCGCTTGTATTCGTCACAAAGCATTGCTGCTCGTTCCTTCCGATAGATGCGACATGAGGTGCGACTTCGGCCCTTTGCAACTGAGCGACCAGCAGGTGAATTCCTTGTGACGAGAAAGAAAAAAGGCCGCGCTCGATGCGCGGCCTTTCAGGTTTTCGCTGGTGGGTTCGGTGTTACTCGATCTCGAACTGCTCTTCCTCTTCTTCTTCGACCTCGAACTCGAAGTCTTCCTCGGCGTCGGCGAACAACACTTCCTCTTCCGCCTCTTCCGGCTCCTGCACTTCGCCGTCCTCGGGCTTCTCGTCGTCCTTCTTCTTGCGGCCCTTCGTCTCGTCCTTGCGCGAGCGCATCTTGGCCGGCTCGGCCTGGCCGCGGATGTAGCCGTACTTACGCGCGTAGTCGAGCAGCGTGCGCTCGAGCATCTTGCGGCCGCGGTAGAGACGCGACATGACCGTGCCGACCGGGCAGTCGAGGATCTCGGCGATCTCCTTGTACGAGAAGCCTTCGATGTCCGCGAGCAGCACGACCATCTTGTAGTCGTGCGGGAGCGAGTCGAGGGCGCGCTTGACGTCCGCGTCCATCATGTCCTGGAAGATCTCGCTCTCCGGATCGCGAATGAGATCCGGCGCGTTCTTCTGGATCACCCGCTCGTACGACTCTTCGATCTCCGAGAAGTCGATCTTGTGCGGGGTCAGCTTCTTCTTCCGGTAGTTGTTGATGAACGTGTTCTTCATGATCTTGAAGAGCCACGCCTTGAAGTTCGTTCCCTCTTCGAACTTGTCGTAGTACTTGTAGGCCTTGAGGTAAGTCTCCTGCACGAGGTCTTCAGCGTCCTCGGAGTTTCGCGTCATGCGGTAGGCCGTGTTGTACAGGGAGTCGACGTAAGGCATCGCGGCCTTCTCGAAGTCCCATCCCTGTTCGTGCTCGTATGCTGCTTCCGCGCTCTTCATGGTCTCTCCCGTATGACAACGACAGAAAACTTCAACCTTCGTGCCGTGTGCAATCTTAGATGCGTAACCAAATAAAATAGTTACTGCCGGCCGGACACGTTTTCCCTAAACTGGTCCAGCACAGCGGGTTACGAAAGGAGTTGCCTGCTGACGGCTCCGGCGCCGAGGAACGACGCGGATGCCCGCGTCCGTCTTCGCTACCGGACACGTCCGTCCACTAAGCGACTCTTTTCAATGAAATACTACGGTCAACTGGAGGGAACTGCTGGCAAAACGGCTGTGAACAAACAGTGAACTGCCCGTATTCCCCGGAACAGCCATGCATATTAGCTCATTCGCGGTAAACGAGCAATAGTTCTTCGTAGGCACGGGTGATATCGATGAATCGAGCGGCCGCGTCCGCCCGTTCACGCTCCGACGCCGCGTGAAACTTGTCGGGATGATGCAGCGCGACGAGCCTCCGGTACGCGGCGGTGATCTCCTGCCGCGACGGAGTCCCCGACACTCCCAGAACATCCAGCAATTCCGAGCGCTCGCGCTTCTCGCGCACGAACAGCGGGGCGCCGCCGCCCGCGCGATCGGCGTGGCGCGGGCGCGCGTCTTTCGCGTGGTCGACGTATTCGAATCCGTAGATCTCGCGCAGCTTCGCCAGCGCGTCGGTGTGAAATCCGAGGCCAAAGCTGAGATCGAGGAGCGCGGCGTACTGGCGGACCGGAATCGGCGAGTGCAGCAGTTGGACGGCCGTTTCGAGGAGACCGGCGCGCTGCTGGGGCGTCGTGAGCCGCGCGTAGCGATCGGCCCAGCTCAGGACGTCGATGCCGGTGGTCACCGGCGCGGCGAGGCCTGCTCCCCGGCGAACCGCGCGCATCGCGTCGTTGGTCGACGCGCCGCTGGCGGCGACGACGTGGAAGAGCAGCGAGGCCGCGAGATGATCGCGCTCCTGCGAAGGCGGCCGCGGGCCCTCTTCATGCTCGCGCCGCGCGATCGCAGAGGCGATCATCACGAAGACGGCGATCGCGCCGCCGGCGATGACCATGAGGACGACGGCGATCAGTTCCACAGCGAGTCGATGGATGCGAGCTTCGCCTGCAACGCTTCCTCGCCGAGGACCGGCGACGAGCCGGCGACGTCGATCTCTTCGTCCACGCTCACCCAGCTCCTGCAGCCTCCGTACTCGTCGCGATAGCGCACCTCGGCGGGTTGCGCGAGCCTCCACGTGCGCACGCCGATGACGTAGAGCGCCTGGTCGGGGCGAAAGCGATAGCGCGCGTCGAGCGTTTCCGGCGGGATGGCGACGAGCGGCGCGAGATGCTCGAGCACGGCCGGGTCGCGCGTGGTCCACGTCCGCACGACTTCGCACCAGTGCGTGATCTCGATGCTCGGCCGCGACTCCGACTCGCCCTGGTGAAAGTAGGTCGGATAGAGGTAGAAGCGATCGGCGTCGATGCCGAAGGACGCATCGGCGATGCCTCCCTTGCGGATGAGAATCACCTGCTCGCCCGCTCCGAGCGCGGCGACGACGTTCGACCATTCCTTGAGGGCAGTGTGGTTGGGGAGTTTCATGGGTTCGTTCAGTTTATGCCGCGCGCAGACGCGGCATCTCCGGTGCGGCCGCATAGATCGCGCCTGTCGGTTTGATCAGCGCGGGATCACCTGAGATCCCTCGTCTACGCGAGGGATAAACTGCACGGAGTTTACCGGACCCTCCCAGACCGTGACGGCGGTGACGAGCGCGTTCTCATCGTCGACGGCGCGCTGCAGCTCGCCCGCGAACCACTCGGCGATGTTCTCCGCGCTCGGGTTGATCTCGGTGAACGGCGCGACGTCGTTGATGCAGCCGTAGTCGAGCTTTTTCGCGAGCGCTTCGAGCTTGCGCTTCGCGCTCACGAAGTCGACGGCGATCGCGTCCCCATCCAGCCCGCCGCCGCGCGCGCTCAGATCCGCTTCGACTTTGTACGAATGGCCGTGCAGCGGCTCGGAGATGCCGCGGTACTCGCGCAGGTAGTGCGCCGCCTCGAAGCGCGCCTCGACGCGGACGGTGAACTTAGCCGGCATGCTGCTCCGCGAAGATGTGCTCGATCAGCGACTCGCTCGCGCCGAGCTCGCGCAGCTCTTCCGCCGTGGCCTGCGAGCGCAGGAGAGCCATCGCCCGCGAGTCGTCCCAGCAGGCGCTCGGCGAGGTGTCGCCGGCCAGCTCGATCAACGCCAGCAGCGTCTGGCGCCGGTTTTCGTCCACGACTCGAAGTGTACAATGCGCGCCGATTTCGATGCCGCTGCCGAAAAGTGTCCTTTGCTCGTCGTGCAAACGCACCTATCCCGAGGGATGGAAGCGCTGTCCGTACTGCGGCCATGACGAGCTGCGCAATAAGCAGGAGCAGCAGGCGCGGCGGTTCATGGAACGGAAAGTGCGCGAGTTCGAGCAGCGCACCGGCGTCGCGCCGCGGAAAGAAGAGCGTCAACCCCGCGAAGAGCGCGGCCGGCGCGGCGAGCGTCCCCAGCAGCCGGGACGCGAGCGCCAGCGTCAACGCCAGCAGCAGCGGGGACAACGTGGAGCGGCGGGCTTTAGCCCGCCGGCCCGGGACGGTGGGCTAAAGCCCACCGCTCCACAAGCACCGCAGCAGCAACAGCAGCCGAGGCCGGAGGGCGAGCAGGGCGCGAAGCGCAGGCGCAGACGCCGCGGCCGCGGAGGACGCGGTGAGCGTCCCGAAACCGCCCAACAGCAACCCAGCAACCCAGCAACCCAGCAACCCCGCCCCAAGCAGCAGCCGCGCCCCCCGCGCCCGCCGCAGCAACCTCGCCCGCCGCAAGGCGAAGGCGCGCCGCCGCCAGCAGCCGAAGGCGGCGCACGCAATAAGCGGCGGCGGTTTCGGCGCAGACGGAAACCGGGTGGCGGGGGTGGGGGCGGCGAGCCGAAGGGCGAGTAGCTACGAGGTGGCGGAGGCTGGCGCCTCCGTTGACAAAGCGGCAGCCTGGCTGCCGCACTCCACAGGGTTCAGCTTCAGGTAGCGTGCGGAGCACTCCGCGAATCCTTCGCAGCGGATGCAGTAGCCGTCGGAGCTCTCCGGCTTGTAGTCCGCGGGCGGGCAGATGTTCACGCCTGGAGTCGTCTCGCGCTCGCATTGCGCGAGCAGGCGTTCGAAGTCCGCCGCCGACTTCCTGGAGATCGCGAGCTTGATCGCCGCGTGCCGCGCCGCGTTATGAATCGCGGTCGTGTCGATGCGCACAGGCGGCACGTCGCTCTGCTGCATCTGCTCTTCTTCGACGGTGATGAAGCGGACGCGAATGCGGTGCGAGAGGTAAAAGAGATACGCGGCCGCGGCGCCCGCGAACGCGGCCGTGTGCCCGCCCCCGCCTTCGATCGCGCCCCAGAGGAGGATCGCCAGGGCGAACGCGGCCAGAAAGCGCACCGGCACCGGCATCACGCCGAAGAGATAGAAGCGCTGCTGTGGAAAGGCGGACGCGTAGACGAACAGCAGCGTGAAGTAGATGAAGTACGCGCCGAGGAGCGGGATGCCGAGCCAGGCCGCGGTGCCGGCCGAGACCAGCGTCGAGACGGCGAAGAGCATCAGGAAGTTGAACGTCCCCCACTCCTCCTCGAGCGCCGATCCCATCATGTAGAGGAACAGCAGCGTGATGAAGAGCGCCAGCGTCTCCATCCAACCCTCGCCTGCCTGCGTGAACTGCCAGGTGAAGAGGCGCCACGCTTCGCCGGCCTTGACCGCGTCCCAGCGGAACGAGAAGAGGCGCGCGTACTTTTCCGGGTCCTGATGCTCGAACATGAAGAACGCGACGTTCAGAAACATCAGAACGAAGACGGACCTGAGATTCTCGCCGCGGGACCGGAACATTTCTAGATTTTGAACCTTCTACTGCACGACAACATTCTCCGTCCCCACGAACCGCAGCAGGTCACCATTCTTCAAACCATGCTGCTTCGCGACGCCGGCATCGACCTCCAGCACATAGCGCGCGATCGCGTTCGGCGGATAGTTGGGACAGTTCTCGATCCTGCACGGCGGGACGTCGGGCGTGATGTGGACGATGCGTCTCCCCGAGTCGATCCAGATCATGTCCAGCGGGATGTGGGTGTTCTTCATCCAGAACGGGTACTCCCCATCCTCGGGGAAGAAGAAGAGCATGCCGCTGGCGGGACGCAGCCGGTCGCGGAACATCAGTCCCTGCACGCGCAGCTCGTCGTTTGCCGCGATCTCGATCTGCACGGTGTAGCCGTCGGGAAAAACGACGGACGGTCCGGACGCCACGGTGGCGGCGGTTTGTGTCTGCGTTTGCGTCTGCACCGGTTGCGTGTCCGGCGTCCGCGTGCACGTACAGCTGAAAAGCAACAGCATCGCGATCAGCGCTTTATTCATCCTGTACCACCACATCCTCCGTCTCGCGCTCGCGCGGGATGAGATCGTATTTTTTCGCGTAGTAGCGGAAGGAGCGGAACGACATCCGCAACAGCTCGGCGGCCTGGGTCTGCACGCCTCCGCAGCGCTCGAGCGCCTTGAGCATGAATACCTTGGTGATCGCCTCGAGGTGCTCTTCCAGCGCGATTCCGTCGGCGGGAAGCTCGAGCGTCGTGTCGGGCATCCGCGCGCCGAGGAGCACCTGCTCGGGGAGCGACTTCGTGGTGAGGACGTCGGAGGCCTCGAGCGCGATCATCCGCTCGATGACGTTCTCCAGCTCGCGCACGTTGCCGGGCCAGTGATACTTCTCGATGGCGCGCATGGCGTCGGCGGAGATGCGCTTCCGCGGCACCGGCATCCTGGTGCAGAACTTCTCGATGAAGTGTTCGACGAGCAGCGGAATGTCTTCTTTGCGCTGGCGCAGCGGCGGGAGCGTGATCGGGATGACGTTGATGCGATAGAAGAGATCTTCGCGGAACGTCCCCTCGCGGATCGACTCGGAGAGATCGCGATTGGTCGCGGCGATGACGCGGACGTCGACCGCCGACTCGACGTTCGAGCCGACTTTGCGGACGATGCGGTCCTGCAGCACGCGCAGGAGCTTGATCTGCATCGCCGTCGAGGTCTCGCCGATCTCGTCGAGGAAGATCGTGCCGCGGTCGGCCTCGTGAAAGAGCCCGCGCTTGTCGCGCACCGCGCCGGTGAACGCGCCGCGCTCGTGGCCGAACAACTCCGACTCGAGCAGCGTCTCCGGCAGCGCGCCGCAGTTGATGGAGACGAACTTCCCGCGGCGGCCGGAGTTGTAGTGGATCGCGCGTGCGATGAGCTCCTTGCCGGTGCCCGACTCGCCGGCGATCAGGACCGTCGACATGGTCCTGGCGATGCGCTGGATGATCGAGAAGATCTCCTGCATCTTCGCGCTCTTGCCGAGGATGTTGGCGAAGGTGAAGCGCTCCTCGAGCGCGGTGCGCAGGTGGATGTTCTCGTCTTCGAGCTCCTTGCGCTCCACGGCCTTGCGGACGACGATCTTCAGCTCTTCGATGTCGAACGGCTTGGCGATGTAGTCGACCGCGCCGGCCTTCAGCGCCTCGACCGCGGAGCGGGTGGAGGTGTGGGCGGTGATCATGACGAAGGAGATCGACGGGCTGGTGGTCATGACGTCGCGAATCAGATCGATGCCCGAGCCGTCCGGCAGCATGAGGTCGCACAACACCACATCCGGCTCGCCCCTCGCGATCGCCGCCCGCCCCTCGGCGAGCGACGCCGCCGACTCGACATGCCACCGCTCTTCCTCGAAGACGATGGTGAGGAAGTCTCGCAGCGACGCTTCGTCGTCGATGATGAGCAGGTTCACCTTGGGGATTCTAGTCTCCGAGTCTCCCAGTCTCCCAGTCTCCTAGCCCCCCGCCCTCCCGTGCGAACATGAACCAGGAGACCAGGAGACTTGGAGACTCGGAGACTTCTCCTCATCGCATCCGTCCTCGTCGCTCTCGCCGCCCCCGCGGCCGAGAAACAAAGAGGCATGTCCTACGCCTGCGCGTTCAGCCGCGAGCGCGACGTCCGTTACGGGTCGCCGGCGTCGGCGGAGGCGCTGAAGCATCTGAAGGCGCTGGACGTGAATTGGATCTCGATCATGCCGTTCGGATTTCACCGCGGGACGCCGGACATCCGCTTCGGCGGCGATCGCGTCTGGGAGACCGACGAGTCGCTCGCCGCCGTCACGAAGCAGGCCCACGACCTCGGCATCAAGGTCCTGCTCAAGCCGCACATCTGGGGTCGCGGCGAGCTCGATATGAGCGCGTGGAGCGACGCGGAGTGGGCGGCGTGGTTTGCCGCGTACACGAAGTTCATCGAGCACTACGCGGCAATCGCGCGCGACGCGAAGGTGGACGCGTTCTCGATCGGCAACGAGCAGAAGGTGGCGTCGCTGCACGAGAAAGAATGGCGGAAGATCATCGCCGGCGTGCGCGCGATCTATCGCGGACCGCTCACCTACGGCGCGAATTTCGACGAAGTGTTCGACGTCCGCTTCTGGGACGCGCTCGATTTCATCGGCGTCAGCGCCTACTTTCCGCTCGTCGCCGATGCGAAGCCGTCACGCGAGACGCTGGTCCGCGCATGGCAGCCGGTCGTCGCGAAGTTGGCGAAGCTGTCGAAGGACACGAAGCGCGCGATCGTCTTCACGGAGATCGGCTACCGCAGCTCTGACGGCGCGGCGTGGCGGCAGTGGGAGATCGCGCGTGACGCGCCCGCGAATCCCGAGGCGCAGCGTGCGGCGTACGAGGCGTTTTTCGAGGCGGTGTGGCCGCAGCCGTGGCTCGCCGGAGCGTATCCGTGGAAGTGGTACTCGTATCCCGATCACGTCCATCGCGAGAACGACTACGAGCTCGAGGGAAAGCCGGCGGAAGACGTGGTGCGGCGGTTTTACTCAAGGAGCGCGAGCAGATCGTCCAGGCGCTGACGGTCGAGGTATTCGGCGCTCATCTCGAGCATCAGCTGTTCGATGCCTGCCGCGTGTTTACGCGCGAGCGTGTCGGGAAGCGTGAGTCCGGCTCGTTGCGCGGCTTCGTTGAGCTTCATGAATGCGGAGGACTTGGTGAGCCTCGGGCGGAGTGTGGGGTGCGCGGTTGCGCGGTTACGCGGTTGCGCGGCGAGGGCTCGGCGGCGCAGGCGGTTTTTTCGGGCGATCGTTTCGATGATCTTTGTTTCCCGGCTTTGCGGGAGGAAGTAGATCGCCTTGACGCTCGGGCGCTGCTGGCCAATGCGGTGGGCGCGGCCGTTTCTCTGATCGAGCTTCACCGGGTTCCAGGGGATGTCGTAGTGGATGACGATGCCGGCGCGCTGGAGGTTGAGACCTTCGGCGGCCATGTCGGTGGAGACGACGCGGTCGATGCGGCCGTCGCGGAAGGCGCGCAGGACGTCGTCGCGCGAGCGCTCGCGGGCGGTGATGACGGCGCAGCGGAGCGTCGCGCCGAGGTCGCGGGCAGTGGCGGCGGCGCCGGTGAAGATCAGCGCCGGCTCTCGCTCGTTCGCGAGCAGCTCGACCAGCATCCGCCGCTTCTCGCACGGCGACGCGCGCGCCTGCTCCACGATCGACTCGAGGCGCGCCATCTCGTCCCGGATCGCGTTCGGGTCGGCCTCGCCGGGAGGCGCGAAGAGATCCCAGAACAGCACTTCCTGAAACGCGTCGCGGTCTTCCTCGTGCGCGAACGCCCGGCGATAGTCGCGCTTCGGCAGCATCCGTCCGGCGGCGATGCATGCGAGCGCTCGCTCGTAGTAGCGAAGCTGCCTGCGCACCGACTCGACGAGCGCGGCCTCGCTAGACTCCAGGCGTCTCCACAGGAATCGACGCAGCAGCGCGCGCTCGCCGGCGAGGGGAAACTGCAACTCGTCAATCCCTCGGGCTTCGAGCACCGGATGTCGAATGACGCGCCGCTCGAGCTCACCGAACCGCAGTTCCTCGGGGAGCACGCTGCGGTCGCGGCGAATGACCAGCGCGGACACGACCCGCTCGATGGCCTCCATGTCGCGCGCGGCAAATGCCTGCTCGATCGATGGTACGCCGAGGTCTGACAGGAGATCGTCGCGCGCGATGAGACTCACCAGCGCCTCGAGATCGCCGAGCGAGTTGCAGACCGGAGTCGCGGTGACCAGCAGCATCCGCGCGCCGGCGGAGCGGCGCGCGAGGGCGGCGTAGCGCTGCGTCTGCGGATTGCGGAACGCGTGCGCTTCGTCGACGACGATCAATAGCCCGCCGCGCTGTGGGACGAAGCGATCGCCGGCGATGCCGTCGTGCGTCAGGATGCTCGCCTCGACGCCGAAGGATGCGAGGGTGTCGCGCCACTGCGGGATCAGCGCTGCTGGGACGATGAGCTCCCGGCGGGCTGAGAGCCCCCCGCTCCACAGGCGCATCACTTCGGCGGCGACGAACGACTTGCCGAGGCCGACGTCGTCCGCGAGGAGGACGCCGCCGCGTTCGCGAAGCAGCGCGAGCGCGCGCTCGGCGGCCTCGCGCTGGTGCTCAGCGAGCACCGACGCGCCGCTCCAGGAACTCGCGCAGCGTCGCCAGCTCCTCCTCGTCGATGCCGTAGAGACGCGCAACGATCGCGTCGACGTCGTGCTGCGATCGGCGCGCGGCGCGCACGAGGTGATCCCATTCGGGACGCGCGTCCGCGAACGGCAGCGCCGCGACGGTGCGGCCGAAGTAGCGGTAGTGCGCGTCCTTGGCGCGCTCGGCGACGGAGACGAGCAGCGCGCCGGCGACCGTCGAGTTGAGCATCGCCGCGATCACCCAGGCCTCGTCGAGCGAGACCGCGTCGAGCATGTAGAGTGTCTGATTCGGCACGAGCGGAAACGCGCGGCCGTTTGCGTTCACGACGTCGGGCAGCACCGCCGCTGCGACGCCGCGCGATAGGTCTTTCCACGCGACCTTGATTCCGACGTGCTCGGGCCGCACGAACGAGAGCCGGAAGTCGCGCGGCTCCATCCCGCGCAGCTCGGCGAGATGCTGCAGCCACCGCGGCGGTTTGCGCCACCCTCCCGCCGGCGGCCAGAGCATCCATCGGGACTCAGTCACTTTCCAGCGCTGCAGATCGCGCCCGCGCACGCAACGGCAGATGGCATCGAGCGGCACATGCACGCCGTCGGTCGTGACCAGGCGATCGTCCTTGATGCGCTTCTCGTCGAGAAAGAAGTTGCGGTTGTCGCCGGTCTTCACACCCATGAGCGGCTTGCGGCCGAGGACGTGCGAGAGCGGCAGGTGCTGCTCGCGAAGGCGGCGCAGGATCGCGGCCACTCGTGGCGGGACGAGTGCCCATTCGGAGGTACAGCCGAGATCGTCCAGCGCGAAGGACTCACCGCTGCTGGTGACTTCGATCGCACTCCGATGTGAATCGCGCGAAAGCACCATCCCCATCGGAAATGTGTCGGCGTCGAACCAGCGCCTCCGCCTCGGGTCATCGCTCCAGTCTTCGAGAGCGACGATGCGCCCCTGCCACTGCGCGGCTCGGCGGAGCGGCGCGGCATACGCGGCGTTCGCGATCTTGGCCGGCATCAGCAGCGCGATCACACCGCCCGGCTTCGCGAGCGAGAGCGCGCGCTCGAAGAACGCCACCGAGAGATCGGGCTGATGAAACGCGGCGCCGTGCCGGCCGCCGCCGAAGAGCGCGTAGCGGTCGCGGTACATCCGCCGCAGACGCGGATCGATGCGGCTGTTGCGCACCCACGGCGGGTTCCCGGTCACCACATCGAACCCGCCCTCGGCCATCACATGCGCGAAGTGAATGTCGTACGAGAAAAAGTCGAGCGAGCCGTCTTCGACGCGCTCGAGCATGCGCCGTGACTCGGCGATTCGCTGCTGCAGCTCGCGGCACGCCTCCGTATCCGCGCCGATCGCGCGTCCGAAGAGATCGCGCTGCGGCGCGGTCAGCGTCTGCAGCTCGCGCTCCGCGGCCTCGATCGACTTCGCCAGCAGCTCGCCCGCGAGCCGCTGATCGTTCCCTCGGATGATGCGATAGAGCGCCGGCCGATGCCCGTGCGGAGCGGAGCGGTAGCGCTCGAGCAGATCGCGCTGCGCGTGCAACGCGACGACCCAGTCGCGATAGATGTCGGCGCGCGCGTCGCCGAGGAAGTCGGTCGGCGCGAGGAGCGAGTTGCCCTGCAGGATGTTGCGATCGAGATTCGGCAGCGGCTGGACATTCGCGGCCGTGGCGTCGCTGCCGGAGACGATCGCCAGCCAGAGCCGCAACTCGCAGAGCCGCACCGCCTCCGGCTTCAGGTCGACACCGTAGAGCGAGCGCGAGACGATGCGGTGGCGGAGATCGCGCGGCACATCATTCGTCAGCGATCGATACAAACGCTCGATCACGCCGAGAGCGGAGAGAAGAAACGCGCCCGAGCCGCAGGCAGGATCGAGAACGGTGATGGACTCGAGCTTCTCGATACCACCGTCGCCCAGCCACTCCGTGATGGCGCGCTCGGTCAGCTGATCGACGATCTCCTTCGGCGTGTAGAAGCTGCCGCTCGCGGCACGCTCGTCGGCGGCCATGAGCGACTCGAAGACGCGGCCGAGCATCTCCGGATCGACGTGCGTGCCGGCGGCGTCGCCTTCATCGATGCGGAAGTCGAACTTCTCGAAGACGTCTTCGAGCACGCGCTGCATCAGCTCATTCGAAAGATGGAGGTCCGCGTGCCGCTGCTCGAACGCCGACGGCTCGAAGAGACCGCCGTTGAGATACGGGATGTCGCCGAGGCGGCGCGCGGCCAGCTTGCGCTCGTGGAGCGGCGTGTTGAGGCAGCCGAAGAAGAGCGGCAGGAGCACGCCGGAAAAGAACTCACGACCGCGGCTGATCTCGCGCTCGAGCCGATCGACGAGAAAGCGCCGCTCGCCGCCGAGCCAGCCCTTCTCCTGGATGAATGAGAGGAACAAGAGCCGCGAGAGGATCAGCAGCGCCTCTCCGTCGAGCGCGTCCTTCCCTTCTTTCGGACACGCCTCGGCGAGCGCATCCGACACATCGCGCACCGCTGCCCGGAAACGCTGGAAGAACTGCCGGGTGACGCTCTCACGATCGAGCGCGCGATCGAAGATGCGTGCCGGCTCGTCGCCGGCCGCGAGGAGGTTCAGGCGATCGATCGCATGCGGCGTCGGGTTTTCGAGATCGACGTCGAGCCGGCGCAATCCGCTGCCATGATCGAATACCGATAGCTTTTGATCGTTCTGATAAAAGACTACTGATTTAGTGAGTACATTGTAGTCAGCGTAACGGCGCAGAAATGTCGAGACCATTTCATCGCTGACGCTTCCGGTCAACAGGAACAGATCGAAGTGCCGCATGCGCACGGCCAGCCGCAGCTTCGCCTCGCCGTTCCACGGGAGGGGCACGCCGCCCCTCCGCCACTCCTCGGGATCGACATCGACCGGCTCGACCGGATACCCGAGCTCGCGCAGCAGATCTTCCGCGCTGCGGTTGCGGATGCGCTCACGGGTTAGCATAGCCGCGCCTCATGCCGATCCCGTGGGCCTACCTCAAGCGCGTGCTCGCCGGAGCGATCTTCGGCCTGTACATGGCCCACCTGCTCTACTTCCTGAATCCGCAGGTGGACATCACGCCGCTGCGCCTGGCCACCGTGACGATCGTCTACGGCGCGATCTGCGGCCTGCTGTTCGGCTCCGCGCTCTGGGCGCTGCGCGTCCTGCGCGTGCGCGTGATCGGGCGGCCGGAAGGCTTCCGTACGCACGGCTTCGGCTTCGTCGTGCTCGCCGCGTTCATCTCGTCGTTCATCTACTGGCTGCACCTGACCGCCGTGCAGATCTACCTGCCGCGCGGCGCGGTGCGCATCCTGTCGAAGGCGACGAACGCCATCACGCTGACCGCGTTCCTGCTGCTCGCGCTGTGGGTGATCGAGCGCAATGCCGACCGCCGCCTCTCGCGCGCGATCTTCGTGGCCGGCGTGGTGCTGATCGCGTTCTCGTCGGTGCTCCTCTACCAGCGGCGCGAGAGCTATCGCACCGACCGCAAGAACGTGGTCGTGGCGACGATCGGCGCGGTGGCGGGACACCGCCCGGTCATCCTCGTCGCCGTCCGCAATCTGCCGTACGACTGGATCGTGACGATGAACGGCGAGGGCCTCCTGCCCGCGTTCGAGCAGCTGGCGCGGCGCGCGTACTTCACGCGGCTCGAGCCGTTCCCGACGACGAGCTCGAAGTCGCTGTGGGCCTCGCTCGCGACCGGGAAGCTGCCATACCGGCACGGCGTGACGGGACGCTTCTCCTATCGCACGCCGCTCAATCGCGACGAGCCGTTCCTGCTGCTGCCGAGCGGCGTGGGCTTTCGCGCGTGGGGACTCATCCCGCCGGTGACGCGCATCTCCGCGCCGCTGCCCGCCGGCCACGCGCTGCCGCTCTGGTCCCTGTTTCAGCGCCTGCAGCTCGGCGCGAACGTATCGGCCTGGCCCGCGGTGAAGACGCCCGCGGCGCGCGCCATCCCCAACGATCAACGATTCAACGGCACCGGAAAGGCGCGCCAGGCGATCCTGCAGTCGCTCGCCTCCGACACCGCGGCCGCGGCGGCGATCGACAACCGCGCGCTGAACGTCGTGGCATTGGAGGGATTCGAAAAGGCGCAGCGCGCGCTGCACATCTTCGCCAACGAGCTCCCGCCGCGGACTTCGATGAAAGGCGAGGCGTTGCGCGCGTACGCCCAGCAGCTCGACCGCATCGTCGCGGCGATCGCGCGCGAACATCCCGATCACCTGATCGTGATCTGCTCCCCGACCGCGGTCGTGCCGCCGCAATTGCCCGCGAACGTCTACGCGCTGGCGATGAGCATGATCGCGCGCGACGATCCCGGCGCCGACGACGGCTTCGTGCTCGTCACCGGCCCCGGCACCGCGCCCCGCGACAACCCGCCGCCCGCCTACGCCGTCGACATCGTGCCGACGATCCTCTTCGCCGCCGGCCTCCCCGTCGGCCGCGACATGGACGGCCGCGTGCTCACCGAAGCCTTCGACGAAGACACGCTGCGCGCCAGCGTGCTCTCCGCGATTCAGACGTATGAGGCGGAGAGGGTGGTGGTGCGGAGGGCTGGGATGTAGTTGCACGAGTGCTCCTTTGTTTGGGTTGCTGGGTTGCTAGGTTGCTGAGTTGCTGGAGGCCGTTAGGAACCCAGCAACTCAGCAACTCAGTAACTCCGTGAATCGGGGGCCGCCGCGCCGTGCGGCAGCCCCCGGGTGGGTTGGGGTGGTGGGCGGCGCCGTCAGTTCGACGCCGTGGGGGTGGGCTTTTTCGCGCGCGGCTTGCGCGGGCTCTGGATCTTGGAGCCGAGCGTGGTCTTGCCGTCGACGCTCACGTACTGCGACATGCGCTCGAACGTCTTCGCGCCGATGCCTTTGACCTGCATCAGATCGCTGGTCTTCTTGAACGGGCCGTGCTCGCCGCGGTAGGCGATGATCCGCTCCGCGGCCTTGGCACCGACGCGCGGCAGCAGCGAGAGCTGCGCGGCGTCGGCGGTGTTGACGTTGACGACGCCCGATGCCGCGGCGGGCGCCGCGTCGGCGAATGCCGCCGTCGAAACGGCGGCGATCACCAGAGCGAGGGTGAGGATATGCAGGGACTTCCGCATTGGGTCTTTCCTCCTTTTTCTTTCGTGGTTTGTTGTTTTGGTTTGGGCTTCGTTGGACTTCGTTTGGCTGTTTCGGTCGTTCCACACGTGACCGTGACGTCTTGACCTTTCCGTTTCGCGTCGTCGTTCTCCTCTGCGACCACCTCCTTTCGCCGGAGCCATAGTTCAAGCGGACCGCCACGACGTGGCAGCAGCTAAGTCGCTGAGGAGTTAGGAGTTGGCTGGATCGCCACCCGCGCCGCGCGTCAAAATCTTTTGCGGTGGGGAGGCGTTGGACACGCGGCTTTGCGTGCTATCCTCGATGGCAGGCCGCTGATGAAGGAAAAGCGCGAGATCTATCGCTTCCTCCACGTCACACCGCGGCGCATCTTCGAGCAGCTCGATCAATTCGTGATCGGGCAGCGGCACGCGAAGGAAGTTCTCGCCATCGCCGCGTACAACCACCTCAAGCGCATCGAGTACCTCAAATTCGGCGGCGACGTCTCGATCCGGAAGTCGAACATCCTCATGATCGGACCGTCAGGCAGCGGCAAGACCTATCTCGCGCGCACGCTCGCCAAGATCCTCGACGTGCCGTTCGCGTACAACGACGCCACCGCGTTCACCGAAGCCGGGTATTACGGCGAAGACGTCGAGGTGGCGATCGGAAGGTTGCTCTACGCGACCAATCAGAACGTGAACGCCGCCGAGAACGGGATCGTCTTCATCGACGAGATCGACAAGATCGCGCGGCGCTCCGGCGGCGCGCGCACCGGCGCGGGGCCGCGCGACATCGGCGGCGAAGGCGTGCAGCAGGCGCTGCTCAAGATCCTCGAGGGCGAGAAGCTCTTCGTGCCGCTCAACGTCACCGCGCACTGGAACAAGTACGACTACGTCGAGATCGACATCTCGAACATCCTCTTCATCTGCGCCGGTTCGTTCTCGGACATGGACGAGCCCACCGAAGGAAAGACCGCCGGCTTCTTCGAGGCGGCCGCGCCGCCCCATCACGAGGTCGGCACCGAGGAACTGGTGAAGTACGGCTTCCTCCCCGAGGTCCTCGGACGCCTGCCGTTGCGCGTGGAGCTCGACGAGCTGACCGCGGACGACCTCGTGTCGATCCTCACCGAGCCGCGCGAGGCGATGATCCCCGAGTACCAGCGCCTCTGCGCGCTCGACCAGATCCAGCTCGAGTTCTCGCGCAGCGCGCTCTATGAGGTGGCCCATGCCGCGCAAAAACAGCGTCTCGGCGCGCGCGCCCTTCGCGCGATCCTCGAGAAAGTCCTCCATCCGATTCTCTTCGTCGGCCCCGAGCGCGCCGGCGAGCGGATCGTGATCGAGCCCGAGGACGTGCGGCGCGCCGTAGCCCAACTCTGAAATGCAGACCATCGGAATCGCCGCAAAAACCACCGCGCCGCGCGCTCTCGATTACGCGAAGAGCGTCGCCGGTGACCTGCGCGCGCGCGGACTCACGGTCATCTTCGACGACGACACCGGGCGTCTGGTCGGCGACTCCGAGGCGACCGCGCCGAAGCCGGAGCTCGGACGGCGCAGCGACCTGCTGATCACGTTCGGCGGCGACGGCACGCTGCTCTCAGTGGCGCGCCACGCGCCCGAGCACGTTCCGATCGTCGGCGTGAACATGGGCACGCTCGGCTTTCTCACCGAGATCCGCGTCGAGGAGTTTCCGACCGTGCTCGAGCGCGTGCTCGAGGGACACTACTTCGTCGAGCCGCGCGTCACGTTCAGCGTTTCGGTGAGCGGTCCCGACCGCGACGCCGGCAAGCGCTATCGCGTGCTCAACGACGTGGCCATCAACAAGAGCGCGGTCGCGCGGATCATCGAGATGCGCGTCAGCGTCGCGGGGCTCTTCGTCTCGACGTTCCGCGGCGACGGACTGATCGTCGCCACGCCGACCGGATCGACGGCCTACAACCTCTCCGCCGGCGGACCGATCATCTACCCAACCATGGGCGCGGTGGTGATCACGCCGATCTGCCCGCACATGCTCACCAACCGCCCGCTGGTGCTGCCCGACGAGCTCGACATCGAGGTCGGCCTCATCACCCCCGACGCGAAGGACATCTATCTCACGCTCGACGGCCAGGAAGGCTTCGAGCTGAGCGAGCGCGACCGCGTTTGTATACGGAAGTCGGAGGAGCGAGTACTCTTAGTGCAGTCACCCGACAAAAATTACTTCGACGTCTTACGCAATAAGCTGAAGTGGGGCGAGGGATGAGAGTCGCGCTCACATTGATGTCGTTGCTGCTGGTCGCCGCCGCCGCGAGCGCCGCGGATCCCGTGTATCTCGACGAGCTGATGGAGTCGCCGCTGCCGCGGCTGCAGACGATCTTTACCGACCTGCGCAAGGAAGGCTGCTACCAGATCGCCAACGACCGCTTTCTGCTGCTGACCATCGAGAAGAAGGAGCAGAAGCCGTGGCGCATCGTGCTCGCCTCGGCGCTCCCCTGCAAGCGCGCCGAGCCGGGTCCGACGCTCGACGTCCACGAGCGCTCCGGCGTGGAGCTCGGCGAATCGCAAACCGCGGTCGTGCAGCGGCTCGGGCGTCCGCAGACGGCGGTGCCCGCGGATGCGAACATGAAGAAGTTCGGCGACTTCGAGTACTTCTACATCTGCCGCGTGAGCGAGAACTGTGCGCGCCACACCAGCGTCTTCTTCAAGAACGGGCTCGTGTCGGCGATTGCGGAGTGGTACTCCCAGTAATCAGCGCAGCGACTGCTGATACGTCGCCTTCACCGCCGCGACGTACGCCTGGGTCTCGCGATACGGCGGAACGCCGCGATACTTCTCGACCGCGCCGGGGCCGGCGTTGTAGGCGGCGAGCGTGAGATCGAGATCGCCGTTGAACGTGTCGAGGAGCGTGCGGAGGTAGCGCGTGCCGCCGAAGATGTTCTCGCGAGGGTCGAAGACGTTCGTCACGCCGAGGTAACGGGCCGTGGCCGGCATCAGCTGCATCAGGCCGCAGGCGCCGGTGCGCGAGACCGCCTTCGTGTTCCACGCCGACTCGCGCCGCGCCACCGCGGCGACGAGGCGCGGATCGACGCCGTGCGTGCGCGCGGCCTCCTCGATCGTCGACGCGTACTGCTCGGCGCTCACGGACGCGCGCGAGTTGTAGACCGCGCCGCCGAAGGGATTCGTCGCCAAGACCCGCAGGCTGCGCAGCGACACCAGCGACTCGCGGATGTTGCCGAAGAAGCGATACGCGGTGATCGAGTTGCTGTCGTTCGAGATCACCACGCGGCCGGCTTTCTTGAGCCGTGCCGACGGGAGGGCTGAGGCGGTGAAGCGGCGCTCGTCCGCATAGGCGGCCGTCGCGACGGCGAGTGTGAGCGCGATCACAGTTGCAGTTTTCACGAAGGTACTCAGCAAACATAGGTGCGCCCGTGTAGCATTCCGGCTCATGCGTAACGTGGCTGCGATACTCTTTCTCGCTCTGCTCGCCTGCGCCCCGGCGCAGCCGCCCGCGAACATGCACCCAATGCTGGAGCCCGGCACACTTTTCATTGGCGCCACGGTCCTGACCGGACCCGACCAGACACCGCAGCAGCGGTACGCCGTTTACGTGCGCGACGGAGTCATCCGCGAGATCGGCCCGATGTCTGACATGCAGCGGGCACATCCGCGCGTAAATGTGATCGCGCTCATGGACGCGACGATCCTCCCCGGCCTCACCGACGCGCACGGCCACCTGTACGGGCTCGGCCTTTCGCTCGACGTCGTCTCACTCGTCGACACGAAGTCGTACGAAGAAGTCGTCGCGCGCGTGAAGGATCGCGCGTCGCGCGCGTCCGCCGGCGAATGGATCGTCGGTCGCGGCTGGGACCAGAACGACTGGCCGGTGAAAGAGTTCCCGACCAAAGAGGCGCTCGACGCGGCGGTGCCCGATCATCCCGTCTTCCTGCGGCGCGTCGACGGACATGCGGCGCTGGTGAACACCGCGGCGCTGCGCGCGGCGGGAGTGACGGCGGCGACGAAGGATCCCGAGGGCGGACGCGTGCTTCGCGACGCGAGCGGCGAGCCGACCGGCGTCTTCGTCGACGCGGCGATGGATCTGGTCGAAGAGAGCATGCCGGCACCGACCGCCGCCCAGCGCAAGGCGCGCGTGCTCGCGGCCGCGCAGGCGATCGCGGCGAACGGACTGACCGAAATGCACGACGCCGGCATCGACGGCGCGACCATCGCCGCGGTGCGCGAGCTCATCGACGAGAAGCGTTTCCCGATCCGCGTCTACGCGATGCTCGGCGACAACGACATGCTGCTGAACACATGGTTCAGCCAGGGTCCGCTGATGAACTATGGAGGTGCACCTGGCGGTGCGGGCGGCCGTCTGACGGTCCGCTCGGTCAAGCTCTACGCCGACGGCGCCCTCGGCAGCCGCGGCGCCGCGCTCCTCGCGCCGTACAGCGACGATCCCGGCAACTCGGGCCTGATGCTGGCGAGGCCCGAGCACCTCGAGGACGTCGCCAAGCGCGCGCGCGCGAAGGGATTCCAGGTGAACACGCACGCGATCGGCGACCGCGGCGTGCGCAACGTCATCGACGCCTACAGCAACGCCGGCGTCACCGCCAACGATCGCTTCCGCATCGAGCATCTGCAGGTGATCTCGCCTTCCGACGTGCCGCGTCTCATCTCGCACGGCATCATCGGCTCGATGCAGCCGACGCACGCGACCTCCGACATGCCGTGGGCCGAGCGCCGCCTCGGATCCGAGCGCGTCAAGGGCGCCTACGCATGGCGCACGGTCCTGAACGCCGGCGGCCGTCTCGCGCTCGGCTCGGACTTCCCCGTCGAGGACGTGAACCCGTTCTTCGGCATCTACTCCGCGGTCACGCGCCAGGATCACGAGGGCAACCCGCCGGGCGGCTGGTATCCCGATCAGCGCCTGACGCTCGCCGAGGCCATTCGCGGCTTCACCAAAGACGCCGCCTACGCGGCGTTCGAGGAAGACTCGCGCGGCACGATCGAAGTGGGCAAGCTCGCCGACTTCACCATCGTCGAAGGCGACCTCCTGGCGATGCCGCCGGCGCAGCTGTGGAAGACGAAGGTGCGCTATACGATCGTGGGGGGCGAGGTCGCTTACAACGCATTAAAATGAACCTATGGCTTCGTTCCTCCAGGAAGTGCGCGAAGCGAGCAAGTTCTTCATGAAGACCGACGACGTACACGAAACGCTTAGTCGCGTGACTCGTCGCCTTCACGATGCAGGCATCGACTACGCCTTGATCGGTGGCATGGCTCTTTTTGCCCATGGATACCGTCGTTTCACAACGGATGTCGATATTCTGACCACGCCGGCTGGTCTCGACGCGATCCATCAGCAACTGGTCGGACGCGGGTTTGTCGCTCGATTTCCAGGTGCGCGCAAAGCACTGCGCGACACGACTACGGGCGTGACCGTGGAGTTCATCACGACGGGCGAATATCCGGGTGACGGCAAACCGAAGGCGGTCGGATTCCCTGATCCTGCGACGGCTTCGGTGGATATCGATGGCGTGAAGGTGATCTCAATCGAGAAGCTCATCGAGCTGAAGCTCGCCTCCGGTCTGACAAATCCGGAACGCCTACGCGACCTCGCCGACGTTCAGGATTTGATCGCACATCTGAATCTGCCCTTCGAACTTGCGGAGAAACTCGATCCTTCGGTGCGCGATACGTACATTCAGTACTGGCATTTGCACCAAAACAGCACCGGCCCCGATAGAGAGTAACTACACTTCCAGCCCCTCGAAGTGAGTCAGCGCCTTGAAGTCCTGGTAGCGCTCGTGGATGTCGCGCAGCGTGATCTCGCGCAGGCGGTCGAGGGAGAACTTCTCGACGGTGAATGACGCGAGCACGCTGCCGAAGATGATCGCGCGGCGCAGCTCGCGGTCGTGCACTTCGCTGCGCGAGGCGAGATAGCCGAGGAAGCCGCCGGCGAAGGTGTCGCCGGCGCCGGTGGGATCGAAGACGTTCTCGAGCGGATAGGCGGGCGCGGCGAAGATCGCGTCGCCGGTGATCATCAGCACGCCGTACTCGCCGCGCTTGACCACGAGCGTCTTCGGTCCGAGCGCCAGGATCTGGCGGCAGGCCTTGACGAGGTTCGCCTCCTTCGTGAACTGCCGCACCTCGGCTTCGTTGATGATGATCAGGTCGACCTCTCGGAACACGCGCTCGAGCGCGTCGCGCTTGATGTCGATCCAGAGGTTCATCGTGTCGAGCGCGACGACGCGCGGGCGCTCGGTCTGCTTGAGCACGTCCATCTGCAACTCGGGCTGGATGTTCGCAAGGAACAGCACGTCCGTCTTTTTCTGGCGCTCGTTGAGCTGCGGCTTGAAGTCGGCGAACACGTTCAGCTGCGTGTCGCGGGTCTTGGCGACGTTGAGGTCGTAGCCGTACTCGCCGCTCCAGAAAAACGTCTTCGCACCCGGCACGCGCTGCAGGCCGTCGACGTTGATGTTGCGGCCCTTGAAGATCGACGCGTCTTCTTCCGTGAAGTCGTCTCCGACCACGGCCACGAGATCGACCTCGGTAAAGAACGACGCCGCGACCGAGAAATACGTCGCCGATCCGCCGATGCAGCGATCGACTTTCCCGAATGGTGTTTGAAGCGCGTCGAATGCGACGCTGCCGACGACGAGGATGGACAAGTTCGGCTCCTTCGGAGCCTCACGGTCTCCCGGTCTCCCGGTCTCCAAGCCTCCGAGGAAGGGCGGGGGCTGGGAGACTGGGAGACTGGGAGACTGGGAGACTCATTTCAAGTACTTACCAATCAGCGGTGCAAGATGTTGTTTCGCGCTCTCCGGCACCACGGCCGGGTCGGAGATGATCGCGTACTGCAGGGCGTTGACGCAGCCGCATTCGCGTTTGCGCGCGGCGACGCGCGGGATCGAGTTGCGAAGGATGGCCTGGGCCATGGCCGCGTTCGCGCGGAGGTAGCCGAGGACCTGGTCGACGCTGACGTCGTCGTGGGCCTCGTGCCAGCAATCGTAGTCGGTCACGAGAGCCATCGTCGCGTAGCAGATCTCCGCTTCGCGGGCGAGTTTGGCCTCGGTGAGATTGGTCATCCCGATCACGTCGACCTTCCACGAGCGGTACAGGTTCGACTCCGCGCGCGTGGAGAACTGCGGGCCTTCCATGTTGAGGTAGACGCCGCCCATGTGCGCGGTGGCGCCGGCGGCGCGCGCGACTTCGCCCATCAGGAACGAGACCGCGGCGCAGATCGGATCCGCGAATGCGACATGCGCGACGAGACCGCCGCCGAAAAACGTGTCCGCGCGATGGCGCGTGCGGTCGATGAACTGGTGCGGAAAGACGATGTCGGTCGGCTTGTACTCTTCCTTCATCGATCCGACCGCGCTCGCGGAGAGGATCGTGTGCACGCCGAGGAGCTTGAGGCCGAAGATGTTCGCGCGGTAGTTCACCTCGGTCGGAGTCAAGCGATGTCCGCGTCCGTGCCGCGAGAGGAACGCCACGCGCGTACCGTCGATCTCACCGATCACGTACGGATCTGAAGGATCGCCGAACGGAGTCTTGACCGCCCGCTCCTCGATCACGGTGAGGCCGTCCATCGCATAGAGGCCGGAGCCACCAATGATTCCAATGGGGATTCCGATCGTCACGTCGCTCATGCTCTGAAGTTCCTCAGCGATTCTTCGATCGCGTCGCCGACGCGCACCGCGAGCTGCACCGCCGCGAGGCCGTCCTCGGCCGCGACGACCGGGCGCGCGCGGGTTTCGACGCAGTGCAGAAACGCCTCCAGCTCCGCGCGCAGCGGCTCCTTCTTTTCCACGTTCACGTTCGCCGGCTGAATCGTGCCGTCGAGCAACCGGTAGCCCTTCACTTCCTGCTCCTTCGTATCGACGGAGTAGTAGAAGTCGCCGCCGAAGAAGCGCTGCTTGCGGACGCGGTCCTGCGACACGCGGCTGGCGGTGAGATTCGCGACCGCGCCGTTCGCGAGCGCGAGCCGGACGTTGGTGATGTCGACCTTACCGGTGAGCACGGGCACGCCGACCGCGCGGATCTCGACGACCTCCTCGCGCAGCAGCGAGAGGACCAGGTTGAGATCGTGGATCATCAGGTCGAGCAGCACGTCGATGTCTAGCGAGCGCGGCACGAACACGCCGAGGCGCTCGGCCTCGAAGTAGCGGGTACCCTGAACGAGATCGGCGATCGCGGCGATCGCGGGGTTGTAGCGCTCGACGTGGCCAACCTGCACGATGCGGTCGTGTTTCGCGGCGAGGTCGATCAGCCGCTGCGCTTCCTCGACCGTCGCCGTGACCGGCTTTTCCACGAGGACGTCGCAACCGGCGGCGAGCAGTTCAGAAGCGACCGCGAAGTGGGTCGTCGTCGGCGTGGCCACGACCGCGCAGTCGACATCCTTCGCCAGCGCCGCGACGGAGTCGTAACGCTTCAACCTGAGCGTGTTCTCGACCTCGGCGCATGTGGCGTCGTTCGGATCGACGAAGCCCGCGAGGCGGACGCCATCGATCTCCGTGAGGATGCGCGCGTGATGCCGGCCCAATGAGCCGGTCCCGATGACTCCCGCACGAATCACCGAATCACGCCTCGCTTCGACGAGCGCACGAACTCCACGAGATATTGCACTTCGGGGACGCCGCCATACTCCTGCTCGATGCGGGCGAGCGCGTCGGCGACCTTCAGCTTCGAGCGCACGAGAATGCGATACGCGCGCTGCAGCGCCTCGATGGTCTCCTTCGGAAAGCCTTTGCGCTCGAGGCCGATCGTGTTGATGCCGTACGTTTGGGCCGGGCGATTGCCGACCGTCTTCACGAACGGCAGCACGTCCTGCGTGCAGATCGAGCCGCCGCCGATGAACGCATGCCTGCCCACGCTGCAGAACTGATGGACGGCCGAGAACGCGCCGATCGTGGCAAAGTCGCCGACGTCGACGTGCCCCGCGAGCGTGGCGTTGTTCGCGAAGATGGTGTTCGAGCCGACGTGGCAGTCGTGCGCCACATGCGCGTAGGCCATGAAGAAGTTGTGCGAGGCGATCGTGGTCACACCGCCGCCCCCGGTCGTGCCGCGATTGATCGTCACGAACTCGCGGATGACGTTGTCGTCGCCGATGCGCAGCTCGGTCTGCTCGCCCTTGAACTTCAGGTCCTGCGGCGGCGTTCCGATCGAGCACTGGCCGACGATGCGATTGCGCTCGCCGATCCAGGTCGGACCTTCGATGCGCACGTGCGGACCGATCTCCGTTCCCGCGCCGATGGTCACGTTCGCGCCGATGACCGCGTACGGCCCGACGCTCACGCCGTCCGCGAGCACGGCGGCCGGACTGATGACCGCTGTTTCCTTGATGTCGATCGGCATTACGGACGGTCCACCATGACACTGAGCAGCTCGGCCTCGGCGACGACGACGTCACCGACCCTGGCGACGCCGCGCACCTTGACCGTGTTCGCGCGCCGCGCCAGTACTTCGCATTCGAGAATCAGCTGGTCGCCGGGGATGACCGGCTTGCGGAAGCGCGCCTTGTCGACGCCGCCGAAGAGGAACAGCTTCTTGTCGCGGTCTTCGATGTCGCGCAGGAACAGCACCGCCGCGCACTGCGCCATCGCCTCGACGATCAGCACGCCCGGCATCACCGGCGCGCCGGGAAAGTGTCCCTGGAAAAACTGCTCGTTCGCCGACACGTTCTTGATGCCGACGATCCGCTTCTCATGGATCTCCAGGATGCGGTCGACGAGCAGCATCGGATAGCGATGCGGCAGCAGCTTCATGATCTCGGTGATGGTCATCATTCTTTGTCTCGTTTCCTCGCGGCCCGGCGCATCGCCGCCTCGCGCCGCGCGAATTCGCGGAACGGCACGGCCGGGATGCCCATGACCTTGGTGTCGTCGGGAACATCCTCGAGCACCGCGCTCTTCGCCGCGACCTGCACGCGGTGGCCGATCTTCAAATGCCCCGCGAAGCCCGACTGCCCCGCGACCGCGACGTAGTCGCCGAGCTCCGTCGAGCCGGCGATGCCGACCTGCGCCACCAGAAAGCAGTGCTTCCCGATCTTCACGTTATGTCCGATCTGCACGAGGTTGTCGATCTTCGTCCCCTCGCCGATCACGGTCTCGCCGAGCGTGGCGCGGTCGATGGTCGTCCCCGCGCCGACCTCGACGTCGTCCTCGATCCGCACGATCCCGATCTGCGGGATCTTGTGATGCCTGCCCCCCGCGGTCGCGAAGCCGTAGCCGTCGGAGCCGATCACGGCGCCGCTGTGGATGACACAGCGCCGGCCGATCCTGCAGCCGTAGTAGACCGACACCTGCGGATGGATGAGCGTGCCGTCGTCGATCGTGACGCCGTCCTCGATGGTGACGTTCGGAAAGATCGTCACGTTGTCGCCGATCACCACCTGCTCGCCGATCGAGGTGAACGCGCCGATGGCGACGTTGCGCCCGAGGCGCGCGGAGGAGGCGATCGAGGCGTGCGGGGAAATGCCGCGCGGCATCGGCTTCTGATCGAAGAAGCGCGCGACCACGCGCGCCATCGCGTGATACGGGTTTTCGACGCGGATGAGGCGCGGCGACTCGCCGGCGACGTCGTTCGCGACCAGCACCGCCGAGGCGCGGGTGGCCTCCAGCTGCGGCGCGTACTTCGGGTTCGACAGAAAGCTGATCTGTCCCTCCTGCGCGTCGGCCAGCGGCGCGACGCCGGTGATCGTGACGTCCGCCGGTCCGTCGTAGCGGCCGGTGACGAAGCTCACGATTTCAGAGAGAGGAACGGCGGGGGACATAAGGCGGGCGCATTATACGGGCGCAAAAAACGAAAAGCCTCCCGGAGACAGGAGGCTTTCCATACCGAAGCGAATGCCGGAAGTTACTTCTTGGCCGCGGCCGGAGCGCCGGAGGCTTCATTGAACTTCTGAATCACCGCCGAGGTAATGTCGATGGCGTCGGAAGCGTAGACGAGGCCGGACTCGAACTTGTTGAAGATCACGGCGATGCCCATCTCCTTGCCGATGGCGTCGATGACCGGCTTGATCTTCACTTCGAGGGCCTGCAGCTCGCGGTCGCGCGCCTCGGTGACCTCGCGGTCGGCGTCCTGCGCGTAGCGCTGCATGGAGATGCGCTTGTCGGCGAGCTGCTTCTGCATCTCGGCCAGCTTGTCCTCGCTCAGCGAGATCTTCTTGGTGTTGATGTCGGTGTCGAGCTTGCGCAGCTCTTCATCCATCGCCTTCGCCTTCTCGACCCGATCGTCCTGCATCTTCTTGAGCTTCTCGTACGCGGCTTTGCCCGCGACCGACTGCGACAGGACTTTCTGAACGTCGATCACGGCGATGCGGGCCGGAGCGTTCTGCGCGAACATCGGCGCCGCGAGGGCCGCCACAGCAATCGAAACCAGGAACTTCTTCATGAGATCTCCTTACTTTGTTGCGTCCGGACCAGAGCGGCGCAACCGTGATTAATCCGCGGCCGTTTAGAAGGTATTCCCGATCGTGAACTGGAAAGACTCGAATTTTTCGAGCCTGTCATCGTCCGGTTCGGGCCGGGGGTTGAAAGCGTAGATGAACCGGAGCGGGAACTGGAACACCGGCAGGAAAATGCGCAGCTCGGCGCCCATGCTGAAGCGGAGCTGCGAGACGTCGAACTTGTCGTGATAGCCGTACGCGCGTCCCGCGTCCGCCCACAGCACCAGCCTCAGCGGATCGTTCACGCGATAGATGTACTCGCTGTTGTACACGTGGTACTTGTAGCCGCCGCGCGGGCGCGGCACGCCGCCGAAGGTCTCGTACGGCCCGAGCGTTCCGTACTGGAAGCCGCGAACCGAGAACTCGCCGCCGACGATGAAACGGTCGGAGTCCTGCACGCAGAGATCGGTGATGGTCTTGGTCAGCTCTTCGTACGTGTACGCGCAGTTGTCGCGAAACGGCTTGATGTAGCCGCCCTCGGCATTCACGCTGAAGGACGAGCGGCGCGAGAGCCTGAACAGCCGCGTCAGGCCGACCTGCGGCTTGAGCATCTCGACGGTGCCGCCGAGCGGACCGCCGGCGTACGCCACCGAGAAGCTGATCTTCGAGCCGCGCGTCGGATCGTAGGGATGATCGCGCGAGTCGTAGCGATACGAGGGGATGATCGTCGAGGTCGTGAAGTCGAGGTTCTGCGCGATGCCGACCGGGATGTTGCCGTTCGGGTCCGGAGTCTCGTTGACGTCGTAGCGGTAATGCGACTTGTCGTAGCCGTAGAGCAGCGAGAGGCTGTCGAAGCGGTGCAGGCGATAGCCGTACGCCAGCGTTCCGCCCTTGCCGGTGCGCTCGTATCCGAAGGAGCGCGGCGGCGTCTGCTGCGTGTTGTACAGCGAGATGCCGAGGCTGTTCGGCGTGTCCATGAACCAGGGATCGGCGTACGAGATGCTGAAGAAGTTCGTGCGCCGGCCGCGCTGGTAGCTGAGGCCGAAGTTCTCGCCCTCTCCGAGGAAGTTGCGGGTCGCGAACTGCGCCTGCACGAAGAATCCGCCGCCCTCGGAGTAGCCGCCGCCGAACTGGATGTCGTTCTTCCCTTCCTCGATGCCCTTCACGAGGATGTCGACGGTCTTCGAGTCGGGATTGACCTTGAAGTCGGGATTCTCGGTGACCTTGAAGTAGCCGAGCTGCCCGACCTTGTAGAGGCTCTGCTTGAAGGTCTCCATGTCCATGATCTGACCTTCCTCGAGAAAGATCTCACGGCGGAGCACCTTGTCCTTGGTCGTGGTGTTGCCTTCGAACTCGAGACGTCCGAGCCGGAACTGATCGCCCTCGAACACGTGCATGTGCACGTCGACGACGTTGCCCGGCTTGATGACGTATTCGGGATCGACGTACGCGTAGATGTAGCCGCGGCGGCGGTAAGCCTCGCCGAATGCGTCGACGCGGTTCGCGATCGGCTTGCGGCGCAGCGTCTCGCCCTTCTTGAGCGGCCAGTCGCCGATGATCTGATCGTTCGTGAAGACCGTGTTGCCGGAGACCGTGACCTCGCCGAAGGTGTGGATCTCGCCTTCCTTCACGGGGATGGTGATCTTCACGCGCGGCTTCTTCTTGCCGACGGTCGTGATCTGCGGATCGCCGAAGGCCACGTTCTGATAGCCGTGATCCTGGTAGAAGTTCTTCACGCGCTCGAGGTCTTCATCGAGCTTGGAGGGGATGTAGAGGTTCTTCTTGCGGACCCAGGTGATGATGTTGTGCTTCTTCACATCCTTCATCTGGCTGCGCAGGCGGCGGTCGGAGAAGCGGCTGTTGCCGACGAAGTCGATGGCCGCGACTTTCGCCTTGATGCCTTCATTGATGATGAAGACGATCTTCTTCTCGCCCGGCTCGAGCATGTCCTCGGTGATGGCGTCGACGTGCACGCCTTCGAAGCCGCCCTCGGTGTACGCGTGCTTGATGGCCTCGCCGGCGCGGCGGACGAGCGTCTGCTCGATCGTGTTGCCGACGTGGACGTCGATCTTGTCGCGCTCGAGCGCCTCGTTGATCTTCTGGTTGTTGAGCTCTTTGTTGCCGCGGAACTCGACGGCGCCGATGCGCGGGCGCTCTTTCACGATCGCCCGGACGATCACGCCTTTTTCGCCGCGGTCGGCTTCGATGCGGATGTCGTCGAAGAGGCCGGTCTGCCAGAGATTGAGGAAGTTCCTCTGAATCACCGCCGGCTGATACGGCTCGCCGGGGGCGATGCCGAGGTAAACGCGGATCGTGTCGCTTGCAACAGATGTGTTACCAACGGCCTCGAAGCGCTCCACGACCGCTCCGGAGAGGTCCCCGACGGGGGCGGTGCTCGGTTTCGGCTGCACTGGGGCGTCGGTGATCCGGCCGCCGGACGACGGCGTCTCCAGGATCGTGCCGGGCTTCGGCCGCGGCTTGTCCGGCTGAGGGCTCGTCTGCGCCTGCAAGGCCGCTGCGAGAAGGACGGCTGCAAGCGAGATAGATAAGATTCGAGTCATAGAGTCGTATCGAGACTTCGGTTTTGATGTGTGACGCGCGAGCCAGGGTATAGGTCACGCGGACAGCTGAACACCCGGAAAACGCGGCGCATTCTACACGGATGACGCAACTTCTACTGATTCTGGCCCTCCTGCTGGGCAACGGCCGAAAGCCGGCGGTGCGGATCGCCGTGGCCGGCGACACCGGGAACGGCACGGCCGCGGTAGCCGAGGGCATCCGCCGGGTGCACGCCAAAACGCCGCTCGACGCGATCATTCTCACCGGCGACAACTTCTATCCGTGCGGTGTCACGAGCGAGCACGATCCGCGCTGGAGTCTGGTCCGGCCGCTCACCGATATCGGCGTTCCCGTCTACCCCGTCCTCGGCAATCACGACTTCTGCGGCAAGGCCGATCCCGACGCGCAGATCCGCGCCAGCGGGGTGATTCCAAACTGGAACTTCCCGGCACGGCAATACGTGGTGCGCTCCGGCGTCGCCGACTTCGCGTTCATCGACACGACTTCGTATCTGCGGCACAAAAGCGATCCCGCGCTGGTCGAGGCATTCAAGTCGTCGAGCGCGACGTGGCGCATCGTCGTCGGACATCATCCGGTCATCTCCTCGGGCTATCACGGCTACTTCCCGCGCGCGGAGGTGAAGCGGATGCGGGAGCTCGTGCCGTCGCTGCGGAAGTCGCGCGCGGACCTCTACATCTGCGGCCACGACCATCACCTGGAGCTGATTAGCGGCCGGATGCTGCACCTCGTCAGCGGCGCCGGCTCGGCACCCGTCCCGCCCGTGAAGCTGCGTGCGAGTACGATCTATCCGCCCGAAATCGGGCGGGAGCGCGTCGGCTTCGCGGTCGTGGAGATCGACGCGCGCGCCATCCGCGTGCGGTTCTTCGACGCGAAAGGGCGCGCGAAGAGCGAGTGGATCGCCACGCGGCGCCGAGACGGCGCCTGACCAGCCGCCGGGACGGCGGCGTTCCGGAACGCCGGCGTCCTCGCCGGCTGGACCGGCGGCGTCCCGCCGCCGTCGGACTGTATGCTGCCGCCGATGAAGCTGAAGGGGATCGCGATCGCGCTTTCGCTGCTGCTCGTGACGTGCAGGCGCGAGCCGTCGCAGGCGGTGTTCGCGAACGCGCCGGTGATCCTGATCTCGATCGATACGCTGCGCGCCGACCACCTCCCGCTCTACGGCTACGCGAACGTGAAGACGCCGCACATCGACGCGCTGCGCAAGGACGGCGTCCTCTTCGAGAATGCCTACTCGCACTGCCCGATGACGCTGCCGTCGCACGTCTCGATGCTCACCGGCCTGCTGCCGACCGAGCACGAGGTGCGCAACAACCTCGGCTACCGCTTCGACGCCGCGAAACACGTCACGCTCCCGCAGCAGCTGAAGCAGCATGGCTACGCGACCGGCGCCGCGGTGTCGTCGTACGTGCTGCGCGCCGACACCGGCCTCGGCGCCGCGTTCGATTTCTACGACGACGCGATTCCGGTCTCGACCGCTGGCGCCGCGAGCCAGCATCAGCGCCCCGGCTCGGCGACGCTCAACGTGACGCGCCGCTGGATCGGCGAGCATCGGTCGCAGCCGTTCTTTTTCTTCTTTCACATCTACGAGCCGCACGCGCCGTACATCCCGACGTACGACGGCGAGATCGAGACGTCCGATAAGCTCGTCGGCGAGCTGCTCTCGTTTCTGAAATCGAACGGCATCTACGACCGTGCGTTGATCATCCTCACGTCCGATCACGGCGAAGGGTTGTGGGAGCACGGCGAGGATCAGCACGGAATCCTGCTCTATCGCGAAGTGCTGCACGTGCCGCTGATCGTGAAGCTGCCGTCGTCGGCACGCGCGGGCGGCGACGTGAAGCAATCGGTCGCGCTCATCGATCTCGCGCCGACCGTGCGGCGCCTCCTCGGCCTCGACGCGAAGGGCCTGAACCGCGGCCTGAACATTGTCGAAGACACGATCCCGCCGCGCCGCATCTACAGCGAGACGTTCTATCCGCGCATCCACCTCGGCTGGAGCGAGCTGCGCTCGCTCATCGACGATCACCACCATTACATCCACGGGCCGCGGCCGGAGCTCTACGACGTCGTCAAGGATCCCCACGAAAAGAGCGACGTCATCGGGACGGAGCGCCGCGTTGCCGCGTCGATGCGCAAGGACATCGCCGCCTACCCGTCCGGCGTCAACGAGCTTCAGAGCATCGATCCCGAGGATGCGAAGAAGCTCGAGGCGCTCGGCTACCTCGGCAGCGTGCACGCGGCCGGCGACGGCGCGCCGCTGCCGAATCCGCGCGACATGCTGCCGTACCTCGAGCGCATCAAGGCGGGATTCAAGCTCGCCGACGAGCGTCACTTCGCCGAGGCAGTGACCGCGTTCCGCGCGCTGCTCAAGGAGAATCCCGGACTCTTCGACGTCTGGGACAAGCTCGGCGAAGTGCTCGCGGACATGGGGCAGTACGACGAGGCCATCCGCGTCTATCGCGAGGCGATGAGCAGAACCCAACGCTTCTCGCCCGAGATGGCGCTCTCCCTCGGCGACGCATACCTGAAGGCGAACCAGCCCGGCGAGGCGGCGCGGTATGCGGAGCTGGCCATGAAGTCGCTGCCGTCCGGCGCGCATTCGCTCCTGGCCCGCATCGCGCTCGAGCGTCACGATTACGCGGCCGCCGGGCGCGAAGCGCAACTCGCGATCAGCTCACAGAGTCCGCAGCCGGCGACGATGCTGCTGATGGCGGAAGTGAAGCGCGCGGAGGGCGATCTGCCCGGCGCGCTCGCGGCGATCGAAGCCGCCGAGCGCCGGGCGCGCGAGCTGAACGTTCCGAAGCTCTACCGGCTCGACTTCCTGCGCGGGGACATCCTCGCGCGCATGGCTCGCGTCGACGAAGCGGTGGCCGCGTATCAGCGCGAGATCGCGAGCTTCCCGGAGGACACGCAGGCGTACGCGAACCTGGCGATCATCTACTTCATCGAGGGACGCCGCGCGGAGATGGATCGCGTGCTGGAGGAGCTGGTGAGGGCGAACCCGCATCCGGGTGCGCGCGAGCTGGCCGCGCGCACCCGGGAATCATTGCGGGATTAGAAGCGGAGTCCGACCGAGATGCGGTACTCGCGCGGATCCTGATAGGCCTCGCGGTTCGTCGGCTGCCCGAACGTCGCGCTCTTGGCCCAGTGCGTTCCCTCGACCGGAGTCGTGGTGAACGGGTTGAACGCCGTCAGCGTGGAGCGCGTGCGGTTCACGAACACCGTCTGATCGATGACGTTGCCGCGCGCGGTGGCCGGGTACTCGATGCCCTGCTCGTTGAAGATGTTGATGACGTCGGTCTGGACGAACAGGTTCACCCCGCGGAACGCGGGCGACTCCCAGTTGAGCGCCAGGTTCGTCGAGGTGATGTCGTCGACGCGGTACTGTCCGCGATCGCCGAAGTAGTACCAGACGCGCGAGGGCGGGTTCCGGTAGCCGGGATTCGTGATGATGCTTGCCGGAGTGCCGATGGCCCCTGCCGCGGAGTACGGCAGACCGCTGTGATAGCGCTCGAGCACGGAGGCGTTGAAGCGGCCCACCGGCGTGGGCAGGTTGTACTGCAGCCAGATCGACGCGCGGTGGCGCATGTCGCCGGAGAGGTATCCGACCGGATGGTTCTGGTCGAACGCCTGATACTCAGGAGCGCAGACGCCGCTGTCGGTTCCAGGAACGGACGCGGTGCCGTTGCAGCCCGCGAGCACGGTGGCGTTGTTGAACTGCTCGCCCTCGACGTTGCCGCGGAGCTTCGACCAGGTGTAGTTGCCGCCGAGGGTGATCGCCGGCGTGAAGCGATAGCTCGCCTGCGTCTGGATGCCGTTGTAGTTGCGCGAGAGGTCGTAGTTGCCGGTCTCGATCACGCCCTGGTCGACGATGGCCGTCGAGGGCGCGGGCAGCGCAACCTGGCCGGTGGTGAGGTCCTTGCGCAGGACGTAGAACTTGTCCCACTTGCGGTGAATGAAGTCGGCGCGGAAGAAGCCGCGTCCGCCGTTGATGTTGCCGCCGTAGCCGACCGAATATTCATCGATCGCCGGCGCGGTGAGGTTCTCGCCGATGCGGGAGGTGAATCCCGGAATCGAGATCGAGTTGATCAGCGAGGTGTTGTTGATGCCGCCCTGCGAGTCGAACCACGCGAACATCTGCGCGATGACCTGCTCGGTCGGAACGAGCTGCGCAGTCGGGGTGCCGACCGGATTGATGGCCGGTCCGCGGTAGTTCCAGTAGTAGGACGCGTAACGGCCGCCGCGCGAGGTCGCGTCGCCGGCGCCCTGGTCGACCTTCGAGGCGTACTTCGCGTAGCTCGCGGTGAAGCGGTGCGCGCCGTTGCCCTTGAGGTCGTAGCTGAGTCCGAGGCGCGGGCTGAACGCGCTGTCGTCGACGGTCTTGATGTGCGACTGGTTCTTGCCGTTCGCCTTGTCGTAGCGCACGCCGAGATTGACGCTGAGCTTGGGATTGACGTCCCACTTGTCGTTGAGGAAAAGGCCCGTGACCTGGAAGTCGGAGCCTTTGCTCTCTTCGAGCAGCGGGTGATAGGCGACCAGCGAGTTGGTCGGATTGGCGCGGAAGAAGATCTGCCCGTTGACGTTGATGAAGTCGCCCCAGAGGCGATAGTTGCTGCCGGACTGGTAGTTGTCCTCGATGCGCAGCTGGTGGAAGTCTTCCCATCCGCCCACCACGCTGTGCTGGCCGAGGGACTTCGTGGAGAGGAAGTACGACGCCTTGATCTGCGCCGACTTGTTGTTGCGCTCCTTGTCGCGGCAGACGCCGCAGAACGTCGGCGACCAGGCGCGGTTGGAGGTGGCCGTATCGCGGAGCAGCGTGCCGAAGATGCGGTCGCGCTGCGAGGCGCCGCCGCCGACGAACTTGAAGTTCATCCGGCTGGCCTGGCCTTCGATCAGGAGGTTGTCCATGATCACACCGTTGTAGTGAAGGGCCTTGAGCCTGTTCGGCAGCTCGCGGTCGGAGAGGCTGGCCAGGTCGACGACGTTGCCGAAGCGGTTGTTCGTTTCCAGGCGCTTGATGTCGAGGTACGAGACCACGAGGTTGTGCTTCGAGGTGATCGCGCCGGTGAGCTTGCCTTCCCAGCGCTTCTCGTCGACGTCCTGCGTGAACGGAATCCGCGTCACGGTCGTCTCGGCGCTGATGCTGCTCTTTTCCTTGCGTCCCGCGCCGAAGAACCAGAGGCGATCGCGGATGACGCGACCGCCGAGCGTGCCTTCGTAGACGCTGTTGACGTCGTCGAGGTGATCGGCCTCGCCGACGAAGTCGGTCTTCGACTGCCACTTGTCGTTGCGGAAGCTGTCGCGGAACGAGCCCGAGAACTCGTTGCCGCCCGACTTGGTGATCGTGCTGACCACGCCGCCGGTGAAGTGCCCGTACTCCGCGGAGATCGCGCCGCCGCTGAGAACGGTCGTCTCCTGCACCGCGTCTTCGATGAAGAGGTTGTGCGGCTGGCCGCGCAGGTTCTCGTTGACGACCACGCCGTTGACGAGGAAGAGGTTGTCGAACGACTGCGCGCCGGAGATGACGATCTGCTTGTTCGGGCCGGCGTCGTTGACGCCCGGCGCGAGCAGCGCCGCGGTGGCGATGTTGCGGTTCAGCGTCGGCAGCTCGGCGATGGTCTCGCTGGTGAAGTTCGTGCTGACTTCCGTCGTCTCCAGCGCGGCAGGCGCGCTGGCGGTGACGGTGATCGCCTCACTCACCGAGGCCGGTTTCATCTCGGCATCGCCGCGTGACGTCTGCGACAGGTTGACGCGCAGCTTCTTGGTCACCGTCTGCAGGCCAGAGAGCTCGTACGTGACGGTGTAGTCGCCCGGGGGGAGCGAGGCGAAGTTGAAGCCGCCCGAGTCGCCGGTGACGGCCGTACGGGTGCCCTGCATCGCCGGCGATGAGATCGTGACGGTCACGCCGGGGAGCCCATTCCCCTCGGTGGTGACGGTGCCGATCAGATTACCGGAAGTGCCCTGCGCGAACGCGGCACCCCCGATCAACAAAAGAAGGGATAACAGCGCGAATATGCGTATGGTGATCTTCATCTTCTCTCCTGATCCGATTGAGGGACGATTAGGGGATGTGGGCGCATTGTACGCCTACCCTGTTTCGGATCGGTGACGATTCAGGTGCTAACTGAAGAGCTCGCGGAGAGGGAGCGTCCAGCCGGGGACGACGTCGGCGCCGGAGAGGGTGTCGGCGAGGGTGAGATCGGTCGTGGAGGTGAGGGTGCGCACAGTGGCAGTTTGCTTTCGCGGGTCGATGACAATCACCATGCGTGTACCTGCTGCAAGGTACTCACGGACTTTTTCGTCGACCTCGCTCCACCTGTCGTTTGGCGAGATCACTTCCACCGCCAGATCCGGTGCCCCTGAATAGTATTTATCGTTACGGATTACGCGATCGATCCGCACGAATGAAGCGTCTGGCTCGCGCACCGTGTCAGGATCGCTGGTAATGATGTAGCCAAGATTGGAGCCGTAAACCTCGCCAAGTTTGTGCTTTTCCACAAACTCCGCGAGATGTCTGGCAACCCGCAGCGAGATCCACGAATGGCTCGTCCCCGATGGCGACATCGTCAGCAATTCTCCTCGCACGAGCTCGTGCCGATAGCCGTCATCCGGCATCGCCAACAGGTCATCCGCGGTCATCGGCTTCGTCTCAGTTGGCAATCGGTTCCTCGATCACCCGCGGTACGAGAAGCACTTCGTCGCCCTGCATCGTCACGTCGATGCGGTCGGGGATGGTGTCTTTGTGGCGGATCATGTACTCGGAGAGCTCGTCCTCGATGTAGCGCTGGATGGCGCGGCGCAGCGGGCGGGCGCCGGAGTTGGTCTCTTCCTTGGCCTTCGACAGCAGCCACTGCACGACCGAGTCGTCCACCGCGATCTGCACGTTCTTGTGCGTGAGCGCGTGGTTGACGTCGTCGATCAGCAGCTGGCAGATCGCGCGCAGCTCGACGTCGCTCAGCGGGTTGAAGATGATCACCTCGTCGATGCGGTTGATGAACTCCGGCGAGAACTCGCGCTTGAGCTCCGCGTGGATCAGCTGCTCGGCCGACTTCTGATCGGCGGCCTCGCCCTTCTCGCGGAATCCCATGTGTCCCTTGGTCGCGAGATGCCGCGTGCCGAGGTTCGAGGTCATGATGATCAGCGTGTTGCGGAAGTCGACCTGATTGCCGAGCGAGTCGGTCAGGATGCCGTCCTCGAGAATCTGCAGGAGGATGTTGGCGATGTCGGGATGCGCCTTCTCGATCTCGTCGAGCAGCACCACCGAGTAGGGATTGCGGCGCACGCGCTCGGTGAGCTGTCCGCCTTCTTCATGGCCGACGTACCCGGGAGGCGATCCGATCAGCTTCGAGACCGCGTGCTTCTCCATGTACTCCGACATGTCGAAGCGGATGAGGTGCTTCTGCGAGCCGAACAGGAACTCCGCCAGCCGGCGCGCGACTTCGGTCTTTCCGACGCCTGACGAGCCGAGGAAGATGAACGAGCCCATCGGACGGTTCGGCGAGGCCACGCCGAGACGCGAGCGGCGAATCGCGCGCGAGATCGAGGTGATGGCCTTGTTCTGGCCGACGATCCGCCGCATCAGGATCTCTTCCATGTTGATCAGCTTCGCGGCCTCGTCGGCCTCGATCGACGTGACCGGGATGTCGGTCCAGGAGCTGATGATCTCCTCGACGTCCTTCTGCGTCACTTCCATCATCTCGTCGCCGATCATCTCGCGCTCCGCCTTGAAGCGCTCGATCTCTTCCTTCAGCTCGATCTCCCGCTCGCGCAGGAACACGGCCTTCTCGAAGTCCTTGTCGGAGATGGCCTTCTTCATCTCCTTGACGATCGAGCGCGTTTCGGCCTCGAGCCTGCGGAGGTTCTGCGTGTCGGCGACGCGGCGCAGCTTCACCTTCGCGCCGGCCTCGTCGATGATGTCGATCGCCTTGTCGGGGAAGAAGCGGTCGGTGATGTAGCGGTTCGACTGATAGACCGCGCTGCGGATCGCGGTGTCGCTGTACTTCACTTTGTGGAACGCCTCGTAGCGCTCCTTCACGCCCTCGAGGATCTGCAGCGTCTCATCCTCGGTGGGCGGATTGACGATGATCGCCTGGAAGCGGCGCAGGAGCGATCGGTCCTTCTCGATGTAGCGGCGGTACTCGCGAATCGTCGTCGCGCCGATGCAGGAGATCTCGCCGCGCGAGAGCGCCGGCTTGAGGATGTTGGCGGCGTCGAGCGAGCCCTCCGCCGAGCCCGCGCCGATCAGCGAGTGGATCTCGTCGATGAAGATGATGATGTCCTGGTTCTCTTTCAGCTCTTTGATGATGCCTTTGAGCCGCTCCTCGAACTGGCCGCGGTACTTGGTGCCGGCGACAATGAGCGACAAATCGAGCGAGAGGATGCGCTTATTGGCGATGAACAGCGGCACGTTGCCGTCGACGATGCGCTGCGCCAGACCCTCGACGATCGCGGTCTTGCCGACGCCCGGCTCGCCGAGCAGGATCGGATTGTTCTTCGTGCGCCGCGAGAGGATCTGGATGATCCGCTCGACTTCCTTCTCACGTCCGATCAGCGGATCGAACTGCTGCGAGTGCGCCATCTGCGTCAGGTCGCGGGCATACTCGGCCAGGAACGGCAGCTCTTTCTTCTGCTTGTCGGCCTCGCGTTCCTTGAGGATCGAGATCGTCTCCTCGCGAACGCCGTAGACGTTCAGGCCTTTCGCGGTGAGGATGCGCGCAGCCGTCGACGATTCGACGCGCAGGATGCCGATCAGCAGATGTTCGGTGCCGACGTATTGGTGCAGCATCGACTCCGCCTCATGCGCCGCGTACGCGAGGATCTTCTTCGATTCCTCGGAAAGCGGCAGCTCGGCCGAGGAGGAAATGCGGTCGACGAAGAGCCGGTCGCCTTCGACTTCACGGCGGATCTGTTCGGGTTTGACGTTGAAGCGCGAGAAGATCTCCTTGATGATCTCCTCCCCCTCGCGCAGGACGCCGAGGAGGATGTGCTCGGACTCGATCACGCGGGAGCCGAGCTTGGACGCTTCGTAGCGGGCGAAGAAGAGAGCGCGGCGGGCCTTCTCGTTATATTTTTCGAACATGGGTCTGATTTGAGCCGCTCCGGTCCTATTGTGGCACAACGCGACCAGAGCCATCGCTCTTCCGATCCATCGCTCTTCCGAATCAACGGCGGCGCTTCATCTCGTACCGCGCATCGCAGCGCGCCGCCAGTTCGGGATTGTGCGTCACGATGACCGAGGTCAGTCCGCGTTTCGCGTGGCACTGGCGCATGAGCTCGAAGACCCGCTCGCTGGTCTCGAGATCGAGGTTGCCGGTCGGCTCGTCGGCGAGAAACAGCACGGGATCGGTGAGCAACGCGCGCGCGATCGCGACGCGTTGCTGTTCGCCGCCGGAGAGCTGATTCGGGAAGTGCTTCGCCCTCTCCGTCAGTCCCAGCTCCGACAGCAGCGCCGCCGCGCGGTCGAGCGCCTCGTCGCGGCTCATCTTCCCGATCCAGCCCGGCATGGCCACGTTTTCGAGCGCCGTGAACTCGGGCAGGAGATGGTGGAACTGAAAGACGAAGCCGACGTTGCGGTTTCTGAACCGCGCCAGCGCGTCGCCGTTCATCGACGTGAGGTCCTGATCGCCCGCGCGCACGCGGCCTGAGTCAGGACGATCGAGTCCGCCGAGGAGATGAAGCAGCGTGGATTTGCCGATGCCGGACGGGCCCACGATGGCGAGCATCTCGCCTTTCTTCACCGCGAGATCCAGCCCGCTGAATACGAGTACCGGCACCTCGGCGTTTCGATACGTCTTCGAGAGCTGCTGCCCTTCGAGGAACGCCATCGCGGGCGATTATATGCATCAGGTCAGTCGTCGAGAGCAGCCACCGCTTCCGCGACGGCCATCGCGATTTGCTCCGGGTCGCCGGCGACCGGGGCCGGGAACCCATTCGTGACCACCGCAATGGCTACGTCCTGATCGGAGAAATAGAGGAGAAAACTCTGGAAGCCGTTGATTGCGCCGCCGTGCGACACGGTCGGATGCCCCAGGGTCTTCTGCACCGCCACGCCGAGCGCGTAACCGTTGTGTCGTACGGGAGTAGTCATGGTCGCGTACGAATCAGGCAGCATGGCGTAGCCGGTTGCGAGGAAGTGCGACCAGCGGGCGAGATCGGATGCGGTGGAGCAGAAAGAACCGGACGACCACACAGCCGACGGGTGGAGGGCCGCCATTCGCAACCACGTCGTCCCGATCATGCCGTAACCTTCAGGCAGCGGCAGGGTGAACGTTCTGCACACGCCGGTGTCGATGAGCCCGAGCGGCAACGCGAATTCATCGTGGACGAAATCGGCGTACGACCTGCCCGTGATCGATTCGATCGCATAACCGAGCAGCATGTAGCCGGCGTTGCTGTAGCTCCACTTTTTGCCAGGCTGGAAATCGAACGGCTGCCCGTTGAGGGCCTTGATGGTCTGCTCGCGCGTGACCGGCGCGGTGAGGTTGACGGCCGCCGTGGGCGGAAACCAGTCGCGGGGAAGTCCCGAGGTGTGGCTGAGGAGCTGCCGCAGTGTGACCGTCGCTCCGCGTGGGTCGAACTCCGGTACGAACTTCTCGATGGGATCGTCGAGTGTCAGGGCCCCGCGCTCGGCAAGGCGGAGAATCGCCGCTGCTGTGAATTGCTTCGTGACCGAGCCGATCTGCAGCACCGATCGCGGTGTTGCGGCAGTCGCGCTCGCTTTATCGGTCATGCCGAATGCCTCGGAGTAGATGATCTGACCGCCGTCTGACACCGCGATCTGAACCGCCGGAACGCCGGCCATCAATGCAGCTTCGGCGGCCTGACGTGCCGCTGTGACGAGGGCCGCCGGCGGGATGGGCGCCGGCTGGACGGGCGCTGACGGATGCCGCACGGCTCGCCTGCGCGTGGCGGCGGCGACAGGAAATTGTCCGAGAATAAGAAACAGGACGAGGAGGGCTCGGGTCATTTATTGGAGCTATACAGGAAATCGGGCTGAACGTCGCTGGGTCTGGAGTCGCCGATTTCAGCTGTAACGCGACTGTTACTGGGCCGCCTAAGACAACAGGGGCCGCGCCTAGCGGTAATTGATATTGACGGTGAACCGCATCGTCATTTCGATTGGATGTCCAGCGTGACTGGCCGGACAGAACCGCCACTGCTGCAGAGCAACAACGGCAGCGTCGTCCACGCACTTCGAGACGGACCTTACCAAACGAATATCATGCAGCCGCCCGTCAATCCCGATCCGTGCGGACAGAACTGGATTGCCCGTGTACACGTCGCGACAGTCCGCTAAATCCGGCTCAACTCGCTCAATGGTCTTGGGGAGCAAGTCGTCGTTGCTGGTCAATCGCGGCCCTTCGCAGCGCGTATCATCCAGATGCTGAAAGGCTAACTCGCGCTTCGTGGGAAGGCGTCCGTTCACGGCAGGATAACGTTCGACGGCGATTGCGATGACATCCGCTGCGCGCCGCTTCGCCCAGCTGCGCTTCATGCCGGTCAACAGATGTTGTATCGCAAGCGCAAAGACAGAGACGCTGAATATGACGATAACAACAGCGATAGCACTAAGGCGAAACGCTCGACTCGAAACCACTATGTTCAAGTGTACCGCAGCCTGGCTAGTGGTTCGCATGGTCCGGCAGCGTCGGCTGCAGCGCCCCACGCCGTTTCCAAACGGCAAATGCGAACACGACGGGTGGCACGAAGAAGAGGGCATCGCCGATGGTGCCGATAACGTAGCCGAGCGGCGAATCGGCGATGGCAGCTGCATGCGAGGGTGGCTCGAGCACAAGGCGTTGGAGAAGACGCGCCCCAAACGGCATCGCAATGAGAAGCAACAATCCTGCGGCCGCAACGTGCTGCCGCTCCGTCGACCCGGATGCGAGTGATGCTGCTATGACAGCTATCAACACGATTGTTCCTAATGAGACCGCGGCCCACCATGTCCTGGAGTTCAGAGCGCTGACAGCAGCGATAGCAGGAAGAGCTGACCAGGCTGCGATCGCGAAAGCGCTGCGGCGACGTTGCCGGGCATGATCATTCCAAGGATGGCCGTCTGGGATGTTCATGTGTCTTTGACGTGCGGCGGCGGGTTTGGTTGCTCGGCGCTCGTTGTTGCGCCGGCCCTAACGAATTTGTTCGGCGGGCAGCGTCTGCAAGCGACGTGACGCCACCGCTCCAATACCTCATATCGCTCGAATCTCTTTCCAGCGCAGAGTGAAGCGGCGTATAGCCCCCAGCGCCTCGAAACGAAAGTTCGACCCCTTTCTGAAGCATCCATTCGACGGTCGCAAGAGCTCCGACGTCAATTGGGTTCGTGAGTCGAGTCTCGGATTAAGCAGGAACGTAGGTCAACCTGATCACGTCCTCGCCGATCCGAATAAGGCGGAGCGGCGGCCCGCGCAGATTCGGGCCGGCAACTTCGATCTCCCCGTCACGCCCGGCCTTCAGCTCGCGGATCGCGCCTTCGAGATCATCCTCAACAAGCCTGGCGTTGGGGCCGACCGACTTCAACGAGCGCGAGACGACCCATTTCGGTTGGTTCCGCCACGCCGCCGCGAAGGCGTATGACCTCATACATTTGGCGACCATACACACTGCCCGCCTGCCCTCGAGCCTCCTCTATGAAGTGGCGGAAGAGTGTGGGACCTGGCGCAAACGCCGTATGATCGACGTAGCCGTCCAGGGACTGAATTCGTGATGCACTCGGTCGTAAGCCGCTTGGGCTGTCCGATCCGTCTGTAAGCGGATCAGACGGCTCATGGCCATGCCACGTAGCCTTCGATGACAGGTGTCGCCAGAAGTGCAGCTGCTTGTTCATCAGCTTCGACTACCTGAATCTCGAGCTCATACGTACCAAACCAACGTGGGGTGAAGTGTGTACCCCACCCCTCATCGGGGCCCACTCCGACGCGCTCAATTCGAACCGATCCTTCACCGATTGGAACCTCGATGATCTTCTCATCTATCTCAGCCATGTTTCGAAGCCAGGACCATTCCGTCAACCGACGCTTGTGCGAAAACACTTGTTCATGACGCTCGTTGGTGAGAGCCACCGAGACGACCGCGTTCGGACGTTGCGACACCTTCAAGTCCGGACGGCCATCCTCGTCTATTTGAGCAGGATGTTTCTGCGAGTCCGTGAACCTCAATCCGACGGAATAGTTCAGCGACGGGCCCAGACGTGTGAACTTGTACCTGTGTCGTCCAGGTTTGGAAATGTCGATCGGAGGAAATGCCACCTGGAAGGCCGCCTCGCCAACGCCCCTCCTGTATTCGCCATCGCCCGAGTAGAGGGCTCCGGCGTGAAACCACACGGCGATGTACAAAACAACGAGGCCGACGAGTAGCACAGGGATGCCGACGACCACGCCAACTGAGACGAGAATGCCCTTTCGCAACGTCCAGCGCTTCTCGGTCACGTCATTCCGCCGTCCAACCGCTCACCGGGGCTGTGCTTCACACGGCAAGAGCGACGAACGATGATGATACGCCGAGCATGGCAGCGAACGGCACGGCGTCCGGTGCAGCGGCCGAGTTGGGGCGCGGCGGCAGTCACGGGATGTCTACGTTGATGCTGATCGGCTGGCTTCCGCTCACCTGCGCGGAAGGCAGATGCTCAAGCGCGAACGTACCTGTAGTACGCCCTTTGCTCATGACGGCGATTGAATAGTTCGTCTTGGGCAGAACGGTCGACCATCCGTAGGTTACTCGGGAAATGCGATGCGCAACGACGCCCGAACAGCTACCAGTCGAATCCGTGATACAGATCGCGTAACTGTTCGGAGAGCGCCAGAAGCGGTCATCTCCCTTGTCAATCCAAATCGCCTCGACTCCGGGAACTGGCTGGCCGCGGTGATTGAGGACCGTCACTCGGCACTCCGCGTTGATCACACCACATCCAATATTGCCGCAGGAGACAACACAAAGCGATAACGCTCCGACGAACACGACCGAAAGTGCCTTGCGAAGCATGATTTTGGGACGTACCTGCTCGCAGATCGTTCTCCGTCGGTCCAATGTCGAAGACGCCGCCGGCGCTCGGCTCCCCTTGCATGCCGCCCCGTGCGGTGTATACTGAACCACATGGTTCAGTATACGCATGCCCGCCTCGATGCCTCGTTCGCCGCGCTCTCGGACGCCACCCGACGCGGCGTTCTGGAGCAGCTCGGATGTGCCGACGCTTCGATCACGGACCTTGCCGAGAAGTTCGACATGACCCTGACGGGCATGAAGAAGCACGTCGGCGTCCTGGAGCAGGCCGGACTCGTCACCACGGAGAAGGTCGGGCGCGTGCGGACCTGCAAGCTCGGCCCGCGCCGGCTGGAGGAAGAGACGGCATGGATCGAGAGGTACCGCCAGCTCTGGGACTCACGCTTCGATGAGTTGGACAAGGTTGTCGAGGAACTGAAATGGAAGGAGAAGATCGATGGACGCAAGAAGTGAAAATGAGAATGAGCCCACGCCCGCGAAGAACCGCACGACGGTGGAACGGAAGTCCGAGCGTGAGCTGGTCGTCACGCGAACCTTCAACGCCCCGGCGCGCATCGTATTCGAGGCGTGGACCAAGCCCGAGCTGTTCAAGCGGTGGTGGGCGCCGAAGTCGATGGGCATGTCCCTGCGTTCCTGTGAGATGGATGTTCGTGTCGGGGGCAAGTACCGTCTCGAGTTCGAATCCGATCCCATGGCGTTCTTCGGCACGTACCTCGAAGTGACACCGCCCTCGCGCCTCGTCTGGACCAATGAGGAAGGTGGTGAGGGTGGGCCCGTCACTACGGTGACCTTCGAGGAAAAGGGTGGCCAGACGCTGCTGGTCATGCACGAGCTCTATCCCTCGAAGGAAGCTCTCGACGCTGCCGGCACCGGGGCGGCGGATGCGATGGCCGAGACGTTCGCGCAACTGGACGAGCTTCTCGTCACCCTGGGCGCGAGCGTGGGACGGTCATGAAGTGGTCGATCGAGTGGGCAATCGGTCCTCACGGCTGACCTCGCGAGGCTGCTCGCCCCGGCCGGCCTGGCTCCCATGCTGGCCGGGGCTACCGCGCGGCGCCGTGAAACTCGATCGACGACGCGGCGGCGACCGCGAACCGCTCGGCGATCTCGGTTATTTGCGCTCCGCCTCGCACCCTGGCCAGAACGCTTGCTCGTAGATTCGTTGAAGTAAGAAATGCCCCAGCGATCTGGCCAGCTATGCTTCCAATGGTGTCGGCATCGCCGGCGAACGCGTTGAGTTCGTGCATCGTGGCTTCGATGCCGGTATGGACGATTCGGTTCGCCGCAGCAACGGAGAAGGCGATGGTCTCGGGTGTATATCCTGACGATCCGATCTCGCGTGCGATATCTTCAAGCGTCCAGCTCGGATGGCCTGCCAAAGTGAGCAGGTAGTCTCTGACTCGTGTATCCGGTAGTTGATGCGCCAAGTTTTCGGGCCGCACTAATTGACCGCTTGCGGCGGCTCGCACTGCGATGACGACTGCCAGCGCCCCAACGGATGCCTCATCGTTATGATGAGTGATTCGCGCGACATCACGGATCTTCGTACGATCGGTGGGATTGGAAGGATCCAGAAAGAAGGCGAGGGGCGCGATTCTCATGGCGGCGCCGTTTCCCGCGGCACGCTCACCTCGCGCGCCGGCGAGCGCCCAATGCATGCCGGCGTCGAGATCGCGCATGGCCTTCAGAGTACTTGAGCCGATACCAGTGACTCTTCCCTCCCGAAACCAAACGAGCATTCGTTGCGCGATTACGTCGGGAAGCACCGAGTGGCTCTCGACGATGGCTTCGCAAGTCGCGAGGGTGAGCTGCGTGTCATCCGAGGTGCTCAGTGCGCCGCGTTCAGTGATCCCGCCCAGGACGTCCCCGACGGCCCCGCCGAGGATGGCGCCGAGAGCCGCTTGATAACGTCGTAGTTCCACGCTTCGATCGTACACCTCGCCTCGGAATCCCTGCGGTGGGGCCAGGGTCGCCTGCCAGGTACACGATGCCCGGTTCGCGTCGCAGCCTCACATCGCGCGTGGCCTCTGGCTCCTTAGCCGGCCCGGCCGGCGGGCCTACGGATCGCCCCCTCGTCGGCTCCTTGCGGAGGTAGCCGGCCAGTTCGCCCGTTACGTTGCTTACCCATGCGCTTTGCGCGTGCCACAAGCTGCACAGAACGATGCCGTTGGTGATCGCAACGGCCTACCGCAAGCGTCGCAGGCGGGCCCATAAAGTGCCGTTCTGTGATGAAGAATGGCATTCGGATTGGTTTCCGCAAATCCAGTCAGCTCATTGTAAACGGCAAGCACTGGAGCAAAGGCGACCGTAAGATCAATGTTCGCCAGCGGCCGCTCATGCTCGGCGCGCTCCCGCTGGACGGCCTCAATGCACTGTCGATAGATTGCGTTGATCTGCTCAAACTCGTGGTCATCGAGCATGGGCACGTCCAGTTTGCACCGCCAGCACCAGAGTTGTTCCATTCGTCACCGTTCGATGCGCCAACTAGGACGGCGAGATCGCCGTCGTACTTGCGTTGCCTGTACCCGCGCCCAGCGCGGAGTCAGGCTTACCGCCTGGTACGGAGCTTCTGTCTGATGCTCTCTCGAAGAGACCAGGCCAGGACCCGTGCCAATTCTTGATCCGACACACTTTCGATATAGAACAAATCGTAGATCTGATGCAGGCCGCCCTTGAAGGGGTATGCGGTGAAACTTACAACCACTTGCGACGCGGGCTCATGCTCGGTCCGAATCGCTGCCGAAGCGAGAACGTTGCGAACGATGAGCGAACTGCGAGCGGCGCGCGCCGTGGCCATTTCGAGCGCTTTACGTATTTTCGCCTCGTGCATCAGAACTGTCCTGCATCCGAATCATACTCGTACACCCCGTGTGTCTCTTCTCTTCTATCGACTCAGCGTGTAATCTCTACTGAATGGATGTCTCGAACTATCGCCGCCTCCGGTCGCAAGATATTCTGGCGCTCATCGCCAATGGCGAGCGAGACTTCACCCGTTGCGACATAGAAGACGGTGCGAGCTTCGATTCACTCGATTTATCCGGCGCGACCTTTGAGGAGTCGTTCGTTTTTGACGCGACCTTCAGAAGCGCAAAGTTGCGAGGTGCGTGCTTTCGGAACGCCAACGTGAAATGCGGAGACTTCACGGACGCCGATCTGCGTGACGCTGACTTTACGGGTGCGGCGATCGACGGCGCGATCTTCGCCGGAGCCGATCTTCAGGGAGCGAGATTCGAGGGTGCCGGCGCATACGGACACGCGTTCTGCGCCGGCGAGCAGCCGATCTGATTCGTCGAGCTATGGATACTTGCCATGGGTCGAGAAGATCAATGGGCGAAAGCCCGATTGTCGCCTTCGCGATAGAACCGAGAACCGTGGCGGACCGCGATCGGCTCGAATCCGCACTAACGGTGGTAATGGCCGAGGATCCGGCACTCCGCGTGCGCACTGATGCAGAGACCGGACAGGGAGACAGTTCGGCGTTGAATCGGCGATAGGCGCGCTACGCGTGATCTACAAGGAGATGTTGACGCGTCCGGCAGACGGTGAAGCGGGCGACGTTCTGGAAGAGCTCTCGGAACGCCGAGGCGAGATTGAGTCAGTGGATAACGATGACGAGGCGTGTTCTATCAGCGCTCGCATCCCGCTCGCGACGATCATCGGTTATGAAGGAGAACTCCGATGGCGTACGGGCGAGCGCGCGACGGTTTCAATCCAATTCAAGGGCTACGAACCCTGTAACCTTAGGCGCGGCGTCGACGACGACCTGTCCGCTGTCCGCATGCCGCGCAAGCCGGCTCCGAATCTGGACGATTCTTCAATCGCTCTTCCCGAGCCGGATGAAGATGGTGACTAATGTTGACCCTCACGGCGAATGCACGGTCGATCGCTGCAAAAATTTGTCGATGCGTCAGTATCCAAGGCACGCCCGCCGGAGAGCCTCGTCGTAGGCTACGCGTGTTCTGATTTGGTCGGCTTCATGTTTTTTGCTGAGCAGTGGCTTGGACTTGTACATCCATTCAGTACGCTCGGAAGTCGAGACGACCCGCAGCTTGTTGGCCCAGCACCACTCGATGACTTCAGGTGTATTCGTGAAACTCACTTCCACCGGTGGCTTGGCGACAAGAACATCCACGTCCCATCGTGATCTGTCAAAGCATGTCTTGCTGCAACCCTCGATGGCCGACATGGGTATTTGGACCTCCTTCATAAATGGCCAGGCGGGTTTAATGGTGATCCCCTGAGAATCGAGACCGATACTGATCATGTTTTTGTAATTGTAGGCGCCGTGGTGATTCGGACTAAACAAGATCATAGCCGGGACCTGAACTGTTGCAGGCCGCGCTCTTTGCGTCGGAAATGCGCGCTCCAAATCCTCGTATGGACCGCGCGTACAACTAGCAAGAAGAAAGACCACTGCTACCAGCAAAGACGATCGTCCTACGTTTTGTTTCACACGAATACTATATTCGAAAGAGCGACTCTCACGGGGACGAGCCTTCTTGTGTGTTGACTAGCCGGCTCGGCCGGGCTCGGCCGTCGGCTCGGCCGGCGGACTAGCGCCGGGCCGTGACAGCTTCTGCTCGAGTTGGGCAGCGCCGCACGCGGTTATAAACGCCACCAATCGATGCGCTTCTGAACCGCGTTCCAGTACAGATGAAAGCTGTCACAGTCACCCGCTTCGAGCCGCAGACCTTTGCATGATTGCGATTGCGTCCATCCCTCCGGCTCGGAGCCGAGAGAGTCAACTATGTCCGCATCAAGCGCCTCCTCCTGCAGTTCACTCGGCTCGGCGCAAAGTGCATCCTGTGAGTCCCCGCCAAGGGGAAACGTGACATAGGTCGCGACTACGGAATCGCTGAATGGCGCGACGGCCGCCGCGGCGTAGTAGTACCGATGATCTTTGGCCACGAAGACGTAGTCACGTATTGAATCGCAGTTAACGTCGATCGCGATGGCCAATTTCCACGCGACATTGAACGGAAGCCGTTGCACCACGGCGCGGGCCTGAGTCTCGGGGGATGGCGTTGCGTCTGAGCTCTGAGTAGTATCCGGACCGAGGTTAACAAGAATCCGCCAGAGCTTGGCGGATTCCGAGCGAGTGAACGATAGGTAACCGGCCTTCCCAAAGTCGAGCCACGCCGCTTCGCTAGTAGCATGTAGCCATGCAGCCTCTTTGGTATCTCCTGTTTCGAAGGTGATCCGGTAGCCGTAACTGACGAATCCCCAGACACCGCCTGTTACCTGACCGGAACGTTCAGCTTCAAGCTCCTCGCGTATTGAGCGGCGCTGCGCTTCCCTGAGTAAGTCCCGCAACGAATGCTCCTGGGTCTCATTTACCCGCAAGCGCACCAAGTGGCAGTCCTGCGGCGGGTGTTGGGACTTTGCACATTGTTCGACTGTGATGTGCGACCTGCTGATGTCGTCGCCGGTCACAACGGCAGCGGAGGAATGACCAGCAAGAATAAATATGCATGCAGCAGCCGCGGGAACTACAAGTGACAGCAGCACACGACCAAAGCGGTACATGATTCACCATGATACGTCGGTAGTTCCGACGCGTGTTGCTTGAGCTTCGGCCCCGCCCGGTGAGACACGGCCACTCGCGTTTTTGCATATGGGAACGGGCGTGAGGCACGAGTCGGTCGGGCCAGAATAACGCTCCGGCGAGACCGAATACCGCTGCAGGCACAACCAGCCCGAGCGATCACGGAAGCCGGGCCGCCTAAGCAACAGAGGCCGAGCCTGCGGCCTCAATTTTCGGCTTCATCAGGAAGCGTAATCGTGAATTTTCCGTCGCGGTTGTGCACGACGACGTTCGTCCCTGCAAGAATTCCGAGTTTGGCAGCCAGCCAGTCGGGAACGTAAACATGGAGTTCATCTCCAACAACGCGCGAAATACCGGCGGCGCATTCCACCAGCGCGTCGCCCCCGACGTCAAGCGGGATGCGTAGCGTGAGTCGCCCGTCGACGATCTCTACCGGGCCCTCGAGGCATGTAACATAAAGATCGTCGTCTTCCATGATGTCCGATCAAAATCGGGTCGGCGGTTCTACGGAGATATGTGGCTGATGTGGGTGCCGCCGACGAGGGCCACGAAAGCAACTAGCGGAATCGTGATGATGTGAAGAAGCAAGTACCAGCGAGAGCCGCGAAAGACCAAGAACGATGCGGCAATGCTGATGAGTGCGCCCAAAAGAAGAAGGCCAAGCGGGAGATTGATGCCGGTACGAATCCTTGCCGGAAGGTCCGGGTCCCATGTGAATGCTCCAGCAACGACGGAGTAGACGATGGCCGCCGAAAGAAGGAGGCCGTGGGCGCTGCCAATCAAACGTACGGCAGGTGTGCTCTCATTCTTGACGTAGAAGATGGCGAAGAGAGCGAGGCAGCCAAGCAAGAGTGGCCAAGCGTCGGCGACTTCATGCCATGGAACGGGACGCACCATTGTCGTCTTCCTCAAAACGCCCAAGGGCCTGCGGTTCACCGGCGCGAACCGCGCGCCGAGACCGAGGCTCCAGGAACACAGTAGAGCAGCGGTTCGCATCCGGTGCAACCGCATCTCTCGCGCGGGCCGAAGTCGCTCCGCTGATAGCACGCTCCTTCCTGTAAGTTTCGAGTCGCCAGACGACATCGATCGGCTCGTGCCTCCGATGGCAGGATAGCTGCGGTGACTTGCTCGCTGGGTGCTTCTAACGAGAGCCGGGCTGGGCGCCCGACTTGAAAGAGCAATCTTGCCAACCACGCCGTTTCCAAACGGCAAATGCGAACACGACGGGTGGCACGAAGAAGAGGGCATCGCCGATGGTGCCAATAATGTAGCCAAGCGGCGAATCGGCGATGGCAGGTGCATGCGAGGGTGGCTCGAGCACTAGGCGTTGGAGAAGACGCGCCCCAAACGGCATCGCAATGAGAAGCAACAATCCTGCGGCCGCAACGTGCTGCCGCTCGGTCGCCCCGGATGCGAGTGATGCTGCAATGACAGCTATAAGCAGCATCGTGGTCCGGTCGTGCTTCCACTTGGGATGACGCATGGAATCGCGGTCTACGGCACTGCCGACGTTCCCTTCGCGGGATGTCAACGTTGACATGTCCACACCTCAACGTTGGCTTCGCGGATGTCAAGGTTGGCTTGGCGGATCTCAACGTTGACTTGCCGGATATCAACGTTGACATGTCCGCATCTCAACGTTGGCTTCGCGGATGTCAACGTTGACTTGCCGGATGTCAACGTCGACATGTCCGCATCTCAACGTTGGCTTCGCGGATGTCAACGTTGACTTGCCGGATGTCAACGTCGACATGTCCGCATCTCAACGGTGGCTTCGCGGATGTCAACGTTGGCTTGCCGGATGTCAACGTCGACATGTCCGCATCTCAACGTTGGCTTCGCGGATGTCAACGTTGACTTGCCGGATGTCAACGTTGACATGTCCGCATCTCAACGTTGACTTGGCGGATCTCAACGTTGACATGTCCACATCTCAACGTTGGCTCGGCGGATGTCGACGTTGACATGTCGCATCTCAACGTTGACTTCCCGGAAGTCATCGTTGCCCTATCCTGAGCTCACCGATGACTCATACGCTCATGTGGACGATTTCTATGCGGTATGTGCAACCCATATGGAAATTAAAATGAGCTGAGTGTGGTAGAGTGAATTTGATGAGAAGACGGAACCACGCTCAGGCGCTCACAGGCGCCACCGGCACTTGCCGGGACCGGCGCCGGCCGCAAGGCCAGCGGCCGGACGCGTGGGTCCGTCCGCTCAGGCGCGTGAACCACGCGATCGACGCATCCGTTCGCGTGCTCTGCTCCACCCTGCGCACAGCCGCCGCCGCCAGCCGCCGCGCGCCCTGGCGGCCGGTCCGGGCCTCGCGGGATCTGCACGGAGCGTCCATGCGGCTGCTCCACGCCTCTTTTCGGCTCATGCAGGCGGCCCGCGAGCTCGAAGAAGCGGCCGCGTGCGCCGCCCGTGAGCCGGAGAACGCGAGCGACGTACCGCAGCTCCTCGCCGCGGCCACCGAGCGCTGGGTGCTCCTGGCCGGATTGCTCAACGAGAACGCCGCCAGGGTCTTCAGCGCCCAGCGGGCCGTGCTCGAAGACCTCCGCACCGGCGCGCTCGTACCCGAGCGACCCGCGGACCCGCGTCCGCGCATCGTCCTGCGCCCGCGCCCCGTGCCCGTCCGTGCGTTCCTGCGCCTCCGGCAGCCGCGCGTAGTCGATCGCATCGCCTCCCTTCTCCGCAGACGCCGGCGGACTCCCCGCCCGGCGGCCCTGCGAGTGCCCCGGCGAGCCATCCTGGGCCGCGCTCCTCCTCTCTTTTCCGACTGCCTGCTCTGACCATCAGCAAAGCATTCGAGAAAAGAAAGAAGGAGATTTGTATGAGTACTGTAGAACCCGTTGGAACCCCCATTTCCCATACCGAGGCGGCGCAGCAACGCGTCGAGGAGCTCCGTCGCTGGCGGGAGATCATCCCGCACTTCATCCTCCCGGCGTCCAAGGACGAGACCCGGCGGCTGAGCGCAGCCGCGGCGGTCTCGCCCGAGTTCGTCGAGCTGACGAACGTGGCCATTACCAACCAGCCGGCGCTGGCGCGCAACGACGGCCCGACTCCGGCCGAGGTCCGGGACCTCGTCAGCTACGCGGACGCGTACGATCCGCTGGCGGACGAGCTCGAGGCCCTGGCGCAGTTCCTCCGGCACAGCGTGAAGGCCGCGCGGCACATCGCCGGCAGCGAGGCGCTGGCGACGTACGCCCATGCGCAGCGTCTGACGAAACTGCGCAGGACCGCGCACCTGGCGCCGTACGTCGCCGACATGCGCCGGGCGCTGGGACGCGCCCGGGGAGTATCGCCCGAAGCGGTCGCGCAGAGGGAGTCGGCGAGGGCCGCGAAGGCGACCGAGCGGGCGGCGAAGGCCGCAGAGCGGGCCGCGAAGAAGCCGCCGGCCAAGCCGGCGCCGATCGATCCCGTGAAGTAAGGACCCATGCAGTAGGACCCGACGAAGCGGGCGCGTCGCAAGACGCGCCCGCTTTTTCGCACATAGAATCGCGTTCATGCGCGCGCTGATCGCCATCGCCATCCTCCACGCCACGCTCATCGACGGCCGCGGGGGGGCGCCGGTGAAGGACGCGACCGTGGTCGTGCGCGACGGAAAGATCGCCTGCGCCGGAGCGGAGTGCAGCGTGCCGAAGGGGATGAAGGTCCTCGACGCGCGCGGCATGTGGATCACGCCGGGCCTGGTCGACGCGCACGTGCACTTTTCGCAGACCGGGTGGGCGGATGGGCGGCCGGACGCGCTCGACGTACGCGCGCGGTATCCGTACGAGCAGACCGTCGGCGAGCTGAAGGCGCATCCCGAGCGCTTCGCGCGGTCGTATCTCTGCTCCGGCGTGACCAGCGTCTTCGACGTCGGCGGCTATCCGTGGACGCTCCAGTTGCACGAGCGCGCCGACACGTCGTGGCCGCACGTCAGCGCCGCGGGACCGCTGCTCTCCACGATCGATCACTGGCTGAACCTTCCCGCGGAGCGGCAGTTCATCTTCCTGAAAGACGAGGCCAGCGGGCGCGAAGGCGTGAAGTACCTCGCCGCGCAGGGCGCGAGGGCGGTCAAGGTCTGGTACATCGAAGAGAACGAGGCCGCGCTCATGGCCGCGGGCGACGAGGCGGCGAAAGCGAAGCTGCCGCTGATCGTCCATGCGACGGAGCTGGCGCGCGCGAAGGCGGCGTTGCGCGCGGGCGCGAAGCTGCTCGTGCACAGCGTCTGGGACGCGGACATCGACGACGAATTCATCGCGCTGATGAAAAAGAACGGCGCGATCCTCACGCCGACGCTCACCGTCGCCGGCGGCTACGCGCGGATGTACGAGTCGGTGGTCTCGAAGAAACCGCCGGCGATCGACGACCCGAATCACTGCGTCGACGCGAAGACGATCGCCAGGGTCAACGCGACGCCGTCGGTGTCCGATCCCGATCTCAACGCCGCCGCGGTCGTGCGCATCACCAAACGCACCAGCGATCGCGTGCTCCTCTCCGCCGCGAACCTGATGAAGCTCGTCGATGCCGGAATCCCGATCGCCACCGGCACCGACGCCGGCAATCCGCTGACGCTGCACGGTCCGTCGATTCACGCGGAGATGCTGGCGATGCAGACCGCGGGCATGACGCCGATGCAGGTGATCGTGGCCTCGACCGCGACCGCCGCGCGCGCCGCGCGTCTCGACGACGTCACGGGCACCGTTGAGAAAGGCAAGGACGCCGATCTGCTGATCCTCACCGCCGATCCGCTCCAGAGCCTCGACAACTTCCGGCGGCTGAAGCACGTGATGCGCGGGGGAGTCCTGCGAACGGTCGAGGAGCTCAAGGGCCGATGAGCGCGACATGAGTCGCGCACCATTCCTTCCGGCGCTTCTCCAGCAATCCGACCGACACCGGCAGGTGAAACCGGCGCGGTCCCGCGCTGGCGGGATTGAAGTACCAGACCTCGCCCACGCGGCCGTTGAACTGCATGTGGCTGTGGCCGAAGATCACGACGTCGGCCGGCTCGTCGCGCAGCGCGTCGAGGACGCGGCGCGCGGGCTTCTGCGGCTTCGGCAGGATGTGCGTGAGCAGGATGCGCAGACCACCGAGGGTCGCGCGGACGATCTCCTCGCCGCTGGCGTCGTCGTTGTTGCCTTCGACGAAGGTCACCGGCGCGATCGCGCGCAGCGCCTTCAGCACGTGCGCGCCGCCGATGTCGCCGGCGTGCAGGATGGCGTCGACGCCGGCGAATGCGGCAGAGACTTCAGGACGCACGAGCCCGTGCGTGTCGGAGATGACGCCGATTCGAAGAATTCGTGTCATCCTGAGCCGCGCAGATCCTTCGCTCCGCTCAGGATGACACGAGTGGCTCAGGATGACACAAATGCCCGATGAAGCCCGCGCGACGTTCGAGTACTTCAGCAACGAGTACGCGCAGGCGCTGCAGGCCTTTCACGCCATCGAGAATCAGGCCTCGACGCTGGCGCTCATGGGCTACACCGACGAGCTCCGCCGGTTCATCGCGCAGTTCCTGGAGATGGCCACGCGGGCGAGGAACCTCGCCGAGGAAAAGGGCGAGGCGAACTTCGCCGAATGGTTCGGCGAGCTGGTTCAGAAAGCGGAAGCGCTGAAAGGCGGGGTGTCGCGTTGATCGCCATCGCACTGGGGGTTCTGATGTCCACTGCCGCGCTGGACAAAAGCATCGACGACGCAGCGGCACGCGTCGAATCAAAAGTCATCGCCTGCCGGCGCGACATCCACGAGCATCCCGAGCTGGGCAACCGCGAGGTGCGTACCGCGAAGCTCGTCGCCGACCGCCTGCGCGAGCTCGGCATCGAGGTGAAGGAGGGCGTCGCGCACACCGGCGTCATCGGCCTCCTGCGGGGCGGCAAGCCCGGTAAGGTCGTGGCGCTGCGCGCGGACATGGACGCGCTTCCCGTCACCGAGCAGGTCGATCTGCCGTTCGCCTCGAAAGTGCGCGCGACCTACAACGGGCAGGAAGTCGGCGTGATGCACGCCTGCGGGCACGACGCCCACGTGGCCATCCTCCTCGGCGTGGCCGAAGTCCTGGCCGGAGTGCGCGAGCAGCTCCCCGGCACCGTGAAGTTCATCTTCCAGCCCGCCGAGGAGGGCGCGCCGGCGGGTGAGGAAGGCGGCGCGGAACTGATGGTGAAGGAGGGAGCGCTCGAGAATCCGAAAGTCGACGCGGTCTTCGGACTGCACGTCACCTCGCGCTTCGCGATCAACGAGATCACCTATCGCCCGGAAGGGATGATGGCCGCGGTCGACTCGTTCAAGATCGTGGTGAAAGGGAAGCAGACGCACGGCGCCTATCCCTGGCTCGGCGTCGATCCGATCGTGGTCGCGTCGCAGATCGTCCTCGGCCTGCAGACCATCCCCAGCCGCCAGGTCGACTCCACGCTCGCGCCGTCGATCGTCACGGTCGGCGCGATTCATGGCGGCGTGCGCAACAACATCATCCCCGAGCAGGTGGAGATGATCGGCACGATCCGTTCGCTCGACGCGAAGATGCGCGAGGACATTCACGCGCGGATCAAACGCACCGCCGAGGACATCGCCGCGAGCGGCGGCGCGACCGCGGTGGTGACGATCGACACCGGCTATCCGATCACCTACAACGATCCGGCGCTGACCGAGAAAATGGCGCCGACGCTGCGCCGCGTCGCCGGCGCGCAGAACGTCCGCGTCGTCAACGCGACGCTGGGCGCGGAAGACTTCTCGTTCTTCCAGCAGAAGGTGCCCGGCCTGTTCTTCTGGGTCGGCACGCGCCCGCCCGGCCAGACCGCCGAAGAGGCGCCCTCGAACCACTCGCCGCTCTTCTACGTCGACGAGCGCGGGCTGGCGCTGGGCGTGCGCGCGATGGCGCACGTGGCGGTCGACTACCTGACTTCGCGTTAGCCGGGGCGTTAGCTCTTCGGCATCATCTGCTTGAGGCGCGTGAAGTAGTCCGCGCCCGAGAGCCACTGGCCGCCGTCGATCACGAGGTTCTCGCCGGTGACGTACGCCGAGAAGTCGCTGAGCAGATAGCTGGCCGCGTTGGCGACTTCCTCGAGCGTCAGGAAGCGGCGCAGCGGGATGGTCTTGCGAATGCCTTCGATCACCATCGGGTCGGGGAAGAGGCGCTGCGCGGCGCCCGGCGTGTCGACCGGTCCCGGGGTGATGCAGTTGACGCGGATCTTGTGGCGCGCCCACTCCACCGCGAGCGTGCGGGTCATGGCCAGCACGCCGGCCTTCGCCGACGCCGAATGAATCACGCCCGGCCCGCCCGTCCAGGCGTAGTTCGCGATGACGTTGAGCATCACGCCGCCTTTGCCGTTGGCGATCATCCGCTTCCCGACCGCGCTGGAACAGTAGAACGTGCCGTTGAGCACGATCCCGATGACCGAGTTCCACCCGTTGACCGACAGCTGATCGGCCGGCACGATGAAGTTCCCCGCGGCGTTGTTGAGCAGAAAGTCGATCTGCCCGTAGTCGCTCTCGACCTTCGCCGCCATCGCCTCGACCGCCTCGGCATCCCGAACGTCGAGCACGTGATACGCGGCCGCATCGGCGCGCCCCGTCTCGGAGCGAATCTGTTCCACGGCTTTAGCAAGGTTCTCTTCCTTGCGGCTGACGAGCACCACCCGTCCGCCCAACCGCGCGACCTCGCGCGCAATCGCGTTCCCGATTCCCGTGGCGCCGCCGGTGACGATGCCGGCGCGGCCGGCGAAAGTATTTTCTGGAAGCATGCGACCTCTTTCAGATGAGGATGAGACCGGCGTCCCGAAAGTGCCGGAAGTCGCGATCATATGTGATGAGAGGGATGTGGGAGTCAATGCATGCTTGTGCGATGAGACAATCGCCGAGCGCGCCCTTATAGCCTTGACGCTTCAGCCATGCGCGTATCAGTCCGGCGCGCTTCCAATACCCTTCTCGAATTTGCAGGAGCGGTAGGGCGCGAATACGCGCTCCCTTATCGATCGGCAGTTCCCGGTCGCTCAGCACCTCGCTTAAAACCGGCGGCGGCAACAACACGTGGCCGATTTCGAAAAAACGACGAAACAACGTCATCTTCTCGTCGAGTTTGCCCTCGAAGAACGCGTGAAGAACGTTTGTGTCGGCAGCTATGACCGTTCTTCGAGCCGAAGGCTCTGCCACGAAATCGACCACTTCACCTTCCCGACGATCTCGAGCGCACAGTCATAAACGCCAGCCCGCCGCGCTTCTTCACATCTCCGCTCAGCCTCACGATAAGCATCGGCTTGTTCCTCGGGCGTCAGTTGGGCAGCAAGGTACTCGTCCCATAGAAGCTCGGTTTGATCCTTTTCTTTCGATGTCGCGCGTGCCACGGCCTCATTCTCCCTCGGCATTCCACCCCATGCAAATGCCATAATCGGGCGATGCGGTACGCAGCAGCCTTCGTCGCCCTGGCGCTCCTCGCGTGCGGAGCGGGGAAGGAGAGGCCGCTCAGCGAGGCGGGGGAGAAGCTGCACACGATGCGCGGGGTGATCGTCTCGCGCAGCGCAACGGACAACACGCTGCGGGTCGACCATGAGGCCATCCCCGGGTTCATGGAGGCGATGACCATGGATTACCAGGTGCGGGGCGCGAAGGTGGCGGCGTTGCCGGCCGACAAGTCGCGCATCGAGGCGAAGCTGCACGTCACGGACAACTCCTACTGGGTGACCGACGTCCGACGCATACCGTGAGCGACGAGCGCAGGCAGTTTCAGCGCCTCGATTTCGATGAGCCGCTCGACGGCTGGTTCGGCGACTTTCCGGTCCGGCTGATCAACGTCAGCGGCAGCGGCGTTCTCGTGCAATGCGAGGAGCAGATCGACACGGGCGCCCGCGCGCTTTTGCGCTTCTTCTGGGGCGAGCATGAGATCGAATTGCTCGCCGAGATGACCCGCGACGGCGAGGATGGCGCCGGACTCGCATTTATCGACGATCCAGCCATGCTGCGAGACCTCATCGCCGGCTCCGCGACCCAACTGCTCCGCGCGCAGGAAGCCAACGCCCTGGGCGACCGCGAGAAGAACGTCTACGGCGATCAGACCCTCACCGCCGCTTCCAGCAAAGTCAGCTCGACGTACACGACCTGGCTCTACGAGGACAGCACCTGGAGATCGCGGCGCTCGCTCGTGCCCGACCAGCCGGCCAATGGCTTCACGGTCTACTCCGGCGAGCCCGAGGATCAGGTCGATCTGCTGAAGCGCACCTACGAGAAGGGCGACACCGAAACGCGCCGGCTCACGCGCGTCTTCGCGGAGCTGAGCGTCGTCAATGCGCCGAAACCGGCGCCGAAACCGGCCCCAAAACCGAACCAATGAGCAGCACCGGCGCGGCCGCTCCCGCGTCGACGCGCGAATTCGCCTCCACGACCGCCAGCCCGTTCGCGCCGGTCATCGACGTCAGCGATCCCGATCCCTGCGACGCGAGCGGCTCGGCCACGAGCTCTCCGCCGCGCGCCATGACGCGCACGCGGAAGTAGACGCGCCGGTCAGAGGCGCGCAGCGGCGCGGTCAGGCGAGCGTGAACCAGCGGCGGCAGCAGGTCGCCCTCTTCCCCCGCCGCTTTTCGCAGCGCCGGGGAGACGAAGAGGTGGAAGGAGACGAAGCAGGAGACGGGGTTCCCCGGCAGTCCGAAACAGACGGAGCGGCCGAGGCGCGAGAGGACGACCGGCTTGCCGGGCTTCATCGCCACTTTCCAGAACTTCGTTTCGGCGCCGAGGGCTTCGAGGGCGTCTTTGACGAAATCGAAGGCGCCGACGGAGACGCCGCCGGAAGTGATGATGAAGTCGGACGCCGCGGCGGAGCGCAGAGCGTCGATGGTGGCCTCGCGCGTGTCGCGCACGATGCCGAAGAGTTGCGGAGCCCCGCCGGCATCGCGTACGAGCGCGGCGAGGAGCGGCGCGTTCGTGTTCACGATCTTTCCCGGGGCGCGCGGCTCGGCGACGTCGATCAGCTCGTCGCCGGTCGACAGGATCGCGACCGTCGGCCGCCGCCCGACTTCGACCACGCGCTTCTGCACGCCCGCGAGCACCGCGAGCTCCGCGGCGCCGGCGCGCGTGCCGCGTTTCAGAACCACATCGCCCGCGCCCATGTCGCTGGCACGGCGACGGATATTCGCGCCGCGCGCGAGCGCTTTCTGCACGACCACGTCTTCGAGTCCGCCGTCGGTCAGCTCGACCTGCACGACGGTGTCGGCACCTTCGGGCACATACGCGCCGGTCATGATGCGCATCGCCGTTCCGGGCTCGACTCCTGACGTAGCCAAGTGTCCGGCCTGAATCGTTCCGATGACGCGCAAGCGCCCGGGAAGATCGCCGGCGCGCACGGCGTAGCCGTCCATCGCGCTGTTGTCCGCCTCCGGCGCGTCGAACGGCGCGACGACGTCTTCGCGCAACACGCGCCCGGCGGCCTCCTCGAAGCGCACGCTTTCCGCCTCGAGCGCCGCAACCTCGGCGAGCACGCGCGCCTGCGCCTCTTCGACCGTCAGCACGCTTCGATCATAGTTCTATAGCCACAGTGTGTATAATCGCCGCGTGTATAGCCAGGATGAAGTGGACGCCCTCCTCCCCCTCCCTCCGGCCACGTTCCACATCCTCGTCGCGCTCAGCGAGGGGGAACGGCATGGATACGCGATCATCCAGGACGTCGAGGCGTCGACCGACGGCGAGCTGCGGCTCAGCGCCGGGACGCTCTACCGCTCCATCGCCCGCATGGTCGAGCAGGAGCTGATCGCGGAGGTGACGCGCAAGGCGTCGAAGCGCGACGACCAGCGCCGCCGCTACTACACCATCACCGCCTTCGGCACCGCCGTGGCGCGCGCCGAAATGCGCCGCCTCACCCGCCTGGTCCGCCTCGGCCGCGCCAGCGGCCTCACTCCGGAGAATGCCTGATGCGCTTCTATCGCCTGCTGCTGCATCTCTATCCGTCCTCGTTCAGCGCCGACTATGAAGACGAGCTGTCGGAAGTCTTCGCCGAACGGATGCGCGGCGCGGGCGCACTGCGGATGTTCTTCGCCGCGCTCGCGGACGCCGTTCCGAACGCGCTCGCCGCGCACTGGGAGCTCCTGGTCTACGACCTCCGCTTCGCCTTCCGCTCGCTGATGCGCTCTCCCGGCTTCGCGCTGACGGCGGTGCTGGTGGCGGCTCTCGGCATCGGCGCGAACACGATCGCGTTCTCGCTCGCCGACTTCGTGCTCCTCCGCCCGCTCCCGTACGCGCACTCCGACCGGCTCGTGAAGATCTGGCAGGGAGATGCGACCTACCGCAACGAGCTCTCGCCGGTGAACTATCGCGACTTCACGACCGGCGCGCACGCGTTCGCGGCCACCGCCGCCTACACCATGCGCGAGGCGAATCTCACCGAGAGCGGCGAGCCGCGGCGCATCCTGCTCACGCTGGCGACGCCGGAGCTGCTGCCGATGCTCGGCGTTTCGCCGCTGATCGGCCGCGCGTTCACCGCCGGCGACGCGACGACGTCCAACGCCGCGGTGCTCAGCTACGGTCTGTGGCAATCGCAGTTCGGCGGCGACCGGGCGATCCTCGGGCGGGTGGTGCGCCTCGACGGACAACCGCACACGGTCATCGGCGTGATGCCGGCGACGTTTCAGTTTCCCAACCGCAACATCGAGGCCTGGACGCCGCTGATCCTGCGCGAACGGGACATGGAGGATCGGACCGACACCTATCTCGAAAGCATCGCTCTGCTGCGCGACGGCGTTTCCGCGCGGCAGGCCCAGAGCGAGCTCGCGGTGCGGGCGACGGCGCTGGAGCGGAAGTATCCGGACGAGAACGAAGGCGTCGGCGCGCTGGTGATGGGGCTGCGCGACGAAACCGCGAAGAACGCGCGCATCCTCGTGCTGGCGCTCTGCGGCGCCGCGATCTGCATCCTGCTCCTCTCCTGCGCGAACCTGGCGAGCCTCTTTCTGGCCCGCGGCACGCAGCGCGGCCGCGAGCTCGCGGTGCGCTCGGCTCTGGGCGCGGGACGCGAGCGCATCGTGCGGCAGCTCCTGACCGAAAGCTTCGCCATCGCGGTCATCGGCGGCATCGCCGGCGTGCTCATCGCCGCCGCGGTCATCCCGCTCTTCGCGCGGCTCGTTCCGAACACGCTTCCGGTCGCCAAGTATCCGTCGATCGACTTCCGCGTCCTGGCGATGACGGCGGGCTTCATCGTCCTCACCGGACTGGCCTTCGGCGTCCTTCCGGCGGTTCGCGCGGCGAGCGGCAGCGACTTCGATGCGTTGCGCGCGGGAGCGCGCGCCGGCGGCGGACGGACGCAACGCCTCCGGTCCGGCCTGGTGGTCGTGGAGATCGTCGCCTCGGTGGTCCTGCTCGTTTCCTCCGGCCTGCTGATCCGCGCGGTCCTGAACATCCAGTCGACGCGCCCGGGATTCAGCGCCGGCAACGTGCTGGTCGTCCGCACGGCGCTGCCGCTGCCGAAGTACGAGAAGGTCGCGCCGCGCGCGCGGTTCTACGCGCAGGTGCTGGACGAAGTGCGCGTGCTGCCGGGCGTGAAGAGCGCGGCGTATGTCACCGGGCTGCCGATGCAGATGCGCGGCGGCATCTGGCCGGTCGGCGTCAACGGCGGCGAAGTCCGGCGCGACGGCGCGCACGACGTCAGCCTCCGCTACGCGACGCCGCGGTTTTTCTCGACCCTGCAGATTCCGCTGATCCGGGGACGCGACATCGCCGACTCGGATGACTTCGGGCATCCGTGGGTGGCGATCGTCAGCGAGTCGTTCGCGAAGCAGTACTGGCCGTCGGAGGATCCGATCGGCAAGCGCTTCAAGGTGGCCACGGCCGAGCGCATCGTCGCCGGCGTCGTCGGCGACGTCCGCGTGCGCGGCCTCGAGCGGCAGAGCGAGCCGCAGGTCTATCTGCCGTTCCAGCAGGTCAAGGACGGCGACATCATCGCCTACCTGCCGAAGGAGCTGGTCGTGCGCACGAGCGTGACGCCCGAGTCTTACATCGACGCGATCCGCCGCATCGTGCAGCGCGCCGACCGCGAACAGCCGCTGTCGAACATCCGCACGATGGAGACGATCCTCAGCGAGGACACCGCCGCGCGCGTGACGCAGGCGCGCCTGCTCGGCGTGCTGGCCGCGATCGCGCTGCTCATCGCCGGCATCGGCATCCACGGTCTCCTCACCTACAACGTCTCGCGCCGTCTGCCGGAGATCGGCGTGCGCCGCGCGCTCGGCGCGCAGGTGAGCGAGGTCGTCGGACTGGTCGTGCGCGAGGGCGTCGTCCTCGCGGCCGCGGGCATCGCCATCGGCGCGCTGGCCGCGTACGGCGCAGCGCGCTCGATGAGCGCGCTGCTCGCCGGCATCCGTCCCGCCGACCCGCTGACGTTCAGCATCGCATCCGTGCTCTGTCTCGCGACGGTGCTCGTCGGGTGCGCGCGAGCCGCCCTGAGGGCGGCGCACGTGGATCCGGCGCGCGCACTACGGGTCGAGTAATCGGTCAGGCTCCCTTAGAATCGCTTTTTGCAAGGGAGCCCAACCGATGACTGCAACACTTCCTGTCGAATCGCATACCAGAGACACGCGCACCGAGCGCATTCCCGTCGCCGTGCTCGGCGCGACCGGCTCCGTGGGCCAGCGATTCGTCCAGCTCCTGGAGAATCACCCCTGGTTCCGTCTCCATGAGGTCGTGGCCTCCGAGCGCAGCGCGGGAAAGGCATATGGCGACGCGGCCGACTGGCGGCTCGAGTCGATGCTGCCGAAGAGCGCGTCGTCGCTGGTCGTCAAAGACCTCGGCGCCGACCTCGAGTCGCGGCTGCTCTTTTCGGGACTCGACTCCTCGGTCGCCGGTGAAGCGGAGGACCTCTACGCCGGCCGCGGCTGCGCCGTGATCACCAACTCGCGCAACCACCGGATGGACGACGACGTCCCGCTGCTGATCCCCGAGATCAACGCCGACCACGTCGACGCCATCGAGCAGCAACGCAAGAGACGCCCCGGCTACATCGTCACGAATCCGAACTGCTCGGTGATGGGACTGGCGATGGCGCTGGCGCCGCTCGAACGCCGGTTCGGCGTCGAGCAGGTGCAGGTCGCGACGATGCAGGCCATCTCCGGCGCCGGTTACGCGGGCGTGGCGTCGTACGCGATCCTCGATAACGTGATCCCCTTCATCGGCGGCGGCGAGGAAGAGAAGATCGAGACGGAGCCGCGCAAGATTCTCGGCTCGTGGGACGGCACGCGCCACGTCGACGCGCCGATGACCATCTCCGCGCAGGTGCACCGCGTGCCGGTCATCGACGGGCATCTGATGGCGATCTCGGTGAAGCTGAAAGAGCGCGCCTCGATCGAAGACGTACGCGCCGCGATCGAGTCCTTTACCGGCGAGCCGCAGCGCCTCCGGCTGCCGTTCGCGCCCGAGCGTCCGCTGCACTACATCGACGCCCCCGACCGCCCGCAGCCGCGCCTCGACCGCGACCGCGAGCGCGGCATGGCCGTCTCCATCGGCCGCCTCCGCCCCTGCAACGTGCTCGACTGGCGCACGGTCGCGCTGGTGCATAACACCATTCGCGGCGCCGCCGGCGCGGCGATCCTGAACGCGGAGCTCTTACAGGCGAGAGGACTGCTTCCTTGAGAGTGTCGGAATGATCGTCATCAAGTTCGGCGGCACCTCCGTCGGCGACGCAGACCGCGTGGCCAACGCGATCGACATCGTCGCCGAGCGGCGGCATCGCAAGCCGGTGGTGGTCGTCTCCGCGCTCTCCGGCGTCACCAACAATCTCGTCGACGCCAGCGAGGCCGCGTGCGCGCAGAATCCGAAGCGCGTCGCCGAGATCATCGCCGCGGTCAAGCAGCGCCACGAAGACGTCGCGCTGCAGCTCGTGCAGCAGAAATCCGATTTCCTCGAGTCGTTCATCAAGCAGCTCGACAAGCAGATCGAGGAGATCGACACGATCCTCCGCGGCATCGCGCTTCTCGGCGAGATCACGCCGCGCGCGCGCGACAAGGTGATGTCGATCGGCGAGAAGCTCTCGTCGGTGCTCTTCGCCTACACGATGATGATGCGCGCACTGCCGGGCGAACATGTGCATTCCGAGGAGGTCATCTGGACCGATGACCGCTTCGGCGGCGCCACGCCGGACATGAAGCTGACGCGCGAGCATGCGCAGCGCGTGCTGCTGCCGCTGCTGGAGCGCAACCGCATCCCGGTGATGGGAGGCTTCATCGGCCGCACCGAAGCCGGCGCGACCACGACCCTCGGGCGCAACGGCTCCGACTACAGCGCGGCCATTGTCGCCGCGGCGCTCGGCGCGGACGAAGTCCAGATCTGGACCGACGTCGACGGCCTGCTCACCTGCGACCCGCGCCTCGTGCCGGGCGCGCGCGTCATCGACCGGCTGTCGTTCGACGAGGCCGCGGAGCTGGCGTCGTTCGGCGCGAAGCTGCATCCGCGCACGCTCGAGCCGGCCATGGCCGCGAATGTGCCGGTACGCGTGCTCAACACGCACAACCCGGCCTCGCAGGGAACGCTGATCACGCGCGTCGTCGAAAACGCGCCGTCGGGACCGCGCTCGATCGCGCGCAAGAAGGGCATTGCCGTCGTGCACATCACCTCGAACAAGATGCTCGGCGCGCACGGCTTTCTCGCGCGGTTGTTCAACGAGTTCGAAAGCCTGGCGATCTCCGTCGATCTCATCACGACCTCCGAGGTGTCCGTCTCCGTGACCGTCGACGACACGCACGATCTCGACAAGCTCGAGAAGCGCCTGCAGCAGTTCGCGGAGGTCGACATCGACAACGATCAATGCATCATCGCGGTCGTCGGCACGAACCTCCTCGCCGACTCCGCGGTCGGCGCGCGCATTTTCGAGGCGCTGCGCGGCCTGAAGCTGAAGATGATCTCCCTCGGCCGCTCGGGTCTCAACCTCAGCCTCGTCGTCGACAACGCCGACGCCGACCGCGCCGTCGAGTCGATTCACCACGCGCTCTTCGAGGCGCCGGTCGCCGTATGAGAGTCGCGCTGCACGGCTACGGGAAAATGGGACAGACGATCGAGCGCGTCGCCAAGGAGGCGGGGCACGACGTCGTCTGCGTCTTCGACATCGATCGCGAAGAGCCGCTGGACGGCGCCGAGGTGCTGATCGACTTCTCACACGCCAGCGCGCTCGATCGTGCGATCGGGATCGCGGCGGACAACAGCCTCGATCTGGTCATCGGAACGACGGGCTGGAACGAGCGCATCGACGACGTGCGGAAGCGCGTCGCGAACATCGGCTGCGTCTACGCGTCCAACTTTTCGCCCGGCGCGAACGCGATGTTTGCGCTGGCGCGCCGGGCCGGCGAGCTCTTCGCACGCTTTCCGCAATACGCGGCAGGCATGGAGGAGCGGCATCACGCGCAGAAGAAAGACGCGCCGAGCGGCACCGCGCTGCGGATCGCAGCGGAAGTGAAGAGCGGCAGCGGCGGGAAGCTCGACCCGCCGATCGCCGCGTCACGTGTCGGCGCGGAGTTCGGATTGCACACGCTCTTCTTCGACTCGCCCGACGACCTCGTCGAGCTTTCTCACCGCGCGCGCGGACGCGAGGGCTTCGCGCGCGGCGCGGTCTTTGCGGCGGAGCTGGTGAAAGGCCGGAAGGGGCTATATAGATTTGATGAGTTGCTGGATTCGTGAGTTGCTGGATTCGTGAGTTGCTGAGTTGCTAGGTTCCTGAGTTGCTGGTAGCAACTTAGCAACCCAGCAACCCAGCAACTCAGCAACCGAGGTAAACGATGTTTCGTGGAGTAGGCACCGCACTCGTAACTCCCTTCAAATCCGACGGCGCGCTCGACGAGACCGCGCTGGCGCGCTTCGTCGACTGGCAGATCGAGGAAGGCGTGAACTTTCTCGTCCCGTGCGGCACGACCGGCGAGAATCCGGCGCTGAGCGCGGACGAGCACCGCCGCGTCGTCGAAATCACCGTGCAACGGGCGAAGGGGCGCGTGCCCGTGCTCGCGGGCGCGGGAAACAACAACACCGCGCGCGCCGTCGAGCTCGCGGAGCAGGCCATCGACATCGGGGCCGACGGCATCCTCACCATCACGCCGTACTACAACAAGCCGACGCCCGACGGCCTGCGCCGCCACTTCGGCGCGCAGGCCGAGGCGATCGAGAAAAAGAAAAGCGGCTTCCCGATGGTCATGTACAACGTCCCCGGACGCACGGGCTTGAACATGACCGCGGAGACGACGCTGCGGATGGCGCACGAAATCCCGAACATCATCGGGGTGAAGGAAGCGTCGGGCAGCATGGAGCAGATCCTCACCATCCTGCGCGATCGCCCCGAGGGATTCCTGGTCATCAGCGGCGACGACGCCTGGACGCTGCCGCTCCTGGCGATGGGCAGCGACGGCGTGGTCTCGGTCGCGAGCAACGAAGTGCCGCGGCTGATGCGGCAGATGGTGGACCGCCGCGACGTGGACATCCACAACCGCCTGCTGCCGCTGCTGGTCGGAAACTTCATCGAGTCGAGCCCGATCCCGGTGAAGACCGCGCTGAAGATGATGGGCATTCTCGAAAGTGATACGGTTCGTCCGCCGCTCGCGCCGATCGCCGACGCGAATCGCACGAAGCTCGAGGCGATCCTGCGCGAATGCGGTCTCTTGCCGTCATGATCATCATCGAAGAACGCGTCCGCGCCCTCAAGAACGCCACCGAGCGCGATCGCCCCGAGGCGATCAAGACCATCAGCCTGTTCCTCGTCGAGCTCGAAAAGGGAACAGTGCGCGCGGCGGTGCGCGACGAAGACGGCGTCTGGCACGCGCAGACGTGGGTGAAAGAGGGAATCCTGGCCGCGTTCCGCTGGGGCGTCGCCTCCGAGTTCGCCTCGGGCGCGCTCTCATTCATCGACAAGGACACGATTCCTCCGCGGCGCTTCAAGGCCGCTGACGGCGTCCGCATCGTGCCCGGCGGCTCGTCGATCCGCCGCGGCGCGTTCATCGCCAAAGGCGTAGTGGTGATGCCGCCCGCGTTCGTGAACGTCGGCGCGTACGTGGACGAAGAGACGATGATCGACTCGCACGCGCTGGTCGGCTCGTGCGCGCAGATCGGAAAACGCGTCCATCTCTCCGCGGCCGCGCAGGTCGGCGGCGTGCTCGAGCCGATCGGCAACCTGCCGGTGGTGATCGAGGACGACGTCGTCGTCGGCGGCAACTGCGGCATCTACGAGGGCACGGTCGTCCGCTCGCGCGCGGTCATCGGCGCCGGCGTCGTGCTCACCGCGTCGACGCCCGTCTACGACGTCGTGCGCGGCCAGATCTACCGCCGCACCGCCGACCGCCCGCTGGAGATTCCGTTCGGCGCGGTGGTGATCCCGGGCTCGCGTCCGATGAAAGGCGCGTTCGCCGAGCAGCACGGCCTGAACGTGGCGACGCCGATGATCGTGAAGTACCGCGACGAGAAGACCGATTCGTCGACCGCGCTGGAAGAAGCGTTGCGTTGAAACCCGCAGACCGTCTCGCGAACGTCGAGCTCTCCCTGATCCGCCAGATCAACGCGCTGGCGACGCCCTATTCGGTCAACCTCGGCATCGGCGAGCCGAATCTCGCTCCTGACGAAACGCTGCGCGAGCTGGCCAAGCGCGCCGCGGCCGCGCCGTGGCAATACTCGCCGAATCCCGGCCACCTCTCGCTGCGCAAGAAACTCTGCGCGAGGACCGACTTCGATCCGAAGACGGAGGCCTGCGTCACCGCCGGCACGCAGGAGGCGCTCTTCGCGATATTCACGGCGTACGTGAATCCCGGCGACGAGGTGCTCGTCCCGAATCCCGGCTTCCTCTCCTACGCCACGCTCGCGCGCATCTGCGGCGCATCGCCGGTGACGTACGACCTCGAGCCGCCGGAGTGGCGCATCGACGCCGGCGCGCTGAAAAAGAAGATTACGTCGAAGACGAAGCTGATCGTCGTCAACTCGCCGTCGAATCCTCTCGGCTCGGTCATCGATCGCGAGACTCTGCAGGCGATCGCCGATACGGGTGTGCTCGTGGTCAGCGACGAGATCTATCGCGAGATCTGGTACGACGCGCCGCCTGCGTCGATGATGGGGATGGGCGACAACGTCATCGTGATGAACGGCCTCTCCAAGAGCCACGGCATGACCGGCCTGCGCCTCGGATGGATCCTGGCGCGCGCGGAGATCATGAAGCCGGTGATCACCGCCCATCAGTACATCGCAACCTGCGCGTCGGTCTTCTCGCAGGCGCTCGCGGAGCTGATCTTCGACAACCGCGCCTGGAACGAGGGCTGGCTCGCGAACGTGCGCGAGCAGTTCGCGGCGCAGCGCGAGGCCGCGCTCTACGCGATCCGCCACGAGCTCGACACCGAGCTCTCGCCGCCGCGCGGCGCGTTCTACACGTTCGTCCCGCTGCCGGCCTGCGACACGATCTCGTTTGCGAAGGAGCTGGCCACCGACGCCGCGGTGCTGGTGATCCCCGGCCTGGCCTTTGGTACGCTCGGCCAGGGATTCGTGCGGGTCTCGTATGCCGCGCCAATCGAGCAGATCACCTCCGGAATCGAACGGATCGGGCGCTGGTTGCGCGCAAAAGGCCGATGAAACGCGCACTGCTGATTCTCGCTCTCGCTCTGCCTCTCCACGCTCAGGACCTCGCGCAGTGGAATCGCATCCTCAGCACCTACTACAACCCCGCGCATGGGATGGACTACAAGGCGCTGAAAGCGCGCGACCTGAACACCGTGCAGGCGCTGCGGCAGCAGCTCGGAAAAGTGAACGTCGCCGCGCTCGACCGCAAGTCGCAGCTCGCGCATTGGATCAACGTCTACAACGTCAACACCGTCGCCACGATCCTCGAGAATTATCCGGTCGACTCGATCCGCGACATCTCCACCGATCCGATCATCCGCCTCAACGTCTTCAAGAAGGACCGCGTGCCGGTCGGCAACGCGAAGCTCTCGCTCGACGCGGTCGAGAACCAGAAGATCCGCGAGGGCTTCCACGATCCGCGCATTCATTTCGCCATCAACTGCGCGGCGAAGAGCTGCCCGCCGATCCGCACCGAGGCGTTCACGGGCGCGAAGCTCGACGCGCAGCTCGACGATCAGGTGCGGCGCTCGCTCGGCGGCGCGCGCTTCGAGCGCGACGGCGACACGCTCACCATCCACGTCTCGAAGATCATGGACTGGTTCAGCGACGACTTCGAAAAGTGGGGCGGCGGCAAAGCCGCGTTCGTGCGCCGGTACGTCGCGGCGGACAAACAGCGGCTGATCGACGGCGCGAAGAAGGTCGAGTTCGAGTACGACGACTACGACTGGGATCTCAACGACTGGAAACGTTGAGATGTCATCACGCACTTTTCTTGCTTAAGATTTGCGCAGATGGTAGCGAAGGCACGCAGCACCGCCGCACGCGTCCCGGTGCAACCCGCGCAGGATTCGGTCGCGGCAGCCGAAGTCTCGCTGTATCGGAACCTCCTCAAGATCAAGAACGATCACACTCTCGAGGATCTCGGCATCTCGTTTTACGACGCCGAGACCACCGTGCAGTGGTCGTACAACGCCGACGCCTACTTTCACGCCGCGTCGACGATGAAGCTGGCCGTGCTCCTCGGCGTGTTCCGCCAGGTCGACCGCGGCGATCTCGCGCTCGACGCGCCGGTGCACGTGCGCAACCGCTTCACCAGTATCGTCAACCAGGAGCCGTTCATGCTCGATCTCGGCCGCGACGCCGATCCCGACGTCTACGGCCACCTCGGCAAGACGCTCACGATCCGCGAGCTGGCCTACTGGATGATCACCAAGTCGAGCAACCTGGCGACGAATCTCCTCGTCGACATCGTCGGCATTCCGACGATCCAGCTCGCGCTCGACGAGCTCGAGATCGACGGCATCCGCGTGCTGCGCGGCGTCGAAGACTCGCGCGCGTTCGAGGCGGGCCTCAACAACGAAGTCACCGCGCACGGGCTCCTCAAGCTCCTCCGCCTGATCGCCGAAGGGAAGGCCTATTCGCAGAAGGCGTGCGACGAGATGCTGGAGATCCTGCTCGATCAGCAGTTTCGCAGCGGCATCCCGGCCGGGCTCCCGAAGGCCGCGCGCGTCGCCCACAAGACCGGCAACATCTCGACGGTTCACCACGACGCCGGTATCGTGTACCTGGAGGGGAGAAAGCCGTACGTGCTGGTGATCCTGACGCAGTTCCCGGCGGAGCAGGGCCGCGGTAAGGCCGTCGCGGAGGTGTCGCGCGACATCTTCAACACGCTCGCCGAAAGCATCTATGAATCATGAAGAATCGGAACAGGGTCTGAAGGTCGTCGACGCCTTCGACCTCGATGACGAGCTCCGATCCATCCTCAAGCCGGGCGAGCTGCTGCGCGACGCGCAGGGGCGCCGCCACCGCCTGCCGCGCTACTTCTACGAAGTGCCGTCGCACGAAGTCGCGCTGGCGACCCGCCTGACCGCGCACTTCGCGATGAACGAGTTCGTGCTGAACGACCTCAAGGAAGCGCCGCGCCTGCAGCAGTATCCGCGCTACATCCCCTGCGCGGTGCGCATCCTCGCCTTCTATTTGGAGCATTTCCGCTCCGCGGCCGGCGCCTCGGTGCACATCGCCGTCAACGGCGGCTACCGCTCGCCGTCGCACAAGATGTCCCAGAACGCCTCGCCGCACATGTGGGGCACGGCTGCCGACGTCTATCGGATCGGCTCGAACATCCTCAGGACGAAGGAAACGATCGACAAATACAACGACATCGCCGAGGACGTCTCGGATGAGATCCACGTCCTCCCGTACGGCCCCGTCACAGGGAAGAATGCCGACGATCACGTCCACATCGACCTCGGCTACATCACCCTCGCGCCGAGGGAGATCAGCGAGGACCGGATGGAGCATCCGCAGGAGAGCAAGCCGCGGTTCGCGTTCGAAGAGCGGCGGGCCAAAGAGCGGCGGGCGCCGGCGTCCGTGGCCGAAAACGAATAGCTTTTTTCCGGCCTGCCGTTTGCTTAGTTCGCTTCCCGCAGTTCTTTGGTTCCTGCATGCCATTTCCTGACATCAAGAGCGAGCTCGACAGCGAAATACGCCGCGCCAGAAAGACCTGGCTCGAGCTGCCGGCCATCGGCATGGAGTCGGAGTTCAACGTCTGGCTCGACGAAAAAGAGATCAATCCCGAGCCTTACTGGAAGCACCCGAGCGCGTTCATCGACCGGCCGCTGCTGAAGCGGGAAAAATCTTCCCTGCAGCTGCCGACCGGAGGCGCGGTTTACTTCGACCGCGGCGTCATCGAGGTCGTCACTCCGGTCATCGAGCTGGCCCCCTCCGCCACCGCCCGCATGGTGCGCAACCTCTGGGAGCAGATCGGCTTCGTGCGCGACCAGCTCACCAGGTGGGGCGAGGAAAACGGCCATACGGTGCGGCTCAAGGCCTACAGCACGCACTACAACATCTCCTACGAGATCCCGAAGTCGCGGCAGAACCGCCGCCGCAACGTGCGCGCGCTGGCGCTGTTTCTCGCGTACCTGCTGCCGGTGCCGGTGATGATCGTCGGCGGGAACCGGCGCTCGACAGGCGTCGGCGTGCGGCCGCGCGGCAACCGCATCGAGATCACCGTCGACTTCACGCCCGACCCCGGCCTGATGATCGCCACCGCGACGCTGATCGTTGGCATCGTGCGCGAAGTCATGAGCTGGCCGACGTACGACATCTCGCTCCTGGAGTCGCTGCCGCTGCCGGTGATCGCCGGCGTCGTCCCCGGCAAGCACACGACCCGCAAGGGCTGGCTCACCAAGGACTTTCACTACGAGCAGAGCCCGTACACCTCGGACATCAACGCGCCGATCTGGACGACGCAGTTCGGCGAGAAGAAATCGCTCCGCCAGATCGGGAAGGAAGTGGCGTGGTTCTTCCGGACCTCGATCCGGAAGTACTCCGATCCGTTCAGCTTCCGGCTGCTCTTCGCGATCCTCGACGGCCGCGCGACGTCCCTGCTGGAGCTGGCTGACCGGCCGGCCGCCTATGACGACGTCGGACGTCTCTGCCGCTGGGGACACGTCATCGACGAGCTGAAACACCACGAGACCGAGCTCGCGCAGCAACAGCTACACACGATCGAACACTACGTCGTTGCACGAAAGCAGGAGCGGGAGAAGCATCTCAGCGAGCCGCGGCGACCGGTCCGCACGAAGAACGCGAAAGCGCGAAATACGCCGCCCGCCGACGATCTCCGTCCGCGAAAACTCATTCAGAAACGGATGCCGGCGCTGTACATCGAGCGCCGCAGCAGGCGCGTCTCGCTGCTCAGCAACGGCGACCGCCGCGCCGGCCGCGAGCGCCGCAAGAACAACTACGCCGTTCCCTTCCCCGACCGCCGCCTCACCCGCTCCGCCTACGAGCAGGTCTTCCTGAAGCTCGTCTCCGGCGGACGCCTGCGCATGGGCGATGACCTCTACACACCGGTCGGGATGAAAGGGTGGTACCACGCCATCTTCCGCCGCGAGTCGGACGGCGCGGAGAGGCTGCTGACGATCGATCAGCTGTTGAAGAAGATGAATGACTGGACGTAACCCAGCACTATTCTTTCGATCTCCTCTCCAGATCCTCCCTCAACGCCGCCCCCGGTGACCGTCCCTTCAGCCGTGGGCGCTCGAGGATGCTTGCCAGCATGTCGGCCACTCCCCAGGAGAGGAACGTTACCGCGGTGATGGTGAAGAGCTGGGAGAAGGTGTGGAGGCCGAGAAGGAGAAAGATGGTGACCGGGACGGCAATGGCCATCACGATCACTCCTACGAGAATTCTCACTCGGGACACGCGGGCGTCATTCAATCACGAAAGCTAGCGCGCCTCGGCCTCGAGGGTCGGCGCGCTGCCCGCCTCGGCGGCGCGGTTCTGTACGCGATTGTGAAACTCGTCTTCGAAGTTGCGCACGCGCTGCACGTAATTGCGCGTCTCGCGGAACGGCGGCACGCCGCGGAAGCGCTTCACGTTGCCCTCGCCGGCGTTGTACGCCGCGATCACCGAGGTCTCGTTGCCGTCGAAACGGTCGTTCAGGTACTTCAGATACTTCGCGCCCGCGCTGATGTTCTGCGCCGGATTGCGCAGGTCCTGGGCCCCCATCCACCGCCCGGTCCTCGGCACGAGCTGCATCAGCCCGATCGCTCCCGCGCCCGATTGCGCAGTCGGCCTGAATTTCGACTCCGCCTGCACCACCGCGGCGACGAGCTCCGGCCGGATGTTGTTCTTCTTCGCCTCGCGGTAAATGATCGAGCCGAACGGCACTTCCTTGTGGAAGAAGTCCTGGCGCACCTTCTCCGTCACCATGCCCAGCGCCTTCGGCGCCTCGGCGACAGCCTGCAGAGGTGCCTGGGCGACCGACTCGACGCCGGATACCGCGGCCTGCACGCCTTCCGTCACGCCGCCGGCGACCTGCTTGGCGATCGACTGTGCGGCCTCGATGTCGCCCGCAAGCTGGCTGTCGAGCGTCACCGTCTGCGTCGCGGCCTGCGGCCCCTTGCTGCCGCCGTCGTGCGACTTCTGCATCATCTTCAGCGGAGCGCCGAGGCCTCCGATCGCCAGCGTTGCGCCGAGGGCGTAGGTCGCGTACTTCTTGCGAAGCCCGGCGAACCGTTTCTTCCGTGGCTTGACCGCCTCGACTTCCTTCCGCAACTGCGACCGGTCGAAGTTGTCGAGAAAGCGCTCCTGAAACGGCCTGCTCGTCTTCAGCTCGCCCATCGTGATCCTCCGTACATCCAAGTCATTTATTTGCAATCGGGAGACCACCTTGAAATAGTTGAACAGAAACAACTTAGGCATGGATTCTCACGCGCGATTTGGCCCAGCAGTTGAAACTACGTAGAATGCGATGCCGATGGCGAACCGAGCGTTACTCGCGGTCCTTCTCCTCGCGGCGCCTCTGGCGCTCGCGCAGCAGGAGCGTGACTTCGTCCCGCAGGTCTGCCCCCGCGACTGCGAGTCGGAATGGCAGGCGCCGCCTCTCACCGAGCGCCGCTATGCGGAGCTCGACTCGTCGCATCGACTCAACGGGCTCGCCAGTTACTACTCGACCTTCTTCGATGGCCGCAAGACCGCGAACGGCGAGATCTATCGCAACCGCAAGTTTTCCGCCGCCCACCTCACGCTGCCGCTCGGCTGCTGGATCGAAGTGACCGCGCGCGCCACCGGCAAGAAACTGCGCCTGCGCGTCAACGACCGCGGACCGTACGTGAAGAAGTTCTGTCTCGATCTCTCCCAGGCCGCGGCCCGCTTCCTCGGCGTCGACAAAGCCGATGACCGGCACATCGAGGCGCACGTGATTGCGTTGCCGGGAGAAGAGCCGCCGCCGGAACCGGCCGTGACGCTGGCCTCGGCTACGACGCCGGGACAGTGAAGCAGAACGTGCTGCCTTCGCCGAGGACCGTCTCGACGGTCATCGTTCCGCCGTGGCTCTCGATGATGCGTTTGGCCATATAGAGCCCGTAGCCCGGGCCGCCGCCGCGCGCCTTGTCGAGTTTGCTCACGCCGCCGAGGTCGAACACCTGGCTCGCGTAGCGGGGATCGATTCCGATGCCGTTGTCGCGCACGCAGAGCCTCACCTCGTTGCCGGATGTCGTGCAGTGGATGGTGACGTGGCGGTCGCCTTTCTCGCGGTCGGTGAAGAAGAGCGCGTTGCTGACCATCGCGCCGATGGCCTCGCGCATCTTCTCCGGATCGACGGTGAGCGTCGGCATCTCGTCGGGGATCTCGACGCGCACGCCCCCTTCCTCGATCTGGAAGTTGTACTTGAGGATCACTTCCTCAACCACCTCGCGGAGCGGCGTCGCCTTGCGCGCGTTCGGCCGCGCTAGGAGCTTCACCATGTGCGACATGTCGTCGAGCACGCGCTTCATGTACTGCGAGCTCGATCGGATGCGGCGCAGGAAGTCCTGCCCCTCCTCGTCGAGTTTGTCGACGTAGTCGCTGACCAGGAGCTCACTGAATCCGTCGACCGCGAAGATCGGCGACTTCAGATCGTGCGACAGCACGCTGAAAAATCGGACCAGTTCCTCGTGAGTGACAGGAGCGTCGGCCGCGTGCGGCTGTTCGAGAGTGATGATCGGTGCGCCTCCGGGGACGGCCAAAGTGCAACGGCCGAGCCATTCACCGCTTACGGAAAGCCGCGATCTGTCCTTCGCCTGCGATTGTCGCGTTCCCGTCGTTGCCGATGATGAGCGCCGTCTTCGCCGGAATCCCCAGTCCGAGCTCCACGCCCGGCAGAGACATGAGCCTTCGCAGCGCGACGTCGTTCTGCGGATCGAAGCCGGTGTCGATGACGGTGCGTGCGAGCCAGCCGAGGGCGGGAAGAGCGGTGGTGCCGCGCATGTCGCGCGCGAACACGCCGAACGAGGACGCCGCGGCGCCGATGGCGGCGATGACCGCGCCGTTCACGGCGGCGTCGCGGATGGCCATCTCCGCCGGCGACTCGCGGATGGTCTCGAGCAGATTGTTCGTCACGCCGCCGCCGAGGTAGACCATGCCGGCGGCGAGAATCGCGGCGAGATTCTTCGGGCGGCGGCTGTCGCGGCCGCGATAGATCGGAACGTTGATCACTTCCACGGTCGGATCGAGCTTGCGCAGGTACTCGCCGAGGTGCACCGCGTACTCGGCCGAGCCGGATGCGGTCGGGAGAAACGCGATGGTGCGCCGCTCGGGAGGCATCTTTGCGAGCAGGAGCTCGTCGATCTCGCGCGTGTCGCCGAACGAGAACTCGCCGCCGCCGATGAGCGCGAGCGTGGTGATGGGTGTCGACAGAGAGACTGCCAGTTGCATACGCTCAGAGTATGGCATCCGTGGCGATCGTCACCGGCGGCACCTCCGGCCTCGGCGCCGCGATCGCGGAGCTGCTGCGCGAGCGCATGCGAGTCGTGACGGTCTCGCGGCGCGACAGCGCGGACGTTTCCGGCGACGCGGCGCGTGAGGACACGGTGCGGCGCGCAATCGCGTTCGCCGAGGAGCAGGGCACGATCACGCTGCTCGTCAATTGCGCGGGCGCCGGCGTGTTCGGTCCGGCGGGCTCGTACGGCGAGGAGAGCGTCCGCAAGATCGTCGACGCGAACCTCACCTCCACGATCCTCTTCTGCGACGCGCTCTTCCCGCGCTTCGCTCGCGAGGGCGGGACGATCGTCAACGTCCTCTCCACCGCCGCGCTGATCGCGAAGCCGAACGAGAGCGTCTACTGTGCCGCGAAATGGGGCGCGCGCGGCTACACGGAGGTGCTGAAGGCCGAGGCCAAGGGGACGAAGGCGCGCGTGCTCTCCGTCGCGCCCGGCGGCATGCAGACGCCGTTCTGGGACGTCAAGGGGGGCGGGCGTCCCGCCCGCCAGGCGGCCGAGACGGCCGCCCCCCAGTTCATGGATCCGCGCGAGATCGCCGCGATCGTCGTGGACGCGCTCGAGCGTCCGGTGAGCGTCACTTCGATCGTGATCGAACGAAGGTAGGCTGCAGCCAGGCGCTCTTTCCGTTCGAGTCGATCACCTTCGCGCGCACGTACGGCTCGTTGCCGCGAAACGCGTACGTCGCGCTGGCGCCGACCGACTCCTGCAAAACACGCCCCTTCGCGCCGATGAACTGCACGCGATAGTGCGCGAGGTTCTTTTCCCGCACGCGCACGGTCATGGACTTCGCGTCGACCACGTAATCGGTCAGCTCCACGCCGGTCGACGCGTAAAAGTCGCCACGCTCGATCGCGCTCAGAATCGCCTTGGGCGTGCGCTCCTCGGCGCGGACCACGATCCACGCTTTTCCGGCCGGTGCGATGCCGGTGTCGAGCGGGTCTTTCGGCAGCAGCAGATGATGCGAGTCGTCGACGGCGATCGCCCAGATGCGCTTCCCCGCGGTCAGCAGCGCGTCCCACATCGCCTCGACCGGCGGCGGTCCCTGCATGTTCACGTACGGATGTCCGCTGGCGATCTCCAGCAGCGCCGCGCGATCGACCTTCAGCAACTCGTCCGCGCCGAAGGCCCAGCCGAAGTTCGGGTGATTGATGGCCGGGATGCCGCCGGCCTCGCGAATCGCGTCCACGTTGCGCTGCAGCACCTCGACGACCGTGGCGCCATGCTGCGGCGGGATCGCCTTCTCGATGCCGAGCGCGTTGAGGTGCAGCGGCTTCTTCGGCAGCTTATCGGTGACTTCTTCGCCGGGGATCATCACCATCCCGCCGCCATCCACACGAGTGACCTTGTCGTGGTCGGTGATCACCAGGAAGTCGTAGCCGTGCTCGCGATACCAGCGCACGACGTCTTCCGGCGAGGAGTCGCCGTCGCTCTCGAGCGTATGCGTGTGCGTGTTGCCCTTCAGCCAGGTCTTTGAAGGCGCGCCGGAGGCGCGCACCACTCCGAAAAGCGCAATCAAAGCGACAATAGCCCGCACAGGAGGCCCGATGCGCCGCATTTTCATCATCACGCTCACTCTACTCGTCTGCACGCCGCTCGTCTCACAGGAACAACAAAAGCCACCGCAGCAGCAGCAGGCACCGCGGATCACACCCGATCAGCTCTGGAACGCGCTGATCCAGGGCAACAAGACTTTCGTCGCCGGCACGGTGTCGTACACCGGCTTGAAGGAGGAGCGCGATCAGTTCGCCGGGGGGCAGGCGCCCCCGGTCACGATTCTCGCCTGCTCCGACAGCCGCGTACCGCCGGAGCTCATCTTCAACCAGTCGATCGGCGCGCTCTTCGTTGTGCGCAGCGCCGGCAACGTCGCCGATGACTTCGGCCTGGCCTCGATCGAATACGCGATCGCGCAGGGCTACACGAAACTGATCGTCGTCCTCGGACACAAGAGCTGCGGCGCCGTGGTGGCGTCGCTCGGCGGCGCCGATCCGTCGACGCCCGCGATGACCGCGCTGGCAACGCGCATCCGCTCGTCGTTCGTCGGCATTCCGTACGACTCGCGAGACGCCGCGAACGTGCAGAAGGCGGTGGAGATGAACGCGCGCGCCGCGGCCGCGTCGCTGCTCGCGCACAGCAAGCTGATACGCGACGCCGTCCTCACGGAGCAGGTGAAGATCGTGTCCGCGAACTACGACCTGACTACCGGGGAGGTGAAGAAGCTCGACTAGCGCGCTCTCCACACCTCTTCGATCTTCGCGCCCATGTCGCTCGGCGCCTTGACGACGTGAATGCCGGCCGCGCTCAGCGCGGCCATTTTCTCCGCCGCTGTGCCTTTGCCGCCGCTGATGATCGCGCCGGCGTGGCCCATGCGGCGTCCCGGAGGCGCGGTCTGTCCGGCGATGAACGCCACCACCGGCTTGGTCACGTGCTCCTTCACGAACGCGGCGGCGTCTTCTTCCGCCGAGCCGCCGATCTCGCCGATCATGATGATCGCCTCGGTCGCGGCGTCGGCCTCGAAGGCCGCCAGGCAGTCGATGAAGTTCGTCCCCGGCAGCGGATCGCCGCCGATGCCGACCGCGGTCGACTGCCCGATGTTGCGCGTCTGCCCGACCGCCTCGTACGTCAGCGTTCCGGAGCGCGACACGATGCCGATCGGACCCGGCTTGTGAATGTGTCCCGGCATGATCCCGATCTTCGCCTCGCCGGGCGTGATGATGCCGGGACAGTTCGGGCCGATGAGGCGCGAGCGGGTGCCGTGCTTCCTGAGGAAGTCGTGCGCCTTCATCATGTCGTTGACCGGGATGCCCTCGGTGATGCAGACGATCAACTCGATCCCCGCGTCCGCGGCCTCCATCACCGCGTCCGCGGCGAACGGCGGCGGCACGAAGATCAGCGAGCAGTTCGCGCCCGCTTTCGCGCGCGCCTCGCTCACGCTGTTGAAGACCGGAAATCCCTCGTGGGTCGTGCCGCCCTTGCCCGGCGTCACGCCGCCGACGACCTGCGTTCCGTAGTCGCGGCACTGGATCGCGTGGAACGTCCCCTCGCGGCCGGTGATGCCCTGAACGATGACCTTCGTGTTCTTGTCTGCCCAGATCGCCATTACTGCTGCCCCTTCGCCGCCGCAACGACTTTCTGCGCCGCGTCCCACATGCCGTCGGCCGTGATCAGCGGCAGCCCCGAGTCTTTCAGGATCTGCTTGCCGAGATCGACGTTCGTTCCCTCGAGCCGCACGACCACCGGCACCGGCAGCCCGACTTCGCGCGACGCGCTGACCACGCCCTCGGCGATGCGATCGCCGCGCATGATGCCGCCGAAGATATTGATCAGAATCGCCTTCACGTTCTTGTCGCTGAGGATGATGCGGAACGCGTTCTTGACCTGCTCCGCGCTCGCGCCGCCGCCGACGTCGAGGAAGTTCGCCGGCTCGCTGCCGGCCAGCTTGATGATGTCCATCGTGGCCATCGCCAGGCCGGCGCCGTTGACCATGCAGCCGACGTTGCCGTCGAGCTTGATGTAGTTCAGGCCGAACTTCGAGGCCTCGACTTCGAGCGGGTCCTCTTCGTTGAGGTCGCGCATCTCGACGATGTCCTTGTGCCGGAAGAGCGCGTTGTCGTCGAAGCTCATCTTGCAGTCGAGCGCCAGGACGTCGCCTTCCTTTGTCAGCAGGAGGGGATTGATCTCGGCGAGCGAGGCGTCGGTCTCGATGTAGGCGCGCATCAGCTTCTGCGCAAAGTCGACGCATTTCCTGAACGAGTCGCCGGTGAGGCCGAGTGCGTTCGCAACGGCGCGCGCCTGGAAGGGCTGCACGCCGAGGACGCTGTCGACCGGCTCGCGGTGAATCGCGTTCGGATCGCGCTCGGCGACCTCCTCGATGTCCATGCCGCCCTGCGCGGAAGCCATGATCACGTTCATGCCGAGGCGGCGGTCGAGCGTGATGCCGAGGTAGAGCTCCTTGTCGATGTTGAGCGCCTCCTCGATCAGCACCTTGTGCACTACGCGGCCCTCGGGGCCGGTCTGGTGCGTCACGAGCGTCATCCCGAGCATCTGCTTCGTGAGGTCGGCGGCCTCGTCGGCGGTCTTGGCGAGCTTCACGCCGCCGCCCTTGCCGCGGCCGCCCGCGTGGATCTGCGCCTTGACCACGACGCGCCCGCCGAGCTCCTTCGCCGCCTGCCGCGCCTCGTCCGGATTGTCGACGACCACGCCGCGCGGAGTCGGAACTCCGTAGCGCCGCAGGATCTCTTTTGCCTGATACTCGTGGACTTTCATAGGGCGCGCGTTTTATCACAGGATGCGAGTCGGCGACGTCATCACGATCAGTCCCAGCAGCCTCGTCGCGGGAGGCGCGGCACTCGCGCGCGTGGACGGCTTTCCAATCTTCGCCGTGAATGTCTTTCCCGGCGACGTCGCGCGCGTGGAGCTGTTCGAGGTGAAGAAGGGCTTCGCGCGCGCCGACCTCGTGGAGATTCTGGAGCCGAGTCCGTGGCGCCGCGCGGCTCCGTGCCCCATCGCCGGCGAGTGCGGCGGCTGCGACTGGACCGCCCTGCGGCTCGACAAGCAGCTCGAGGCGAAGCGCGGGATTCTGCTCGAGTCGCTGCGGCGCATCGGCAAGATCCACGATGCGCCTTCGATCACGCTCCACCCCTCCCCCCTCAATTACCGCCTTCGCTCACGCCTGCACCGCGAGGGCGATGCGATCGGCTTCTACGCGATGCGCTCGAATCGGGTCGTGCCGCTGGCTGCCGAATGCGAAGTCGTGGGCATCGAGACGGCGCTGAACCTGGGGGGCGGGCGTCCCGCCCGCCAGGCGGACGAGACGTCCGCCCCCCTGGCGATATGGGAAATTGACCGGCGCCTGATCACCGAGGGCGAGCTCGCGATCGATGGCTATCGCGTCTCCACTGACGCGTTCTTCCAGGTCAACCGCCACATGCTGCAGACGATGCTGCGCCTCGTGCAAACACACGCGGCGGGCGTCAAGAACAAGAACACCGCCGTCGACCTGTACGCGGGCGTCGGCTTCTTCAGCGCGCCGCTGGCGCGGATGTTCGAGCGCGTGATCGCGGTCGAGGGCTCTCGAGCGTCCGCGCACTACGCGCGGATCAACCTCCCGCCGAACGCGAAGGTGATCGAGGCTCCGGTGGAGCGTGAGGCCGCGCGTCTACCGGCTGCGGATTTCGTCTTCCTCGACCCGCCGCGCGCGGGGACGCGGCAGGAAGTGATCAGCGCGATCGCCGAGCGGACGAAAGAAATGATTGCGTATCTCTCCTGCGATCCCGTAACCTTCGCCCGCGACGCGAGCCGGCTGACCGCGTCGGGTTGGCGTCTCTCCACGCTCGACCTCCTCGACCTCTTCCCCAATACGCATCACGTCGAAACGCTCTCCTCGTTCGAGCGTGAAAAATGACGTTCCTGCTGCAGTTCCTCTCGTCGCACTGATCGCCGGCCTCGCCTGCGGCCCGCTGCTCGTCAACCCGCTGTTCGCCGCAATCGCCCTCATCGCGATCGCGCCGCGCGCGGGCCGGGCCGCGCTCTTCGCGGCCCTCGGCATCCTGCTCACTCAAAGCCCAACCCAAAACCCCCAACTCCCCGCCGACCGCTTCGTCGTCATCCACGCCCCCATCGAGCACGACTGGCGCGTCCAGGGTGATTCCCACGTCTTGCACGCTTCCCGTTTCAACGACGTCCATGCCCCGATTGCGATCTACACGCGCTTCGCACCTCCGGAGATCGCGATGGAAAAGTACGTGCGCGCGGAGGCATTCGTGCGCGTCAACGAGCGCGGCGATTACGTCGCGACGGTGAAAGCGCCGCAGCTGCTCGCCTACGAAGGCACGCTCGCGTGGTGGCATCCCGCGGCCTGGAATCGCATGCTCGCGAACCGCCTCGAGCCGCACGCGCGCGACCACCCCGTCGAAGTCGCCCTCGCGCAGGCGCTGGTCCTCGGGCGCGGCGAGCGGCTCGACGACGCCCTCCGCGACAGCTACCGCGGCGGCGGCACGTATCACCTGCTGGTCTTCTCCGGGCTCCAGATCGCGTTCGCGGCCGGGATACTCGCGGCGCTACTGCGCTGGCTGCACCGGCCGCGCGCCTCCGACTGGCTGCTGCTGGCGTTCTCGATTCTGGCGCCGCTGTTCATCGGCCTGACGTCGTCTGTCGCACGCGCGAGCATCGGCATCGGGCTCTACGCGCTCTCGCGGATTCTCAAACGTCCCACCTCGCTCGAGAACCTCTGGTGCGTCGCCGCGATCGTGCAGCTCATCATCGCGCCGCATGACCTCACCGACGCCGCCTTTCATCTGACCTACGCCGGCGCGGGCGCGCTGCTGTTCATCGGCCGCTGTCCCGCGAAATGGCGCTGGCTCGCGTCGATCGTCGCCGCCGAGATCGTGATGACGCCGATCGTGCTCTTTCACTTTCACCAGTACGCGTTGGGCGGCGCGCCTCTCACGATCCTCATGTCGCCGCTGGTCTTCGCGATGCTGGTCGTCTCCGCACTCGCCTGCGCCTTTCCGTGTGCCGCCCTCTTCGCGCTCATCGGTGCCCTGCACGACGTCTGTGCGTTCCTCAATCGCTTCGGCGCCTCCGGCTTCTTCACCGCGCCGCCGCTCGCCGTGCTGGTCACCGGCGGCATCGCCGCGCTACTCGCGATCGCGCTCCTGCGCGGCCGGCGGCGCGCCGTCGCCATCGCGCTGGCGATGCTGATTCCCAGCGCCGCCGCGATGATCGCGTTCCGGCGCGAGCGCGCGGTCGAGCATCCGCGGGTGACGTTCCTCGACGTCGGCCAGGGCGACGCGATCGCCATTCGCTCCGGCAACCGCGCCGTGCTCGTCGACGGCGGCCCGAACAAGCGCATCGTGCCGCTCCTCGTCGACCGCGGCATCCGCCGGCTCGACGCGGTGATCCTCACGCACGCGCATCCCGATCACTGCGAGGGTCTCGTCGAAGTGATCGAGCATCTCGACGTCCGCTCGGTCTGGATCTCGCCGCGGCGCTTTCGCGGCGATTGCGCGGCGAAGCTGCTCGAAGTCACGGCCGCGCCGATCCATCTCATTCGCGAAGGCGACACGCTGACGCTCGATGACGTCCGCTTCACCGCGTTCGTGGGCGGATACACGTTCCGCCGCTCGAAGGAGAACAACGCCTCGGTGGTCCTGCGCCTGGATATCGGTCTCGGCAAGGGCAAAAGACGCGTGCTGCTCACCGGCGACATCGAGCGCGAGGCGGAGCTCGACTTCGCCGACCGCGACCTGCGCGCCGACGTCCTGAAGGTCGCGCATCACGGCAGCAAGAGCTCGACGGCGCCCTCGTTCCTGGAGGCGGTCGCGCCGCGCATCGCCGTCATCTCCTGCGGCCGGCGCAATCTCTTCGGCCACCCGCATCCGTCCGTCCTGCAGACGCTCGCCGACGCGCGCGTCCGCACGTGGCGCACGGATCGCGACGGCACGATCGACCTCGAGATTCGTAACGAAAAGCTGTACGTGACGGCGCGGATGCCGCCGCTATGATCACGACCCATGAAACGCGTCCTCATCCTCGCTCTGGCGCTGTTGTCGTTCCCGCTGACCGCGGAAGAGAAGCTCCGGCTCGATGTCGACACGATCATGCGCGGGCCCGGCCTCGCGGGTTACGCACCGAAAGCGGTGCGCTGGTCGCGCGACGGAAAGCTCGTCTACTTCGAATGGAAGCAGTTCAGCGACCCGGTCGTGAAGGACTTCGACACCTACGTCGCGGGCCGCGACGGCAAGGGACTGCGGAAGCTCTCCGAGGAGGAGAAGAAGAACGCGCCACCGCTGAGCGCGAACTTCACCCGCGACCGGAAGTTCGCCGTCTACACCGACGGCGGCGACGTCTTTCTCTACGACGCCGTGGCGAAGAAGCGCCGCGCCCTGACCGACACGATCGACACCGAGTCGGATCCGCGATTCACCAGGGACGAGCAGCGCGTGGCGTTCGTGCGCGGCAACAACCTCTACGTGCTCTCGCTGCGCGATGGCGGGATCGTACAGATGACGAACATCGTCCCGGCCGACGCCAAAGGACCGAACGTTTCGCTCTTCGACGACGAGAACAAAGACAAGACCGACAGCCAGAAGTGGGTGGCCGAAGAGGCGAAGAAACTGAGCGACGTCGTCGCGCGGCGCGCGGCGAAGAAAAAAGAGGATGACGCCAAGACGAAGGCCGAGATCCAATTCGCGCCGCTGAAGCTGAAGAAGGGCGAGTCGATCGGCGACCTGCAGCTCACGCCCGACGAGAAATTCGTCATCGCCTTCGTCAACGTCGAATCGGAAGACGGCAAGCGCGCCATCGTGCCGAACTACGTGACCGACACCGGATACACCGCCGACATTCCGGCGCGGCGCAAGGTCGGCGACGCCCAACCCGCAACTCGCGTGGCGAGCATCTCCGCCACCGACGGAAAGGTGCAGTGGCTGAAGCACGGGCTTCCCAAAACCGAGCCGGAGGTGAAGTCGGAGGAGGAGCAGAAAACCGAGACCAGCGAAAAGAAAGACGCGAAAGAGCCGCCCGAGCGCGACGTCGAGTTGCAGCCGCTGCTCTGGTCCGACGACGGCACGAAGGCGGTGCTTCCGGTGCGCGCCGCCGACAACAAGGACGTCTGGTTCCTGGCGTTCGATCCGGCCACGGCGAAGGGGACGACGATCTATCACGAGCACGACGATGCCTGGGTCTCGTGGGGATTCGCCGACCTCGCCGGCTTCGTCCCGGGCTCGCACACGATCTGGTTCACGAGCGAGCGTGACGGCTGGATGCACCTCTACACCCTCCCGGCTGACGGCGGCGAGCCGAAGGCGCTCACCAGCGGCAAGTACGAGGTCGACTCCGTCCGCGTCTCGGAAGACAAGAAGAGCTTCTACCTCACCACGAGCAGGGAATCACTGTTCGAGCGGCATCTTTACCGGATGCCGATCTCCGGCGGTGAAATCACGAAGCTGACCGCGGCCGCGGGATGGCACGACGCGATTCCGTCGCCCGACGGCAAGACCTTCGCCGACGTCTACTCCTACACGAACAAACCGTGGGAGCTGTACATCGGAACGACACGCGTCACGACCTCGCCCGCGCCGGAGTTCGCGACCTATCCGTGGCTCGACGTGCCGATCGCTCATTTCACCGCGCGCGACGGCGTCTCCGTTCCCGCCCGCATCTACAAGCCGGCCAACTGGAGCGGCGGGCCGGCGGTGATCTTCGTGCACGGCGCGGGATATCTGCAGAACGTGCATCGCGCCTGGTCCAACTACTTCCGCGAGTACATGTTTCATCACCTCCTGATGGAGCGCGGATACCTGGTGCTCGACATCGATTACCGCGCCTCCGCCGGCTACGGCCGCGATTGGCGGACGGCGATCTACCGCCACATGGGAGGCGTCGATCTGGACGACCACATCGACGCGGCGCGTTGGCTCGTGCGCGAGCACCAGGCCGACGCGAAACGCCTCGGCATTTACGGCGGCAGCTACGGCGGCTTCATCACGCTGATGGCGATGTTCAACGCGCCCGATGTCTTCGCCGCCGGAGCGGCGCTGCGGCCGGTCACCGACTGGGCGCACTACAACCACGGCTACACCGGGAACATCCTCAATACGCCGCAGAAAGATCCGGTGGCCTACCGCCAGTCTTCGCCGATCTACTTCGCGCAAGGATTGAAAGGCGCGCTGCTGATCTGTCACGGCATGATCGACGTCAACGTCCACTACCAGGACAGCGTGCGCCTCGCCCAGCGCCTGATCGAGTTGCGCAAGGAAAACTGGGAGCTGGCCGGCTATCCGCTCGAAGACCATTCGTTCGTCGAGCCGACGAGCTGGGCCGACGAGTACAAGAGAGTGCTCGCGCTGTTCGAACGGGAGCTGAAATAGACGGATTCGCGCGAAGGAGCTACAGTGAAACCGAACGCGCATGTCTGCCACACTGCTGCGGCTCGGCCTCTGGGTGATGATCCTCGCGCTGGCTCTGTACGTCATCGACGAGACTTATCCCGATGAGCCGATCGGCGAAGTGATCTCCACGAGCATGCTCACGCAGGTCATGATCGTCGCCGCCGGCGCGATCATCGCCGGCTTCGTCCTGCGCATCCTCGGCAAGGGTGCCGCGGTGGTCACCAAGAACCGCTGCCGGGTCTGCAGGACTCCGATTCCGCCGGGCGCCATCTATTGTCGGGCGCATTTGCGCAATATACTGCACGACGAAGACGACCGTACGCACAATACGCGCATCCGCCGGTGACGAGCCACCCCGCGAAACTGATCGTGATCGCCGGCCCGACCGGCACCGGTAAATCGGATCTCGCGCTCCGCCTCGCCACCACCCTCGGCGGCGAGATCGTCAACTACGATTCCGTCCAGATTTACAGGGGATTCGACATCGGCAGCGCGAAACCGGGCGCCGAGGAGCGCAGGATCGTGCCGCATCACCTTTACGACATCGTCGATGCCGATCAGGAATTCAACGCCGCCGATTACGCAAGAGTCGCTCGCGACGTGTGCAGTAAAGTGCGCATGTCGATCCTCGCAGGAGGGACGTTCTTCTATCTCCGGGCGCTCCTGAGCGGGCTGCCGGCGATGCCGGGGCGCGACGAAGCCGTGCGCACCCGACTCCGAGCGATCGCGAGCAAGCCTCGCGGCGCGGCGCGGCTGCATCGCTGGCTATCGAGAATCGATCCCCCGAGTGGTAATAAGATCGCCCCGGGTGACCGGCATCGCGTGGAACGAGCGTTGGAAGTGTGGCTGGCCGGCGGAAAGCCGATCTCGAGCTGGGAGCGCGGCGGCCCTGAGGCGCCGCCCGAGCTGCCGTCGATCAAGATCGCGCTCACGCTCGAGCGCGCCCGTCTCAACGAGATTCTCGACGCCCGCGTCGACGCGATGTACGCCGCCGGTCTCGTCGAGGAGACCCGCGCCCTGCTGGAGCGTTTCCCCGCCACCGCCCGCCCGTTCGGCACGATCGGCTACAAGGAGGCGGCGGCGATGGTGCGCGGCGAGCTGGCGCCGGAGGCTGCGATCGCCGAAACCAAACGCCGCACGCGCGCGTACGCAAAGCGGCAGATGACATGGCTGCGCTCGGAGCGAAACGTGCACTGGCTCGACGCGGCTGACAAAGAAAAGACTTTCGCCGCGGCAGTGCGGCTGATCGAGGTAGAGCGTTGACGTTTCGGTTGCTGGGTTGCTGGGTTGCTGGGTTGCTGATTCTTGCGGCATGTACGCCGGCCGTCACACCGCCTCCCGCGGTGACGCCGCAAGGCGAGGATCGCTATCTCGTCGATCCGCGGCTCGGATACGCGGCCGCACCCGATCTGCAGACCGATCGCAAGTTCGAGACGGCGTGGCGATTCGCGATCGCGGGAAACGAGACCGAGGCGCGGCGGCTGCTGAGCGAGATCCGGATGAAGGATCCCGCGTACGCGCCGGCGTCGCTGGCCTCCGCGGCGCTCGACATTCGCGCGGGACGTTTCAACGACGCACTCGCGATCGTCAGGAAATTCGACACCACCGCCGCCCGCGTCTACGAAGCGGAGATCGCGTTCCGCGAAAACGAAACACGCCGCGCGTACGACCTCTATCGCGCCATCGCCGCGCAGCCCGGCGCGCCTCCGACCGCGGCCGAGCGCATCGCGCAGCTCGAGAACACGCTTTACGAACAGTTGCTCGCATCCGCGCAGAGCGCGCAGGACGCGCAGGCGATCGCGCTGCTGCGCGAGGCGCTGACGTTCAAGCCCGCGGCGGTCGAGCCGCGCATTCTGCTCGCGGGCAAGCTCGTCGGGCAGCGCAACTTCGACGAGGCCCGGCGCGAGCTCGATCCGCTCCTGAGCGGCAGCGAAGTCGATCGCGCCGAGGTGCAGGAACTGCTGGCGGAGATCGACATCGGACGCGGGCGGTATCAGGAGGCGATCGTCCGCTACGACCGCCTCGCGCGGCGAACGAAAGAGCCTCGCTACGAGCGGCGCCTCGACGAGATCAAGACCGAATGGAGCATGGCCAACATGCCGGCGCACTATCGCCAGGCGCTGGAGAGTCCCGCGATCACGCGCGCCGATCTGGCCGTGCTGCTCTACTGGACCGTGCCGTCGATCCGCTTCGCCCGCAACCTCGGCAGCCCGCCCATCGCCGTCGACATCGAAGACGTCGCCGGACGCGACGAGATGATCCGCGCCATCGCCATCGGCCTCTTCGACGTCGATCCCGTCACGCGCCGCGTCGGCCCCTTCCGCACCGTGACCGCCGAACGCCTCTCGCGCCATCTCACACGCGTCCTCCAGCTCCGTGGCGCCGCCTGCGCGCGCGGTGCGACCAATGTCCTCGGCGCGTGCGGCGTCACCGATCCGTTCGCGACCCTTCCGGCCGACGCCCCAGTGACCGGCCGGGACGCGCAGAAGTTGTTAGAGCAAGTTGCGAAGCAACTCTAGGAGTGCGGCAGCGTTCGCTGCCGCTCTGAGAGCGGCGGCCTTGCCGCCGCACTCCTAGAACAAGGTCAGCCGCGGCAAACCGTATCGCTCGCGTACGAGGCGCCGTAAATGAGCTTCCTCGGCACGCGCGTTTCCGTCGGCCGCATGCGCTGCTTCGGCACGAATGTCGTCCGTCGCGAGAGCCATCGCCAGCTCGTGCTCGAGATCGATCAGTCTTTCCTCGATCCTCGGCACGCTCTTCTCGCTCGCCAGCTCGCGCACCCGCGGCGCGAACGAAGGCGCGGTGGTCTCCAGGGCATCGGCGAGCGCATTCAGCGCCGGCTCGGCGCCCTCCTCCGGCACCGTCTCCGACGCGCCGATCTGCAGCTCGCGGCGCTCCTTCCACAGCTCCACCACCGCGTGGCGGCAGTAACTGAGGCTGTTCACCTTCTTCTGCCGCTCGGCCGCTTTGTCGAACACCGAGTCGATCGCCTCGATCACCACCGGCAGAGGAATCGCCTCCTCGGCCCACTTCTTCATCAGCGCCCAATCCTTCGCGTTCAGGATGAACGGCGTGCCGCGGCGCTCGGCGAAATGCGATTCGATCTCCTGGAAATACTCGTCGGACACGGCCGTCGAACCGTAGCATGATCGGCTACAATCTCGGCTCAACTCCGGAGTCCTTGGTATGGAATCGGTCCCGCCTCGCGCGGAAGTCACTGTCTACTCACCGCTGTTTTCGCCCTTCCGCCACACGCTCGAAGGGGCGGCTGTGTCCATTGGACGCGCTTCCGACTGCTCGATTCCGATCAAGGACCGTTACCTCTCGCGCAAACACGCCGAGATCATCGCCATCGGCGCGACCTGGGTCCTGAAAGACCTCGGCAGCGCGAACGGCACCTATCTCAACGGCACGCGCGTCGAGCGCGACGAGACGCTCAAACCCGGCGACCGTATCCGCCTCGGCGACACGGAAATCGTCTTCGAGGCATCCGAGCGCAACACCGACCGCTTCATCGCCGTCGCCGAGTCGAAAGCCAGCGCCACCATCGCCATTCCGGTCCACGAGATCACCGACCGCCCCGAGGCCGTCGACATCGCCCGGCTGCAGACGCTGACGCTTCTCGCGCGCGAGCTGATCGAAGACCGTCCGATGGACGAGCTGTTCGGCTTCATCGTCGACCGCGTGATGGAGCACCTCCATCCCTCGCGCGCCGCGATCGCGCTGCTCGCGCCGGACGGCAAGTCGTTCACCAAAACCGAAGTGCGGCGCCAGGACAAGAACGACTCCACCGAGTTGACGATCAGCCACACGCTGCTCAACGACATCGTCGAGGAGAAGAAGGCGCTGGCGTTCATGGACGTCAGCGTCGACGACAAACTGAGCCGCGCGCAGTCGATCATCATGCAGGGCATCCACTCGATCCTCTGCGCGCCGCTGATGATCGGCAACGCCGTCGTCGGCGTGCTCTACGTCGACTACCTCTTCACGCAGCGCTCGATCACCGAGGACGACGTGCGCCTCGTCGCGCAGATCGGGCGATTCGCCGCGATCAAGCTCGAGACCACCCGCCTCCGAGAAGATGCGATCCAGAAGCGGATCATGGACGAGGAGCTGAAGACCGCGTCCAACATCCAGCGCCGCCTGCTCCCCGCCGCGCCGAGCGGCATTCCCGGCTACACCTTCGTCGGCCGCAACCAGCCGAGCCGCGTCGTCAGCGGCGACTACTACGACTTCGCGATCCGTCCCAACGGCAAGGTCTACTTCGTCATCGGCGACGTCAGCGGCAAGGGCGTGACCGCGGGCCTGATGATGGCCGGCCTCCAGGTCGCGTTCCGCATCTTCTCGAAGACCGATCCCGATCCGGCGACGCTGGTGACCCAGCTCAATCTCGCGCTGAAGGAAAACCTTCCGCAATCGAAATTCGTGACGCTGTTTCTCGGCCGTCTCGACACGAAGAGCGGCGTGGTCGAGTATGTGAATGCCGGCCACACGCCGCCGCTCTGGCTGCGCAAGAGCGAGTTGCTGGAGATGACGGACAGCGACCTGCTCCTCGGCGTCGTGACGCGCGCCGAGTTCGTGAACCGGAAGCTGCAGCTCGACCCGGGCGACTCGCTGATCCTCTTCACCGACGGACTGAGCGAGGCCCGCAACGCCGCCGACACCGACCTCGGCTCGAACCTGCCCCTCGGCTCGATGCACGGCGCCGACGCGGAGCTGATCGCGCGCGCGGTCAACGAGGCCGTGATCGCGCACGTCGGCGACGCCGAGAACCTCGACGACGACGTCACGCTGGTCATCGTCAGCCGCGCGTTGTAGCAGCGTCCTTCATCACTTCTTCATCGGCGCTCCCTACGCTGCGCGCCATGAAGAAACTGATTCTCTTTTTTCTCCTCACCACCACCGCCGCGTTCGCCCAGGCGCCCGGCGAAGAGCGGGCCATGGGCTGGTTCGCCGCGTTCAACAGCGGCAGCTTCGAGCAGATGGAGACCTTCGTCCGGGAGAACTACACGCCCGAGGCGCAGCAGCGCAGCAGCAACGGCCGGCGCGAGCGGTTCGACCAGCTGCGCGGCACGCACGGCAATCTCGAGCCGGTCAACGTGCGCGCGTCCGCGGACGGCCTGCAGATCGAGGCGAAGTCGAAGAACGGCGAGACGCTTTCGTTCCGGTTCCAGATCGATCCCGCCCCGCCGCATCTCATCGCCGGAGTCGGGATCCAGATCGGCGGCCCGGGCCCGGATGAAGAGCGTGGGCCGAAACTCCCGCCGCTGACGATTCCGAAGAACGCCACCCGCGACCAGGTCGCGAAAACGCTCGACGCCTACGTTCGCCAGTTCGCCGATCGCGACCAGTTCGCCGGCTCCGTGCTCGCCGCGAAAAACGGCGAGGTGCTTTTCGAGAATGCGTACGGTCTCGCCAGCCGCCGCTGGAACGTGCCGAACAAGATGACCACGCGATTCGACGTCGGCTCGATCACCAAAGACTTCACCAGGCTCGCGGTCGCTCAGCTCGTCCAGGCCGGAAAGCTGAAGCTCGACGCGCCGGTGATCACCTATCTGCCCGATTATCCGAACAAAGACTTCGCGCAGAAGGCGACGGTCGAGCAGCTCGTGAGACACACGTCCGGACTCGGCGACATCTTCACGAAGCGCTTCTGGGACTCGAACACGATGCGCTTTCGCACGCCGCGCGACTTCATCGAGTTCTTCGGCAACGACCCGCTGCAATTCGAGCCCGGAAAGGGGCAGCGCTATTCGAACTACGGTTACGTCGTCCTCGGCGCGATCATCGAGGCCGCCTCGGGTGAGAGCTATTACGACTACGTGCAGAAGCACATCTTCGACGCCGTGCCGATGCGCGGAACGGGCTTTTTCGAGCTACGCAAACCCCTTCCCGACGTCGCCCAGGGACACACGCGCCAGCTTCCCGACGGAACGAAGAGCGGCGAATGGATGGAAACGCGCGGTGAATTCGTGCGCGGAATCCCGGCCGGATTGAGCTTCTCGCCCGCGCGCGACCTGATGCTGTTCGATCGCGCGATGCGCGCAGGAAAACTCGTGAACGACGCCGGCACGCGCTGGTACTACGGCGGAGACCCGAAGGGTTCCGACGTCGGCGCCGGCGGACATCCCGGCTGCAACGCGGGCGTCGCCAGCGACGGCACGTGGACCGTGGTCGTCCTCGCGAACATCGATCCGCCGATCGCCGAGAACCTCGCGGAGCACATTTACAACGCGTTTACTCGCTGATTCCCTCTTGCTCGAGCCACGCGTGAATCGCACGCGTGGCTTGATCGTTTTTGAAGTTGAAGAACGCGCGCTGCACGCGCAGGTCCTCGGCGATCGCCGCGCGGAACGCCTGCGGATCCTCGATCAGCCGCGCGAGCTGATCTCGCATCGCCGAGCCCTCCAGCCTCTCCACGAAGAGGAACCGGTCCTCGGTCTCGCTCTCCGGCGTGCGCGTGGGAATCCGGCGGAAGCGCGACGCGTCGCCGGGCGGCTCGGCCTCGAGCGGCAGATCGAGGATGTCGCCGCTCTCGAGGTCGAGGTAATGCGCGAGCGCGACGCCGAGGTACGCGACTTGTAAGCCGTCCAGATCGAGCATGGTTCGCTCGATGATATCTTCGATCCAATGACGCGCCTGCAGTCCAGCATCGACATCGACCGCGTCTCCACGCGCGAGATCGTGCGCATCATCCAGGAACAGGACGCGCTGGTGGCATCCGCCGTCGCGGCGCAGGGCGACCGCATCGCGCATGCGATCGACGAGATCACCGAGCGCCTGCGGCACGGCGGACGCCTCTTCTACGCCGGCGCCGGGACGAGCGGCCGCATCGCCATGCTCGACGCCTCGGAGATCCCGCCGACATATGGAGTGGATGTCGTGCGCGTGATCATCGCCGGCGGCGAGCGCGCGTTTTTCGCGGCGGCCGAAGGCGCCGAAGACGACGAAGAGGCGGCCATCGAGATCGTCGGGCGCGAGGTGAAGGCCGACGACGCGCTGGTCGGCATCGCCGCCTCGGGCACGACGCCGTTCACGGTCGCGGCGGCGCGCAAGGCCAACATGCTCGGCGCGCTCACGGTCGGGCTCACCTCCGCGCCCAACTCGCCGCTCGCGCGCGACGTCGACATCCCGATCGTCGTCGAGACCGGCGCCGAGGTGATCATGGGATCATCGCGAATGAAGAGCGGGACCGCGCAGAAGATGGTCCTCAACACGATCTCCACCGGCGTCATGATCCGCCTCGGACGCGTCTACTCGAACCTGATGATCGACATGCCCGCCACGAACGAGAAGCTGCGCCATCGCGCCGTCACGATGGTCGAGCTCGCGGCCGGCGTCCCGCGCGCCGCCGCGGCGCAGGCGATCCGCGAGGCCGGCGGAAACGTGCGGCTGGCGAGCGTGATCGCGAAGAAGAAAGTGGACGCGGACGGGGCGCGGCGGCTTCTCGAAGAACGCTCATTGCGGGAGGTCCTGGAGTCGTGAACCGCCTCGAGCGGCTGATGGAGATCGCGAAGAAGAAGACGCGGGTCGTCGTCGGCCTCATGTCCGGCACTTCCGTCGACGCCATCGACGCCGTCCTCGTGCGCATTACCGGCGACGGCCATACGCACGCGGTCATGGAGAAGCTGCGCTTCGACAGCTTCCCCTTCCCCGACGACATCCGCACGCGCGTGAAGACGCTCTTCGATCCGAACAAGGCCCACATCGACGAGATCTGCACGCTCGACTTCATCGTCGGCGAGATGTTCGCGCTCGCGGTCAACCGCGTCATCGCCGACGCGGGCATGACCAACGACGAAGTCGACCTGATCGCGGCGCCGGGACAGACCATCTGGCATCACCCGCGCCCGGCGACGTTCCAGTGGCTCGACAACCCGATCGCCACGCGCGGCACGCTCGCCATCGGCCAGGCCGCGGTGATCGCGGAGCGCACCGGCATCATCACCATCGGCGACCTGCGCGTGCGCGACGTCGCCGCGGGCGGCCACGGCGCGCCACTGGTCGCGTACTTCGACTGGGCACAGCTCCGGCATCCGAAGCGAGCGCGCTGCATGCAGAACATCGGCGGGATCGCGAACGTGACCTACGTCCCGCCGCGCGCGACGCTCAACGACGTGATGGCGTTCGACACCGGGCCCGGCAACATGGTCATCGACGAGCTGGTCTTCATCCTCAGCGACGCGCAGGAGTCGTTCGACCGCGACGGCGAGCGCTCCGCGCGCGGAAGCGTCCGCGAGGACGTGCTGGCGTGGGCGCTCGACGAGCCGTACTTCGCTCTCGATCCGCCGAAGACCACCGGGCGCGAGCGATTCGGACGGCAGTTCGCGCGGCGCATGATCGAGAAGTTTCCCGGCGCATCGCCCGACGATCTCGTCGCCACCGCAACGACGCTGACCGTGGAGACCATCGCCCGAGCGTACGAGCGCTGGATCTTCCCGCTCGGTCCGGTCGACGACGTCATCGTCGCCGGCGGCGGCGCGAAGAATCCGGTGCTGCTGCAGCTCTTGCGCGAGCGCCTGCCGCAGTCGACGGTCGAGGTCTACGAGCACCTCGAGGCGAAGGAGGCGATGGCCATGGCGCTGATCGCGAACGACTCGCTCCTCGGCCTCCACACCAACGTCGCCAGCGCCACCGGCGCGCAACCGACGATTCTGGGCAAGATCAACTTATGAGGCAGCTGCACGGCCGCGCGTACGTCGACGGCGCGATTCGCGACGACATCCTGGTCAGCTTCGAGGATGGCGTGCTGGTCGACGTCGCACAGACCGCGCGCGTTCCCGCGGAGGCCGAGCGCGTGCGCGAGCTGCTCGTGCCCGGCTTCATCGACGTGCACGTGCACGGCGGCGACGGCGCCGACTTCATGGACGCGCACGACGAGTCGACCGAGCGCATCCTCTCGTTTCACGCGCGCCACGGCACGACCGCGCTCGCGGCGACGACGCTCTCGGCGTCGCGCGGCGATCTGCAGAACGCGGTCGAGTCGCTGGCGCGGGCGTCGTGCGAGAACGGCGCGGAGATCGTGGCCATCCATCTCGAGGGGCCGTTCATCAATCCCGACCGCGCCGGCGCGCAGGATCGCGCATCGATCCGCACCGCGGACATTCATGAGCTCTCGGCGCTCATCGCCGAGGCGCCGCGGATGCGCTGGATGGTCACGGTGGCGCCGGAGGTCGAAGGCGCGCGGGCGCTGATCGAGCATTTTCGCGAGCGGGTGCTCTTCGCCATCGGCCACACCGCCGCCGATCACGCGCTGGCCGTCGCGGCGCTCGAATGGGGCGCATCGCATTTCACGCATCTCTACAACGCCATGACCGGGCTGCATCACCGCGATCCCGGCGTCGTCGGCGCGGCGCTGACATCCGTCGACGCGACCGCGGAGTTGATCGCCGACGGCGTGCACGTCCATCCGGCCGCGCTGCGCGTGGCGGTGACGGCGATGCCGCATCGCATCGCGCTCGTCACCGACGCCATGCGCGCCTGCGGCCTCGCCGACGGGAGCTACAAGCTCTACGACTACGACGTCACCGTCGCCGACGGCGCCGCGCGCCTCGCCGACGGCACCCTGGCCGGAAGTGTGCTCACCACCGGAAACGCGGTGAAGAACATGGTCGAGCTGGCGGGACTGCCGATCGAAACCGTGATTCCCCTGGCGACCGAAGTGCCGGCGCGCATTGCGGCGGTGGCGGACCGTAAGGGAAAGATCGAGATGCGGTACGACGCGGACCTCGTGCTGCTGTCGGAGAGATTTGAGGTCGAGAGAGTATGGATTCGGGGTAAGGAGGCAGAACGATGAACGATGAACGATGAACGATGAATTATGAAACGGCTCATTCATGATTCATCGCTCATCGTTCATCGTTCATCGCTCATCGTTCACGTTGCACTGGCAAACATTCGACTCCAGCGATCAACTAGCCGATCACGCTGCAAGCCTTCTCCTCACCGCCATCCAGCACGACCCCCGCATCGTGCTCGGCCTTCCCACCGGCCGCACTCCCATCGGCATGTACGAGCGCGTCGTGAGCGAATGCTCCCGCGAGTACCGCTGCTTCCGCGACGTCTCCACGTTCAACCTAGACGAATACGCCGGCGTACCGCGCGATCACCCCGGCAGCTATTACACCTACATGCGACGGCACCTCTTCGACCACGTCGACATCGATCCGAAGAACGCGCACATCCCCGACGGCAAAGCGCCCGATCTCGACGCGGAGTGCGCGCGCTACGAGGACGCGATCCGCGAGGCCGGCGGTCTCTCTGTCACCTTGCTCGGCCTCGGGCGCAACGGTCACATCGGCTTCAACGAGCCCGGCACGCCGTTCGACGCCCGCACGCGCGTGGTCGAGCTCACGCCCTCGACGCGCGCCGCGAACGCCGAGTTCTTCCCCGACGGCAACGTTCCCTCCCGCGCGATCACGATGGGCATCGCCACGATCCTCGAGTCGCGCGCGATCGTCCTCCTCGCCGCGGGCGCCGGAAAACGCGAGGCCATCGAGCGCCTGCGCTCCGGCGTCATCGACCAGGCCTTTCCGGCATCGGCGCTCTGGAAACACGCGAACGTCAGCGTGCTGCACGCTTCTTGCTGATGAGCGCCGCGTGCGCCGTCTCAGAAAAATCGGGGCAGTCATCGCGGCGATCGTGCTGATCGGAGTCGCCTACCGCGTCCTGGGCGTGTACCGCTTCAAGGCCGGCGAATGCACGGCGCGGCCGCCGCGGCGTTTCGCGAACACGTATCCGAAGCGGCTGGTCGTGATGACCTACAACATCGAAGGACACGCCTCGCTCCTCAAGCCGCATCACATCGAAGAGATCGCGGCGACGATCAACCGCAACCATCCGGACGTCGTCGGGCTCAACGAAGTGCACCGCAACACGTGGCAGTCGCGCTTCGGCGATCACACGCAGCAGCTCGCGAAGCTCACCGGAATGAACGTCGCCTTCGGACGCAGCTACCGGTTCGCGGGCGGCGACTTCGGCAACGCCGTGCTCACGCGCGGCCAGATCCTCTCGACCGAAGTCCACGAGATGCCCGGCATCGGCGAGCCGCGCACGCTGCTCGAGTCCATCGTCCGCGTCAATGGCGGCACGATCGACTTCTACGTCGGCCACACCTCGGCATGGGCAACGCTCAACGCCAAGGTGCGGGACCTGCAGTTGCAGTGCATGAACCACCACGTCAACGCCAGCGGTTTTCCCTACATCCTCGTCGGAGACCTGAACGCGGCGCCGGACAGCGACGAGGTGACGAAGTTCCTCGACGTCAACACGCTGAAATTCGCCGGCGATCCGAAGGTTCCCAGCCACAAGCTGATGGAGCAGCGGCTCGACTACATCCTCACCGACCCGGGATGGCAGGTGCTCTCGGCGCGCGTGCTCGATGAGGGACCCTCCGACCACCGTCCCGTCGTCGCGGAGCTCGCACACCAGTGAAAAAACAGGACAAAAGCGTTCGCCACTTCGAGACCGTCCGCGGGACGACCTACGTACGTGTGCCGCTGATGCTGTTCATCGGCGGCGTGCTCGCGCTGGTGCTGCTGGTCCTCGTGCTGTGGTCGGTCAAACGCAAACAGGACGCGGTACTGAGCGTGACCTCGCCGCCCGAAGTGAAGCTGCTCATCCCGTCGGTGGTCGGACTCACGCAGTCGACGCTCGACCAGGGCAACAGCGTCGAGATCCTGCAGAACGGCAACGGATTCTTCCCGCCGATCATGCGCGACATCGCCGCGGCGCGCGAGAGCATTCACATCGAGACCTACATCTGGAGCGAGAGCGCGCTCGGAACGCAGCTCGCGACCCTCCTCGCGGCGAAAGCGAAACAAGGCGTCGAAGTGCGCGTCCTCGTCGACGCCTCGGGCGGACGCGACCTCAAAGGCGATCTCGAGAAGATGCTCGAGCAGTCGGGCGCGAAGGTCGCGCATTTCCACCCCATCCGCATCAGCAATCTCGGGCGCCTCAACAATCGCGATCACCGCAAGCTGGTCATCATCGACGGCCGCATCGGCTATATCGGCGGCCACGGCGTCTCCGACAACTGGACCGGCAACGCCCAGGACAAAGAACACTGGCGGGACACAGGCCTGCGCATGATGGGCCCAATCGTCAACCGCCTGCAGGCCTGCTTCTCCGAGAACTGGATCGAAGAGACCGGCGAGATCCCGGCCGGCGACAAATACTTCCCCCACCTCCCGCAGGCCGGCAACACCGCCGTGCACGTAGCCTACACGTCGCCGAGCGGCAGCATGTCGTCGGTGCGGATCCTCTACTACCTGGCGATCAAGTCGGCGCGCCGCGAGATCATCATTCAGAACCCGTATCTGCTTCCCGACTCCGAGGCGATCGACGCATTGGAGGACGCCGTGAAGCGCGGCGTGGACGTGCGGATCATGACGCCGGCCGACACGGCCACAGACAGCGCCTTCGTGCAGCACGCCAGTCATCACCACTTCGGCACGCTGCTCAAGCGGGGCGTGAAGATGTACGAGTACCAGCCCACGCTGCTGCATCAGAAGATCATCGTCGTCGACGGCATCTGGTCGTCGGTCGGCTCGACGAATTTCGACGAGCGCTCGTTCCAGCTCAACGACGAGGTGAACATCGGCGTGCTCGACGCCGGCATCGCCGCGCAGCTCAGGGCCGCGTTCAAGAACGACCTCCGCTTCGCGAAGGAGCGGCACTTCGACGAGTGGCAACACCGCTCGCTATGGCACAAGTTCATCGACGGGCTGGCATACTTGGGGCACGCGCAGTTGTGATTCGTAATGGCAACGCTCCCCGTGGAAGGCCGCTGGTCGCTCCGGGCGCTCTCGGAAGACGACGTCAAGGGCGCGCTGGAGTTTCTGCAGCGCGACCCGCTGATCAACGTCTATCTGATCTCGCGGCTGATTGAAGAGCGCAGCCTCGCGGCGACGCAGATCGTGGTGGTCCGCTTCAACGGCGCGATCGTGCTGGTGGTCTCGCTGGCGACGAACATCGTGCTGGCCGGCGATCCGTCGATCTCAGGCGATCTCACCGAGACCGCGGTGATGCTCATCGCCGACCGCATCCTCACGCGCATGCTGCCGGTGCGCGCGATCATCTCGCCGTCGCATCTCGTCGAGGCGCTCTGGAATCAGCTGCGGGTGCGCCTCGATCCGCCGACGGTCGTCCGTCTCAATCAGCCGATCTACGCGATCCGCCGCCGCTTCGACTACCCCGACCTCGGCGAGGCGCGCTACTCCACGCTGCGCGATCTCGACCAGCTCGTGCCGGCCTGCGCGGCGATGCATCGCGAAGAGGTGGGAATCGATCCGATGGAGCGCGACGCCGCCGGCTACCGCGAGCGCATCCGCGAGCTGATCGAGAAGAAGCGCTCGGTGGTCCGCGTCGCCGACAACCGCATCGTCTCGAAGTGCGAGTACTCGGCGGTCACGAACGACGCCGTGCAGCTGATGGGTGTCTGGACCGACCCCCGCCACCGCCGCCACGGACTGAGCCGCGAGCTGCTGCGGGAGGTCTGCGGCCACCTGTTCCGGCGCGGAAAGATCGTCACGCTGTTCGTGAACGACTTCAACCAGCCCGCGATCGCGCTCTACGAATCGCTCGGATTTCAGCGCATCGGGATGAATCGCGCTCTGATCTGGTGAACCGGCGCGGGCATTGCAAAATCAACAGGCGCGACTTGCATTTTGCGGCGCAATCGAAGTGCGGCGCGCCGGGCTGAGCTTCACGGTGCGGTCGGAGGTAGAAATGCCTGAGACTGGTGTAGTGAAGTGGTTCAACAACGACAAAGGCTACGGCTTCATCAAGCGCAATACGGGTGAAGACGTCTTCGTGCATCACTCTTCGATTCAGGCCTCGGGTTACCGGACCCTGAACGAAGGCGAGCGCGTGGAGTTCGACGTCAAGCAGGGACCGAAAGGACTGCAGGCCGAGAACGTCCGCCGGGCGGAGGCCGGAGGGCACGCGGAAGAAGAGGCCGTTTAGCCTACTCCTCGCTGGGCTGGGTGCGCGCGGCGAAAAACGCGCCGAGCGCGCCCCCCACCGCTACGGCAGGCAGCGCCTGACCGTATCCTTCGCGCGCGAGCAGCAGCGCTGCCACTCCGCCCGCGACAAAAATCAGCGTACGTAGAGAGAGGTCGAGAAGATCGTATCGCATAAAAATGGACCGGCGGTTGGACGCCACCGGGATACTTATTGTATCAGCCTCTACATCCGTTCCGGCACCGGAATTCCCAGCAGCTCCATCGCCCCCACCATCGTGCGCCGGAAAATCTCGGCCGTCACCGCGCGCCGCTGCCGCTCCGCGTCGTCCTTCTCCGGGAGGATCGGATACTTGTGGTAGAAGCTGTTGAACTTCTGGGCGAGCTCGAGCAGGTACTGCGTGATCACCGAAAGCTCCAGTGAGTCGACCGCGCGCCGGATCGCCGCGGGCAGCTCCGCGGACAACCGCACCAGCTCCCACATGTCGTCAGTCAGTCCCTGATTGAGCGTGAGGTCGTCGACCGCGCGCTCCTCGATCCGCGGATCGACGCCGCGCTCCTGCATCTTGCGGAAGATGTTCTGCACGCGGACGGTCGAGTACTGCAGGTACGGGCCCGAGTCGCCCTCGAAGCGCAGCGCCTCGTCGAAGTCGAAGGCGATGACTTTGTTGCGGCCGAAGCGAAGCATGAAGTAGCGCAGCGCGGCGATCGCGACCTGCCGTCCGATCTCGCCCGGATTGTCGATCTCGGACGCGTTCACCGTCACCGCTTCGGTCGCCTTCCGCTCCAGCTCATCGAGCAGATCGTCGGCCTTCACGCCAAATCCCTTGCGTCCCGACATCTCGACGTAAGGCCGCGACGCGTCTTCCTCCGAGACTTCCATCCCCAGCTGCTTCGCCGTCGTGGGCGTGAGCGCGACCATCTCGTACGAAAAATGAATCGACGCCTCGGCGGCCTTGTCTCCGCCGAGCTTGTGCACGCCTTCCTTCACGACCTTCTGCAGGTAGGCCTGGCGCGAGTCGATCACGTTCACCACGCGCGTCGCGCCGCCGAATTTCGGCGCGTCGGGATCGCCGTCGTCGCCGTGCGTCGTCTCCCACACGATGTGACCGTCCGGATAGGTCGAGAACTTCCGGAACTGAAACGTGCGGTCGAGGCGGCCGAGCTTCCACAGCTGATACGCGATGTCTTTGCCGGTATAGGTGACCGTGCCGTTCGAGCGCACGAGGATCTTGTCCGGCTCGGCCATGCCGGCGAACTCCTCCGACTCGTCGAGCTTCATCACCCAGCAGCCCTTGTGCTTCCCCTCGGTCTCCAGCACCAGCGCGCCCGACTCCTTCAGCAGCTCGAACGCGCGATCCCAGAAATGGAGGTGGATGATGTCGCTCTCCTTCGGCAGGAGGTCGTACTCGATGCCGAGGCGAAGCATGGTTGCGAGATGGCGGCGCACGATCGCCTTCGCGATCACCACCGCGAGGATCGCCGTATCGCCCTCCTGCTTTTCGATGCGGTGCAGTGTTTCCTTGCGCCACTCCATGGCCTCGGGATGGTCGGCGTAGTACTGCGCCATGCGCGAGTAGACGTCCCAGCAGACGTAGTCGAAGCGCGGATGCGTGGCGATGAGCTGCTCGACGTCGGCGAGGCTCTTCTTCTCGAGCCGCTCGAACGCCACCACGACGTCGGCGACCTGCACGCCGGTGTCGTCGATGTAGTTCTGCGTCTCGACGCGGTCGCCAAGCCACTTCGAGCAGCGGACGTACGTGTCGCCAAGCACCGCGTTGCGGAGATGGCCGATGTGCGCGGCCTTGTTCGGATTGATGTTGGTGTGCTCGACGATCACTCGGCTGCCGCTCGGCGGCGGCGATGACATGACCGTGCGGAAGTGCTGCGCCGCGAACGCGCCGCGGTCGAACCGGAAGTTCAGGTAGCCCGCGCCTTCGACCGAGACCGACGCCACGAACATCGGCAGTGTGAGTCCGTTCGCGAGCTGCTCGGCGATCTCGCGCGGCTTGCGCTTGAGCGCTTTCGCGAGCTCCAGCGCCACCGGCGTCGCCAGATCGCCCATGCTCAGCTTCGGCGGCGCCTGCAGCACGATGCGCTCGATCGGATGTCCGAACAGCGCGAGGATGCGTGACTTCAGGGTTTCGGTGAGTTGCTCGTTGATGGTTTCGAGAATCATTACGGCTCCACACAATGCGTGGTGTCGTTCCACAATTTCAGAATCCACCGCTCGCCCCGCCGCAGGAACACGTTCAGCGCGGCGTTGTCCTGCGCGAGGTGGCGCGACGTCTCGACCGGCGCGTTGAGCAGCAGCGTCGCGCCGATGCGGATGGCGGTGCCGTGCGCGACCACCACCGGGCGCGCGGAGTCGATGGCCGCGAACGCGCGCTCCATGCGCCGCCGCACGTCGTTGTGCGACTCGCCGTCGGGACACGGATAGTCGGGATCGGCGATCCAGCGGTGATAGAGCTCGAGATCGTTGCGGCGCACCGCGAGAAACGACTGCCCTTCCCAAGACCCGTAATTCATCTCGCGCAGATCGTCGAGCGTCTGTACGGTGAGTCCGGTGGAATCGGCGATCTCCTGCGCCGTCGACAGCGCGCGGCCGAGCGTCGACGAGTAGAGCGCGGTCGGCGCGTGCTTCGCGATGCGCTCCGCGAGCGCGCGCACCTGGCGGCGCCCCTTCTCGGAGAGGTCGCTGTCGTTCCAACCCTGCGTGATCCCGGCGACGTTCTGCAGTGTCTCGCCGTGACGGACGAGAAAGAGTTGCTCGGTCATGCGAGCAGCGAGTCCGCCGTCATCTCCGGCGGCTTCTCGATTCCGAGGATCGTGAGGATGGTGGGCGCGACGTTCGAGAGCACGCCGCCGCCGCGGAGCTCGCCGAAGCGCTTCTTCGGGTCGGCGAGGATCAGCGGCACCGGATTGGTCGTGTGCGCCGTGTGCGGCTGATTCGTTCTGCGGTCGAACATCAGCTCCGCATTGCCGTGATCCGCGGTGATCAGCGCCACGCCGTCCACCTTCTCCACGGCGTCGAGAATGCGTCCGACTGCCACGTCGGTGTCGTGCACCGCCGCGACCGCCGCGTCCATCATGCCGGTGTGCCCGACCATGTCGGGATTGGCGATGTTCATGATGATCACGTCGTACTTGCGCGAGGCGATCGCCTCGACGACGTCGTCCGCGACTTCGAACACCGACATCTCCGGCTTCTGGTCGTAGGTCGCCACCTTCGGCGACGGCACGAGCTTGCGCTCCTCGCCGGGGAACTGCTTGTCGGAGCCGCCGTTGAAGAAGAACGTGACGTGTGCGTACTTTTCCGTCTCCGCGATGCGGAACTGTTTGAGTCCCGCGTGCGAGAGCACCTCGCCGAGGTTGTTGCGGAGCTCGGGCGGCGGGAAAAGCACCGGCAGGTCGAACTTCTCGTGGTAGCGGTTCATCGTGACGATGCGCGCCTTCGGATGCAGCGCGCGCTCGAACGGCGTGAAGTGCTCGTCTTTGAGCGCGACGACGATCTCGCGCATGCGGTCCGCGCGAAAGTTGAAGAAGAGCAGCGCGTCCCCGTCTTCGATGCGGCCGAGATGCGCGCCTTCTTCCGTCAGCACGGAGATCGGCTCCATGAACTCGTCGGTGATGCCCTGCTCGTAGAAACGCCGCACGGTCTCCAGCGGGTCCTTCGTCTCCGTGCCGACGCCCAGCGTCATCAGGTCGTAGCCGCGCTGCACGCGCTCCCAGCGATGATCGCGATCCATCGGGTAGTAGCGGCCGACGATCGTCGCCAGATGCGCCCTGCGCTTGTTGCTGATGTGCCCGAGGAGCTGCAGGAGATACTTCTCGGCCGACTTCGGCGGCGTGTCGCGGCCATCGAGAATGGCGTGCACGAAAACGTTCGGCGCGCCGAGCGCGAGCGCGGCGTCGATCAGCCCGTGCAGATGCGACTGTAGCGAATGCACGCCACCGTCGGAGAGCAGTCCCGCGAAATGAATCGCGCGCGACTCTTTCACCGCTTTCGCGAAAACTTCATTCGACTCGAGCTCATGCTGCGCGATGGCCTTGCTGATCCGGACGATGTCCTGATCGACCACCCGTCCCGCTCCAATGTTCAGATGCCCGACCTCGGAGTTCCCCATCTGCCCGTCGGGCAACCCCACCGCGGCGCCCGAGGCCTCGAGCGTCGTCCACGCCGACTCACGGAAAAGCTCGTCGAAGCGCGGCGTTTCGGCCTTGGCGATCGCGTTCCATTCGGATTCTTTGCGGCAGCCGAAGCCGTCGAGGACGATCAGGATGAGGAAGGGGCGCTGCGTCACGCGGTCGTTTGTTTCTCGCGCTTGAACACCATGCCGATGTGATCGGTCGCGCCGGTCTTGAAGTTGATCGAGGTGATGCTGACCAGCTCCCACCCCTCATCGCCGAGCCGGTTCAGCTCCTCGGCGCGCCGCGGATCCATCGAGTAATTCTCCGACCGGACGTTGATGATCTTGTATTCCCAGGTCTTCATGTCCGCGCTCCCTCCCGGCGACGCTGTTGTTTTGGGGGCGGTAAGTGTAGCAAAGTCAGTGATTGGGTAAGAAGTTCGAGTTCGAGGGCCGAATGACGAATTCAGAATTCTTCATTCGAACCTCGAACCTCGAACCTCGCACGCCCCCCTCACTCTTCGATCAACTCCCCCTCCGCGGCCTTGCCCTCCGCTTCCTCGCGCGCGAGCTCTTCCTTCTCCTGCTTGAGCTCCTTCCCCTCGGGGTCGATCAGCCGGTCGAGGTTCGGGAGAAAGGCGATGACTCTGCGCAGGGTGTTGAGGGTCACGTTGCCGCCCAGAGTGAAAGGCGAATTACGTCGAGCCGCCGCGTTGTTCGAGCTCCCGCCTTAGGGCGAGGAGCCGGGCGTCTTCGGGGATGATGGTGAGCGCGCGATCGCAGATCTCCCTTGCTTCGCCGATTCCTCCGAGCTTGACGAGCGTCTCGATGAGAACCGGCGCCACGATCCCGACGCCTTTGCGGTTCTTCAGCGCAGCGTCGATTTCGAATCCCTTCCGGAGCTCTCCGACAGCTTGCTGACGGTCCGTTCTCAACAGGGCGTTGCCATAGGCAGTGTGCACCATCGCGAGGTGTCGTTTGTCTCCGAGCTCATCGCCTATTACGATACTCTGGCGGAAAGCGTCGCCAGCCTCATCGTACTTCCGCTGTCGGTGCAACGCGCCACCGAGGCTGTTCAACACCATTGCCTGTCCGCGTCGATCGCGCATTTCGAGCAACAGGTCATAGCTCCGCCGGAATGCGTCCACAGCCTCATCGAACTTCCCTTGCCGCTGCAACACCCCACCGAGGCTGTTCAGCACCATCGCCAGACTGCGGTCATCTTCCAGCCGCTCCGAGATCGCATAGCTCCGCCGGAATGCGTCCACTGCCTCATCGAACTTCCCTTGCCGCTGCAACACCCCACCGAGGCTGTTCAGCACCATCGCTTGCCCGCGCGAATCGCCCAGCGCGATCAGAGCGTCATAGCTCCGCCGGAATGCGTCCACAGCCTCGTCGAACTTCCCTTGCCGCTGCAACACGCCACCGAGGCTGTTCAGCACCATCGCCAGACTGCGGTCATCTTCCAGCCGCTCCGAGATCGCATAGCTCCGCCGGAATGCGTCCACAGCCTCATCGAACTTCCCTTGCCGCTGCAACACCCCACCGAGGCTGTTCAGCACCATCGCTTCACCACGTTGATTCCCAAGGCGAGCCTCGATTAATGCACTCTGCTGTAGTGCTTCGACGGCGCCGACGAAGTCTCCCTTCCGCTGCAACACGCCACCGAGACTGTTCAGCACCATCGCTTGCCCGCGCGAATCGCCCAGCGCGATCAGAGCGTCATAGCTCCGGCGGAATGCGTCCACAGCTTCGTCGAACTTCCCTTGCCGCTGCAATACCCCGCCGAGGCTGTTCAGCACCATCGCTTCACCACGTTGATTCCCAAGACCAGCCTCGATTAATGCACTCTGCTGCAGTACTTTGGCAGCGCCGATGAAATCGCCCGCCCGCTGCAACACTCCTCCGAGGCTGTTCAGGACCATCGCTTCGCCACGTTGATTCCCAAGGCCAGCCTCGATTAATGCACTCTGCTGCAATACTTCGGCGGCCGCGACAAAGTCGCCCGTCCGCTGCAACACCCCACCGAGGCTGTTCAGGATCATCGCTTGCCCACGCGAATCGCCCACAGCCGTCAGGTCATAGCTCTTGCGGAATGCGTCCGCAGCCGCGCCGAACTTACCTTGCCTCTGCAGCACCCCACCGAGGCTGTTCAGGATCATCGCTTGCCCACGCGAATCGCCCACAGCCATCAGGAGGTCATAGCTTCGGCGGAATGCGTCCACAGCCTCGTCAAACTTCCCTTGCCGCTGCCACACGCCACCAAGGCTGTTCAACACCATTGCCTCGGCCCGCTGGCGAAGGTGGTCCGTCTCGATCTGCGCAGTGATCGTTTCAAGGCGGACAAGCAAGTCCTGCGCGTCGTCGAGCTTGCCCCGTAGCGAGAGAAACTTCGCCTGCTGAAGCCGAAGCTGCACCACGGCGGACCAGGCATTGGACAGCTCCGCGGCGTCGAGGAACGCCGTGAAGATGCTCGCCGCTTTCTCCCAGTGACCATGACGCTGGAAGAACGGCTCGAGGCGAATGACGAAGTCGTAGTCCGGCGCGCCGCTGCGAGCCATCGACTCGGCAGCGGCCACGATGTCGTCGATCTCGCGGCCGAGAAGGGCCACGGATTCCGGAACGGCGGTGTCGCCCGTGTGATGTCTCACCAGATCCACGTAGAAAGCGCGATGGCGTGCATCCGCGGCTGGGAAGAGGCCACGCTCTTCCGCGAGCTCGCGAGCGAACAAGCGGATCAGCGGGTGCAGGACGAACCGCGTCGAACCATCGACAGCACCATTGAGGAGCGAGAGCCGGAACAGGCTCGACAAGCGTTCGAGGGCAGTCCGTTCGTCGCAGCCGTTCGCCGCGCCGGCACTCATCGGCGAAAAGCCGTCCTGCGCGCAGACCGTCAGACCGGCAAAGAAGTTCACGGTTTCTGCGTCGAGCAGTCGAAGGCTCAGCGAAAACGACGCGCGGACGTCGAGCTCGGGATCGTCGGAGACGCGCAGCAGCGACAGCCGCTCTTTTTCTTGCCGGAGATCCTTCGCGTAGCCGTCGAGCGTGCACCAGGGATAAGTCCGCACCGTGGCACCGGCGATCTGGATCGCAAGGGGTAAATGGCCCACCAACGCGCAGATCTCCACCGCCGCGCGGGAGTCCCCGGCCGCAAGCTCACCTACCAGCCGTGCAAGTAGTTCGACGGCCTCGGCCGGAATGAGCGGCGCCAGATCGAGTTGCGCTTCGAACAGAACGCCGAGAGACGCCGGAAGGCTGCGATTGCGCGTCGTTACAATGACCGCGCAGCGGGTCCCGCCAGGCAGAAGTGCGCGGATGCCGACGTCCTCCGCGTTGTCGAAGATGAGCAACGCGCGGCGCTCGCCGAAGATCTCCTGCATGATGGCGGAGGCTTCGCGCTCGTCGTCGTCATCGATCTCGACGCGCGCGCATCGGGCAAAGTCGCGGGCGATGTTGACGGGCTCGCGGCCGTCCACCCGTAACCCGATCACGCCGTCCGGAAACGCATTGCGATGGACCTCGGCGAAATGGCAGGCGAGCGCCGACTTTCCGATTCCCCCGGAGCCCGATACGCCGACGATGCTGCTTACTTTCTCGCCGCCTTGATGCAGGAGGATCGTCGCGAGCCGCTCCAGTTCCTCGGAGCGGCCGGTGAATGTCGGCACGTCTACCTGTGGCAGGACGAACGGCGCGGAGCGGACCGTCCCGGCGCGGAGAAGCGGCGCGAAGATCTGCTTCGCACGGTCGCGGTCGATCCGTTTTGCGCGCAGCCGCAATCGGTCGCGATCGTCCGGCTCCAGAAACAGTGCTGCCGGCCAATTGCTGTCGAGCCGGTCGGCAGCCATTGCCCGCTCGATCTCCGCGAGGGCGGCTTCGTAGATCTGCTCGATCTGCCCGCCCGTGAGCGCCGGCGCCATCCTGGCGATCTCACGCACGTTTTCCGCTGCAATGAAACGGAGCGGCGGCAGCTCGCGAACGACGAGCCGCGCTGCAAAGTCGCCGATCTCCTCGGGCGAAACACCGCACTCTCGCGCCAGACGGCGCAGCGATGCGTCATCGAACTCTTTCCCGTCGGCCCGCGAAACGAGAACGTCGCCGTTGCGGAGCGCTCCTCCGAGCAGCACGCCAAACGTCGCGGAGTGCGGCTGCGCGGCACGATATGCGCGCCACAGGCTGCCGACCGCGCCACTCTCGATCACCTCGGAAAGCGTCCACGGCCCGCGGCCCGGATCTCGCGACTTCACCTGCAGGAACTGCCACGATCCCGCCACCTCGACCGCGATGTCCTCGACGTGTTCGGGCACGACCGCGGTCCTCTTGTCGTCGCGGATCAACTGGAGGATGTACGGGAATGTCGCGTGCGCCTGGTACTTGAAACGCGCGAACGTGTCACTGCCGGTATCATCCGGCGATACGACATGGGGCAGTTCGGTCATGGCTCAATGAACCCGGCGTCATCATACCGGCGGGGCCGGCATCCGGCTCCACAGCCGCAAAAGGGGCGTCCGACGGCGATTAGCAGGAGAATCGATTCGTCGTCCGGGGCCTCGCCCTCCGCTTCGCGCGCCAGCTCTTCCTCCTCTTGCTTGAGCTCCTTCCCCTCGGGGTCGACCAGGCGGGCGTAGGTCTTGAGGATCTCGGTGCGATCGAAGCCTACGAAAGCTCGATCGAAGGCATCGATCTGTCGATCAAAGGGATAGATCTGCCGATCGGAGGCATCTATCTGTCGATTCGAGGCATCTATGTGTCGATCGAAGGCATCTATGTGTCGATCGAAGGGATAGATCTGTCGATCCGAGGCATTTATCTGTCAATCGAAGGCATCGGAACCTCGATCGGACAGATCGATGCCTCAATCCGACAGATCGGAACCTCGATCGGACAGATCGGAACCCCAATCCGAGGCATCGAAGGCTTCATCGGAGCCGCGCGCCGCCACGATTTCGGGTCTGCATTCCGGCGGGCTGAAGCCCGCCGCTCCACTTCTTACTCATTCACCTCTGCGTCTCACGTCGCCCGGACCGAACGACGCACGGCGTCTGGCCTCGGCAGCTTCCGTCCTCCGCCACTCCACTGCTTCTCCTGGCAAATCGGTGATCACCCCATCACACCCCATCCCACGCAACGACTCCCACTCCCGCACGCGATTCGCGGTCCACGGAACGACTTTGATTCCGCGCTCGTGCAGCGACGTGACTGTCTCCGCATCGACGTAGTGGAAGTTCGGGAAGCACCACGTCGCGCCGAGGGCGGCGGCGTAGGCGGCGACGTCCACGATCGCTCCGTAGATCGTGATCCCGAGCGCGACGTTCGGATCGCGCTTCCTCACGGACGCGAGGAGCGTGTGATCGAACGACGCGAGGACGATGTTCGGCCAGTTGCGCACGGTCTGGGCGAGGAGCTCTTCCCACCTGCTGCGCTTCACTTCGAGGATCAGCGTGCCGCGCGCGGTGAACGGCTCGAGATCGGCGACGCGCACGATCGGGACGCCGCGCTCGGAGCATTGCGCGAGCGAGAGCGACTCGATCGCGTCGTCGCCGAGGTCGTCGTCGTGGAAGAGAATCGGGACGCGATCGGACAGCAGCCGGAGGTCGGTTTCGAAGCCGTCGGCGCCCGCGCGGAAGGCCTCTTCGAAGGACTCGATCGTGTTCTCGGGGAAGCGTTTGGGACTGCCGCGATGACCGAAGATCAGAAAGTCCGCCGCCATGCGTAATCGCTTGTCCCGTCGAAACTAACGTGGTAGGTTGCTCGAAATCACCCGGAGCAGAGCATGCCGAAAAAAATCCTTCTTGCGGATGACAGTATCACCATTCAGAAGGTGGTCGAGTTGACGTTTTCGGACGCCGACTACGAGGTCACCGCGGTCAATAACGGCGCCAAAGCGATCGCCAAACTCGCCGAGATGCGGCCCGACATCATCCTCTCCGACATCATCATGCCGGAGAAGAACGGCTACGAAGTCTGCGAGTACGTGAAGTCGCATCCCGAGTTCCGCAACATCCCGGTGGTGCTCCTGACCGGCACGTTCGAGCCGTTCGATCCCGATCGCGCGGAGAAGGCCGGCTGCGACGCCGTGGTGACGAAGCCGTTCGAATCGCAGAGCCTCATCCAGAAAGTGGAAGAGCTGATCTCGCAGGCCGCGTCATCCGCGCCCGCGGCAGCCCCGGAGCCAGAGCCGGCACCCGCCCCTTCGGTCTGGACGGCGGATACGGAAGTCGTTCCGCTTCCGACGCGCTCGCCGTTCCGTACCGAGAGCGGATCGTTCCCGACCGTCGATCCGTTCGAGCATGACTCCAACGTCTTCAACGCGCCTCCCCCGCCGATGGGCACGACCGAGATGCCGTTCGATACGCCCGCCGCGGAAGAGTTCAGCGGCGAGACGCGCGCGTTTACGAAGATGGACTTCGAAGCGCCTCCTCCTCCACCGCCGCCCGCGCCCGAGCCGTCACCGTGGGACGAGCAGCCGGAAGCGGCGTTCGGAAGCGAGACCCGCGCGTTCCCCAAGATGACGTTCGACGAGATGCTCGCGCAGGAACCGGGCGCGCGTGAGGGTCAGCTAGGCAACTATCCGGACGAGATCATCGCGAAGGAAGCGCCGCAACCGGAGCCGGAGGCGGAGCCGCTGCTGCAGGCGGAGCCGGAGAACGAGTCGCCGTTCGGCGCGCCGCCGCCCGCGGAAGAGTTCAGCGGCGAGACGCGCGCGTTCCCGAAGCTGACCTTCGACGAGATGGAACAGATGCATGCGCCGGAGCCGGAGCCGGTCGCGCCGCCTCCGCCACCGCCACCAGCCGCGCCCGAGCCGTCACCGTGGGACGAGCAGCCGGAGGTCGCGTTCGGCGGCGAGACCCAGGCGTTCCCGAAGATGACGTTCGACGAGATGATGGCCGCGCAGCCGGCCGCGTCCGAGCCGTCGCCATGGGACGACCAACCGCAGCCGGAACCTGAGACCGAGCAGGAGACGATGCCGTGGGAGGCACCGTCATCGGAGCCCGCGGCGTGGGAAGTGCCGATGGAGTCAGCCGCTCCGGAGGCTGAGGTCGAACCAGAAGAAGTCGAAGAAGTATCGGCCGTGAGCTTCGCCGCGGAAGAGGAAGCGACCCCGTTCGCGTCGTCGATGGCCGAGGAACTGCCGGAAGAGCCGTACGAAGTGCCGCCGCCGGCAGAAGAGCCGTCATGGGCTCCCGCCGCCGAGGCGGAGGCGCAGGCCGAGATCTCGGAGCCGCCGTTGCCGTCACCGGTGCTCGCGCCGGAAACGCCGAGCATCCCGATCGCCGCCCCGCGCGACCTCACCGACGAGCAGGTCGACCGCATCGCCAGACGCGTCGTCGAGCTGATGTCCGATCACGTCGTGCGCAACATCGCGTGGGAGGTGATTCCGGATCTCGCGGAGATGGTGGTGAAGGAGCGCATACGCCAGCTCGAGAGCGAAGCGTGATGTGAAGATCTACACCCGCACAGGGGACAGCGGCGAAACCTCTCTCTTCGGCGGCTCACGCGTTCCGAAAAACGATCCGCGCATCGAGGCCTACGGCACCGTCGACGAGCTGAACTCCTTCCTCGGCGCCGCCCGCGCCGCGGAGCTGCCCCAATCCATCGACGACCAGTTGCATCAGGTGCAGATGGATCTCTTCGAGATCGGCGCGCATCTCGCCTCGCCCGGCGCGAGCCGTTTTCCCGGCGCCGAAGAGGCGCGCATCGAACAGCTGGAGCAGGCGATCGACGCGATGGAGAGCGAGCTCTCGCCGCTCACCACGTTCATTCTTCCCGGCGGCACGCCGGGGGCGGCGCAGTTGCACGTCGCGCGCACGGTCTGCCGCCGCGCGGAGCGCTGCGTGGTCGCATTGCAGGAAGACGCGACGCTTCGCTATCTCAATCGCCTGTCGGACTACCTCTTCGTCGCCGCCCGATTCGCGAATCTGCGCGCCGGCCGCAGCGACGTGCCGTGGAAGCGCTAATTCCTCCGCTTCGGCTTGGCCGCTGAGTTCACCCACGCCGACCACCACAGATCGCGCAGGAGCGACGCGCCCGCGGCGAGGCGATCGCTCGCGAACGCGACTCCTTCCGGAGACGATCGCCTCAGCGGATTGAACGCGCCGTCGCGGTCGATCCGGTAGAGCGCGGGAACGAGCGCGTTCGATGCGCGCACGCTCTCCAGCGCCGCGGCGAAGTAGTCGGTGCGCAGCTTCGGAGGCGCGAGCTTCGGCGTCACGTCTTTGACTTCGACCGCGTGCGAGATGAAGTCGGACTCGAAGCGGCCGTGCGTGTCGCAGTCGGTGGCGTAGTGATTCGGGTTCGCGTCGAGCCAGCCGTTGTAGTTCGTGGTGGCGTGATGGGGATTCGCGGAGTCGCCGGCGTAGTGCCCGAGAATGCCGGCGTGGTGGATGATGTCCCGCTCGATGGCCGCGCGCTCGGCGGAGCCGGGAACGCTGCTCCTCCAGTTGCGGAACTCGACCTGCAGCGCCTGCGCGACCTCGGCCATCCGCCAGGGGAGAAATCCGGCGGTGTCGTTGGCGATGCCGTGACGAAGCAACACGCCCGAGGCGTAGAGCATGTCGATGTACTTGTAGCGGCTCGGAGGCAGGGGCAGCGACGCGACGAACTCGTAGTCGAGGAAGTGATCGGGCGGATTCATCGCGTCGAGCGATTCGCCCGCCCCCTTCCAGCGGTCGGGATCGTAGGCAAGCCAGACCAGCTCCGGATAGGCCTCGTAGAAAAAGTGCGGCATGTCCGTGGTCATCCCGAACGTCGCCGCCTCGTTGACGAGGTAGTGGCCTTTTTCGCCCCAGGCCCACGCGGTCGGAGCGATGAGCGTCAGGGCCAGGAGGAGGACGCAGCGTTTCATGGCGCGGGATTGTAAGTCGGGAGGGGAATGCTGCGAAGGACAACCCGGAACGCTCCGAAAACGTTCCGCGACCGGCACGCCGAGCATCGCCTCGTATCCGAGCGCGGTCTCCAGTGCCGGCAGATACCTGCCGCGTCATACCGGGAGATTCTCGTTTTCGCCCCCACGCCGAAAGGTACGCCACGTGCGCCTGGGAGGATCCGGCGAGGCGGCGTTCCTGCTTCAGATATTGGGCGAGTCTGCGCGACACATGAGTGGTGAGGGTAACGGTGACGTTCGCTAGGCGCCAAAAGGTAACACCTGTGTTCACCTATCGGCCGCAGACCACGGGAGACATACCTTCGCCGACCCGCACTGTCGCGCACCCCTACTCTTGCCAAAAACTGCATTGTTGTCTGACAGGGCCCGTAAAGCGCGCATCCTGCCACGCGGCCTATCAAGGAAACTTCAAGAGAAGATAAAGCGCCTTCTTGTGCATGGATCGAGTGCCTGCCTTAGCCCGGAGATCAATCCTGGAATCGCTCGCGTGCGGTCTCGGTCAGAGAAGTGCAGCTCGCCGCGCATTCTTGGTTCGATGAAAGGTGCTTCCTGGAGAGCTCGCCGTACTCAAGAATCGCGAGTGATCCAGCGTTGTCGATAACAACGAAATTACCTTTCCCTCCCCGGCGCAAAGCGCGCCGCATCGCCGTGCTATGCTGCAATCGGATCAGCGAATCGAACAAGGCCGGCTGGCGCATGCGCCTCCGGCGAGGAGCCCAACATGTTGCCTTCTCGTCAATGCATTCGCTACATTGCCGCACGCAGCGCTTCATTCGGGTCTCGCATACTTCAGTTTTCGTTCGCGTTGCTTCTGCTAGGCCAACCTCTCGCCGCGGCACTGCCTAGCGCGGAGCGGGCCGCGCTGATCGATCTCTACAGCGCCACAAACGGACCTAACTGGACAAAAAAGACCAATTGGTTAGTTACCGCCGACGAATGCGCATGGTACGGCATCACGTGCGATGCTGCCCATACGACCGTTCAACAGATCGTTCTCGAGAACAACAACCTCAAGGGCTTAGTCCCCGCATCGCTCGGGGGGTTGGCCAATCTGCAACTCCTCGCGATGTCCCAAAATCTATTGAGCGGTAGCATCCCGTCGCAATTGGGCGCCCTGACCAATCTACGTAGCCTTTATCTCTGCGTCAACGCGCTAACCGGGAGCATCCCTTCGCAACTCGGGAATGTGACCGGCCTGCAAGACCTGGTTCTTTGCCGTAATCGCTTGAGTGGCAACATTCCTCCGCAACTTGGAAACTTGACGAACCTGCGGGACCTGTCTTTGTTCGACAATCAGCTGAACGGGGGCATACCGCCACAATTAGGCAACCTAGCCAATCTGCAAGAACTCTGGCTCAACATGAACCAGCTCAGCGGAGCTATTCCTGCCCAACTTGGCAGCCTATCCGCCCTGCAGCGGCTTAGCCTCAACGGCAATCAGTTGAGCGGGAGCATCCCGAAGGCGCTGACTAACCTTACAAGGTTAACGTCCGACGGCTCCGACTTTCGCTGGAACGCGCTCTACAGCACCGACTCTGTACTCACGGCCTTTCTCGATCAAAAGCAGTACAGAGGCGACTGGCGAGGAACGCAAACGATAGCGCCAGCAAATCCAAACACGACGTCGGCGACCGCTGGCTCAATTACTATCAACTGGGCGCCAATTGCCTACGCCGCTGACCCCGGATTCTATCAGGTCCACTACTCGACAACCGCTGGGGGACCGTATAGGCTATTTCCAGCAAAAACGTCGAGCAAATCCATTCCTTCACTCGTCTTGACGGCCTTGGCATCGGACACTAAATACTACTTCGTGGTCAGAGCGACGACTCTGGGACACAGCGCGAATACCAATGCCGTCACGAGTGCATTCAGCGCCGAGATCTCAGAACGTACTTCCGCAGGCGGTCCTTGCCCATATAGCGGTTGGAGCGACCTGAAATTTCCCACGAGCGACATTGGGAAGTCATTGGAGCCGCTGGGCGTCATTCCTGAAACGCACCCCACCCTGCATACACCGATGATCGCCGCCGAGCTAGACGATCGTGTAGAAGTATTCAAATCAGAATTAGCCATTCGCCAGAGTGTTCTGGTGAGATTATCCGGGCTGAGACCTCGTGATTATCAAGATCACCTCTTTCAATTAAAACTCCACCACGATCAAATGTACGCGCTGAGGGGTGACACTGACATCTCCCGTCTCTGTGCCTCTGAAATCGCGAAGGTGAACAATGAGATCGCCCATCACGGACTGGGTCCCTCCGTCACAAAGCTACCCGACGGGACTACCCGTGAGGATCCGTCGAGCTTGGGGGTCAATCGCCGCTCCAATCATGAATCCGGAGACGCACTCGATGTGTCCTTTACTCCGACGCCATCCAACTGGAAGACGATCGCGAAAAATGCAGGACTCTCTGCACCCTGTACCGAAAAACACATCCATCTGCAACTCGTCGCCAACACCCAGTGTGCCGCTGCGACAACTCTGACTGCCACCGCGTCCTTGCCGGCCGAAGATGGCATTCTGTCCGGATTCGCCGTACCGCTCGTACCCATTCGAATTCTCTTGCGCGACGCTGCGGGCCGACGTGTCGGATATGACGCTACAAACAACATTGAGATCAACGAAATCGGAGACGCAGCGTCGTACTCGGGAATCGACAGCGACCCGCAGGTCGTCACCATCCAAGATGCGCCTGACGGCGAGTACCAGGTCACTGCTTTTGCGATTTCGTCGGGTGCATACACACTTGTACTGAGTGCCGACGACGCTGAGCATGAGGCGAATATCGCCTCGACGTCCATCACCGGGACTGCGATCGCTGGTGACCAGCTCCCTTCCTTGGACATCAAGGTACAGAGCACCGCTCCAGAGGTTCCTCCAGACGCTCCGACGCGACGCCGCTCTGTGCGTCATTGAACCGCACGGACGGACTCAGCGCTCATGTCGTGGCTCGACGTTACCTCGCAGGCCAGCCAATCGATAGGCGGCGAGCGGCCGAATCCACAACATCCGGTTCGGAAGGAGGGTGAGCTCGTACCGATCGAGACTCGGTGAGGGTTCCTTCACGAGCTTTTCCGCATCCATTGCCCCGACCCGGAAGACGACGAGTGTTCCCGCATCCCGAGGATCGCTCAGGAGCTCGGCGTCGATCTGGTCCATGAACTGATTCGCCAGTACGAGGCCAAAGCCGTATTTCCGAAGCTCCGCGAGCATGTTCACGAGCGCGAGCGTCGTGAAGGTCTGGAACTCATCGATATACATGGAGAAGTCGCGCGGCCCGCTTCTGCGGGCTGTCCGAGCGGGCCGTCACCGGTGACGCCCGAGCATCGTGACCGGAAGTCCGCCGAAGAGCATCGGCCGGCGCTCGCCGATCTTTCCTATGGCAAGATTCAGGATGAGCACCTTGCCGCTGTCCATCACCTCCCGCGGATTGAATGTGCTGTTTCTGATCGTGAAGATGCGGGAGACGAAGGGATCGACGAGGAAGCTCCCGAGCTTGTTCTCGAATCGGCGTCACCCCGCCTCCGACTTCTGCCGGCCGTACTTCTCGAATTCGGTCTGCCAGAAGCGCTTCACCTGTTCGTTCGTCGCATGATCGATCTACCGCCTCCTTGCCGAACTCCTTGTCATGGAAAGAGCCGAAAGACATCCGCGGCGGAAAACCCAACGTTCAAACCAGCTCATGCCTTCAGCAAAAGCACACCGGGAGGAAAGCGCAAGTCCAAACCTGTGCGTAGTTAGGGGTGTCCAAGTACATATCGAGTACACGGAGTCGAAGGCTCGACGCGCAAAGTACTGGGGGAAAGGAAGTTGAAAATGGTCGGGGCAAGAGGACTTGAACCTCCGACCTCACGGTCCCGAACCGTGCGCTCTACCAGGCTGAGCTATGCCCCGATGTATCGACCTTCGCGAGAGAGGCTCGCTTTGAGGAGCGCGGATTCTAGGTGATTTCGCGCCGAGCGGTCAAACGGTGCACCATCAGTATTCATTCCGCGAAACGTTCCGTGAACAGCGCGAACCACGGAATCGGCTGAGGCGGTTACGAGTTGGAGCGCTCATGAGACGGTTCGCAATTCTCTGTGCGCTCGCGCTGCCCCTGTTTGCGCAACAGCCCTTCGAAGAAAAGATCGACGTCAACGTCGTCCTGCTCGACGTGATCGTGACCGACTCCCGCGGCAACCAGATCCTCGGGCTCGCCCCCGACGACTTCATCGTGAAGGAAGACGGCGTGCAGCAGACGCTCGACTCCGTCGACTACTACACCAACCGCCGCCTCCTCGACTCTCGCGAAGAGAACGCGCCGTTCAAGGTCGAGAAGATCCGCAACGAGCGCTATTTCATCTTCTTCTTCGACAAGCCGAGCGACGCCGGCGTGTTGTTCGATCAGCTCACGCTCGCGCGCGAGGCGGTCCGCAACTTCATCCGCAACGACATGCTCGAAGGCGACCGCGTGGCCATCGCCGCCCACGACGTCCGCCTCAAGATCTACAGCGACTTCACCAGCGACAAGAAGCAGCTGGAGAAGGCGCTCAACGAGACTTCGCGCTTCGGCCGCGGGCTCGACCGCCCGGCATCCGACGACGGCATCCTCCAGCACGTCGACCGCGGGGCGATGATCAACCACACCGGCCGGGTCTACGAGGCGCTGGACGTGCTGGCGGACGGGACGCGCTACATCCGCGCGCGGAAGAATCTGGTCGTCTTCTCGCCGGGCATCGTCGATGACGGCGAGACGGTCCGCAACGGCGTGATCACGAACCGCAGCCACTTCTTCGATACGATGCTCGAGTCGCTCAACGCCGCGAACGTGTCGGTCTACTCGGTACAGCTCCAGCGCGACGTCGACACGACGCCGGTCTTTCACCAGCGCCTCGAGGAGATGGCCAGTGCCACCGGCGGCCACTACTTCCGCTTCAACACCAGCTTCACCACACCGGTCGACCGCATCGAGAACGTGAACAACGGCTACTACCTCCTCAGCTATCGCACGCGCCACGGCAAGGGCGAGCATGGCTTTCAGAAGGTGAAAGTGTCGGTGCGCAATCCGGAGTTCCGCGTCATCGCGCGCTCCGGCTATCAGTACGGCGGCTAGCTCACCACGAATCGCACCCGCTCGCCCGGCGTCAGCTGGGCGAGCTTCCAGCGCTCCTCCCACAAGACCGTCATCGGCTGCAGATAGCCGCCCGTGACCGGATGATCCGGCCCCATCGCCACGAGGCTGCCGTCCGGATGCAGCTGCACCGTGCCGCACTGCATGCCGATCGATCTGAGGTCCGCGGGGATCTCGACCACGTTGATTGAATGTAGCGCCTGCAGCGGACGCAGTCGGATGCCGACGCGATCGAGGGAAGGCGTGACTTCGCATTCCAGCGTGCCGATCTCGACGTCGTGCGGTCCGCGCATGGCCTGGATGACATGGCGATCGCCGCGATCGAACGCCGCGACGACTCCCTCGCGTTCGCCCACTGCCAGATAGCCGCGCAGCCCGTCGGGCACTTTTCCGAACGCGACCTCCTCGCCCGCACGCACGCGCCGCACGCTGCCGCACCATGAGACGACGCAATCGCGGCGAAACCGGAGACGCGGCCCGGCGATGGCGCATTCGAGCAGCGGCGCATCGGGCGGATTGCCGGCGGCGCGATTCGCGAGCGCCGCGGCGACGTCGTCGAACGGACCGCCGGGCGCGACGCCGCGATCGGTGCGGCTCCAGTCGGGCGCGCCCACGAGCGTGGCCAGCGGCGCGGCGATGACGTCGGCGTAGTCGAGCTGCAGCGGCGGTTTTCGCGGCGCCGGCGCGACATGCACCTCATCAACAGGCTCGATGACCAGCTCGTCGCCGGGCGCGACGGCGTGTTCGAGACTCACACCGGCGCGGCCGAGAATGTTCCAGCCGCCGGGCGTATCGATCGGATAGAAACCGGCCACCGACCCGGCGATCGCAAACGAGCCCCGCGCGACCGGCCGCGAAGTGGCCCGCCGCGGCATCGCCCACTCCCCCGGCCACCCGTCGAGATACGCAAACCCTCCGCGAAAGCCGAGGTAGCGGGCGGTGAGCGTGAGCGTGCGGACGCGGGACTCGAACTGGGCGCGGGTTTGTCTTGTCAGCGCGAGAAATTCGGGGAAATCCGCGCCGGTGAAGGCGACGGGCATCCGTAGCCTCCTGGTCTCCTGGTCTCCTAGCCTCCTAGGTTTCAAGTGGCGAAGCTTCTCGGAGACTCGGAGACTCGGAGACTCGGAGACCACGTACAACGACGAATGCCCCGGAATCACCGCAAGCACGCCCTCGACCGCCCGTGCCGAAGCCGCGAACGCATGCAGCTCAGCCGCGCTCACGTCACCGAGCTCGAGCAAAACCGCGTGGTCACCGGCGGGAACAGCTTGCATCGCATGGTGATAACGTGCGCGCTCATGAATCGCAAGCAGGAACACGTACTCGCGGAGCTCGCGCGCGATGCCATGGTGGAGAAGGGACTCGAGCCCGACTTCGGGCGCGACGTCATGCAGCAGGTCGACGCGCTGAAGGGTCCGGCGCGCGAGCAGGACGCGTCCATCCGCGATCTGCGCGACCTCCCGTGGTGCTCGATCGACAACGACGACTCGCGCGATCTCGATCAGCTGACCTGGGCCGAGAAGACGAAAGACGGCGAGGTGCGCATCCTCATCGCCGTTGCCGACGTCGACGCGCTGGTGAAGAAAGACACGCCGGTCGACCGCCACGCGCGGCACAACACCACCTCCGTCTACACCGCCGCTCGGATCTTCCCGATGCTGCCGGAGAGGCTCTCCACCGATCTCACGTCGCTGAACGAAGGCGAGGACCGCATCGCGATGGTGATCGAGCTGACCGTGCGCGACGACGGCCAGTCGTCGAAAGGCGAGGTCTATCGCGCGCTGGTGCACAACAAGGCCAAGCTCGCGTACGACCGCGTGGCCGCGTGGCTCGACGGCAAGGACGACGAGCCGGACAAAGTGAAAGCGGTGCCCGGGCTCGCGGAGACGCTTCGCCTGCAGGACAAGACCGCGGACGCGATGCGCGAGCTGCGGCACGAGAACGGCGCGCTCGATCTGGACACCATCGAGGCGCGCCCGGTGATCCGCGACGGACAGGTGGTCGATCTCCAGCAGGCGCGCCGCAACAACGCGCGCCTGCTGATCGAGGACTTCATGATCGCCGCGAACGGCGTGACCGCGCGCTACCTGGCGAGCAAGAAGTTCGCGAGCATCCGCCGCGTCGTCCGCTCCCCCGAGCGCTGGGATCGCATCGAGAAGATCGCCGAAGACCTCGGCGAGCGCCTGCCGCCCGACCCAGACGCACGCGCGCTCGAAGAGTTTCTGCGCCGCCGCCGGAAAGCCGATCCGATGCGCTTCCCCGATCTCTCGCTCGCGATCGTGAAGGCGATGGGCGCGGGCGAGTACGTCCTGGAAGAGCCGGGACAGGCGCCGGTCGGACACTTCGGCCTGGCGGTGAAGGACTACGCGCACTCCACCGCGCCGAACCGCCGCTATCCCGATCTGATCACCCACCGCCTGGTGAAGGCGGCGCTCGCGGGGCAGAAGCCGCCGTACAGCGTCGACGAGCTCAAGGAGCTCGCGCAACACTGCACCGATCAGGAAGACGCGGCGAACAAGGTCGAGCGGCAGGTGCGCAAGTCGGCCGCGGCGTGCATGCTCGTGAACCGCATCGGCGAGCGCTTCGACGGAATCGTCACCGGCGCGTCGTCGAAGGGCACCTGGGTGCGCGTCTTCCGCCCGCCCGTGGAAGGAAAGCTCGTGCACGGCGAGAAGGGGCTCGACATCGGCGACCGCGTGCACGTGAAGCTGGTCGACGTCAACATCGACCGCGGCTTCATCGACTTCGTGCGCTAGTGCTAAGGGCCTCGGCGCGCAATTTACGTCATCGCCAGGTCGTAATGCAGTGCGTAGAGAACCGTGAGCGCGCCTAACAGCACCGCAAGGACGGTGATCAACAGTTCGTGTGCGCGCCGCGGCCATTGAATCGAGCCGAGCGCAAGGAAAAGCGGGAACGTGCTGAGCGCGTAGCGATCGATCGACTGCAGGGAGCCGGAGAGCAGCACCACGGCAATCGACGCGACGACGAAGGCCGCCAGTGCGGCCTGCCGCTTCCGCAACAACAGCCACGCCGCGGCGATCATCACCAGCAGCATCAGCACGTTGTACGCACGAAAGTTCCACTCCGCGCTGACGATCGGCAGTTCGCGAAAGAAGAGCGCGAACTGCGCGAAGCCGAGGCCGGCGGAGCGCTGCCACTCGCTCTGAATGTCGGCGAAGGCGAAGGGATTGCCGGTGATGCGCCAGAGAAAGACGCAGAACGCGGCGAGGCCGCACGGCACCAGGAGCAGCGAATACCAGCCGCGCCGCCGCTGCCAGCAGAGCACCGCCAGAAACGCGACCAGCAGCACTCCCTGCACGCGCGTCGCGGAGGCGAGAGCGCCGAGGAGGCCGGCCAGCCACCAGCGGCCGGCGAGGGCGGCGACGCAGCAGCCGGCGGCGAGCAGCACGAACAACGACTCCGCCATCGGCAGCGAGAAGAAATACGACGACGGGAAAAACGCGGCGTAGGCGACGGCTCGCCGCGCGATCTCGTCGTCGAATCCCGATGCCAGCGCGAGCCGGTAGAGCATCAGCAGCGCGCCGAGAAAGAAGAGATGCGTGAGGATCGTCGCGTTGAGCGCGTACGGGAGAATCCGCACGTAGCGCGCGATCATCGGAAACAGCGGGAAGAAGGCCCAGTTCACCTGTATCCCGGTATGAAACGGCGCGCGTACGTAGCCCTCTTCGGCGACGATGCGGAACCACTTCGCGTCGCCCGCGCTGAACACGTCGGTCAGCGGCGCCGCGCGCAGCGTGATCCGCGTCTCCTTCACGAACCCGAAGGTCGTCCGCACAGGCTCGAGATTGCCGAAGAGAACGAGCAGTGCCAGGACGACCGCGCGCGAGGCGATGAAGGGCCCGGCGACCGCGCGCAGATACGCGCTCATCCCGTTTCCGCGACCGCGATCACGCGGTTCTCCGCGTCGAGCGTCACGATGTTGGCCTTGTGCGCCAGCGTCTGCCCGTCGTGCAGCAGGCCCCAGGAGATCACACTCACCCGATCCCCCTCCCGCATCCCCACCGCCACCTCCCCGCTCCCCTCGGATGCCGTCTCCACGAACGTCGTCACCCGCTCGCCGCTGCCGTGGTTGACGATCTCGACTTCCTCCAGCGGCAGGATGTTCGCGGCGCGGAGGATGACCGGGTCGATACGCAATGTCCGACCTTCGCCGCGCGTGACCGTGGCGTTCTGAATCGCTGCGCGAACGAGGCGGCGCATCATCTCGGGATGCGGATGTTATCAATGAGGCGCGTACGCCCGACCTTCACCGCACCGACGAGCAGCACGTCGCGATCGAAATCGATTCCGACGGGAGCCTCGAACGTCAGCGGATCGACGACCGCGAGATAGTCGACCTCCACGCCGCCTTCTTCCGCGACGACGCGATGCATCAGCTTCTCGACGCCGTCGACGTCGTGAATGCCGTGCGTGATCGCCTCCTCGCCCGCGCGCAACGCCCGGTGCAGCACCGGCGCCTTCGCCCGCTCGTCAGCGGACAGATAGCCGTTGCGCGACGACATCGCCAGCCCATCGTGCTCGCGCATCGTCTCTCCGAAGATCAGCCGCACCGGCATGTCGAGATCGCGCACCATCCGGTCGATGACCGCGCATTGCTGCGCGTCCTTGCGTCCGAACGCCGCGAGCTTCGGCTGCACGATGTTGAACAGCTTCGCCACGACCGTGGCGACGCCCTCGAAGTGTCCCGGCCGGCGCTCGCCTTCGAGCGGACGCGCGACCGCGCCGGCGTCGACGCGCGTCGTCGCTCCCTTCGGATACATCGTCTCGACGTCCGGCAGGAACAGCAGGTCGACGCCCTCGCCTTCGAGCAGCGCGCGGTCGCGCTCCTCGTCGCGCGGGTAGCGCGTGAAGTCTTCATTCGGACCGAACTGCGTCGGGTTGACGAAGATGGAGACGACGATGAACGTCGCGCCCTGCTCGCGCGCGACGCGGATCAGGGAGAGATGGCCCTCGTGCAGAAAGCCCATCGTCGGCACGAATCCGATATTGACTCCGGCAGGCGCGCCGTGCGGCCTCGACTGGCGTACTTCTTCGATCGTCCGCGCGATTTTCATCGCGGGAACGGGACCACGCCGCCCGTGGCGTCATGGTCATCGCGCGACGCGTAGAGCCGCTTCAGCTCCTCGTCGCTGGCCATGTGGAACGACTCCTTCTCCTCGTCGGGGAAGCGTCCCTCGCGCACGTCGCCGAGGAACGTCTCCAGCGCCGCCTGCAGATCCTGCGCGGCATGTGCGTACTGGCGCACGAACTTCGGCGTGTGGCCGTCGTACATGCCGAGGACGTCGTGGTAGACGAGCACCTGGCCGTCGCACGAAGGGCCGGCGCCGATGCCGATCGTCGGGATCGCGATCTGCTCGGTGATGATCGCCGCGAGCTCGGACGGCACGCATTCGAGGACGAGCGAGAAACAGCCGGCATGCTCGAGCGCCACCGCCTCGTCGATCAGCTTCTTCGCGTCGTCGGCGTTCTTGCCCTGGAGCTTGAAGCCGCCGAGGGCGTTGACCGACTGCGGCGTGAGGCCGATGTGTCCCATCACCGGGATCTCGGCGTCGAGGATGGCCTCGATGGTGCGGATGCGGCTGGCCTTCGCGCCTTCGACCTTGACCGCGTGCGCGCCGGCCTGGATGAAGCGGCCGGCGTTGCGCACCGACTCCTCGACCGACACGTGATACGAGAGGTACGGCATGTCGCCGACGATCAGCGCGGCCTTCGAGCCGCGCGCGGCCGCGCGGGTGTGGTGGAGCATGTCCTCCACGGTCACGCTGAGCGTGTCGGGATAGCCGAGGATGACCATGCCGAGGGAATCGCCGACGAGCAGGATGTCCGCGCCGGCGGCGTCGGCGATCTTCGCGCTCGGGTAGTCGTAGGCCGTGAGCATGCCGATGCGCGTCTTCGACTTCATCGCGCGAATGGCGGGGACCGTGACTTTCTTCCGATCGGGCTTGTTCATCATCTCCTCCGGTGGGCCGAGGAGACGGGTAGCTACGGCCGCGCGGCCGCCGCTACTACGCCTTGGTCTCGGTCCGTGTACTCAGGATCCAAGCGGCACGTAGTACTGAGTTCCCTTTTGAGCGTTTCGAACCTGCTCCACGAGCTGGTCGAAATGCTCAGGCGTGTGAACGAAATCGATCTCGTTCGTATTCACCACAAGCAACGGCGTCTCGTCGTACCGGTAGAAGTAATGCGAGTACGCCTCGCTGAGCTCTTGCAAATACGATGGCGAGATCGCCTTTTCGTAGGCGCGCCCGCGCTTCTTGATGCGCTTGAGTAGTGTATCAAGTCCGGCCTGCAGGTAAATGACCAGATCGGGCTTCGGGACCTGGTCGAGCAGCAGGTCGTACAGCCGGTTGTAGATCATCAGCTCGGAGTCGTCGAGCGTCAGGTACGCGAAGATCTTGCTCTTGGCGAAGGTATAGTCGGCGAGGATCAGCTCGGTGAAGAGGTCGCGCTGCGCGACGTGGCGCTGCTGGTCGAAGCGCGAGAGCAGGAAAAAGAGCTCCGTCCGGAACGCCGCGCCGCGCTTGTCTTTGTAGAAATCGTCGAGAAACGGATTGTCGGCGTCCTCGAGAACCTTCGTTCCGCGGAAACGCTTGGCGAGCAGGTTCGTGAGCGAGGTCTTCCCCACACCGATGGGACCTTCGATCGCGACATGGCGCCAGGGCAAACCAGACATCGGGCTGAAGGATAAACGATGAACGATGAGCGATGAACGATGAACGATGAATTGCGCCGTATTCATCGTTCATCGTTCATCGTTCATCCTTCATCGTTCGTGATAAAACTCGCGCCCCACATGCTCGCTCTCGAACAATACAAGCTCGGCAACGGCCTCACGGTCGTCCTCAACGAAGACCACTCAGCCCCCCTCGTCGCCGTCAACCTCTGGTATCACGTCGGCTCGAAGAACGAGCGGCCGGGACGCACCGGGTTCGCGCATCTGTTCGAGCACATGCTGTTCTCCGGCTCCGAGCATGTCGGCAACAACGAGCATTTCCGCTACGTGCAGTCGGTCGGGGGCGTGCTCAACGGAACGACTTTCTTCGATCGAACCAATTATTTCGAAACACTGCCGTCGAACTACCTGGCGCTCGGTTTGTGGCTCGAGTCCGACCGTATGGGCTTCTTCCTCCCCGCGCTGACGCAGGAGAAGCTCGACATCCAGCGCGAGGTGGTCAAGGAAGAGCGCCGCCAGCGCTACGACAACGTTCCCTACGGCACCGCGTTCGAGCGCCTGCTGCACCTCGCCTATCCCGACGACTACTCCTATCACTGGCCGACCATCGGCTCGATGGAGGACCTCGGCGCGGCGTCGGTCGACGACGTGCGCGACTTCTTCAGTACCTGGTATCGCCCCGACAACTGCACGCTCACCATCGTCGGCGACTTCTCTCCGAGCGAGGCGAAGCAGCTGGTCGAGCAGTATTTCGGCGACATCGCGCCGGGCGGCGCGTTTCCACCGTTCGAACTGGAGCGCACGCCGGCGTCGCACGAGGTGCGCGAGACATTCGCGTCGCCGGTGCAGCTCCCGCGCATCTACCGGCTCTATCACCTCCCGAAGATGGGCGAGCCCGACTGGGTGCACGCCGATCTCCTCACCACCGTCCTCGCCGCGGACAAGGCCAGCCGCCTCGATCGCGCGCTCGTTCATGAGCAACAGATCGCGCAGGACGTGGCGGTGTACGTGCTGCCGACCGAGGCGACCGGCATCCTGATGCTGCAGGCGACCGCGCGCGAGGGCGTACAGATCGAAGAGGTCGAGGCGTCGATCGACGCCGAAGTCTCGCGGCTCGCGCTCGACGGCATCACCGGCGACGAGCTGACGCGCGCAAAGACCCGCGCCGAGATCGACGTCGCCCATCAATTGGAAACCTTCGACGCGCGCGCCGATCTGATCGGCATGATGGCCACCTACTTCGGCGATCCGGCGAAGGTCGACCGCTGGCTCGATCCCTACCGCGCCGCGACCGCGGACGATCTCGCGCACATCGCGCGGAAGTATCTGACTCCCGAGAATCGCGTCACGTCGCTCTTTGTACCGGAGAGCTAATGCCCATCGATCGCACCATCGCCCCCTCCCCCGCGCCGCCGCGCCCGTACCACTTCCCGCACATCACCCGCCGAACGCTCGCGAACGGGCTGCGGGTGCTGGTCGCGGAGAATCACAACGCGCCGCTGCTCTCGCTGCGCGCGCTGGTGCGCTCCGGTGCCGATCACGACACGCAACAGTCCGCGGGACTGGCGTCGATCACCGCCGACCTGCTCGACGAAGGCGCCGGCACGCGCGACGCCATCGCGCTCGCCGAGGACATCGGCATCCTCGGCGGCTCCCTCGGCACAGGCGCCGACTGGGACGCCTCGTATATCTCGCTCGATGTGCTGAGCCGCAACGGCGAACAGGCAACCCCGATCTTCGGCGACGTCACCGCGCGCGCAACGCTGCCGGCGGATGGACTGGAGCGCGCGCGCGCGGAGCGCCTCAACGAGATCCTGCAGCAGCGCAACGAGCCGGCGGCGATCGCCGGCAAGCGCTTCGCGAATCTCCTCTACGGCAGCGGCGCGTACGGCAACTCCGTCGTCGGAAACGCGGAAAGCGTCTCCCGCATCACGCTCGACGACGTGCGCCGCTTTTACAAGCAGCACTACGTCCCTAACAACAGCGCGATCGTCGTCTCCGGCGACGTCGATGCTAGCGCCGCGCTCGCGCTCGTGGAGCGCGCCCTCGGCGAGTGGCAGCGTGGCACCGAGCCGCCGCGGCCCACCGTCACCTCGCGGCCGATCGACGGCTCGCGCATCTACGTCGTCGACCGCCCGCAGGCCGTGCAGTCGGAGATCCGCGTCGGCCACATCGGCGTCGCGCGATCGTCGGAGGATTACTTCGCGCTCTCGGTGATGAACGCGATCTTCGGCGGCGTGTTCAACTCGCGCATCAACCTCAACCTGCGCGAGCGGCACGGCTACACGTACGGCGCGCGCTCGCAGTTCGCGTTCCGCCGGCAGGCCGGCCCGTTCGTGATCGCCGCGCCGGTGCGCAACGAAGTCACGCGCGAGTCGGTGTCGGAAATGCTCTCCGAGCTGCGCCGCATCCGCACCGGCGACATCGAGGACCTCGAGCTCGACGACGTGAAGAGCTATCTGATGGGCGTCTTCCCCGCGACCGTGCAGACCGCGTCCGACATCGCCAGCCGCCTCGTCGACATGGAGCTGTACGGCCTGCCCGAGGACTACTTCGACCGCTACCGCGAAAACATCGCCGCGGTGACGAAAGACGACATCGAGCGCGTCGCCAGGAAGTACCTCGACCCCGACCGCGTCCTCATCGTGATCGTCGGCAACGCGCAACAGATCCGCGAGCCGCTAGGCACGCTCGGCATTCCGATTCACGATCTGGACATCGACGGCAATCTGCTGGCCGTGGGTTAAGGCCCGCCGCCGCTCGTGTCGCCCTTGTCTCCACGGAGATTGACCGGGCGCATGTCCGTCCAGAGCTCCTTGATCTTGTTCAGGCAGTCCGCTTTCGGACCGCTGAAACCGTAGTCGTTCCAGCCGGGCGCGTTCTCGCGGTCGGCGGGCCAGATCGAGTACTGCCCCTCGTGATTCACGACGACTTTGTAGATGGTGGTGTCTTCCGGCGGACTCCAACTCATAGCGCGTTCCTCTCTCTCTTTCGCCGCGACCACTGTAACCGCGGCGGCGGTCTGCAGAACGAGCAACATCATCGATACGCCGTGCAACATGCCGAAGCGGCGGCGGACGGGATCGCCGCGATCGAGCTCCGAGATCGGCACGGACGACGTCATGCGGATCGAGCGGATGCGCAGATCGGCGAACACCTGCAACGCCGCGAGCACGATCGCTATGAAGAGCACGATCAGCATCAGCCGATGCGCGCGACGCAGCTCGAGCGCGAAGAGGATCAGCGGCGCGCCGAGGGCGATGTAATGCCAGCGCGCGAGCATCGCGCCGACGACGTCCGCGGCGGCGGTGGCGTTCGGGGCGGCGCGGAACGCGGCCGAGGCGGCGAGCATCAGGAACACCGCGCTGCCGAGCCACACCGCCGCGATCAGGTTGTGAAGACGTTCCGTATCGCCTCCTCATACGGCGGACGCAGGACGCCCCGCTCGGTGATGATCGCCGTGATCAGCCGCGCCGGCGTGACGTCGAAGGCCGGATGGCGCACGTGGATTCCTTCCGGCGCCATGCGCTCGCCCATGATCTCGGTGACCTCCTGCGCGCTGCGCTCCTCGATCGGGATCGCGGCTCCGTTCGGACAGGCCGGATCGATCGTCGACACCGGCGCCGCCACGTAAAACGGCACGTCGTGTGCGTGCGCGAGCACGGCCACTGTGTACGTGCCGATCTTGTTCGCCGTGTCGCCGTTGGCGGCGATGCGGTCCGCGCCGACGATCACCGCGTCGAACGCGCCCTGCTGAAAGAAGTGGCCGGACATGCTGTCGGTGATGAGCGTGGTGTCGATGTTCTCGCGCTGCAGTTCCCACGCGGTGAGCCGCGCGCCCTGGAGATAGGGGCGCGTTTCGTCGGCGAAGACGGCGATGCGCTTGCCGCTTTCGATCGCCGCGCGGATCACGCCGAGGGCCGTGCCGTAGCCGGCGGTGGCGAGCGCGCCGGCGTTGCAGTGCGTGAGCACCGTGGCGTGGTCGCCGAGGAGCGCGGCACCGTAACGGCCGAGCTGCTTGTTCCCGGCGACGTCTTCCGAACAGATGAGTTCTGCTTCCTTTCGGACTGCGGCAGCAACGCTGCCGCTATCCAAAGCGGCGGCCTTGCCGCCGCAGTCCAGAACGCGGTCGACCGCCCAGGCCAGATTCACGGCCGTCGGGCGCGCGCCTTTCAGCTCGCTGGCGGCCTGCTCCAGGTCGTCGCCGCGCATCGCCGCGAGCGCCATACCGAACGCGGCGGAGACGCCGATCGCGGGCGCGCCGCGCACGACCATCGTCCGGATCGCCTCCGCCACCTCCGAGGCCGTGCGGCAGTCCAGCCACACTTCCCGGCCCGGCAGCAGGCGCTGATCCAGCAGCGACAGCGAGCTGCCGTCCCACTTCAGCGGCGTGACGTGCACGGACTTCGCAGTTGCATTCACGTCGATATACTACCCGCGTTGTTGAGGAGGCTTCTGTCATGGTGAAAGTCGGTGTCAACGGATTCGGCCGCATCGGGCGCAACGTGCTGCGCGCGGCGCTCGAACGCCGGCATGCGGACATCGACTTCGTCGCGGTCAACGACCTCACCGGCGCGGAAACGCTGGCCTACCTGCTGAAGTACGACTCCGTGCACCGCACCATCCCGAACGACGTCAAGCACGGCCCGAACAGCATCACCATCGACGGCAAAGAGCTGCGCGTCTTCTCCAGCCCCGACCCCGCCGAGATCCCGTGGGATGAGCTCGGCGTCGAGATCGTCGTCGAGTCATCGGGACGCTTCACCGACAAAGCCAAGGCGATGCGGCACGTGAAGAAGACCGTCGAGACGGTGATCATCTCCGCGCCGTCGAAAGACGCCGACGCCACGTTCTGCATCGGCGTCAACGAGAACGACTACGACCCCGCGAAGCACAAAATTATCTCCAACGCCTCGTGCACGACCAACTGCCTCGCGCCGGTCGCAAAGGTGCTGCATGCGAAGTTCGGCATCACCATGGGGATCATGACCACGATTCACTCGTACACGAACGATCAGGAGATCCTCGACCTGCCGCACAAGGATCTCCGCCGCGGCCGCGCGGCCGCGCTGTCGATGATTCCGACCACCACCGGCGCCGCGAAGGCGGTCGGGCTCGTCCTGCCGGAGCTGAAGGGCAAGTTCGACGGCATCTCCGTGCGCGTCCCGACGCCGAACGTCTCGCTGGTCGACCTCACGTTCCAGACCGAGAAGGCCACCGACGCCGACGAGATCAACCAGACCATCCGCGACGCCGCGAACGGCGAGTTGAAAGGCATCCTCGCCTACTCCGACGAGCAACTGGTATCGGTCGACTTCAACCACAACCCGCACTCGTCGATCCTCGACACGACGTTCACCCGCTCGGTCGATGCGCGCATGCACAAGATCCTGGCGTGGTACGACAACGAATGGGGATACTCGAACCGGATCATCGATCTGATCGCGCACGTGGCGCGGGTGAAGAGCCAGGCCCTTGCGACGAGAGAATCGGCGCGATGATCGACATCCGCACGCTCGACCAGCTCACCCTCCCTCCCGGCGCCCGCGTCTTCTACCGCGTCGACTACAACGTTCCTCTCGAAGGCACGCGCATCACCGACGCCACGCGCATCGAGGAGACGCTGCCGACGATCCGCATGCTCCGCGAGCGCGGCGCGGCGCTCGTTCTGGCCTCGCACCTCGGGCGTCCGAAGGGCGAGCGCAAGACGAAGTATTCGCTCGAGCCGGTGCACGCGAAGCTCGCCGAGCTCCTCGGCGAGGAGGTGCAGTGGGCCGACGACTGCGTCGGCATCGACACGTCGCGGCTGCAGCCGGGCCAGCTGATGCTGCTCGAAAACCTGCGCTTCCACGGCGGCGAGGAGAAGAACGACCCCGCGTTCGCCGCGGAGCTGCGCAAGCTCGCCGACTACTACGTGAACGACGCCTTCGGCGCCTCGCATCGCGCGCATGCGTCGATCGACGCGCTGCCGCGGCTCTTCCCGAAAGAGCACACCGCCGGCGGCCTCCTGCTCGCGAAGGAGATCGAGTTCCTGCAGAAGATCACCAACGTCTCCGAGCGCCCCTTCGTCGCGCTCCTGGGCGGCGCGAAGATCGCCGGCAAGATCGAGCCGCTCGAGGCGCTGGTCAAGCTCGCCGATACGGTGCTCATCGGCGGCGGTATGGCCAACACCTTCCTCGCGGCGCGCGGCGTCCCGATGGGCGCGTCGCTCGTCGACACCGACTCGCTCGAGGTCGCACGGCGGATCATGGAAATGGAAAAGAAGGCGGAGCTCGTGCTCCCCGTGGATCTCGTCGTCGCCGACTCGCTCGACAACCCGACCGAGATCGAATACGACGCCGCCGTCAGCGACGGCTTCACCGAAAACGAGAGAGCGTTCGACATCGGCACGAAGACGATCGCGCGCTACACGGCCGAGCTGAAAAACGCGAAGACGATCTTCTGGAACGGCCCGATGGGCGTGTTCGAAAAAGAGGAGTTCGCCAAGGGGACCATCGCCATGGCCCGCGCGGTCGCCGAGGCCGAAGCGATCACGGTCGTCGGCGGCGGCGAGTCGGTCGAAGCCGTGAAAGCCTCCGGCTTCGCGGACCGCATCACCCACATCTCCACGGGCGGCGGCGCATCGCTGGAGTTCATTTCGGGAGCTACACTTCCGGGTGTGGAGGTTCTCCGCAGCTAGTGCCCCAGGAAATCGAGGTCAAGTTCGCGCTCCGCGACCGCAACACGCTCGTGCGCAAGCTCGAAGAGATCGGCGCGCAGCGTCTCTATCCCGAAACGTTCGAAGACAACATCGTGCTCGACCGCCGCGGCGAGCTGCGCACGCGCGGAGCGATGCTGCGCGTGCGGAAGTTCGGGCGCTACGCGCTGGCCACGTTCAAGGGTCCGGTGGCGTTCGAGGGGAACGTGAAGAAACGCGAAGAGGTGCAGACGGGCGTGGAGTCGTTCGAGCTCGCCATCCAACTCTTCGACACCCTCGGCTACAAGCCGGTCTTTCGTTATCAAAAGTTTCGCGAGGTCTGGCGCGTTCGCGACGTCGAAGTGGTCATCGACCGCACGCCGATCGGCCACTACTTCGAGATCGAGGGAGCGATCGACGTGATCCGCGCGCTCGCCGAGGAGCTGGGGATGAACATGGATCACGCGATCAGGCAGTCGTACGCGGACCTGTACCGGCAACACCGGAGAACGAGGGGCGATCTGCCGGAGCACATGGTGTTCCCGCCGGAGCAGTTGCCGTCCGCATGAAGGCGATGATCCTGGCCGCGGGCTACGGCACGCGCTTCCGGCCCGTGACGTACACGCTGCCGAAGCCGCTCGTGCCGTTGTGCAACCGCCCGCTGATCGGCTGGGCGGTCGAGTCGCTGCTCGCCGCCGGCGTCGGGAATCTCATCGTGAACGTGCATCACCTCGCGGAGGCGATCGAGGGCCACCTGCGCGCGCACTACCTCGCGCGCGCCGACATCGAGTTCTCGTTCGAGAAGGACATCCTCGGCACGGGCGGCGGCGTGCGGCGCGTCCGCGCGCTGCTCGAGCACGAGACCGATTTTTTTCTCGTCAACGGCGACACCGTGCAGTTCCCGCCGTACGACGAGCTGCTCGAGGCGCGGCGCTCGCAGGAGTCGCTGGCCGCGCTGACGCTGCGTCATCCGCCGGAGCACGATCGCTTCACGCCGGTCTATCTCGAAGACGGGCGGATCACCGGATTCGGCAAAGGGCGCGGCGAGCCGCTGATGTTCTCCGGCTCGCACGTCATCAGCTCGCGGCTCTTCCGCTATCTGCCCGACAAGGATTTCTCCGGCATCGTCGACGAGGTTTACCAGCCGCTGCTCGACGCGAACCGCGAGACGATCGCGGGAGTCGTCGACGACGGCATGTGGTTCGACATCGGGACGCCGCAGCGCTACCTCTCGGCGTCGGCCGCGCTGCTCGACGCCATCGTGCGCGGCGCCGTCGCGGCGCCGGCCGGCTCGCGCGTCCGCGGCGACTCGCTGGTCGACCGCAGCGCCGCCGCCGGCAACACGCTCGCCCGCTCGACGGTTGGAGCGCGCAGCGTCGTCAAAGGCGAACTGCACGACACCGCCGTCTGGGACGACTGCGCGATCGGCGGCAACGCCCGTCTCGAGAACTGCATCGTCGCCCACGGCGTGGAGCTCTCGGGCCACATCGAGCTCGAGAACGCCCTGATCTGCGCCGACGACGCGGCGATTCCGCAGGATTCGAATTACGAACGGCGTGACGGAATTGTGATCGTCCGCATCTAAATTACACTTAGCGAGCTCCCATGGCCTCCCCAACGCCCGAAGCCGCCGCGCGTCGGCGGGTCATCTCGGTCTTTCTCGCCCAGGGCGGCGCCGGCCTGCTGCTGATGGCCTGGCTCACCTGGCTGCGGCAGGATCAGGTCACGGAGGTCTTTCAGCGCCTCGGCGACAACGCGCTGATTCTCATCGCCATCTTCGTCGCCTTCGCCGTCACGCTCGCGCTGCTCAAGTTCGAGCTCACCAACATGATCTACGTCTCGCTGGTGCTGACGGCGTTCATGGCCTTCTTCCCACTGTTCGGCGGCGTGCTCACCGCCTGGATGGCCGTGCTGGTGGCGGCGGGCACGCGCATCATCGGGATGAAGCAGATCGGCCCCACAAAGATCTCCACGAGCGATCCGGCCATCGAGTGGGTGCGCACGTTCGGCCTCTTCGGAACGTACGGCATTCCCGTCGTCGCCGCCTCCACGCTCTACGAGTACCTCGGCGGCCAGCTGCCGGCGCTGCACGCGACTCCCGCGGCGGCCGCGCGCATCGCTGTCTGCGGCGCGTTCATGATCTTCATGAACAACCTGATGATGTTCCGCGTCGCGCGCGCGTACGGCTACTCGGTCGCGAAGATCGTGAAGCTCGACTCGATCGACGCGTCGATCTACCTCCTCACGATTCCCTACGCGGTCGTGACCGCGCTGTCGTACGCGGCGATCGGCTGGGGCGCCGTGCTCGCGCTGGCGTTCACCGGCGGCGTCGCCAACTTCATCGCCCGCAACCTCGCCGTCACGCGCAGCCGCAGCCGCCACCAGGTCCAGCGCCTGGCCTCGCTCACCCAGATCGGCAAGACCATCTCGCTGCGCTTCACCACCGACGAGCTGCTGCTCGCGATTTACACGGAGTGCAAGAAGGTCATCGACTGCTCGCTGTTCAGCATCGCGCTGCTCGACGAGCTGACCAGCGAGCTGTCGTTCGAGCTCGACATCCGCGACGATCACGTCCTGGCGAAAGAGCGCATGCCCCTCGGCGAGGGCCTCAACTCCTGGGTCGTGAAGCATCACCAGCCGCTGCTCCTCGGCAGCACCGCCGACGAGCGGCGCATGGGACTCAAGTCCGTCCCCGACACGAAGGCCAGCGAGTCGTGGCTCGGCGTGCCGATGATGGCGCGCGATCACGTCATCGGCGTCATCTCCGTCGAGAGCTACAAGAAGCACGCGTTCACCGCCGACGACGTGCTGCTGCTGACCGCGATCGCGAACCAGGCCGCGGTGGCGATCGAGAACGCGCAGCTGTACAAGGATCTCGAGGGACTGACCTACGCGCTCGAACAGCGCGTCATGGAGCGGACGAACGAGCTGCGCGAGACGAACCTGCGCCTCCTCGCCGCCGACCGCTCGAAGAACCAGTTCCTGGCCAACATGTCGCACGAACTGCGCACGCCGCTCAACTCGATCATCGGCTTCTCGAGCGTCCTCATCGAGGCCGCGCGCTCGACGCTCCCGGCGCGCATGCACAAGTTCCTCGAGAACATCCACGCCGCGGGCAATCACCTGCTCGAACTCATCAACGACATCCTCGATCTCTCGAAGATCGAGGCCGGCAAGATGGAGCTGCGCACCGATGAGTTCGACCTGCGCGAGACCATCGCCGCGGTCGAGCGCGTGATGCGCGGCTTCGCCGCCGAGGCGAAAGTCCAGATCTTCAGCACGATCGACGCGAACGTACCGCAGGTGCGCCTCGACGAGGGGCGGCTGAAGCAGATCCTCTTCAACCTCCTATCGAACGCGGTGAAGTTCTCCCAGCACGGCGGCATCGTCGCCCTCGGCTGCCGCTTCCTCCCGCGCAGCGACTCGCCGCTGGGGATCGACACGGTGCGCATCGACGTGATCGACCAGGGCATCGGCATCCCGCCCGACGAACTGCAGCGGATTTTCGTCGAGTTCTACCAGACCGAGGAGGGGCGGCGGGCGCGCGGCGGCGGCACGGGACTCGGGCTCTCGCTCACGCGCAACTTCGTCGAGTTGCACCACGGCCGCATCGACGTGAAATCGAAGCCCGGCGAGGGCTCGACGTTCACGCTCTACCTGCCGGTTGATTATCACGAGGCAGCGTATAATCCGCGCCCTTATGTCGAACCGCACATTCACGATCGTCAAGCCGGACTCCGTCCGTAAGGGTAATTTCGGAAAGATCATCAGCCGTCTCGAGTCCGAGGGATTCAGGATCCTCGGGCTGAAAAAGACCAGCCTCTCGCGCGCGCAGGCCGAGGGTTTTTACGCCGTGCATCGCGAGCGCCCGTTCTTTTCGGGACTCGTCGACTACATGACCTCGGGGCCGGTGTACGTCGCCGCGCTCGAGCGCGCGGACGCCGTGCCGACGCTGCGCAAGGTCATGGGCGCGACCGATCCCGCGAAGGCCGACGCCGGCACGATCCGCAAGGACTTCGGCGAGTCGATCGAGCAGAACGCCATCCACGGCTCCGACTCGGATGAGAACGCGAATATCGAGATCAGCTTCTTCTTCGCGGAGTCGGAACTGCTCTGATCACTCCGCCACGATAATCGCCGAAATCCCGTTCGTCTCCAGCGCGGCTCGCGCCTCCAGCGCGAGCTCGCGCGTGGCGAACGGACCGATGCGCACGCGGAAGAGATCGTGGCGATCGATCCACGCACGCTGCCCGATCGTCGTGAGCCGGTCCTGCAGCAGCTTCGCGTTCGCCTCGACCGCAAACGCGCCCACCTGCACGACGAACTGCTTGATCGTCGCAGGCGTCTCTGTGGAGCGGCGGGCTCTTAGCCCGCCGTCTTCGGGCGCCGGCTTCGCCTCGGCGGGCTGAGAGCCCGCCGCTCCACTTGCTACAGGCACTGTGGACAGCGTCGTGCCATCGGGTGCCACCTGCTTGCGCATTCCCTGCACTTCGACCCGATCGACGACCACCGGCTCCGGCTTCACCGGAATCGGGAAGTCGATCTTCGGCGGCTCGCCCGCGGCGATCGCGCTCACGGTCTTCGGCGCCTCGGCGATGGTGACTTCCATCGGCGCGGGCGGCTCGCGCTCGCCGTTGCCGAGGTGCACGATTTTGATGTCGACCTCGCCGATGCCCGGCTCGACGAGACCGATCATCTGCGCCGCCGCGTACGAGAGATCGATGAGACGTCCCCCGATGTACGGTCCGCGATCGTTCACGCGAACGCGCACGGTCTGGCTGGTCTTCGCGTTGATGATGTCGAGCACCGTGCCGAACGGCAGCGAGCGATGCGCGGCGGTGAGCAGCAGCGGATCGAAGATCTCGCCGTTCGCGGTCGTGCGTCCCGCGAACTCCTCGCCGTACCAGCTGGCGATGCCGTGCAATTGCTCGATCGGCGGGACGGGCTGGGGCGCGGTGGTCGCGCAGCCATAGACGATGATCGCCAGCAGCGCCAGCGTGACGATGCGCGGCTTCATACGCGTAGCGCCTCGCTCTCCATCGTCTGTGCGACCGAGACGATCGGATCGATGTCTTCGATCAGGAAACGCTCCGTCTGCTGCCGCGAGAGTCCGGTGTAGCTCTCGGCGCGCGCGAGCTGCTCGATCGACGCGCGGTCGATGCTGAACAGCGGATCGGCGGCGATGCGGTCGAAGAGATCGTTCTCCGCCGCGCCCGACTTCAGCGCGTCCGCGGCCGCCTGCGAGTGGATGCGCACGCGCTCGTGCAGCACCTGCCGGTCGCCGCCGCGGCTCACGCCTTCCATCATCAGATTCTCGGTCATCAGGAACGGCAGCTCGCGGCGCACGTTCGTGGCGATCACTTCCTCGTGCACGACCATGCCGCCGGCGATGTTGTCGTAGATCAGCGCGATCGCGTCGGCTGCGAGGAACGCCTCGGGGATGGCGATGCGGCGGTTCGCGGAGTCGTCGAGCGTCCGCTCGAACCATTGCGTCGCCGCCGTGAACGCCGGATTCAGCGCGTTGATGATCAGGTGCCGCGCGAGCGCGTCGATGCGCTCCGCGCGCATCGGGTTGCGCTTGTAGGCCATCGCCGACGAGCCGACCTGCTCTTCCTCGAACGGCTCCTCGATCTCGTGCAGGTGCTGCAGCAGGCGCATGTCGTAGCCGAACTTCGACGCCGACTGCGCGAAGCCCGACAGCACGTTCACCACCTGCGAGTCGACTTTGCGCGAGTACGTCTGCCCGGAAACCGGATAGCTGCGGCGCAGTCCCATCTTCTCGGCCACGAGCTGCTCGAGACGGTTGACCTTCGACTCGTCGCCGTCGAACAGATTGAGAAACGACGCCTGCGTGCCGGTCGCGCCCTTCACGCCGAGAAGCGCGAGCTGCGACTCGCGGAACTCCAGCTCGCGGTAGTCGAGGAGGAGATCGTGCAGCCAGAGCGTCGCGCGCTTGCCGACGGTCGTCAGCTGCGCGGGCTGGAAGTGCGTGAACGCCAGCGCCGGCGTCGCGCGCCAGCGCCAGGCGAAGTCGCGCAGCCTGGCCATGACGCCGAGGAGGCGCCGGCGCAGAACCGCGAGGCCGTCGCGCATCTGGAGGATGTCGGTGTTGTCGGTGACGAACGCCGACGTCGCGCCGAGGTGGATGATCCCCTTCGCGGACGGCGCCTGCAGCCCGTACGCGTAGATGTGCGACATCACGTCGTGGCGGATCTCACGCTCGCGCCGCTCCGCGTCCTCGTAGTTGATGTCGTCGAGGTGCGCCTTCAGCTCCGCGATCTGCTGCTCGCTGATGTTGATGCCGAGCTCTTTCTCCGCCTCGGCCAGCGCGACCCAGAGCCTGCGCCAGGTCCTGAACTTGAAATCCGCGGAGAAGAGATACGACATCTCCCTCGACGCGTAGCGCTCCGTGAGCGGGTTCTGGGCATGCTCGCGCTTCACGGACGAATTATATTCGCTACACTACTAATCACATGCTCCCGTCTGTCTCCACGCACGATTCCCGGCGCGCCACGCAGGTGACGCTGAAGGCGGTCGTGCTGCTGTCGGGTGTCCTGACGCTGGTCTTCTTCATCTCCTTCGTCTTCAGCGACCGCGGCCTGCCGGAGCTGCAGCACGCGCGCACGCGCGTGGACGGCCTGCGTGCCGAGATCGCGAAGCTGGAAACCGACAACGCGCGCCTCCGCGCCGAGATCGCCAGCGTGAAGAAGTCCTCCTACGCCGTCGAGCGCATCGCCCGCGAAGACCTCGGCATGTCGAAGAAGGGCGAGATCGTCTACATGCTGCCGAAGAAGTAGCTCACTTCGTCCCGTCCTCCAGCATTTTCGCGTAGCCCTCGAGCACCTTCGCCACGATGACGATCTGGGCGTTGGCGTCGTTCCACTTGCGCAGCTCGATGGCCTCGCGCACGCCGGGCAGCGTCTTCACGCCGTAGCCGGTGTAGAGGCCGGGCGCGTAGACGTAGTGCTTGAACCAGGGGCGGTTCGGCAGGCCCTCCTCGCGCGTGAGCGCGCGCTCGAGATGCATCAGGACCCGATCGTCGCGTGACGGCGAGGCATCGAACGCGCGCGCGGCCTTCTGCAGCCGCGCCACCGCATTCTGCAGCGGCGCCAGTGCGAGGAACGGCACCGCCTCTTTCTCCTTCGGTGCCACGAACGGCTTGGTCGGGTCGGCGGCCAGCTCCAGCGTTTTCTCGCGGATCTGGCGGTTCTGCTCCTCGGTCTCGTCGCGCATGTCGCTGGCAAGCTTCTCGATCTCGGTCGCGTAACGCGCCACCGTCGCCGCGAACGTGCCGGTCTCGAACGGCAGGACGTCGGCGCTGCCGAGGCGCAGCATCATCCGGCCGGTGGTCTTCGCCTGCACCAGCTCGTAGTCGAAAGTCGGATCGCTGAAGCGCGTGAAGTGATCGAACGAGTCGTATGCGGAGTGATAGACGCCGTACTCCCCTTCGCCGCTGTAGCCGACGTCGAGCGAGGCGATGCCGGCGTGCTGCAGGAACGGCGTGAAGTCGGAGCCCGAGCCGAGCGCGTCGAGACGCATCAGCGTGCGCGCGCGAATCTCCTTGCGCGTGTCCGCCGAGGTCTCCTGCGCGACCATCGAGGCAATCATCCGGTCCAGCACCGGCACGCTGCGCTCGGGATCGACGACGTCGCGCGCGACCTCGGTGACCATGCGCTCGAGCGTGTGCGAGCCGCCGACGCCGAGGAAGCCGCGCGCGGTGGAGTCGGAGTTGATGTAGACCGCGGCGTGCTCGCGCAGCTCGTCGATGTGCGTCTCGACCCATTCCGTCGACCCGAGCAGGCCCGGCTCCTCGCCGTCCCACGCCGCATAGACCAGCGTGCGGCGCGGTCGCCAGCCCGTCTTCGCCAGCTCGCCGATCCCGCGCGCCTCTTCGAGCATCGCCACCTGTCCGCTGAGCGGATCGAGCGCGCCGTGCACCCAGCCATCGTGGTGGTTGCCGCGCAGGATCCACTGATCCGCGAGATCGCTGCCGCGCAGCTTTGCGATCACGTCGTACGCCGGCGCCATGGTCCAGTTGAACTCGACCTTCAGGTGCACGCGCGCGGGACCCGCGCCGAGGTGATACGTGATCGGCAGCGCGCCGCGCCAATCCTCGGGGGCGACCGGACCGCCCATCGCGCGCAGCAGCGGCAGCGCGTCGCCGTACGCGATCGGCAGCACCGGGATCTTCGTCAGCGTCGTGGCCTGCGAGCGGTCGAGGCGCTTCGCGTTCGCGGTCGCGCCGACCCCGGGCGTCAGCGGATCGCCCGCATGCACCGGCATGTCCGCGACCGAGCCGCGCTGCGTACTGAACTCGCTGCGATACGCGCCCTTCGGGTACGGGTCGCCGTAGAACCAGCCGTCGTCGCGCGGATCGGAGTAGATCAGGCAGCCGATCGCGCCGTGCTCCGCGGCGACCTTCGGCTTGATCCCGCGCCACGACCCGCCGTAGCGCGCGATCACGATCTTGCCGCGCACGTCGATGCCGTTGCGCTCGAGCGTCTCGTAGTCCTTCGGCACGCCGTAGTTGACGTACACCAGCTCGCCGGTCACGTCGCCGTCGATCGAATACGCGTTGTACGGCGGCAGGATCTCGCCGATCTGATTCGACGTCGCATCCTCGGCGAGCGCCGGCTCGCTGAGCTTCGCGGTGTAGCGCTGCGGCGCGATCAGCTCCACGACGCGTGTCTTCGGCGTCGGGAAGAGCACGTCGAAGCGCTCGATCTGGGTCTCGTATCCCCAAGCGCGGAACAGCGAGGCGATGAACTCCGCGTTCTCCTTTCCGTACGGCGAGCCGATGTGATGCGGCCGCGCGGAGAGGCGCTTGAGCCACGCGCGCATCTCGTCGCGATTCAGCGCCGCGTCGAAACGCGCCTCCAGCGCGTGCTGCTTCGCGGGGTCGCTGAATCCGAAGATCGGCTTCGGCGCGGGCGTGTCGGCGGAGAGCGCGGTGGCGAGCAGAAGGACGGCAATCAACGTGCGGCGCATGGGCCAGAGTTTATCCCGCGCGGAGACGCGGGATCATCGGTGGCACCGCGGGATAAACTGAGAAGACCAACGATGTGTGGGATTAACGCGATCTTTGCCTATCGAGCGGGCGCGCCGCCGGTCGATCCCGAAGAGCTGATGACGTCGCGCGAGTGCATGCGCTCGCGGGGACCCGACGCGGCGGATCAGTGGATCTCCGACGACGGGCGCATCGGACTCGGACACCGCCGCCTGGCGATCATCGACCTCTCGCCCGGCGGCGCGCAGCCGATGCACCGCGGCTCGCTGGCGATCATCTTCAACGGCGAGATCTACAACTATCGCGAGCTGCGCGCGGGCCTCGAGGCGCGCGGACGCACGTTCACGTCGCAATCCGATACCGAGGTGATGCTGCGGCTGTACGAGGAAAAAGGAGCGGACATGCTGCGCGAGCTGCGCGGCATGTTCGCGATCGCGCTGTGGGACGGCGCGAAGAAGCGCCTGCTGCTCGCGCGCGATCCGTACGGCATCAAGCCGCTGTATTACGCCGATGACGGCGGGACGGTACGCATCGCGTCGCAGGTGAAGGCGCTCATCGCCGGCGGACGCATATCGAGACAGTTCGATCCGGCGGCGGCGGCGGGATTCTTCCTGCGCGGCACGGTGCCGGAGCCGTTCACGATGTATCGCGCGATCCGCGCGCTGCCGGCCGGCTCGTACTGTTTCGTCGACGCGCAGGGCATGTCCGAGCCGGTGCCGTACTTTTCGATCGCCGCGACGTGGCGCGATGCCGTCGAACATGCGCGCGACGTCAGCGACGGCGAGCGGCTGGCGATCGTGCACGACGCGCTCCTCGAGTCGGTGCGCTATCACATGGTCGCCGACGTTCCGGTCGGCGCATTTCTCTCCGCGGGCATCGACTCGACCGCGGTCGTCGCGCTCGCGCGCGAGAGCGGCGCGGCGGATCTCCAGACGATGACGCTGCGCTTCGAGGAGTATCGCGGACGCGTCAACGACGAGGCGCCGCTGGCCGCGCTGGTCGCGCGGCAGTATGGCGTGCGCCACATGATCCGCGATCTCTCGCTCGTCGACTTCAAGGCGGAGCTGCCGCGCATCTTCGCGGCGATGGACCAGCCGACCGTCGATGGCCTCAACAGCTACTTCATCAGCAAGGCCGCCGCGGATTCCGGGCTCAAAGTCGCGATGTCGGGCACCGGCGGCGATGAGCTGTTCGGCGGCTACACGTCGTTCCGCGACATCCCGCGCTGGATGCCGATCACGTCGCGCCTCGCGCGCGTACCAGGATTGTCCGAAGGCGTGGCGCGCATGAACGCGGCGCTCGCGAGGCGCAGCCGGCACGTGAGTCCGAAGATGGGCGAGATCCTCCGGCACGGATCGTCGTACGCGGGCGCATATCTCGTGAAGCGCGGCCGCTTTCTCTCGACCGAACTGCCCGACGTCCTCGGCGACGACATCGCCAGAGAAGGACTGCAGCGCCTGAACATCCTCGAGCTCATCGAGCGCGCCGTCACGCCCGATCCCGGACAGCCCTTCGCGCGCGTGGCCGCGCTGGAGTCGTCGCTCTATCTGCGCAACCAGCTGCTGCGCGACATGGACTGGGCGAGCATGGCCCACTCGCTCGAGGTCCGCGTGCCGCTCGTCGACGCGTTCCTCCTGCGCAAGCTCGCCCCGGTGCTGGTCACGCGCAGGGAGCGCGGCAAGCAGATCCTCGCCAACACCCCGCGCCCGCCGCTGCCCGAGGTCGTCCGCCGCCGCCGCAAGACCGGCTTCACCCTCCCCATCAAGGAGTGGCTCGGCCAGGAAGGGCGCGTCGAGTTCGGGAAGCGGAGCTGGGCGCGTAAGGTGTACGAGGTGATGTTCTCGAAGGAGAACGGGCAGTGGTAGGACGGTCGCGTGCCGATCTTGCGGCGATGGCACTGATCGTCTTCTCGATGCTCCGCATCGCGTCGACCTGGACGCTCTACTCGGCGACCGTCGACGAGCCGAACCACGTCTCGTCCGCGCTGCAGCTCTACACGCAGCACGACTACAGCTACCTGCCGGTCAACCCGCCGCTGCCGCGGCTCGTGTTCGGGCTCGCGCCGTGGCTGGGAGGGATGGAGTTCGATCCCGCGCGGCCGCAGGAAGAGCAGCTGAAGAAGGTCTTTTACTCGAACGGCAAATACAAAACGAACCTGATGCTGGCGCGGCCCGGCACTCTGGTCTTCTTCATCATCGCCGCGCTGGCGACGTGGTGGTGGGCGCGACGCGAGCTCGGTCCGGCCGGCGGTCTCGTGGCCATGGCGCTCCTCACGCTGCAGCCGGTCGTGGCCGGCCACTCCGCGCTGGCGACGCACGACACCGCCGCGGTCGCGGGACTGGCGGTGTCGCTGCTCGCGTTCGCACGCTGGCTCGACGTGCCGTCGATGCGCCGCGCGATGCTGTTCGGCGCCGCGTACGCGTTCGCGATCCTCACCAAGTTCTCCTGCATCGGCTACATCCCCGCCGCCTGCCTGGCGATGTACTTCGTGCGCCTGCTGCGCGATCCCGCGACGCGCGCGGCGTGGCGGCGGCTCATCCCGAGCTTCTTCGCGGCGCTGCTGGTCTGCCTGATCGGCATCTGGGCCGGCTACGGCTTCACCGTCGGCCGCCTCGACTTCCTCAACCACCTCGGAGACGTGCTCGGCCACGGCACGCTCGCGCAGTTCGTCGCGCGCCATCCGTCCTGGCCGCTGCCCGCGCACTGGTTCTTCCTCGGCATCGGCCACGTGGTGATGTTCGACAAGATGGGGCTCTTCGGCTTTCTCTTCGGCGAGGTCCGGCCGTTCGGCTGGTGGTATTACTTTCCGGTCGCCGTCGCGCTGAAGTCGACGCTGGCTTCGCTGGTCCTCGGCCTCTGCGCGCTCTTCGCGCGGCGCTTCCGCGTCGCCGGCGAGGCGCTCGCGGCTTCCGTGGCAATCCTCGGCGTCTCGATGACCAGCCACCTCGACCTCGGCGTGCGCTACGTGCTACCGATCTACGCGCCGCTCGCCGTCGCCGGCGCGGCAGCGTCGATGGCGATGTTTCACCATCACCGCCTGCGCATCGCCGCCGCCCTGCTCATCGCGTGGCACGCGGTCGCGTCGTTGATCGCGATTCCCGACGCCTTTCCGTACTTCAACGAGCTGGCCGGACGCCGGCCGTGGCTGATCCTTCTCGACAGCAACATCGACTGGGGTCAGGACCTGCTGCGATTGAGACGCGTCGTGCGCGCGAAGAAGATCGAGCGCATCGGCATCACCACGCTCGGCTGGCACGACTACGACAAGCTCGGATTCCCGCCGAGCTACGAGCTGCGCGGCGACCTCCCCTCGCAGGGATGGGTCGCGGTGAGCGAGCACATGTACGGGTTCTTCGGCTATTACTGGCTCAAGGGACGGCGGTATGAACGCGTCGGCAAGTCGATCCGCCTGTACTACATTCCATGAACGAAGATCCTTCGCCGTCTTCGCGGCTCAGGATGACACCCTATGTCATCGCCGCGCTCACGCTCATCGCGGTCATCCGCGTCGCGTCGACGCATCGCGTCTTCAGCGCGACGCTCGACGAGCCGATCCATCTCGCCGCCGGCTACGAATGGTTCGACGGCACGTATCGCATCGATCCCACGCATCCGCCGCTGGCGCGCATCCTCTTCGCGCTGCCGCTGCGCGGCCTGACCCCGCCAACGGGCACGAACATGATCGATCGCGGCAACCAGCTGCTGTACGAAGGCGATCACTACGAGAAGAACCTCGCGCGCGGGCGAATGGGGAATCTGGTCTTTCTGATCGTCGCCTGCATCGCCGTCGCCGCGTGGGCGCGCCATGTCTACGGCGACGCCGCCGCGATCATCGCGGTGGCGCTGTTCACGAACGTCCCGCCGATTCTCGGACACGCGGGACTGATGACGACCGACATGTCGATCGCCGCGACGCTGCCGCTGGCGTTGTACGCGCTGGAGCTGTTCCTGGAAAACGCGACCTGGAAACGGACGCTCTTTCTCGGCATCGCCATCGGCCTCGGCGCACTCTCGAAGCTCTCGTTCCTCGTCTATTTCCCGGTCTGCGCTCTCGTGCTGCTCATCCTCCGAAAAGGGCGGCGGGCGTCTCGCCCGCCTTCTTGGGCGGGCAGGATGCCCGCCGCCCTCCTCATCACTTTCCTCGTCGCGTGGGCCGGCTATCGATTCGAGTTCGGGCGCCCCGTCGATGTCGATCCCGAGGCGCCCTCGGTGTTCGAGACGGTCGGCATGCCGCGCGCGCTCGCGTTCGCGCCGCTGCCCGCGCCGTCCCTGCCCGTCGGATTCGCGCGCGTGCGCCTGCACGACCGCGGCGGCCACACCGCGTTCCTCCTCGGAAGACAGAGCCGCACCGGCTGGTGGTATTACTTCCCGGTCGTCTTCTTCTTCAAGACGCCGCTGCCGCTGCTGATTCTCTTCGCCTGCGGCGTCCGGCGCGCGCTTCCGTTCGCGCTGATCGCCGCGGCGATCATGCTCGTGGCGATGACGGCATCGCTGAACATCGGGCTGCGCCACATCCTGCCGATTTATGCGCCGTTCTGCATCGTCGCCGCCGTCGCGGTGCAACGCCTGCGGCTCATCGCCATCCCGCTGGTCGCGTGGCTGGTCATTGGCGTCGCCGTCGCCCATCCCGACTACCTCGCCTGGTTCAACGAGCTCGCAGGACGCAATCCCGCGCACGTCGCCGTCGACAGCAATCTCGACTGGGGACAGGACATCCTGCGCCTCGGCCGCGTCGTGAAGCAGCGCCACATCGACCACCTCTGGATCGTGATGAACAACAACACGCGCCTCGACCGGCACGGCATCCCCGCCGAGTGGCTGCCGCCGCGCACGAAGGTCAGCGGCTGGGTCGCCGCCGGCGAAAACTGGACCGCCTTCACCGACGAATACGACTGGCTGAAGGGGTACCGGCCAGTGCAACGGGTTGGCAGGTCGATCAGGCTGTATCACATACCGTAGTTACTGAGTTGCTAAGTTGCTGAGTTGCTAGCAACCCAGGAACCCAGCAACTCAGCAACCTAGTTCACCGAGATCGCCTCCGGCTCGAGCGACAGCTCCACCTTCCCGTTCACGCCGTTCACGAACACCGTATCGCCCGGCTTGAACTGCCCTTCGAGCAGCCGGATCGCCAGAGGATCGATGATCTCGCGCTGCAGCGCGCGCTTGAGCGGCCGCGCGCCGAACGCCGGATCGTAGCCCTCCTGCGCGAGCAGCTCCTTCGCCGAGTCGCTGATCTCGATCGTGAGCCCGCGCTCCTCGATCCGCTTGACCAGCCGCTTGAGCTGGATGCCGATGATCTGCTTGATCTGATTCAGATCGAGCGAATGGAACACGATCACGTCGTCGATGCGGTTGAGGAACTCCGGACGGAAGCGCTGATGCAGCTCGGCCTCGACCATCCTCCGCATCTCGTCATCCGACATCCCGCCCTTCGAGGCCTCGTGGATGTACTGCGAGCCGACGTTGGAGGTCATGATGATCACGGTGTTCTTGAAGTCGACCACGCGTCCCTTCGAGTCGGTGAGCCGCCCGTCGTCGAGCACCTGCAGGAAGACGTTGAACACCTCCGGGTGCGCCTTCTCGATCTCGTCGAACAGCACCACCGCATACGGCCGGCGCCGAATGGCCTCGGTGAGCTGGCCGCCCTCGTCGTAGCCGACGTAGCCGGGAGGCGCGCCGATGAGCCGCGCGACCGCGTGGCGCTCCATGTACTCCGACATGTCGATGCGCACCATCGCGTTCTCGTCGTCGAAGAGGAACTCCGCCAGCGCGCGCGCCAGCTCGGTCTTGCCGACGCCGGTCGGGCCCATGAAGATGAACGAGCCCATCGGACGATTCGGATCCTGCAGTCCCGCGCGCGAGCGGCGCACCGCATTGGCGACCGCGCGCACCGCGTCGTCCTGACCGACCACGCGCCGGCGGAGGTTGTCCTCCATCTTCACGAGCTTCTGGATCTCCGACTCGAGCATCCGCGTGACCGGCACGCCGGTCCACTTCGCCACGATCTCGGCGATGTCCTCTTCCGTCACTTCCTCGCGCAGCAGCGCGCCGCTCTTCTGCATCTCGGCGAGCTGCCCCGTCGCCTGTTCGATCTGCTGCTGGATCTGCGGGATCGACCCATAGCGCAATTCCGCCGCGCGACTCAGATCGCCTTCGCGCTCGGCGCGGCTGGCGGCCTCGCGCTCGTCCTCGAGCTTGTTCTTCAGCTCATTGATCTGCGTGATCACGCGCTTCTCGCTCTCCCACTGCGCCTTGAGGCCGGAGATCTTCTCCTGCAGCTCGGCGATCTCCGCGCGCACGGCGCGCAGACGCTCCTTCGTGACCGGGTTGCCTTCTTCTTTCTGGAGCGCCTGCTCCTCGATCTGCGAGTGCGTCATCCGCCGCGTCATGTCGTCGATCTCCTGCGGCATCGAGGTGAGCTCGATGCGCAGACGCGACGCCGCCTCGTCGATCAGATCGATGGCCTTGTCCGGCAGGAAGCGGTCGGTGATGTAGCGGTTGGAGAGCGTCGCGGCGGCGACGATCGCCGAGTCGCGGATCGTGACCTTGTGATGGACCTCGTACCGCTCCTTCAGTCCGCGCAGGATCGCGATCGTGTCCTCGACCGTCGGCTCGCCGACGTAGACCGGCTGGAAGCGCCGCTCGAGCGCCGCGTCTTTCTCGATGTGCTTCTGGTATTCGTTGAGCGTCGTCGCGCCGATGGCGCGCAGCTCCCCGCGCGCGAGCGCCGGCTTGAGCATGTTCGAGGCGTCCATCGCCCCTTCCGCCGCGCCGGCGCCGACGAGCGTGTGCAGCTCGTCGATGAAGAGGATCACGTCGCCCTCGCTCTCCTCCACTTCCTTGATGACCGCCTTGAGGCGATCCTCGAACTCGCCGCGGTACTTCGCGCCGGCGATCATCGCGCCGAGGTCGAGAGAGACCACGCGCTTGTTCTTCAGGCCCTCGGGGACGTCGCCCGCGATGACGCGCCGCGCGAGCCCTTCCACGATCGCGGTCTTGCCGACGCCCGGCTCGCCGATGAGCACCGGATTGTTTTTCGTGCGGCGCGAGAGCACCTGGATCACGCGGCGGATCTCCTCGTCGCGGCCGATGACCGGATCGAGCTTGCCGCGCCGCGCGAGCGCCGTGAGATCGCGCGCGTAGCGCTCCAGCGCCTGGTACTTGTCCTCGGGATTCTGATCGGTCACGCGCTGCGTGCCGCGCACCGACTGCAGCGCCTTCAGCACCGCATCATTGACCACACCATGCCGCTTGAGAATCGCGTTCTTCGTCTCGGCGAGACCGAGGAGCAGATGCTCAGTGGAGACGTACTCGTCGTTGAACTGCTCCGCCGCCGCAAAAGCCGCGTCGAACACCTTGCGCATCGTCGGCGAGACCATCGGCTCCGCCGACGCACCGCCGACCTTCGACAGCTTCCCGAGCTCCGCCGCAACCTCCGCCTCGATCGCCGCCGGCACCACGCCGAGCTTGTTCAGGATCGGAGAGACGATCCCTCCCTCCTGCCGCACCAGCGCGAGCAGCAGATGCTCCGGCGTAAATTCAGCGTTCCCCGCCCCCCGCGCAAGGTTCTGCCCGTCAACGACAGCCTCCTGCGCCTTGACTGTAAGCTTATTGAAATTCATGCTTTGCCTCACATTGAGTCGGAAGGACTCAAGGCATTTAACCGGTAAATCTTACCGTCCATTCCGAAGCGTGCAAGAAGCGGGGACGTCTGGAGTGCGGCGACGCCAGTCGCCGCTGTTACTTGCGGCGGCGCAAGCTGCCGCGGGCGGAGGCTCGCGCATCGCATGAAGAGCGGCGACTGGCGTCGCCGCACTCCAGACGCTAGACTCCCGCCATGAGCGCTACCGCGCAGCCCCTTCGTGAAGTCCAGCCCCAATCCCAGCTCTTCGAGAGCATTCTCGAGCTGATCCGCCGCACGTCGACGCAGTTGCCGGACGATGTGGTGAAGGCCGTGACGGGGGCGAAGGCGCAGGAGGCGGAGGGGTCGAACGCGGAGGTCGCGCTGAACGTGATCGGGTGCAACATCGGGCTCGCGCGCGAGGGCTCGCTGCCGCTTTGCCAGGACACGGGGACGATCCTGTTCTTCGTGCACACGCCGGTCGGGTACGACCAGCTCGAGTTCGAGGAGATCGCGACCGACGCGGTGCGCGAGGCGACGAAGAAGGGGTTCCTGCGGCAGAACAGCGTCGACAGCGTGACCGGGAAAAACACCGGGGACAACACCGGGCCGGGCTCGCCGGTCTTTCATTTCCACCAGTGGCGCGAGCCGCATGTCGAAGTGAAGCTGATGCTCAAGGGCGGCGGCTGCGAGAACATGAACGCGCAGTACTCGCTCCCTCACCCCGACCACGGCGGGCGCGATCTCAGAGGCGTCGAGAACGCAATCCTCGACTGCATCCTCCAGGCGCAGGGACAGGGCTGCGGCCCGGGCATCCTCGGCGTCTGCATCGGCGGCGACCGCGGCACCGGCTACGCGTTCGCGAAGGAACAGCTCCTTCGCACCATGGACGACGTCAACGACGACGCGGAGCTCGCGGCGCTCGAACAGCGCGTCGTCGAGAAGGCGAATCAGTCGGGCATCGGTCCGATGGGCTTCGGCGGCAAGACCACGCTCCTCGGCTGCAAGATCGGCAAGCTCAATCGCCTGCCGGCCTCGTTCTTCGTCTCCGTCGCCTACATGTGCTGGGCCTTCCGGCGGCGCGGCGCGGAGCTCGATTCGAGCGGGGCGGTTACTAACTGGCTCTACTGAGCGTCTAACTGGGCATGGAGCGGATGATCCGCGTCGTGCTTTTCGTGGCGCTTGCAGCAGTGGGGCTCGACCGCGCACAACTCAAACGGCAGTTCGACGCCTTGAAGCCACCGCATCGGGCCAACGCGATCGAAGAATTGATCGCGTCCTACACCCGCCCTCCCGAGCCGGAACCACCGTATCCTCCACCGCCTCCGCTGGAAGTGCCCGCCGGCGCGCTCTGACTGAGCGTCGCCGCCTCGAGCAGTTCGCTCGAGACCGCCAGGACGGCATGCACGGAGTGCCATCGCGGAGGCCCGCCGAAAGCGATACGATCGCCGCATGGCCCTCGTAAAACTCAACACCCCGATTGACGAAGAAACGATCCGCACGCTGCACGTCGGCGACAGCGTCTCCATCACCGGCCGTCTCTACACCGGCCGCGACGCCGTCCATCACCGCCTTCACACCGGCGTGAAGCCGCCCGTCGACCTGGAAGGGCAGATCATCTATCACTGCGGCCCGGTCATGGTGAAAGAGGGCGACCAGTGGGTCTGCAAGGCCGCGGGCCCGACGACGTCGTCGCGCGAAGAGCCCTACCAGTGGGAAGTCATGCGCGACTACAAGATCCGCGGCGTGATCGGCAAGGGCGGGATGGGAGAGAAGACGCTCGCGGCGTGCAAAGAGTACGGCGCGGTCTACATGCACGCGATCGGCGGCGCCGCGCAGGTCTGCGCGGCCTCGGTCAAGCGCGTCGACGGCGTCGACTGGATGGACCTCGGATCCCCCGAGGCGATCTGGCACTTATGGGTCGAAGACTTCATGGCCATCGTCACGATGGACGCCCATGGACAATCTTTGCATAAGCAAATCTTCGAGGAGTCGAAGGAGAAGCTCGCGGCCCTGAAGGCATGAGCCGGATCGAAAAGGACACGCTCGGCGAAGTCGCAGTCCCGGACGACGCGCTGTACGGCGCGCAAACGCAGCGCGCGGTCGAGAACTATCCGATCAGCGGACTGCGCGAGCATCCCGAATTCATCCGCGCGTTCGTGCTGCTCAAGCGCGCCGCCGCGCAGGCCAATCACGAGCTGGGCGTGCTGGACGACCGTCTCGCCCTCGCGATCGTCGCCGCCTGCGACCAGATCCTCGGCGACCCCGAGGGACATCGCCAGCACTTCGTCGTCGACGTCTTCCAGGCCGGCGCCGGCACGTCGTTCAACATGAACTGCAACGAGGTGATCGCGAACCTCGCGAACCTCTCGCTGGGCGGAAAGCTCGGCGAATACAAGCCGGTGCATCCGAACGATCACGTCAACATGTCGCAGTCGACCAACGATGTCTTTCCGACGGCGACGCGCATGGCGACGGCGGTCCTGCTCGAACAACTGATCCCTCGGCTCGACGAGCTCGCCGATGCGCTGGACGCGAAAGGCGACGCGTTCGCGGACGTGATCAAGTCCGGCCGCACGCATCTGCAGGATGCGGTGCCGGTCACGCTCGGGCAGGAGTTCAAAGCCTACGCGGCCGCGGTGCGGCGGGCGACGCGAGGCCTGCGCGACGCCGATGATGACGTGCGCGAGCTCGGCATCGGCGGAACCGCGACCGGGACCGGCATCAACACGCCGCCGGGATACCGCTTCGCGGTCCTGAGGTACCTGGGATCGCGGTTCAAGCCGGCGGACGACCTTCGCGAGGCGATGCAGTCGCAGCTCCCGGTCGTCGCGGTCTCGGCGGCGCTGCGCAATCTCGCGCTCGAGCTCACGCGCATCACTAACGACCTGCGCCTTCTCGCGTCGGGACCGATGACCGGTCTCGCGGAGATCATCCTCCCCTCGGTGCAGCCCGGCTCTTCGATCATGCCCGGCAAGGTCAATCCGTCGCTGCTGGAGTGCATGAACCAGGTGCTCTTCCACATCATCGGCGCCTCGACGGCGATCGATTACGCATCGCAGGCCGGGCAGCTCGAGCTGAACGTGATGATGCCGCTGATGGCGTTCGAGATCACGTTCTCGATCGAGATCCTGAAGAACTTCCTGCCGGTGTTCACCGGCAAATGCATCCGCGGGATCGAGGCGGATCGCGAGCGCAGCGAGGCGTACTACATCAGCTCCCCGTCCCTGGCGACGGCGCTCAATCCGCTGATCGGCTACGCCGCGGCAGCGGAGATTGCGAAGGAAGCGGTGAAGAGCGGCAAGACGATTCCCGATCTGCTGCGGGAGAAGAAGCTGCTCTCCGAAGAGAAAATCAGGGAGATCTTCACGCCGGAGTTTCTGGCCGGGCAGGCCGACCGGACGTAATACAATCGCGTCGCAGCCGCACGGTCCAATGCGACTCTTCATCGCTACGAGCTTCCCACCGGAGGTCACCGGCGACCTCAACGCGCGCGTGTCTCGTCTCAGGCCGCGGCTGCCGTCGGCGTCGTGGGTGCGGCCGGAAGCGCAGCATCTGACGTTCGCGTTTCTCGCCGAGCAGCCGGAAGCGCTCGTCGACACCATCGCGCCGCCGCTGATGACCGCGCTCCGCGCGATCCCGCGCTTCGACGCGGCGATGAACGGCTGCGGATTCTTCCCCAACCCGCGCCACGCGCGCGTCGGCTGGATCGGCCTGGAACCGGAAGGAAACTTCATCGCCATCGCCAACGCCGTCCGCAGCGTTGTCACGCAGAACGGCGTCGAGCTCGATCGCGCCGACTTCAAGGCGCACCTGACGCTGATGCGCATCCGCGACCGCTGGCCGCCTGCGTCGATCGATCTCTTCACCACGTCGCTGCGCGACTTCCGCTCCGCGCCGTTCGCGGTCGCCGACGTCACCCTCTATTCGAGCCAGCTCAACCCGCAGGGCGCGATTCACACGCCGCTGCGCACCTTCGCTCTCGCGTGAAACTGCATCCCGACTTCGCCGACACCGTCTACGACGAGCTCTCCTTCTGGAGCTCGCGCTTCGGCGCGCTGCTGTTCGACACCCTCGAGCTGCGGCGCGGCGTGCGCGGACTCGACGTCGCCTGCGGCGCGGGGTTCCCGCTGTTCGAGCTGGCGTTCGTGCACGGGCCGTCGTCGCGTTTCACCGGCCTCGATCTCTGGCCCGAGGCGCTGCACCGGGCGCGGCGCAAGATCGCGGTGTACGGATTGAAGAACGTCGATCTCGTTCAGGCCGACGGCGCGGCGATGCCGTTCGCAAACGAGTCCTTCGATCTCATCACTTCGAACCTCGGCATCAACAACTTCACCGATCCGCCCGCGGTCATCGCCGAATGCCACCGCGTCGCGCGTCCCGGCGCGCGCATTGTCGTGACCACGAACCTCACCGGCCACATGGCCGAGTTCTACAAAGTCTTTCGCGAGACCGTGCCCGAGCATCTGCTCCCCGCGCTCAACGCGCAGGAAGCGCATCGCGGCACGATGCAGGGCGTGCAGAAGCTGCTCATCGACGGCGGCTTCCGGATGACGCGGCTCGTCGCCAGCGACTTCAACCTCCGCTTCGCCGACGGCACGGCGATGTTCCGCCATCACCTCGTGCAGTTCTTTCTCGACGGCTGGAAGGGCGTGACCGACGATCCCGAGATCTACGCGCAGCTCGAGAAAAAGCTCAACGCCGCGAGCCCGCTGAAGATGCAGGTTCCGATGCTGTACGCAGAGGGCGTCCGGCGCTAGCGCGCGACTTCGCGATCTCTTTCCCGCGCAACTGCCCGCACGCCGCCGCAATCTCGCGTCCCTTCGAGCGCCGCACCGTCACGCGCACGCCGTGACGCACGAGCGTCTCCACGAAGCGATCGATCGCCGCATCGGCCGGGCGCTTCATCCACTCGGGGAGATTCGGATCGGCGTTGAACGGAATCGCGTTCACCTTCGCGTGCAATCCGCGGATCAGTTTCGCCAGCGCGACCGCGTCGCGCGATGAATCGTTGTAGCCCGCGAGCAGCACGTACTCGATCGTCAGGTCGCGTCCCTTCTCCAGGGGGAAGCGGCGCAGCGACGCCATCAGCTCATCGAGCGGATACTTCGCGGTGATCGGCATGATCTCCTCGCGCCGCTTGCGGTCGGGCGCGTTGATCGAGACCGCCAGATTCGGCCGCCGCTCGAGCCGCGCGAGCTCGTCGATTCCGGGAATGATCCCCGACGTCGACACGGTCACGCGCCGCGGCGACATGTTGCGGTAGAGGATGTCCAGCGTCGTCACGAGGTTCTCGAGATTCAGCAGCGGCTCGCCCATCCCCATGAACACGACGTTCATCTGTTCCGACGGGATCTGCTTCTCGTGCTGGATCGTGAAGAACTGTCCGAGCATCTCCGACGGCGCGATGTTGCGCCCCGGTCCGAAGAAGCCGGTCACGCAGAACGTGCAGCCGACCGCGCATCCGGCCTGAGACGAGAGGCAAATGCTCGTTCTGTCTCCCATGGGCATATAGACCGATTCGATCCGCTGTCCGTCGTGGAGGCGGAAGAGATACTTCTGGCTCCCATCCTGCGCCGGCACGGTCCGCGTGAGCACCTCGGGGAACGCGACCGTGAACCGCTCCGCGAGTTGCGCGCGCACGTCCTTCGGCACGTTCGTCATCGCCTCGAACGCATCGGCGCCGCGGACGTGCAGCCATTCTTCGATCTGTTTGACGCGGAACGGAGGGGAAACGAGCTCGCCGAGAGTGCGCTCCAGGTCGGGCGGAGCGAGGTCGTAGAGATTCCGCGGCTCAGTCGTCACTGGTCTGAGCCAAAGGTTCGACGCGCCGCGTCGTTCTCACTTTGCGTGTGGGATCGATGCCGAGGGCCCGCAGGAGCGCGAGATCGTTGATGTTGATCCGGAACTGCACCTCTTTCGGCGGCTTGCTGGGGACGGTGACAGCGGTCGTCTCGCCCGGGTCTTCATCCTGTTTGTTGAGGCCGATGGTGGCGTCGAGGACGACGTAGAGGTCGTAGCCTTCGTCGCGGATTTTCTGAATGTGCCGGTTGACGTCCTCGGAGGTGGAGATCGACTCATTGATCGCCGATCCGAGGTCCTGGAGGAGCTGCTTGATTCTGTCGTCCACGCACTCTCCCGTCCGAGGCGCGTAAACGATTCGTAAACTATTGAAAACTCAGCAGCTTACATTACGCGGCTCTAAAGCCATTATCCAAACGGCACACCCCGCGGTCAATATTTCAGAATCGCCGCGAGCGGAGTACACTACTTGACCTCGCCCGAGCCCGGCTGCAAAGCGTCCGCCACCCATTCGACTCGCTTCGCTCGCTCAGGGCAGGCTCCCATTCCAGCATTCCGACCAGTACGCGAGGTACTTCCAGCGTCCCCATTTGCGATAGCGGCGGAGCATCGTCGCGTCGCTGACCCGGCGTCCGCCGTGATAGCGCTCCCGGACGAATCTTCGGAACTCCGTATCGACGGCGATGAAATCGTGGTGGCCGTCCATCGCCAGGAGATGCGCCGCGCCGTACGGGCCGATGCCCGGCAGAGAGAGATAGAACTTGTACCGATCCTCGGTGCTCTCCGGAATGGTGGAGAGATCGCGCGACGCCAGCGCGTGAATCGACTTCGCGCGATAGCCGAGGCGACACTCTTCCTGCAGCTCCTCGGGAGTGAACCGCGCGATCTGCTCCTGCGTCGGAAAGACCCCGCCGCATTTCGCGACGAGGAGGTCGACCATGCGCACGGTCTGCCTCCACATCGTGTTCGTGGTGGCGATGATCTTCACCGCGTCCTCCCACAGCGTCGCGCCGCAGAGCAGGCGTCCGAAATTCGCGCGCTCGACCCAGGAATGCGCGGGCGAGTGGCGCGAGAGCGCGATGAACTCGGAGGTGTCGACGTGGAGTTGGAACATGCGGGTGACGCGCTGGTGCAGTTCGTCTCCTGTGGAGCGACAGGCTTCAGCCTGTCGGCCTCGGCGGGCTAAAGCCCGCCGCTCCACAAGTAACGCGCCGTCACTGCAGGAAATCTCCAGCTCGCAGTCCGCCTCCCTCCGCCGCAACACCTGCTCCTCGCGCGACCAGCGGAACGGGGCGAGGCGGTACCAGCCGTGCGACTCGACGGTCGTGACGAACGAAAAGTGCGCGGGGAGAGGAAAACTGGAGGCGACGGCCGGAATCGAACCGGCGGATGAAGGTTTTGCAGACCTCTGCCTTACCACTTGGCTACGTCGCCCCATCGAAGTTGCAAGGCGGGGAAGCGAGTGTAGTGAACGCACATAGGAGCGTCAATATTCGTACTATGTCACGGGCAATCCCGTGAACGACGCGGCTCCGAAGGTCATCGGTCACTACCGGATGATCTCTCTCATCGGTGAGGGAGGCATGGGCGAGGTTTACCTCGCCGACGACACGCGTCTCGGACGGCGCGTGGCAATCAAGATCCTCCCCGAGAGCGTGAGCCGCGTACCGGACGCGAAGCGGCGCATGCTGCGCGAGGCGCGCGCGGTCGCCGCGGTCGATCATCCGAACGTCTGCGCGATCTACGAAGTCGGCGAGTACGTCGGCCGGCCCTACATCGTCATGCCGTACATCGAGGGCGAGACGCTGTTCCAGCGCCTGCAGAGCAGCCGTCCCCCGCTGATCGAATGCCTCACCATCGGCGAGCAGATCGCCAGCGCGCTGCACGAGGCGCACAGCCACGGCGTCATCCATCGCGACATCAAGACGCTGAACATCATGCTCACCACGCGCGGCGAGGTGAAGGTGCTCGACTTCGGCCTCGCGAAAATGGACGACACGTCCGACCAGTCGACGGACCTCCTGATGTCGAAGCCCGGCGCGGTGACCGGAACGGCGCCGTACATGTCGCCCGAGCAGCTGCGCGGAATCCCGATCGACGGCCGCAGCGACATCTTCAGCCTCGGCGTGGTCCTTTACGAGATGGCGACCGGAAAGCGTCCGTTCGACCGCGAGAACGCGGTCTCGACGATCACGGCGATCCTCTTCGAAGAGGCGCCGCCGATCGCGGACGACAGCCTCGCGCCGCTGGCGACGATCGTCAGGCGCGCGCTGGCGAAGGATCCGGCGAAACGCTATCCCACCGCCGCCGTGATGCGCGACGCCTTGCACTCCGCGCTGCTGCGCCAGCAGACGCGCCCGCGCCGAGCGCGCGCGTCGTACATGGAAGACACCGAGAAAGTTCCCGTGACGCCGTCTCCGCGCCCCAAGTCGCGCCCCGATTCGGTGGCCGTCCTGGCGCTGACCGACGCCACCCCCGCGCCGGAGCACGAGTTCCTCGTCTACGGCCTCGGCGAGAGCATCATCGCCGCGCTCTCGCAGATGCGGAAGCTGCGCGTGATCGCGCCGAGCAGCGTCGAGCGCTACCGGAACGCGGAGATCGACGCCCAGCAGGTCGGAAAAGAGCTCAACGTCGGCGCGATCATCGCCGTCCGCGCCCGCTTCGAGGACGAACGCCTCTACGCCGACGTCGAGCTGATCGCCACCGCCGACGGCACGCGCCTCTGGACCTCGCAGTACATGCGCCCGATCCGTGAGGTCGCCGCGCTCGCCGAGGCGATCGCCTCCGACCTCGGCGAACAGGTGCGCTCGCGCGGCACGCACTCCGGCCCGCGGCGCCAGGTGAAGAAGAAACGCGCCGCCGATCCCGAGGCGCAGCAGCTGTTCCTGAAAGGCCGCTTTCAGTGGATCAAGCGGCATCCGGAAGCGCTCAAGGCGGCCATGAGCTACTTCCAGCAGGCGGTCGAGCAGGATCCGTCGTTCGCTCTTCCGTACACCGGGCTCGCCGACGCGTACCTGATGCTCGGCTTCATGCAGGCGCTGCCGCCGCGCGACATCCTGCCGAAGGCGAAAGCGGCGGCGAAGCGCGCCATCGAGCTCGATCCGCTGCTCGCCGAGCCGCACGCGACGCTCGGCTACGCCGCGGGACTCTTCGACTGGGACTGGGAGACCGCACAGCGCGAGCTCGACGAGGCGATGCGGCTGAACGCGAACTATCCGTGGGCGCCGCACTGGCTCGGACTGCTCGCGTCGGGACGCGGCGAGACGCGCCGCGGCATGGAGCTCATCGAGCACGCGCAGGTGCTCGACCCGCTCTCGCCGATCATCAACATCGCCGCCGGAATCCCGCTGCACATCGCGCGGCGGTATGCCGAGGCGGTCGAGCGCTACCGCAACATCCTGGAGATGGAGACCTCGTTCGCGCCCGCTCACTACTACATCGGCCTTTCGCTCGAACAGCTCGGTGAAAATGAGGCCGCCGAGGCCGCGAAGCACATGGAGCGGCTGATCGAGATCGCCGGACCGGCCGCGATCTACATGGGCGCGCTGGCGCACGCGTACACGCGCGCAGGACGCGCGGCCGATGCCGAGGAGCTGATCGCGAAGCTGCACGAGCTCACCAAACAGCGCTACATCACGCCGTTCGCGTTCGCGGTCGCGTACGCCGGACTCGATCGCAACGACGACGCATTGGCCTGGCTGCAGCGCGCGCTCGAGGAGCGCAACGCCTGGATGTGGTTCGTGCCGGTCGACCCGCGCTTCGACCGGCTCCGCGACGACTCGCGTTTCACCCCGCTTCTGCAGCAACATGGATTGCCGCCATTTCTGGAGACAGACGGATGACCGACATCACTGAATTCACCGCGGCGCTCCACCTCGCCGCCAAGGCGCTGCAGTTCTACAGCGCCGAGCATCCGCGGGGCGTGGAGGCGCTGACGAATCTGGACCGCGCCGCGAACGCCATGCTCGCCGACCGCCCGCGCGTGACCATCGTCGCCGCGAAAGGCACGCTCATCGTCGACGGCCTGCCGATGGAAGCCGGCGCGCTCCACACCAAGGCGCACGTGCGCAACCTCGCACACGAGCTCGAGGCGCGGCAGTTCGGCGGCGTGATCCTCACCCAGGGCGTGATGTACCGCGAGCTCGTCGAGCTCGTGCGGCTCTTCGTGATGAAGCCGCAGCAGCTCCGCGACGCCGGCGGCGCCGAGGAGATCCTCAAGCGCGCCGACGTCATGCACGTCCGCATCAGCCACGTGCGCTACGAGGCCGTCACCGAGGGAGAGGAAGTGGTCTGGTCGAAGACCGCGCGCATCGCCGAGCAGCTCAGCGCGACGCAGACGCAGGACGGCGAGTCGCTGGAGTCGATGCTCAACCGCTTCCTGGCGGCGAGGAGCGGTGGCGGCGGCGGCGAAGGAACCGGCACGGGCGGCGGAACCGGCGGCGGCACGGGTGGCGGCACCGGCGACGGCACTGGCGAAGGCGACGCCAGCGGAATCGATCTCGACGCGCTCTCGCGGATGGTCAGCAGCGCCGTCTCGGACTCGAGCGCCATCGAGCTGCTGCGCGCGCGGCTCGCGGAGGTCGGGATCTCGCGCGAGCAGCTCGACGAGATCGTGAGCGTCGTCGGCTGGGACAAGCTGCCGACGAACGAGAAGATCGAGAAGCTGCTCTCGGGCACGCGCATCTTCGACTTCCCGCGCGAGAAGCTGGTGATCTTCATTCGCGATCTCCTGACCGAGCGCCGTCACGACGACGCGCTGCGAGTGCTCGAGGCCTACGCGCGCGGAATCGACACGGACAACTTCGCGGTGCGGCAGTCCGTCGCGGACACGTTCGGGCAGGTGGCGGCATTCATCGAGACGCCGGGCGTCAGTCCGCAGATCGACCAGCTGCTGACGCGCGTGATCCTCAATCACTTCGTGAAAGAGAACGACGCGCGCATGCAGTCCACCGTCGCCGAGGCCGTGGCCAGTCTCTGCACGGCGCTGGTGGCGACGGGACGCGCGGAAGTTGCGCTGCGGGTGACTTCGCGCCTCGAGTCGGCGGTCTCGGTCGCCGATCCGAAGGCCGCGGTGCGGCAGGCCTACGAGAGCCTCGGCCGCTCCTTCTCCGAACCCAAGCGCGCGACGAAGATCATCGCGGCGATGTTCGCGGCCGAGCCGGAGGTGCTGAACAAGGCCATGGTGCCGCTGGCGACGCAACTCGGCGGCGCGCTCGTGCCGGCGCTCATGGACGCACTCGGAACCGAAGAGGATCGCAACCGGCGCGGACGCCTCGTGCGCGTGCTGAAAGGGATCGGCAATCCCGCGCATCCGCTGCTGCTCGACGCGCTGCAGTCGCAGACGTGGTACGTCGTGCGGAACACGCTGAACATCCTCGGCGAATTCGGCGAGCGCGATCACGCCGCCGCGATCGGGAAGAAGCTGCAGCACGGAGACGCGCGGGTGCGCCGCGCCGCCGCCCGCGCCCTCGGCAAGATCGGCGGGGTCGAGAGCGAGTCGCTGTTGGTCGGCGCCGTCGGCGACCGCGATGCCGAGACACAGCGCGAGGTCCTGCTCTGCCTCGCGTCGATGAAAGCGCAGAACGCCGTTCCCGCGCTGGGCGAGCTGGCGAAGTCGCGCTCGCTCGCATCCGAGGCGCGCGAGCTGGTGATCTCGACGCTCGCGCAGATCGGGTCGGCCTCGGCGGTACCGGCGCTCGGCGAGATCGTGAAGCCAAAGGGGATCTTCGCGCGCGAGCCGCTGCCGATCCGCCTCGCCGCGGCGAGGGCGTTGGCGCAGATCGGCACGGCCGACGCGAAGCAGATCCTGCGCAACACGATCGCCGGGGAAAGCGACCGCGCCGCGCGGGAGGCATTCACCAAAATCACCCCGGAAACGTGATCCGAGTCAGCCTCGGCAGAGCCATTGCAGACACGACTGCATGGCTTCAGCTGACTGCGGCGAGGTGCTGGTCGTCGAGGACGACGCTTCGATCCGCCGGCTCCTCGGGACATCGTTCCGGCGCGACGGCGTTCGGGTGACGTCGGCAAAAGACGGCATCGAGGCGGTCGAGGCGTTGCAAAAACGTCCATTCCGGGTGGTCGTTCTCGACCTGATGATGCCTCGGATGAACGGCTGGGACGTCATCGACTGGCTGCGCGAGCATCCGTCGGAGAAACCGCGCACATTAATTGTGGTCAGCGCCGCGAGCCGCGACGTGCTCGGCAAGCTCGATCCGGAGGTCGTCAACGCGATCGTCTTCAAGCCGTTCAACGTCTATGAGTTGAGCGGCTACGTGAAAGGCTGCTGCAACGCGCCGATCGACACCGACCGCCGCCGCAGGCGGATCATCAGCGCGTCATAACCGCTCCTCTCGAGCGTGACGTGCGTCACGCCGGTGTCCGCGACTGGCTCAAACGTTGAACGCCCGCGTACTTCTGGTGAGAGCAGGCCCTGAACGCAGGCGTACGGATACGGCTCCATCCGCGGAACAGGAGCCGCTCCGTCTTCTCGTCGTGGAGGACGATCCGGCGTACGCCGTCTACATCGCCCGCCTGACGCGGCGCCTCGGCTTTCGCACCGACATCGCCGGAGACGGAGCCGCGGCGCTCGAGCAACTCACCGCGACGCATTTCGACGTCGCGATCATCGACCAGACCATGCCTCGCCTCACCGGCATCGAGCTGATCGCGAAAGTGCGCGCCGACCGCGCGCTCAAATCGCTCTACGCGATGATGCTCACCGGCAGCGAGGCCATCGAGACCAAGCTCGAGGCGCTCAACGTCGGCTTCGATGACTTCCTCACCAAGGGATCGTCGGAGCTGGAGATCGCGGCGAAGCTCGTCGCGGCGCGGAGAATCGCCGCGCGGCAGCGCACGCTCGACGGCACGATCCGCGAGCTCTACGGACTGGCGACGCGCGACGAGCTGACCGGCGTCTTCAATCGCCGCTTCCTGCTGTCGGAAGGCGCGCGCATGCTGGCCGCGGGTACGTCGCTGAGCCTGATCCTCTTCGATCTCGACGGGTTCAAGCACATCAACGACACGTTCGGACACCTCGCCGGCGACCGCGTGCTCCACGACGTCGGCGCGCTGTTCGACGGCCACACGCGCCCGCAGGACCTGATCGCGCGCTACGGCGGCGACGAGTTCGTGATGGTCGTCGCCGAGCTGCCGCTCGACGCCGCGGAGCGCATCGCACAGCGCTTGTCGGCCGACGTCCTGGCGCTGCGCTGGATCGCCGGCGCGGAGTCGTTCTCGATCACCGTCACCACCGGCATCGCCTCGTCGCATCTGAAACCCGAGGCGACGATGACGCAGCTCCTCAGCACCGCCGACAACGACCTCTATCGCAACAAGTCACTGCGCAACCAGGAAGACGGCGTTGCGGTCGGCTACGTGCCGCGCCCCCAGTTCAGCGAGGGCGAGCTCGACGCGCAAACGGATGACTGGCTGTGGCGGCTGGATTCGCTCCAGCCGCCCCGTGATTAGCCAATCAATCGTCAATCGCGGAACGCGGCGTCACTCGCGGAACGCGGCCCACGCCGCCTGCATGCGCGCGGTCTGGCCGGGCGTGAACTCGTACATGCACGAGTCCTGCGAGTAGTCCATGAAGTTGGTGATCGGGTCGAGTCCCGGCTGCGCGGCGCCGGCGCACGAGTCGCGGCCGACCGGGCAGTTGAACGCGGGGCTGAACTCCGCCGGCGTATCGGCGACGTAGTCGCCCTTGGTGCCGCACTTGCCGTCGAACGTATGGTAGAGCGCGAGCCAGTGGCCGACCTCGTGCGTCGCGGTGTCGCCTTCGCTGTAGATCGCGAACGTGCCGCCCGGAAGCGAGCGCCAGTCGAGCACGACGCCGTCGAGCGCCGCGTACGTCGGATCGGTGAGGATCGACGGGAAGTAGGCGAAGCCGAGATACGGGCCGCCGTCGACCGTGTAGATGTTCAGCGTGCCGTTGCCGCCGCGGCGTAGCGCGGTCTTCGCCTCCAGCTCGACCGACAGGCTGGTCACCATCTGGCTGAACCAGGTCGCGTTCGTCGTGCGCGTGATGCCGGCGAGGTCGAAGCCGAAGCCGGTGTTCGCGCCGCCGGTGCGGCCGCTGTAGGCATCGTTCAGCACGCGGATCTGCTCGCGGATCATCGTGTCGGAGAGCTCGCCGTTCGCGAAGCCGGCTCCCTTGCTGATGACGTGAACCCAGACGTCGATGACCGCGGACGTCTTCCCCTTCTGTCCCTTCTTCACGCCCGCTTCGATCTGCGCGACCTCATCGTCGCCGGGCAGCTTCGTGCCGCAACGCTCCGGCTGGGGCGCCGCCAACGCGGCGGGCACGGCCAGCAACATAATGCACACCAGGATTCCGAGTCTCTGCTTCATTCATTACTCCTTCTGCGGATGACGAAGGCCGGAAGGCGTGCGAGTCGAGTGCCAGCAGCGCGCACACGAGATCTCAGAGACTTAGCTCGAAAAGGTGCCGTGAACCGGCACAGTCATTGACCCTTTCGCGGGTCAGAGGGTCAAGACCGCCCCCAGCAGTTGGCAGCCGCGGTTGAGAAGTCGCATGCTGCGGTTGCGAGGTCGCATGCCTCGGTCGCGTCGGCGCATGCTTCGGTTGCGTCGGCGCATGCTTCGGTTGCGTCGGCGCATGCTTCGGTTGCGTCGGCGCATGCCCCCGGTTGCGTCGGCGCATACTTCGGACGCGTCGGCGCATGCCTCGGTCGCGTCGGCGCATGCCCCCGGTTGCGTCGGCGCATGCCTCGGCCGCGTCGGCGCATGCCCCCGGTTGCGTCGGCGCATGCCTCGGTTGCGTCGGCGCATGCCTCGGTCGCGTCGGCGCATGCTTCGGTTGCGTCGGCGCATGCCTCGGTCGCGTCGGCGCATGCCCCCGGTTGCGTCGGCGCATGCCTCGGTCGCGTCGGCGCATGCTTCGGTTGCGTCGGCGCATGCCTCGGACGCGCCGTCGCATACCTCGGACGCGCCGTCGCATGCCTCGGACGCGCCGTTGCATGCCGCGGTCGGTCAGGCGAAACTGAGAATCGCCGGCGCGATCGCGGGCAGCGGGTGGACGAAGCGCACCGAGCCTTTGGCGATTGCGGCGCCGGGCATTCCGAAAACGACGGACGTGCTCTCGTCCTGGGCGATCGTGACCGCGCCGCCGCGGTGCATTTCCAGCATTCCCGCGGCGCCGTCGTTGCCCATGCCGGTGAGGATCACGCCGACGGCGTTCGGGCCGGCGGCTTGCGCGGCCGACTGGAACAGGACGTCGACGCTGGGGCGGTGGCGGGAGACCAACGGGCCGTCGCTGAGCTGGACGCGGTACTGCGCGCCGTCGCGGCGCACGAGCGCGTGGCGGTTGCCGGGCGCGATCAGGGCGCGGCCGGCGATGATGCGGTCGCCGTCGGCGGCCTCTTTGACCTGGATGCGGCAGGTCTCGTTCAGGCGGCGCGCGAACGCGGCCGTGAAGAGCTCGGGCATGTGCTGCACGATCAGCATTCCCGGCGCGTCGGGGGGCATGGCCTCCAGAATCTCGCGCAGCGCCTCGGTGCCGCCGGTCGACGCGCCGATGGCCACGACCTTCGTGCCCGTGCCGCGGACCGTCACCGGCAACGGCGGCGCGGCGATGCTCTGCCGCGCGCGCCGGCGCAGACGCGCCGACGCGGCGCCTCGGATCGCGTCGAGGAGGCAGACGTTCGACTCCGCGAGAAACTCGTGCAGCGACACGCGCGGCTTCTCGACGATGTCCACCGCCCCCTCCTCGAGCGCGCGGATCGCGACCTCCGTGCCGCGGCCGGCGAGCGCCGAACAGACGATCACCGGCAGCGGCCGCTCGCTCATCAGCTTGCGGAGATACGTGAGGCCGTCCATCCGCGGCATCTCCACGTCGAGCAGCACGACGTCGAACGGCTCCCGCTCGATCTTCGACTGCGCGATCAGCGGATCGGCGGCCACGGTGACTTCGATGTCGCCGGCGCTCCGGCCGATGGCGATCATGGCCTGCCGCATGACCGCGGAGTCGTCGACGACGAGCAGACGGATCATCAGAACACCAGCAGCATCTTCACGCCGTAACGGGTGTCGTCGCCGCTGCCCGTGACCGACAGCGAATCGCGGTCGACGAGCACCGCGCAGGTCGTCTTCTGCAGGTTCGGGATCCAGTACGCGACGCCGGCGATGTTGCGCTTGCGCACGATGTCGGCGTTGCGATCGGGCTTGTTGTGGTCGTGACGCAGCAGCAGCTCCCACCCCTTGCCGAGCTTCGGCGTGGCGAACGCGGACCAGCCGCGTCCCTCGAGCGTCCGGTCTTTCGTCGACAGCACCTCGGCTCCGGCGTTACCGCGCGGATGCTCGTAGGTGACCTGTCCGATCAGCCGCTCGCGCGTCGCGTTCGCATCGTAGTGATCGTCGACCAGGAACACGGTCGCGCGCAGGCGTTTGCCGAGGGGACGCAGCGACGCGCGCAATTGGAAGGACTTCTCGTCGTTGGCCTCGGCCTTGGCGTAGCCCTCTCCGTTGTAGAAGCCGCCGTGAATGTCGCCGAGGTCCGACGGCAGCACGTAACGCATCGTGAGGCCGTTGTCGGACGACGACAGGTAGCCCTCGCGCTCCGCGAACGCGGTTCCCTGGAAGCGGTAGCGATAGATCTGCTCGGTCGCGTCGAGGAACGGCGTCTGCTGCATGCCGAAGCGCGCGAACGAGCCCTTGGTCATCCACTCGTCGAGATTGAGCTGCGCGTACGCATACTTGAGACGGAACATCTGCGAGCCGCCGGCGTCGCGCGTGATGTCCGGCGTCACGCGGAACGCGATCCGCGGATTGAGCGAGCCGGTGACGTTGATATAGGCGCGGCTGATGTTGAAGGCGCTGGTCTCGCGCGTGTTCGTGTAGTCCGCGAAGATCGTGGCGCCGACTTTCACGGTGGGAGCCCCCTCACCCTGGCCCTCTCCCCCGCGAGCGGGGGAGAGGGGACTCACGACGGCGGCGAACGCGATCGCGTAGAGGATGTTTCGCATTTTGTTGTTCCTTCTTTGTTGATTCAGGACCGCGCGTATGCGGTCGGCCCGACATGTCGCAGCGCGTGCGCCGCGCTGTGAAGCGTCTCGGAATGCCCGAGGAAGAGCAGGCCGGCCGGCGACAGATGCCTGGCCAGCCGGTCGATCACCGCGGCTTTGGTCTCGCGGTTGAAATAGATGAGGACATTGCGGCAGAAGATGAGATCGAACGGGCCGTCGACGGCGTAGCGGTCGTCGTTGAGATTGATGCGGCGGAACTCGACCAGCGAGCGGACGTTCGGCTGCGCGCGCATCTTCCGCTCCTCGGAGCGGATGCCGCGCAGCATGTAGGCGCGCCGGTAGTCGGCCGGGATGTCCTCGGCCCGCTCGATCGGCCAGACCGCCTCGCGCGCCGCGGCGAGCACTTTCGTGGAGATGTCCGAGGCCAGGATCTCCACCGTCCATCCGGCGTCGGCCGGGAAGTGCGTGCGCAGCAGCATCGCCAGCGAGTACGGCTCTTCGCCGGTCGAGCAGGCGGCGCTCCAGGCGCGGATGCGCTTCGGCATCAGCCCCTCGTCGCCGCGCTGTCTCCAGCGCGGCAACACTTCGGTCTCGAGAAAATCGAACTGACGCGGCTCGCGGAAGAAGCGCGTTTCGTTCGTGCAGATCGCGTCGAGCATCGTGGTGTGCTCCTGTGCGTCGCGCTCGACGAGCTCGAAGTAGGCCGTGTAGCTGGTCAGATTCAGCGTGCGCAGCCTGCGGCTCAGCCGCGCCACCACCAGCGCCTTCTTCGCCTCCGGGAGAAAGATCCCGGTCTGGCGATGAATCAGGCGCTGAAAGAGCGCGAACTCGCGGTCGGTCAGGTCCCTGGTCAGCTCCATGACTAGCTCGCAATCTCCGTGAGCTCGTCGACGAGACTCGCCGCGAGGATCTCGGTGGACGAGAGCACGCGATCCATGTCGAGCAGCACCACGAACGCGCCGCCGCTCGTGCCCATCCCCTCGATGCAGTCGACGCGGACCTTCGGGCCGAACGACGGCGGCGGCTGGATCTGATCGGGTCCGAGCTCGATGACCTGATGGACCGAGTCGGCCATCACGCCGAGGACCAGCCGCTCGCCTTCATGTTGAAGCTCGACCATGACGACGCAGGTGCGGCGTGTGAGCGCGGTCGGCGCGAGGCCGAACTTCACCGCGAGATCGACGACCGGCACGACCGCGCCGCGGAGATTGAGCACGCCGCGGATCCACGACGGCGCGCCCGGCACGTGCGTGAGCGAGACGCACTCGATGATCTCCGTCACCTTAAGAATGGTCACGGCGTACTCTTCGCCGGCCACGTAAAACGTGAGGTACTGATTCATGGCCGCCTCCTAAAAGTGCGTGTAGTCGGCGAACGCCGGTGGGGCAATGCCGCCGGCCTCGGGAAGCGCATGCGAGAGACGGAACGGCTGCACGGCTGGCGTCGGACGCGGCTCGGGCTTGCGCGGCGTCACGTGCGGCGCGGCGCCGTTGGTGCGGAAGAAGGCGATCGTCTGCTGCAGCGCCTCGGCCTGCGCGGCCATCTCCTCGGCCGTCGACGCGAGCTCCTCGGACGCGGACGCATTGCGCTGCGTGACCTGATCGACGAGCGTCATGGCCTTGTTGATCTGCGACACGCCGGCCGACTGTTCGTTCGACGCGGCTGCAACTTCGCGCACGAGATCGGCGGTGCGCCGGATGGTCGGCACGAGATCGGTCAGCAGACGTCCGGAGCGCTGGGCGACGTCGACGCTCGACGTGGCGAGACCGCCGATGTCCTTCGCCGCGGCCTGGCTGCGCTCGGCGAGCTTGCGCACCTCGGTGGCGACGACGGCGAATCCGCGGCCGTGCTCGCCCGCGCGGGCGGCCTCGATCGCGGCGTTGAGCGCGAGCAGGTTGGTCTGATACGCGATCTCCTCGATGATGGAGATCTTCTCGGCGATGCGCGACATTGCCTCGACCGACTGGCCGACCGCCTGCGCGCTCTGGTCGACGTCCGCCGTTCCCTTCACCGCCATCGACTCCATCTGGCCGCTGTTCTCGGCGTTCTGGGTGATCGAGGCGCTCATCTGCTGCAGGCTGGAGGTCGTCTCTTCGACCGACGAGGCCTGCTGGCTGGTGCCCTGCGAGAGCGACTGCGCGCTCGCGGAGACCTGGGTCGAGGCGACGGTGAGCGCGCTCGCGCCGGCGCGCACCTCGGTGATGATCTCGGTGAGCTTCTCGATCATGTTCGAGAGCGCCTTGCCGAGGGCGTCGCGGTCGGAGCGCGGCGTCACGCGCACGCGCAGGTCGCCGGAGGCGATGCCGGTCGCGGCGGCGATCATCTCGCCGTTCGAGTCGACCATCGACTTCATGGCCGCGAAGAGCATTCCGGTCTCGTCATTGCCGCGCGAGGGGATGACGAAGTCGTTCTGACCCTCGGCCAGCCGCTTCGCCAGCTCGACCACTTCGAGGATCGGCGAGGTGATACTGCGGGTGATGACCACGGTCATCACGAAGACCACGATGATGCCGATGACGCAGACGATCCACATCGTGGCGCGCGTGCGCGCCTCGGCGTCGAGGACGGTTTGTCCCTTCGCGTTCATGCGCTTCACGTTTTCGGCCGCGAGCGCGGACGATGTCGCGTCGAGGCGGCGGATTTCATCCTTGTGTTCGGCGATGGCGTCATTCGCCGCGGCCGGCGTGCGGATCTTCTGCGCGTCGATGCCGCGCAGCACGCCTTCGAAGCCGGTCGCGTATACGGCGAGATCCTTCCGCATCGAGGCGATGGCCTCCGCGTCCTCGGCAGCCGCGAGCTGCTGCAGGCCGTCGAGGTCCTGGCTCGCCGCCGCGTGCGCGGCCTTCCACTTTCCCGAATACTCGTCGACCTTCTCCACGTCGGCGACGTTGAGAAAGACGTCCTTCTCGAAGCGGCGCAGGTTGAGCGTCTTCGACTCGAGATCGGTGGCGAGCTCCATGAGCTTCACGTCGCGGGCGAGGATCGCGCTGACGGTGGAGACCATCCGCGAGAGACCCCAGAAGCCGGCGGCGGCGACGACGCCGACGAGGACCAGCGTCAGCGTGAATGCGAGGGTGAGGCGTTTCCCGATTTTCCAGTTGCTGAGCATGACTCGAACTCCTTACTGATTACTGATTACTGATTTGCGAATTGCGATTGGATGGCGCAGCGAACGATCTCGCGTGCGTCCAGGACGAGGGCGACGCGGCCGTCGCCGAGGATCGAAGATCCGGCGACGCCCGTGACCTGCCCGAGCAGGCCGGAGATGGTTTTCACAAGGGGTTTCATGACGGTGTCGTTGGCGCCGAGGAGCTCGTCGACGACGATGCCCGCCCGGCCGTGGTCGTGCTGCACGACGACCACGTTCTCGCGGTGTAGCGGCGGCCGCTCCCGGCCGCCGGCGGCCGAGGCGGCCGCCGCTCCACCGAGCCCGAACAGCTCGCGCAGCCGCAGGAACGGCAGCGCTTCGCCGCGCACGTTGAGGACGCCGAACGCGTCGTCGCCGGCGGTACCGGGAAGAGCCATGCATTCGGCGACGCTGTCGATCGGCAGCACGTACGTCTCGCCGGCGGCGGCGACGGCGAAACCCTCGATGACGCTGACGGTGAGCGGGAGGCGGATGGTGATGGTCGTGCCGGCGCCGCGCGCGGAGGCGACCGCGATCGAACCGCGAAGCGCCTCCACGTTGCGGCGCACGACGTCCATGCCGACGCCGCGGCCGGAGAGGTCGGTGACCTCGCCGGCGGTGCTGAAGCCGGGGCGGAAGATGAGATCGAGGCTGGGCTCGAGTCCGAGCTCGCGCGCGCGCCGCGCGATCGCCTCTTCGTCCAGACCCCTGCCGTCGTCGGAGAGACGGATGGTGATGCCGCTGCGGTCGTGTGACGCGCTGATGCGGATCGTGCCGGCGCTCTCGATGCCGTGATCGATGGCGTTGCGGATCATGTGCGTGATCGGATCGCGGAGCTGCTCGACGACCGTGGCGTCGACTTCCACGTCGCCGGCCTCGATCAGGAGCGAGACGCGCTTCTGCCGCGCCGCGGCGACGTCGCGGACCACGCGCTGGAACGGCCGCAGCGCCGGCGCGAGCGCGACCATGCGCGCGCTCATCACCAGCTCCTGCAGGTCGAAGCAGAGCCGGTCGACGTCGCGGACCGCGTCGAGCACGCGCTCGTCGCCTCCGGCGAGCTGCCGGACGCGCCCGCGGGCGATGGCGATCTCGCCGGTCAGATCGAGCATCCGGTTGAGCTTGTCGATCCCGACGCGCAGCGAATGGGTGGTGCGATGGACAGCCGGCCGCGCCGTTGGGGACGTGGCGCGCGCGGCCAGGTCGCGCATCGTGTCGACCGCCTCGAGCAGCCAGGAGATGCCCGCGGCGGTCGGCTGCGCGGCGCCGCTGCGCAGGTTCTCGAGCAACTCCTCGACGATGTGCGCGAACGCGGTCAGGTCGTTGAACTGCAGGCACGCCGCGCTTCCCTTGATCGTGTGCACGCCGCGGAAGATCTCGTGGAGCAGCTCGTCGTCGCCCGGCGACTGCTCGAGCTTCAGCAGCAGCTCCTGCAGCTGTTCGAGGATCTCCTCGCTCTCCGCGCGGAACGCTTCGATCAGTTCGGTCAGGTCGTTCATCTCAGATCTCCTTGACGTAGGCCTGGCCGCTGCCAGTGTGAAAAAGGAGCTTGCGTCCCCGGCTTCCGCCGGTCTGTTCGGCGCGCACCGGAATCTCGTGGGCCGCGAGAAACTTCATCGCGGCCTCCGCGTTCTGCGTGCCGATGGCTTTGCGCGCGCCGGTGAAGCCGGGAATGACGCAGGCGCCGCCGAAGACCTTGGCCACCATCCGCGCGACGAACGCGCCGCGGCCGGTCATCTGCTCGACCAGTTGCTCCATCGCGTCATTGCAGTAGCGCGGGCCTTTGCCGTACGGCAGCAGGTAGTGATTCATCCCGCCGACGCGCGCGGCCGGATCCCACAGGCAGACCGCGACGCACGAGCCGAGGATCGTCGTGACCATCGCCGCATGCGAAGCCGTGTAGATCTGGCCGGGGTGGAGGTAGACGCATTCCGGCGCCTCTTCCACGGCCATGAAAGGCGCGCTGCTCATCACGCCACCACCGTCAGCACGGCGTGCAGCGTCGCGCAGTGAAGCGCCGTCGACGCGTGCACCGCCAGGAGATCGAACAGCTCGTGATCGACCGGCTGCAGCGACGGCTTGTGCTCGAGCAGGCGGAAGACCAGGATCGCGCCGATCACTTCTTCGCCGATCCGCAGCTGCACGCTCGCCGTCAGAGGCTGCTGTTCCGCGGGATCGCTGAAGATGTGGCCCTCGCCGAGCTTCTCGACCGCGTACTCGCCGCTGACAGCCTCCGCGAGATTTTCGGTGTCGAGGCCGAACGACGCCGCGAGGCGGAACTGCTTCTCGCCGCTGCGCTCGTAGATCGCCAGTTGCTCGGAGCCGATCAGGTTGATGACGATCTCCTGGATCGTGGTCAGGACCACGTCGCGATCGACGCTGGTGTGCAGCTGGTACGAGGCGACGTAGAGGTTCGCGAGATTGCTGCTCTGTTCTTCGATGTGCTGGTACTGCTCGGCGAAGCGCTGGTTCTCGCCGGCGATCTCGTCGAAGCGCGCGCGCAGCCGCTCCAGCTCGCCCACCGCCGCCCGGTGCTGTTCCTCGGCGATCGCCACGGCGCCGCGAAGCTTCTCGTTCTCGCGCAGCAGACCGTTGATGTACTGCTGCTGCTCCTCGCGCGCGTGGGAGATGTACGTGCGGCCGCCGCTCACTGCGCCACCCCCACGATCTCGCCGAGCAGGCTGCGCACTTTCGCGAGCAGCTCGACGGCGTTGATCGGCTTGGTCACGTAGTCGGTGCAGCCGCTCACCCACCCGTTCTCCACGTTCGCCGCCTCGCCGCGCGTGGTGACCATGATGATCGGGATGTGTTTCGAGGCCTCGTTCTCGCGGATGGCGCGGCAGGCCTCGAAGCCGTTCATGCGCGGCATGACCACGTCGAGGAGGATCAGGTCGGGCTGCTCGCTGGCCGCCTTCAGCACCGCCTCCTCGCCGTTCGATGCCGTGACCAGGACGTAGGGGTCGTTGCGGAGAATGAACTTCTCCATCATCAGGATGGTGCTCGAGTCGTCGACGAGCAGGATCTTCTTACGCTGCATGGTGGTTGTTCTCCTTCCTGTTACGCAGGTAGTCGGGGATGTCTTTGGGGGCGATCGGCCTGGCGAAGAGGTAGCCCTGGCCCTGGTCGCAACGCGACTCGGCGAGGAAGTCGGCCTGCTCGCGCGTCTCCACCCCCTCGGCGACGACGCGCAGGTCGAGCGCGTGCGCGGTGGCCACGATCGCGTTGACGATGGCCGTCGCCGAGCGCGAGGACGGGATGTCGGAGACGAAGCTGCGGTCGATCTTGAGCCCGGTGATCGCGAAGCGCTTGAGGTACGCCAGCGAGGAGTAGCCGGTGCCGAAGTCGTCGATCGTGATCTCGAGCCCGAGGCCGCGGAGGGCGTCGATCGTGGCCGCCGTCGCCTCGGCATCGTGCATGGCGGTGGTCTCGGTGATCTCCAGCTCGAGCGCGCTGCCGTCGACGCCGTGGCGCGCGAGCAGCACGGCGATGGTGTCGACGAGACACGGCTGCTGGAAGTGGCGCGCGCCGATGTTGACGGCGACGCGCGGCACCTTCACGCCCGCGCGGCGCCATTCGGCGATCTGCCGGCAGGTTTCGCCGATGACCCATTCGCCGATGTCGATGATCACCGCGCTGTGCTCGATGGCGCGGATGAACACGGACGCCGGAATCGTGTGGCCGTCGCGGTTCCAGCGCAGCAGCGCCTCGAAACCGAGCAGCGCGCGGTCGCTCAATCGCACCTGCGGCTGATAGACCAGCGAGAACTCGCCCTGGACGATCGCGCGGCGGACGTGCTGCTCGACGTGCAGCCGCTCGAACTCGGCGTCCGTGAGCGCGCTCGATGAGGCCTGCATCTGATCGCCGCCGAGCTCTTTCGCGCGGCGCAGCGCCGCGGCCGCGGCGCGGAGCAGGAGGTCGGCGTCGTCACCCTCTCGCGCGAGATCGGCGACGCCGATGCTGACGGTGACCTGCACCTCGCGCCCGCCGAGGTCGAACGGCGTCTGAAATGCGGCGAGCAATCCGGGCAGCTCCGCTGCCGCGAGGATGGTGAATTCGTTGTCGCCGGTGCGCGCGACGAAATGGCCGGTGGCCGCGCACACCAGCCGCCACGCTACCGCCGCGAGCAACGCGTCGCCCGCCGCCTGTCCCGCCGCCGCGTTCACGATGCGGAACGCGTCGATGTCGATGATGAGAACCGCGAGATTCCCGCCGTGCTCGCGTGTGCGCTCGATTGCCTCCGCAAGCCTCACCCGCATCTGCCGCCGGTTCGGCAACCCGGTGACCGGATCGTATTGATGTAAGTCGATGTTCATGTCGCGCCGCCTAACCGCAAGCGGAGCGCCACGAGCTGGCACGAGCTAAGTCGTTGAAAGCGTTTATGTTTGGCCTAACAGGCCATCCGCGAGCCTCCCGAGATTTCGGGAGTTTTCCCGGAATTACGGCCTTTCGATCCCGAATGTCTTCATGCGCGACTCGAGCGTGGACGCCTTGATCTCGAGCAGCTCGGCGGCGCCGCCTTTGCCGGAGATTTTCCAGTTCGCGCGTTGGAGGGCATTCAGGAGATTGCGGCGCTCGAGATCGCGCCAGGCGGGCTCGGGGATGATCCCGCCGGGGATTTCTTTCTCTTCGGCGTCGCTCGCGCCGGTGGACTCCAGGAACGGCTCGACTGGCAGCGGGCCGCCGCTGCTGCGCGCGACCGCGTCGAAGACCATCGCCCGCAGCTCGCGCACGTTTCCGGGGAAGTCGTAGCGCGAGAGCATGCGATAGAGGCGGTCCGGAACGACGGGCGGCTTGCGATCGAGATCGTGCGCGGCCTCGCGAACGAAGTGATTGACCAGCGCCGGCAGGTCGCCGGTGCGGTCGCGCAGCGGCGGGATGCGCACGTGATACGCGCGCAGGCGAAAGTACAAATCGCGCCGCAGCTTCGCGGGATCCTGATGCGTCGCCGCGACCACGCGCGCCTCGAGCCGCTTCGGCGTGTCGTCGCCGAGGGTGTGGTACTCGCGCTCCTGCAGCACGCGCAGCAGCTTCACCTGCGAGGCCTCGGAGAGATCGCCGATCTCGTCGAGGAACACCGTGCCGCGCCCGGCCGTCTCGATCATTCCCTTGCGCGTGCCGACCGCGCCGGTGAATGCACCCGGTTTGTGGCCGAACAGCGTGTCCGAGAACATCGTGTCGTCGAGGCCGGCCACGTTGACCGCGACGAATGAGCCGCGACGGTTGCTGAGATTGTGGATCGCGTGCGCGAACAGCTCCTTGCCGCTGCCGGTCTCGCCGCTGATCAGCACCGGATTCGATCCGCCGGCGATCACTTCGACATACGAGAAAAGCGCGAGCATCGCCGGATCGGTGGTGATGATCCCGTCGAACAGTTCCGGGCGCGCGAGCTCCTCCTGCAGCAGCTTCGATCGGAGCCGCGCGTTCTCCTCGCGCAACTCGCGATGCTCGAGCGCGCGCGCGATCACGGCCATCAGCTCCGCCGCGCCGGCGGGCTTGACCAGGTAGTCGTAGGCGCCGCTCTTCATGCAGTCGACCGCGGTGCGGATGTCCTGCTCGGCGGTCACCACGATCACCGGGATCTCCGGATGTGACGCGGTGATGCGCTCGAGCAGCTCGCGGCCGCCGATGTGCGGCATCATCAGATCGAGCAGGATCAGCGAGACCCGTTCGGCGTCGAGAAGCGGCTCGACGTCGCGCGGATCGCGGCACATCAGCACGTTCTCGAAGCCCTCCGCGCGCAGCGTCCGCCGCACGCCGTTCAGCACGGCTTCTTCGTCGTCGACGACGAGAATCGTCACTGCGTTCCGCTCGCTCATGTCTGTGCGGCCGGGAGCCAGAGCGTCGCCGCCGTGCCGCGGCCCGGCTCCGACTCGAACGTCAGCTCGCCGCCGTGCTCGTTCGCGATGCGATCGGAGACCGCCAGCCCGAGGCCGGTGCCGCCCTCGGCGCGCTTGGTGGTGAAAAACGGCGTGCGGATGTTGGGCAGGTGCTCGGCGGCGATGCCGCGGCCCTCGTCGCGCACGCGGATGAACACACGCCGCCCCTCGGCGCCCGTCGTGATGTGAATCGATTGATCGTCGTTCTGCAGCGCCTGACAGGCGTTGATCACCAGATTGACGACGACCTGTTCGAGCCGCCGCGCGTTGCCGGCGATGAGCGGAACGTCGCTCGCCAGCTCGATGTCGAAGCGCTTCGTGGCGCGGGCGATGTGCTTGCCGAGGAGGCGCAGCGAGGAATTCACGATGTCGTTGACCGAGACGTTGCGGCGCACGCCGGGATCGTGATCGAGCGAGAAGCCGCGTAGCTCGGTGACGATGTTGCGGATGCGGTCGGACGCGTGCTCGATGTCGCCGAGCATCGCCTCCACTTCGCTCCGCGCCTCGGCCCACGGCATCCGTCCGACGCGCAGATCGCCGCGCGCGGACGCGATCTCGTCGAGCGCCGCCGCCGCGTCGCGCCAGGCGTCGCGCACCAGCGGCACGTTCAGGCCGATGGTGTGATTCGGGTTGTTGATCTCGTGGGCCATGCCCGAGACGAGAATGCCGAGGGAGATCATCTTGTCGGCGCGCACCAGCTCGTCGCGATGCCGGGATGCGTCTTCTTCGGCGCGCTTGGCGTCGGTGATGTCGTGCAGGATGCCGAACGCCCGGATCAGCGCGCCGTCCGGCCCGTAGCTGGTGAAGGTCTGGCCGCGCGCGGTCGCGGTCGAGCCGTCGACCCGGATCAGGCGGTATTCGGTGTCGATGACCCGCGGGCGTTCCTCGGCCGACGGCGCGCGCAGCCAGTCCCACTTCGCCACCGACGTCGCGAAGTCTTCGGGATGCAGCAGCGCGAGGACGTCGGGCCGCGGCCGCTCGTTCGGCCCTCCGCCATCGCGGCCGTCGAGGATGCGCCAGAACTCCGCGGAGCCGTAGATCACGTCTTCCGTCGCCCTCCACTCCCAGCTTCCGAGATGCGCCGCGGCCTCGGCACGATCGGTCAGCTCCTGCTTGTGCTCGAGCTGCTGCTGGATGCGCTTGCGGTCGGAGATGTCGACGGCGACCGGGAACATCATCCACTCCTCGCCCCAGCGCTCCGAGCGCGCCACGCGGAACAGCACGTCGATCGGCTCGCCGTTACCGCGGATCAGCCTGTACTCGTCGGTGATGAATTTGAGATCGCCGGAGATGAGCGACTGAAGCGCGTGCCCGTAACGCCGCGCCGACTCCGGAGCCCAGGCCGTCAGCAGCCAGTTTCGGAACGTATCGATGTCGGGGACGCCGGCCATCTCCAGCGCGGCCTGGTTCACACCAACGATCCGGATGAAATGTCCGAGCTCGTAGAAGAGCCTCGGTGTGGCGCTGAGCGCCCTGGAGAGCGCCCCGGGTCCGTCGAGTCCGCGGCGCTGCAGCTCGCCCATGATCTCCGACCAGTCGTTCTCCCACGCCGCGATCGGCAGGCTGTTGAACAGCCGGCGATAGCGCTCCTCGCTGCGCACGAGCCGCTCCTCGGCCTCGTGCTCCTCGGTGAGATCGCGGCCGACGGACTGGATCTCGACCAGCGTTCCGATGTCGTCGAAGAAACCGCGGTCGGTCCATTCGTGCCAGCGCATGGCGCCGCCGGGCCCGACGACCCAATGCTGATCGGTGAGGACCGGATTGAACGTCGAGAGCGCCGCGAACTTCGCGCGCACGATCCGCTGCTCCTCCTCGTTCATGCATTCGAAGAACGACGTGCCGAGGAGCGCTTCGGCGGTGGTGTCGTTGTAGCGGCAGTAAGCCTCGTTCACGAAGATGCGCGTGCCGTCGGGGAGACAGCGCACGATCAGCTCGGTCTGGTCCTCGACCACGCGCCGGTAGCGCGTCTCGCTCTCGCGGAGCGCGGACTCGATGGCTACGCGCTCGGTGACGTTCTCGATGAAGGCGATGCCGCAGACCGGATCGCGGTCTTTCGAATAGACCACCGACACGGACACTTTCGCGTGGACGACCGATCCGTCGCGCGCGATGTAGCGGCGATTGACGACGTAGGCGCCCCTCCGGCCCTCGCGCAGATCGGCGGTGCGCGAGAGGACGTCCGAAAGGTCGTCAGGATGGCTGATCTCCGTGAACGTGCGCCCGATCAGGTCCGCGCGCCGGTACCCGACCATCGCGCAGAGCGCGTCGTTGACGTCGAGGACCGTCCCGTGCAGATCCGACAACACGACTCCCACGGGCGTGTGCCGGAAGAGCTCCTCCAGTACGAGCTCCGAATCCTCCACGGACGGCATGCGCCATCAGGATACGCCCAGGGAACCGGGAGGAGAATGCAGGGGGAAACGGATGGTGAAGCAGGCGCCCTTTCCCGCTCCTTCACTGGCCGCGTTGATGGTTCCGCCATGCAGCTCGACGAGATGACTGACGATCGCCAGACCGAGTCCCAGCCCGCCGTGCCGGCGTGAGTTTTCGCCTTGCCGGAAGCGCTCGAAGACATAGGGAAGCAACTCACTGCCAATGCCCTCGCCGGTGTCCGAGATCGAAACCGTGACGTGGCCGTCATCGGTCGACGTGGAAATGTTGATGGTGCCTTCTTCGGGCGTGAACTTGATCGCGTTGGAGACCAGGTTCCAGAGGATCTGCTGCAGGCGGGTCGTGTCGCCGCGCATCGGAAGAGGGGTTCCGTTCATCTGTTTGCGCAGAACAACCGACTTTGCCGTGACCGCGGGCTGCACCGCGGTCGAGATCACATCGATCACGTCGCGCAGATCGAGATCGGCGAGCTGGAGCTCGATTTTCCCAGCCTGGACTCTGGCGGCCTCCAGAACGTCGTCGATGAGCCTCGCCTGCAGGCGCGCGGCGCTCGCGATCGCGCTCATCCCTTCGGCTCGCGTCGGCGCGTCGATGTTCTCGAGGCTCAACAGGTGCAACCAGCCGATGATGGCGGTCATCGGCGTGCGCAGCTCGTGAGATACGGTCGCGAGGAAAAGGTCTTTCGCTTCGTTGGCGGCTAGCAGCTCGCGATTCACGCGGCCGAGCTCATCGAGCGTGCGCAGCATCTCCTGATTGTTGTGCTGCGCTTCTTCGAGCGGATCGACGGGACGCCTGCCGAGTGCGTCGGTGATCCGCGCCAGAACGTCAGGGGTGATCGGCGGCGCATTTTTCGGAAGGAACTTGCGCAGCACCACGGTCGTGCCTTCGCCGATCCGCGTGTCGATGTCGAATTCGTCCATCAGCCTTCGCGACCCGATGATGCCGATCCCGAGACCGTGCTGAGAACGGTAACGCCCGGAGAGGATGAGGGCGAGCTCGGCGATGCCGGGGCCGCGATCGGAGATCCGTACGAGCAGCGACTGAGGCTCGCCGGCATCGGCGATGAACTCGACCTTGCCTCCCCCGGCATATTCGAAGGCGTTGCGCGAGATCTCCGAAACAGCAGTGGCGATCCGGGCCTGGTCCTGCTGCGTGAAGCCGAGCGATTCCGCCACGATCTGTGCGCGTTGCCGCGCGCCGATCCAGTCTCTGGCCTGCCTCACGATGGCGGTCACGATCGGCAGCGTCTGAGAGATCACGCGGGTCATGGCTTCGGCTTGATCACCAGCACCGACGCGTCGTCCCGTCCTCTCGCGAAGTCGCGATAGAGGACGCCGGCGATGATCGACGGATGACGCGTCGCCAGACCGGGATAAGCGGCGAGATTCCATCGCGTCGCGATGCCGTCCGAGTGTCCGATGAAGATCGATTCGGGAGACCAGGGAGACGTGAGCTCGCGAAAGGGGATGCGGCGCTGGCCGACGATGCCGCCGAACGAAACGAGGTGCTGCGCCGCGTCGCCGGTGAGGATGATGCCGACGGTGTTGCCGACGCCGCCGAACGTCACCTGGCCGCGCTGAAGATCGATCACGGCGACGCTCATCGCCGCGCCGCGCGTGGTCTGCAGCGCGCCGTCCGCGACTTCGAGGTGTTGCACCGGTGAGCGGCCGGCGTTCGCGAGGAAGGCGTTCACGGCGGCCACCGAGGCCCTGGCCGCTTCGCGGCCGTGGCCCAATCCGTCGGCGACCATGACCTCCAATCCGCGGTCGTGACAGCGGACGACCCAGGCGTCGCCGCACACGTCCTCGCCGGGTAACGGGACATTGATCCCGCCGACGATCCACTTTCCTGTTTCAGGAACGGCGTTGCTCCAGAGCGTGGCCAGCACCGCGGTCCCGGCGTCGGCAACGGAGTAAAAATCGGAGCTCGCCGAGAGGCGCTGGATTGCGCCGAGGCCGGTGCCCGGGCTCGATCCCGTCGAATAGCCGTCGACGAGGCAACGCGCGACGTCCATGCCCGGACCGCGATCGAGAGCGAGCAATTCGATCCCGGCGTTGGCCTCATCGCCGATGGTACGGAGCAGCAGCTCTCCGCCGCCGCCATGCTTGGCGAGATTGCCGGCCATCTCGATCGCGACGATGGCGGCTTCGCCGGCCGCGCGGGTCGAGAACCGGAGCGCCGCCGTGCGCTCGGAAACGCTGCGGCGCGCCTCCGATACCTGCGTCGAATCGACCACCGGCAGCGATACGTGCCGGAGGTGGCGCGCTTCGATGCCGGCCATGACCGGCGTGCTGCTGTAGATCTCTATCGCCATTTGGTCAGGGTCACGCGCGTTCCCTGCTCGACCACGGAACGGATCTCGAACTCATCGACGAGCTTCTTCGCGCCGCTCAGGCCCAGGCCCATGCCGCCGCCGGTCGTGTAGCCTTCGCGCAGGGCGAGCTGGATGTCGGCGATGCCGGGACCTCGATCCTCGAAGACCACGCGCACACCGGGCCGCGGCTCGATCTGCAGACATTCGACGTCGGCCGTTCCGCCTCCGCCGTAGACCAGCGTGTTCCGAGCGATCTCGCTTGCGGCGGTGACGAGTTTGGTGACATCGAGATGGCGGAAGCCCATGCGGTCCGCAGCGACGCGCACCGCGTTGCGAACCAGAACGACATCGGCCGAAGCCGCGATGATCAAGTGCTCATGCGTCGTCGACATCCGTCGTGCCCTCGCCTTCGCTGGCACGGAGGAGGTCCATCCCCCTTTCGACATTGAGGGCGGTACGAACGCCTTTCAACGTCAGGCCAAGCTCGACCAGCGTGATGGCCACGGACGGCTGCATGCCGACGACGACGGTCTCGGCGTCGAGAATGCGCGACGTGGCGGCAATCGTGCCGAGAACGCGGCCAATGAAGGAGTCGACGACGTCGAGCGCGGAGATGTCGATCATCACGCCATGGGCGCCCGTCCTGACGATCGCATTGGAAAGCTCGTCCTGCAGCAGCATGGCCATCTGGTCGTCGATGTCGACCTGAATCGATACCAGCAGGGACGTTCCGAGACGGAGGATCGGAATGCGTTGCGCGATCACACTCGCGGCGCCTCCGCGCGGTCGCTCACGACTTTGCGGTTGGTGCGCTTGAGCGCGACGCTGAACGCGTCGGCGAGTGTGCCCTTGGTCACGACCTCGTGCAGCTCGACGCCGAGGTGCACCATCGTCTGCGCGATCTGCGGCCGGATCCCGCTGATGATGCATTCGGCGCCCATGAGCCGCGCTGCGGAAACAGCCTTGAGCAGATGCTGCGCGACGAGCGTGTCGACCGTCGGAACTCCGGTAATGTCGATGATCGCGATCAGAGCGGAGTTCGCCACGATCTGCTCCAGCAGCGTTTCCATCACGACCTGCGTGCGCTCGCTGTCCAGCGCGCCGATGAGCGGCAGGGCCACGATGCCGTCCCACAACTTCACCACCGGCGTCGAGAGCTCCAGGATGTCGCGCTGCTGGCGATTGATGACCTCTTCGCGTCCCTTCTGGTGGAGCTCCGTGGTGCGAAGGCCGAGCTGATCGACGAGCGTGGTCACGTTCCAGAGCTGGGCCGCGAGCTCCTTGGCGTCGGTGGTCCTGTTCGCGATTCGGGTGAACAACGGCTGCTTGAGCGAGAACACGAACGTCGCCGTCTGCGCCGGCGAGAGTCCCTGCCGCGCGCCGCTCTTGCTGACCTCGGCCAGCACATCGCGCACACTCGACCACTCCGGCGCGTCGATATTGGTGAAGTTCTCGTGCTGCGACGCCTCCGCGAAGCCGCGAAGGAACGTGCGCGACTTCTCACGCAGCTCCTCTTCGGAGATGCGGCCGGCCATGCCGGCGGCGCTCATCTGATGCTTCAGCCACTCGGCCAGCAGAGCGGTTTCTTCTCCGCGGAGAATCTCCGGGAGGATGGAGCCGGCAACTGTGTTCATCGAACGTCCTTTCGGGTGCGCCGGCAGGTCGACTCCCGCAAAGGACCGCAGTCCGTTTGATTTTTACGGCAGCGTACAGAAGAGCTCGGGTGAACTGATCGGTAGGTGAGGTGTCGGGCACCGTCTCTCTTCCGAGATTCGTGCCATCGGTCTCTGAAGGGGGATTTGGCTGTGGCGGCTGGACTCGAACCAGCGACGACCGGATTACAACACTCGGCGCATCAACTACCCACCAACGCAATGGCACGATGAATCTACGTGCCCCCCTGTGTCAGATGGAGATTACCTGTTTTTTTTGTAGGCGTGGCAAATTATCGGACGCATCCCGGCACCACTCCTCAGAGGCGAATGGCATGAACGAAAGAGCCCGTAACCCCGGGGAGCTTGTTGGTGAAGCACCTGAAACCATTCCCCCTGCCTTCATCCGACCCTGCCTCTCATCCCGACCCCGCGATGGAGAACAATCATGAATGAGTGCGTTGCCCACGCGCGGTCTTCACGCGCCGCGGCCACGTTCGTCGTGCTGGCCAGCGGCTACCTCGGCCGCAGAATCGCGCGCTTAGCGGCCGAGCACGCACAGCTCGACGCGGATCGCCGCCGCGTGCTTTGCGACGAGGACGCCAGCTTCCCCGATGCCCGGCGCATCAACACTTGGCGAAACGGAACGCCGGTCGCGGCCGTTGTGCTCAACCGCCGCGGCGAAGTGTGCGATCGGCTGGATGTGGTGAGAGCGACCTCGGAAGCGTGGATCGAGGATGCCTTCCTACGCGCAAACCGCGAGCCTGGCTGACGCCGCGGCTCACCCAATTGTGTCCTCGCTCACCGTCCCGGGGCTTTTGTCTCTCATGGCGCGCGATCAGCGCCGCATGCATCTGCTGGTGCACCGCGTATCGCCGCGTGATCTGAGAAGGTGACATCGGCTTCCCGTACGCCGCACGCCTATTATGTGCGTAGCGAGAGGGAACCTCGATCGTCGCCGGTGGGCGATCTTCGTCGTGCTCGCAAGCGGCTCCCTCGGCCACACGATTGCGCGCTGACGGCGAACATGCGCAGTTAGACGCTGGCAGACGCGAAGGCCAAATACATCGAGCTCGTGCGTCGGAATGCTGCTGCACCCGCGGCTGCAAAGCTCCCAGCACACGCCAACCACTCGGAACGACCCTGGACGACGACCAGTACGCTTGATTCAATCGTAAACGTTTGGTGGCGACACCGACGGCTTCGTGAAAATCAGATCGCGCGGAACGTCGGAACGTGCAGACCCACCCGACGCTGAGCGAGGCGGCGATAGAAGCAATTCAAGGGCTGGAGAGGCACATGATCAGCATGTAGGCAACAAAAAACCGCGCTTGCGCGCGGTGCGTGAAAGTGTGGGGAGGACCGGTTCCGAGGCGGAATCAGTCCTTGCCGTTGAGTGTGGTGGAGGACAAGGTGTGATGGGTCACCGCTTCTTTTTCGTGAAGAGGCCCCCGGTGTCCCCATTCGCTCATCTTGTTGCGCACCGTGTTCTTCACCTTCGCGACGGCGGCTTGCGGATCGATGCCGTAGCTGATCAGCTCGCGGTCGATCTCCTCGTCGGACATGCGCTCAATGGCAGCGATGTCGCCATCGAGCGAATTGAATACCGGTTTCACCGGCTTGTTCTTTCTGGTCATCACGACACCCCCGTAAAAATCATATGCGGTTTTCATTGCGTTTGCGTTTTCTCCGAAGTCGGCGTTCGATGTTGCGGACCCGGGCCACAGAAATCTTCATGCGCCGGGCGAAGTCATTCGCGGTCTTGCAGAGTCCCGAGCGCTGGAGTTGCATGTAGCGCCGCTCTTCGGGCGGCAGCGTGGCATCCTGCTTTCCGGCGTCGAGATCATGGATGATCTGGTCTTCCGTCCGGCTTTCGGCAACGATGCGTGCGTTGTCGTAGCCGCCGAGAGGTGCGCCGTCTTCGGCGTTGCCGCGGTCGACCAGTTGCACGTGGCGGGCCGCCTTTTCCAGATCGTGACTGAGGATCGAGTCGATGCCGCCGCGCAGGTGGTCCAGGATCGTTAGGGGACCGTCGAAATGAAACGGCCGGCGACCGTCCATCGTGCGGAGGATCGACTCGTTCACGTAGTCGAGCGGCTCCCGTACGACCATTGCGCGCTTGCCGTGCCTGCGCATGACGTACAGAAGCAGTTCGCGCGTGTCGCGCTCGAGATTCCGGTTGTCAAAGAGCTCTGCGATCCGTTTCTTGTAGGTGGAGCGATGATGTCCATCATCCATTTGTCGATCTCCTTTCTACAGTGCCTTCGCCCTAAGACGCCGGGCAATGCGGCGAAAATGACCGTGGCCTCGTCAGTTCGCCTTTTCTGCGCTGGGATCGAGCAACTCGTCGATCACAGCGCAGAGGAGGCGAAGAGCGTCGGGCACTTCGTGATGCGCGTGGATGAGCTCCTCCATGGCCATGCTCGCGAGCTGGGCCGGTAGCTCTGGATCGTGATTGCCGAGGCGGCGCAGGCCGCGTGCGGCGTAAAGGGTTGCCTTGCGCGCGAGAGAGTCGATGGCGTTCCTGTGCATGGGCAGGTCTCCTGACCTCCTAAGCCACGCACAGTCGAAAATTTGCCCTGCCGTAAAATTTTTTTAGGGACGGCAAATCAGGAGGGGGTGGTGGGCATACAGGGATGAGACAACGCGCCGCCGCCCTGGATTGGCACGGCACGACCGAAGGAGAGTGAAATGCGAATCACCTACACAGCCATCGCGATCATCACCGTTTTGCTTTTCGCGCCCGCTGCTTTCAGTGCGGACCACACGTCGACGACGCCGGCCCCGTGCAATCACCACGACAATGCCGTCGCGCCCCACGATCCGGCCGTGATTCATCATTACGACCACCAGCTTCACGGACATCCGCACGATCACCCGATTCTGCGGCGGCTGCACAGCATTCTTTTCGGCCATCACCAGGATGACGGCGCCCACGGATCCGCCCTCCTGCCGGCCTCGAACGACGAGCAGACCCACCACGACTCCCACCACGGCCACGATGCGGATCACCCGTGTGTCGACCACCACGCGCACCCCGAGCGCTGAAAAAGGAGGACGCAGAATCCGGTTCGTGTCGGGCGGCCGCTCTCGGGGAGCGGCCGCTCCGCTTTTCCGGCCGTTCAGCCGGCCCACTTCTTCCGCGCCCGCTTGAACATCTTCCGCATGCCGTTGATGTCGCTCTCGGTCAGAGTGAGCGCCTTCGCGGCCTCCGCTGCAGAAAGGTAGTCGTCGGCGAGCACATCGAGATAGCGATGGATCTGTTCCTCGCGGAAGTTCGACTTGAACTTCTCGACGACGTCGCGCCTCACGACGTCGTCTTCGAACGACGGCACGGAGAGCTCCGCCGACTCCTCGTAATCGTCTTGGACTTCGTCGGAGTCGACGTCCTCGACTAGCGGAACATGGCGACGGCGAGCCTCGGCCCTCGTCGCGTCATGCGATAACAACGAGGCGAGCGTGGCATAGACCCAGCGCTCTCGCGAGTAATGTTCAGGGTAGCGCCGTCTCCCTTCCATCAACAATATTGCTGCCTCGGAAACGTAATCGGCAGCTTCCATTGCGCCGGGAGGGCGCCTGCCACCGCGGAAGAAGCGGCGAATGCGGCGTTCGGCGAACAGTGTGAAGCGAGGGGTGTTGAGAATCCAGAAAACCTCGTCGCGGAAGGATTCCGGAGTGATGGTTTCGAAGAGGGTGGACGAGCTCAGTTGGTGGTGGGCATCATTCTTCATAAGTCCTCACGGGCTCGCGGGGTTTGAGGTGATAGCGGTGCTGTTGAATGGCTTGGTGCGTGGCGAGTAGCAGCGGCGGTTCGACCAATCGATTCAGGACCGGCGACAGAGAACCCCAGGATTTGAAACTCATGAAAGAAATCTCCTTTGCGATTGAAGTAGGTGCCTTGCTGAACACCGTCGTCACGGTCGAGCACGTAATGAGCCAACGTGCTCGGCGTTACCGGCTGGTTCGGGAAATTGCGCAGAAAACGTTTTGTGACGGCGAAACTCCGCGTCGTGGCGGGCATTCGAGGTAGATGACTCCCAGTTGTCGACGAAAAGGAGAGTGAACAGAATGCGTACCCCGAAGAACCACTACGACGACAACGTGCACGGCCGCACAGACCGCAGCCACGACGCGGTTCCTTCGCACGACCACAACCTCCTTCAGCGACTGCACCACGCGTTGTTCGGCAGCTATCACCTCGCCGGTTCCTGCGCGAACGCGCACGACGGACAACATCATCATTCTCATCGCGACCGCTGAAAGGACGGTCCCCGCGCAACGAAAGCCGCCGTTCCGCAAGGACGGCGGCTTTCGTGTTCCTACGCGCAATGCGCGACTGCAAAACGGGATGGGTTGCCCGGCATTACTAAGTGACCGAAACAGTAGAAAAGGAGATCGAAAAATGTTGAAACCTGCCCCCACCCCTCTGTTCCACTTCCGCACGATGGCCGCGGCGTTTCTGATCGCCGCGGTCGCCACTGGCATGATCACGGTGAACTGGCGGACGCGCCATTCCGGCGGCAGTTCGTACACCTCCTCCACGCGCACGACGACGGAAACGATCCTCGGCGGTGAGGTGCCGCAGTCCTTCCCCGATCAGAACGCCATCATCGCCAATGTCCAGGCCGAGGCGCGCCGCGCGCATACGGACATGCTTGTGCATGCGATGCGACACGGAATCGACGTCGTTTCCGAGCGGACCTTCGGGCCGATCGAGGACTTCGACGTCGCCTGGACGCTGTACTTCGCCGACGTCGTGACGCCCGACGGGACCGTGACGTTGTATACGGCCGTGCACAAAGAGGAGCCGCACGTGCGGTACACCTCGGCGTGGGACGCGCACAACGGTTCGGCGACGCCGTGGCAGCTCGTGACGTGGTAAAGCGCCGCGCCGTCTCAGGGCTCTACGTCGCAAAGTCGCAAGGGAATTCAATCGCCCTTGCTACTTTGCGCGTTTGAGCCTCACCCCGAAAGTCCAAGTGTTGAGTTCCGCGCGTCAAGCGCACGGCGGGCCTCCCCAGTGCGTCCGCCGACAGCGGCCGGACGCGGCTGTGCCGGCCGAGACCGAAGGTGAATCGCTCCGGTTCATGTTTGGTCAAGCCGCGGCGGTTTTGCTTGGGATGACCCATCCGCTGGACAGACTGGTCGAGCTAGATGGCTCACCGCGAGAGGCTCTGGAAAAAATAGAGACCTTGCATCTCGCGCACAGGTTCCATTCGGCGCTGCGAGCCTCTGCTACATCACTCCTGAAAAATTGGCTGTGGCGGCTGGACTCGAACCAGCGACCACCGGATTAACAATCCGGCGCTCTACCAACTGAGCTACACCACAGCATTCGCGACGCGAGTCGCTTCGTTGGAAGGGAGCGGATGGTCGCCCAACGGCGGTTATTTGTCAAACGGGAGGCGTGTGGCAGTCGATAATAATGAATACGTCTTTCTGGGAGGACATGTGCGCCGATCGTTCGTGATTGCTTTCCTGCTCCTCGTCGCGCTCAGCGGCGCCGCGCAGTCGTTTCCCGAGGGGGACCAGGGGGAGGTCCAGTTTGGGTTCAAGATCAAGCTCTCGGCCCCGGCGCCGCAGGGCGCTTTCGGGACGTATCAGACGGTCGACGGAACCGCGACCGCGAACGTCGACTATCGTCCGACCAGCGGACAGTTCTCGATTCCCGATGGAGGGGACACGAGCAACGAGACCATCTTCGTGACGATCATCGGCGACCGCCTGATCGAAGCGAACGAGACCTTCCAGCTCGTCGTCAACGTCCAGCAGGGCGCGCAGAGTCCGCCGCCGCTGACGCTCACGATCGTCAACGACGACGTCCCGGCGGTGACGGTCGCCGACGCACGCGTCACCGAGGGAAACAGCGGAACGACGGCCATGAACTTCACGGTCACGCTCACCACCGCCGCGGCCGTCCCCGTGCAGGCGGCGTATCAGACCGATCCCGGCACGGCCACCGCGGGAGTCGATTACCAGAACGCGCAAGGCACGATCACGTTCGCGCCGGGGCAGACCACCCAGACCGTGACCGTCAACGTGATCGGCGACGTGGTGTTCGAGAATGACGAAACGCTGCTCCTCACGGTCACGCCCACCGGCGGGACGAAAGTCACGGCCACCGGCACGATCGCCAACGACGACACGCTGGGACCGGCGCGGCTGAACGTCGTGAGCGGCAACAATCAGCAGGGCCGCCCCGGCCAGCGGCTGCCGCAGCCGCTGGTCGTCGAGCTGCTCAACTCCAATAACGCGCCCGTCGCCGGATTCCCCGTGCAGTGGAGCGTGACGCCGGCCGGCGCGGCGACGCTCGACAACACCAGCGCGACCACCGACGCGCAGGGCCGCGCGCAGACGAACGTCACCCCGATCATCAGCGGCACGATCCAGGTGCGGGCGACGTCGGCCGGCTTCACCGCGACATTCACCCTCGGCTCCGCGACGAACTTCGCCGGCCGCGCCCAGGGCCCTGTGGCCGTCCCCGTCGCGCAGGCGCTCGACACGATCTGCGCGAGCAATCAGGCGGCGTTCCTGCCGGCCTGCCGCGTGCTCTCCGGATTGTCCGACACCGAGCTGACACCGGCGCTCGAGCGGGTGGCGCCGCAGCCGTCGGGCGCGCAGTCGAAGGTGGCCAGCGAAGTCATCTCCGCCGTCACCGCCGGCATCGGCGCGCGCCTCACTGCCGTGCGCGCCGGCGTGCAGCGCCTCTCCGTCGCCGACCTGTCGCTCGACATCAACGGCCGCGCCGTGCCCGTCGCCGAGTTTGCGAGCGCGCTATATGCGCTGAACAACACCCAAACCGACGCCGGCGGCAGCGACGACAACGATTACAACGGCTGGTCGTTCTTCCTCAGCGGGAACCTCGGCGACGGCGAGCGCAAGACGCATCCGGGCGAGATCGGATTCGATCTGAACACGCATGGTCTGATGGCCGGCGTCGATCGCCTCTTCGGCCAGACCGTCTTCGGCGTCTCGCTCAATCTGATGCGGCTCGATTCCGATCTCTCGCAGAACGTCGGCACCGTCGATGCGAAGGGTTACGCGCTTTCGGTGTACGGAAGCCGCGGCGGACTCTTCGCGAGCAGCAGCGCCACCGACAGCGGCAAGGGGATGCGCTACGACGGCATGCACATCGACGGCAGCATCACCGCGGGCCGCAACCGCTTCGACTCCGAGCACGACGTCAACATCACCGGCCTCGATGGCGGGCCGGCAAAGAGTAAGAACGATGCCGATGTCCTCGCGCTCGCCGGCGTGACCGGCTTCGAGGCCCACAACGGCCGCACCGACTTCGACCTCTCCCTCGGCGGAGCCTGGTCCCGCACGGAGATCGACGACCTCACCGAGGACGGCACCGGACCGCTCATCCTCTTCGTGCAGGGACATGAGATCGAGTCGCTCACCGGCACGGGGTCGCTGAGCGTCAAGTCCGCGTTCCCGGTGTCATTCGGCACGCTGCTGACGAACTTCCGCGGGGAGCTGATCCACGAGTTCAAGAGCGGCGCGCGGCTGGTGACGGCGCGCTTCCTCCACGATCAGCTCGGAACGGAGTTCACGGTGCCGATGGATCAGCCCGACAAGAACTACGGGCGAGTGGCGGCGGGACTGCAGGCGCTCTTCGCACACGGCGTCTCGGCCTACGTCGAGGTGACACAGGACGTTTTGCGAGACGATTTGAAGTTCCGGACGATTCAGTTCATTGTTCAGAAGTCGTTTTGACCATGCGCCGGCTCTTCTCCACGGTTTTGCTGTTCGCGGCGGCGACCGTGCTCGCCCAGACGCCCGATGAGCTGCAGCTCGTCAACTGCCGCCTGCCGAACAAGATCAAGCGCGTCGGCGGCCGCACGTACACGGTCGCTCCGCCGCCGGTGCGGACGACCGAAAACGTCTGCCGGATCCGCGGCGGCGAGTACACGGTGTATGACCGAAGCAACTACGCGAACTCGCTGAAGTTCTGGCTCGCCGAGGCGGAGAAGGGGAACGCCGACGCGCAGTATTACGTGGGCAAGATCTACGAGGGGTCGCTTGGAACGGACCCCGACTACGCGGCGGCGGCGAGCTGGTATCAGAAGGCCGCGGCCAGGGGCCACAGCGCGTCGCGCTTCAGCCTCGGCGCGCTCTACGAGCAGGGCCTCGGCGTGCCGGCCGATCCGGCCAAAGCCTTCAATCTCTATCGCGAAGCCACCGGCCTGCCGGGCAATTTCGTCTTCGTCGAAAGCGCGAAGTACGAGGAGCTCGAGAAAGCGGCGCAGGAGCTGGCGCTCCGCGAACAGGAGATCGAGGAGCTGCAGCGCCAGCTCGACGACGCGAAAAAGCAGCTCCAGCGCGACGAGAAACGCGAGCGCCAGCTGCAGCAGCAGCTCGACGACCAGCGCCGGAAGACGGAGTCGCAGAAACAGGAGGTGACGCGCGTGCGCAACCTCCTGCAGAGCGCCGTCACGCCGGTCACGCCGGCGGTGCTGCCCGCGCCGGCTAAAGGAAGCCTCGGACGGTATTACGCGCTGGTCATCGGGAACAGCCGGTACGACGGCCTGCCGGCGGTGGCCTCCGCGGAACAGAACGCGCGGGCGATGGAAGCGCTGCTACGCGATAAGTACGGATTTCAAACGACGCTGCTCCTGAACGCCAGCCGCGCGAAAATCCTCTCGGCGCTGTACACCCTCAGCCAGAACCTCGCCGAGAACGACAACCTCGTCGTCTATTACGCCGGGCACGGGCGGCGCGATCTGCGCAACCGCCGCGGGTGGTGGCTGCCGGCCGATGCGGCCGCGGACAACAGCGCCAAGACGAACTGGCTGCCGAATCAGGAAGTGAGCGACCGCCTCGCGCTGATTCCGGCGCGGCACATCCTCGTCCTCGCGGACGCTTCGTACGTGGGCGACATCACCCGCGGCACGCCGCAGGTGGAGCCACAGAAGATGACGCCGGCGCAGTGGAAGACGTACGTCGAGACCACGGCCCGCAAGCGCGCGCGCCTGGCGCTGGCCTCGGGCACCGACGGCGGACAGCCTTCCCGCTTCACGTCGACGCTGCTCGATGTCCTGGGGCGGCAGAAAGGCGTGTTTCCCGCGTCCCGGATTCATCGCGAGGTCGTGAACGCGCTGACCACCGGGCAGGTGACGTCGGCGGTCCCGACGTTCGCGCCGCTGCAGTCGGCGTTTCACGACGGCGTCGATTTTCTCTTCGAGCGCAAGCCCGGCTCCTGATGACCGTCCTTCCCGAGATCGAGAGCCGGTTCGACGTGCTCGCCAAGCTCGGCGAGGGCGGCATGGGCTGCGTGTACAAGGTGCGCCACCGCGATCTCGACGAGGTGCAGATCGTCAAGACGCTGCAGGCGCACCTGAGCTCGAACGAAGGGCTGCGGGAGCGTTTCGTCAACGAGGCCCGGCGCGGGATGCGCCTGCGGCACCCGCACATCGCCGGCGTGCACGACTTCGCGGTCTGCGCCGACGGCACCGGCTACATCGTCATGGAGTACGTCCACGGCCTCAATCTCAACGAGCTGCTGCAGACGAAAGGACCGCTGAGCGTGCCGCTGGTCGGCGCGATCGCCATGCAGACGCTCGACGCGCTGGCCTACCTGCACGGCGAGAACATCGTCCACCGCGACATCTCTCCTGACAATCTGATCCTCACCACCACCGCGGACGGCCAGCCGTTCGTGAAGCTGATCGACCTCGGCATCTCGAAGTCGCTCGAGGCCGGGCAGCACATGACCGCGACCGGCCAGTTTCTCGGAAAGGTGCATTACGCCTCTCCCGAGCAGTTCGGCGGAGAGGTCGACGGCCGCAGCGATCTCTACTCCCTCGGCATCGTGCTCTACAAGCTGCTGACGAACGCCGATCCGATCGTCGGCGGGAACTGGACGGAGATCATCAGCGCGCATCTCTTCCAGCCACCCCGACCGTTCGAGACCGCCGCTCCCGGGACCCGCATTCCGGAGTCCGTGCAGAAGGTCATCTTCCGCGCGCTGGAGAAGGACCCGGACAAGCGCTACGCCGACGCCACGGAGTTCAGCGCCGCGGTGGAGGAAGCGTTCGACGTTCACGACGCCCGGCATACGCGCCCCGCACGCACCGCGCCCGGCGCTCCTCCGCGCACCGAAGCCGCCACCACCATCGTGCCGCTGGACAAGACCGAAGAGGCGACGGTGGTTACCGGCGCGCCGGTGGAGCGGCGGGCTCTTAGCCCGCCGGCCGATGTCGGCGGCCTAAGCGGCCGCCGCTCCACCTTAGTCATCGCCGCGATCGCGCTTGTCGTTCTGGCGGCCGTGCTGTTCGCCATGCGGGATCGCATCTTTCCCCCGCCCATCGACTACGGACAGTTCTACGCGGTCGTGATCGGCGAGAGCCGGTATCAGAAGTTCGAGTCGCTGCCGACCGCGGTGAAGGACGCGAATGCCGTGGCGCAGCTGCTCGAGCAGAAGTACGGCTTCCACGTGACGCGTCTCGAGAACGCGACCCGTCCGCAGATCCTCGGAGCGCTGGGAGCGACCGCGAAACGGATGACCGGCAACGACAACCTGCTGATCTACTACGCCGGCCACGGGGAGCTGCTGAACGACAAGGGCTACTGGAAACCGGTCGACGCCGATTTCGAACAGACGAACTGGATCTCGCCCGCGGACATCACCAACGCCCTGATCGACCAGCCGTCCAGACGCACGCTGATCATCGCCGACTCCTGCTACTCCGGCGCGATTGCGCGCGGCACGCTGCTCGCTCCCGCAAACGCAAGCGAGCGCGAATCGAAAAAGTCACGCCTGGTCCTCAGCTCCGGCGGCGCCGCCCCGGTCATCGACTCCGCGGACGGCCAGCACTCACTCTTCACCCGCGCGCTGCTCGACGTCTTCGCCGGCACCGGCTCGAGAGTGACCGACGTGCAGACGATCTTCCCCCGCATCCGCGAACGCGTCGTCGACTCCGCCCGCCGCGCCGGCACCGAACAGAACCCGCAACTGTCGGTGATGGCGGAGGTGGGCGATGAGGGGGGGACGTTCTACTTCGTGTTGCGCGATACTGTTACGCCGTGAGCGTGAGCGGCATCCCCTACACGCGCCTGTTCAGCGAAGTGCCGCACCTCGCCCTCGCGGCGCTCTTTGGATTCATCTGCCTGCATCATCTCCTCCTGTTCGGCCGCCGACGCAAACAGATCGAGCATCTCTGGTTCGCGCTTCTCGCGCTCGCATTCGCGCTCAACACGTTCGCCACGACGTATTGGATCTACGAGGTCACGCCGAGCCGCGGCGTTGCGGTGCGGCTGTCCGGCATGACCGGCCACCTCGCCGCGGCGTTCGCGATCCAGTTCCTGTGGTCGTTCTTTTCACGGCCGATTTCGCGGACGCTTCGCGCCTATCAGCTTTCGCACATCGCGCTGGCCGCGTTTGTCGGCCTGTGGCCGGATCTTCGCCTGGTCATGGCCAGCGAGCCCGCGCGCTGGCTGTGGCTTCTGCCGCTGCTCCTCATCGCCGCTGTGCGCGTTCTGCGGGAGAGCCGGCTCGGTGACGCCGAGGCGCGAATCATCGCGGCGGGCGGCGTGATCATGGTCGCTGTCGAGGCCAGCGAGGTGTTTCGAAATGTCCTGCACCTCCGCTGGCCGTTCGACTTTTCGATCGCCGTCTTCGGATTCGCCGTCGTGATCGTGGCCATGAGCCTGGCCATGTCGCTGCGCTTCCGGCGCATCCACGACGAGCTTGATCGCCTGCGCTTCCGGTTGGAGGACGAGGTGCTGGAGCGAACGCGCCAGCTCGCGGAGGCGCGCGACGACGCGCTCGCCGCCAACCGCGCCAAGAGCGAGTTCCTCGCGAACATCAGCCACGAAATCCGAACGCCGATGAACGGCGTGATCGGCATGGCCGAGCTGCTCGGTCACACGGCGCTCACCGCGGAGCAGCACGGCTACCTGAAGGCGATCCAGGTCAGCGGCCGATCTCTGATGGCGCTGCTCAACGACGTTCTCGACTTCTCGCGTCTCGAGGCAAAGAAGCTGGGGGTCGAACGCCGCCCGTTCCGGGTGAGGAGCGTGGTCGAGGAGTGCCTGGAGATCATGACTCCGCTCGGCGCCGGAAAGGGTCTCGCGCTCCGCTCCACCGTCGCGGACGGAACGGTGGAGACACTATTGGGCGATCAACAGCGCACCAGACAGGTGCTCCTCAATCTGCTGAGCAATGCCATCAAATACACGAGCGCGGGACGCGTGGACGTCGGCGTGAGCTCGCGGCCGCTGGATGACGGCCGCGTCGAAGTCCGATTCTCCGTGAGCGATACCGGTCCGGGCATCGCCGGCGAAGATCTCGACCGCCTGTTCGTCGCGTTCCAGCAAGTCGACGGCTCGGCGAGCCGCAAGCACGGCGGCGCCGGCCTCGGACTCGCGATCAGCAAGCGATTGACGGAGCTGATGGGCGGCACGATGACGGTGGATACGACGCCCGGCCGAGGATCGACGTTTCATTTCACCATCGTGGGCGAGACCAGCCACCTTCCGCTGCCCGCGCCCGAGATCGCCGAACGACCGCGTCCGCCTCACGTCGCGTCGCTGCGGATCCTGCTGGCGGAGGACGAGGCCATCAACCGCATCGTCGTCGTTCACATGCTGCGGCAGCTCGGCTACGAGGCGGACGTCGTGAACAACGGCATCGAAGCGCTGCAGGCTCTCGAGCGCGACACCTACGACGTCATCCTGATGGACATCCAGATGCCCGACATGGACGGCTTCGAAGTCACGCGGCGCATCCGCGGCGCCAGGCGCGAGCAGCCCCACATCATCGCCCTCACCGCTCACGCCCTCTCGGGCGATCGCGAGCGCTGCCTCGCCGCGGGAATGAACGACTACCTGAGCAAGCCCTTGCAGCTCAGCGATCTGCAGTTCGCGCTGGCCAACATTACTTAGGAAGGCGGGCGAAGAAGTAGTGGAACGCCGGCGTCCTCGCCGGCTGACTCGCAGGCGTCCCGCGCCTGCGTCCCCTGAGAGGCGGCGAGACGCCGCCTGACCAGCCGCCGGGACGGCGGCGTTCCCACCGCGGCTCGGATTGAGGCATCTGTGCCTCGCGTGGCTGCGTTACGGGGCCACGGCGTTGCGGCCGATCGAGGCACGGATGGCTCGCAGCCTCTCGACCGCGCCTTCCATGTCCGCGTGAATGCAGAGCGTGTCGAAGTGCAGGGCGACCCGCGAGCCGTCGCGGGCGATGACGACGCCGTCGCTGGCGAGCAGCGCGGCCTGGGTAGCGGCTTCTTCGATCGTGAGCGTGGAGCCGGGCTCTTTGCGCGAGACCAGCGCGCCGTCGGGCTCGTAGCGGCGGTCGGCGAAGGCTTCGCGGATCACCGGGGTTCCGGCGGCGCGGGCGGCGGCGGCCATCCGGGAGTGATCGGGGGCGACGAGGGCGATCGTGGGATCGACGGCGCGGAGGGCGTCGACGATCACGTCCGCGAGCGCGCGGTCTTTGTGCGCGTCGTTGTAGAGCGCGCCGTGCGGCTTGACGTGGCGGACGTCGCCGAAGGCGCGCAGCGCGGAGATCTGGGCGATGAGCGATTCGCGGAGCGCGTCGGGCGCGATGGTCAGCGAGCGGCGGCCGAAGTTTTCGCGATCGGGATAGGAGGGATGCGCGCCAAGCTTCACGCCATGTTCGCCCGCGCGGCGGACGGCGTCGTGCATCGACTGCGCGTCGCCCACGTGGCCGCCGCAGGCGACGTTCGCGGAGTCGATGAGCGGCCAGATCTCGTCTTCGCCGGGCGAGCCCTCGCCGAGATCCGCACTCAGGTTGATCAAAGCTCGGTGCCTTTCGTCTCGGGGAGAAGCCAGATCAGGATCGCGCCGACGCTGAAGAGCATGGCCACGCCGGCGATCGAGGTGCGGAGTCCGTACGCCGTCGCGCCGATGCCGTACGTGGTCGCGGCGGAAACGAATCGTCCGCCGTTGTAGCAGAAGCCCTGCGCGCTGGCGCGGATGCGCGTCGGGAAGAGCTCCGCGAGCATGGCGCCGAAGAGCGAGAAATAGCCGTGCGCGAAGTAGCCGACCAGCGGGCCGATGGTCAGGAGCGCGACCGGCGAGCGCGCGTGGAAGGCGAAGACCGGCACGACGATGGTCGCGCCGATCATGAACAGCGTGAACGCGGGGCGGCGGCCGATGCGGTCGGCGATCCAGCCGAAGCTGATGTATCCGAGGAACGCGCCGACCTGGAGGACGATCAGCCAGGCGGCGGACTTCGTCACCGTGAGTCCCGCCCCGCCCTGCTCGACGGGCGACGCGAGAAACGCCGGCAGCCACGAGGTGACGCCCCAGTAGGCGACGAGCACGGAGCTCGCGACGAGCGTGGCCAGCGCGGTACGGCGGATGAACTCCGGCGCGAAGATGTCGATCCAGCGCGACTGCACCAGCTCGCGCTCGCGCCACAGCGGCGGCTCTTCGACGGTGCGGCGGATGATGAACGCCGCAAACGCCGGCGCGGCTCCGATGAGGAACAGCACGCGCCAGCCGAAGCGCTCGAGGACGAGCGCGGAGAGGCCGGCGGCGATGAGCGCGCCGATCGCCCAGCCCGACTGCATGATGCCCATCGCCTTGGCGCGATGCTTCGCCGGCCAGGTCTCGGCGACCAGCACCGAGCCGCACGACCACTCCCCGCCCATCCCAAGTCCGACGATCACGCGCCAGGCGATCACCTGCCAGAGCGCCGCCGACGTCGCCAGTCCGGCGGTGGCGAGCGAATAGAGCAGGATGCTGATGGTCATTGCGCGAACGCGGCCGATGCGGTCCGCGAGGCGGCCGAAGAACATCCCGCCGACCGCGCTCGCGAAGAGCGTGACCGCCAGCGGGATGCCCATCTGCGCCTTCGTCAGGCCGAACTCTTTCTGGATCGGCACGAGCGCGAACGTGAACAGCAGCACGTCCATCGCGTCGAGCATCCACCCGAGCTGCGCCGCGAAGAGCGCGCGCCAGGCCTTGCGGTCGACTTCGGGAAACATGCGCCGCGGAGTTTACCGCCCGCGCACGCGTTGGAGCAGAAACGTCTCCAGCGCGACGTCGGCGGGCATGCCGCCCGACTTCCGCTTGATCTCGAGATCGGAGATCTCGGCCAGCGCGCGGAAGAGGTCGGCCTCGCTCATCGTGCGCGCGGCTTCCCACTTCTTGTGCAGCGGGAACGGGTGCGGACGCTGGCGCACGAGGCCGAAGGTCTTCAGGTAGTCGCCGAGCTTGTCGGCGATGGTGTCCTTGAAGCGGTTGTATTGCATCGACTGTTTGAGGTTGAGGTTGTGCGCGCGGGCGAAGGAGTGGATGCCGATCATCTGGCGGATCTCCTCGGCCAGCGGAAAATGAAACCGTCCGTAGTGAAACTCGACCGAGGTCTTCGGGTCTTCGCGCCGTGCCTGCGCGACGAGGTCGCGCAGCTTGGCCACGGCCTCGATGATCTTCCCTTCGGTGAACAGCGATCCGAGCTCGTAGCGCGCGCCGCCTTCGACCGCGGCGATCTCGCGCTCGACGATGTCCGCGGTAACGCGCCCACCCTCCCCGACCAGCGTCGCCAGCCTCTCCGCCTCGGACACCGCGATGCGGATCTCCGGAACGTCGCGTGAGAACTTGTCGGCGAGCATGCGCTCGATGCCGAGGCGCTGCTTGAGTCTCGCGACCGCGGCGTTGTCGAAGCGGACGTTGGCCTCCGATGCAACATTCGCGATGGCCTGATCGAGCGCGGAGTTGAAGCCCTCGCGCGTGAGATCGGCGACGACGACCGCGCCGTGCTTGTCGATCAGATCGATGGTTGCCGAGTCGCGTGGCACCTCGCCGGTGCGCATCAGCAGGATCGCTCCGGTTGCGCCGCCGCGCGCGATCGCCTCCATCAAGAGCGCCGCGTCGTCCTCGCCGCGTCCCGCCTTCTTGCCGGTGGCGCGGCAGAAGGTGAGCATCTCGGTGAGCGTCTGATCGAGCGTCACGCCGAGGGCGCCGGCGATGGCGCGATCAGTCATCTCGAAATCGGTGCCGGCGAGTCCGAGGACGTGCAGCAGCTTCGCGGCGGACGAGGCGCGCTTGCGATCGGTCTTCGCGCCGCGCCAGTCGGTCAGCGACTTCTCGAGCAGCGACGCGATCTCTTTCGCGGAGACGAAGGCGTTGACCTCGTTGACGATCAGGAGACGCGCGCCGCCGAAGAGCGACATCGTGCGATAGGAGTCGAGAATCGAGCCCAGCTCGGTGCCGGGCTCGTAGTTCTCGACCGCGAGCTGCGGATTCTTCGCGACGAATGCGTCGCGGACTTCATGGAACGCCTGCTCGGCGAGGAAATCGGAGGAGCCGCCGATCAGCAGAACGCGGGGCGGCTTGCCTTCGTCGATTTGGGTGAGAATCGCCGGGAGCGGCTTCGGCACAAACTTAGGTCAGCAGCCCCTTCTCCTGCAGCTCCTGGCAGTCGATGCAGAAGGACGTCCAGGGGACGGCCTGGAGACGCTTCTCGCCGATCACGTTGCCGCAGTTCGTGCAGGTGCCGTAGCTGCCGTCGCGCATCCGGTTGAAGGCCTCTTCGATGGCCATGAGCAGGTTGCGCTCGCCGTCGGAGAGGGAGAAGTTCAGCTCTTTCGAGTACGCGCTGGCGGCCTTGTCGGCCAGATCCTGGATGCCGTCGTCGGGCAACGCGTTGCCGGCGGCCTTGTCGCGCTCGTAGGAATCGAGAAGTTCGCGCTGCTTCGCGCGGAGGGCATCCTCGTACACCTGGTACGGGTTGGTCTTCAATTTTGCCTTAGCCATTCAAGCCTCTTACTTGTGGTACGCAATGTTGCGCATCAACGTGCACGCGCGATAGATCTGTTCCATGAGCAGGACGCGTGCAAGCTGGTGCGGCAGGGTCATGGGCGACAGACTGAGCAGCTTGTCGGCGCGCTTTCTGACGCTGTCGTCGAAGCCGATGTCGCCGCCGACGACGAACTGAACGCCGTGCGGCTGGTCGATGGTCAGCCTCTCGATCCACTTCGCAAACTTCAAAGAATCAATGAGTTGCCCTCGCTCGTCGAGGACCACCGTGTAGCCGCGATCCGGGATCGCCGCCATCAGGCGCGCGGATTGAGCGCGCATGATAGCCACATCACTCTGAGCTTGTCTACCGCGCTCGGGCGGCAATTCAATGAGCTCGACCGGGAAGAAATGCCTGACCCGATTGAGGTAACGCTCGAGCACGAAACCGAGCTCGGCGTCCGCATTGGAACGGGGCCAGATGAAGCGAAATTTCATGGGGCCGAGTCTCCTAGTCTCCTAGTCTCCGAGCCTCCTAGGAGACCAGGAGGCTGGGAGGCTGGGAGGCCAGGAGGCTATTCGATTCCATAACGTTTCCGTTTTTCGAGGAGGGTCTTCCGATTGATCCCCAATATCTCCGCCGCGCGCGAGTAGTTCGAACGGGTGATCCGCAGCACTTCGCGGATGTAGTGCTCTTCGAGATCGGCGAGGGTCCATTCGCCGCGGGCGGCGGTGGTGACCAGGTCGCTGATGGGAAGCAGGGCGGCGGTGATGTCTCCGTCGGCCAGCAGCGCCGCGCGCTCGAGGGCGTTGCGCAGCTCGCGGATGTTGCCGGGCCAGGCGTAGTCGGCGACGACGCGCTCCGCGCCGGCGTCGAGCTTTCTGCGCTTCAGGAACTTCTTCGCCAGCGGCAACACGTCCTCGCGCCGCTCGCGCAAAGGCGGCAGCGTCAACGTGACGACGTTGATGCGGTAGTAGAGATCGCGGCGCAGCCCGCCGCTCGCGAGCAGCGCCTGCAGGTCGGCGTTCGACGAGGAGATCACGCGCGCGTCGAAGGCGATCGGATTGCCGCCACCCAGCCGCGTGAAGCGCCGCTCCTGAATCGCGCGGAGCAGCTTGGCCTGGAGCTGCGGCGTCAGCGCGGAGATCTCGTCGAAGTAGACCGTGCCGCGCCGCGCGAGCTCGAGCTTGCCGATCTTGCGGGCGTGCGCGTCGGTGAACGTGCCGCGCTCGTGGCCGAACAGCTCCGTCTCGAACAGCTCGGCCGGGATGCTCGCGCATTCGATGTGCACGAACGGCTCGGCGCGGCGGTTGCCGCAGGCGTGAATAGCCTCGGCGAGATAGTCTTTCCCGGAGCCCGACTCGCCGAGGATGAGGATGCTGACGTCGTGATCGAGGACCTTCTCGACCGTCTCCAGGACGTTCCGCATCGCCGCGTTGCGCGTGCGGAACAGGTCCCGAAGGCGAGGCTCACGAAGTCTTCTTGAGGGCACGCGGTTTTTCCGCTTCACCCGTGAACTCGGACGTCACGTTCGGCGCGTCGCCCCACAGCCGCTCGAGTCCGTAGAACCGCCGCACGTCCTCGGTGAAGATGTGGATGATGAAGTCGCCGAAGTCGAGCAGCACCCAGCGGCCGGGCGTCGTCCCTTCGACGACCAGCGGCCGGACGTTCATCTGCGTCTTCAGCTGCTCGGTGATCGCCTCGGCGATGGCCTGCGACTGGCGCTCGTTATTCGCCGACATCAGCACGAAGTAATCGGCGATCGACGTGAGATCGGCGACGGCGAGCACGTCGAGGTTCATGGCCTTCTTGTCGAGGGCCGCGTGGACGGCAAGGCGTACGCGGCTTTCAATCGAATCGTTCACGCCTGTTCCTTTCGATACAGTCCGTAGTGATGAATGTAACGCGCCACGCGCGGATCGACCAGATCATCGATCGATTCTCCGGCGCGGACGCGTCTGCGAATCTCGGTGGAGGAGACCGGAACCGTGGGGTTCTCGGCGAAGACGATTGCGCCGCAGCGGGGGCGGGTGGCGGGAGTGGTTGCGCGGTTGCGCAGTTGCGCGGGGAGGGATGAGGTGTTGCGTGTGAGGACGCAGAAGTTCGCCAGCTCGAAGATGCGGTCGAGGGACTTCCACTGCTCCAGTTGCGCGAGGTTGTCGTCGCCGATGATCCAGTCGAGGGTGTCGTCGGGATACTGCATCCGCAGCTCTTCGAGCGTGTCGACGGTGTAGGAGATCGCGCCGCGCTCGAGCTCGAGCGGCAGCACGGACATCTCGTCGCGCTCCAGCGTCGCCAGCACGGCCATCGTGAAGCGATCGTGCCCCGATGCGTGTTCGCGATCGGTCTTGAAGGGCTGTTTGTACGCGGGGATGTAGAGGATGCGATCCCACGCCAGCGCCTCGCAGGCAACGGCGACGGGGTCGATGTGGCCGCGATGGAAGGGATCGAAGGTGCCGCCGCAGATGCCGATGTTCATGCGATGACGCGCTGGTCCTGATGCTCGCGCACGAACCGTGCGAGCTTGCGCACGAGCTCCCTGACGCCGTCGCCCACGACCGCGGAGATCTCGTGGTAGTCGTAGCCGTTCTTCTTCGCATACGCGCGCAGCTTCTCGGAGTTGCCGGGGATCGCCGAGTCGAGCTTCGACCCGCAGACGATGCGCGGCTTCTCGGCCAGCGTTTGCGAATAGAGCGCGAGCTCGCGCGCGATCACTTCCGCGTCGCGGTCGGGCTGCTCGTTGGCCGACAGATCGACCAGATGGACGAGCACGGAGCAGCGCTCGACGTGCCGCAGGAACTGGTCGCCGAGACCGTGGCCTTCATGCGCGCCTTCGATGAGGCCGGGGATGTCGGCGACGACGAAGGTCTGATTGTCGTCCGCGCTCACGACGCCGAGGTTCGGGACGAGCGTGGTGAACGGATAGTCGGCGATCTTCGGCTTCGCGGCGCTGACGACGGAGATGAGCGTCGACTTGCCGGCGTTCGGAAGTCCGATCAGGCCGACGTCGGCGATGAGCTTCAGCTCGATGAAGAGCTCGCGCTCCTGGCCTTCGCCGCCGTCCTGCGCGAAGCGCGGCGCCTGGCGCGTTGCAGTGGCGAAGTGCTGGTTGCCCCACCCGCCGCGCCCGCCCTTGACGACGAGCACGCGCTCGCCGTCCTGCGCGAGGTCGGCGATGACTTCATCGGTCTGTTTGTCCCGCACGACCGATCCGATCGGGAGCTCGATGGTGATGTCTTCGGCGTCGTGTCCGGAGCAGTTCGAGCCCATGCCGTGCTGTCCGCGGCCGGCTTTCCACTCGCGCTGAAACTGGAGGTGGTAGAGCGTGTTGAGGCGCTTGGACGCGACGATCCAGACCGAGCCGCCGCTGCCGCCGTCGCCGCCGGAGGGTCCGCCCTTGGGCACGAACTTCTCGCGGCGAAAGGCGATGCAGCCTTTCCCGCCGTCTCCTGCCTTGACGCGGATGGTCGCCTGATCGATGAACATCATGGTTTTAGTTGTGCGAGGGATGTGCCCTAAAAGTGGAGCGGCGGGCTCTTAGCCCGCCGTCGTACTCTACCGGCGGCCTGAGAGGCCGCCGCTCCACTCAGTGGATTCGTTATTCTGCGGCCTGCGGGGTGACGCTGATGAAGCGGCCGCGCTCGCCTTTGTCGTGGAAGTTCACGATGCCGGCGATCTTGGCGAACAGCGTGTGGTCGCGGCCGATGCCGACGTTCACGCCGGGATAGAACTTGGTGCCGCGCTGGCGCACGAGGATCGATCCACCGGTCACGAATTCACCGGCAAAGCGCTTCACGCCGAGCATCTTCGGCTGCGAGTCGCGGCCGTTGCGCGATGAGCCCTGTCCTTTCTTATGAGCCATCTGGATCTCCTCTCTTAGACGTTAATGCTGTCGATGCGGAGCTCGACGACATCCTGGCGATGTCCGTGCTTCCGCTTGGTGTGGTTCTTACGGCGCTTCTTCTTGAAAACGATGATCTTCGGTCCGCGGGTCTCGCCGAGGATCGTGGCCACGACCGAAGCCCCCGAAACGTTGGGGTTTCCGGCTTTCGGCTGGTCGCCTCCGACCATCAACACGTCATTGAACGTGACCTTGCTCTCCTCGGCATTGCCGAGGACGTCACGCTCGACCTGGAGACGATCTCCAACGGCCACGCGGTACTGCTTCCCACCGGAACGAATGATCGCGTACACAACAATCCTCCAAGAAATGAGCTGCGGATCGGCTTCAACTGCTTGACGGGGAACGGAATTCCCGGCTTCCCCGGCAAGAAGAAAGGCGGCCGAGGCCGCCTTTCTTCCCGGGATTGAAAAGGGAGACTAGAACTTGAAGCGAACGCCGAGCTGCGCCAGGCGCTGCTCGCCCTGGAGCGGGTCGCCGGCGAAGACGGTCGGCTCGCGATAGGTCGCACTGCCGCGCGTTCCGTTGAAACGGGTGGCGTTCGTCGAGTTGAGCAGGTTGAAGATTTCTCCGATCAGCTCGACGCCGTAGCCGCCGCCGAACGAGAACTCCTTCGAGACGCGGAGGTCGAGCTGCGAGAAAGACTCGCCGCGCAGGGTGTTGACGTGCGGCACGCCCGCGCCGAGATCGTTTCTGTAGCCGTCCCCGTTGACATCGGAGCCCGCAAGATCGGAGTACGGCAGGGCGGAGCGGTAGCGCAGCACGCCGGAGACGTTGATGTCGAACGGCGCGCGGTAGACGGTGCTCAGAGTGATGCGATGGCGGGCATCGGTGAAGAGCGGTCCGAAATTCTGCGAGGAGCTCGGGTCGAGCGTGTTCACGAGCGAGTTGAGCTCGGCGCCCGGCTGCAGCGAGTTGTCCCACAGACGGAACTCGTCGGCACCGGTCAGGACATTTCCTTCCACTTCAGACCAGGTGTAGAAGCCCTGCGCCTCGAAGCGGCCGCCGCGCGCGTGGAATCCGACGTTGAAGCCCTTGTACTCGGCCGAGCCGTCGCCGACCCAGACGCGGATGTTGCCCGAGGTGCCGGTGCCGAGGATGCGCGCGCCGCCGATGACCGGGTTACCGCGGAAGCGGTAGGGGATGTTGGAGTAGTCGATGTGCACGGCGTCGAAGGTCAGGCCGAGCCAGTCGGTGGCCTGCAGCGAGTAGCCGAGCGAGACCTGCTCCGACTGCGGAACTTCCCACGACTGCTGGGCGATGTTGTTCGGCAGGATCGCGGCTCCGCCCTGGTTGGCCGGGAGCGGATCGACGCCGGGGCGGAAGAAGGTGCCGTTCGCGTTCTTGATGCCGGTCGGGTTCTCGTGCGAGAAGACGACGCCGTACGTCGACTGCACCGCGGCCGAGGGGAAGAGCGTCGTCGCGTTGGTGTACGGGAAGTCGTAGTAGATGCCGTAGCCGCCGCGGACGATGTGCTTCGCGTCGCCGGCGATGTCATAGGTGAAGCCGAGGCGCGGCGCGAAGTTGTCGTCGTCGTCTTCGAGCTGGTCGGCTTCGCCGTTCTTGAACGGCTGCAGCCACTTGAGCTCCGGATGCGCGGTCGCCGCGGCCTTGAACAGCGGCAGCAGCGGGTTGGTGCGCTGATCGAGATCGAATCCGGTCGACTTGTCGTAGCGCACGCCGATGTTCAGGGTGAGCTTGCTGTTGAGCGACCAGTCATCCTGCACGTAGTAGCTGTATTGATCGACCGGCGTCTGATCGCCGAAGAAGCCGCCGAAGATGGTGATGGCGGTGACCGGGGAGGTCGGGCTGTTGTTCAGCATCGCGAACTGGCCGGCCGTTCCGGTGGTGAAGTCGCCGCCGAGGATCGGCTCGTGGATGTAGTTCAAGCCGGTCTTGAAATCGTGGCGGCTGCCGCCGAGCGTCGTCGACCAGCTGAAGTCATCCTTGAACTGCGACTTCTCCTGCACGGTCGTCTGCGGCGTGTTGTTGTTCTGTCCCGACTGCACACCCGAGGGGAAGTAGAGGTTCGGGTCGTGCGAGTTCGGCAGGATCGAGTTCTCGAAGCGCGTCCACTGGTAGACGAAGTCGTTCAGCTTGTCGCCGCTGATGGTCCAGGTGTGGCCGAGCAGCGCCGACTTGTAGTCGTTCGTGATCGTGCCCTGATTGGACGGCGTGTACTGCGGCGCCGCGCCGTAGATGTCGCTGTTCTTCTGGAAGCCATAGCGCACCTGCACCAGCTGCCTCGCCGAGAGGTTCCAGGTGGTCTTGGCGGTTCCGAGCTCGTCCTGGAACGGGAGGCCTACCGACGTGCCGTCCAGCGCCGGGAAGATGCCGCCGGTGTCGATCGGAACCGTGGTGTCGCGGTCGGTCTTCTCGTACGTGGCGAAGAAGTGGGCCTTGTCTTTGATGATCGGGCCGCCGAGCGACGCACCGTACTGCTTACGCTCGTAGGCGCCTTTGTCGAGGCCGGCGCGCTTCTCGCTCTCGGTCTTCTCGTTGAGGCTCTTGTCGCGGAAGAAGCCGTAGACGCTGCCGTCGAAGTCGTTCGAGCCGGTCTTGGTGACGACGCTCAGCACGCCGCCGGACGAACGTCCGAACTCGGCCTTGTACTGCATCGTCTGGATCTTGAACTCCTGCACCGCTTCGAGGTTGAAGTTCTGCAGCGCGCCGCCGATCGTGTCGTCGGTGTTGTCGCCGCCGTCGATCAGGTAGTTGACGTTGCGGCCGCTGCCGCCGTTGAGCGCGACGGTCAGCTGCCCCGGCTTGGTCGGGTCGGCGTTGACCGAGAGCTGCGTTCCGGGCGCGAGCGAGGCGAGGTTTGCGAACTGCCGGCCGTTGAGCGGCAGGTTCTGAAGCTCGTTCTGGCTGACGGTCGTTCCGACCGCGGGCTCCGTCGCAACGAGCGGCGCCTCGGCGGTGACGGTGATCGCCTCGGTGACCGAGGCCTGCTTGAGCGTGATGCCGAGCTCACGCTCGGTCGCGACTCGCAGTTCGACGTTCTCCGTCGTCACCGTCGCGAAGCCGGAGAGCTCCGCCGTCACTTTGTAGGTGCCGGGAGGAAGGGAGAGAAAGCGATAGGCACCGTCGGCGCCCGTCACGGTCGTACGCGTCACGCCGGTCTGCGTGTTCGTGGCCGTCACGGTCACACCCGGGACCGCACTTCCCGATCCGTCGACGACATTGCCGGACAGCGCAGAGCCGGACTGTGCGAAGACGAACGTGGGAAGGAGAAGCGCCATGGCAAAGGCCACGGCCATCCATTTGATAGAGCGACTATTCATGCGTCACCGTCCTTGATATTCAGAAACTGCCTCCAACCGATTTATCGGAAAAGTTGCGGCAATCATAAGAGGAACGCCGTCCCGGGCACAATCATGTTTTTCCGCTGATTTTCGGGGCTTTTACGGCCGTTCAGCTTTTTGGATGGATACATTCAATTCAGCGGATTTTCTGCATCTGCGCGAGCATCGCCCGGGCGGCGTCGCGTTGGCGCGAAAACGCGGGATCGTGCGCCGACCGTTCGATGAACGCGCGATACTCCGCGGCCGCGGCAGAAATGTTTCCGCCCAGTTGCAGCGCGACGGCGCGGTTGAGACGCGCCTCGTGATAGTCGGGGGCGAGCTGCAGGGCGCGATCGAGGCTCGCCACCGCCTCGGCGAATCGATTGCGATCGATGTTCAGCGCGCCGAGGCCGTTGAGGGGATCGGGATAGTTCGGCGCGAGCTCGATGGCGCGCTTGAACGCCGCCTCGGCTTCGTCATTGCGCCCCAGCGAGCGCGCGGCGTTGCCGATGTTGTTGTGGATGCGCGCGTTGCGCGGATCGATGGCGACCGCTTTCTGAAACTCCTCCAGCGCGAGCATCGGCTTGCCGTCGGCGGAGTCGATGATGCCCAGGACGTTGTGCGCGTCGGCGCTCGCGGCGTCGCGCTTGAGCGCCTCGCGCACCGCCTCGGCGGCGCGTTTGAGATCGCCCGCTTCCTGAAACGCGGCGGCGAGGTTGTACCAGGCATGCGCGTCGTCGGGCGCGAATGCGATCGCCTCGCGGAACAATTCGATCGCGCGCTCCGGACGGCCGCGCATCCGCTCGACTTTCGCCAGCGACGCGCGAAAGATCGGGTTCTCGTGATCGCGCTTCATGAGGTCTTCGAGGAGCACCGCGGCTTCGTCGTAACGCTTCGCGGTCGTCGCCCAGGTCGCCTCTTCGAATTTGCGGAACAGCGGGACCATGACTTTCGGATCGGGACGCGGGCCGCTGCGATTCGACGGCATGCCGCCGACGTAGCCGAGGCTCGCCAGCTTGGCCATGGTCTCGGCGTCGGGCGCTGACGTCTCTGTTGGTTTTGTCGCGGTGGCGGTGAGCGCCGCGAGCGCGGTGGAGAGCGCGCGCATCGTGCGGCGGTCTTCGCTGTAGACGTCGCGCGTTTCGCCGGGATCGCGCGCGAGGTCGTACAGCTCGGGCGCGGGCGCAGAGATGTATTTGCTGTTGCCGCGGCGCAGCGCGGAGAGTCCGCTCCAGCCGAAGACGGTCGGATATTCGGTCTCGGCGTAGACGTCCGAAGTCGCCGGCTCTTTGCGATCGCGCAGCGCCGGAGAGAGATCGTGACCGTCGCCGCTGATCTGCAGTCCCATCAACCCCGCGACCGTCGGTGCGATGTCGGTGAGGCTGACCGGCGTCTTCACGACGTGCGGCTTCAGCATTCCGGGCGCGGTGATGATCATCGGCACGCGCAGCGTCGGCTCGTAGAGCAGGAGGCCGTGCGTCAGCTCGCCGTGCTCACCGAGGGCTTCGCCGTGATCGCCGGCGATGACGACGATGGTGTGCTCGCGATCGATCGCGCCGACCAGGCGCCTCACCTGCTCGTCGACGAACGCGATCTCCGCGTCGTACGGCGACGACGCGTAGCGGCTGCGAAACGGCTCGGGCGCGGCGTAGGGCGCGTGCGCGTCGTACAGATGGACCCACGCGAAGAACGGCCGCCCGTCGTTTCCGCCGAGCCACGCCAGCGCGCGATCGGCGACGGCGTCGCCGCGGCGCTCGGCCTCGAGGTGATCGCCGAGCGTCGGGTCGCGCGGGATCTCGTCGTCGTACACGCCGAAGCCGCGGTTGAGTCCGAAGCGGTGATCGAGCACGAACGCGCCGAGGAACGCGGCGGTGCGGTAGCCGTTCGCGCTCAGGAGCGTGGCCAGCGTCGGCCGGTCGCCGGGAAACGCGTTCGCGCCGTTGTTGCGCACGCCGTGATGCAGGGGGAGGAGGCCGGAGAGAATCGTCGCGTGCGAGGGGAGCGTCAGCGGCACGGCGCTGGCGGCGTTGTCGAAGCGAACGCCGTCGCCGGCGAGACGCGTGAGCGTCGGAGTGGCTGGACCGAGGCGGTCGGCGCGGAAGGTGTCAAGCGTAATCAGTAAGACGTTGTATTTCGGCTGTTCGCGCTTCGTGCAAGCAGAAAGCAGAACGCAGAACGCTGAAAGCAGAACGTGGGCGCGTTTCACAGGGGGATGTTGCCGTGCTTCTTGGGAGGGTTCTTGTCGCGCTTGTTGCGGAGCATCGCGAAGGCGGTGATCAGCTTTCTTCGCGTAAAGCGCGGCTCGATGATCTCGTCGATGTATCCCCGCTCCGCGGCGATGTAGGGGTTCGCGAATTTCTCTTTGTACTCGGCGACTTTCTCTTCGCGGTTCGATGAGCCGCGATAGAGGATGTTGACCGCGCCTTCGGCTCCCATCACCGCGATCTCGGCGGTGGGATAGGCGTAGTTCATGTCGGCGCGGATGTGCTTCGAGTTCATGACGCAGTACGCGCCGCCGTACGCCTTGCGCGTGATGACGGTGATCTTCGGCACGGTCGCCTCGGCGAGCGAATAGAGCAGCTTCGCGCCGTGCACGATGATGCCGCCGTACTCCTGTCCCGTCCCGGGCAGGAATCCCGGGACGTCTTCGAGCACCAGCAGCGGGATGTTGAAGGCGTCGCAGAAGCGGACGAAGCGCGCGCCTTTGCGCGAGGCGTCGATGTCGAGCACGCCCGCGAGGAAGGCCGGCTGGTTCGCGACGACGCCGACCGAGTAGCCGTTGAGGCGGATGAAGCCGACCACGATGTTGCGCGCGAAGTGCTGATGCACCTCGAGGAAGTGCCCTTCGTCGGCGATGGTCTTGATCAGCTCGCGCACTTCGTACGGCTGGTTCGCGTTCTCGGGGATGAACGCGTCGAGCGCGTCGTCGACGCGGTTCACGTCGTCGTCGCTCATCACCCGCGGCGGCTCCTCGAGATTGTTCGACGGCATGTACGAGAGCAGCTCGCGGATGAGCGCGATGCAGTCTTCGTCGGAGTCGGCCGCAAAGTGCGCGACGCCGGAGACCTGGTTGTGGGTCTCGGCGCCGCCGAGTTTTTCCTTGGTCACCTCTTCGTGCGTCACGGTCTTGATGACGTCGGGACCGGTGACGAACATGTAGGAGGTCTTCTTCACCATCAGGATGAAGTCGGTGATGGCGGGCGAGTAAACCGCGCCGCCGGCGCACGGTCCCATGATCGCGGAGATCTGCGGGACCACGCCCGAGGCAAGCGTGTTGCGGAGAAAGATGTCGGCGTAGCCGCCGAGGGAGACGACGCCTTCCTGGATGCGCGCGCCGCCGGAGTCGTTGAGGCCGACGACCGGTGCGCCGTTCTTCACGGCCAGGTCCATGATCTTCACGATCTTCGCGGCGTGCGTTTCGCTCAGCGAGCCGCCGAACACGGTGAAGTCCTGGGCGAAGGCGTAGACCAACCGCCCCTGCACCGTGCCGTAGCCGGTGACGACGCCGTCGCCGGGGATGCGCTGCTTGTCCATTCCGAAGTCGATGGAGCGATGGACGACGAGCTGGTCGAGCTCCTGGAACGAGCCGGGATCGAAGAGCAGCGCGATGCGCTCGCGCGCGATGAGCTTGCCCTCGTTGTGCTGGCGGTCGATGCGCGCCTGTCCGCCGCCGAGCTCACTCTGCTGCTTGCGGCTGTCCAGCTCGTCGAGATTCACAGAAGAAAACCCTTCTCGCTCGCGATCCTGCGCATCTCTTCTTCGACCTGGTGATCGGTGGCGCGCTCGCCGAGGCGCCCGCGCGCTTCGTGCTCGATGGCGTCGACGGCGGCGAAGTTCTCCTCCAGCGCCTTCGCCACCACGATGATCCCGGCCTCGGCATCGCGAAACTCCACCAGGCCGCGGTCCTCGAGGCGATTCACGATCGCGCGGGCGAGAAACTCGATCCGCTTTCCGGTGCCGCTCACGACGCCGCGCATTAAAGCATCATCTCCGCGCCGAAGGAACCGCCGCCGTACGGGTACCAGACGGTCTCTTCGCCAACGGCATCGATCCGCGTCACGCGAACCGTGGCGGGATACGCGCTGGCGCCGTCGTCGACGAGGACGCGAAGCGTCAGGCCGTGAGGCGGCGCGAGGAGCGCGACGGCGACGGGACGGTCGCGCTCGATCTCGGTGACGTCGCAGCGAAGGCGGAGGTTGAGCGGGATGCGGATCGGGCGGACGCGGTAGCTCGGCCGGTACCAGTTCGGCCACGGCTCTCCTCGCGCCTCGATGATCTCGTTGCCTTTGCCGTCGATGCCGCCGGCGGTCTGCAAGAGCTCGACGTTCGGCGGCGCGAGGCCGACGAGCGACGGGAGAAGGGCGGCGGTGACGTTGGGAGCGAGGATGAGGCGGGGCGGCGCTTCCCGCTCGTGCTGTTCGGCGCGTTTGAGCGCGGCGGCGACACGCGCGACGTCGTGCTCGGCGTCGATCAACGCACGAAGACGGCCGTTCACGATGGAGAGGTGAAAACGCGTTGTCTCATCGCTCCACATACGCCCGTCACATTCATGCTCCGCCACGCCATGTGTGACGATGAGCCGCTCGATCTGGAGTGCGGCGACGCTGGTCGCCGCTCTCATTGCTGTCTCCGACGGATCGAAAAGCGGCAACTGGCGTTGCCGCACTCCAGAAGACGGTGCGCACCTGAACAGCTCCCCTTCTTCGATCGCAACGCCGCTCTCCGTCACGCGAATGAGCGTGCCGTTTTCCCAACGCACGACGGAGCCGCGTTTCCGGTAGATCATCGGAAGCACGTCACCATCACCGGCGCGAAGGAACCGACGACCAGCTCCTGCCCTTCGCGGGAGCAGACGACGCCGGGGTAGCGGATTGGATCGCCTTCGGCTGCGATCAGCGCTTCCGCGACCGCCGCGCGCGACTCGCGGATGTCGAAGGGCGGGAGGCGGCGGCCGTCGTAGTTCGCGGCGGCGATGCGCAGCGTGACGGTTTCGGTGAGAGGCTCGTAGCTGCCGGCGGCGACGAGAAGGATCTCGATCTCGGAAAGGGGGGCGGGCGTCTCGCCCGCCAGGCGGGCGGGACGCCCGCCCCCCGAAATCCGGAGATTGGTCATGCGCAGGAGCGGGATGTCGCTGAACGAGGCGCGGCGCAGTTGCAGGGGGACGTCGACTTCGAGCCACGGCGGCCAGTCGATCGGCGCGTGATCGTGCTCTTGCGCGTGGCCGATGGCCTCGTGCAGCAGCACGGCGGCGGAGCCGTTGCGCCAGACGATGGGGATGCCGCGATAGTCGACGGCCTCGCCTTCGGGCTCGACGGCGGCGATCGCGCGCAGCAGCTCATAGTCTTCGCGCGCGTACTCGGGAGAGGTCACGATGGAGAGGCCGCGCATGCCGATGGTCATCGTGGACGAGGTCTCTTCCGTGCTGGCCGTGGCCACGAGGCGCACGCGCGCGTCGCGCGGCATCACGGCGTGCATCCGCTCCAGCTCGCGCTCGCAGGCGGCGACGAGCGCGTCGTCGCGGGTATCGCTGGCTGAAATGCCGCGCGCATCCTCGATCGCCTCGCCGTGCGAGAGACGGCTCTCGACGAGACGCCCGCGCAGCCAGAGCTCGTCGCGCGTCGCGATGTGAAACGACACTCCGTGTCTCAATTCAGCTCGTAGGAGAAGTTCTTCGACGCGGCGTCGTAGCGGACGACGAGACGGTGCGCGCTTCCTGGCTGGAAGCGGAACTGGAGGACGTGGTGCTCGTTGATGTTCAGCGCCGGCACGGTCACCCAGATGTTGACGTCGGCGTTCTTCGCCGGGAACTCGTGAGTGACGTTGACCGGCTTGGGGATGTTCGTGGTGCGGCGGAACATGTTGCCCTTCCGGACCGTGAACAGCTGTTCGTTGGCCACGACGTCGCCGCCGGCGCGCACGATGATCCGGCCGTCGGTGAAGGGATGCGTGAACGTGGTCGTGAGCTGCGTCGGATCCGCGGAAACGGCCGGTGCCACCGGCACCTGCGTGGTCGTCGTCGCGTGAGTCGTCGTGGCGGCCACGGCTTTCTGCTGCTGCCTCTGCGCGCGCGCCGCGGCCTTCGCCTCTTCTTCCTTCTGCAGCTCCTGCTGCGCGAGCTTCAGGTAGTCGCCGGTCTCGATCGCGCTCGGATTGATGGTGAAGGACGCCTGAAACTTATCGATGGCCGCCGGGTACTGTTTGGCGTTGAACAGCGCCACGCCTTCGTCGAACATCGTCTTCGCCTGCGCCAGCTGCTGCTTGCTGAGCTCATCGCGCTGCCGCACCGCGTGGAGGCGCGCCATGATCGAGGCGACGTAAGGCGAGTCCGGCGCGAGCCGCGAGAGCTCTTCGAACTTCGGATAGGCGTCGGTCACCCGTCCCTGTTTGAGCAGCGCCTGTCCTTCGTTGCGCAACTGCCGCTCGCGCGCGTGCTGCGCCCAGAGCTTCCGATCGACGGCCGGGGTTTCCGCGTTCTTGCTGCGGATCGCGGCGACCGCGGCGATCAGTCCGGCGACGAGAATCGCGATGAGGCCGAAGAACACCGCCGGCGGCACGTGGCGGCGCCAGAGCGGCATCGCGCGGACGTTGGTGAGCGTGTTGCGCACCTGCTGCGATACCTGCTGCGACAAGGGCGGCTGCGGCGCGCGCGCGGCCACGGGCGGCGTGACCGCGGGAGCGACGGTGGTCTGCGACGTGCCGGCCGGTCGCGTGTTCGCGCCGGGCGACGACGCCTCCTGCGCCTGCGGGAACGGCACCTCGACGGTCGGCATTGGTCCGGGGCGGTCGCGCGTGACCATCGTCTCTTCTTCGAGCACCGGATCGGCGGCGCGCGGCCGCTCGCCGCGTGCCACCGCGCGCAACGCGGCGGCGAGATCGCGACCGCGTTGATAGCGCTTGGCCGGATCCTTCGCCAGGCAGCGCGCAGCCACCTCCTCGAAACCCTCGGGAATGGTCGGATTGATCTCGTGCAGCGGCGGGAACGGCTCGTGGACGATCTTGTAGGAGATCGAGGTCAGCGAGTCGCCGCCGAACGGCTTGCGCCGCGTCAGGCATTCGTACAGGCAGATGCCGAGGGAGAAGATGTCGGTGCGGCCGTCGACCGGCGCGCCCTTGATCTGCTCGGGGGCCATGTAGTTCGGAGTGCCGAGGAACTGGCCGGTAGTGGTTAGGTTCGCGGCGCCGCTGGCGATCTTGGCGATGCCGAAGTCGGTGATCTTCGCGCGGTTGCCTTCGACGAGAATCACGTTGGCCGGCTTCACGTCGCGATGGACGATGCCCTTCGAATGCGCGAAGTCGAGCGCGTCCGCGACCTGGGCGATGATGTCGGCGATCTGATCGAACGAGAGCGCGCGTCCCTGCGCCAGCACCTCTTTGAGGTTCGAGCCCTCGACATACTCCATGGCGATGAACGACGTGCCGCTGGCGTCGTCCTGACCGATGTCGTGCACGGTCACGATGGCCGGATGATTGAGGATGCCGGCGGCCTGTGCCTCGCGGACGAAGCGCTGCTGAAACTCTTTCGCCTCGTCGTCGTCGGCGTGCGCGCTGACGCGGATGGTCTTGAGCGCGACGAGCCGGCCGATGACCGGATCCTTCGCGAGATACACGATTCCCATCGCCCCCTTGCCCAGTTCGCGAACCACTTCATAGCGACCGAGTTTCAAGAGGATCTTGTCTCCGGAGTCGTGGCGGCCGACAGCCTCAGCCGCAGGGTCTGCACCCATGGATCGTCCATGATACTCGCTGCGAAAGTGGAGCCCCCGCCCCACTTCACATTTTAAATTATGATGTCCGCCCTGTTTGTGAAATCCCTTACGGAGTCAGGCGCATGAAGGTTTACTCGGGTTCCGAGATCCGCAACGTCGCGATCGTCGGACACAACGACACCGGCAAGACCACGCTCGTGTCGCAGTTGCTGTTCAACGCCGGCGCGCAGACGCGCCTGGGCCGCGTGGATGACGGCACGACCGTCACCGACTTCGATCCTGACGAGATCGACCGCAAGCACTCCATTTCTCTCGCGGTCGCGTTCGCGGAGTGGAAAGAGACGAAGATCAACCTGCTCGACGCGCCCGGCTTCGGCATCTTCATCATGGAAGCGAAGGCGGCGATGCGCGTGGCCGACTCGGCGGTGATCGTCGTGAGCGGCGTGACCGGCGTCGAGGTGACGACCGAGAAGGTCTGGAAGTTCGCCGAGGAGTTTCATCTCCCGCGCGCGATCGTCATCAACAAGCTCGATCGCGAGCGCTCGTCGTTCTCGCGCTCGCTCGACGCGCTGCAGAAGAAGTTCGGCAAGAACGTCGTGCCGATTCAGCTGCCGATCGGCGAGGAGAAGGATTTCAAAGGCGTCATCGATCTGGTCGGCATGAAGGCGTACAACTACAACGCCGACGGCTCGGGCAAGTTCGAGGCGGCCGACATCCCGGCGGCGCTCCGCGCCGACGCCGATGAATGGCGCGAGAAGCTGATCGAGAAAGTCGCCGAGGGCGACGACACGCTGATGGAGAAGTTCTTCGAGCAGGGAGGACTCTCGCAGGAAGACCTGATCGACGGTCTCAAGCGCGAGATCGCGCACCATCAGATCTTCCCGGTGCTGCTGACGTCCGCGGCGCACAACGTCGGCGGACATCCGGTGCTCGACGCGTTTGCGTCGCTGATGCCGGCCGCCGACACCGAGCAGAAGGTCAAAGGAAAAAACAAGAAGGACGAGTCCATCGAGTTCGATCGCCGCCCGGAGGCCTTCCCCTCGGCGCTCGTCTTCAAGACGTTCTCCGATCCGTTCTCGGGACGGGTCTCGCTGTTCCGCGTCTACTCCGGCACGCTCAAGTCCGACACCGGCTACTGGAACACCAGCCGCGATCACGAAGAGCGCATCGGCAAGCTGCAGCTGCTGCAGGGCAAGCAGCAGCTCCCGGTGAGCGAGCTGCGCGCGGGCGACATCGGCGCGGTGGCGAAGCTCAAGGACACCTACACCGGCGACACGATCGCGTCGAAGGACCACCAGATCGTGCTCGACTTCATGCACTACCCGGAGGCGGCGATCGCGTTTGCCGTCGAGCCGAAGGCCCGCGGCGACGAGGACAAGCTCGGCGCGGCCATCCACCGCATCATCGAGGAAGACCCGACCATCAAGTTCGCGCGCGACGAGATGACCAAGGAGTTCCTCATCAGCGGCCAGGGACAGCTGCACGTCGAGATCGTCGTGGCCAAGCTGAAGAAGAAGTACAACGTCGACGTGGTGCTGCATCCGCCGAAGGTGCCGTACCGCGAGACGATCACCAAGCCGGCCGACGCGCACGGGCGCCACAAGAAACAGTCCGGCGGCCACGGCCAGTTCGCCGACTGCAAGATCACCATGGAGCCGCTCACGCGCGGCGCCGACTTCGAGTTCGTCGACGAGATCTTCGGCGGCGCGATTCCGCGGCAGTACATCCCGGCCGTGGAAAAGGGAATCCAGGACGCGCGTCTGAAGGGCTTCCTGGCCGGTTATCCGGTCGTCGACTTCCGCGTGCGTCTCAAGGACGGCCAGTTCCACGACGTCGACTCTTCGGAAATGGCGTTCAAGATCGCCGGCTCGCTGGCCTTCCAGGACGCGATGGAGAAGGCCCGACCGACGCTGCTCGAGCCGATCTTCCACGTCGACATCACCGCGCCGAGCGAATACGTCGGCGACATCATGGGCGACCTGAACTCGCGCCGCGGGCGCGTGGAAGGCGTCGACGCGGAAGAGGAGATGCAGACCATCAAGGCGCGCGTGCCGCTGGCGGAGATGCTGACCTACGGCTCGACGCTGCGCTCGATCACGCAGGGCCGCGGCAGCTTCCACATGGAGTACTCGCACTACGAGGAAGTGCCGAAGCAGTTCCAGGAAAAGATCATCGCCGAGGCCAAGAAGCAGAAAGAGGCGCAGGCGGCGGCGCACTGACACGCGCGAACGCGCGTGTCATCCCGAGCGAAGTCGAGGGATCTCAGAACTTCCAGCTGATCCGGGCGATGTCCTGTTTGGCGTCGTCCGCGGCGGTGATGACGAAGGTCTTCTCCGCACCGCCCGGCGCGGCGAGCTTGATGGTGTAGCTTCCGGGCTCGGCGAAGTCGTAGACCTCATCCATCGAGTTGAACTGGCGGACCTGGCCGATCGGGAGGTCGTTCACGTAGACGAGCGTCTCTTCCGGCAGCACGTTGAAGACGACGCCTCGGCGCGCCCAGTAACGGGAGGTCGCCTGGACGCCGCCCGGGCCGCCGCTGATCACCGTGCGCGCGGATCCGGCCACCGGCTCGTTCGCCACCGGCGTGTTCTCCGGAAACACGAGCGACGCGCCGGCACCCGGCTCGCCGCCGGGAGCGGACGCGGTCGGCCGCGTCTTGCGCGCCGGGACGTGCGCGAGGATGGTGTTGTCGTCGCGGTAACGTAGTCCGGTGAAGACCGCTAGCGCGGCGAGTAAGACCAGGACGCCGCCGATGAGCACCGGCACCCAGCGCGGCATCGGCGCCGGTTGTTCTTCCTGCGGCTGCTCGTCAGGAGGTTGCTCCGTCATCGCTTTCCACCTGCGCTTCTTCGTCGATCTCGGCGACTCCGTCGTCGGTCACGAGGGTGTCGTCGTCATCATCAACGTGCTCGTCGTATTCGCGCTCGCGCTGGCGCAGCAGCTCCATCGCGCGCTCCTGGTCGTCCGAAAGAACGAAGACGCGAATCTGTCCCATCGTGCCGAAGTTGATCGGCTCCATGTGAAACTTCACGTCCTCGATCTGCGCCGTGATTCCTTCCGCGTCGAGAAATCCCTGCAGCAACTGCGCTTCGTCTTCCGTGCCGGTGCTGGCGATCTCCACCCAGGTCGTTCCGTCGTCGGCGGTAATCGTGTTGACGTCATCAGGCACGTTCGCATCGGCCATTCGCAACTCCTTACGGTACGAGAGTGATTGGGCCGGATTCGGCCGTCATCTTCCCGACCTTTGCATAGAACAGACCGCTTTCGCTGAGTTTCGCCACGAGCGCGGCTTCACGCCCGGGTGATATCGCAATGAGCAGTCCGCCCGACGTTTGCGCATCACACATCAATGTGTACTCCGGCTCCGGAACCGACAAGCGGACTCGGTCGCGGAAGGTTTTCGCGTTCCTATTGGTCCCCTCGGGGCGAAAGCCGCGCGCCAGCAGCTCGCGCGCGCCGTCCAGCACCGGTACCTTGCCTACGCTGATCTCAGCGCCGAGCCCGGACCCGAGACACATCTCGAGAAGATGGCCGATGAGGCCGTAGCCGGTGACGTCGGTGGCCGCGCTCGCACCGGCCGCGACCATCGCCTGAGCCGCATCGCGGTTGAGCATGGTCATCCAGCGGATGGCCTCGTCGAGCGACGGCGGCTGGCGCCTGAAAAACCTGCGCGCCGTCGCCGCGCGGTGGGCGCTGACGAGGATTCCGTTGCCGATCGGCTTGGTGAGATAGAGCAGGTCGCCTTCGCGCGCGGTCGAGTTGCGCACGAGCTTGTCCACGGCCACGACGCCGGTGACGACGAGCCCGTACTTCGGAACGTCGTCGATGATGGTGTGCCCGCCGGCGACGCTGAAGCCGGCCTCCTGCGCCTTCTCCGCGCCGCCGCGCAGGATCTCCTGCAGCACTTCCAGCGGGAGGACGTCGGTCGGGAATCCTGCGATCGCGAGGCCGAGGATCGGCGTCGCGCCCATCGCATAGACGTCGGAGATCGCGTTGGTCGCGGCGATCTGGCCGAAGAGATACGGGTCGTCGACGATGGGCGTGAAGAAGTCGACGGTCTGCGCGATGGCGATGTCGCCGGCGATGCGGATCACCGCGGCGTCGTCGGCGGTCGACGTTCCGACAAGAAGATCCCCGACCCCTTCGGATGAGGGGAGCTTCGCCAGGATCGAGCGCAGGTCATCCTGACCCAGCTTGCAGGCTCAACCACCTGTCGTCGCGAACGACGACAGTGCGGGATAGCTCGTCTTGAGCTTGTGCTTCACGCGCGCGATGTTATCGCGGCGGCAGCTCTTCCCCGAGGACTTCGGCGCGCGCGTGCTCGCAGGCCGCGAGGATCTCCTGGTACAGCTCGTACTTCACCGTGTCGGAGAGGCTCACGTCGCGGTTCACGATCTCGGCGATCTGGGAGGCGAGATAGGACGCGGGCGGCAGGCGATCGCCCGACTCGTGGATCTGCCGGAAGCCGGCGATCAGCTCGTCCTGCAGTTTCTGGCGGAACGTGCCGTCGTAGACATCCCGCTCGATGTTCGCGTAGTCGATGTTCATTTCGCGGTGTAGGTGGCGACGACGTTCACGCCGTCGCGCGCGAACTTCGCGTCGACGCCGCGCTTCTTGAGGAACGCCGCATACGCGTCCGCGAACGCCGTCGCGCGCTCGGGCGACTCCCACTTCGTGCGCGCTTCGACTTTTCCGTCGCGCCAGACCGCGACGCGGTCGTTGATCCAGCCGCGCGCGGCGTCGGCGCCGACCAGGAAGCGCCAGTGGAACTCGCCCATGTGCTCGACCGCGATGACATCGCCGGCCGGCTTCGAGCCGTCGAACGGCTCGCGTTTCGACTCCGGTTTCGCCGCGCGCGCGAAGTACTCCTCGGGATGCAGGATCTCGCGCGAGCTTCGCGGCGGGTTCGCGTGCACGGCGTCGAGCGCCTTCCAGCCGCCGCGCTTGTAGGCCATGACCACGAACTTCAATCCCTCCATGTACGGGAACTTCAGCATCTCCGCGAAGTAGCGCGGCGTGGAGGGATCGATCATCTGCTCGGCGCTGGCGGAGTTGGTGACCATGCCGACCAGCGCCTCGTCCTTGAGCGCCTCATCGAGCTCGACGCCGGAGTTTTTCAGCATGTACGCGACCATCACCAGCACCGCCTCTCCTTCGAGGACGGAGTGATAGGCGAGGCTGGCGTCGGTGTCCTTCATGAGCGCCTTCTCGCGCGCGTTCAGCTTGAAGTGCTGGTCCTGCAGCGCGTGGGTGAGCTCGTGCACCATCACCGTCTCTTCGAGCACTTTCGGATCGGCGAGCTTCGCCGCGTCCGGAAGTTTCGGCATCTGGTTGATCGAGTAGTAGGTGTGCGAGTGCGGGTCGTAGAACGCCAGCACCTGCGACTCGTAGAGGTCGATCATCTTCGGGATGATCTGCGAGGACGGGATGTCGACGAGCTGCAGCGCGCGGAGCATCGTGCCCCACTCTTCGAGCGAGTAGGGAATCGATTTCTGCATCTGTTCGCGGAGCTGCTCGCTCAGCTCACTGCGGTCGATGCGGACGTTGCGGACGGCGCTCGTGAATTTGCGCCCGCGGATTTCTTCGACCGCCTTCATGCCCGGCGCGAGCGGCGAAGCCTGCAGGCACGCGGTGAGCAAAAAAAGCGCGACCAGTCGCGAGTGCCGGAGCGGCGTCATGCGCTCACCCAACGGTTGGTTTGCGCCCCCCATTCCGTTCACTTAGAATGCCCCCCGATTCAGTCAATGGAACGCGGCGACAGCGAGCGTATCGAGATCACGATCAGCAGCCGCTTCGAGAACATCGAACTGGTTCAAGTGATCGCGGAACACCTCTGCGAAAACGCAGGTGTCGACGAGGATGGGTCTCACTGGATCGGCATGGCGGTCCGCGAAGCGGTCGCGAACGCCATCAAGCACGGCAACAAACTCGATGTCCGGAAGAAAGTGAACGCCACCTTCGAGCTCGAGGGTCCGGAGCTGGAGATCACGATCTCGGATGAAGGAGAAGGATTCGATCCCGCGAAGGTCGGGGACCCGCTCAATCCCCAGAACCTGATGAAAACGAGCGGCCGCGGCATCTTCTATATGAGGACATTCATGGATCAGGTGCATTACTCGTTTCTTCCCGGCGGCGGAACGTCGCTGGTGATGACGAAGAACCTGACCAAAGGAAGCGGCATCGCAAGCACGAAAGCCTGAATTCGAAAGAAGGAGAATCTAATGAGAGCCACTTCCCGATCGGCCGGCAACGTCGAGATCATCGCCCTGGAAGGAAAGATCACCATCGGCGCCGGCGACACGCAGCTCCGCGAGGTCATCACCAACGCGGTGAACTCCGGCAAGACCAACATCCTGCTCGACCTGAGCAAGGTCACGACGATCGACTCGTCGGGCATCGGCGAGCTGGTCGGCTCGTACACGACGGTCACCAACCGCGGCGGCAAGCTCAAACTGCTTCACCTGCCGGCGAAGCTGAACGAGCTGCTGCACGTGACCCAGCTGATCACGGTATTCGAGGTCTACGAGAACGAGAGCGAGGCCGTCGCCAGCTACTGAGGTTGAGGCCGGCGGCCGCGGCGGCCGGGCGTCGGAGCCGGTGCAGGCTCCATCCCCGGCTGCTGGAAGTTGCTCCAGCGCATCGGCAGCGCGTTCGTGTACACGACTTCGTTCCGCTCCAGCCACGCGGGAAAGAGCTCGTCGGCGCGTTTGGCGTCGGCGACCGCCTTCTCGGGGATGTTGAGCAGCTCCGCGAACGGCTTCGTGTCGCCGAGGAAATTCACTTTCAGGCGCAGCGACGCGGGAAAGCGCCCGCGCGGATCGATGGTGCTCGACTGCATCGCGAACGCCATCCGCGCCGAGCCGGTGAAGACTTTCTTCTCACCCGGCGCGATCGTGATCAGCCGCGGCAGCAGTTCCAGCCCCGGCACTTCCGAGCCGATGTTGACGGTGATGGTCTGCGTGTCGGAGTCGTACGTCGTCACCGGCACCATGTCCGCGACCGCGATCGCGTCGGGACGCTGATTGGTGATCTCGTAGGTGAACGGGAGCTGCGTCCCGGCCCGGATCTCCTCGGCGCGAATCTCGGCGTCGACGCGAACGGAGCTTTCGGTGCCGACCACGCGCCGCGGCTCGTTCATGTCGACCGGCACGGTGCTGCAGGCTGCGAGGATGAGTGCAAGAGCCGCGGGCCATCGGTTCACGGAGCTTCTCCTTGTAGTTGGAGGAAACTAGGGCCGCACGGCGATTATTGCGGTCGACTTCTGCCTAGAACCCGCCGCGAGCCCGTCCGCGCTGCGAGGCGTCGACCGCGGTGCCCCCGTCGCGCGGCAACCAGCCGACCGGCACCGCGTTGAGGTAGATCGAGTCGCTGCTCTCCATCCAGCGGTTGAAGAGATCGTCGGAGAGCTGCGCCGCACGCGCGTTCGACTGATTCTGGATCAGCGTCGCGAACGGCGTGAGATCGCGGAGGATGGTGACCTTCACCTGCACGTAGCGCGGGACCATCGACGCCGACGCGCGCACGGCCGATGCGGTCAGCACCGGGATGGCCGCGGCGCGGAGCACTTTGCGCTCGCCCGGCGCGATCGTGACCATGTGCGGCATCGTCCCGTCCACCGGCACCTCGGCGCCGATCGTGAGCGTGATCGTGCGATCGTCCTCGTCGTACGAGGCATCGCTGAGCCTGTCGGCAATGGCGACCGCCGAGCTCGTGAAATTTTGAATCTGATACGTGACAGCGACCGGCGCTCCGGGGGAGACCGTATCGCGCACCAGCTGCGCGTCCACACGGACATCGTCTTCGCGTCCGACCGCGCGGCGCGGGTCGTTCATGTCGATTTCCGCCGCCTGCGCGGCGATTGCGGTGAGGAGAAGGCTGGCTGCGGAGGCCAGCAAAGCTTTCTTCGAGTTCATGGCTCTCAACCCTTCGTCGAAAGCCACAAAAGCTGAAACTGTGCCAGTTATTTAGACCGCGTGACCGGCGTCACACCAGCGCTCAGTCGATCTTGAGCACCGCCAAGAACGCCTCCTGCGGTATCTCGACCTTCCCCACCCGCTTCATCCGCTTCTTCCCTTCCTTCTGTTTCTCGAGAAGCTTGCGTTTGCGGGAGATGTCGCCGCCGTAGCATTTGGCGAGGACGTTTTTGCGGAGTGCTTTGACTGTCTCGCGAGCGACGACGCGGTTGCCGATCGCGGCCTGCAGCGCGACCTCGAACATCTGGCGCGGGATGAACTCCTTCATCTTCTCCACCAGCATCTTGCCGCGCGCGAAGGCTTTGTCCTTGTGGACGATCAGCGAGAGCGCGTCGAGCGGCTCGCCGTTGACGAGGATGTCCATCTTCACCAGATCGCTCTCGCGATAGCCGATGAACTGGTAGTCGAGCGAGGCATAGCCGCGGGAGATCGACTTGAGCTTGTCGAAGAAGTCGAGGATGACTTCGTTCAGCGGCATCTCGTAGACGATCATCACCCGGTTCGCGGCAACGTACTCCATCTTCTTCTGCGTGCCGCGGCGGTCGATCGCCAGCGCCAGGATCGGGCCGACGTATTCGTCGGTCGAGAGCATCGTGACTTCGAAAAACGGCTCTTCGATCTTGGCGATGTTCGCGGGATCGGGGAGCTTCTGCGGGTTCTCGATCTCGATCCACTCGCCGTCGGTTTTCAGCACGCGGTAGCGCACGCCGGGAGCGGTGGTCAGCAGCTCGAGGTTGAACTCGCGCTCGAGGCGTTCCTGGATGATCTCCATGTGCAAGAGGCCCAGGAAACCGCAGCGGAAACCGAATCCGAGCGCGGTCGAGTTCTCCGGCTCGTACGAGAACGAGGCGTCGTTGAGCTTCAGCTTCGCCACGGCGTCGCGCAGGTTTTCATACTCCTCGGTGATGATCGGGAAGAGGCCGGCGAAGACCATCGGCTTCACTTCCTGGAATCCCGGGAGCGGCTCGGGATTGGCCTTGGCCTCGGTGATGGTGTCGCCGATCTTCGCCTGGACGATGTCGCGGATGTTGGCAAAGAAGAAGCCGACTTCGCCGACGCCGAGGGAGTCGATCGTCTTCGGCTTCGGCGTGAAGATCCCGAGCTCCGCGACTTCGTACTCGCGGCCCGTCGACATCATCTTGATCTTCATGCCGCGGCGCAGCTCGCCGTCGATCATCCGGACGAAACAGACCACGCCGCGATAGGAGTCGTACCAGGAGTCGAACAGCAGCGCGCGCAGCGGGCCGTTCGGGTCGCCTTTCGGCGGCGGGATGTTGGTGATGATCTTCTCGAGGATCTCTTCGACGCCGATGCCGGCTTTCGCCGAGGCGAGGACGGCGTCGTGCGCATCGAGCCCGATCACGTTCTCGATCTGCTCGCGCACGCGCTCCGGATCGGCCGACGGCAGGTCGACTTTGTTGATCACCGGGAGGATCGCCAGATCGTTCTCGATTGCGAGATAGCTGTTGGCAAGCGTCTGCGCCTCGACGCCCTGGGTCGCGTCGACGACCAGCACCGCGCCCTCGCACGCCGCGAGGCTTCGCGAGACCTCGTAGCTGAAGTCGACGTGGCCGGGCGTGTCGATGAGGTTGAAGGTGTACTCCTGCCCGCTCTTCGACTTGTACTGCAGCGTCACCGCGCGCGCCTTGATGGTGATGCCGCGCTCGCGCTCGAGATCCATGTCGTCGAGCATCTGCTCGTGCATCTCGCGCTGCTCGACGGCCCCGGTCATCTGCAGCAGCCGGTCGGACAAGGTGGTCTTGCCGTGGTCGATGTGCGCGATGATCGAGAAGTTACGGATGTGTTGAGGCTCAGGCATTCGCGGGCCATCTAACACGAACGGCTGGCGTTGTCATCCCGGAACCGTTCTGGGATCGGCGGTTCTCGATCGGGGACCGCGGTGACGTACTCTTTTCAGATGCAACTCGACCGGCCGACGATGACTGACCTTTTCGGGCGAGATGTCTTCGCAAAACGGCTGACGCATCTCATTGCGCAGTGGAAGGGTCACGAAAGCCTCGTCGTCGGACTTTACGGACCATGGGGCTCGGGCAAGACCACCCTCGTCCATTTGTTGCGCGCAGAACTGGACAGTCTGGACGACGAGACACGACCCATCACGATCTCGTTCAACCCTTGGCAGTGGAATGCACAGCACGGGATGACGTCGGCGTTCTTCGCAGAGATCTCAGCGCAGCTTGGTCAATCAACAGCGAGGAATGCGCGCGAGTTGTCGCGGCAACTCAGCAACTATGGCGCCTTTTCCTCGGTCGCAAGCTCGATCGCCAGGTCGCTTGAACTTGCTTCACTTGCGGTCGCACCCGCCGCCGCACCCGCGCTCGGTATCGCAAGACGAGTTCTGAAACAGAGCGCAGATGTTCTAAAAGATGGTAGGGATTTTACCGCTCGAGACAAAAGTCTGGCTCAGATGAAAGCCGAGCTCCGCTCGCTACTGGAGAAGGAACCGCGAAACATCCTGGTGGTGCTCGACGACGTGGATCGCCTGACCAGCGCCGAGACGGGCGAACTCTTTCAGTTGATCAAGGTCAATGCAGACTTTCCGCGTCTCGTCTACCTCGTGGTGTGCGATCCCGCGGTCGTCGAAGACTCCTTAGGACAACTGGTGAATGGCCGCGGAGCTGAGTTTCTTCAGAAGATCGTACAGGTGCCGTTCCACCTTCCTCAAGCTCTACCTTGGCAACGGGAACAGATGCTGCGCGATGGAGTTGCCAAGCTTCTCGATGCAATCGCACTTAACGAACAGATTGACTGGATGCGCTGGGAAGACGCGTACGACGAGGCGGTCGAACATTATTTCGAGACCCCGCGTCAGATCGTTCGCTTTCTCGACACGATCGAGCTCACGATTGGGCACCTCGCAACGCATTCGCCTCGCGACTTTGACGTCGTCGACTTCCTTTTGCTTGAGATCTTGCGCATCAACGAACGTACCCTTTACGAAGAGGTTGCATCTCAGAAGACGGAATTGACCGGCATGCAACTTTTCTATCCGCCGGAGAAACGTGCGGAGTACCTGACCTCACTTCTCTCAGCAGTGCCGACGGCACGGCGGGAGTTTGCTGAGCGAATTTTCAGAGATCTCTTTCCGCAATTTGGCACTACCGGTTTCAGGACGGCTCACACCGCTCGCGTAAATCCGGTGTCGCAATATGAGACCTTCGACCGCTATTTTTTCTTCGGCATTCCTGAGACTGAGTATTCAGGTCAGGAGCTCTCAGCTCTCCTGTGGGATAGACGCAATACCGAAGAGTTCCTCAGCCACTTGCGTAAAGCTCGCGCCAGCGGGCGATTATCGACGGTGATGCGGCACCTAATGGAGGATCACGAATCACTGACCCCAGAGGTTGCCGAGTCTATGCTGCTTGCCCTCGCGGAGTTCGCCCCTGAACTTCGTCCTCACGATCAGAGCGCTCGTGCGGCGATCCTCAACGAAATTCAGATCCTCGGGTACCAGGCACTGTCTACTCTTCCGCCGGAGCGACGGGATGAGATGTTTATTGATCTGTTCAGAGGACCGCACACGCCCGTGCTGGGCATTCTTCTTTCGCCAACCGACACGGAGGTCGAACCAATCGTCAGCGCAGACGCCCTAAGGCTAGCGACTACGGAATTGCAGACGTGGCTGCGCAAAGCCGCCGAGGATGGTTTGTTATTGACCGCACGATCTGGAGAAATGTTGTTGCGAGCGTGGTACAGCATTGCGCCTAAGGACGTCGAAGAATTTCTTGCGAAAGTGATTGAATCCCCGCCGAATGCAGTCCGATTGCTGATGGTCTTCACGTCCCATTCGATCATCGACGTAAACCGACCACGCAAACGCCACGGTCAGGCACTGATCAACATGCCGATGCTCAAGCAGCTAACGGATTTCGAGCGTTTCACAACTGTCATAAAGACTATCGACCAGAACACCCTCGCGGCACGGGAGCGTGCGATGGTGACACGGTTTCTTCTCCTCTGCGAACTGAGTTGATCGCTAATCCGGACGCCACTGATGCCCGCAATCTACGCAGACCCGCTCCTGGATCGCGAGGTGGGCGACCACGACGGCGGCGACCATGACTCCGGCGACGATGGCGGCGTTGAGATGGAGGAGGAGCACGGCGGGGATCGCGAGGCCGATCAGCGCGACGTAGATGAACCAGATGATGGTGCCGCCGCGTCGGGTTTTCTCGGAGGTGCAATTCGGGCAAACGGTCACGATCCGAGGATAAACTCTGGGTATGGACCTCGGAATCAAAAATCGTGTGGCGATGGTGGCGGCGGCAAGCAAGGGGCTCGGGCGCGCGATCGCGGAGGCGCTGGCCGCCGAAGGGTGCCGCCTCTCGGTTTGCGCGCGTTCGATCGAGGCGTGGCAGGACGACATGGTCGCGGTGCCATGTGACGTCACGAAGGCCGAGGACCTGCAGCGCTGGTACGACGCCACGATCGCGAAGTTCGGGCAGGTCGACATCCTCGTGACCAACACCGGCGGGCCGCCCGCCGCGCCGTTCATGAAGCTCACCGAGGAGCAGTGGGCGACCGGCATTGACTCCACGCTGATGAACGTCGTGCGCCTCTGCCGGATGGTGATTCCGGACATGCAGAAGCGGAAGTGGGGACGCATCCTCAACCTCACGTCGTTCGTGGCGAAGCAGCCGGTGGAGCTGCTCACGGTCAGCTCGACGCTGCGCGCGGGACTCTCGGCGCTCACCAAGACGCTCGCGGATCAGGTCGCGCACGACGGGATTCTCGTCAACGCGATCCTGCCCGGGCACTTCCTCACCGACCGCCAGAAGCATCTCGCGGAGCTGCGCGCGGAGCAGCAGGGCATCACGCCGGACGAGTACCTCGCGAAAGCGGTCGACGTGATTCCGCTGGGCCGCTACGGTCGCGCCGAGGAACTGGCGAAGGTCGCGGCGTTCCTCTGCAGCGAAGGCGCGTCGTACGTCACCGGCTCGTCGATCATCGTCGACGGCGGGCTGTATCGCGGCACGTTCTAGCGGCCGCGCAGCCGCGTCCCGCCGCTGACGTGCCACGTGTACGGAATCTGTTCCGTGTCCCACGGCAGGCGCCAGTGATCGGGATCCTCGTAGTCGTACGCGTGCGTCGGATAGTTCAGCACCAGCGCGTCCGACGCGCCGAGGTTCTGCAGGCCGTGCCAGATGCCGGTCGGCAGCACCACGAACGCGGGACGCGCGTCGCCGACGTGCAGCTCGACCACGCGTCCGAACGTCGGGCTCTCCTCGCGTCCGTCGAACAGCACGACCTTCAGATGTCCCTGGTTCACGAAGAGGCGATCGATCGACTTCGCGTGACAGCTCCACGCGCCGATCGCGCCGGGGAAGAGGCGCGACTGATAGACGTGCACGATCGGCATGCCGGTCGGGTCCCACTCGGGGCGGAAGGTCTCGGTGATCACGCCGTGATCGCGCGGCACGTGCAGGACTTCGCGCACCACCACGCCGTCGATGCCCTGCTCGACCTTCTGCCAGTCACTGGTGACGATCTGGGGATCTTTCACCGCTCCGGGAAGCATCATCGAACTCCCTTGAACCGTTGCCACGCCGCGAGGCGTGACCCTTTTCGCCGCCAGAGGATCGCAAGCCATTCCGACGGGTGCGACAGCAGACGTACGACGCGATAGGTAAAGGACGCCTTTTTTCTGGCGACGAGCTTCGCCAACTGTACCACCTCGAAGTCGGGCTCGGAGCGGATGCGCGCGAGCCACGCCGCCTGTTCTTCGCAGGGCCGCTCGCGATAGACGTCGCGCCGCCAGCCCGCGGGAATCCTGACCGCCGTCAGGCGCGGGACGAACACGATCCGGCACCCTGCCGCTTCGAAGCGGGCCCAGAGATCGGCTTCGGGCGTGGTGCGCAGCTCGCGGAAGTGGCGCCAGTAGCCGGCCTTGTCGATCATGCTGCGCCGGTGCATCACCGACGAGGGCGGCCGCCACAGCTCCGGGGCGACCTGCACCGGCTGCCCGGTCTGCGGCGGAGGCACCAGCATGACCAGCGTGTGCGCGAGATCGGCGCCGGCGTCGAGCGCGCGCACCAGCACGTCGAGATGCTGGGGGAGCCAGAGATCGTCGTGGTTGACGTAGGCGATGAATTCGCCGCGCGCCTGGCGGAGTCCCTCGTTGTTCGGGCCCGACTGATGGCCGGCGCGCTCGATGCCGATCCAGCGCACGCGCGGATCGTCGACCGCCTTGACCACCGCTTCCGAATCGTCGGTGCAGCCGTCGCCGATCACGAGCAGCTCGAAGTCGGTGAAGGTCTGATCGAGCACGCTGCCGATCGAGTACGGCAGCACCGTGCTCCAGTTGTACGTCGCGATGATGACGGTGACGCGCGGCGATGTTGTCGGCGGCATGGTCAGTCCCAGCTGGTGCCGTTCATCTTCGCCACGATCTTCGCCACCTCGATGTAGTCCGCGCCGTCGCCGAGCTGATGGAGCGACGACGTGAAGAGCTGCTGCGTCAGCGCGAGCATCGGCGTCGACGCGTGCTGCTGATGCGCGAGCGACGCGGCGATGCGGATGTCCTTGTCATGATGCGCCAGCTTGAACACCAGCGGCCATTCGTGATCGCGCAGGCGCTTCGGCAGCAGGTTCTCCGAGGCGTTCGAGCGGCCGCTGCCGGCGTTCGTGACTTCGAGCGCGGTCTTGATGTCGATGCCGAGCTGCTTTGCGAGGAGCAGGCACTCCGCGGTGATCCAGACCGTCGCGCCCATGATCGAGTTCGTCAGCACCTTGATGGCGTGACCGGCGCCGACGTCGCCGACGTGAATGAGGGTCTTGCCGTTCAGGCGCAGCACCTCTTTCGCGCGCGCGAAGTTGTCGGCGCTGCCGCCGATCATGATCGTGAGCGTCGCGTTCTCCGCGCCGACGATCGCGCCGGTCACCGGCGCGTCGGCGAACTCCACGCCTTTCTCCGCGAGCCGCTTCGCGGTCTCGCGGCTCACGTTGGGATCGCCGCTGGTCGCATCGATCCAGAGCGTTCCCGGCTTCACGTGCGGCAGCAGGCGATCGACGATCTCGTCGACCTCCGTACTGGTCGGCAGCATAGTGATGATGACTTCCGACGCCGCGCAGTCGGCGAGGTCGTTCGCGAGCGTCGTTCCATGCTCGCGTGCGTGCCGCTCCGCCTTCTCGCGGGTCCGGTTCCAGACCGTGACGTCGTGCTCTTTCGAAAGGTGGCGCGCCATGGGAAACCCCATCGCGCCGAGGCCGATGAATGCGATCTTCATGAGCGGGGAGAGTAGCAAAGTCTTAAAGTCGCAAAGTCTCAAAGGAGGCCGGACTTTGCGACTTTGAGACTTTGAGACTCGATAAACTGCACGCATGACCTTCGACGAAACCTACCGCGCCGCCTACTCCTTCACCGATCCATCCCTCGACGTCGGTCACGTGCTGCGCGAGGGGTCGCCGGCGGCGGAGCTGCCGGTGCGCATTCCGCTGCGGATGATGAACCGGCACGGGATGATCGCCGGCTCGACCGGCACGGGGAAGACGCGCACGCTGCAGCTGCTCGCCGAGGGGCTCTCGCGCGCGGGCGTGCCGGTGTTTCTCGCGGACGTAAAGGGCGATCTGGCGGGGATGTGCGTTCCGGGCGAGGCGAGCGAGCGGCTCAACGCACGCGCGGCGGCGGTCGGACGCACGCATACACCCGAGGCGTTTCCGGTCGAGTTCTTCAGCCTCACCGGCAATCGCGGCATTCAGCTGCGCGCGACGGTCTCGTCGTTCGGTCCGGTGCTCCTCGGCAAGGTCCTCGATCTCACCGACGTCCAGCAGAGCGTCCTGGGCATGGTCTTCAAGTACTGCGACGACCGGCAGATGCCGCTGCTCGACTTCGACGACTTGCGCGACGTTCTGAATTACCTCGTGACCGAAGGCAAGGAAGACCTCAAGCAATACGGGGGGATGTCGCCGGCCACCGTCGGCGTGCTCGTTCGCAAGATGGTCGAGCTCGAGCAGCAGGGCGCGGCGAAGTTTTTCGGCGAGCCGGAGCTCGACATCAACGATCTGATGCGCGTGGTGCCCGCAAAAGACGGCATGCGCGGCGTGGTGAACGTCCTCTCCCTCGCCGACGTGCAGGACAAGCCGCGTCTCTACTCGACGTTCCTGATGTGGCTCCTCGGGCAGTTCTACTACCGCATGCCGGAGGCGGGCGATCCGGAGAAGCCGAAGCTGGTGTTCTTCTTCGACGAGGCGCATCAGTTGTTCGACGATGCGTCGTCGGCATTGGTCGAATACATCGAGCAGGTCGCGCGGCTGATCCGCTCGAAGGGAATCGGCGTCTTCTTCATCACCCAGACGCCGAAGGACGTCGACGAGGACGTGCTCGCGCAGCTCGGCAACCGCGTGCAGCACGCGTTCCGCGCCTTCACGCCGAAGGACGCGAAGAACCTGAAGGCGACGGCATCGACGTTTCCGATCAGCGAGCACGTCGACATCGTGAAGTCGCTGACGACGCTCGGCATCGGCGAGGCGCTCGTCACCGCGCTCAGTCCGAAGGGCGTTCCGACCGCGGTGGCGCCGGTGCAGGTGCTCGCGCCGTCATCGTCGATGTCGGCCATCGACGACGCGCAGTATCAGCGCGTGATCTCCGCGTCGGCGCTGAATGCGAAGTATTCGACGCCGATCAATCGCGAGAGCGCGCACGAGATCCTGCAGAAGAAGCTGGCGCAGAGCGCGGCGGCGCCGGAGCCGGCGGCGCAGCAGGGGGATGACTTCGAGTGGCGTAAGAGCGCCTCGGGCACCAGACGCGCGCCGGAGGCGCGCACCACTCGTCGTCAGGGACGCTCGGCGACGGAGAGAGTGATCGAGTCTGCTGCGCGGGGAGTGGCCAACGAGATCGGCCATCAGGCGGTGAGGGCGCTGAAGCGCGGATTGTTCGGGATGCTGAAGTTCTGACGGCGCCTGTCGAGACCCTCCGGCTCGCGTTGCAGAGAGAGAGAGGTAGCTTCAGCAAATTCCACGGCGGCACGCCCATTCGCCCGCTCACCGTGGTTGGGTCCGAGGTGGGCGCGTAACTGAAGGGTCTCGACAGATGTCTCAGAAATTCAAAGAGCGATCGAAAAGAAAAAGGGGCGTTACGCCCCTCTGTTGCCGTTTCCGGCGCTGATTTGCTACCCGGGTGAAAATCTACATCCTTACGCCCCCAAGGGTAGTGAGCTGGATCACAAAGATCAAGTCTGATTTTTGTACCAGTCGGCGTTGATCTGGGTGTATTGCTTCCATTGTTCAGGGACGAGGTCGGCAGGGAAGATCGCCTGGACCGGGCAGGCCGGCTCGCACGCGCCGCAGTCGATGCAGACTTCCGGATCGATGTACAGCATTTCGGCCTCAGCGAAGCCCGCCTCGTCCTTGCGCGGATGGATGCAATCGACGGGGCAGACATCGACACAGGCGGTGTCTTTGGTATTCACACACGGTTCAGCAATCACGTAGGTCATTCGGGTGTCTTCCTCCGGACCGAAAGTGCGGGCATTGTAAACCTACTCGTTCCAACGGCGGATCGACTCGATCATGTAGTCGTTGCCCATGAAGGAGACGATGTCGCCGGCGGCGTGGCCCATCAGTTTCTTGGCGACGTCGGACTGGTTGGAGTAGACGCCGTGCTCGGGATCGGACTCCCACGGGCCGAGGATCGTGACGTCGCGGCGGACGTCGCCGTTGGAGAGCTCGATCTTGGTGCCGACGCGCACGACGCTGGTGTCGACCTGCGCGGGGTTGAGGACCTGCACGCGCGAGATCTCGCCGGCCAGCTCGCCGACGCGCGCGGAGAGATACTCGGCGCGCTGGCGCGCGGCCTTGTACTCGAAGTTCTCGCGGAGGTCGCCCATCTCGCGCGCGGCCTGCAGCGCCTTCGAGTTCGCCGGGATCTCGACGCTCTTGAGATTCGTCAGCTCGGCGCGCTTCTTCTCCAGCGAGTCGGCGGTCGCGTACACCGGCTCGGCCTGCGGCTCGCGCAACTCCGGATACTTCATCAGCGTGGCGTGCTTGACGATCTCGCGGCGGTACTCCTCGAGCGCGCCGTAGCGGTCGAGCGTCTCGACGAGCTTCCGCGCCTGCTCTTCGTTTTCCTGCCCCATGACGATGCGGATCGCCAGTCCGCCCTTGTCGAACATGTCCTTGAGCCGCGCGCGCACCGGCGAGAACTCATCGTGCGTGAGGGCGTCGAGAAGCTGGAAGAGCAGCGCGTAGTTCGCGCGCTCGCTGAGCGTCTCCTCGTCGCTGAGGCGCTTGGCCAGCCAGTAGAACGCGTGCGGATGACGCCGCGGGTAGCGCAGCGTCTCGTCGAACAACCGGTCGCGGATCTCGGTCTGCCCCGCCTCTTCGAGCGCGCTCATGATGGTCGTCAGCATGCGCGGCTCCTGATCGAGGAAGAACGCCTCGGCGTAGACCTTCGGCCAGTCGGGATGGTTCTCTCGGACGGCAACGAGCGCTTTCTCGCGCAGTGCCTTGTCGGCGATTCCTGCGACCGTGCGCGACGCCATCGCGCCGCTGATCAGGGACGACGTTTCGAGATTCGACGTGTACGCGCCGGGCAGCGACTCGAGCGTCGTCAGGATCTGCCATGCCATCGCCGCGTCGGTGCGCGAGAGCCGCGTCGCATCGGCCGCGAGCGCCGACGAGAACGCGTCCGCCAGCTCCTTGCTGCGTCCGCTGTGCTTGCGCGCGAGCTCGAGCTTCGTCTTGACGTCCGCGCGGTCGAAGTCGCGGCGAATCGCGGCCTCGGCATCGGACGACGATCCCGCGAACGCGTACGTCGCCTTCGCGCCGGTGCCGCTGGTGATGATCTGCGGATTCTTGCGCGCCGACGTCCACCAGGAGTTCCACTTCTCTTCCGGGACGATCCCGATCACCGCGTCGCGCACCTCGGCCATCATCATCGGCCGGCCGAAGCTCTGCAGGATGCGTCCGAAAAACTCGGACGGCGATTCCTTCGCGGAGGCCTTGAGCTTGTCGGCGTCCGTGAACTTCTCGCGCAGCACGTGGCCCTTCGGCAGCGGCACGAGGAACTTCGCGGCGGCGCCGAGGGGAACGGAGACGCGCTTGTCTTTCTCGAAGTCGAGGCGGCAGATGCCGAGCTCCGGGTTGAGCTCGGTGACGCAGCCCGCGCCGCGGCCGGTCATGAAGAAGCACTCGCCTTCGTCGTAGGTCAGCCAGGTCTCGATCTTCTCGGCGCGCTCGACGGGATTGCTCTGCGGATCGGAGAAGCCGGCGAACTTGTAGGCGCGCTCGAAGCTGCGGTGCTTGCCGAGGCTCTTGCGCAGCGCTTCCTCCACCTGCGGGCGAATCTGCGCGGGATGCTTGGAGAGACGGCCGGCTTCCTTCAGCACCGCCAGGCGCTGCGGCCAGAGCTGCTTTTCCTTGAGGACGTCGGAGAGCAGGCCGAGGAGCGTGTCCGACTGAGTACGCTGTTCGGCCTTGCGGAGCGCCTTGGCGAGCGTGAGGAAGGTGTCGACGTCGCTCGGGTCGCTCTCGATCTGGTTCATCCAGAGCGACTCGAGATCATCGAACTTTTTTTGTTGGATCAGAGCCTGCGCATCTTCGCGGAAACCCATAGAAGTTGCGCATTGTAGTGGACTAGTGGCGAAGCTTGACAAGCGCCTTGAAGACGTCGAACGGCAGCTCTTCGGCGTGGACGATATTGCGAAGGTGGTGCAGCGTGGTGCGGCGCTCCTTCACATCGGAGAGAGAGATGTTGTGCTTGCGCAGGAGGTCGTGTGCTTTCTGTTCGTGCATGGTGCTGCGACGAACGCCCCGCGGCCGGTACCTATTCCTTCAGCTCGCTCAGGATCTTCTCGTGCACGCCTCCGAACGCGCCCGAGGACATCACCAGCACCACGTCCCCATCCTCGGCGGCGCCGGCGATCCGCTTCGCGATCGCGTCGAAGTCGTCGATCTGCTCCACCGGAATGCCGTCCGAGTCGAGATGCTCGACGATGTTCGGCACCGACATCATCTTGTCGAGCCCGTAACGCGTCTCGTAGCGCTCGCGGTGAAAGATCGGGCCGATGATCACGCGGTCGGCCTCGCGGAACGCGTCGATGTAGCCGCTTTCGAACTCCTTGCGCGACGACGAGATCGAGCGCGGCTCGAAGAGCGCCCAGAGGCGGCGTCCGGGATAGCGCCTGCGCGCGCCGGAAAGCGTGGTCGCGATCGCGGTCGGATGATGCGCGAAGTCGTCGATCACGGTGACGCCGCGCTCGATGCCGCGCACTTCCATCCGCCGCTTGATGCCGCGGAAAGTCTCGAATCCCTTCTGAATGTCCGCGTCCGAAATGCCGCGCAGTCGCGCGATGACGGCGTCGGCAAGCGCGTTGAGCACGTTGTGCGAGCCGGAGAGCGTCGTCCGGAATCGCGCCCACTCCTTCCCCTCCCACCACGCCGTGAATTCGGTCCCCTCGGGATGCTCGACCGCGTCCGTCGCGAACGCGTCGCACTTGCGGTCCCACCCGAACGTCACCCACCGCGCAACCGCGTAACCGCGCAACCCGCGGACGTGCTCGTCGTCACCGTTCGCAACGATCCCGTCTCCCGCCGCCACCTGCTCCACTCCTTTGCGGAACGCGTCGATGATGGCGTCGAGGTTCGCGTAGATGTCGGCGTGATCGAACTCGATGTTGTTCACCAGCAGCGTGTTCGCGCGGTAGTGAAGGAACTTCGGACCCTTGTCGAAGAAGGCGGTGTTGTACTCGTCGCCCTCGATGACGAAGTCGGCGCCGCCGCCGAGCTTGAAGTTCTGGTTGAAGTTGAGCGGAATGCCGCCGACGACCATGCCCGGATCGCGTCCGGCAGCCTCGAGCAGCCAGGCCATCAGCGACGTCGTCGTGGTCTTCCCGTGCGTGCCGGTGACGACGATGGAGTGTTTCCCGCGGATGAAGAGGTGATAGATCGCCTCGGGCATCGAGGTGTAAGGCAGGTCGAGCTCGACCGTCGCCGCGGCCTCGGCATTCGTGCTCGCGGCGGCATTTCCGATCACCACCAGGTCGGGGCGAAACGTCTCCAGGTGCTGTTTCGTATACCCTTCGAGCACGGGGATTCCAAGACGTTCGAGATACGTCGACATCGGCGGATAGACGTGCTCGTCGGACCCTGAGACCTCGTAGCCGCGCTGCTGGAGCATCCCCGCCAGCGAGGCCATCGCGGTGCCGCAGATTCCGATCAGGTAAACCCTTTTGATATCCGGGATTTCAGTGAGGTGAGGCATCGTCCGTCCACTTCGCAATATTCATGCTTTATCCAACTCTCACAGAGTGGAATGGCCCTTCCGGCGACACTGTTCGAATCGCTGGTCTGACCGGAAGGTCTTCTAACCCACAGGAGGATTTCGCGCAATGTCCAAGCGATTGTTTGTCATCACACTCGCCGTTCTCATGCTCGCGGCTTCGGTCGCGGTCGCTCAGGAGGAACAGGCGAAGGGCCCGCGTCTCACGCTCGTCGAGCCGCTCAAGGATTTCGGCACGGTCGCCAAGGGCGACAAGCTGGAGTGGGCGTTCCAGGTGAAGAACACCGGAACCGCCGATCTGGAGATCATCTCCGCGAAGCCGACCTGCGGCTGCACGGTGGCAGACTTCGACAAGATCATCAAGCCGGGCGCGACCGGCAAAGTGTCGGCGCACGTCGACACGGCCGCGTTCGCCGGTCCGATCAACAAGGGCATCACCCTCGAGACCAACGATCCCACCGCGCCGACCGCGCAGGTGACGATCACCGCCGTGGTGAAGCCGTTCGTCGAGGCCTACCCGGCCGGCTTCCTCCGCTACAACCTGCTGCAGGGCGAAGTCGATAAGCAGTCGGTGACGCTTTACTCCGACGAGATCGAGCCGTTCAACATCACCAAGATCGAGTCGCCGCAGGAGTGGGTCAAGGTCGACTTCAAGAAGACCGAGGGCATGGAAGTCATGCAGAACCTCGGCAAGGCCGGCCAGAACCAGTGGAAGATCGACGTGACCGTCGGCGGCCCCGACGCGAAAGTCGGTCCGCTCGCCGAGAAGATCCGCATCCTCACCACCTCCAAGCATCAGCCGGAGTATTGGGTCAGCGTGGCCGGCGTGGTCCGCCCGTCGATCCGCGTCGAGCCGACCGCTCTGAACTTCGGTGAAGTCGCCCCGACCGACACCGCCGCGACGCGCACCATCCTCGTCCGCTCGAACAACCTCAAGACCCCCGAGGCCTTCCAGGTCACGAAGGCCGAGTCGAACGTGCCGGGCGTGGTCGTCGCGGTCAGCCCGACGGTCAACAAGGGCGAGTTCGAAGTGACGGTGCAGGTGGACAAGGAAGCCAAGTCGGGCGCGCTCGACGGCACGGTCACGATCGAGACCAACGACACGATCCGCCCCGTCGTCACCATCCCCGTCAAGGGCATGGTCAAGACCGCCAGCGTCGCCTCCAGCACCGGCGCCAAGTAACCCTTCTTACAGACGAAACCTGTGGAGCGGCGGGCTCTTAGCCCGCCGTTTTTCTTTTTACCCGGCGGGCTGAGAGCCCGCCGCTCCACTAGAGCACGACCGAGACGCCCGTTCCGTCCCCTACCGGCAGGATCGTCGTCAGCAGCCTCGGGTCCGTGGCGATGCGTTTGTTGAACGAGCGCAGCGCATCGGTGGCGGAGTCGTGGGCGCCGGTCGCGACCTGGCCTTTCCAGAGCAGGTTGTCGCAGACGATCACGGCGCCGCGCTCGAGCTTCGGGAGCAGCGCGTCGAGGTAGGCCTCGTACTCGGTCTTCACGCAGTCGATGAAGACGAAGTCGAACGGGCCGGTGAGACGCGGGAGGACGTCGAGCGCAGCGCCCTCGTGAAACACGACGCGGCACGGGAGGTTCGCGTCGGCGACGAAGCGCTTCGCCGTCGTCAGCGTGTTGTGGTCGATCTCGATCGTCTCCACGACCGCCTCGGAATCACTCTCGCGCCCGAGGACGACCACCGAGTAGCCGATGTTCGTGCCGACTTCGAGGAGGCGTCGCGGCCGCTTCATCCGCACGATCGCGCGCATCAGCTGCGCGACTTCCGGATCGGCGATCGGATGGTTGTTCTCTTCCGCGAACTTCTCCATCTCCTCCAGCAGCGCGTCGCGCGGCGGAAGAACGGAGTCGAGATACTCGGCCTGATTGCGCCGCAGGATGGCGTCGATGCGGTCCTTCATGCGCGCGGATTGTACTGATCCTCAGTCGACATGGCAGTAGTGACGGCGCGCTGCAGCAGCATCTCCCGCTCCCGCGCGTTCCGGGTGAGCGACGCCGCCCGCTCGAAGGCGGCCCGTGCTTCCTCATGGCGGCCGAGCTTCATCAGGAGCTCTCCGCGCGCGCTCGGCAGGCGGTGGTACTCCTCGAGCGACGGCTCGGACGTCAGCGCGTCGAGAATCTCCAGGCCGGCGGCGGGGCCGAAGGCCATGGCCACGGCGAGAGCCCGGTTCAATTCGACGATCGGCGATGGAGTGACTCGCGCGAGCTCTTCGTACAGCGCGGCGATCCGGCGCCAGTCCGTCTCCCCTGCCGTGCGCGCACGGGCGTGACAGGCGGCGATGGCTGCCTGCAGCACGTACGGCCCGCTCGCGCCTCCCAGCGCCTGCGCCCGCTCGAGCGCGGCCAGGCCGCGGCGGATGAGGAGCTGATCCCAACGCGAGCGGTTCTGGTCGAGCAGCAGGATCGGCTCGCCCGACGGACCCGTTCGGGCGCCGGTCCGCGATGCCTGAACCTCCATCAGCGCGACCAGCCCGTGCACTTCCGGCTCGTTCGGAACGAGCTCCGCCAGCACGCGTCCGAGCCGCAGCGCGTCGTCGCAGAGGGCGGGCCGCATCCAGTCGTCGCCTGCGGTCGCCGAATAGCCTTCGTTGAAGATCAGATAGATGACCTCGAGCACGGACGACAGCCGCGCTGCCCTGGCGCCGGCTTGCGGAACCTCGAACGGCACGCGCGCGTCGGCGAGGGTCTTCTTCGCGCGCACGACCCGCTGGGCGATGGTCGCCTCCGGCACGAGGTAGGCGCGCGCGATTTCCTCCGTGGACAAACCGCCCAGAAGGCGCAGGGTGAGCGCGGCGCGCGCGTCGGTGGAGAGGATGGGATGGCAGGCTGTGAAGATCAGGCGGAGGAGATCGTCGCCGATGTCGTCGTCGAGATCGCGCTCCACCGGCTCGGCCTGCGCTTCCAGCTCGCGCGCGATCTGCGCTTCCTTCCGCTGATGCAGCGCGCGCCTCCGGACGTGATCGATGGCGCGGTGTTTCGCCGTTCCCATGAGCCACGCGCCCGGTTTGTCCGGAATGCCCTCGCCCGGCCACTGCTCCAGCGCTGCCACGAGAGCGTCCTGGGCCAGCTCCTCCGCGACGCCGACGTCGCCGGTGACGCGCGCCAGTCCGGCGATGAGCCTCGCCGACTCCATCCGCCAGACTGTCTCGATGACGCGATGGGTGTCGGAAGCCGTCACGGCTTCCGATCACACCATCTCGAACCGCTCCGCGCAAGCCGTCAGCGGTTCTTTTCCGCTTCCTGGCGGGTTCGCTCTTCCTGCTCGCGCAGCTCCGGCGTCAAGGCCTCGCCGAAGTCCTCGGTCTCGAAGACCGGCCGGATGTCGACGTCGCCTTCCTGGAAGGGAGACCGCTTCAGCCACTCCACGGCCTCGTCGATCGACCGGACCTGCCACAGCCAGAAGCCCGCGATCAGCTCCTTCGATTCGGTGAACGGTCCGTCGATGACCGTTCGCTTGCTGCCGGAGAACCGCACCCGCTTGGCCTTGGAGGTGGGATGCAGACCCTCGCCGGCGAGCATGACCCCGGCCTTCACCAGCTCTTCGTTGAAGTTCCCCATCTCGGCCAGGATCTTCTGGTCGGGAAGCTTGCCCGCTTCGGAGTCTTCGTTGCCCTTGACGATCACCATTACTCGCATTGCATTTCTCCTTCGTTTGTTTTTCTGAGCCTCGGCTCTTATCACGACGTCGAACGAGCCGGCGCGAAATCGACATGCCCACCGATCCAGGCGCAGGGAAGGGACACCACGGCCAGGCCGAGGGCATACCACTTCGGGCCGAGATCGGAATTCCAGGTTGCCACGGCGCCGGCCAGGCTGATGACAACGCCGACGACGCCGAGAATGATCGCGTGCCGCAGCGGACGTGCCGGCGCAAGCCGTGCCGCGAGCCAGCAGCCGAAGATCGAGATGACGATCCGGTAGGCCGTCGCGACGGCCGCATGGACGTCATTCATCGGGTCGCCCCACGGCGGATAGAAGCCGGTCTCATGAAGGACGATGTCGACGGCCGTCGAGAGGACGACGATCGCGATCAGCCCGGCCACGACGGCCCCGACCGAGCGGAGCGTGAGAGTGTTGCGTGCCATTTCGTTTTCTCCTTTCAATGACACGTCGAACGAGCAGGCGAGAAATTGACATGAGTTTCGAACGCGCCGTGGCCTCTGGGCTCGACGCTCTGTCCCGGACGGGGAGTTTGAGCGGGAGTATGAGTTTGTTGGAGGAGCCCATCACCGCCGCGACGCCGCTCTCGATCGCCCCGCGTGAGGACCAGCTGTGGCCCACGCTGACACCGGTCCAACTTGCGTGCATCGAAAAGCGCGGCGAGCGCCGCCTGGTGCAGCCGGGTGACATGCTCCTGCAAGCAGGCCAGGCCGAGTTCCCGTTCTTTGCGGTCGTCAACGGAGAGCTCGAGACTTGGCCCCTCGACGTCATCGAAGAAGCCCTCGGCCACGACGAACACCAGCGAATGCACACCTCATGAACGCCACCGATGCCGAGTCGGGTTGAGCAATCATGGTCGAGCAGGATTGTGAGAAACGCCGCTCGTAGGGACAGCGTTGTGGCGGATCACCAACCGCGCTGCCGGATGACCCAGATGACCGCCGGATATGTTGCGAGAAATGACCACACAAACGTGTTCAGTCCCATCAACATGGCATTCAAGATGTGGAAGAGCACGCCCATGCCGAGGATGGCCCAAACCATCGGCTCGGGCACAAGCAGCACAAGCGGAAACGTGCATTCCCATCCGACGACACCGATCGTTGCGATGCGTGCAAGCAATGGATGCGTTGACAGAAAACGCCCTAAGGGCGGCGCCCCATAGATGCGCGTGGCCAGGATTGCGGCGAGATATGTTCCGTCGCGCCACCCCGGCATGATCACCTTACACCAGCCAGCTGTTCCGTACGCAAGGCATGCCTGGAAGGCGAGAAACAGAACGCATGCAACGCGAGCAAGCGGGGTGGGGGAAAGGCTCGTGACAGCGATACTCAGGATGGTGAAGCTCGCGAGCTGATCGGCACCGTCGTGCCCGTATCGGGTGCGAGTATCGACGAGAAAGATCAAGGCACAGAGCGGAATTGTCACGAAGGGCGACAGGCAGTATTCAATGGGTGCCATTACGATGGTCGTGGCAAAGACCGCGCGTAATGCAAGAAATGCCAGGACGTTAGGATAAGAGAGGAGCCCATTCCATACCGGCGCCGAGCGCGCAACGCTGAATGTTTGAAGCCGCAGCCGTCCGATCGACCAGCTCATCAGGCCGTCGTCGCGCAGTACGCGATGGTTCGAGAGCAATTCCAGACTGGAGAGAAGGATCGAAAAGCCAGCGATCCGGGCGGAAAGGCTCAACACGGCATCCAGTGTCATTGGGCAAGCTCATGCATGTAAGACAGCAAATTGACCTGAGGCTGTCCTCCATTGAGAGCGGCTTCGCTGTACATCAGCAGAAACTGTGTCTTGTCTGCGAGAACGGTCCGCGGTTGTCCAGACACGTACGTCAGCAACGTGAGGTACGGAACGGAAATCGGAAAGGCTTCACGATTCTCGTCCTTGAAATGGCGTGGCAATTCTCTCGCGATATCCAGCATCGCCTTTCGCTCACGTCGGCGTGGATTCCAGAGGAGATTCCACCAATACCTTTTCCCGCCGACCATGATCTCCGTCCAGTCGGTCGTACTCTCAGGATAGACATCGCGGTAAAGAAGATAGAAGTCGCCTCGCCCCGGGATAGGCGCAAAGAATTTCCACTCCGGCACGAGACCGAGAATGTCGTTGCTACGCAGCCAGGGGGAGAATCGCGGGACAAGCACTAGGAGTGACGCCGCCGCCCAAGCGATGAAAAACGCAACGATCACCACGGTCATTGGATCGCCTTAAGAGACGCCTCACGCATCGCTTCGACGCGTAAACTGACGAGCTTCCTTGCCGAGAGCGTCGGGCCAAGCTCGCGCAGTTGCGTCGTGTCCAAATTGCGCGGCGTGGAGAGCGGATGCATCCTCCCGAGCTCGTGCGTAATCATTCCATCGATACCACCGCCAATCCATAAACCAACGGCAGCTCCGACATACATCCCTCCAGGACCGGTCAGCGCCCCACCCGCAACGGCGCCGGCCACTGCTCCGGCAGTAGCCATGATGGTTGTGAATTCGCAGGTGTATGCGGGCCCGACGTGAATCGTTGCAAACTCCCGCGGCACGAGTGACAAAGCCGATTTCTCTGCTGTCGTGAGTTCCGGATTAGTCTTGAGAACGAATGCAAACAGTCCCGCCGTTTGCGGATCGGCGACGTATTCCACGAGCGCAAACCCCTGTCGAATCAGGCGCCCTCCACTGTAGGGAATGCCGATCACCGTCAGGTCGAGACCCGCGGGCAGGAACAATGGATCGACGATCGAGGTGCCGCCGTAGGTCAACGCACCAAATGAGGTTTCGCGCGAAGCGATCTCGATCGCCTCATCGAATGAACGCGGTTTGAGCGGGCTCATCTCGGATTCGACCTGTGCCATGAGCTTTTTCATTGCTGGAGCACCGCTCTTGAGCGCCCTTTTCGCCTCGTCGAGCCTTTGCTCGGTGCGAGCAAGGAAAAGGATCATGCTGCCGAGCGATCCAAAGGCCGTTTTGGCGGGTCCTCCGAACTTCGCGTGGTCGAGAACCTCGAGTGTGCGTGTGCGACGTACGCGCGCCTGACGTTCGACAACGAGCGGCCGGATCGCATCCATGTAGTCTTTGCTTGAGATCATTTGATCGCTCCCTCATCGATTAGTGGGACGTCGAGGAGCAGTTCCCGCGGACGACCGGCATGAGGATGAGGAAACAAGCGGCGACGGGCGGCGAGGCAGACGACACCGTGCGCCTTTGGCGACGCGGCGCCCCCGATCTCGCTCCGCCCGAGTTGTGGGTGGGCGACCGCGAACACTAGGTCCTCAGCGTCCGGTAGTCATGCCCAACGTGCATGACTCTGGATCAAAGGAGAAACAGCCATGAGCACACCAGTCGTTCTGATTACCGGGGCACTGACAGGAATCGGCCGCGCCACCGCCGTCGTCTTCGCCAGAGAGGGCGCGCGCGTCGTTATCTCCGGCCGTAATGAACAGGAAGGCAAGAAGCTCGAGGAGGAGCTGCGCGAGCTCGGCGCAGAGGTGGAATTCGAAAAAACGGACGTTCGCCACGACGATGACCTCCGCGCACTGATCGACAAGACCGTCGCGCGTTTTGGTCGCCTGGATATTGCCGTCAACTGCGCTGGAACCCAGGGCTTACCCGGGCCGGTCTGGCAACACCGGACGAGATCGCACAGGTGATCTTCTTTGTGGCTTCGGCAAATGCCTCATACATGACCGGTGCGTCCATCCGGGTGGATGGAGGAAAGCTCGCTGCTTGATTCCGGCAGTTGCCGCACGGACGGGACGCACTGACAATGCGCGCGTGCTCTCGATTCGCCGATCGTTGGCCGCGATCACGGCCCTGTTGGTGACCTCGGCCTCATGTGCCCCACGGGTTCACCACGCCGCGAAGTCGAAACCCGTGATCCGGCTGATGACAGGCACGCCCGGCGGCGGCTTCTATCCCCTCGGGCAGTCGCTCGCGGCGGCGTATCGAAGTGACGTCGATGTCGATCATCGCGAGAGTCGGGGATCTGTCAACAACGTCGTGGCTCTGCAGACCGGGCGCGCGGACGTCGCGCTGGCGTACGCGGACGTCGCGTATTTCGCGTTCGCCGGTACGCTCGAGGGACATCCGGAGCGATTCGACCGCCTCCGCGGAATCGCCGTCCTGCAGCGCGCGCCGGTTCATCTCGTCGCGCGCGCCGGTTCCGGGATCGCCGATGTGGCGGGATTGCGCGGAAAGCGCGTCGGCGTCGGGACGCAGGGAAGCGGCACCGCACTCACAGCGGCATTGGTTCTCCACTCCTTCGGCATCGATCCAACGTCCGTGCGAACGCAACAGCTCCGTTACGACGAAGCGGCCGCGCGCCTTCTGTCCGGCCGGCTCGATGCGATGTTCGTCATCGGTGCCGACCCCATCGAGACGGTTCGCCTCGCCGCGAACCATGGAGCACGGATCGTCCCGCTGACCGGACCACCGATCGAGCGCCTGCGCAAGGAGTATCCGTTCTTCAGCCCGGCCGTCATTCACGCCGGCTTGTATCCCGGCCATTCCGATCCGATTCGTACGATCGGTGTGGAGAACCTCCTGCTCTGTCGCAGCGATCTCGACGAGGGCCTCGTTCACGATCTCGCGGCGCGGCTCTTTTCATCTCTCCCCTCCCTGCCCCTTTTGCGGACGATCGATCTGGAGCAGGCGCCGGCAGTGCCGATTCCGCTGCATGACGGAGCGGCGCGCTTTTATCGGGAACGGGAGCTCTTCCGTTGAAGCGCAAGCTGTTGAGCGGAGCGCTCATCGTGGGAGTCCTCGGCGCGATCGCCGCGCTCACCTGGTTCGGCTACCGCGCGGTCCGCGGTTGGCGCGAAAGCGCCGCGCAACTGGCCGGGCGCCGGGCCTCCGAAACAGCCAGCCTGCTCCTGACCGCAATCACGCGCGACATGCGCGGCGTGCAGACAGTGGTCTTGTCCTCGCCTCGGGCCGATCAGTTCATGCTCGACGCTCCGTCCGATGTGCGAGCTTTCGCGGCCAGCGCATTTGCGCGTTATCCCTATCCGGAATCCTTCTTCGCCTGGCGCGGAGAGCCGTCACCCGAATCGGTCGTTTTCTTCGATCGCGCCGAGCGTCCCCCCGTGTGGGCCGGCCACAACACCGGTCCCAGCCGCTTTCCTGTCGCCGTCGCGTCGTATCCGTCCGTTGCCAAAACACTCATCGATCGCATCCGCGCCGATGCGCGCGAGAGTCGTCCGTTCTCGATGTTCGAGATCGAGCAGAACGGAGTGCGATATCAGATCGTCGCTCGACTGATGTACGGCGACGTGCTTCGCGAAAATCTCCAATCCGTGTTCGGCTTCACGGTCAACCTCGATTGGGTGCGCGGCAACTACTTCGGGGAGCTGACACGCCAGGTGGCCCGGATCAACGACGCCGGGCAGGGACTCGTGCTCCAGATCTTCGACGATCGCGGCCAGCCGGTCGTGAGCGTGCCGCGTGCAGTCGCGCACGGACCGACGGTCTCCAGAACGTTCCTGCTTCACTTCGTTGATCCTGTCGCGACGCAGCACACTCTTCCGCACGGCCGGCCGTGGCGCATCGATGTCAGCGCGGGCGATGATCCGACGCTGGCCGCGGCGATACGCGGCGGCTCGAGAACTCTCTTCCTGGTCGCCATCGCCGCCGCTGCGCTTGCGCTCGGACTCGTCCTGGCGTACCGGGCCATGCGGGCCGGCGTCCAGCTCGCGGAGCTGCGGTCGGATTTCGTTTCCACGGTGACGCACGAACTGAAGACTCCCATCGCCTCGATCCGTGCGATGGGCGACACACTCGCGCGCAATCGCATCGCCGGCGCCGAGGCGCGCGGGGAGTACGCGCAGATGATCGTTCAGGAGTCGAAGCGCCTCACGCGCCTGGTCGATAACCTGCTCGCCTACTCGCGGATCACCGACGTCACCGAGGTCTACTCCTTCGAACCGGTCGGCCTGCATGGCGTGGTCGAGGAAGTCCTTCAGGAATTCTCGCCCCAGTTCGCCGAACAGAAGGTCGAAGTCGAAGTAGACATCGCAGCCGATCTTCCGCCCCTCCGAGGAGACCGCACCGCGCTGCTGCTCATGCTCGAGAACCTCGTCGACAACGCCATCCGCTATTCGGCCGCGCCGAAATGGATAGGACTCGGCGCCTCGGTCGAGTCGAACGTGTGCGCCATCGAAGTTTGCGACCGGGGCGCCGGCATTCCCGAGCGCGACATCGGACGCGTGACGCGTCGATTTCAGCGCGGCCGGCGCGCGCCGTCCGGCGGAAGCGGATTGGGTCTCGCAATCGTGAGCCGGATCGTGGCAGATCACCGCGGCACCCTGCAGATCGAGAGCGCGGTCGGCCAGGGAACAACGGTACGCATCACACTGCCGGTGGCCGGGGAGGCGCATGAAGAAGCGGATTCTGGTCGTTGAAGATGACGCGGCCCTGGCGCGCGTCGTTCGCGACAACCTCGCCTACGAAGGGTTCGACGTCGAGTGGGCAAGCGACGCCCATCAGGCCGTGGACAAGTCGAGGTCGTTCGGTCCCGATCTCATCGTGCTCGACCTGATGCTGCCCGACGCCGATGGGTTCGACCTGTTCGGAATCCTTCGCCGGAACGGTCCGACACCGATCATCGTCCTCACCGCGCGCGGGCAGAAAGCCGACAAGTTGAAGGGCCTCCAGCTCGGAGCCGACGACTACGTGACCAAGCCCTTCGATCTCGATGAGCTTCTTGCGCGCGTGAACGCCGTATTGAGGCGAACGAGCCGCGGTCCCGATCGACTCACGCTCGGCGACGTGGTCGTCGATTTTCAACAGCGCACCGCTTCACGCAAGGGCCGCGACATCCATTTCACGCACCGCGAGCTGGCACTCCTGCAGTACCTCTCCGAGAGACCCGGCCGCGTCGTGCATCGTGACGAACTGCTGCGCGAAGTGTGGGGTTATCCCGAGGCGCCGTTTACGCGCGCGGTCGATCATGCGGTCGCGCGGCTCCGGAAGAAGATCGAGGCGGATCCCGCACACCCGCGGTTTCTGCATACCGTGCATGGGGACGGATACTCGCTGACGATCTGATTTCCGTGCTCTGCGACAACTTGCGACACGCGGCGCCGGGCCGCGGCCCATACTCGCGGAAAAAATGAGTCTCGGCACAAAAGGATTGATCGGCCTGGCCGCAGGCCTGATCTGCGGCGCGGCGGTCACGGCCTCTCGCAACTCGACGCTCACGGGCATCGGCGAGGCGGTCGAGTTGATCGGCAAACTCTGGATCAACGCCATCCTCATGACGATCGTCCCGCTCGTCTTCGCGAAGCTCTTCGTCAGCATCGCCGGAACGGACGACACTCATGCCATCGGCAAGGCCGGAAGGCGCGCGGCGGTCATCTTCATCGCCCTTTTGACCGTCACGGCAACGATCGCGGCGCTGGCGATGCCGATGGTGTTCGCCCGCGTGCCGATCGACGGCGGCGCTTCCGCGACTCTTCGCGCCGGGATCGCCCCAACAGCAGCGGCACCTCCGAGTGCATCGGAGTGGATCGTGGCGATGATTCCCACCAACGCGATCAAGGCCGCGGCGGATGGCGCCATGGTTCCGCTGCTCGTGTTCGCGATCGCGTTCGCCTTTGGCGCGACACGCATCGGCGATCTGCAGCGCCGGACACTCGTCCGGTTCTTCCAGGCGGTCGACGCGGCGATCTCCGTTCTGCTGCGCTGGATCGTGGCCTTCTCGCCGTACGGCGTCTTCGCCCTCGGCCTCGGCCTCGCAATGCGCGTCGGCGGCAACATCGTGAGCGCCCTCGGCTACTACGTGCTCGTCTCATCGATCTCGCTGATTCTGATCACCGGCCTTCTTTACGCGGTGGTCGCATTCGGCGCGCGCATCTCGCCGCGACGTTTTGCGAACGCGTGTGCACCAGCGCAGATCCTCGCGCTCAGCACACACTCATCGGCGGCGTCGTTGCCGGCAATGTTCGCCGGTGCCGAGCGGCTCGGACTTCCGAAGACCTCCACCGGCTTTCTGCTGCCGCTGAGCCTTGCGGTGTTCAAGTACTCCTCGCCGGTGTGGTTCATCGTGGCTGCGCATTTCGTCGCTCACTTGTACGGCATGCCGATCCCGCCATCCCGCGTGATTCCGATCGTGCTGGCGTCGGTGGCGACGAGTTTCGCTGTCGGCGGCGTGCCGAGCGGCGCGGCGGTCATGCTCGCGCCGGTGCTCCTCGCGGCTGGTCTGCCCGTCGAGGCGATGGGCTTACTGCTCGCGGTCGATCCCCTTCCGAATGCTTTCCGTACCGTAGCCAACGTCACGGGGATGCTCGCCGTGACCGCGCTCAGCGCGAGCAGCGATGCCATTGTCGAAGAGTCCAGAGATAGGAGCTTGTCATGCGATTCGTCCGTTGTCTCCCAGCCGCTGTTCTGATTCTCGTTGCCGCGCCGGCCCTCGCGCAGGGCCTTCCGACCGCGTCGGTCACCGGACGCGTCACTTCCGATGGCACGGCGCTGCCGGGTGTGACCGTGACGGTGAAATCACCCAACCTGCAGGGAACACGATCGGCGATGACGAACGACGCGGGACTCTACGTCTTTCATCTCCTGCCGCCGGGCGAATACACGGTGGCGTTCGAGCTGAGTGGTATGCAGACGGTGCAACGCAAAGCCGTTCTCGCCGCGGCAGCATCGGAACGGATCGATGTCGCGCTGCAAGCTGCTGCCGCAGGCGAGATCACGGTGGTCGCCACTGCGCCGGTGACGGGAGCGCTGGAAACGAGTCAGGTCGGCGCGAATTTCGAAAAAGAGCTCATCAACGAGCTTCCGGTGTCGCGCGACGTCACCTCGATCACGCTTCTTTCTCCCGGCGTCACGAACAACGGTGCCGGGGGCGCGGTGATGATCTCCGGCGCGATGTCATTCGAGAATCTCTGGCTGGTCAATGGCGTCACCATCAACGAGAACCTGCGGTCGACACCGCAGGATGTCTTCATCGAGGACGCGATTCAGGAGACCACCGTGATGACGGCCGGCGTCTCCGCGGAATACGGCCGCTTCACCGGCGGTGTCGTGAACGCGATCACGAAATCGGGAACGAACCAGTTCGGCGGCTCGTATCGTCTGAATCTGAGCAGCGAGTCGTGGGCGGACGAGACACGGTTTACCGTCGCGCAGTCCGACACGGTCAACAAGGTGCACGAGGCGACCGCCGGCGGACCGGTGATGCGGGACAGATTGTGGTTCTTCGCCGCCGGGCGGCAGGCGGAGACGAACGACATCCGCCAGACGTTCACGGGCGGATTGCTCGCCGGCGATGAGAGTCCGACGCCCCTCACCTGGCCGCACGGCACGGATGAACGCCGGGTCGAAGGAAAGGCGACGTTCAGCATCACGCCGCAACACACGATCATCGCCAGCTACACGGACGTCAAGAATCGCGAGACGAACCGCACCTTCGTTCCCGAGGTGCTCGATCTGGCCAGCATCGGCGATCCCTTCGACACGCCCAAGACTCTTCTCTCGGCAAATTACGGCGGCACGCTGGCGGGCAGATACTTCGTCGAGGGTCAGTACTCGCGGCGGACGTACGACATCATCGGAGGCGGCTCGCCGTTCACGGATCTGATCAAGGGCACGGTGATCCTCGATCGCGGACGGAACGCGCGCTACAACTCCGCGACGTTCCGGCGTCCGAAGCCGGAGTCGCGCGACAACCGCGACTATCTGCTGAAAGGCGCGGCGTTCTTCGGGACGAAGTACGCCGGCTCGCACGACGTCAAAGCCGGCATCGAGGACTACGACGAAGTCCGCAACGCCGACAACTACCAGACCGGCAGCGACTGGCGCATCAGCACCTCGCGCACGATCATCCGCGGATCGGAAGTCTTCCCGGTGTTCGCGTCGGGGACGACGACGCGCATCGAGTATCGTCCGGTCCTCTTTTCGTCGGATGGGTCGCATTACCGGACGCGCTCCGCGTTCATCAACGACACCATTCGCGCCGGCCGGAAATGGACGTTCAACGCCGGCGTTCGCTACGACGAGAACAAGGGTACGGGCGGACTCGGCCAGGCGCTCGCCGGCGACTCCGCGATCAGTCCGCGTCTCGGCGCGCATTACGACGTGCGCGGCGACGGCGGCATCGTGGTCAACGCCAGCTACGGACAGTACGTGAGCAAATATCAGGAAGGCATCGACAACGACGCCGATCCGGCCGGCCGCAATTTCGTGTTCAGCTGGAACTACCGCGGGCCCGGCATCAATACGAATGTGACCGTTCCCACCGGGCAGCTGGTTCCGACCGCGGTCGCCCTGCAGCGATTGTTCGACTGGCTCAACAGCCAGGGCGGTTTGAATACCCGCCCGTATCGCGCGGTCACGCTTCCCGGCTTCGACTCACGCATCGCGGACGACATGGCCGCGCCGGTCGTCAAGGAGACGACTCTTGGAGTCGGGGCACGCATCGCAGCCAGGGGATACGTCCGCGTCGATCTCATCCATCGGCAGTGGGACAACTTCTACACGCAGATCGTCAACACGGCGACAGGTAAGACGCCGCCGACGGATGCCGGTACCCTTCTCGACTTTCGCATCATTGACACCACCAACGCCTACGAGCGCAAGTACGACGCCGTGCAGACGCAGTTCCGCTGGGAGCCGTTGCGCAAATTGCACCTCGGCGGCAATTACACGTATTCGAGACTTCGCGGAAATGTGTTCGGCGAATCGACGTCCGGTCCCGAGACCGGCGACGCGCTTTCGTATCCCGAGTTCCGCCAGGAGTCGTGGAACTACCCGACGGGATATCTCGCGCAGGATCAGCGTCACCGCGTCCGTCTGTGGGGCGGGGTCGACTTCGACACGCGGATCGGACGCTTCAACGCGAGCGTCCTGCAGCGGTTCGACTCCGGATCGCCGTTCTCCGCGACGCAGGCCATCGATCCGACTCCCTACGTCACGAATCCGGGGTACTCCACGCCGCCGACTGCCGTGACGTACTTTTTCGGCGGCCGCGGGGCCTACCACACCGAAAACCTGACGCGAACCGACTTCGCTCTGAATTACAGACTGAGTCTGATGCGCGGCATCCAGCTCTTCATCGAGCCCGAGATCATCAACGTCTTCAATGAGCAGGGCGCCGCGAGTGTGAACAGCGAAGTGGTGTTGCTCGCGCCGTTCAATCCGTTCACCACGAAGCCCGTCGAAGGAGTGAACTGGAGAAAAGGAGACGCGTTCGGCCGCCCGGTCGGCGAAGGCGACCTGCAGACGCCGCGGACATTCCGCGTGTCGGTCGGGCTTCGCTTCTAGGGGACAAAAAGCGGGCGCGTCCTGCGACGCGCCCGCTTCCGTGGGTCCTACTGCATGGGCCCTTACTTCACGGGGTCGACCGGCGCCGGCTTAGCCGGCGGCTTCTTCGCCGGCGGCTTCTTGGCCGCCCGCTCCGCGGCCTTCGCCGCCCGCTCGGTCGCCTTCGCGGCCCTCGCCGCCTCCCTCTGCGCGACAGCTTCGGGCGATACTCCCCGGGCGCGTCCCAGCGCACGGCGCATGTCGGCGACGTACGGCGCCAAGTGCGCGGTCCTGCGCAGTCTCGTCAGACGCTGCGCATGGGAGTATGTCGCCAGCGCCTCGCTGCCGACGATGTGCCGCGCGGCCTTCACGCTGTGCCGGAGGAACTGCGCCAGCGCCTCGAGCTCGTCCGCCAGCGGATCGTACGCGTCCGCGTAGCTGACCAGGTCCCGGACGTCGGCCGGACTCGGGCCGTCATTGCGCGCCAGCGCCGGCTGATTGGTGATGGCCACGTTCGTCAGCTCGACGAACTCGGGCGAGACCGCCGCGGCTGCGCTCAGCCGCCGGGTCTCGTCCTTGGACGCCGGCATGACGAAGTGCGGGATCTGCTCCCGCCAGCGCCGGAGCTCCTGCACGCGCTGCTGCGCCGTCTCGGCATGGGAAATGGGGGTTCCAGTGGGTTCTACAGTACTCATAAAAATCTCCTTCTTTCTTTTCTCGATTGCTTGCTGATGGTCAGAGCAGGCAGACGGAAAAGAGCGGAGGAGCGCGGCCCAGGATGGCGCGTCGGGGCACTCGCAGGGCCGCCGGACGGGGAGTCCGGCGCCGCCTGCGGAGGAGGGGAGCGATGCGATCGACCACGCGCGGCTGCCGGAGGCGCAGGAACGCGCGGACGGGCACGGGGCGCGGGGCCAGGATGATGCGCGGGCGGGGCTCCGCCGGGCGCTCGGGCACGAGGGCGCCGGTGCGGAGGTCTTCGAGCACGGCCCGCTGGGCGCTGAAGACCCTGCCGGCGTTCTCGTTGAGCAATCCGGCCAGGAGCGCCCAGCGCTCGGTCGCCTCAACGAGGAGCTGCCGTGCGTCGCTCGCGTTCTCCGGCTCACGAGCGGCGCGGGAGGTCGCTTCCTCGAGCTCCCGAGCCGCCCGCATGAGCCGCAAAGAGGCGTGGAGGAGCAGCAGCATGGACGCTCGGTGCAGATCCCGCGAGGCCCGGACCGGCCGCCAGGGCGCGCGGCGGCTGGCGGCGGCGGCTGTGCGCAGGGTGGAGCAGAGCACGCGGACCGATGCGTCGATAGCATGGTTCACGCGCCGGAGCGGACGGACCCATGCCTCCTGCCGCCGGCCCTGCGGCCGGCGTCGGTCCCGGCAAGTGCCGGCGGCGCTCCTGGGCGCCTGAGCGTGATTCTGTCTCTTCATCACACTCAACTCTACTCAAGCTACATATGTGCGACAACTATTACGAAAATAATGAATATGTAACGATATATAGAATCCCTGATGAGGCCGCCGAAGAAGGCAACGATCCCATCCGCGAAGGCAACGTTGAGATGCGGACATGGCAACGATGCCATCCGCGAAGGCAACGTTGAGATACGGACATGTCAACGATGCCATCCGCGAAGGCAACGTTGAGATGCAGACATGTCAACGATGCCATCTGCGAAGGCAACGTTGAGATGCAGACATGTCAACGATGCCATCCGCGAAGGCAACGTTGAGATGCAGACATGTCAACGATGCCATCCGCGAAGGCAACGTTGAGATGCAGACATGTCAACGTTGAGATCCGCCAAGTCAACGTTGAGATGCAGACATGTCAACGTCGACATCCGCCAAGTCAACGTTGAGATGCAGACATGTCAACGTTGAGATCCGACAAGTCAACGTTGAGATGTGGACATGTCAACGTTGACATCCCGCGAAGGGAACGTTGAGATGCAGCCATGTCAACGTTGAGACCTGCCAAGTCAACGTTGAGATGTGGACATGTCAACGTTGACATCCCGCGAAGGGAACGTCGGCAGTGCAGCAGACCGCGATTCCATGCGTCAGCGCGATCGCTGATTCCGCCGATAGGCGTGGGCGTGACTCCGGCCGCCGAGCTGCCTGCTTCGTTGCCAGCGACCAGGGATTCGCGATGGCATTGGGTCTTCCGGCGTCGAGGCGGTGGCGGGACCGCGAAGGGCGAGAAGGGCGGCATCACCTTCACGAAACCGTCGCTTTGCCTCCGGGCTCGACAAACGAGTCACCTGTCACAGCTTCCGGCACTCCTTCGCCACCCACCTCCTCGAGCGCGGGGCATGACATCCGGACCGTGCAGGAGTTGCTGGGCCACCAGGACGTTTCGACCACAATGATCTACACCCACGTCTTGCGCCACGGCGCCCGCGGAGTCCGCAGCCCCCTCGACACGCCATGAGTCGCATAACAGGGGAACCCTTGCCGACGTGGCACGCGCGCTAAGCCGCAGAAACAGGGCTTATGCCGCATTTCAATTAAAGTTCGCCGGATCTACGCCCGTCATGCCTCCTTGATGTTACGCAAGGGCCAGATGGGGCGTGGTGACGGTTGTCCGCGAGGGTGCTTCGGAAACGGAACCTATCATTGCGCACTTCAATCCAGACACTGCGACAGAACGTTGGCGCGACGATCTCAAGCTGAAGCGCGCGCGTTTATAGCCCACTAAGGACCTCTGAACAAGTACCGCTTCGGATGGGCCCGGGAGCGGTGTCAACAAAATCATGACTTGTTCAGAGGCTCCCTGGAAGTGACAGCGCCACAGCGAGCATGTGGGGAATCTGCTTGGTAATCCCTCTGATCGGACGTTAGAGCGAGATGGATCGCCAATCATTGTACTCGGCTAAGTCTGTTCGGCTACAATACTGCTGTGCGACCACGCAGTCACGTTGCCGGCGACTTGGGCGAGGTGGTGTTTGAACGCCTAATGCTTTCGAGTGGCTGGGTGATCAATAAACTACATCATGATTACGGTTTTGACTATGTTGCCCAGCCAGTTGAAGAAGAGATTGTTACGAATGACCTCGCTCTCTTTCAAGTGAAGGCGCGCGCATCACCTCTTCGTTGGGATTCCCAGCAATCGTCAACTATCCGGCTCATGTCCGCTGACCTGCGACGATGGTCACGAGTGCCGCTGCCTGCATATCTTGCGGTCGTTGATCTTTCGACCGAAGAGATTTATCTGAGTGGTTGTCAAGAAATTGCTTCGACTTATAATGATGAAATCGATAAACAGTTGAGTGTGACGACTAAGTTCGCAGGCTCAGCTCATGCGTCGCTGAAACTGCCTAAAATTAGAGATGAAACAATAATGTTTTGGGATGTGGTGCGACATGCCCATAGCGGGCATAGGCTTGTGTCAGCATTTCATCATGAATCATTCATGTTGCGGCGAATAATCAGGCTTTCAGAATTATTCGATGAAATGTCGTCCGTGTGGGGACGGGCGCGTGCATGGGCGCTTTTCGAAATCGCGTGGCGCAGATTGCCCGCCTAACTGTTGGATGTCAGGAGGTTGTTCCTATCCAGGCGACTGATGGGTGGATTGTAGCCGAGCGACGAATGTGCTCGGTGGTAGTTGTAGAAATGCAGGTACGGCGTGAGCCACCGCCTGCGCTCTTGCGAACTGCTGTACGCAAAGCGATAAGCCCATTCTCGTAGCAACGTCTGGATGAAGCGTTCGGCCTTGCCGTTCGTGCGCGGCGTATAAGGCCGGATGCGCACGTGGCGGATATGGAGTGATTCGCAGAGCGCCTTGAACCGCTCCGACACGAACGCCGAGCCGTTATCGGTCATCACGCCTTCGACCCGGATCTTCTGCCGTGCGAACCACTCCACCGCCCGCTTCAAGAAGGTGCTGGCAGCCTCGCTGCGCTCATCTGCCAGGATATCGACGTAACAGAGGCGGGTGAAGTCGTCCGTTGCCACGAACACGAACTCGAAGCCCTGCTTCTTCGAGCCGAAAGACCGCTGTCGCGTGATGCGGTGACCAACGCGATCGAAGCGTCCCAGCCGCTTGGTATCGATGTGCAGCAGCTCGCCGGCGCGTTCCCGCTCGTACCGGACCGGCACAGCCACCGGCTCGAGCTGTCGTAGCCGACTCAGGCCCGCCGCCCGGCAGATGCGCGCCACGCTCGACGGACTCACCCCGACCACCCCGGCAATCTGCCGCATCGTCCGCCACTCCCGGCGCAACTCCACGATCCGCTTCCGCGTTCGGTCGTCAATCGAGGCGATCCTGTGCGGTCGCGAGCTCCGATCTGTGAGCGGTTCTCCGCGAGTATCTCGTCGAACCCATTCCCGACCGCGGCGATCGCTAATACCTGCGGCCTCCGACGCCTCGCGCACCGACCATCCTTGTTCGAAGACTCGTTTGACTAGTAGTGCTCGACTCGCCGGGCAGCTTCGCGCATTCTTGTGCACGTCCATCTGGGTTCCTTCCTGTCAACCTGTTCGTTTGAGAGCTTTCAGATTGACGAAAGTCGCCCGGATGGACAACCCGCTTCAAGGAACAACGTCCTGGTGCATCACACCTAACTCGAGTCGCGAAAGCGCAAGCAACTCTGATGACTGTTCTGCATAGCGCGCGCAAGCGTTCTGCCGATACGATCTCCCTCGTCGTCGACGCCCTGCGGAATCCCGACTCCGTACAGCAACTGCTGTCAGCGGTAAACAGTTACGCGTACTTGTAATGGATTCTCCCCTTACGCGAGATCAGAATAACGAATAGCGCTGAGACAATGCTAAGCATTGCTATGAGCAACCATGTGGTTTCCCATCGATGCGGCCAGTAGCGTGCACTCGCCCAAGCCACCACCAGGAGCACGACCGAAAAGATCTCCCATTTTATGACGTCCGCGTAAAGTCGCAGTTCCGCTCGCAGCCGCCGATGCTTCGTGGAGACCTTTGAATCGACAGACACCGCCGGTTTGAACGTTGGATGAGTTGTCAGCTGGTTCCATTCCGTGACGAGTTCGCGATGTTCCAAAAGGTCCCATAGCAGGTAGAAAAGCATGAAGATGAGAAACAGACATGCTATGGTTGCCACCTCTGGACGCTCCATATCGCCAGCCTCGACATGCACGTAGCCGGTTGTGAGATAGAGGCCGATCAGGAACAGTACGTCATATACGAAGAACAACACTTTGAATCTCACCGTCCAACGAAGATAGAGATAATCGCAACAGTAGAACACAACGGTCAGGAGGAGGAGCGCGGCCTTCGCCGCAGAGATTTCATCGAGTGGCACCGCTACCAACTTCTTCGGCGCCACCCATGCCGGCACAAAGACGCGATTCAGGTAATCCAACGCGATGTAAAGAACTGATCCAAGCACCGCCGGATAGATAAGATTCACCATCAATTCCCAGAGTCCTTGCTTGAGACGTAAGCTCCACGCTCGCGTGCTCGTCATGGGCGATTCCCTCCTTGTTTGACTAAACTACCTCGGTAAGGAGTGACGAAAAACAGATCTTCCCTACCTTCTTAACGCGAATGATCGTAGCCAGCAGCCATCCTCAGTCTCAGCTTCACCATAGCTGTGACATGTACGCGTTGTGCATACCCTTTCGGGAAGGCGTACAAATGGCGCTTTTTTATGAAACGGAAGTCTGAAACGAATTTGGGTTCCCGTTCCGTGGCGATCACAGGATGGTGTCTTCCCGTAACTGTTTACCGACTCACAGCAGTTGCTGTACGGAGGCGGGATTCCGCAGAGTGTCGACGACGAGGGAGATCGTATCGGCAGAACGCTTCGCGCGCTATGCAGAACAGTCATCAGAGCTGCTTGCGCTTTCGCGCCTCGATGAGTGTTGTTGCCAGCGGACATCCTCTGCAACTCGGCCCTTCCGATGCGGACAGCGGTTTCCCATCCCGTTTGTCGGCGAGCAGCTCACCGCCACGCAGCTTTTCACCGGATGGTATCTGGACGAGCGCCATCACATCCGAGACGGCAGTTCCTTCAAGCGTTGCCTTGACCCTGTGGTCTGAAATCGTCACCTGAGCGCGCGGAAGTGCAGCAATGCCGACAGCCGGCGCGTCCCTCCGGGCCCGACGATTTCGAGACGGCCCGAATTTGCCGCATGCGCATGCGCTGCGATCACGACGGCGGTGAGGTGTGCCGTCCGGCGTCAGCGCCTCAGTCTGCGTGCCTCGAAACGATCGGGGTCTCCGCCGCGGTGTGCCAGGGGAGGGCGGGCCACCAATGCTCCTGGGGTCTCTCCACGGTGGGCTCGACGCTCTGTCCCGGCCGGGGAGTGATGACCACCGCACCTGCGGCGCGGGCCGCGGCGAGCGTTCGCTCGACGGGCTCGGTCCAGCCGTGCGTCGCCAGGGTGAAGAGACCCCAGTGGACCGGCAACATCACCGCGCCACGCACGCGCCGATGAGCCTCCACGGCTTGCTCCGGACCGAGATGCCAATCCGGCCAGGTCTGGTCGTACTGGCCGACCTCGATCATCGTGAGATCGAACGGGCCGAGTCGGTCGCCGATCGTTCGCAGGCCGGGAAAGAGCCCGGTGTCCCCCGAGTACCAGGCGCGGTGGCGCGCACCGAGGAAGGCATAGCCGGTCCATAGCTTCCGGCTACGCCGGCGCAGAAGTCCGATCCCTCGTGTCATGGCGATCAGTTGACGACGTCACCCGCCGCGGCCATTCGCGTCACGGTCGCGGCCTTCGCGGCCTTCTCGATGAGTGAGGCGACGGCTTTCGCCTGCGACACGTACACGGCATGGCTGCCTTTGACCTCCTCGACCGTTGCACGCGCGCGCGCGGACATCGCACGCTGCGCGGCCGGCGGAATCATCTTGTCGTCGGTGGCGATCAGGTACCAGCTCGGCTTCGTTTTCCAGGCCGGCTCGCTGACCGCGCCGGTGAGCGCTTCGACGCCCCACGGCACCTGAGAGTCCGCCATGAACGAAGCCTCGTCCTTGCTGACATCGGCGGCGAATGCGGCGGCGAACTTCGCTTTGTCGAGCCAGAGAAATCCGTCCTGCGGCGGCAGGATCGGCGGGACGGGGGCTCCGGGCACCGGGTTAGCGATCAGCGAGGACACCGACTCGTTCCTGTCCGGCGCGAAGGCCGCGATGTAGACCAGGCCGGCGACCTTCGGATGCATCCCCGCCTCGGTGATGACGACCCCGCCATACGAGTGTCCGACGAGGATCACCGGGCCGTCCTGCGCATCGAGCAGGCGCTTCGTGACCGCGACGTCGTCCGCCAGCGAGATGGTCGGGTTCTGAACGATCGACACGTTGTAGCCGTTCTTCTTCAGTGCCTGATAGACACCGCCCCAGCCCGATCCGTCGACGAAGCCTCCGTGAACGAGAACGATGTTTTTGACCGGTGCCGGCTTGCTCGCTTGCGCCATGAGAGCCTCCGTGGGGACGAACGTGAGTGCGATGGTGATCAGAAGGGCGAGAAACAGAGTTGGTCGTTTCATTTGCAACACTCCTTTCGGAGAGCGACCGAGTGCAATCTCTTGCCCACAGCTAAATATCTGAATCAGCGGTAGTTGTGCCCTATGCCGATGCCGAGATCCGGGCATTTGCCGAAAAATCGGCGGGCATGCGCTAGGAAGACTTGAAGAGGTGTCTGTTGATCCCCAGTCTCTCGATCTTCGAGGTGAGTGTCTGCCTCGGGATTCCCAGTCTCGCCGCGGCACCGCCGGGCCCGGAGATCTGACCGCCGCTCAGGCGAAGCGCTGTTTCGATCATCTCGCGCTCGCGCTCTTCCAGATCGGCGGACAAAGCCACACTCCCCGCGGTTGTGCGGGATCGTGTCAGCCAGCTTTCCTCCACGGTGAAAGTGTCGCCGTCCGTCAGGATGACCGCCCGCTCGATGACGTTCTGGAGCTCGCGCACGTTGCCCGGCCAGTCGTGCCGGTTCAGGAGCTTCTGCGTGTGCTTGTCGATTTTCCGGATGCGCTTACCGGCTTTCCGCGCGTATCGATCGACCATATGAGCGACCAGCAGCGGGATGTCCTCCGGACGCTCGCGGAGCGCCGGAAGTCTCACCGGGAAGACGTTGAGGCGATAGAAGAGATCAGCCCGGAATGCACCGTCTTTCACCGCCTTCTCGAGATCGCGGTTGGTCGCCGCGATCACGCGGACGTCGACGGTCACGGTCTGGCTGCTTCCCACGCGCTCGAGCTCGCGTTCCTGCAGGACTCGAAGCAACGTGACCTGCGTGTCCGGCGGCAGCTCCCCGACCTCATCGAGGAAGATCGTGCCGCCCTCCGCGGCTTCGAACCGGCCGACGCGCCGCTGCAGGGCACCCGTGAACGCGCCTTTCTCATGACCGAAGAGCTCCGACGCGATCAGAGTTGGTGGAATCACGGCGCAGTTCACCCGGATGAAGGCGCGATTCGCGCGCCGCGATGATTTGTGGATGGCGCGCGCGATCAGCTCCTTTCCGGTCCCGGTCTCGCCGAGGACAAGGACCGTCGAGTCGGTCGGCGCGACTTTCGAGACCTGGGCCAGGACCTGACGGAGAGCCGGAGAAGCTCCCACCACTTCGCCGAACATCGACGCGCGCTCGATCTCCTCGCGCAACGCCAGATTCTCGCTTTGAACTCTCTCTTCAGCTCTCTTCCGTTCGTCGATGTTCGTTCCGGTCGCGTACCACCGGAGAACTTTCCCGCCACCATCCAGAAGGGGGGTAAAGCGAACCAGGACCCAGTGGTAAATGCCGTCCCGGCCCAGCGCTCGCGCTTCGAGCTCGAACGGAACGCCGGCCGCGAGCCCATTGCGGCGCGTCTCCGCGTACTGCGCGAGATCGTCCGGATGGTAGACGCGCTGCTGCCAGCCGTCGATCTGAAAGTCCGTGGGCGCCATGCCCGTGAAGTCGAGCGTCGCCCGATTGACGTACAGCGCACGCCCCTCCGTGTCGAGGACGATGATCATGTGCGGAACGACGTCGGTGATCGTGCGCAGTTCCTCTTCGTCCTCGCGCAGCTTCGCTTGTGCGCGTTTGAGGTCGTCGATGTCGGTGTGCGTCCCATACCAGTTGACGATCTCCCCTTCCTCGTCCTTCAGCGGCTCGACGCGGAACAGGAACCACCGGTGCTCTCCGTCATGACGCCGGAGCCGTCCTTCGAACTCGCCGGGCTGACCCGCGCGCCGCAGAGTCTCCCAACTCTCCAGCACGCGCTCCAGATCATCGGGATGAACCGCGATCTTCCAGGCCGAACCTTCCACCTCTTCGAGCGAGAGCCCGGTGTAGTCACGCCATCGCTGGTTCACAAACTCGGTGGAGCCATCGGGCCGGCTGCACCACGCCTGAGTGGGGATGGTGTCGAGGATCCGCTGGAGAGATTCGACCGAAGGAGGCGATCGCTCGAGCCCTTCGGAAAAGTGCTCGCCGGTATCCGACAAGTCCATATCGTTCCGAGAAACGATACGCCACCAGACACGTCAGTGTCTCATCGACACAAATTGGCTCGGCGAGCAGCCGGTCACCCGCGTGAACGCCGTACTGAAGGCGCTGGCCGACTGGTACCCGACTCGTTCTGCGACCTCGGCAAGGGCAGGACGCTCGCGACGGAGGATGTCTTTCGCAACCGCCATGCGCCATTCGAGCAGGTATTGCATCGGCGGCACCCCGACCTTCCGCGCGAAGCGTTCGGCAAACACCGCGCGGGACATCCCGGCGGTGCGCGCGAGCTCCTCGACCGTCCACCGCCGTGCGGCGTCGACGTGGATCTCACGAAGCGGGCGGGCCAGGGCCGGATCGGAAAGACCGGAAAGCAGTCCCTGCTCCTCGTTCCCCGCGGACTCCGACCGGAACCGCAGGGCCTCGACGAGCAGCACTTCGACGAGGCGCTCGAGAATCAGATCCCGTCCGGGACGATTTGCGCCGGCTTCCTCACCAATCAACTCGACGATTCGACGCACGCACGCCGCTCCTGCCTCATCGCGCCGGATGTGGATGACCGGCGGCAGGAGCCTCACAAGGAGCTGCGCATTTGCGCGCTCGAAGCGGAAATACCCGCCAAGCATGCGCATCGTCGCCGGACCCGACCTGGTCCCGTAACGGGACTCGCGCGAATGACTGAGCGGTACGAGCGTCGGGCTGATGTTGCGATCGCTCGCGAGCGTGAAACTCGGCATCTCGGGAAGGAGCACGAAGTCGCCCTCCCGCAGCTCGAGGACCTCCAGCCCGTCGGGCTGAAGGAAGCAGGACCCGTCGAGAAGGAGGCAAAAGGCGGGATCCTCGTACCGCGGTTTCCGGATGCTCCACTTCCCTGCTCCGCTCACGATCTTGGAGAGGACCGTCTGCGGCCGCAGGAGGGAGATGATGGCTGCGAGCGGATCCGACACGGCCCGCCTATTGTGACTGAGCCAGCGCCAGCGCGTCGGCACCGGCCGGAAATCGGACCTGTCCCGACGCATCGTTCGCCGCACGGTAGACCGCCTCGGCGACGTCCGACTCCGTCGTCACCGCCGCCGGCTGTCCAAACGCGGCGAAGACGCTCTCCGCGAAGGGTGCGTACGCCGGCGGGACCACACCGTCCAGACGCGATCCCGTATTGCTGGTGAAGCGCGTGGTCGGGCAGTAACCCGGCTCGACCAGTTTGACCCGAACGTTAAAGGCCTCGAGCTCGTGGGCGAGCGACGTGGTGAATCCTTCAATGGCCGTTTTGCTCGCGGTGTACACCGCCACCAGGGGCATTGGAGTCAACGCCACCGTCGAGGTCACGTTCACCAGCACGCCCGACCTCCTCGCGCGGAACTGGGGCAGCACCGCCTGCGTCATCGCCATCACGCCGAAGGTGTTGGTCTCGAACACCTCGCGCGCCACATCCATCGGCGTGGCCTCGAACGCACCGACCGCACCGATGCCCGCGTTGTTGACGAGCACGTCGATCGGCCCGCTCGCCTCGATCGCCGCAGCAATGCTGTCGGGCTTCGTCACGTCGAGCCTGACCACGCGAAGCCGTTCCGACCGCGGAAGAATGTCTTCGCGCGGCGCCCGCATGGTGGCCACCACGTACCAGCCCCGCGCATGAAAGTAGCGCGCCGTCTCGAGACCATAGCCAGAAGAGCAACCTGTAATGAGCACTGTTTTCATGACCCGCAACGTAGGGCCACTCTTCACGACGATCAATAGCGCGGCGTCTGTATTTCATTCGCGATCGTCTTGGTTCGGGCACAATGGATCGACGCCGCATGAGTGACCCGACTCCCCTCTCCGTTGCGCCGCGCGAGGATCAGGTCTTCCCGATCCTCACGGCGGAACAGCTCGCGCGGCTCGCGGCGAGAGGGACGCGGCGGCCGGTGCAGACCGGCGACGTCCTCATCGAAGAGGGACAGGTGCACTTCCCGCTCATCGTCGTCATCGAGGGTCAGCTCGAAACCGTGCGCACGACCTGTAACGGCGAGGAGCTGATCGCCACGCCCGGCCCGGGACATTTCAGCGGAGAGCTGAACCTGCTCTCCGGCCGCCGCGCCCTGGCGACCATTCGCGCGACGAAGCCCGGCGAAGTCATCGAACTGCAGCGCGACGATCTGCTCGCGCTCGTGCAGACGGACGCGGAGCTCAGCGAGATCCTCATGCGCGCGTTCATCCTGCGCCGGGTGATGCTGCTCGACCGCAACCTCGGCGACGTGGTGGTGCTCGGCTCGTCGTATTCGCCGCGAACGCTGGAGATCCGCGAGTTCCTCAGGCGCAACGCGAATCCGTTCACCTACCTCGATCTCGACCGCGACACGGCATCGCAGGAAATCCTCGACCGGCTGCAATTCTCGGCCGAGGACATTCCGCTCGTCATCTGCCGCCGCGAAGTCGTCCTGCGCGATCCGACGAACGCGGAGATCGCCGATTGCCTCGGCTTCAACGAAGGAGTGGACGTCGGCGAGGGTCACGTTCGCGACGTGGTCATCGTCGGCGCCGGCCCCGCGGGACTCGGGGCCGCGGTCTATGCGGCATCCGAGGGACTCGACGTCCTCGTGATCGAAGCCAATGCGCCTGGCGGGCAGGCCGGCTCCAGCATGCGCATCGAAAACTATCTCGGCTTTCCGTCCGGCATCACCGGCCAGGAGCTGGCGACGCGCGCGTTCACGCAGGCGGAGAAGTTCGGCGCGCAGATGCTGATCGCCAAGGGGGCCACGCGTCTCGTATGTGACCAGCGTCCGTATGCGGTGGAGATCGACGGTGCAGCACGCATCGCGGCGCGCACGATCATCATCGCCAGCGGCGCCGAATACCGCGGTCTCCCGATCGAGAACCTCGCGGCGTTCAACGGCGCGGGCGTGTACTACATCGCCACGCAGATGGAAGCGCAGCTCTGCAAAGGGGAGCCGGTCATCATCGTCGGCGGAGGGAACTCCGCCGGTCAGGCCGCGGTGTTTCTCGCGCAGAACGGCGGCCGGGTCATCATGGTGGTCAGGGGCGGCGGACTGGCCGAGAGCATGTCGCGCTATCTCGTGCGGCGGATCGAAGAGAACCCGTCGATCGAGGTCAGGACGAAGTGCGAGATCGTGACGCTGGAAGGCGGCAAACATCTGGAACGCGTTCGCTTCCGGGACTGCGACACGGAATCGATGAGCGTCGAAGACGTACGCCATCTCTTCGTGATGACCGGCGCCGTCCCGGCGACGAAATGGCTCGACGGCTGCGTCGCGCTCGACGATCACGGATTCATCAAGACCGGCCCCGATCTCACCCCCGAGGATCTCCAGACCGCGAAGTGGCCGCTGCCCAGGCCCCCGCACCTGCTCGAGACGAGCCTCCCCGGCGTCTTCGCCGTCGGCGATGTGCGCGGCGGCAACATCAAGCGCGTCGCCTCCGCCGTCGGCGAGGGATCGATCGCCGTGGCGTTCGTGCATCAGGTGCTGCGCGAGTAATCGTCACGCCGGCCCTCAGGCCGCGATCTGAATCATCTCCGTGTCGCGCCCGATGCGCGCGCGATAGCCGCGCCAGGTGATCTCGTTCGAGAAGAAGGGGACGAACCAGGCGTAGAACATCAGCAGGTCCAGCATCGGAACCGCGGCCAGTTGCTTCCAGGTCATCCCCGCGCGCGTCGCGCGGTTGAGAATCGCGAACTGCACGCACCTCGCGACCAGCACGGCCAATAGCAGCTTCGGCGCGAAGATCGCGAACGGCAGCGGATTGAGAAGCAGCTCGCACGCGTAGAGGCGGTGCGAGAAGGAGTACCGGATCTTGTTCCAGCGGATCTGCCGGTCCACGGCGCGCCTGACGCTGCGTTCCACCACGACGTTACGCACCACGACCGGCGAGAGCACGACCTCGTAGCCGGCCTCTTTCACCGCCAGCCCGATGGCCTGATCCTCGGCGAGCACGCGGCGGAAGGGCTCGAAGCCGCCGATCGCCTCGAGCGCGCCGCGCCGGATGGCCATCGACTTGCCGACGACGCACGGCACGCGCGCCGCCGACGCCAGCACCGCGCCGGGCACGACGAAGCCGAGGAGGTGCAGGGACTCGATGGTCGCGCCGAAGGTGCGCGCGCCGGAGCCGGTGAAGAGGTTCGAGACGCAGCCGACGCGCGGATCGGCGAACGCCGCGACCGTCCGCGCGAGGGCGTCACGCTCGACGCGCACGTTGGAGTCGGAGATGAACAGCACCTCGCCTCGCGCGACCCGCGCGGCGGCGATGAGCCGCTCGACCTTGCGATTCACGACGCCCGTCTGCGAGCCCGCGTCGACGACCACGCGGAACGGCGCGAACGGATACGCGCGCATCACCCGCCGCACGACCTCCAGCGCCGGATCGTCCCATTCCTCCGCGGAGATGATCACCTCGTACGAAATGCCGGTGAGGCTGGTGAACGAGACGAGGTTCTCTTCGAGCTCGTCATCGAGTCCGCACACAGGCTTGAGGATGGAAACGAACCCATTCCCATCCGCCACCGTCGTCGATTTCGCGCGAAAACGCCACGCCAGCAGCGCCTGCACCGTGGTCAACACCACGCCGATCAATATGAGGACGATCATCATCACGTAGTGTCAAACGGACCCCCGCGGAAAAGTTTGTGAACGGCGTAAAGAAGGTGTGCAGTCGGCGTGAAAGATGGTCGATTACTGCACCGGCGCGGCGAGCCTCGCCGCGCGGACCGCGAAGCGAAACGCGAACGAGCGGGCCTGCAGGTCGGCGAATGTGAATCTCTCCGCATGGGCGAAATCGTCTTCGAGCATGGCCCGCACGCGCGCGGCCAGCTCGGGATCGGCCACGCCCATGGTGATCTCGAAGTTCAGCCGGAACGAGCGGTTGTCGAAGTTGGCCGTGCCGATCGTGCAGTACTGGTCGTCGATGAGCGTCACCTTCTGGTGCATGAACCCGCGCGTGTACCGATAGAACTGCACGTCGCAGCTTTCGAGCTCGTCGAGATACGACCAGATCGAGAGTCCGACCAGCAGATTGTCGGAATGCTTTGGGACGAGGATCTTCACCTCGACGCCGCGCAGCGAGGCCAGTTGCACCGCGGTGATGAATTGCTCGTCGGGAACGAAGTAGGGGCTCGCGATCCAGAGCCGCTTGGTGGCGGCGTTGATCGCAGCGATGAAGAAGAGCGTGCACGTCTCCAGCTCGTCGGCCGGACCGCTGGGCAACGCGAGGATCGCCCGCCGCGCACCGGACGGAGCCGCACGCGGCTCCCAGTCGAGCGCCGGCAGCTCATCGGCCGCCCAATGCCAGTCTTCGAGAAACGCGACCTGCACGGCCTGGACGACCGGGCCCTGTACGTAGAGGTGCGTGTCGCGCCAGAAACCGACCTTCGGATCGCGGCCGAGGTACTCGTCGCCGACGTTGAGCCCGCCGACCCAGGCGTGACGCCCGTCGACGACGACGATCTTGCGGTGATTGCGAAAGTTGATCTGAAACCGGTTCGCGCGCCCGCCGACGGTATGAAACGAGCGCACTTGAATGCCGCCGCCGGTCATTCGCTCAATCCAGCGCCGCGACAGATCGTGACTGCCGATCTCGTCGTAGAGCACATAGACGCGGACGCCGGCGCGGGCGCGCTCGAGCAGACGGTCCTGCAACTGTTGGCCGATCGCGTCGTCGCGCAAGATGTAGAACTGCACCAGAACGTACTCACGCGCGGCCTCGATGCCGGCGAAGATCGACGCGAACGTTTGCTCGCCGTCGATCAGCAGCTCGGCGTCGTTGCCGGTGGTGAACGGCAGCTTCGCGAGCCGCTCGAACGGCAGCTCGCGCGCGGTCTCGGTCCGCACGTGTAGGTCGCGGGCGACCAGCGTCTGATAGAACTGCTTCGCGACCGGGTTCGCCTGCGCGATCGCGCCGCGGCGCTCGATCACGTAGCCCTCGAACTTCCGCTTCCCGAAAATCCAGAACAGCGGCAGGGCGAGCCAGGGGAACGCCACCAGCGCGATCGCCCAGGCGGTGGCGCCCTGCGACGTCCGCGCATCCATCACCGCGCGAACGGCGCTGACGATGCCGAGGATCTGGATGAAGGCGAGGATCCACGGCAACAGCGTCACGCCGTCATTCGATCACGATTTCGCCGAACCGGCCGGTCTGGTAATCGATCATGGCCTGGCGGATCTCGCCGGGAGTGTTCATCACGAAGGGACCGTACCGGGCGACCGGCTCGTGGAGCGGCACGCCGCCGATGAGCAGGAGCTCGGCGCCGGCCTCCGACGCGATCGTGACTTCGTCGCCGTCGCGGTCGAAGAGCACCATGTCGTTCTCCCGCGCCAGCCGGTCGCCGAACGTTGCCTCTCCGCCGATGACGAACGCGAAGGCGTTGTAGGCCGCCGGAAGGGCCTGCGTGAAGCGCGCGCCCGCGGCGAGCCGCACGTGCAGATAGACGATCGGGGTGCGCGTGTCGATCGTCGCCCGCGTGCCGAGCGACTCTCCGGCGATCACCTTCACCGTCACCTTGCCGTCTGCGCTCGTCGCGGACGGAATCTCGTCCGCGCGCAACTCCTGATATCGCGGCTTCATCATCTTGTCGCGGCGCGGCAGGTTGACCCACAGCTGGAAACCGTGCAGCCGCCCGCCGTCGCGCAGAATCTCTCCGGCGGGCATCTCGGAGTGAATGACCCCGGAGCCGGCGGTCATCCACTGCACCCCTCCCGGCCCGATGCGGCCGTGATTCCCCTGCGAGTCGCGGTGCTCGAACGCCCCCTCGAGAATGTACGTGACCGTCTCGAACCCGCGATGCGGATGATCGGGCGCCCCCTTCGCCTCCCCCGGCCCATGCGTCGCCGGACCCATCCGGTCGAGCAGCAGGAACGGATCGACGAAGTCGAGCCGCGGCGTCGGGAACGGGCGCGTGACGATCATCCCCTCCCCTTCGAGCTGGGGCGTGGCATGGACGAGATGGAGGACTGAGCGTGTGGTCATTCACCCGTCACAACAACGGGGCATTCCAGAAGGGCGCAGACCGTCAGGCCGCGTCGGTATGCTCGAGGACGCGTCGCTTCTGCCGCCGAACAATACGCACTGCAGCGATGACATTTGATCCTACTGCGAGCACGATCAACAGCAAGCCCCAGAGCAGGAACGGCAAGAGGTTTTCACCTCCAAGCGCAGACAATTCGCCTGGCGGCCGACGTGCTTCGATGAACCGCGAAACGGCAGCCGGGCCCTTGAAGGCGACGACGAGCGTGAGCGTAGCGATGATCGCGTTGGCGGCGACGGCGGCAATTGCCGGGACGCCTTTTGCGTAGAGGTGCTCCGCCAGCATTGGAGCTACCCAAGACGAGACCGCGACGAGAAACACGCTGCCGAACAGACTCGCGATTTCGAGAGCGTCCGATGTCGAAAGGATCATGCGCTCAACCTGGCTCTCTACACCGCGCCGCAGCTATCGAGAATGATCTCAACTCACAGACTGCGTGTCGCCGTCTCGTTCATCGGACCAAAATTGTTCGAGCGTCAGGCCAGGATCAACTCCGCTCTCGAGACGCTCATAACGACTTACGGCCTCTTGCGTCCATGCTTCCCACCACTGCGCCGCCGGCTTCTCAGCGGCTTCGAGCCGATCCTTCTCGCTCTCCGTAGCGAAGTCGCGAACCTCTTTGCGCGTCCGCTGCATGGCAGTGTGCTCTCAGCGTCGGGATGACGGGTCGTCTGCCGCACCGTATTTCGCCATAAGACTTGCCCGCACTTCTTCCCACGGTACTGACTTCGTGCGGCCAGCCTTCCAGTCGGCGTAACGCCGCTCCGCCTCGACGATCCACGCCTCTTCGAGCTCGCGCTCTTCGGCGGTCATCGTGCTGGCGTCGAGATCCTGGGAAAGCCCGAGGCGCTCTTCGACGGTAAGTGCCAGCGCGTTTTGCAGGACCTCTTCACGCGTCCGTCCCATGATCCTCAGTGTACCTCGGTGTTACCGCGCCTCGACGGCGTCCGCGCCGGACTGCGCGCGTGGAGTACGAACTGGCTTCGCTAGCCGGTCGACAAGATCGATCCAGTCAGTGGACTGGAAGCATGTAGTCGGTGCATAGGATCGTTCTACTCGCCGGAGCAGAACGATGTAGTCGCTCGGCCGGAACGATCTACTGACCCGAGCACAACGATCTGCTAGGTCGAATGGAGTGATCTACTCGGTCGACCGGAGCGATCTAGTAGGTGGACTGGATCGATGTAGTCCATCAACCACAAAAAATGTAAGAAACCTGCAGATCGAGGCAGTCGGGTGAGTACTTCACTGCGCACGAGGGAGCACCTGCTCCCAGTCCTCCTATCAGATCGATGGCTGCCAAGGACTATATCGATGAGTCACTTGCGGCGGATCGCTCCAGTCGGGCGACCAGATCGTTTCAGTCGGCCGAGTACATCGCTCCGATCGGGGTACTGGATCGATCCGGCCGGCGACCATTTGTTTGTGCAGGATGGTGCACAAGTTCTTCACGTCAGCGCGCGACAAGCATGCGACCAATGATCGAAGGGCATGCGACGGCGGTCGAAGACCATACGACGAACGGTCGTATGCCACACGACGGCGGTCGAAGACCATGCGACGAACGGTCGTATGCCATACGACGGCGGTCGAAGACCATGCCACGGCGGTCGCATGCCATACGACGGCGGTCGAAGACCATACGACGAACGGTCGCATGCGATGTGACGAAAAACGGCGTTACCGCGCCTCGACGGCCTCGCGCAGCTTCTCGGCCTGGAAGTGGGCGTTGAGGGGCTCGATCACGACGTCGATGTTGCCGTTCATGATGTCGGGAAGGTTGTGGACGGTGAGGCCGATGCGGTGGTCGGTGACGCGGTCCTGGGGGAAGTTGTAGGTGCGGATCTTTTCGGAGCGGTCGCCGGAGCCGATCATGCCTTTGCGCGTCGCCGACAGCTCGGCCTCGCGCTTCTGGCGCTCGATGTCGTAGAGGCGCGCCTTGAGCACCTTCAGCGCCTTCGCGCGGTTCTTGATCTGCGACTTTTCGTCCTGGCAGGAGACGACCACGCCTGACGGGAGGTGGGTCATGCGCACCGCGGAGTAGGTCGTGTTGACGGACTGGCCGCCCGGGCCCGACGAGCAGAACGTGTCGATGCGCAGGTCCTTCTCGTTGATCTGGATGTCGATGTCTTCGACTTCCGGAAGCACGGCCACCGTGATCGCGGAGGTATGAATGCGGCCCTGGGTCTCGGTCTGCGGAACGCGCTGCACGCGGTGGACGCCGGACTCGAACTTGAGGCGCGAGTAGACCTTGTTGCCTTCGATCTGCAGCGTCGCGTCCTTGATGCCGCTGACGGACGAGTAGTTCGCGTCGGTGATCTCGCACTTCCAGCGCTTGAGCTCCGCGTAGCGGATGTACATGCGCATGATCTCGGCGGCGAAGAGCGAAGCCTCGTCGCCGCCCGTGCCGGCGCGGATCTCGACGAAGACGTTCTTGTCGTCGTTGGGGTCCTTCGGCTGGAGCAGCACCTTCAGCTCCGCCTCGAGCGGCGGCTCTTTCGGCTCGAGGTCGGCCAGTTCCATCTCCGCGAGCTCGCGCATCTCGTCGTCGCTCTTGAGCATCTCGCGGGCGTCGGCGATGCGCTTGCGGATGTCGCGCAGCTGGCGGTACTTGGCCACGACGTCCTCGATCTCGGCGATGGCCTTCATGGCGTCGCGAAAGGCGGAGACGTCGGTCGCGACGGAGGGGTCGCCGATCTTCTGCTGGAGCTCTTCGTAGCGTTTTTCGATTTCGTCGAGTTTTTCGTACATGAAGCTCTTAGCTCCTAGCTGTTAGCTCTTAGGAGCGGAACGAGGGGCGGGGGCCTAAGAGCTAAGAGCTAATCCCTAAGACCTGGGTCGCTAAGCGACTGCGGCTTGCTCGGGCTCGACCGCGTCGTAGAGCAGCGCTTCTTTCAAAGCGATGATCGCGATCTCGAGCTGCTTGTCGTCGGGCTCTTTGGTGGTGATGCGCTGGAGCCAGAGGCCGGGGGTGATGAGCATGCGGCAGGCGGCGCTGTTGAGGTGGCGCGCCGAGAAGCGGATGACCTCGTAGGCCAGGCCGGCGATGAGCGGGATGAAGACCACGCGCGCGCCGAACTTCGCGAGGAAGGGCGCCGACGAGGGGATCAGCGAGAAGACGAGGATCGAGATGGCCATGACGAACATCAGGAAGCTCGTGCCGCAGCGCGGATGGAGCGTCGACTTGCCGCGCGCGTTCTCCACGGTGAGGTCCTGGTTCGCCTCGAACGTGTAGACCGTCTTGTGCTCGGCGCCGTGGTACTGGAACACGCGGCGGATGTCTTCCATCATCGAGATCGAGGCGATGTAGACGAAGAAGAAGACCGCGCGCAGGACGCCGTCGACGGCGTTGTAGGCGAAGTTGCCCATGCCGTCCCAGAGGTAGGCGCGGATCAGGTTCGTGAGGCCGAGCGGCGCGAGGATGAACAGGCCGACGCCGAGGACCAGCGCCATGCCCATCGACGCCGCGATGGCCCAGTTCGACATCTCCTGCTCCCCTTCCTCGCCGGCCGTGGCCACGCTCGCCGAGTAGTTGAGCGCGCGGATGCCGAGGATCAGCGACTGGATCAGCACGACCGAGCCGCGGAGGACGGGGACCTTGAGGAACGGATACTTGGCGGTGACCGACGTCAGCTTGTCCCTGCGGATCGACACACCGCCGTCGGGCTGGCGGACGGCGACGGAGTAGCCGGTGAGCGAGCGCATCATCACGCCTTCGATCACGGCCTGTCCGCCGATCAGCATGTCGACGTTTTTATCCGTCGAGACTCTGCCTGCGCTCGGCATGGACGAAGTCAGACCGTTCGTGAACGCGTTGAACGCTCCGGTGATCAACTTCGCTGCGCCGAGCCAGCTCTTCACTTTTTCGCCGTCCCTTTCGCCGCGTACTTCTTCTGGAAGCGGTCGATGCGGCCGGCGGTGTCGACGAGCTTCTGCTTGCCGGTGAAGAACGGATGGCACTTCGAGCAGATCTCGATGCGCAGCTCCTTACGGGTCGAGCCGGTGGTCCAGCCCTCGCCGCACGCGCAGTGGACGGTGACCTGCTGATACTTCGGATGAATCTCTGGTTTCATGTACTTACCTCGATTGAAAGCTCTTGGGTCTCAGGTATTAGGTCTTAGGGAACGGGGGAGAATCGTCAAAAATTCTAACTCGGCTGGAAGGGCATGACGCACCAGAAAACGAGGGCGCCGATGAGGGCGGACATCGGGATCGTCAGGATCCAGGCCCAGACGATCTTGCCGGCGATTCCCCAGCGGACGGCCGACAGGCGGCGGGTCGCGCCGACGCCGACGATCGCGCCGGTGATGGTGTGCGTGGTCGAGACCGGCACGCCGAGGTGGGTGGCGAAGAACAGCGTGATCGCGCCGGCGGTCTCGGCCGCGAAGCCGCCTACCGGCTGGAGGCGCGTGATCTTGCTGCCCATCGTGTGGATGATGCGCCAGCCGCCGCTGAGCGTGCCGAGGGCGATGGCCGCGTGCGCGGAGAGAATCACCCACACCGGGATGTCGAAGGTCTTCATGTAGCCGGCGGTGACGAGCACGCCGGAGATGATGCCCATCGTCTTCTGCGCGTCATTGCCGCCGTGCCCGAGGCTGTAGGCTGCGGCGGAAACCAGCTGCAGTTTGCGGAACGTGCGGTCGACGCGCAGCGGCGTCATGCGCTGGAACAGGTTCAATACGATGATCGTGATCAGCCACGCCAGGAAGAGGCCGATCATCGGCGCCAGGACGATGTAAAGGAGCGTCTTCGTCCAGCCGGAAACGATGATCGCGCTGAATCCCGCGTGCGCCACCGCGGCGCCGGCGTAGCCGCCGATCAGCGCGTGCGAGGAGCTGGTCGGCAGGCCGAAGTACCAGGTGATGAGGTCCCAGATGATCGCGCCCATCAACCCGCCGAAGATCACCGCGAAGTTGACGGCGGAGAGATCGATCATCCCGTTGCCGATGGTCTTGGCGACCGCGGTTCCGAACGTGAACGCGGCCACGAAGTTGAAGAACGCCGCCCAGACCACGGCCTGTCCCGGCGAGAGCACGCGCGTCGAGACGACCGTGGCGATGGAGTTCGCCGCGTCGTGGAAGCCGTTGATGAAGTCGAACGTGAGTGCGACGGCAATCAACGCGATGACGACCAGCAGCATCATCGCTAGCCGTGCTTCACCACGACGTTCTCGAGCAGGTTGGCGACGTCTTCACAGGCGTCGGTGGCCTCCTCGAGCACGTCGAGAATTTCCTTCCACTTCATGACCGTGATCGGGTCCTTCTCTTCCTCGAACAGGAGCCCGACCGCCTTTTTGTGAATGCGGTCGGCCTCGTTCTCGAGGCGATTGATCTCGATGGCGCGCTCGAGCACGCCCTTGCGGCCCTCCAGGGCCTCGACCGCGGCGCGCAGCTCGTCGCATTGCTGGATGATGACCTTCGTCAGCTCGCGCGCGCCGAAGCGGATCTTCTCGATCTTGTAGAGCGGGATCAGCGCCGCGGCGCTGTCGATCGCGTCCATCACGTCGTCCAGCGTGCGCGCCAGCTCGTGGATGTCCTCGCGGTCGATCGGCGTGACGAAGGTCTTGTTGAGGCGCTGGATGATCTCGTGGGTCAGGAAGTCGCACTGATGCTCGACCTCCTTGATCTCGTGAGCCTTGTCGGCCACGGGGGGATCGACGGCAAGCATCTGCTCGAGCATCCGCGCGCCGGCGCGCAGCTGGTCGGCCATCATCTTGAAGTCGTCGTAGAACTTCTCCTCACGGGGAATGAGACGGAATCGAGCCAAGCGAGCCTCCTGGGTGGCGGGGGAAAAGGCGGGCGAATTCTATGTCAATTCAGCCGGGAACCTCACCTCGAAGGTCGCGCCGCCCTCGGGGCGGTTCCAGGCGCGGATGCTGCCGCCGTGGAGGACGACCAGGTGCTTGGCGATGGCCAGGCCGAGGCCCGTACCGGGCTGCGAGCGGCTGCGGTCGACGCGATAGAAGCGGTGGAAGACGCGGTCGAGTTCATTCGGCGGAATGCCGGGACCTTCATCCGACACGCGGATGACGGCCTCGCCGTTCTCCTGCGCGACTTCCACGGCGACCGCGCCGCCGCCATGGCGCGCGGCATTCTCGAGCAGGTTTGCAAAGACCTGCTGCGCGCGCGCCTCGTCGATCGACGCGAAGGCGTCGCCGCCGGCGAGGGTGAAGCGATAGTTGTCCTCGAGCTCGTGCAGCACGCCGCGCAGGCTGACCCGCCGCCGCTGCAGCTCGATGCGTCCGGTCTCGATCTGGTTGAGGTCGGAGAGGTCGCGCACGAGCCGCTCGATGCGCGCGATCTGCCGCTGCATCACGCCGCGGAGCTGTTCGTCCTCTTCGCGCGTCAGCCCGCCCTGCTCGAGCGTCTCGGCCGCGGAGCGGAGTCCGGCCAGCGGCGTGCGCACTTCGTGGGAGAAGTCGCCGAGAAAATCCTTGCGCACGCGCTCGAGCTTTTCGATGGTGGTGACGTCGATGAAGAGCGCGACCGCGGCGATGTCCGGCGACGCGGCGACCGGAAAGGCGCGGATCTCGATCTGCTTTTCGTCGAGCGCGATGCGGTCGGTCGAGGTCTGCCCGTGCAGCGCCTTGTCGATCGCGGCGACGACCGACTGCTTGCGCACCACTTCGACGACCGACTTGCCGACGACGTCCTGCGACGTGCCGAACATCTCGGCGACGCGCGGATTGGCGACGACGACGCGCGCGCGCGGGCTGACGGCGAGGATGCCTTCGCCGAGGGCGTCGACGATCTCGGCCATCGCCGCGCGGTGCTCCTCGTGCGAGGCGCGCTGGCGGACGATGATGGTGCGCGTCTCCTCGATCGCCCGCGCCAGATCGTCGACCTCACCGTGGTAATGGCGATCGGTGATCGTCTTCTCGAACGCTCCCTCGGCGACCGCGCGCGCGCGCTCGGTCAGCTCGTCGAGATCGCCCGCCCGCCGCACCGCCCAGAGGAACACGCCCACCCACGGCACCATGAACGCGACGAAGGCGACCACCGCCAGCGTGACCGCCGCCGCCCGCGCGACCCCGGCATGATGCAACGCCGCGCCGAATCCCCACGCCACCGCGATCGCGATGACGAGCGAGACGTACAACAGGACGCGCAGGGGATGCATGTTGGTTGCCCGGTTGCCCGGTTACCCGGTCACCCGGCGGTACGAACACATTACCCGCTGACCGGGCGACCGGGAAACCGGGCAACCGTCATTCGAATCGGTACCCATACCCAATGACAGTTTCGATCCTGTCCTTCCCAATCTTCTTCCGCAGATTCCGCACATGCGCATCCACCGTCCTCGTCTCGATCTCGTCCGACATCTGCCAGACCTCGGAGAGGATGCGGTCGCGGGAGACGACGGCGGGGCGGTTGCGGACGAGCATCAGCAGGAGCTCGAGCTCTTTCTTGGCGAGCTTCACCTCGGCGCCCTCGACGTAGACGCGCAGGGTGCGGCTGTCGATGCGGAGCTGGCCGTCGTCGTAGACGCTGGCGTCGCTCTCCGCGCCTTTCGCGCGGCGCAGGATCGCGGCGACGCGCGCGAGGAGCTCGCGCACGCTGAAGGGCTTGCCGAGGTAATCGTCGGCGCCGAGCTCGAGTCCCATGACGCGGTCGGCCTCGGAGGTGCGCGCGGTGAGCATCAGGATCGGCAGCGACGCGGTGCGCGAGTCGCGGCGCAGCTCGCGGCAGATCGTGAAGCCGTCGAGGTCGGGCAGGTTGAGATCGAGGATCAGGAAATCGAAGCCGCCGTGCTGCACGGCCACGAGGCCGGCGTGGCCGTTGTCGAAGTGCGTGACGGTGTAGCCCTGCCGCTCGAGGTTGAGCCGCATCGTGTAGGCGAGATCGGCGTCGTCTTCGATGAGCGCAATGCGCGCGTCAGTCGCTGTCATGCGTCCCGGTGTGTTTGATCACTTTTCCTTCCACGAGATAGACCACCATCTCGCAGATGTTGGTCGCGCCGTCCGCGATCCGCTCGAAGTACTTGCCGACGAACGTGAGCCGGATGGCGCGGGAGATGTGCCGCGAGTCTTCGAGCATGTAGGTGAGCAGCTCGCGGAACGACTGCTCGGTGAGCTGATCGACTTCGTCGTCGCGCGCGATGACCTGGCGCGCCAGCGCGGCGTCGCGGCGGACGAACGCGTCCAATGACTGCCGGACCATGTCCTGGGCCATGCGCGCGAGGCGCGGGATGTCGACGAGCGGCTTGAGCGGCGCCTCGGTATTGAGCTCGATGGCGCGCTCGCAGACGTCGACGGCGAGGTCGGCGATGCGCTCGAGCTCGGGCGTGATCTTCATGGCCGTGGCCACGAAGCGGAGGTCGGTCGCCGCCGGCTGCATCGTGGCGATCAGCTCGATGGTGTGCTGATCGATCTCCAGCTCCATCGCGTCGATCTGGCTGTCGCCGTCGATGACCTTCTGCGCGACCGCGGAGTCGCGCTCGAGCAGCGCGCGGATCGACGCTTCGATCTGATCCTCGGCCATCGCTCCCATGCGCAGCAGGAGCTCTTTCAGCCGCTCGATGTCTCTGTCGAAGTGCCGCATCACTGAACTGCAGGCAACGTAACCGACGACCGCATTTCACACAAGCGCGCGAAGGCGATTTTGGCGTCCATTTCACGCGCTCTTTACACGCTTTGTCGCTGCTCTTCACTTCGCGCACCCAGACTGCGCGCAATGAAAGTCTCAGCAATCCTCTGCCTCACCCTCGCCCTCGGTGCGCTGCCTCTCCGCGCCGACGATCCGCAAACGCCACCACCCCCGCCTCCGGCCGAAACGCAGCAACCGGAGACCGAACAGCCGGCTGAGCCGCCGGCCACCGAGGAAGTCGCCGGCAAGGTCGAGGCGCTCACCGAGGCGTTCACGGACATGAAGAACGTCCTCGATGTGCTGAACCGGATGAAGCTGAGCGGCTACATCCAGGCGCAGTACGTCAACGACGAGACCTCGGACAACTCGCTCTCCGGCGCCGCCGCGACGCGCAACAAAGACCAGTTCTCGATCCGCCGCGGCCGGATCAAGTTCACCTACCAGTTCCTGCCGACCTCGCGCTTCGTCATCCAGCCCGACATCACCACCAGCGGCGTCGTGCTGAAGGACGGCTACGTCGAGTACACCGAGCCGTGGACGCCGTGGCATCACACGCTGACCGCGGGGCAGTTCAACTGGCCGTTCGGATTCGAGATCGGCTACTCGTCGAGCGACCGCGAAGTACCGGAGCGCTCGCGCGTCATCCGCACGCTCTTCCCCGGTGAGCGCGACCGCGGCGTGCAGGTCTCCGGCCTCGGGCTCGGCGACCGCTTCAACTACAAGGTCGCCCTCGTCAACGGCACCGGCACGGCGCAGAGCTTCGACTTCAACAAGCGCAAGGACCTCGTCGGCCGCGTCGGCGGGACGTTCGGCCCGCTCGACTTGGGCGCGTCGATCTACCGCGGCTCCGAGCTCGTCTCCGTGACCGGCGCGGCCGCGGGGAGGGAGTTCGACAAGGAGCGCGAAGGCATCGACTTCCAGCTCGTCACGCCGATCCCCGGCCTCGGCGTGCGCGGCGAGTACATCCGCGGCAAGCAGCCGCCCAGCCCCGGCGCGGCCGCGAACGCCGCGCTCTCCGCGGACGTCGACGGCTACTACGTCTACGTGATCCAGAACCTCGGCACGCGCCACCAGTTCGTGCTGCGCTACGACTCGTACGATCCCGACAGCGGCAACGACCTGCCCAACGTCATCGGCAACGCCAAGGTCGACACCCTCGGCGCCTCTTACATCTTCCACTGGGACGCGAACAGCAAGGTGATGTTCGCCTACGAGAAGCCGAAGACGGACGGCTTCACCGATCCCGACGACAACGTCTTCACCCTCCGCTACCAGTACAAGTTCTAGGAGTGACCATGAAAAAGACACTCGCAGCTCTTCTCGTATCCGCAACCGTCGCCGGCAGCGCGCTCGCCAAGCCGGTCACGGTCAAAGGCTCCGACACGATGGTGATCATGAACGCCAAGCTCGCCGAGGCGTTCATGAACAAGAGTCCCGGCGCGCAGATCCAGGTCACGGGCGGCGGCTCGGGCGTCGGCATCGCCGCGCTGATCAACGGCACGACCGACATCGCCGCGTCGTCGCGTCCGATCAAGACCAGTGAGGTCGACAAGCTGAAGGCGCGCTTCGCCACGCGCGGCGTCGGAGTGCCGATCGCGCGCGACGGCCTCGCCGTCTATCTCAACACCGCGAATCCGGTGCAGGAGCTCAGCCTCCCGCAGCTGATGGAGATCTACACGGGACGCATCACGAACTGGAAGCAGGTCGGCGGCAAGGACGCGCCGATCATCCTCTACAGCCGCGAAAACTCTTCCGGCACCTACACCTACTTCAAGGACAACGTGCTGATGGGGAAAGACTACTCGCCGCGCGCGCAGACGCTGCAGGGCACGGCCGCGGTCGTGAACGCGGTCTCGAAGGACCCGAACGGCATCGGCTACGGCGGCGCGGCGTACGCGAAGGGCGTGAAGTTCGCGAAGGTGAAGAAGGACGATAAGAGCCCGTCGTTCCTGCCGACCCTCGAGACCGTCCGCTCGGGGCAGTATCCGATCACCCGCTACCTCTATCTCTATCTGCGGATGAATCCGAGCGGCGACGCGAAGAAGTTCATCGACTGGGCGCTGTCGCCGGAAGGACAGGATCTGGTCACGAAGGTCGGGTACTTCCCGGTGAAGTAGCAAATGACACGGACTTCACATCGACTTTACAGGGCGTCGATAGGATCGCGAAACCTACCTTGAAGAACACACTCGCACTCGCACTCTCTCTACTCGCCGTTGTCATCGGCTGCAGCCGTAGCGAAACGTCGGCGCCGGCGGCGCCGAAGAGCCGTCCGCTCAGCATCAAGGGCTCGGACACGATGGTGATCCTCACGCAGAGGCTCGCCGAGGAGTACATGAAGCGGAAGGCCGGCACGATGGTGCAGGTCAACGGCGGCGGCTCGGGCACCGGCATCGCCGCGCTGATCAACGGCACGGTGGATCTCGCGCAGGCCTCGCGTCCGATGAAGGACGACGAGCGCGCCTCGGCGGAGAAAGCGCGCGGCTCGCAGGTCGTCGAGACGCCGGTCGCGCTCGACTCGCTCGCCGTCTTCGTCGACGAGGCGAATCCGGTGAAGGAGCTGTCCCTCGAGCAGCTCGCCGCGATCTACACCGGAAAAACGCGCAACTGGAAAGACGTCGGCGGCAAGGACGCGCCGATCATCCTGTACGGCCGCGAGAACTCGTCCGGCACCTACGATTACTTCAAGGAGCACGTCCTCAACAAGGCGGACTTCTCGGCGAAGGTGCAGACGCTGCAGGGCACCGCGGCGATCGTGAACGCGGTCAGCCGCGACGAGAACGGCATCGGCTACGGCGGCATCGCCTACGACAAAGGCGTCCGCGCGCTGGCGTTGAAGAAAGACGCGCAGTCGCCGGCGGTCGCGCCGTCCGAGGCCACGGTCGCCGACGGCACGTACCCGCTGAGCCGCAAGCTCTACTTCTACTCGCTCGCCAACTCGCCGCAGCGCGTCACGGAGTTCGTCCAATGGTCGCTTACGCCGGAAGCTCAGGCGCTGGTCAAGGCAGTCGGCTACTTCCCGCTCAACACGCAGGCGCATTGATGCAGGGGCAGGCGCGCGACCGTACCAGGAAGATCGTCGACGGCCTGATGTCGGCGATCTTCACGGCGACGGGCGCGGTCGCGATCATCTTCATCTTCCTGATCTTCCTCTTCACGTTCAAAGAGGCGCTGCCTGTGTTCACCGATGCCGAGGTCCGGAAGGAAGCCAACCTCGAACAGTTCTTCGTGAAGGCGCAGCCAGCCGAGCACTTCGAGGAGCGCTACGTCTGGCAGCCGACGTCCGACGTGCCGAAGATGTCGCTGATCCCGCTGCTCCTGGGCACGTTCAAGTCGACGTTCATCGCTCTCTTGTTCGCCTGTCCGATCGGAGTGGCGGCGGCGCTTTTCTCCTCCGAGTTCGCGTCGCGGCGATTGCGCGAGGTGGTGAAGCCGGCCATCGAGCTGCTCGCCGGCATTCCCTCGGTCGTCCTCGGCTTCTTCGCGCTGCTCATCCTCGCGAGCTGGCTGCAGGACGCCTTCGGCTTCACCTATCGCCTCAACGCGTACAACGCCGGACTCGCGCTGGGCATCGCGCTGCTGCCGATCGTCTTCACGATCTCCGAGGACGGACTGGCGGCGGTACCGCGCGGCTATCGCGAGGCGTCGATGGCGCTCGGCGCGACGCGCATGCAGACCGCGATCAAGGTCGTGCTGCCCGCGGCGGCGCCGGCGGTGTTCGCGGCGTTCGTGCTCGCGTTCGGACGCGCGATCGGCGAGACGATGATCCTGCTGATGGCCGGCGGCAACGCCGCGATCGCGTCGTTCAGCCTCAACGATCCGCTGCGCACGCTCTCGGCGACGATCGCCGCGGAGCTCGGCGAGGTCGTCTTCGGCAGCGCGCACTACGCGGCGCTGTTCTTCATCGGCACGCTGCTGTTCGTGATCACGTTCATCAGCAACTCCGCGGGCAACCTGATCATCGCGCGGATGCGGCGCCGGATGCAGGGAGACACCGCTTGAAGCGCGAGTGGCGCGACCGGGTGCTGGTGGTGCTGCTGGCCTCGAGCATCATCCTGACGCTGCTGATCCTCGCGGTGATCCTCGGCGTGATCGGCGCGCGCGGCGCGGGGCAGATCAGCTGGGAGTTCCTGACCCAGCCGCCGCGCGAAGGCCTCACCGGCGGCGGCATCTTCCCGGCCATCGTCGGCACGGCGGCGCTGGTGCTGCTGATGACGATCGTCGCGGTGCCGCTCGGCGTGGCCACGGCGGTCTATCTCCACGAGTACACGCCGTCCGAGGGAGCGCAGCTGGCGTGGTCGCGTTTCCGCGCGAGTAAGGGGCGGCGCGGACGCTTCGCGCTGTTCATGCGATTCCTCTCCGCGGCGCTGGCGGTGGTCGTGCGGAGCGCCGTCGCGAACCTCGCCGGCGTGCCGTCGATCGTCTTCGGCCTCTTCGGCCTCGGCTTCTTCATCCAGTTCATCGGACGCGGGATCGATCGCATGACCCAGCCGCCGGGCGAGGTCGTCTGGGGACAGGGATCGCTGATCTGGGCCGCGCTCACGCTGGCGCTGCTCACGCTGCCGACGGTGATCGTCGCGACCGAGGAAGCGCTGCGCACGGTTCCGCCGGAGCAGCGCGAGGCCTCGCTGGCCCTCGGCGCGACGCGCTGGGAAACGATCCGCAGAATCGTGCTGCCGGCGTCGCTGCCGGGCATTCTCACCGGCGCGATCCTCGGCATCTCGCGCGGCGCGGGCGAAGTCGCGCCGATTCTCTTCACCGGCGCCGCGTACTACCTCCCGTTTCTCCCACACAGGCTGACCGACCAGTTCATGCACCTCGGCTATCACGTGCTGATTCTCTCCACGCAGTCGCCCGACGTGACCGCGACCGAGCCGTTGCTCTACGGAACGGTGTTCACGCTGCTGATCCTCACGTTTCTCCTGAATCTCAGCGGCGTGCTCCTTCGCGCACGGACGCGGGCGCGCATGGGAGGACGCTGAATGAATCCGAAGATCGACGTCCGCGATCTGAACTTCTTCTACGGGGAGGCGCACGTGCTGCACGACATCACGCTGGCCATCCCGGAGAAGCAGGTCACCGCGCTGATCGGACCGTCGGGCTGCGGGAAGTCGACGTTCCTGCGCACGCTCAACCGGATGAACGACATCATCCCCGGCGCGCGCGCCGAGGGCGTCGTGTCGATCGACGGGAAGAACGTCATCGAGGCCGGCGTCGACGTCGTGCGGCTGCGCCGCCGCGTCGGCATGGTGTTCCAGAAATCGAATCCCTTCCCGAAGTCGATCTTCGAGAACGTCGCCTACGGCCTGCGCATCGGCGGTCTCACCAACCGCGGCGAGATGCACGAGATCGTCGAGAAGTCGCTCCGCCGCGCGGCGCTGTGGGACGAAGTGAAGGACCGCATGAGCGCCAGCGCCGGCGCGCTCTCGGGCGGGCAGCAGCAGCGCCTCTGCATCGCGCGCGCGCTGGCGGTGAATCCGGACATCCTGCTGATGGACGAGCCGGCGTCGGCGCTCGACCCGATCGCCACGCAGAAGATCGAGGAGCTGGTCTACGAGCTGAAAGACAACTACACGATCGTCATCGTCACGCACAACATGCAGCAGGCCGCGCGCGTCTCCGACCGCACCGCGTTCTTCATGCTCGGCAAGCTCGTCGAGTACAGCGACACGAAGACGATCTTCATGACGCCGCGCGAGCGGCTGACCGAGGACTACGTCACCGGGCGGTTCGGCTGAGAACGTGATGCGGCACTTCGACAACGACATCGAAGAGATCAAAGACCTGCTGCTGCGCATGGGCGCGATGGTGGAGGAGGCGATCCAGCAGTCGATCCGCGCGCTTCAGGAGCGCGACCTCGCCATCGCCGAACAGGTCATCGCGAACGACGACCGCATCGACGAGATGGAAGTGGCCATCGACCAGCGCGTGATCGAGCTGATCGCGAAAATGCAGCCGACCGCCGGCGACCTCCGCTTCGTGGCCACGGCCATGAAGATCACGCCCGAGCTCGAGCGCATCGCCGATCTCGCGCAGGACGTCTGCGAGCGGGTCATCGAGCTGACGCGCGAGCCGGCGCTCAAGCCGCTGGTGCATCTGCCGCGGCTCGCCGAAGACGCGCAGATGATGGTCCGCCAGGCGCTCGACGCCTTCGTGCGCGGCGACGCCGCGCTGGCGCGCGAGGTCATCCGGAAGGACGACATCGTCGACCAGCTCACCGCCGACTCCTTCCGCGCGCTGCTCACCTACATGCTCGAGAGCCCGAAGAACATCTCCCCCGCGATCCGGATGACGTTCATCGGCAAGTACTTCGAGCGCATGGCCGACGGCGCGACCAACATCTGCGAAATGGTCGTCTATCTCGTCGAGGGGACGATGATCAAACACTCGAGCTCGCCGGGGCGTGGAAACGATATAGATAACTCTACCCTTCGGTAGATACCCCATCCCTCTGCCTCTCTCTACACTGCGCCGCACAACTTCTTTTTTTCCAACCGTTCGAAGGAGGCCCCGTGACGTCTCGCACTCTCTCTCTTTTGGCATTGCTCTGCCTTGTCTTGTTTTCGACCCCTGCGTTCGCGCAGGCTGACCCATGGTTCACGCCGGCTGATGAAGACACGGCGCTTGCCGTGGCGGCGCGCATCGGCGGTGACGTGAGCGTCAGCATCGAGCTCACCGACGCGCCGGCGGCGGTGGTCTACGGCGAGGCGCTTAAAAACGGCGCGAGCCACGCCAGCGCGACCGGCCTCGCCAAGAAGCAGATCGGCCAGATCAAGGCCGCGCAGGCGAGAGTGCGCAATGAGCTGCGCAAGCTCGACGCGCAGATCGTGTTCGAGACGCAGAACACCTTCAACGGATTCGGCGCGTACGTGAAGGCCGACCGCATCGCGGCGATCAAGGCGATCGACGGCGTCGCGGCAGTGCATGCGCTCGTGCCGCAGGAGCCGACCAACGCGGGCAGCGTGCCGTTCATCGGCGCGCCGGCCGCGTGGGTCTCGGGAACGGGATCGAACTACGGCCAGGGGATGCGCATCGGCGTCATCGACACCGGCATCGACTACATCCACACGAACTTCGGCGGTCCGGGAACCGGCTACGGCGCGAACAACACGACCGTGGTCGGCGACACGCCCGGCCTCTTCCCCGGCGCGAAAGTGGCCGGCGGATTCGACTTCGCCGGCGACGCCTACGACGCCGGCAGCGCCGTCATCGCGAACCGCACGCCGGTTCCCGATCCCGATCCGATGGACTGCGGCGGACACGGCTCGCACGTCTCGGGCAGCGCGGCGGGCTTCGGCGTCCGCTCGGACGGCACGACCTATCCCGGTCCCTACGACGGCACGACGCCGTTCGGCACGCTGAAGATCGGACCGGGCGTCGCGCCGGGCGCGCAGCTCTATGCGCTGCGCGTGTTCGGTTGCGCCGGCTCGACGACGCTCACCACCGCCGCCATCGACTGGTCGGTCGATCCGAACGGCGACGGCGACTTCTCCGATCACCTCGACGTCATCAACATGTCCCTCGGCTCTCCGTTCGGCGCGGCGTTCGACTCCTCGTCGACCGCGGCGCAGAACGCGGCGCTCGCGGGCGTGCTGGTCGTCGTCGCCGCCGGCAACAACGGCGACACGCACTACACCGTCAGCTCGCCCGGAGCGGCGACGCGCGCGATCACCGTCGCGGCCTCGACCGACGACGGCTTCCCGGCGATGCGTATCAACTCACCCGCCGGAATCGCCGGCCTCAAGCCGATCGGCAAGTCGAGCGGCTGGGGCGGCGCGCTGACCGATCCCGGCGTGACCGCGGCCGTCGTGGCCACGGTTCCGGCCGACGGCTGCAACACGATCACGAACATCGCCACCGTGGCCGGCAAGATCGCCTTCATCGACCGCGGCGGCACGGCTCCCGGCGGCGCGGCCTGCGGCTTCGAGCTGAAGGCCAAGAACGCGCAGAACGCCGGCGCCATCGGCGTGATCATCGGCAACGTCGCCTCGTCCGCGAATCCGCTCATCCCCATCGCCATGGGCTCGAGCGCGATCGGCGGCGTCACCATCCCGGCGGTGCAGATGGGCCTCACCGCGGCGAACGAGATTCGCGCGAATCTCGCGGGCGGCGTCAACGGAACGCTGCTCCGCAGCGCGACCACGTCGCTGGCGGCCAACGGCGACGTCGCGGCCTCGTTCAGTTCGCGCGGCATCCGCCGCGGGGACAACGCGCTCAAGCCCGACATCTCCGCGCCGGGCGTGTCGATCGACTCGACGCGCGCGCTTTCCGGCAACGACTCGAATGAAAACAACGGCACGTCGATGGCCACGCCGCACGTCGCCGGCTTCATGGCTCTCCTCAAGCAGCTGCATCCGACCTGGAGCGGCGAAGAGCTGAAGGCGCTGGCGATGAGCACCGCCGCGCACGACCTCTATCTCACCATCAACCAGACCGCGCCGCGCTACAACGTCGCGCGCGCCGGCGCCGGACGCGCCGACCTCGCGGCCGCCAGCGCCTCGAACGTCATCGCGCTCAACGACCTCGGCGACGGCTCGGTCGGCGTCTCGTTCGGCTCGGTCGAAGTCCTCGGCAGCCACACCAGCACGAAGAACGTGAAGGTCGTGAACAAGGGCGGGCTCGCGCAGACGTACAGCGTCTCGCTGCTGACGACGCAGACCGTGCCGGGCGTTTCGTACTCGCTGCCCGACGGCCCGTCGGTCAGCGTCGGCGCGAACTCCAGCGCGACGCTGCGCGTGCAGCTCAACGCCACCGCCGCGTCGATGAAGCATTCGCTCGACACCACCATGACCGGGACGCAGACCAACACCGGCGGCTCCGTGCTGACCCGCCACTACCTCAGCGAGCAGTCCGCGTACGTCGTGCTCACGCCGGCATCCGGTCCGACGCTGCGCGTTCCGGTGCATGCGATCGTCCGTCCGGCGTCGGCCATGGGCACGACCCAGACGGGCTTCCTCTTCGGCGGCGCCACCGGCACGAACACGCTCAACCTCACCGGCACGCAGGTCAACACCGGCGCGGCGTTCCCGACCGACGAGGCCTCGCTGGTCAGCGCATTCGAGCTGGCGGGCACGAGCCCGAGCATCACCGCGGTGCCGCAGCGCAGCATCGCCGACCTCAAGGCGGTGGGCGTCGCGACCGACTTCAAGCAGCGCGGGACGCTCGCGACGTCGGTCCTCTACTTCGCCATCGCCACGCACGGCAAGTGGACGACGCTGCGCGACGTGGAGTTCGACATCTACATCGACCGCAACCGCGACGGCATCGACGACGTGGTCGCGTTCAACACCACCCAGGCGAACGGCGCCAACCCGCTGGACGTCCACGGCACGTCGATCGTCAACGCCTCGACCGGCGCCACCGTGCCGGGCAGCGTGTTCTCGTTCATCAACGGCCTGAACGCCACGATCGACTCGGTCCCGTACAACAGCAACGTGATCGTCCTGCCGGTCCGCGCGGTCGACGCCGGCGTCACCGCCGCGACCGGCCGCTTCAACTACCGCATCTTCTCGTTCTCGCGCGCGGTCAGCGGCTCGATCGACACGTTCAGCGGGTCGTACGATCCGTCACGCCCCGGCCTGAACTTCAACGTCGGCTTCACCGGCGCGCCGCTGTTCTTCGACTTCAACGGCGCGTCGTTCCCGGTGCAGTACAACGTCGCCGACTACACCGCCAACAACTCGCAGGGCGTACTGCTCCTCCATCACCACAACACCGACGGCGCGCGCGACCAGATCCTGCCGGCCAGCGCTCCGATCGCGACGACGACGACCGTCGGCGCGGCGGCCGGCCAGTACAGCGACGGCGTGACGCTCACCGCGAGCGTCAGCCCGGCTACGGTCATCAATCAGACGGTCAGCGGGTCGGTGGCGTTCAGCGTCGACGGCTCGCCGGTAGGAAGCGCTCCGGTGAACACCAGCGGAGTGGCCACGCTCGCCTACACGATCACCGGCGGCGCCGGCGCGCACTCGATCACCGCGACGTTCACCAGCACCAACGCGTTCTTCCTCGGCAGCAATGGCGGCAATACGCTCACGGTGTCGCGTGAAAACGCGAACGTCGTTCCGTCTCCGGGCAACGCCTCCAGCGCGCAGGTCAGCTCGCCGGGCGGCACCGCCACGGTGACGCTCTCGGCCGACATCACCGAGCTCGCCGACGGCAGCCTCGGCAACATCGCCCTCGCCGCGCCCGTGACGATCACGCTCACGCCGATCGGCCCGGGCAGCGCTGTTTCGCAGAGCGCGACGCTCAGCGTCAGCGGCCTGACCGAGACCGCCTCCGCGACGTTCTCCGGCCTCGGCCCGAACGTCTACGACGTCACGTTCTCGATCGGCGGCATCTACTACACCGGCTCCGCCAGCAGCGTCCTGGCCGTGTTCGATCCGTCGCTCGGCAACGTCACCGGCGGCGGCTGGATCGTGCGCGACGGCGTCCGCGCGAACTTCGGCTTCAACGTGAAGTACCAGAAGAACGGCAACGCGCAGGGACAGATGCTCTACATCGAGCATCGCCCGGCCGGTGATTACGTCGTGAAGAGCAACGTCATCAGCACGCTGTCGATCGCGGGCGGCCACACCGCCATCACGATCGGCAAAGCGACCATCAACGGCGTCGGCAACAACGCCTTCCGCCTGACGGTCGTCGACAACGGCGAGCCGGGCTCGAACGATCAGTTCGGACTCATCGCCGGGGACATCAACCTCGCGCCGGTCACCATCAGCGGCGGCAACATCCAGGTCCCGTAAGTTTTTTTGGAAGTGAATGGAGGACAGGCGATCTCGCCTGTCCTCTTTTTTTTCTCTCCCTCCAGCCCGCCTTGCGCACGCTCCACTCCGCCTAACAAGGCATTCGCGTTGCTTGAAATCACATTTCAAGTTCGGCCAATAGTGGACGTCTCGCGATCGTAGAGATGGGGCCGGATCAACCCCTATCCCCCGGAGGCATACCTGATGTCTTTCTGCCGCATTACGCGTTACGTAGTGATTACTCTTTTGCTCGTCGCCGGCGCTCAACAGCTCGCCGCCTGCGAGACCGACGCGATGGGTTTCTCGCAGTACTACCGCCTTCCATCGACCGATCCCAACTATCTCACCGGCACGATCGGCGACTTCAACGATTGGGGCGCAATCTCGATGGACTCGAACAATGTCGATTGCGCGAAAAAGGCACACGACCGTCTGCTGTCCAAGCTGAAAACGACGCCGTCCGGATATTTCAACCAATCGCTGGCGGGTTACTATGTTGCCCTGATCTTCTCGGCGGGAGTGCGGCTCGGCTCGTTCGGTTGGTTCAATACCGCGCCCAATCCAGTTAATTCAACCGATACGCTGGCCGGCCAACTGGACCGCGTGAAAAATGCTTATGTCGAGATCAGCCACGCCGGCGGATGCGGTAGCGGCCTCGGTGGCAATTCCTGTATGGACGATTACGCCGGTGAAGCCGCCGCATGGGGCTGGATCGCCGCATTCCAGTTGAAGCGAGGCGACTGGGATACCGGCGGCAACATCGACAAGGCCCGAGCTCGCCTCGCCAGTTTCTTCAATAACATCTGCATGCACAAAGGCGCGCTCAATCTCGCTAATGTTTGCAACGCCACGTATACCGACCTCGCGAACGGACAGGCAGAAGTCTTTCCGTACGAGCACGAATTCGAGTCAGTGCACTACGGCTTCGGCCTGCTGACCAGCGTCGACCACGCCATCATCGGCCTCGAGGCGGCGGGCTCCGGCTACGATTTGTCGGACGAGGAAAAGACCAAAGCGCGAGGCTTGATGAGCAACATTCAGCTGCACGTCAGCAACGGCTCCACATGGAACTCCCCGAACGATTGCAGGAAACCCACGGCGACGGGATACGACCTGGTGTCGTGCAGCGACTTCGGCTACGACCCTCGCATGTACCGGCTGGGCCACTTCTTTCTCGCGCCTGCGCCGGGCCAGCCGCCATGGGTCAGCGGACACGTGGGAAATCCGCCGGCCGGCGCCTATCAGTCGGACGGCAACTGTTGCGCGAGCTATCCCGGCTGGGAGCTGAGCAACTTCGACAGCGGATTCGGCTATGGACGTTACGCCACGTATTACGACCAGGCCTATACGTGGTACACCAGCCGTGGTAATCAATACTCCGACCGCTACATGCCGTTCGACAGTAATCCCGCCCAGGGCTATCTCGACGCTGTCAATGACGACGGATGGGCCTTCGGATGGGCGTGCGATGCAGACGCGCCGAACAGTTTCGTGAAGGTCGATCTCTACGCGAACGGCACGAAGATCCCCGACGCGGCGGATCAGTACGCGACGTGGGACAGCATCCAGTCGGAGATCAATTCATTGTGCGGCGGAGGCACCGCCCATCGCTGGTACAGCCAGGTGCCGTCGTCCTTTATCGGCCAGACGATCACCGCGAAGGCGCGCGACTACACGTTCCGGCCCTCGGTATCACTGCCGTGCGTTACGGAGTGCGTGCGCTGATGTAACCCCTCACCCGGCCTTCGGCCACCCTCTCCCCGCACGCGGGGAGAGGGACTCTCTGGGTCCCTAGCTCTCCGGCTCGTGCCCGGGGTCGATCGTCGTCATTTCGGCCATGACCATGCGCTCCGAATGCGCGCTCTCGACTTTGCCGCCGGGGAGCGTCAGCGCCACACCGAACGCGATCACGACGACGACCGCGCTGACGAGGAAGATGTTGCTCAGCGTTCCTTCCAGCGCGTTCTGCATCGCGAGGAGCGTCGCCGGCGTCATGTGGGCGCGGGCCTCGGCATTAACGAGCGCGTTGGGATCGGCGGAGAACGCGGAGAGGCCGGAGGCGAGCACCGCGCCTAGGAGCGCGACGCCGAGGGCGCCGCCGATCGAGCGCGAGAACTGGTTGAGCGAGGTCGTGATGCCGAGCTGCTCGCGCGGCACGGAATGCTGCGCGGCGATGAGCAGCGTCAGCATCACCAGGCCGAGCCCGCAGCCGATGAAGACCAGGTCGACGATGAGCACCCAGTGCGGGGTCGTGCGGTGGAACGCCGCCAGCGCGAAGAAGCCGCCGATCATGAAGATCAGTCCCGCCAGCACCAGCGGCCGCGAGCCGAGCTTGATCAGCAGGCGTCCGCCGACGATCGACGAGAGCACCCACGACAACAGGAGCGGCGTGAGCAGCGAGCCGGCCTGCGTCGCGGTCGCGCCGAGAACGCCCTGCGCGAGCAGCGGCACGAACGTGATCGACGCGAACATGGCGATGCCGGCGAGAAAGCCGACCACGATCGAGACCGTGATGACCCGATTGCGAAAGAGGACGAACGGGACGACCGGGTCGTGCGCGCGCCGCTCGATGCGCACGAAAAGCACGAACAGCACGACGATGAACGCCATCAGCGCCAGCATGCGCGGCGTCAGCAACATGCGCGGCGACGCTCCTTCCGCGAGGACGAGCAGCAGAATCGACACGGCGGCGGTGAGCACGAACGCCCCGGCGTAGTCGATCTTCGGACGCTCCTCGCGCTTCTGTTCGACGAGCGCGAAGCCGATGATCAGCGCGGCGGCGATGCCGACCGGCAGGTTGATGTAGAAGACCCAGCGCCACGAGAGCTGATCGGTGATGAAGCCGCCGAGCAGCGGACCGACGACGCTCGACAAACCCCAGACGCCGCTGAAGAGACCCTGCATCTTCGCGCGCTCGGCGAGCGTGAAGATGTCTCCGATGATGGTCATGGCCAGCGGCACCAGCGCGCCGGCGCCGAGTCCCTGCACCGCGCGCGCGACGATGAGGAAGGTCATCGAGTGTGCGAAGCCGCAGGCCGCCGAGCCGAGCACGAAGATCGCGATGCCGATCTGGAACATCGGCCGGCGTCCGAAGAGATCGGAGAGCTTGCCCCAGATCGGGACGGTGACGGTCGAGGTGAGGAGGTACGCGGAGAAGACCCAGCTGTAATGCGCGAGTCCGCCGAGCGCGGCCACGATCGTCGGCATCGCCGTGCCGACCACCGTCGCCTCCAGCGCCGCCAGCAGCATTCCGGTCATGACGCCGATGGTCACGGCCCACCGGCGGCGAGGGGATAAGGGCAGCATCGTCGGCTCAGGATGACACTGTGTGCCTGCGGTCGCGCGCGACGCGCAGGTCCGCCTCGTCGGCGGCCATGCGCAGGTCGTTGTCGACCATCAGCTCGACCAGCTTCTCGTACGTCGTCGTCGGAGTCCAGCCGAGGACCTCGCGCGCCTTCGTCGCATCGCCGAGGAGCAGGTCGACTTCCGTCGGGCGCAGATAGCGCGGATCGATCGCGATCACGACCTTCCCGTTGCGCGCGTCGTAGCCCTTCTCCTCGAGTCCCTCGCCGCGCCACTCGATCGGAATGCCGGCACGCAGGAACGCGAGCTCGCAGAACGAGCGCACGGTGTGCGTCTCGCCGGTGGCGATCACGAAGTCCTGAGGCTCCGGCTGCTGCAGCATGCGCCACATCGCGTCGACGTAGTCCTTCGCGTAGCCCCAGTCACGCTTCGCGTCGAGATTGCCGAGGTACAGCGTTTCCTGCAGCCCGTGCGCGATGCGCCCGCAGGCGCGGGTGATCTTGCGCGACACGAAGGTCTCGCCGCGCCGCGGCGACTCGTGATTGAAGAGGATGCCGTTGACGGCGAAGAGGCCGTAGGCCTCGCGATAGTTCACGGTCATCCAGTACGCGTACACCTTGGCCACGCCGTACGGACTGCGCGGATAGAACGGCGTGGTCTCGCGCTGCGGTACTTCCTGCGCCATGCCGAACATCTCCGAGGAGGAGGCCTGGTAGATCTTCGGACGGATCTCCAGCTCGCGCACGGCCTCGAGCAGGCGCGTCGCGCCGAGGCCCGTGACCTCGCCGGTGTACTCCGGCGTGTCGAACGAGACCTTCACGTGGCTCTGCGCGCCGAGGTTGTAGATCTCGTCGGGATCGACGACGCGGAGGATGTGATTGAGCGACGAGGCGTCGTTCAGATCGCCGTAGTGCAGGAACAGCGTGCGGTTCTCGTCCTGCGGATCCTGATAGATGTGGTCGATGCGCTCGGTGTTGAAGGACGACGAGCGGCGGATGATGCCGTGGACTTCGTATCCCTTCTCGATCAATACCTCGGCGAGATAGGAGCCGTCCTGGCCCGTGATCCCGGTAACGAGTGCGCGTGTTCTGCGGCTCATGCGGCTCCTCTTCTATCATCAAAAGGTGAAAATTCGTCCCGCGACGGCAGCCGACCGCCTGCGCATCCAGGAGATCCTCACGGCGACCGCGCGGTTCACGCGGCAGGAGATCGGCTGGGCAATGGAGCTCGTCGACCTGGCCCTCGATCATCCCGACCGCCGCGAGTATGAGATCCACGTCTTCGAGGAGCCGGACAGCGGCCCGAACCGCGCCATTCAGGGCTACGTCTGCTACGGTCCGACTCCGTTCACCGACGGCGTGTTCGACCTCTACTGGATCGCCGTCGATCCGAAACAGCAGGGACAGGGATTCGGGCAGCTGCTCCTGAAATTCGTGGAAAACGAGGTCCGGCGTCAGAATGGGCGGATGCTGCTCATCGAGACGTCGTCGAAGCAGAGCTACGCGCCGACGCTGCGCTTCTACCAGCGCGCCGGCTACGCCGAAATCTCGCGGATCAAGGACTTCTATCGAATCGAAGACGACAAAGTCGTGTTCTCGAAGAATCTGAGCCAGCCATGACGCTCGCACCGACCGACTCGCTTTACATAGCCCTCGCCTGCTACGCCCTCGGCACGCTGGCGGCGCTGCTGTCGCTGTTCGCGCCGGTCAAGCGGCTGCAGAACGCCGGCCTCCTGATCATGATCGGCGGCTTCGCCGCGCACACGTGGTGGATCGGCACGATCTGCACGCGCACAGGTCATCCACCGATCACGAACCTCCCCGAGGCGACGGCGTTCGTGGCCTGGGTCGTGTTTGCGGTGGAGCTGGCGCTCTGGATCCGCTATCGCGTCTACGCCGCGGCGTTCTTCGTCTATCCGCTGGTGCTGCTGCTGCTCACCATCTCCGCGGTCGTCGGCGAGCAGTTCGCGACGCTCGACCCGCAGCTGCGCTCGAACGTCTTCACCGCGCACCTGCTGCTGACGACCGTCGGCGTCGCCGGCATGCTGATCGGCGTCGCCTTCGGCCTCCTCGCGTTCATCCAGGACCGCGCGCTGAAGGAGAAAAGGCGCGGGCGATTCTGGGAGTGGATCCCGAGCCTGGACGTCTGCAAGAGGGTCAGCTACCGCGCGCTCTCGATCGGCTTCAGCATCTACACGATCGGCCTCCTCGCCGGCGTGCTCTGGTCGTACCGGACCACCGCGGGTCTCATGGACCTGCGCGTGAAACAGATCGGGGCGGTGGTGGCGTGGGTGCTGTTCGCGATGCTGCTGCAGCAGTACATCGCTGGTGAATATCGGAAGAAAAGAACCGTTCTTTTATCGGCTTCGGCATTCGTCGCGATCATCGTCGCGATCCTGGGCATCTCGAAATGAGGATCCAATGCCCCTGATCCTCGTAGGCCTCAACCACCGTACCGCGCCGGTCGGCGTGCGCGAGCGGCTCGACATCCCCGACAGCAGGCTCGGGGAGACAACGCATGCGCTGCGCGCGATTGGGGGGGTGGACGGGGCGGCGATGCTGTCGACGTGCAACCGCGTCGAGGCGATCGTCTCGACGCGCGACGAGGATTCGATCGAGGCGATCGTGGAATGGCTCGCGAGCATTGCATCGGCGAATCGCGCGGAGCTCGAGAAGCACCTCTACATCCTCCGCCACGGCGACGTGGTGAAGCATCTCTTCCGCGTCTGCTCGGGCCTGGACTCGATGATCGTCGGCGAGCCGCAGATCGGCGGGCAGGTGAAGAAGGCCTTCGTCGCCGCGCACGATCTCGGCACGCTCGACTCGCTGCTCACGCAGCTCTACGAACAGACGCTGCGGGTGGCGAAGCGGGTGCGCACCGAAACCGGTATCGGCGAGCACGCGGTCTCGGTTCCGTACGCGGCCGTCGAGCTCGCGAAAAAGATCTTCGGCAAGTTGCGCGGGCTGCAAGTGCTCCTCCTCGGCGCCGGCGACATGGGCGAGCTGACCGCGGAGCATCTGCACCAGCAGGATGTGAAGCAGGTCTTCGTCGCCAACCGCTCGTTCGACCGCGCGGTCGAGCTGGCGCAACGCTTCGAGGGCGCGGCCGTGAACTTCGAGCGCCTCGACGAGCAGCTCGCGAACTGCGACATCGTCATCGCCTCGACCGCCGCGCCGCACTTCCTGATCGAGCCGCAGCAGGTCGAGCGCGCGCTCGACTCGCGCAAGCGCCGCAACCTCTTCCTGATCGACCTCTCCGTGCCGCGCAACATCAATCCCGAGGTCGGACAGATCGACGGCGCGTATCTCTATAACGTCGACGACCTCCAGCTCGTCGCAGACGCGAACCTCGGCTTACGCCTGCAGAAGGCGCGCGAGGCCGAGCAGATCGTCGTCCGCGAGGTCGAGGCGTTCCGCAAGCGCCTCGTCGCGCAGGACGCCGTGCCGACCATCCTCGAGCTGCAGCAGCGCCTCGAAAACATCCGCGCCGCGGAGCTGGAGAAGTGCCTGCGCAAGGTCGGACCGATGACCGCCGAGCAGCGCGAGGCCATCGAGATGTTCTCCACGCAGATGGTCAACAAGATCCTCCACTACCCGATCCTGCAGTTGAAAGAGGCCTCCGACGAGCCGCACGAGCGCGAGTCGCTCCGCCGCACGATCCGGAAGATTTTCGGCTTGCGATGAAGATCCGGATCGGCACCCGCGGCAGTCAGCTCGCGCTCTGGCAGGCGAACGAGGTCGCGCGCCTCCTGCCGTGCGAGTCGGAGATCGTGATCCTCAAGACCACCGGCGACAAGCGGCAGGACGTCTCGCTCGCATCGATCGGCGGCAAGGGCTTGTTCATCAAGGAGCTCGAGGAGGCGCTCGAGCGCGGCGAAGTCGACATCGCCGTGCACAGCCTCAAGGACGTGCCGTCGATCATCCCCGAGCAGTTCGAGCTGGCCGCGTTTCTCGAGCGCGCCGATCCGCGCGACGCCTGGGTGCATCCCGAGGGAAAGGCGATCGCCGCGATGCCCGCGGGGTCGGTCATCGGCACGAGCGCGCCGCGCCGCCGCGCGCAGCTCGCGTCGCTCTATCCGCAGCTGCGCATCGAGGACATCCGCGGCAACGTCGACACGCGCATCAACAAGGCGCGCGCCGGACAGTACGCCGGCATCGTGCTCGCCAGCGCCGGCCTCACACGCCTCGGCCGCGCAAACGAGATCACGAGCTGGTTCAGCGTCGATGACATGCTCCCGGCTTCGGGCCAGGGCATCATCGCGATCGAGATGCTGCGCGGCAATGACGCCGTGCGCGACGCGGTGCGCGACGTCAATCACGCGCCGAGCGAGACCGCGGCGCTCAGCGAGCGCGGCGTGCTGCAGAAGTACGGCGAGCGGCTCGACTGCTATTCCGAGGTCGCGGTGCATGCGACGGTGGGGGAAGAGATCACCATCCGCGCGTTTTTCCACGGCGTGCGCTCATTGCAGCGCGGACACGACGCCGCGGCGGTGATCGATGCCGTGTACGAGGAGCTCGAATGTCAGGCAAGGTCTATCTCGTAGGCGCCGGTCCCGGCGATCCGCGCCTGCTCACGCTGCGCGCCGCGGAGCTCCTCGAGCGCGCCGACGTGGTCGCGCTCGACGCGCTGGTGTCGAAGGACATCGCCGCGCGCATCCCGAAAACGACGCAGGTCGTCTACGTCGGCAAACGGGCCGGCGCGCACGCGCTGCCGCAGGAGCAGATCAATCAGTTGCTGATCGACGAGGCGAAGCAGGGAAAGATGGTCGTGCGCCTCAAGGGCGGCGATCCGTTCGTGTTCGGACGCGGCGGCGAAGAGGCGGAGGAGCTGCTCGCCGCGGGCGTGCCGGTGGAGATCGTGCCCGGCATCTCGTCGGCGATCGCCGGTCCGGCGTACGCCGGGATTCCGGTCACGCATCGCGCCCACGCGACGTCGGTCACGCTCGTGACCGCGCACGAGGCCGGCGCCGGCTCGACCGGCATCCGCTGGGGTGCGCTCGCGCAGCTCGACGGCACGATCGTGTTCATGATGGGCTTCGCGAACCTCTCGATGATCGTGCACAAGCTGATCACGCACGGCATGAGCGGCGAGCGCGGCATCGCCGTGATCTCGAAGGCAACGACGTTCGAACAGCGCACCGTGGCCGGCACGCTGCGCAACATCGAGATGCGCGTGGGCGAGGCGAAGCTGGAGACGCCGGCGCTGATCGTGGTCGGCGACGTGGTGAAGCTGCACGAGACCATCGACTGGTTCGAAGGCAAGCCGTTATATGGCAAGCGCGTCGTGGTGACGCGCGCCCGCGAACAGGCCTCGGAGCTGAGGCGGATGCTCGAAGACTCGGGCGCGCAGGTGCTGCAGTTCCCGACGATCGAGATCGCGGAGCCGGAGACGTGGGACTCGCTGGACCGCGTGATCGCCTCGAAATACGACTGGCTGATCTTCACGTCGGTCAACGGCGTCAACGCCTGGTTCGCGCGCGTGAAAGACGTGCGCTCGATCGCCGGCACGAAAGTGGCCGCCGTCGGACAGGCAACCGCGGACGCACTGCTCGAGCGCGGCGTTCAGCCCGAGCTCGTCCCGGAGCGCTTCATCTCGACGGATCTGCTGCCGCTGCTGCCGCAGGATCAGCAAGGCATCCGCACCGCGGTCATCCGCGCCGCCGAGGGACGCGAGGAGCTGCTCGACGAGCTGCGCCGGCGCGGCGGCGAGGTCGACCTCGGCATCGCCTACCGCACCATCGCGGCCGACTACGATCTCGATGAGCTGCGCGCGCTGATCGCGAGCGATGCGATCGACGTCGTCACGTTCACCAGCGCCTCGACGGTCGATCACTTCTTCGGCAAGCTGACCGCGGAGGAGAGGGCGCGGGTGATGCAGCGCGCGATTCTCGCGTCGATCGGCGCGACCACGAGCGAAGCGATCCGAAAGTACGGCAAAGAGCCGGACGTCGTGGCGGAGAATGCAACCATCCGGGCGCTGCATGACGCGGTGGTCGCCTCTAGTACACTCGCCAGCGTTTGACGCTCCATCAGCGCATCGTCTCCGCCTTCGTCTGGCTGGCCGCGTTCTGCCTCGCCTGCGGGGTCTTTCTCTCGCTCACGCTCCTGCTCGGCAACCTCCCGCCCACCGCCCCGGTCGCGATCGGCGTGGTGACGATCGAGCGCTACTCGAAGCTGCGCGACTACCTCACCGTCGCGCTCTTTTTCCTGCTCGTGCCGCCGCTCACGATCTGGCTGCAGGGCGTCTTCGCGCGCACCGTCGCGCGCATGAACACGGGCGCGGCGATGCTGTTCTCGCTGCCCTATCTGCTCTCGCCGCTCTTCTACCTGACCACCGGCAAGGTCGGCTGGATCCTCGGCATCCCGATCGCGCTCTCGCTCGGCGGCCCGCGCGCGCTCGGCGTCTGGCAGACGCGCGGCTGGCTGCGGGCGATGTTCCGGCGCGAGCTGCATCCGTATCACGCGCTGCTCCTCGCGGAAGGGCTGTCGTGGATCCTCTTCCGCTACATCGTCCTCGCGCGGCGCATCGCGCACATCCCGACGCTGTTCCTGGAAGGCGTGTTCGTCGCGGCATTCCTCGCGCTCTTCTGGGCCGCGGCGATTCTGATCGCGCGCGTCGCACAGCTGCACTTCGGCCGCGACGCCGGCGAGGTGTTCCGCCGCGTCACCGTCGCCGCGCTGCCGCTGGTCGTGCTGCCGTTCATCGCCGCGGTGCGGATGCCGCTCGTCAACGCGCGCGCGATCACCGCGGTCACGATCGCGATCGTCGCGCTGCTCGCGTTTCTGATCCGCAAGCCATTAAGCGCGCGCGCGGCGTGGAACCTGGCCGCCTATCTCATCTTTCCGGCGCTGATCTATCTCGTCAGCTACACCTCGACCGCGCAGCTCTCGCAGTGGATCGATCTCTTTCACCGCGGCGAGTCGATCGGCCCCGCGTCCGACTACCTGCGCGGCAAGGTCCCGTTCCGCGACGTCTTCGTGCTGCACGGGATGCTCGAGGACGGCGTGCTCGACGCCTGGCTGATGCAACTCTTCGGGCGCTCGATCGACGTCGCCATCGCCCGCACCGTGGTCGTCGGCGCGTTTCTCCCGGTCTTCATCTGGTTCCTCGGCATCGTGGTCTTCGACTCCATCCCGCTCGCGCTCTTCTGCGTGGCCATGGGCTCGTGGACGACCACCGAGAACAACCGCACGTTCTTCCAGGTCGCGGCGGTGGCGCTTTTCTGGAACGCGGTGAAGCGCAAGAGCCGGGTCTCGGCGATCTTCAGCGGCGTCTTCGCCGGCGTGGCGATCTTCTTCAGCTACGAGATCGGGCTCTACACGATCATCGGCGCCCTCGGCGCGGCGTTTCTGCTTTGGACTGCGGCAGCAAGAGCTGCCGCTTTCGAAAGCGGCGGCCGTGCCGCCGCAGTCCAAACGATCCTCTTCTTCCTTCTCGGAGTCCTGCTCGGTGCCGCGCCGTTCGCGATTTATCTGGCCATGCACGGCGCGCTCGACGACTTCGCGGTGACGTCGTTCGTGACCATCCCGCGCATCATCGACGCGACCTGGGCATTGCCGTTCCCCGACCTCGTCTCGACGTTCCGGCACGACCTCAACCTGCACACGCTTGCCGAGTTCGTGCTGATGGAGAAGTTCCACCTTATCCTCAGCCCGCTGACGATTGCGGTCGCGCTGATCTACTTCATCCAGCGCTGGCTGCGGCGCCGCGTCGAGCGCCTCGACTACGCGCTGCTCGTGCTCACCGTCTTCGCCGCCGTCACGCAGCGCACTGCGTTCGGCCGGGCGGAGTTCCGCCATCAGTACTTCGCCGCGTTCCTGATCGGACCGATCCTGATTCTCTTCGCGGTGCTGCTCGTGCGCGAAGTGCGCGAGCTGTGGCGCGAGCCGAACACCCGCGCGTTCATCGTCGCGATCGCGGCGGTGATGGTGCCGCTCGTCGGCGTGCTGTTCTGGATTCCCGACCTGATCAACGCGCGCCTCAATGACCTGGTCGGCTACACGACGCGCGTGCAGAAGCTGAATCAGGACGCGCGCGCGGAGGAGACGCGCTGGCGGATTCATGACGTGACCGGCGCGATCACGGACCTGACGCCGCGCGGCGAGCCGATCTTCGACTTCTCCAATCAGCCGGCGTTCTACTTTTTCACGAACCGCCCCAACCCGACGCGCTTCTACCAGGTGCCGATCCTCTCGCCCCCGGAGTTTCAGCAGGAGGCGATCGCCGCGCTCGAGCGCGCGAAGCCGAAGGTCGTCATCCGCCGCTCGCCGGAGCGCTTCGACTGGTTCGACGGCGTGCCGAACGAGCTGCGCGCGCAAGCGCTGGCCGCGTATCTGCGCGACACCTATCAGTTCAACCGCTCCGTGCGCGGCATCGAGCTCTGGACGCGCCGCGCCGATGCCAAGCCGCGCACGGCCGCGCAGTATCTGCGCGAGATTCACCTGCCCGCCAAAACGGAGCTGGTCAGCAGCGGCGTGCAGCGCCTCGTGTTCCCTGCCATCGGAAGCGTGCCCGGCGTCGGCGGCGCGTACTGGCAGTCGGATCTGACGATGCACAACCCCTATCGCGATCCGCTGCGCGTCACGCTGCGCTACGTCAGCAGCGGCGCGGGCATCGATCGGCTGCTCACGCTCGCGCCAAGGCAGACGCTGCGCTGGCCCGACGTCGTGAAGACGCTCTTCGGCGCGAGTGGCGGCGTGGGAACGCTCTGGATCGAGCATCGCGAAGGACGCGCGCCGGTCGCGGTGGTGAAGACCGCCGACGTCGCGCATGGCGGACGCGCGTCGATCGAGCCGCCGCTCTCCATGCGCGACGCGGCCGCCGCCGGCACCGAGAGCGCGGAGCTGGCCATCGTCGGCATTCCCACGGCGCCGCAGCCGGGGCGGCGCGTGAACGTCGGCGCGGTGAACATCGGCACGTTCCCGGCGACGTTCCGCATCACTGCGCGCACGCGCAGAGGAGAAGCGGTGGGCAAGCCGATCGAGTCCGGAGTCGCCGAGGATGAGGTGTGGGTGATCAATGACCTCGAGCACGCCCTCGGCGCGGCGCTCGACGAGACGATGACCGTGCGCGTGACCGTCATCGCCGGCACCGGCGTCGCGTTCGCGACGGTGGTCGAGCCGGGCGGCGACTCCGAGTTCATCGCCGCCATTCCGGCGCAGCAGCAATGAACGCGATCGAGCTCCCCGCATCGTGGCGCGGACGCGCGCTGGTCGTCCGCGACGTCGCGATCGCCGAAGACTGGTTCTCCCCCGAAGAGCTCGCGGAGGCCAACGCGTTCCGCCTCCCGAAACGCCGCGAAGAATGGCTGCACGCGCGCATGGCCGCGAAGCAGCTCGCGGTCAATCTCGGTTTAGCAACATCCCCGAGTGGTGCGCGCGTCACGCGCGCCCAGTTCTCCCTCTCCCACTCCCACCCTTACGCCGCGGCGTCGCTGGGCGGCGGCATCGACGTGCAGGTGATCCGCGAGATCTCCGAATCCGCCGCCCACCTCTTCCTCACCGACGACGAAATCGCCGCGATGCAAACGCTCGACATCCCCCACCGCCTGCTGCACTTCTGGTGCGCAAAGGAGGCGGCGTGGAAAGCCGAAGGCGGGCGGATCGCAACGCTCAAGAAAGTCCCGCTGAAACTCGTCGACGTTCAGCGTTCTGCTTTGAGCTTTGAGCGCGTCGAGACGATCGCGATCGACGACGCGATCATCGCTCTAACTTCTTGAGCAACACCCGCGCGTCGTCCGTCGCGGCGGCCCACTCGACGACGTACTCCGGATCGTTCGGCGCGGCGATGACGTCGCGCAGCATCTTGATCGCCTGGGGCTTGGTTTTCGAGTCATTCGCCACCATTGCCTCGGCCAGAAAGACGATCGTGATCTTGTTCGGCGGATCGATGCTCAGCGACTGACGCAGAAACTTCACGGCTTCCTTCTCCGAGGCCCAGCCGGTGATGAAGGGGATGCGCGGGGTCTGGTCGTGCAGGCGGCCGAGGACGCGGGACGGCGCGCCGCCCTCGAGCCTCGGATCGACGAGGTTCGCGATCGTGGCCTCGCGGCGGATGCGGTCGGCTGCGCCTTCGCGCGCGGCGGCCAGCTTGCCGTACGCGAGCGCCCACTCGCCCCAGTTCACCGCGTCCCAGAGAAACGCTTCCGCCGCGCCCGGCACCTTGCGCGCGGCCTCGGCGACCTGTTTCTCGGGCGCGTTCGCTTTCACGCCGAGCATCCTGTTCACGGCCGCGAGCGCCTTCTCGCCGGCGACTTTCGCGGTGCCGTAGACTTTCTTCTTCTCCTCGCTCGTCGCCGCAACGTACGCGCCCTTGTAGCGGTAGGCGCGCAGCAGCTTCCACTGCGACTCGAGGTCGGCGCCTTTCGCGTAGGCGGCGATCGCCGCATCGATGTGCTCGGCTTTCGCGCGCCCTCCCACTGCCCCTTCCGCGCGCATCGCATAGTGCCGGTCGCCCTCGGCAACCTGGGCGAGCAGCGACAAACAGGCACAAGCGTTGAAAAGCAAAACGAGCGTGAAGCGTTTCATGCTGCTGATTATGGTCGCACTCCTGGCCGCGTGCCGCGGAGAACCGGTGCCGCGCGACTACCAGAACGCGCCGCCGGACATGACCCACCCGCCGCAGAACGCGACACAGACGCCGGGGGAGCACGGAATGGGTACGCCGGGGCCGGAGCCGTCGACCGGCGCCGAGGGAAAAGCCGCGCCGGACAAACCGGTGAACCCGCCCGCGCAGCCGCAGACAACGACGATGCCTGACACGCCGCCGGTGACCACCACGACCTGAAGGAACGCCGGCGTCCCGCCGGCTGGTCGGGCGGCGTCCCGCCGCCCGGCGCCGAGACGGCGCCCGTCCAGCCGCCGGGACGGCGGCGCTCCACTGTTAACATCCTGGCCTGTGCGCATCGTTTTCTTTGGCACACCCGAATTCGCGGTTCCGTCGCTGGATGCGGTGCATCGCGAGCATGAGGTCGCGCTCGTGGTCGCGCAGCCGGACCGTCCCGCCGGCCGCGGGATGAAGATGCACGTGCCGCCGGTGATCGCGCGGGCGCGCGAGCTCGGCCTGCCGACCGCGCAGCCGCCGAAGATTCGCAACGCGGAGTTTCTCGACTCGATCGCGCAACTCAAACCCGACGCCGGAGTCGTGGTCGCGTACGGAAAGATTCTTCCGGCCGCGCTGCTGGAGATTCCGAAGGAAGGCTTCTTCAACGTCCACGGCTCGATCCTGCCGAAGTACCGCGGCGCGGCGCCGATCCAGCGCGCGATCGAGGCCGGCGAGACGGAGACCGGCGTGACGATCATGCGTGTCGACGAGGAGCTCGACCACGGACCGATGCTGCTGATCGCGAAGACGGAGATCGGTTCCGACGAACGGACGCCCGCGCTCGCGCAGCGCCTGTCGCACATCGGCGCGGAGGCACTCGCACGCGTGCTGCGCGAGGAGCGCGTCGAGACGCCGCAGGATCACGCGCAGGCCACGCTCGCACCGAAGATCGAGAAAGCCGAAGGCGAGATCACGTTTCACGAGGCGGCGCGTGTGATTTACAACAGATTCCGCGCGTTCGATCCGTGGCCGGGAGTTTTCTACAAGGACGTGAAGCTTACGGAGATCAGTGGAGCGGCGGGCTTTAGCCCGCCGGATATCGTCGGCGGGCTAAAGCCCGCCGCTCCACAGGGGACCATCGTCGAGTTGAGCGATGACGGCGTCGTCGTCACCTGCGCCGAGGGCGCGATCCGCATTCTGGAGATGCAGCGGCCCGGCAAGCCGCGCACGCCCGCCGGCGCCGTGGCGCGGGGGCTGGGGTGGCGGGTGGGCGATGTCCTCTGAGCGCGCGCGGGCGCTGGCGCTGTTGCGGCGCATCGAGACGGAGTCACTCTACGCGTCGCTGGTGCTGCTCGGCGAGACGGGCTTCGTCCGCACGCTGGTCCTCGGCGTCCTGCGCTGGCGCTCGCGTCTCGACTTCGTCATCGAGCACTTCGCGCAGCGTGCGCTGAAGAAGCTCGACGCGCAGGTGATCGACGTGCTGCGCGTCGGCGTCTACCAGCTGCTGTACATGGACGTCGCCGCGTACGCCGCGGTCTCCGAGACCGTCGACCTCGCGCCGAAGCGCGCGCGCGGGTTCGTCAACGCGATCCTGCGCCGCGTGTCGGAGGGAAAGATCCCCGAGCCGCCCGACCTCGCCACGCGCACCGCGCATCCGCAGTGGCTGATCGAGCGCTGGACGCGTCTCTTCGGCGCCGAGCGCGCCGCGAAGATCACCGAGGCGAATCAGGAGCTTTCGTATCCCGACGTGCTGTCGCTGGAAGGTGATATCCCGCCGGACGCGGAGCCGTCGCGGCTCGTGCCCGACCTCTGGAAGCTGCACGGCTCGTCGGCGGAGCTCGACCGCGAGCGCTTCTATCCGATGGACGAGGGCAGCGCCGTGATCGCCAACATCGCGCGCTCGTACGGCGACGACATCCTCGATCTCGCCGCCGCGCCGGGCGGCAAGACCATCTACATGACTCACAAAGGCGCGCGCGTCGTCGCGAACGACGTCTCGATCGCGCGTATCCGGCTGTTGAAATCACGCACCACTCCGGTCGTCGTCTCCGACGGGCGGCGGCCGCCGTTCGCGCGCAGGTTCGACGTCGTGCTGCTCGACGCGCCCTGCAGCGCGACCGGCACGATCCGCAAGAATCCCGAGCTCAAGTGGCGCCTGCGCGAATCGGATCTCGCGCCCTTCGCGAAGCTGCAGCGCGAGCTGCTCGCCAGTGCGATGACGCTCGCGAAGAACTACGTCGTCTACGCGACCTGCTCGCTCGAGCCGGAGGAGAACGACGATGTCGTCGCGCCGTACGAGCGCGTGGGAGACGTGCTCCGCCTGACCCCCGAGTCGGGAGCGGACGGGTTCACCGCGTTCGTGCTCCGCGTTTAAACTGCGCGCTCATGCCGCGCGACATCCCTGTCGGGAACGGGTCTCTCCTCGTCGCATTCGACGCGCAGTACCGGCTCGCCGACTTTTACTTTCCGCACGTCGGGATGGAGAACCAGGCCGCGGCGAAGTTCCGCTTCGGCGTCTTCGCCGACGGCGCGCTCAGCTCCACCGACGAGGCGCCGTGGCAGCGCACGCTCGACTACCTGCGCGACACGCTCGTGACCGACGTCCTCCTGCAGAACGACGCGCTCGGCCTCCGCCTGCGCTGCTACGACGCCGTCGATCCCGACCGCTGCGTCTACGTCCGCAAAATCGTCGTCCGCAACCTGCGCGACGAGGCGCGGGACGTGAAGCTCTTCTTCCACCACGACTTCGCGCTCTACGGCAGCGGCATCGGCGACACGGCGCTCTTCGATCCGTCGACGCGCGGCATCATCCACTACAAGTCGAAGCGCTTCGTGCTGATCAACTGCGACGGCGGCGTCGGCGAGTACGCCTGCACACGCAGCGCTCTGACCGGCGTCGAGGGAACGTGGAAGGACGCCGAGGACGGCGCGCTGGCGATGACGCCGATCGCGCAGGGAGCGGTCGAATCAGCGATCGGCGTACCGCTGCATCTCGACGCATCGGGCTCGGCCACGCTCTTCTACTGGATCTGCGCCGGCCGCACGTACGACGAAGTCCGCGCGCTGCACGAGCAGACGCGCGAGGAAACGCCCGCGCGCATTCTCACGCGCACCGGCTCGCACTGGTACACGTGGGTGAACAAGCCGGACCGCGATCTGAGCGATCTGCCGGATGAGATCACCGACCTCTATCGCCGCTCGCTGCTGGTCATCTCCACGCAGTGCGACCGCGAAGGCGCGGTCGTCGCCGCGAACGACTCCGACATCCAGTGGGGCCACAACGATCACTACTCGTACATGTGGACGCGCGACGCGTCGATGGTCTGCGACGCGATGGACCGCGCCGGATTCCCGGAGATCACGCGCCGCTTCCTCCGCTTCGCGAACGAGCTCATTCGCGACGAAGGCTTTTTTCTCCACAAATACAACCCCGACGGCTCGCCCGCGCCGCTGTGGCATCCGTGGGTCCGGGACGGCGTGTTTCAGCTGCCGATCCAGGAGGACGAGACCGCGCTGGTGATCTGGCTCGTCGCGCGGCACTACGAGCGGACGCGCGACCTCGAGCTGCTGCGCAAGGTCTATCCGCGCCTCGTCGTCAGCGCGGCCGACTTTCTGGTCCGGCATCGCGATGAAGAGAGCGGTCTGCCGCTGCCGAGCTTCGACATCTGGGAGGAGCGGCAGGGCACGTTCACGTTCACCTGCGCGACGGTCTGGGCCGGACTGAACGCGGCGGCGGGGCTCGCGAATCTCTTCAACGACCAGGAGCGCCGGGCCACGTACGCGAAGGCGGCCACGGAGATGCGCGACGCGATGAAGAAGCATCTCTGGATCGAAGAGGAGTCGCGTTTCGCGCGCGGCCTCTCCATCGACGGCTCAATCGACGCCACGGTCGACGCCTCGGCGGCGTTCGGCGCGTTCTACTTCGGGGCGTTTCCGCCGTCGAGCGCGATGGCCGAGGGGACGATGCGCGCCGTGCGCGAGCGGCTGTGGGTGCAGACCGAGAGCGGCGGCGTCGCGCGCTACGAAAACGATCCGTATCACCGCATCTCCGGCGAGACCGGACGCGTTCCCGGAAATCCGTGGATCCTCTGCACGCTCTGGCTGGCCGAGCATCGTATTGCGACCGCGGCCAGCGTTGCCGAGCTGCAGCCGGCTCTCGATCTGGTGCGCTGGGCGCGCGCGCGGGCGACGCCGTCGCTCATCCTGCCCGAGCAGATCGATCCGTATGACGGGCAGCCGCTGTCGGTCGCGCCGCTGACCTGGAGCCACGCGCAGGTGGTCTCGGTGGTGCACGCCTGGCTCGATGCATTACACAGATTGCGCGGCGCGCCCGAATCGCGTTGACTTTCTGGAATCCATTACCTAGATTGTCCTGCATTCCTACAAACGAGTACGTTCGTTGCGAGCGGACAGGAGGACGTTGTCATGGCAGGTAAAGTGGATGTCATCAACGCGATCGCCGAGCAGGCGGGGATTTCCAAGAAAGAAGCCGCGGCCGCGTTCGACGCCTTCGTCAACTACATCACGGACGTTTGCCAGCGCGGCGACCGCTGCGCCATCCCCGGGCTCGGCAGTTTCAACGTCACGCAGCGCAAGGCGCGTGAAGGCCGCAATCCGCGGACGAAGGAGAAAATCACCATCCCCGCCTCGAAGAACATCCGCTTCAAGGCCGGCAAGGACCTCCGCGATCTGCTCAACGTGCCGAAGAAGGCCAGGAAGAAATAAGCGGCTTCAATCGGCCCACGGTTTCGGCAGAAACAATTTCGCGTAGAGATTCAACGCATAGCGGTCGGTCATCCCGGCGATGAAGTCGATCGCCAGGCGCTCGACCGGCTCGCCGTCATTGTCGAAAAACTCGGCCGGATGCGCGACCACGTACTCGAACAATGCCGTCAGGATTTTCTGCGCCTTCTCGAATTCGCCGCGCACGGTCGGCGTGAGGTACATGTTTTCGAACATGTACGTGCGCAGCGCCTCCAGTGACTCGATGACCTCCGGCGTCATCGCAATCGCCTCGTAATCGCACGCGAGCGTGGCATTGATGCAGTCGCGCACCATGCGATCGATGCGCAGACTGCCATTACGGCCGAGGGTCGTGCGGATGTCCTTGGGGATGTCGTTCTCGCTGATGATCCCGGCGCGGATGCCGTCGTCGATGTCGTGATTGACGTAGGCGATGATGTCGGAGATGCGGACGATGTCGCCCTCAAGCGTGAGCGCGCGGGCCTTGGGACGCCGGCGCAGCAGCTCGCCCTTTTCGCCTTTGGAGTGCTTGAGAATGCCGTCGCGCACTTCGATTGTCAGATTGAGGTTTTCCAGCTTCTCCACGACGCGCACCGACTGGCGATAGTGATCGAAGCCTCCGCGCACGAGCTTGTTGAGCGCGGCCTCGCCGGCGTGCCCGAATGCCGAATGTCCGAGGTCGTGTCCCAGTCCGATCGCTTCGGTGAGCACCTCATTGAGGCGCAATGACTTGGCGATCGTCCGCGCGATCTGCGTCACCTCCAGCACATGCGTTAGGCGCGTGCGGTAGTGATCGCCCTCGGGCGCGAGGAACACCTGGGTCTTGTGCTTGAGCCGCCGGAAGGCCTTGCAGTGGATGATGCGGTCGCGGTCGCGCTGATACGACGGCCGGATGTCGTCTTCCGGCTCGGCGCGGTCGCGCCCGCGCGTCTCCGCGCTCCTGGCCGCGCGCGGCACGAGCGTCTCGTCCTCGATGCGCTCGAGCATCTCGCGGATGGTCGTCGTCACAGTGTCAATTCCAGAAAGCGCGTCCCTGCGATCGGATTGTACCGGTACGGCTCGATGTCGACGAACCCGAGGGACTCGTAGAGATGCATCGCGTTCTGCATCGACGGGAGCGTGTCGAGGCGCATGGAGCGATAGCCGCGTGTGCGCGCCTCCTCGATGATGCGCAGCGCCAGCTCGCGGCCGATGCGATGCTTGCGGTACGCGGGACGAACGTAGAGGCGCTTCATCTCGCAGACGTCGTTTTCGTACGGATGCATGGCCACGCAGCCGGCGAGCGCGCCGTCCCAGTGCGCGACCAGGATCGGATCGTAGTCGCCGGGGAGCGAGGCCAGCTCGTCGTCGAAATTCTGGAAGGACAGGTCGACGCCGAGAGATGCCGCATACTCGAGAAACAATGCGCGCACGCCGCTGACGTCGGACGCGCGCTCGATGGCGAGCATCAGACCTCGAGCGAGCCGCGGAACACCGTCACCGCGCGTCCGGCCAGCTTCACGCGATCGCCGTCGAGGCGCACGCGCACGACGCCGCCGCGCGGCGAGGCCTGGAACGCGGTCATCACATCTTTGCCGAGGCGCGCGGACCAGTACGGGGCGAGGCAGCAGTGCGCGGAGCCGGTGACCGGATCCTCGTCGATGCCGGATCCCGGCGCGAAGAAGCGCGAGACGAAGTCGAACTCGGGGCTCGACGAGCGGCTGGTGACGATCACGCCGCGCACGGGTACGGTGCGGAGGCGCGCGTGATCGGGTGCGAGCGCGCGCACGATCTCCTCGGACTCGACTTCGACGAGGTAATCGAACTTGTTGCGGCCGACGTAAACAGGCGCGGTGATGCCGAGGGACTCGAGCAGGGCGGGCGGCGGATCGGAGGGCTGCTCGGGCGTCGCCGGAAAATCGAGCTCGAGCCAGTCGCCGTTCCGCGCCGCGGTGAGGAGGCCGCTCTTCGTGTGAAAGCGCGCGGTGGCGCCGGCCCCGAGCGCGCCTTCCTGCCACAGTGCGTGCGCGCTGGCGAGCGTCGCGTGCCCGCACAGCGCGACCTCGACCGCCGGCGTGAACCAGCGCAGCGAGAACCCGCCGTCGCGCGGAAGCAGAAACGCCGTCGCGGAGAGTTTCATCTCCGTGGCGACGCTCTGCATCCACGCCGCGTCCCGCTCGCCGTCGAGCAGGCAGACCGCGGCGGGATTGCCTTTGAATGCCTCCGATGTGAATGCGTCGACCTGGAAGAGGCGCATTACATGCCCGGAACCTTCGCCGCCTTCTTGTACATCAGCCACGCGAAGAAGAAGCCGAGCACGATCACGCCAGCGAGGCAGACGTCGCGGTACTGCTGGCCGTACATCGTCGGATAGTGATTGCTGATCATCGTGAAGATCAGCGGCACCGACATGTACGTGTTGTGACGCGAGCGGAGGCCGGCGATCTTCACTTCGGGCGAGTCGGGCGCCAGCGGCGTACCGGCCTTCGTCGCGGCGATGATCTTCTTCTGATTCGGCCAGATCACCATCCAGACGTTGAGCGCCATCATCGTGCCGAAGATCAGCCCGGCGTGAATGTAGAGCGCGCGTCCGCTGAAATGTCCGTACCAGTCGAGGAACTCGTACACGCCGGCGAACAGCAGCAGGCAGATCGCCGCGGCGACGACCTTGTTCGGCAGCGCCTTCATGATGAAGTTGTAGACCACGAAGCCGACCGCCAGGATCACCAGCAGGATCGCCAGCCAGAGCCATGGATTGCCGGCGTTCGGATCCTCGAACACGATGCGGCCGTGGTAGTAGATCAGGCCGCCGAGGAGGATGCCGGTGAACCACGTCCACGCCGCGCCCCACCGGAACCAGTACAGCGCGCGCGGCATCAGCTCGGGATTGACGAGTTTCTTGGTGGGACCGTCGATCTTCCCCTGGAACGGTCCGTTGACCCAGTTGAAGAAATAGAGGTGACCGATCCAGATCACGCCCGCGACCACATGGCCCCACCGGAGGAAGAGTTGAATCACGTTATTCACGTCCTGGTTCATGGCGTGCTTCTCCTCGCTTGTGACGTTGGGGTAGCCTGACCCGGATTATAGTCAAGCGACGGCCTGCCGTCGCTTGCTATGAGCACGGCGAGGCGGCCGCCTCGCCTTTGGCCATATGAGTGAATTCGACGGAAGAGTGGCGATCGTGACCGGAGCCTCGTCGGGCATCGGCCGCAGCGTTGCCGAAAAGCTCGCCGGACGGGGGGCCCGCGTGGCGATCTTCGCGCGCTCCGCGGAGAAGCTCGCCGCCCTGGCCGCGGCGCACGGCGAGCGCATGCTCGCGGTCACCGGCGACGTCGCCGATCTCGCGGCGATCGAGCGGCTGTTCGCGAACACGGAGTCGCGATTCGGCCACTGCGACATCCTGATCAACAACGCCGGCATGATCGATCCCGCGCCGCTGGCCGACACGACGCTCGAGCAGTGGGAGCGGATGTTCGCCGTCAACGTGCGCGGCGTCTTCCTGGCCTGCCGCCGCGCGCTGCCGTCCATGATCGAGCGCCGCGGCGGCGCAATCGTGAACGTGGCCTCGATCTCCGGCGTGATCGGTCCCGAGAAGTTTCCCGGCTGGGTCTCGTACTGCGCGAGCAAGGCCGCGGTGATCTCCATGACCGAGGCGCTGGCGGTGGAGGTGAAGAGCGCGGGAGTGCGCGTGAACTGCGTGAGCCCGGGCGCCGTAGATACGGAGATGTGGGCCGAAGCCAGCGGCGGCGCGCCGGCGTCGATGACGGCGGACGAAGTGGCGGAGTCGATCTTGTTTCTGGCGTCGGAGCGATCGCGGCCGATGAACGGGCAGAACCTCGATGTCTACTCGGTCTGACATCCGGCCTACGTGGGCCGACGTCGATCTCAATGTTTTCGATCGCAACATCGACGCGATCAACGCGCGCCTGCCCGAGCGCGCGCGCCTGATCGCGGTGCTGAAGGCGAACGCGTACGGACACGGCGCGATCGAGCTCGCGCGGCGCTGCACCCCCGACCGCGTGGCGATGATCGCGACGTCGCTCCTCGAGGAGTCGCTCGCGCTGCGCCGCGCCGGAATCACGCTGCCGCTGCTGGTCCTCGGACCGCTCAAGGAAGAGCAGGTACGCGAGGCCGTCGAGAACGACATCACCCTCGGCGTTCCCGGGCCGGAGGAGCTGGCGATCGCGGCGCGCGTGGAAGGCGCGCGCGTGCATCTCAAGCTCGACTCGGGCATGGGTCGGATGGGCGTCGTGGAGAGCGAGCTGCCGCAGGTCGCGGAGATTCTTCGCTCCTCGAAGCTGAAGCTCGAGGCCATCTATACGCATCTCGCGAACGCGGACGATCCGAGCGATCCGTTCACGGACGAACAGATCGCGCGCTTTCACACGCTGGTCGAGACGCTGCGAGAAGCCGGCATCGAGGCGCCGCTGCATCACGTCGCCAACAGCCCGGCAACGCTGCGCGGCCTGGTCTCGCCGGGCGAGTACGCGCGCGTCGGCATCGCGTTGTTCAGCGGCGTCCTGCGCTGGCGCACCGAGATCGCGCGGCTGAAGGACCTGCCTCCCGGCCACGCCGTCGGATACGGCACGACCTTCCACACCGGGCGCGCGAGTCGCATTGCCACGCTTCCCGTGGGCTACGCCGACGGCTACAACCGCCGCCTCTCGAATCGCGCCGAGGTGCTGGTGCGCGGACGCCGCGCGCCGGTGGTTGGGCGGGTGTCGATGGATCTCGTGACCATCGACGTCACCGGCATCCCCGAAGCCTCCATAGGCGACGAAGTGGTCCTCCTCGGCAGGCAGCAGGGCGAGGAGATCAACGTCGAAGAGCTCGCGGCGAAACTTGATACGATCTCGTACGAAGTGTTCTGCGGCATCAGCGCGCGCGTGCCGCGCTTCCACCACGCATGACCGCCATCCTCGATCGCATCGGCCTCGTCTTCATCCGCGTCTTCGAGCAGACAGGCCTCTGGTTCGGCGCGCTCTGGAACACCTTCCGCTGGATGTTCCGCCGCCCGTTCGACGGGCGGGAGTGGCTGCGGCAGATGGTGCGCGTCGGCGTCGACTCGATTCCGGTGGTGGTGCTGACGGCGATGTTCACCGGGATGGTGCTGGCGCTGCAGACGTTCATCGGATTCCAGCGCGTGCACGCCGAGCAGTTCGTGGCCAGCGTGGTCTCGCTGGCGATGCTGCGCGAGCTCTCGCCGGTGCTGGTCGGACTCATGGTCACGGGACGCGTCGGCTCGTCGATGGCCGCGGAGATCGGCACGATGAAGGTGACCGAGCAGATCGACGCGCTGAAGGCGCTGGCCACCGAGCCGCTGCAGTACCTCTTCGTCCCGCGCGTCATCGCCGGCCTGATCATGCTGCCGTTCCTGGTCGTCCTCGGCGATTTCCTCGGCATCTACGGCGGCTATGTGGTCGCCGTGAAGCTGATGCACACGAATCCGGTCGTCTATCAACAGAACACGTACCAGTTCCTCTCCCTCAACGACGTCTGGAGTGGCCTCATCAAGGCGGCCGCCTTCGGCGTCATCCTCACGCTCACCGGCTGCGTGCGCGGCTACTACACGACCGGCGGGGCGGAGGGCGTGGGACGGGCCACGACGAATGCGGTGGTGAGCGCGTCGCTCATCATCCTGCTGAGCGATTTCTTTCTGACGAAGATCCTTTTCTGATGCCCTTCATCGAGCTCCACAACCTGAACAAGAGCTTCGACGGGAAGCAGGTGCTTCGCGACATGTCGATCGACATCGAGCGCGGCGAGACGGTGGTCATCGTCGGCGGCTCGGGCACCGGAAAGAGCGTCACGCTCAAGCACATCATCGGCCTGCTCAAGCCCGATCGCGGCAGGGTGATCGTCGACGAGCAGGATGTGTCGGCGATGGGCGAGCTGGAGCTGAACCAGTTCCGGCGCCGCTTCGGAATGGCGTTCCAGGAAGGGGCGCTCTTCGACTCGATGAACGTCTACGAGAACATCGCCTTCCCGCTGCGCCGGCACACGCGCATGAAAGAGCCGGAGATCCGCGCGCGCGTCGAGGAGTGCCTGGAGGACGTGCATCTGCACGGCGTCGAGAAGAAACGCCCGTCGGAGCTCTCCGGCGGCATGCGCAGGCGCGTCGGCTTCGCGCGCGCGATCTCGCTCAAGCCGGAGATCCTGCTGTTCGACGAGCCGACGACCGGGCTCGACCCGGTGATCAGCGACATCATCGCCGAGCTGATCTGCGAGATGGACATGAAGCTCGGCACGACCACCGTGACCATCACGCACGACATGAAGGTCGCCTTCAAAGTCGCCGACCGCGTGGCCATGCTCTACAACGGCAGCATCATCGAGCAGGGAACGCCGGAAGTGTTTCAGGAGTCGACGAACCCGATCGTCCGCCAGTTCATCGAGGGACGCGCGGAAGGACCGCTGACGGACATCGACTAGAAACACAAAGGGCGCGGTTGGCCCGCGCCCTCTGCTGATACACGACACTGACGGGTGACTTAGTCTTTGCGCATACGCGTGCGCGTCGGAGTGGTCTCGGTCGTCGTCGTGCTTTCCTGGACCGAAGAGGTCATCGGAACGGTGGTGGTCTCGGTGGTCGTGGTGGTCTCAGTCGTCATGACCGGGGCCGGGGTCTCGACGATCACCGGAGCCGGGGTCGTCTCGACGACCGTCGTGCTGGTCTCGACCGGAGTCGTGGTCACGAGCGCTTCCTGGGTGACCGTCGCGGAGCTGCGGTCCGGAACGATGTTCACGTTGGTGTTGGTGCCGACCGCCGAGGGGTTGCCCTTGCCGGGTGCGGCGCTGGACGAGTAGATATTGCCGTCGCTGTCGACTTTCGCAGGTCCCGGAGCGGGAGCGACCACGGCGGACTCACCCGGAGCCGGGCGGATCTCGGTGACGTCGTTGTTGTCCGCGACGCTGTCGTGAGTTGCGCACGCGCCGATGAGGAGGAGCGCCGCGAATCCTGCCGCGGCCACGGTGTTGTGCATCAGCTTTTTCATATTTTTCTCCGTTTCAATTCGTTGGCCACCCGTGTGGCCGTCGCTGGCCACTCTGTGGCCGTCGCCACTGATGAGTGGCAAAACGGGTGCCTAGTTATTCGGAGATGGCGGACTCAGCGTCTATCATGCCCCCCATGGGCGAGCCGCGCGTCTACTCCGTCAGTGATCTGATCCGCCAGATCAACCTCGATCTCTACCGCTACAACGACATCTCCGTCGAAGGCGAAGTCACGAATTACACGCGCTCGTCGGCCGGCCACCACTACTTCTCACTCAAGGACGCGCGCGCGCAGATCCGGGTCGTCTTCTTCGCCACGAACGCGCGTTTCCTGCGCTTCCGCATCGAGAACGGATTGCAGCTGATCGTCCGCGGACGGCTGACGATCTACGAGCAGAAGGGCGAGTTCCAGCTGAACGCGGTGGTCGCGGAGCCGGCCGGCCTCGGCGCGCTGCAGCTGGCCTTCGAGCAGCTGAAGAAGCGGCTCGCGGAAGAGGGACTGTTCGACGCCGAGCGCAAGAAGCCGATTCCGATGCTGCCGCAGCGCATCGCCGTGGTGACGAGCCCGACCGGCGCCGCGATCCGCGACGTGCTCCACGTCCTCGGCCGGCGCTACGAAAATCTCTCGCTGCAGGTCTATCCGGTGCGCGTGCAGGGCGCGACCGCCGCGCGCGAGATCGCCGCGGCGATCCGCAATCTGTCGCGCTGGAAGCTGCACGACGTCGTGCTGATCGTGCGCGGCGGAGGATCGCTCGAGGATCTCTGGGCGTTCAACGAGGAGATCGTCGCGCGCGCGGTCGCGGCGTGCGAGATTCCGACGATCTCCGCGGTGGGACACGAGACCGACTTCACGATCTGCGACTTCGTGGCCGACCTCCGCGCGCCGACGCCCTCGGCCGCCGCCGAGATCGTGATCCGCGCGAAGAGCGAGATCTGCACGCACATCGACCACATGACCCGCCGCGTGCACCAGGTCATCGAGAACCGCGTGCGCAACTACCGCCACGAGCTGCGCCACCTCACCTCGTCCGACCGCCTGGGCATCGTCCCGCGCCGCATCACGGCGATGCGCGAGCGCCTCGAGCGCCGCCGCGTCATGCTGTTCCGCCTCCTCGACACGCACGCGAAGTCGATGCGCCGCCGCCTGGCCGCATGCGACGAGCCGCTGGCCGCGTACCCCGCGCGGATCGCGCGCGAGCGCCAGCAGCTGAAAGCGCTCGTGGCGACGCTCAGCGCCGTCTCCCCGCTGTCGGTCCTCTCGCGCGGCTACGCCATCGCCTTCTCGCGCACGCGCCGCGGCCGCAAGCCGGTCCTCGACTCCTCGCAGGTGAAAGTGGGCGAGCAGATCGAGGTGCAGGTGAAAAAGGGACGGCTCGTCTGCACGGTCGACGGACGCACGCTGGGCGTCGAGAGCTTATGGCCGGAGATCGACGTGTTATAACGCGCCCGATGGCCGCCCGCCCGCGCTCCAACGAGTTCGAAAAAGCGTTTCAGCAGCTCGAGAAAATCGTGCAGCGGCTGGAGGGCGAGGAGCTGCCGCTCGACGAGTCGCTGCATCTGTTCGAGGAAGGGATCCGCCTCTCGCGCTTCTGCCACCAGCGGCTCGAGGAAGTGGAAAAGAAGATCGAGACCATCCTCGCGGACGCGAAAGGGCAGCCGGTGACCGAGCCGTTCGACACGGGCGAGCTGCTCGACGAGGAATGACACCTTATCTCCAGGCCCGCCGCGAGCTCGTCGACCGGACGCTCGACGCCACACTGCCGCCCGCCGATACACCGCCGGCGATCATTCACGAGGCCATGCGCTACGCGGTGCTGGGCGGCGGGAAGCGCATCCGTCCGATCGTCGCCATCGCCGCGGCCGAAGCGTGCGGTGCGAAGGTCGACGCGCTTCTCGTCCCGCTCTGCGCACTGGAGCTGATTCACACCTATTCGCTCGTACACGACGACCTTCCGGCGCTCGACAACGACGATCTGCGCCGCGGGCGGAAGACGACGCACGTCGTCTACGGCGAGGCGATGGGGATCCTGGTGGGCGACGCGCTGCTCACCGAGGCGTTTGCGTGGCTGGCCAGGCCGATCGAGGGGGTGGAGGCGGCGCGGCAGGTGCGCGCGATCGGCGAGGTCGCGACCGCGGTCGACTCGACCGGCATGATCGGAGGGCAGGTCGCGGACATCGTCGCCGAGCGGTCGCAAGAACACTCGAACGACCGCGACGCGCTGATCCGCGAGCTGCATTTCATCCACCGCAACAAGACCGGGAAGCTGTTCACCGCCTCGGTGGTCCTCGGCGGACTCCTCGGCGGCGCGACCGAAGAACAGCTCGGCGCGCTCAGAAACTACGGCGACGCCCTGGGCCTGGCGTTCCAGGTCGTCGATGATTTACTTGACATTGAAGAGTCCTCTGCGACATTAGGTAAGACAGCGGGTAAGGACGTGGCACAGGGAAAACTGACGTTTCCGGCGCTTCTGGGCGTGGAAAGCGCACGCGCGGAGGTGGCCCGGCTCCTGGCCGTGGCCACGGAGAACGCTGATATCATCGCCGGCCCTGTGAATACCCTCACCCCCATCGCGCGTTACATTTGCGAGCGCCGCTCCTAGGCGCCAGGGGACCTGACAGACATGGCTCGACTACTCGACTCGATCGAAACGCCGCGCGATTTGCGCAAGCTCGATCGCAAACAGCTTCCGCAGGTGGCGCAGGAGATCCGCGACACGATCATCGATACCGTCTCGCGCATCGGCGGCCACTTCGGCGGAAACCTCGGCATCGTCGAGCTCACGCTCGCGCTGCACTACGTCTTCGACACGCCGCGCGACCAGATCGTCTTCGACACCGGCCACCAGACCTATCCGCACAAGCTGATCACCGGGCGGCGCGATAAATTCGACACGATCCGCATGCACAACGGCATCTCCGGCTTCTGCAAGCGGGAGGAGTCGGAGTACGACGTCTTCAACGCCGGACACGCGTCGACGTCGATCTCCGCGGCGCTCGGCATCGCCAAGGCACGCGACTTCCGCAAGGAGGATTACCGCGTGGTCGCGGTGATCGGCGACGGCGCGCTCTCGGGCGGCCTCGCGTTCGAGGGACTCAATCAGGCCGGCCATCTCAAGAGCCGGATGATCCTCGTCCTCAACGACAACGACATGTCGATCTCGACGAACGTCGGCGCGATGTCGGGATATCTGAACCAGATCATCAAGGGCAAGCGCTACGTGCAGCTGAAGGACCTCGCCAAGGGCGTGATCGACCGCATTCCGCTGGTCGGCGGCAAGCTGCACGAAGTCGCGTCCGAGATGGAAGAGCTGTTCAGGCACATGGTCGTGCCGGGAACGCTGTTCGAGGAGCTCGGCTTCAAGTACCTCGGACCGTACGACGGCCACGACCTCGAGCTGATGCTGCGCGTGTTCGATGAGAACAAGGACTACAACGGTCCGCTGCTCGTGCACGTGCTGACGAAGAAGGGCAAGGGCTACACGCCCGCGGAGAACAAGCCGATCTGGTCGCACGGCGTGAACCCGTTCGACATCGTCACCGGCGAGGCGAAGAAGTCCGACAAACCGGCGCCGCCGACGTATACCGCGGTCTTCGCCGACGCGCTGATCGAGCTGGCGAAGAAGGACCCGAAGATCGTCGCCGTCACCGCGGCGATGCCGGAGGGCACGGGACTCGACAAGTTCGCGAAGGCGCTGCCGGAGCGGATGTTCGACGTCGGCATCGCCGAAGAGCACGCGGTCACGTTCTGCGGCGGCATGGCCACGCAGGGGATGAAGCCGGTCGCGGCGATCTATTCGACGTTCCTCCAGCGCGCGTTCGACCAGGTGTTCCACGACGTGGCGATCATGGATCTGCCGGTCGTGTTCGCGCTCGACCGCGGCGGCATCGCCGGCGCCGACGGCCCGACCCATCACGGCATCTACGACATGGCCTACCTGCGGATCTTCCCGAACATGGTCTGCATGGCCCCGAAGGACGAGAACGAGCTGCGGCACATGGTGAAGACCGCGTTCGAGACCGGCCATCCGACCTCGCTGCGCTACCCGCGCGGCAACGGCGTCGGCGTGCAACTCGACGCCGAGCTGCAGTCGCTCCCGATCGGCAAGGGCGAGGTGATGCGCGATCCGGAAGGCCGCCGGGCGACGATCTTCGCCATCGGCAACGAGGTCTGGCCCGCGGTCCAGGCCGCCGAGATCCTGGCAAAGGAAGAGATCAACGTCGCCGTCGTCAACGCGCGCTTCATCAAGCCGCTCGACGATGAGCTGATCGCGAAGTACTGCACCCCGAGCTCGTTCGTGATCACCGTCGAAGAAGGCTCCCTCGCGGGAGGCTTCGGCTCCGCGATCATGGAGCGCTGCCAGCAACTCGGCCTCGACAACGTCCAGTTCCACCGCATCGGCATCCCCGACGAGTACGTCCACCACGGCTCGCAGGACGTGCTCCGCGCGCAGTACGACCTGCATGCGGAGGGGATTGCGAAGAGGGTGCGGGAGTTCGTGCCAGGTTACATGACGATCGGCGAGTTTGGCGAGATGGTGCGGGAAATCATGGCCGATGTGCCTGATGAAGAGCTGAAGAAACTTCCAGGTTCAGACCGGATCGATGAGGTCGTTTACGGCATTCCGAAGCGCGTTGCATCGAAGTGATGAGGCGGTATTTTGTCGACACGTGGTACCTCATCGCGCTCGCTGATCCGTTCGATCAGGCTCATTCCGCGGCTCTCCGGCTGGAACGATCTCTAGCCGGCGCACGCTTCATCGCTCATGACGCCATCTTCATGGAGATGCTGGCGTATTTGGGCGGTTCCGGCGCGAACATGCGACGTAAGGCAGTAGAAATCGTTCGCCGCTCGATGCTCGGCATTCAGGTTTTCCCTGCTGCCCGCGATCTTTTCCTCTTGGGACTCAATTTGTACGAGCGCCGTCCTGACAAGGAGTACTCACTCGTCGACTGCATGTCGATGGAGCTGATGACAGCCCAAGGCATCACACATGTACTGACGAACGATCACCACTTCCGGCAAGCCGGATTCACCGTCCTCAGCGACGCCCCATGAAAAAGCAGCGCCTCGATCTCGCTCTCGTCGGGCGCGGGCTCGTGGACACGCGCTCGAAGGCGCAGTCGCTGATCATGGCCCGGCGGGTGTTGGTGAACGGGGCGTTTGTCGACAAGGCGGGGGCGAACGTTGCGGACGAGGACGAGCTGCGCGTCGCGGAGCTGGAGCATCCGTGGGTCGGGCGGGGCGGGATGAAGCTCGCGCATGCCCTGAAAGAATTCGGCATCGACGTGAGCGGCAAGATCTGCGCGGACATCGGCGCGTCGACGGGCGGGTTCACCGATGTAATGCTCAAGCACGGCGCGGCGAAGGTGTACGCGATCGACGTCGGCTACGGGCAGCTCGACGTCTCGCTGCGCAACGATCCGCGGGTCGTGAATCGCGAGAAGGTCAACGCGCGCAATCTCACCGCGGCCGACTTCGATGACGTCATCGAGTTCGCCTCGATCGACGTCTCATTCATCTCGCTGAAACTGATCCTTCCGGCCGTCGCTACCTTTCTGAAAGGAGAGGTGGTGGCGCTGATCAAGCCGCAGTTCGAAGTCGGGAAGCACGACGTCGGCAAGGGCGGGATCGTGCGCGATGAAGCGAAGCGTCAGGCCGTCGTCGACGGAATCGCGAGCTTCGCGCGCGAGATCGGGTTCGAGGTGAAGGGCGTGATCGAGAGTCCGGTCAAGGGCGCCGAGGGGAACGTGGAGTTCCTCATGGACGCAGTGATAAATACTCCCGCAGCCCCTCACGCCACGACTCCGGGCGAACACCCGTGAGCCGCTCGTAGCGCTCGGTCGACAGCACCGAATACGCGGGCCGCCTGGCAGGACGCGGAAACTCATCGCTCGACACCGGCTTCACGGTCACGTCCGCATGCATTTCCTCGGCGATCGCACTCGCGAAGTCGAACCAGCTGCATTCGCCGTCATCCGCGTAATGCACGATGCCGCGCCCGTCCTGGATCGCCAGCCGGATGATCGCCTCGGCGAGATGCGGCGTGTAGGTCGGACGTCCGCGCTGGTCGTCGACCACGCGCAGCGGATTCGTGCCCTTGCGGATCTGATTGCGGATCGCCTCGACGAAGTTGTTTCCATGCACGCCGAACAGCCATGACGTGCGAACGATCAGCCGTTTCTCCGCGTGCGTCGCCGCGACTTCGCCGAGGAGCTTCGAGCGGCCGTACGCGGAGAGCGGCGCGGTCGTGTCGGTGACGTCGTACGGCTCGCGTTTCGTGCCGTCGAAGACGAAGTCGGTCGAAAGCTGCACCAGCAGCGCGCCGGCGCCATTCGCGGCGTTCGCGAGCAGTTCCACCGACGAGCCGTTGATCGCGTTCGCGGCCGCCTCTTCGTCTTCCGCGCGGTCGACGAGCGTGTACGCCGCGCAGTTGACGATGATCGTGGGCGCGTGCGTGGCGACGATCTCGTCGACGCAGCGCGAGTCGGTGATGTCGAGCTCGGATTTCGTCAGCGCGACGAAATCTTCATCGCGGCTGGACAGCGCTTCGGCGAGATCCTGGCCGACCATGCCGCCGGCGCCGGTGATGAGCCACTTTCGGGAAGACACTACTTGTCTTCGGGGCCCTTCGGCAGCGTCTTGTCGTCTTTGCCTTTGAGACCGTCGCGGAAGTTGGAGATCCCCTCGCCGAGGCCCTTGCCGAGCTGCGGGAGGCGGGTCGCGCCGAAAATCACCACGACGATGACGAGAATCAGGAGAAGTTCAGGTACACCGAGTCCAAACATGACCGACACAGTTTAGCACCCGAGCCGCACGGGCGGCCGAGGCGGCCGCTGCTCCACCTTGTTAAACTGCGCCCGCCACCCATGCTCGACCTCTCCGGACTCAATCCTCAACAACGCGAAGCAGTCACCCACGGCAGCGGCCCTCTCCTCGTCCTCGCGGGCGCGGGCTCGGGAAAAACGCGCGTCATCACCTACCGGATCGCCTATCTGATGGGCGAAATGGGCGTGCGGCCGCCGAACATTCTCGCCGTCACGTTCACCAATAAAGCCGCGAACGAGATGCTGAGCCGCGTCGATCACCTCGTGCCGCCGGCCGGCGGCTACGGGCCGTCGCCCGAAAGGGCGCGTCGTCCGTGGATCGGCACGTTCCACTCGACCTCGCTTCGCATCCTCCGCCGCTACGCCGACCGCCTCGGCTACACCAAGTCGTTCGCCGTCTACGACACCGCCGACCAGTTGACGCTGATCCGCCGCTGCATGCGCGAGCTGAACGTCAACGACGAGGCCTTCCCGCCGCGCTCGATCCTCCACCGCATCTCCGCGGCGAAGAACGAGCTGATCAACCCGGTCGACTACGAGAAACACAACCTCGATTTCTTCGGCGCGCGCGTCGCCGAGGTGTACCGGCTGTATCAGAAGCGCCTGCGCGAGTTCGACGCCATGGACTTCGACGACCTGATCGGCAAGTACGTCGAGCTGCTCGAGCGCAACGACGACGTCCGCGCGGAGCTGCACGACCGCTTCAGGCACCTGCTCATCGACGAATATCAGGACACCAACCGCGCGCAGTACGCGCTGGTGAAGCTGCTGGCCGGCAAGGAAGGGAACATCATCGCGGTCGGCGACGAGGACCAGTCGATCTACCGCTTCCGCGGTGCCGACATCAATAACATCCTCAATTTTGAGCGTGATTTTCCAGGAGCCAAAATCATCAAGCTCGAGCAGAACTACCGCTCGACCGGAAACATCCTCGACGCCGCGACCGGCGTCGTGTCGAACAACATCGCCCGCAAGGGAAAGACACTCTTCACCACCGGCGGCAGCGGCGAGCCGGTGCGCATCGTCACGTGCAGCAACGAGCGCGAGGAAGCGCAGTTCGTGATCGAGAAGATCTCCTCGATGCGCGCGCAGGTTCCGCTCTCCGAGTTCGCGGTGCTGTTCCGCACGAACGCGCAGTCGCGGCCCTTTGAAGAAGAGCTGCTGCGCGCGAACCTGCCGTACTCGGTCGTGGGCGGCGTGAAGTTCTACGAGCGCGCGGAGATCAAGGACATCCTCTCGTTCGTCCGCCTGACCGTGCGCCCGCACGACACGCCCTCGATCGAGCGCGTGATCAACGTGCCGTCGCGCGGCATCGGCGACACGACCCTGACCGCGCTCAGCGAGCGCGCCGCCGACCAGAACGTCACGCTCTGGACCCTCATCGAGGGCGACCTCGGATTTCTCCCCTCGCGTGCTTCGAAGGCCGTGCGCGAGTTCCGCGAGATCATCCATGACCTCCAGCGCGCGGCCAGCAATCCGCTGCCCGACTTCGTCGACTTCGTGCTCGTGCGTACCGGCTACCGGCGCATGCTGATGGAGTCGCGCGACGTGCAGGACGAGTCGCGCCTCGAGAACCTCGACGAGCTCCTCAACTCCGCGCGCGAGTATTACGAGAACAACCCGCAGGCCACGATCGGCGACTACCTCGACTCGCTGACGCTCATGTCCGACCTCGACCGCTACGTGGCGGAGAAGGGCGTGACGCTGATGACGCTGCATGCGGCGAAGGGGCTGGAGTTCCGGGTGGTCTTCCTCGCGGGGATGGAGGAGGGTGTGCTGCCGCACTCGCAGTCGCTCGAGCAGAACGACGATCTCGAGGAAGAGCGGCGGCTCTGCTACGTCGGCATGACCCGCGCGCGCGAGCTGCTGTTCTGCCTGCACGCGCACGAGCGGCGGCTGCACGGCAAGTTTCGCGAGCAGAGTCCCTCGCCGTTCCTCACCGAGATTCCGGAGAGCGTGCGCGAGGAGGTACGCCTCGCGAGCTCCTACCGCGCGCCGCAAGGCTCGTGGCGCGAGCAGCCGATGCGGCAGAGAAGTGGAGCGGCGGCCGCTTCGGCCGCCGGCAGTTTCGGCGCCCGAAGCGGGCGCCGCTCCACAGAGTCTCCCGCAAACGGGGTCCTCTCCTTCTTTCAGAACGCGCCCGTCCAGTTCGATCCGAGCGCGATCAACGCCGCGAAGCAGGCACCGGGCGGCGCCTCGGCGGAGCTCAAGCGCGGACAGCGCGTGCGCCACGAGCAGTTCGGCGTCGGCACGATCCTGACGATGGAAGGCAGCGGCCCCGACGCGAAGCTGTCGGTCTACTTCGAGCGCCACGGCACGAAGAAGTTCATCGCCCGCTTCGCGAAGCTGACGCGCGCCTAGTGCCGCGCCGAGCGCGTCTTCTGCTGCTGCGTGAGTACCGGCAACTGGAACGCGCGCATGATCGCCGCCGCGTCCTCGTCGTAGTGTGAATAGAGCATGGTGACGCCCTGGGGCGTGCGGCGCAGCGAAACATCGAAGTGCCCCGGCTCGGGATCGCCGAGGAAGAGAGGCGGTTGCGGAATGCCGTTCGCGTCGTAAGGGAAGAGGCGGATCTCCCCGAACGACAGCGTCGCGCTCGAGAACAGCGCCCACCACCGCTGCCCGTCCCAGGCCACGGCCGGAATGGCGTTGCTGATGTTGTAGATCGCCGCAGCAGCCGTGCAGCCGAGCATGGACGGCTCGCTCACGGGCTGCAGACTGGAATTGAACCGGCGCGTGCGGACGCAGTCACCGGCCTCGCCGAACAGGCCGCTGCCCGCGCCGATCATCAGCTCCTTGTCGTTGCCGTCGACGGACAGCACCGCCGCTCCGGCCGTGGCACGCGTGTACGCGACCCACATGTCGACGACCTGCTCCAGCTCCAGGGTGTCGCGCAGCCGCGCGCCTTTGATCGTGTAGGTGCCGGAATCCGGCACCATCGAGACCCAGACCACGACGGGGCGGCCGGCGACGCGTGCGAGATGCGGCTCGGCGACATTCTTCGTGTCGCTGATCTTGACGGGCGCCGACGTCAACGCGCCGCGGCTCGGAACGCGCAGCGCGTATGAGCTGGTGTTGACGCTCCACGCCAGGATGAACGAGTCGCCGTCCGGAAGGATGCTGACGTCCTTGCCGTAGTTGAGATAGCCGGTGCCGAAAACCACCGGCTGCGCGTCGACGGCGATGCCGTTGCGGTCGAACCGGCGGAGCATCAGGCGTGCGGTGTAGGGCGGCCTGCGGGTGTACTCGCGCAACGCGACCAGAAACGTATCCGCGCTTGCCGCCACCGAGACCGCTCCCTCGCCGTCGAACAGCGTGAACGGCTCGCCGTCGTTCGACGACGCGGGGATGAAGCGCCCGCGGATCGAAAACTGTTCGCCGGTTTCGCTCCACGCGGCGAGCGCACCGTTCGGCCCCCACGCCTGGCGCAGCGTGTGCTGCGCCGGCACGCCGGCCGTCACCAGCGTCGGCGCGACGCCGTCGTCGATCGAGCTCGAGGCATCGAATACCCGCGCCACGGCGTCGTAGCGGGTGTAGGGATCGAACAGCCACGTGTCGGGGTGCCAGGCGATCAGGTTGCGGCCTTGTCCCGCGGCCAGTGCCGGGCGGAAGTCATACGGAAACGCATCGCGGTGGCGCGCGAATACGCGCGGCGCGCCGGTGCCGTTGACGACGCGGAGCTCCGCGTCCCCCGGATAGTTGAGCCACGTCCAGGCGTAGACGAACTCGTGTCCGTCGTAGATCGCCGCCGGCGTTCCCGGGGACGGCTGCCGCGAGTCGAAGGCGTTCACGCGCATCCGCGTGGTGTCGGCACGCCTCTCGAAGCTGCCGCCGGACTCCATGTTCACGGTCGTGTAGCCGAGCGTCCGTTCCCACTCCGGGTTCGGCACGTTGTCGAGCTTCACCGCCCGCGCCCAGGCGAAGGCGACGTCGGCGCCATTGATCGCGAGGCGCGAGAGCGAGAGCGATGCACCGAACGACGTCGACGGCAGGACCGGCATCACGACCGACATGCTGGTGAAGCCGGCGTGATTGAGGCGCGTCCACTGAATCACGTCGTTCCAGCCACGGGTGAGCAGCAGCCAGTCGTCACCGGACGGCACCGCGCGCAGCAGCGTCGACGGCGACACGATGTCCTTCGTCCGCAGCGGCGGCCCATGCATCTGCCCGTTGCGGTCGACGAACGTGACGGTGAATTGGCCGGCCTCCGACGTGATGACGAGATGCTCGCCGCTCTCGCTCTCTGCGGGCGATTCTCCCACCGGCTCGACCAGCCTGACGCTGCCGTTCTGCACTTCCCAGCTCGCGTACCCGCCCTCGTAGACGATGTAGCCCGCGCCCAGCGGCCGGACGCGCAGCGCCGCCGGCGCGGAGACTCCGATGATGAACGGATCGCCGGCGAGCTTGCCGTCCGGCGTCAGATGCGCGCCGAAGACGCGGTAGCGATCGCCCTGCTCGCCCCACACCGCGAGAAATCCGCCGGCGCCGCCCGCGACGTCGGTGAAGTACTTGTACCCCGTACGCGGCGCGCTGCGATACGGCGAGACCGCGCGCTCCGGTCCGATGACCGGCTCGGCGGCGATCGCTGGGACGGCGATCAGCAACACGACTGCGGCAAGAGTCTTCAATGCCGCACCGCCCGGCCGCGTGAGAACGGCGCGAATGGACGAACGAACGCGCCGGGCACCGACGCATCGGCGCTGCGCGAGTAGAAGGCGATCAGACCGAGAGTCGTGGAGAGCAGCGTTCCGCCGGACGGATTGCGATCCGCGGAGACGAGCGCCACCGGCGGCTCGGATGAGCCGTCGGCGGCGAGGCGCCAGGCGTTCATCGGTTGATCGCTCAGGTAACCGGTCGCCGTGAACCACCACGCCGTTCCATCGTTGACGACGGAAGGCACAAAGGTCCGGTCGTTGTCGTTGGAGACGAGCGTCACGTTGCAGACGTGCTGGTGCGGCGGCTCGACCGCGAGCAGGCCGGCGGCGGTGAAGCGCCGCGAGTAGAGGCAGTAGCCGATCACCGGAGCCGGTCCGCGCTCGGGCCAAGCCAGCAGCAGCTCGCTTCCCGATGCCGCGGCATCGAACGGATTGCGATCGGCGATCGATCCGTCGCCGAGACTGTTCGCGGGCCCGAAGCGCGTGATGTCCTGCAGCATCTCGGACGCATCCGGTACCAGATCGTCGCTCAGGCGCACCGCATCGATCCGCTTCTGCGCCGGCCCGACCTGATAGTCGTGGATGACGGTGATGCGTCCGCCGAGGCGGACGAGAACCGGTCCGGTCATCGCGGACCTGGTGGAAATGCGAATCGCGGGCGACATCTCCGTTCCGCGGGCAGCGACGCGCTTCACATAAAGGTGTCGCTCCGCGCCGATCCAGGCGATCACGAACGACTCGCCGCCGATCACCGCGACTTTCATCGGCTGCCACCCTGGATGGACAAGGTTCCCGGTTTCCCGGGCCACGAGCAGCGGCTCGGCATCGAGCGACTTTCCGGATGCGTCATAACGGCGCAGCAGCACTCGCATCTCGGAGAGGTACCGGAGCGTGTAGTCGTAGTCGAACTCCGTCCAGACCACCGCGTACGTATCGGCAGTTGCGGCCACCGCGTGGGCGATGAGCTCATTCGGTCCGGAGACCGCGAACGTCCCCGAGCCGAAGCGTCCGACGAGCCGCGGGATCGGTCCGTGCTCGCGCCAGACCGTCAACAGACCGCCCGGACCGCTCGCCGCGCGTGGCTCGAGCTGCGCCGCCGGAACGCGCGCGAGCGGCTCCGGCGGAAGATCCTGCTCGAGGTCCGCGGCGCGCTCGAACGTTCGGATGAAAGACTGCGCACAACAGGACGACGCGACCTGCTGCACCGTCCAGACGAGCGCGTTGCGCGTGCCGGAAGCGAGCGACAGGCCGACGACCCGTTGTGCGCCGCTGAACGTGCCGATGACGTGCGTGCGGCCGCCGCTTCGAAATTTGATCGCCCCGTTCGTACCGTCTGGTCCCTCGCGCTCCGCCCAGGCCACCATCAGCTCCGCGCCGTCATACGCGACTGCCGTCTTCTCCGCATACGGAGAGAGGCTCTCGTTCACTTTGAACGCGCCGGTGCGCGCGTCGATGACGCTGTAGCCGCCTTCGGTTCCCTGGGTTCCGCCGCTCCTCCAGCCGAACGCGATCTCGTCACCGTGCACCGCCACGCTTACGATCTGCGTTTCGAACCACTTTGTGTCGAACACGTAGCTGTTCGCCACTCCATGCGCATCGAGTGTCAGCCAGCGCACTCTTCCCGCCTCGGCGGCGAGCAGGCCCCAGTCGTCGCCGTTCGGAACCGCGAGTTGCACGAAAGGCTTGTTCGCTGTCTGCAGGAACCCGAGCGCGCGGCGTGTGCCGTCGCCGGCGACGGCGAAGAAGGTCGAGAATCCGGTGTCGAAGCGATACTCCACTTCGATCTTCTCGCCGCGAGCGTTCCGCGTCTGAGGAGGCGCGGCGAGCGCGCGAACATCGCCGCCCGACGAGACCAGCCATGTCTCGGCATCCGCGAGCGAGAAGCTGTATGGGCGCGCCGTCACGAGATAGTCGGTGCCGGTCCACGCGATCCGCGGTGCGGCGTTCATCGTGAACGGCGAGACGACGAACGGCGTGGCGTCGAGCGCCTCGCCCTGCGGCGAGAGCCGCTTTCCAACCAGCGGGCCACCGCGAGCTCCGCCGTCGTACCAGACCAGTAGGAATCCCGAGGGACTCGCGCCGATGCTCAGCTGTGCGCTGCCGAGACTGCCATTGACGATCGGCTGCGGCGCCAGCGGCGATTCCGCTCCCGCAATGACACCTGCGGCAGATAGTGGAAGGACAGCCAGAATCACGATTGCCGACAGGACCAGAGACCGCATGATGACAACCCCGCGAATGGAACTATCAGTTATTTATATCATCATGACTGTCAATGTCCCAACCCGCTGCAGGGATTTCCACGGTCGCGACGTCAGAGCCTCCGAGCAGCGCCTTCGCACCGCAGTCGCCGCGTAACGCGAGCAGCGCGTCGAAGCGCGTGCGACGAAATAGAGCCGGGACGCCGACGGTCCCGTCATACGCCGCGGCGGCGACCGGCGCGCCGACACGCGTGAGTGACTCGAGATCGCCTGCTGTGACGCCCGCCTGGTCGGCGAGCGCGATCAGCAGCGCGTCGGCATCAGCGGCCGCGCGGACGGCGGCGTGGATCGACGTCGCCAAGCCGTCTGTCCATCGCTCGTTGACGACGATCTCGACGCCTGCGACGACTTCCGCACGAAGCAGTTCGGCGTTTGCGCCGAGGATCACGAGCGCGCGGCGATCGTCGTTGTTGCCGCGCCATTCCCCGGCGACGCGCGTGGCGCGATGCAGCAGCGTCTCGCCGTCGATGAGCGCGAGTTGCTTGGGCGAACCGAAGCGTCCCGAGCCTCCCGCGGCGAGGACCGCGAGCGCGATCATGCGCGGGAGACGGTGTCGCGGGCGCGCTCGGTCAGCGGCGTTCCGTCGCGGCCCGCGAGCACGGCCTTCACCTCGGCGAGCACCGCCAGCGCGATCTCCGCAGGCGTCTCGGAGCCGATGTCGAGTCCGGCCGGGCCGCGCAGCCGCGAGAGCGACCATTCGGGCTCGCCTTCGTCGCGCAGCACGCCGCGGATCATCTCCATCCGGCCGCGCGAGCCGACGATGGCGATGTACCCCGCGTCGGTCCGCAGCACGCAGCGCAGCCAGTCGAGATCGACGAAGTAGTTGTGCGACATCAGCACCGCGGCCGAGCGGGCATCGAGTTTCAGCTCGCCGGGGGCCTCGTGCTTTCCGTGCACCGCCGTCTCCCACTGCATCGCCGCCGCGAGCGCGACCATCGGCGCGACGTCGTTGCCGGCGCCGAAAATGTGCAGCGCGATCGGCGGCTCGATCACGTCGCCGTCCAACATCCCTTCCTTCCGCGCTAGCAGTGCCTCGCGCACGGCGCCGAAGCGGGCATCAAAATCCGAGCGTGCGAACGGCTCGAAGCGAAAGCGCAGCCGGCCGGGACAGCCGAGTCCCGAGCCGAAGAGCACGTCGTCAGCCGACGTCGTGTCGATCTCGATGAGCTCCGCCGCGTCGCGCGTCATCACCCGCGCCGCGTGCTCGCGCAACATGTTCTCGATGCAGCCGCCGCTCACCGAGCCGATCGACCAGCCGTCGTCGGCGACGAGCATCCGCGCGCCCGGCTTGCGGTAGCCGGAACCGTCGAGGCTCACCAGCGTGATCATCACCGCGCGCCCGTAGGGCGCATGCGCGGCGAGCGCATCGAGCAGCGCCTTCAGCTCGCTCACAAGAGATCCTCGCGCCGGATCGGCAGCTTGCGGACGCGCTTTCCCGTCGCGGCGTGGATCGCATTGACGATCGCCGGCACAGCCGGCGGCACCGGCGGCTCGCCCATGCCGAACGGCATCTCGCCGTGGCTCGGCATCAGGTGCACTTCGATCTTCGGCGTCTCGTCCAGCCGCAGCACCGGAAAGTCGCCGTACGTCGCCTGCTCGGCCTGCCCGTCCCTGAACGTGATCTCGCCTTTCAGCGCGGAGGACAGACTCCAGATCACGCCGCCTTCGATCTGCGACTCGATCCCGAGCGGGTTCACGATCACGCCGCAGTCGGCGACCGCGACCACGCGATGCACTTTCACATTGCCGTCGATGACTGACACCTCCGCCGCGTATGCGATGTGCGTGTCGCCATCATAGACGTTGCAGGCCACGCCTCGGCCGAATCCCTTCGGCATCGGCTTGCCCCAATCCGACTTCGCGCGCAGCGTCTCGAGCACCCGGCGCAGCCGCGGGCGCTCGATGGTGAGCTCGCCGGCGGTGAGTCTCTCGGCGCCGCCGAGGTGGTCGAGGCGGAACTGCAGGGGATCGGCTCCGGCGGCGTGCGCGAGCTCGTCGAAGAAACTCTCGCGCGCGAACGTCGACGACGGCGAGAACACCGCGCGCCACGGACCGATCGGCACCGGTCCGTCGACGCGCACGTACGACGTCTCGACGTACGGGATGTCGTAGGGGATGTCGTAAACGCCCCACGACGAGTCGCGGTAGAAGTTCGGGTCGCGCAGGTCTTCCTCGCTCGGCTTGCGCCGCGCGTTGTGCGGCGTCGAGACCTTCTTGTGCGTCCACGAGACGAGCTTTCCCTCCGCGTCGAAACCCGCGCTCATCTGATGCAGCGACGCTGCCTGGAAATAGCCGTGCTTCATGTCGTCCGCGCGCGTCCAGAGCACCTGCACCGGGCCGCCGCCGATTGCCTTCGACACGTCCGCCGCGTCAAGCGCGTAGTCCCACCCGAGGCGGCGGCCGAAACCGCCGCCCATCAGCGTGACGTTGACCTTCACCGACTCCTTCGGAATCCCCAGAAACTCGGCCACCTTGTCCTGCACCGAGTTCGGCGCCTGCGTCGGCGACCAGAGCTCGCAGCTCGTGCCGCGAAAGTCCGCGGTCGTGTTCATCGGCTCGAGCGGCGCGTGCGCGTAGTAGGGATACTGATACACCGCCTCGAACTGCTTCGCCGCCGCCACCGCGGTCCCGGTCTTGCGCGTCGTGAAGCCCGCTTCCTTCGCCGCGTCGCGCATACGCTGGCCGTGCAGCGCGGAGCTGAACGACGCGTTCGGACCCGGCTCGAACTCGATCTCGAGCGCGTCGCGCGCCTTGAGCGCGATCCAGGTGTTGTCGGCGACGATGGCGACGCCGGCGGTCACTTTGACGACGTCGCGGACGCCCTTGATCGCCTTCGCGCGCGCCGCGTCGAAGCGCTTGACCGAGCCGCCGAGCACCGGCGGCCGGACGATGGTGGCGTAACGCATGTTCGCGACGCGCGTGTCGATGCCGTACTTCGCCTTTCCGGTGACGATGTTCGGGCCGTCGGTGCGTTTGGTCCGCGTGCCGATGATCCTGAAGTCGCCGGCGCTCTTGAGCGGCGCGTCGGCCGGAATCGGAAGCGCGGCCGCCGCGGCGGTGAGCTCGCCGTATCCGAGGCGCTTGCCCGACGCCGCGTGCACGACGAAGCCGCGCTCGGTGCGCAGCGACGCGGGCTCGACGCTCAGTTGCGCCGCCGCGGCGCTGACGAGCATCGCGCGCGCCGCCGCTCCCGCCTGCCGCAGCGGCTTCCAGCTCCCGCCGAGGCTGAAGCTGCCGCCGGTGCCGAGCCGCGTGAACTGCGGGCTCGGCGAGGCCTGGACGAGCTTGATCGTGTTCCAGTCGGCATCCAGCTCGTCGGCGAGGATCATCGGCAGCGACGTCCGCACGCCCTGTCCCATCTCCGACTTGCCGACCGTCAGCGTGACCGTGCCGTCGGGATCGATGCGGATCCAGCCGCTCGGCTGAAAGGCCTTCGGCGCCTCCTCGGCGCTGAGATCGAAGTCGAAACCGATCGCGAGCGCGGAGCCGGTGATCAGCGAGAGCTTGATGAAGTCGCGGCGCGTGGTCACTTCGCGCCTCCGAGCAGCGCCGCGGTATGAATGGCCTTGCGGATGCGCGTATACGTGCCGCAGCGGCAGACCAGGTCGCTCATCGCGCCGTCGATGTCGGCGTCGGACGGCTTGCGCTTCTGTTTGAGGAGCGCGCAGGCGGTCATGATCATCCCCGCCTGGCAGTAGCCGCATTGCGCGACGTCTTCCTCGAGCCAGGCGCGCTGGCAGGGATGCGAGCCGTCTTTCGACAGCCCTTCGATGGTCGTGAAGCGCTTCCCGTTCGCTTCGGCCGCCGTGATCTGGCAGGCGCGAACGGCCTGCGAGTCGCCGTCGAGGATCGTGCACGCCCCGCAGATACCGACGCCGCAGCCGAACTTGGTGCCGGTCATGCCGAGGGTGTCGCGGAGCACCCAGAGCAGCGGGGTGTCGGCATCGACATCGACGATTTCGGGCGCGCCGTTGATCGTCAGTCTGAATTTGGACATGAACGCAGATGCTAGCGTCAGGCCGAGGGACATGGAGGTCCGACGTGACGAACTTCCTGTAAACGGTTGTGAAACGGAAGTGCCCCGGCGCGACTGGCTAGTCCTCCGGCTCGACTTCCTAGTCCCCAGGCTCGACTTTCAAATACCTCAGGCTCGACTTCCTAGTCCTCGCGCTCGACTTTCTAGACCTCAGGCTCGAATTCCTAGTCTTCAGGCTCGACTTTCAAATACCTCCGGCTCGAATTCCTAGTCTTCAGGCTCGAATTCCGAGTCCTCAAGCTCGACTTCTTAGTCCTCGGGCGCGACTTTCTAGACCTCGGGCGCGACTTCCGAGTCTTCGAGCTCGACTTTCAAATACCTCAAGCTCGAATTCCTAGTCTTCAGGCTCGACTTCTTAGTCCTCGAGCTCGACTAATTAGTCTTCAAGCACGACTAGCTAGACCTCGGACGGCTAGTAGATGTCACGCTCGTGGGGAGCGCCGGCGTCCTCGCCGGCTGGACGGGCGTCGTCTCGACGCCCCTACGGCGGCGGGACGCCGCCGGATCAGCCGCCGGGACGGCGGCGTTCCGCTGACTCAGCTCTTGGCGACTTTTCGCCTGCGCTGATGGAGGCGGTCGATGAGCTTCGTGGCGCTGCGCACCTGCTCGAGGATCTTCTCCTCCAGGCCCGCGCCCTTGATCTTGAAGCTCTTGGCGCGGCGGAAGACCTGGCGGGCGCGGTCCTTCTCGCCGCTCTCGAGGAGCGCCATGCCGAGGTGCATGAGGTTCGTCGCGGTCGGCCCGAGCTCCGCGGACTTCGAGAGGAAGTCGACGGCGCTGCGGAAGTCGCGGCGCTTGAAGTAGACCCAGCCGAGGGCCGCGAGCGGGAACTGCTTGAGCTCTTTCGGCGAGTAGCGGAGCGCGAGCTGCGCGCTCTCCAGCGCCTCGTCGAGCGACTCTTCCATCTCCGCGAGGTTGTACGCCTTCTCGTAGTACGCGATCGACTTCGCGTAGTTCGAGGTGTAGTCGGCGAGCATCTCCTCGAGCGCGCGGTTGGCGTCCTTGTAGTTCCCCTCCGCACGCAGCGCCTCGACGAGCGTCGTGTACGCCGCCGCCGCGACCATCTCGGCCGGGCGATGCTTGAGGATCCGGCGCGCCATCGAGATGGCCTCGCTGTTCATGTCGAGATGCGAGCAGAGCAGCGCGTACGGCAGCAGGATGTTGACGTTGTCCGGCTCTTCGTCGACCGCGCGCCGGTAGTGGTCGATGGCCTCGGCGTACTTGCCGTCGCTGGCCAGCGACTCCGCGGTGTTCACGACCTGCGCGGCCGGGCCTTCGACCGGCACGTGTCCGGAAACGCCCTCGTAGATCTTGACGGCCTGCTGGTACTCCATCTTGTTGGGATTGAGCTCCAGCGCCTCCTGGAAACACTCGATGGCCTTGCGGTTCCAGTTGCGGTCGAGGTAGCAGAGGCCGAGGTGATAGATCGCTTCCTCGTAGTCGGGATCGAGCTTCAGCGCGGCCTGGAACGAACGGATCGAGCGCTCGAGCTGCCCCTTCTCATAGAAGATCGTGCCGAGCAGGTAGTACGCCTGCGGGATGGCCTCGAGCTGAACCGCCTTCTCGAGGAACTTCTGCGCGCGGAGCAGCTTTCCTTTGCGCGCGTAGATCGCGCCGAGCGAAAAGTACGGGAGGAACGACTCCTGTGAGATCTGGATCGCGCGGCGCAGCCAGCGCTCCGCGCCTTTGAGGTCCTGCTGCTCGTGAAGCAGCACGCCGTAGAAGACGGCGGCGTCGAAGTGGTCGGGCTGCACTTCCAGCGTGCGCTCGAGATACGACTTCGCGCGATCGAGATTGCCGTCGTTGAAGAACATCTCGCCGAGGAAGAACGACAGCTCGTAGTTGTCGCGATCGAGGCGGAACGCCTCTTCGAGATACTTCATCCCGCGGTCGGGATCGAAGCCGTCGAACGCCGCCTCGGCATCGGCGACGAGCAGGAGGAACCGCTCGCGCTTCTCGCCGCGGAACAGCGAGACCATGCGGTCCTTCCGCTCGGTGAAGCGCTGCTTCTTCTCGAGCGCGAGCATCTGCTCGCCCATCTTCGATTCCCACAGCTCGACGACTTCGTCGGAGGTGAGGACGTTCTTCTTCTCGAGGATTTCTTTGACGGAGAGGAGGCCGGTCTGATTGATGAAGATCGCGCGCTCGTGCTTCTGCACGGCGTCGACGATCGAGCGCAGCGTCTCCGCGGAGCGCTTGACGATCTCTTCGAGCGCCGAGACGCGCTCGAGCAGATGCTCGTCGAGGGAGAGGTCTTCCTCTTCCTCGTACTCCTCGATCTCGTCTTCTTCGAAGGAGGAAACACCGGAGAGGACGAGGAGCTTGTTCTGACAGCGGTAACAGTACTCGCGCTCGTCGTCGTTAAAGGCGCTACAGGTTTGGCAGAGCATGGTCGATTGCGCCGCTATATAACACGCCGCTCACTTCCTGTATTCATAGAAGCCGCGCCCGCTCTTTTTCCCCAGCCAACCCGCGTCGACCATCTTCACCAGCAGCGGACAGGGACGATATTTCGGATCGCCGAATCCCTGTTCGAGCACGCGCAGGATGGCCAGACAGACGTCGAGTCCGATGAAGTCGGCGAGCGTGAGCGGACCCATCGGATGGTTCATGCCGAGCTTCATCACACCGTCGATGGCCTCGCGCGTGGCCACGCCTTCGTACAGCGTGAAGATGGCCTCGTTGATCATCGGCATCAGCACGCGGTTGGAGATGAAGCCGGGATAGTCGTTCACTTCGATGGGCGTCTTCCCCATCCGTTTCGAGAGCTCTTCGACTTTCCCATACGTCTCGTCGGAGGTGGCGATGCCGCGGATGACTTCGACGAGCGTCATTACCGGAACGGGATTCATGAAGTGCATCCCGATCACGTTCCCGGGACGCTTCGTGGCCGCGGCGATTTTCGTGATCGAGATCGATGACGTGTTCGAGGCGAGGATGCATTCGGGACGGGTGAGCTCGTCGAGCTTCGCGAAGAGGCTCGTCTTGGCGTCGATGTTCTCGATGATGGCCTCGATGACGATGTCGCTTTCGGCGGCCGCGCCGAGGTCGCGGGCCGGGCGGACGCGCCCGACGATGGCGTCGCGCTCCTCGGCGGTCATCTTGCCCTTATCCACCCCCCGCTGAAGGTTGGACGTGATCGTCGACACGGCACGCTGCAGGATTTCCTCGCTAACATCGATGAGCGTGACGTCGAAACCCGAGGCGGCGGCCGTGTGGGCGATCCCGTTGCCCATCGTCCCGCCGCCGATGACAGTGATTTTGTTCATGCGGGCGCAGACTCTACCGCAATTGGCGTAAGATCATCCGTCCCGGAGAGCCCGAAAATGGCGCGGAAATGTTTTATGTGCGGACGTGAGGTGACGGAGGGAATCCTCTGCGCCAAATGCGATACGCCGCGCAAGAAGAGTGGAGCGACGACCACAATGACGGAGCCGCCGCCACCGCCTCCAAGTGGAGCGGCCGGCTCTCAGCCGGCCGATGACGGCGGGCTAAGAGCCCGCCGCTCCACAGGATCGGGCGCGCAGCACGCGGCAGCGCAACCGCAGACTGAGCCCGATCCCTTCCCCAAGGCTCCGATCCTGCCGTTCCCCGTCGAGTCGGCGACACCGGCGATCACGAGCGTCGTCAACCTGCTCGTGGCGGCGGGCGTGCCGTCGATCCTCCTCGGGCCCGATCGCAGCGTGAAGTTCGTCTCGGATGAAGCGAAGCGCATCTTCGACGCGACGCAGGCGGAGCTCTCGACGCTCGCCGCAATCGAGGCGAAGGCAGGCATTCGCGTGGCTGACCTCGCCGTGCCGACGTCGGCGGGCATGCGGCTCTCGAAAGGCAACTTCATCTACACGCTCGTCCCGATGTCGGGCGGCGCGAGCGGCGCGATTCTCGTGTTCCGCCATGCCGAGTCGGTCAACGAGTCGCACGCGTCGTTCGTCACCTACGTGCGCGAGACGGTCTTCGGGCCGCTGCGCGCGCTCCGCGACTCCCTCGGTGCGGCCGCGCAGTCGAAGAAGGATCACTTCCTCGCCGACGCCGCGGCCGCGGTCGAGCAGGTCATCTCCTCGCTCGAGCTCGCGCCCGAGGTCGAGGAGACGGCGACGGGGATGCGTCCCGTTCCCACGGTCACCGACGTGGTGCGCCGCGTCGCCGACCGCTTCCGCGCGTACGCCGACCTCAAGGGGATCATGCTGCAGGTCGACGTGCAGGAGCTCGAGGAGCGCTTCGGCGATCACGAGCAGCTCGCCGAGGCGCTGGCGATCCTGATGGAGAACGCGCTGCACTACGTGCCGCCGAGCGGACAGGTGGTCATCGGCGTGCGCTGGATGGAGCACAAGGGCAAGCCGCTGCTGCTGTTCTTCGTGATGGACAACGGCGCGATGGTGCCGGAGCAGCTGCGCCAGGCGATCTTCGAGCCGTCGTTCGTCTGGAGCCCGACCTCGGCGCAACGGACCGGCCGCGGCCTCTTCAAATGCCGCGAATTTGCGCTCTTGCACAGCGGTTCCGTATGGGTCGAATCCAAGACCGGAAAAGCGTGTACGTTTTTCCTTCGCGTCCGTCCCGATAACGTCTGATGAAACGGTTGATCCTCGCGCTGCTCGTGGCAGTCCCGCTGTTTGCGTCCGACGGAAGCAACGAGATCACTCCCGACAACGTGCTCGCGGTGATGAACGCCTATCGCGCGCAGGAGGGGCTCGCGCCGCTGCGCCTCGACCCGCGCATCACGCGGGCCGCCGAGGATCGCATGCGCGACATGGAACAGTCGGAGTACTGGAGCCACGACTCACCGAGCGGCATCTCGCCGTTCGTCTGGCTCACCGCGCGCGACTACTACTTCGAGGCCGCGGGAGAAAACCTGGCGCGCGGCTTCGACACCGCGCGTTTCCTGGTCGAGTCGTGGATGGAGTCGCACGGGCACCGCGCGAACATCATGTCCACGGAGTACGAGGACTGCGGGATCGCCATCATCGAGGGCGCGACCACCGGCCGCGCCACCGGCAAGTCGATCGTGGTGCTGTTCGGCAGGATCAGGCGACCGGCATCGACGGATCTACTTCGCGCGCCCAGCGCTGCATCCCGCCAGTGAGGTTCTTCACGCGCGTGAATCCCTGCTGCAGCAGATGCTGCTGCACGTGACCGCTGCGCGCCCCGGAGCGGCAGATCATCACCACATCCTTTTCGCGCGGGATCTCGTCGAGGCGCTTCGGGATCTGCTGCATCGGGATGTGTTGCGCGCCTTCGATGTGGCCGATGTTCCACTCGTACGGCTCGCGGACGTCGATCAGAACGATCTCGTCGCCCTGCGCGAGCCGCTGTGAGAGTTGTTCGGGAGTGATGTCTTCGTTGTGCACGGGATTGCAGAACTCCTCGTAGTCGATCAGTTTCGTGATGGCGGCGTGCGCGTCGCAACGCTTCGGGACGCGCATGGTGCGGAACGTCATCCGCAGCGCGTCGAACAGTAGCAGACGTCCGGCCAGCGTCTCGCCGATGCCGGTGATGATCTTGATGGCCTCGGTGGCCTGCAGCGTTCCGATCACGCCGGGCAGCACGCCGAGGACGCCGCCCTCGGCGCACGACGGCACGAGGTGCGGCGGCGGCGGCTCCGGATAGAGGCAGCGATAGCACGGTCCGTTTTCCGTCGCGAAGACGGAGACCTGGCCGTCGAAGCGAAACACCGAGCCGTACACGTTCGGCTTGCCGAGGATCACGCAGGCGTCGTTGACGAGATAACGCGTGGCGAAGTTGTCGGTGCCGTCGATGACGACGTCGTACCTGCGCATGATCTCCAGCGCGTTTTCGGACGTGAGCCGCGCGTCGTGCGTTTCGATCGCGACCTCGGGATTCGCATCGCGCAAACGCTCGCTCGCGGCTTCGAGCTTCGGCCGTCCGACATCGGACGTGCCGTAGAGAATCTGGCGATGCAGGTTGGTGACGTCGACGCGATCGAAGTCGACGAGACCGATGCGGCCCACGCCCGCGGCGGCGAGGTAGAGCGACGTCGGACTGCCGAGGCCTCCGGCGCCGACGATGAGGACGGACGAGCTCGCGAGCCTGGCTTGGCCTTCGGCTCCGAGCTCGGGGAGGATGATCTGGCGTGAGTAGCGATTCACGGGAGTAGTCGCGACACGATCTCCTGAATCTTCTTCCCATCCACCCGCCCGCGATAACGGGCGGTCGCTTCCTTCATCACCTTGCCCATGTCCTTCTTCGACTGCGCGCCGGTGGAGGCGATGATCTCGCGGACGCCGCTCTCGATCTCTTCCTCGGTCAGCTCCGGCGGCAGGTAGGCCTTGAGCAGCTCCATCTCCACGCGCTCTTTCTCGGCGAGCTCGGGGCGGTTGCCTTTGGTGTACTGCTCGATCGAGTCGAGGCGCTGTTTGACGGCCTTGCGGATCACGGTCATCGCCTCTTCGTCGGAGAGCTCGTGGCCGCTGTTGATCTGCTCGTTCTTGATCGCCGACTGCAGCATGCGCAGCGTGGAGAGGCGGTCCTTCTCCTGCGCCTTCATCGCCGCGGTCAGGTCATTCCGGATCTGTTCGCTCAGTGTCGCCATGGCCGTACTTTATACTCCGCCGCGATGCCGCCGCTTCACAGTTCCCGCGTCTTCGCGCGGGATAAACTAGAAACATGCCGCCCGACATCCGCGCGCTCCTGGAAGAGACCGGCGCGCTGCTCACCGGCCACTTCCGCCTCTCCTCCGGATTGCACAGTCCGAATTACGTGCAGTGCGCGCGACTGCTCGAGCATCCGCGCAACGCGAACGCGATCGGCACGGCGCTCGCGGAGAAGATCCGCGGCGCGGAGAAGATCGTCGCGCCGGCGCTGGGCGGCGTGATCATCGGCTACACCGTCGCCGCCGCGCTCGACCTCCCGTTCGTGTTCACCGAGCGCAAAGACGGCGCGATGACGCTGCGCCGCGGATTCCGGATCGGCGAAGGCGAGAAGATCGTGATCGTCGAGGACGTCGTGACCACCGGCAAGTCGACGCGCGAGACCGCGGACGTCATCGCGAAACATGGAGGCGTGGTCACCGGCTTCGCCTCGATCCTCAACCGCAGCGGCAAGGCGAATCCGTTCGACGCGCCGTACGAGGCGCTGCTGGCGCTCGACCTCGAAACGTACGAAGAGAGCGCCTGCCCGCTCTGCGCGAAAGGCGTCCCGGTCGACGCGCCGGGATCGCGCTTCAGCCGATGATCGAGATCGTCGAAGTGCAGCCCGAGGAGATTCACCTCCGCATCGACGGCCGGGTGCACGTCGTCCCGTACGTGATCCAGGGCACGATCGTCAGCTTCGTCTACGACGGTGAGGCCTACGCGATCGATACCAACGAAGGCTCCTCCCGCGCGAGAGCGCGCCACCGCGACCACTCCACCAGCGCGCCGATGCCGGGGATGGTGCTCAAAATATTGGTGAAGGTGGGAGACGTTGTCACGAAGGGAACGCCGCTCGTGATTCTGGAGGCGATGAAGATGGAGCACGCGATCGTGGCGGGGCACGATGGGACCATTACGGCCATCAACTGTAGCGAGGGAGAAATGGTACAGCCGGGCTTCGACTTGGTAACGATGAACGATGAACGATGAATCATTGAGCGATGAATCGGCAGAGCAGCTCTCATCGTTCATAATTCATCGTTCATCGTTCATCGTTACCGTGCCATGAAGATCACAGTCGACTCAGTCAAAATCGTCGAAGTAGGCCCAAGAGACGGCCTCCAGAACGAAGCTTCGATCGTCCCTGCTGCCGCACGGGTCGATTACATCACCGCCCTCTCTGACGCCGGCCTGAAGGTCATCGAGGCCGGCGCGTTCGTCAGTCCGAAGTGGGTCCCGCAGATGGCCGGCACCGCCGAGGTTTACGCCGAGATCCCGAAAGATCCGGGGGTCGAGTATCCGGTGCTCGTGCCGAACATGAAGGGCCTGGAGCGGGCGATCGAGGCGGGCGTGAAGTCGATCGCCATCTTCACCGCCGCCTCGGACACGTTCAACCAACGCAACATCAACATGTCGATCGACGAGTCGTTCGAGAACTACGCGCCGGTCGCGGTGCGCGCGCGCGAAGAGGGGATGCGCGTGCGCGGCTACGTCTCGACCGCCTTCGGCTGCCCGTACGAAGGCGACGTCGCGCCCGAGAAAGTGCTCGAAGTCTCGGCGCGTCTCCTCGACCTCGGGTGCTACGAAGTCTCGATCGGCGACACGATCGGGGTCGGCACGCCGATGCAGGTGCAGGGCGTCATCGGCATCCTCCTGCAGGTCATCCCGCGCTCGCACCTGGCGATGCACTTCCACGACACGCGCGGCACCGCGCTGGCGAACGCGCTCGCCGCGCTGGAGATGGGCATCGCCACGTTCGACGCGTCGTCGGGAGGACTCGGCGGCTGCCCGTACGCGCCGGGGGCGTCGGGCAATCTCGCCACCGAGGATCTCGTCTACATGCTCGACCGCATGGGCATCGAGACCGGCGTCGATCTGAACCGCCTGGTGCAGGCGTCGATGATCATCGCGCCGTATCTCGATCATCCTCTGCCGGGCCGCTATTGGACTGCGGCCGCAAAGCCGCCGCTTTCGAGAGCGGCGGCTCTGCCGCCGCAGTCCAAAGTACAATGAATTGTGTCGTCTGAATTTCGCGGCGAGTGGCGGGACAACTGGTACGTCGTTCCGCACCACGTCCTCTTCCGCGACCTCGATCCCTTCGGACACGTCAACAACGCCGTCTTCCTCACCTACTTCGAATGGGCGCGGACGCTGCTCTGGTTCGACATCACCGGCAAACGCGGCGCGCGCGACATCGGCTTCATCGTCGCGCGGACGGAATGCGACTTCCTCCGCCAGCTCGACTTCGAGCCGATCGAGATCTGCACGCGCGTTGGGGAGATTCGTAACACTTCCTTCGACTTCGTCTACGAGCTGCGAAGGGGCGAAGGAAGCGAACTCGCTGCAAAGGGACGAGTTGTGGTCGTGCTCTACGATTGGGCACGGCAATCGAAGAAGGAGATCGACGAGGAGCTGCGGAGGAAGCTGATCGCATGCAGTGCGGAAAGGTCCTGACGCATCCGGCGCTGGCGCGCCGGCGGTTCGAGGAGATCGCGGGTCGTCCCGATCCGCAGCTCGATCTCGTCGAGGCCTCGCTCGTCATCGCGCTCGAGGAGCATCCCGCGCTCGACATCGAGCGCCATCTGAGCGAGGTCGCGTCGTGGAGCGACGCCGTGCGCGGCCGGCTCGAAGGCTCGCGCGACGTCGAGCGCATCGTCGCCACGATCAATCGCCTGCTCTTCGATGAAGAGGGATTCCACGGCGAGAACGACGACTACTACGATCCGCGCAGCGCGCTTCTGAGCGAGGCGCTGGAGCGCCACGCCGGCCTGCCGATCGCGCTCTCCATTCTCTACATCGAGCTCTCGCGCCGCGCGGGCGTCGAGGCCGCCGGCGTCTCGCTGCCGGGGCGCTTCCTGGTGAAGTTCAGCGGCGCGTTCGGCGTCGTGGTCGTCGATCCGTTCGACGGCGGCCGCGTGCTCTCCACCATCGAGCTGCAGAAGATCCTCGACGGGATGTACGGCGGCGGCGTACGCCTGCGCGAGCATCACCTTCGCTCGTTCTCGCCGAAGGAGATCCTCGCGCGCGAGCTCGCGCAACTGAAGGCCGCCTATCTCGCGCAGCACGATCTCCCGCGCGCCGCCGCGTCGATCGACCGGTTGCTGATCCTCGACAATCGCGACGCGTACGAAGTGCGCGACCGCGCCGCGCTGGCGATGCAGATGCACGCGTACCGTCAGGCCATCGAGCTGTTCGAGCGCTACCTCGCGCTCATGCCCGTCAGCGAAGACCGCTCGCGCGTCCGCGAACAGATTGCGTATTTGCGGGCGTGGCTAGATCAGAACTAAGAATGGTCCAGAACTAAGTAGAATCGCGAACTCAAACGCACGTGATTACCGGCTTCAACACCGACATCAAGCACAACGAGAAGGTCTACCACGTCCAGACCGAGGACAAGGGCGTGGGGAACCCGTACATCGAGTCGCTCGTGTACGTCGGCGGGGAGATCCTCGCGTCGAAGAAGACCTCCTACGCGGAGCAGCTGAAGACCGGCGTCGACGACAAATGGATCGGCGGGCTGATGGAGCAGCAGCACCGCACGATGATCGCGGCGATCAAGCGCGGCCGCTTCGACGCGCCGGCGGAAGCCACGAAGAGCGGGACCACGCGCACGCCGCAGTCGCTCTCGCAGGAGACGGCCATGCCGACGCTCGACGTCGAGCGGCCACACATTGATAGAGGAATAGACGAAGACAAGACTCTCGATCAGGTGATCATCGACTACCTCGCCTCGGAGGCCGAGAGCGAGCACCTCGAGCTCGCGCTGCTCAACGAGATCGACTTTTTCGCCGGCGCGACAGTGGAGATGCGCATCGCCGCGCGCAAGAGCCTCTCCCAGGCGCCGATTCCCGCGGCCGCGATCGAGGTGAAAGTGATCTCGACCGTCGAGCCGCCGCGCGTGATCTTCCGTGGCAAGACCGCCGCCGACGGCACGGCCACCATCCGCTGCAGCATCCCCCTGTTCCGCGAGGGGACGGCCGCGGTGATCATCTCCGCGCAGAGCGCGATCGGGAACGATGAGGTGAAGCAGTTAGTGAAAAGAAAGAAATAGTTGCCCGCACTGGCAACCTTCTTTCATTAGCCGCGCTCGGATGTTTCGCAGCCGTCTCTTCCGCGCCATCGCACTGCTCGCCGGCATGGCCGCGGTCATGTACCTCACGGTCAGCCTCTTTCTCCCCTCCTCGCGGCGCCTGATCTTCGGCGTCGACAAGAGGAACGGCTACGTGCGCCTGGTGCGCAGCCACGTCACGTTCCTGCCGCCGCATCGCTATTACCGGCTGGAGTTCGATCAGCGCGAGGGCGCGGCCCAGCGCGACGGACTCGTGCGCATCCTCTCCAAGGAGCGCGTGCCGGTCACCGTCAGCTACCGCCTGCGCTTCACGCTTCCCGGCGCGCGGCTGCCCGACTCGCGGCGGCTCGTGCGCGACGGCTGGAGCGCGTGGATCCGCACGCGCGTCGGCGAGGCCGTCTCCGCGGTCACGCAGCAGGTGCCGATCGAAGAGCTGCTCTCGCCGACCTCGCAGTTCACGCGGCAGCGCGGCCTCCTGCGCCAGGTCGTGGCGCGCCATCTCGCGCGCAGCGGACTGCAGGTAACCGCGTTCGAGATCTCGCGCATCGAGCCCGATCGCCGTTCGCTCCTCGAATTCAAACGGACGGAGCTGCGCCGCAACGCGCGCGGCGTCGCCGGACGCGTGGCCGTCTTCGCCATCGACGGCGCCGACTGGGAGCTGCTCACCGAGCTCTCGCACGACGGACGCCTGCCGAACATTCAGGCGCTCTCGCGCAGCGGCGTCACCGGCTCGATGCAGACCATCCAGCCGACCGTGTCGCCGCTGGTCTGGACGACCGTCGCCACCGGCCTTCCTCCCGACCGCCACGGCGTCATCGACTTCACCTCGAACAACCGTCCCGTCGACGCGACCACGCGCCGCACGCCGGCGCTGTGGGACATCGCCGGCGCGTTCGGGCGGCAGTCCGTCGTCGCCGACTGGTGGACGGCGTGGCCGCCAATGCCGGAGAGCTCGGTCATGTTCGACACGCCCGTGGAGATGACCGCCGGCGCGGTCTGGCCGCGCGACCTCGCGCCGCGCGTGAACACGCAGCTCGTTTCCCCGAGCTCGCTGGGGCACGCGCAGGTGGGGCGCTTTCTCAACATCACCGCGACCGAGTTCGACAACGCCGTGGCCACGAACAGCCCCAATGACCCGGTGCTGATGTTCCGCGACGTGCTCGCGAAAACGTGGAGCGATCACCGCGCCGCGATCCAGCTCTATCAGCAGCGCCAGCCGCTGCTCATGATGATGTCGTACGAAGGCACCGACGCCGTCAATCACCTCTTCGCGCCGTATCACCCCCCGTATCGCGAGGGCATCAGCCAGGAGAACTTCCGCAAGTACTGGCCGACGGTGGCGAACTACTACTCCGAGGTCGACCGGCTGATCGGAGAGTGGATGAAGGTGCTGAGCGACGACACTACGGTGATCATCCTCTCCGCGCACGGATTCCACTGGGACAAGGCCCGGCCGCGCACGCAGCCGGTCGGCCGCAGCGCGCTCTCCGATCATCGCAATCCCGGCGTCTTCATCGCCTACGGCAATCACGTGGCCGCGGGCGGCGGCTATCACGCGCTCTCGCTCTACGACGTCGCGCCGACCGTGCTGGCGATCCTCGGGCTGCCGAAGTCGGTCGAGATGCCGGGCAATCTCGCGCAGTGGGCGCTGCGCGACATCTCGCCCGTGACCTCGGTGCGCGTGGTCAGCTACAGCGAGTTCTTCGCGGGACGTCCCATCGGCACGGGCGGCGTCGATCCGAAGCGCTACACGCAGAAGCTCCAGGCGATCGGGCACCTCGTCGATCCCTCGCGCATGCTGCCGGTGCTCGATGAAGAAGACCTGCCCGCCACGGCCAAGGCGCAGACGCCGGCGCAGTTCGGCGCCTACGCCTACTACAACAACCTCGGCATCGAGCTGCGCAAGCAGCAGAAGTACAAGGAGTCGATCGAAGCCTTTCAGAGGGCGATCGACCTGAATCCGGCGCGCTTCACGCCGTACCTGAACATGGCCATGGTCCTGTTCGACCGCCAGCAGTACACGGCCGCGGACGACGTGTTCGTCATGGCCGTCGCGCGCGGGCTGCCGAACGCCGACCGCTGGTTCGCCGACTTCGCCGCGCTGTACCGCTCGCAGAACATGACCTCGCGCGCGATCACGCTGCTCTACAAGGGCAAGCAGATCTTCCCGCAGTCCTACCTCATCGCCGCGAACCTCGGCTCCGCGCTCTCGCAGGCCAACCGCTACAGCGAGGGCGTCGCGGAGCTGGAGCGCGCGCTCGGCCTCCAGCCGTCCTCGACGCTCGTCCTCAACGACCTCGGCATCTATTACGCGAAGAAGAAAGACTACGGCCGCGCGCTCGACTTCTGGAACCGCTCGCTGACCATCGACCCCCGCCAGCCCGGCATCCGTAAGGCGGCGGACGCGGTGCGGACGTATCTTTAGAGCGAGGGAGGAGAGTCCATGTCACTGAGCGCGATGCAGTCCAACATCAAAACTGTCGTGATGCTGATGTTGGAGAACCGTTCGTTCGACAACCTGTTCGGCTATCTCTATTCGAGCAATGACAAGGCCCCACGAATCATTCCGCAGGGCTCGAAGCCGCAAAACTTCAACGGCATCCCGATCGGCGCCTCCAATCCCGCCTACGACTCGAACCACGATGTTCAATACCATCCGGTGAAGCCGATTCCGATCGACTATGTGAGCTCCAATAACATCGATCCGTGGACCATTCCGACGGTGAACCCGACCGAGGAGTTCCTGTCGCCCTTCAACACCGGGCGCGGCGTAATCAATCAGATGTTCGGCAACGAGGAGATGGTCTCGACGCTGCCGCCGTCCGGAACGGAGCCGCGGATGCTTGGCTTTCTTCAGGACTATTGGAACTTCATGACCGACAAACCGTTCGCCGGGCAGGACATCCTCTGGGCGTTCCAGCGCGACCAGATTCCGTGGCTCTCCACGGCCGCGCTGACCGGCGCGATCAGCGACGCCTGGTTCTCGTCGTTGCCGTCCGACACGAATCCTAACCGCGCCTTCTCGCTCTGCGGCACCTCGCTGGGCCGCGACCGCAACCGCTGGTTGTCTGCTGTCGAGACGTTCGACATCCCCACGATCTTCAACGGCCTCGCGCCGAAGAAGAGCTGCGCCCTCTATTACGCCGACGAGTGGCAGGGCCCGCAGAGCTACACGCAGTACACCTTCCCGCAGTCGGTGCACGGTCTTTCCGAGTGCGCCTCGTGGCTAAAATTCTTCGAACGGGCCAAGGCCGGAACGCTGATGGATTTCACCTACCTCGAGCCGAAGTGGGGCGGCCTCAACTCCGACCTGAAGGTGGTGCAGGGCACCGATCTCCATCCCCCGACCAGCGTCCGGCCGGGCGACGCGGTTCTGGGCGTGATCCTCTCCTACCTCACCAAGAGCCCGCAGTGGCCGAACACGCTGCTCATCATCACCTTCGACGAGCACGGCGGCACCTACGATCACGTCGGGCCGTCGTGGAAGGCAACGCCTCCCGACGACTGCGTCAGCGAGAACGGCTTCAAATTCGATCTCTTCGGCGTCCGAGTGCCGACGATCCTGGTCTCGCCTTACGTTCGGCCGTTCACCGTCTTCCGCTCGCCGACCGGCGTTCCGTTCGATCACACCTCGGTGCTGAAGACGCTGATGGGCTGGAGCGGCGGAGACGTGAATCAGTTCCGCGAGCGCGCGAAGGCCGCACCCGACTTCAGTTTCGTTTTGTCCGCGAGCGACGAAGAGGCCGCCGACCACTCGGAGAAGATCAAGCAGGCGTTCGCGGAGGCGCCGACGGAGCTGGCAATGCCGGCGGACAACCCGCTCTTCGAGGGGGTACGCAGAGCCAGCGTCAAGTGGATCCTGGCCACGTCGCGCACGCCGGAGGAGATCGTGCGGAAGATCGAAGACTACCGGCGCGATCCGGAGAAGTTCGAAGCGGCGCTGAGCGGCGCTTGACGCCGCCAGGCCCGCCCACTCCACTCTCTCTCGGGGGGCGCTATCTGAGACTGACTCGCAAGTAGCGCCACCGGGAGAGATGCCCCACGCCGAACGCCACGTCGCGAAGTTTCAGAACTTCCTGCAGCAGCAGGAGGATGTCGCCGATCGGCGACGATCTTTTCGGCTATCAGCTCGTTTGTTCGATGCGGAATGTGCAGGGTGCGCGCGAGCGGTCAACGAGGCCTCTCATCCCGTCGACGTTGTGCCGCGCGAGCCACTTATGCAGCTTCTGCCGGCTCACGCCAAATCGCTCGGCGAGCTCCGTGAGCGTGTAGAAGCCGCTGAGATAAGTCTCGATGAATCGTGTTCGCTCTTGCACAGGACCGGTCACCTCCCATGGCATCACACCCTCCCTTCCCAAGGACGAGTGTCACCCATGTTCCCGGTCTGTTGTGTCACAGGACGTTAGCCGGACAATCCTGAGAATGTCGCGTCCAACTTTAACCGTTTCGCAAGAAGCTTCGGTATCAGTTGCTCAGCTGCCCTCAGTTCAGCAGCCGCGCTGTTATCGTTCCCCCTACTCTTAGCAATTCGCGCCAGGTTATAGTGAATAATTCCCTGGCTTACCGGGTGAACGTGTGCATACTCAAGAAGGCCCAGCAGTACTCGTTCCGCTCTAGCGCGATATTCATCGTCTGTTGATCGAAGAGCTAACGCAGCTAAGCGATCGCCCTGCACCCAATATGATGTCTCGCCTGTGGCTAAAATATGGTCTGCTTCGTCGTCGAAATCATGAAGTCGAAGCATGTACGCCATCACAAATCGCTGGTCATCATGATGTTTTTCATCGTCCTTGTCTGCCGCCTTCTCATGTTGGCTAGTCGAGCGATATCTCGTAAGGACCAGCTGAAGCATTATGGCGACAAGCACTACTGGTACGAGAAGCTGAAATAGGTCATCCTGCATTAATGGTATGTTTTGATGCCGTTCTGCGAGTTCGCCCGTTACTCCATCTCCACGGACAGATGCGATGGGAGCTGCCGGTAACTTTCCGACTCCCTGTGTGAGTACTGAAACACCAATCTTTTCACCGGGATTCAAACTGGGCGATGTAAGCCGATATACGTTCCTACCCACGGTGTCCAAGACCGTGAGCGATGGTGGAGCTGAAACGCGTCGCTGCACAATTGTTGCCGAACCGAAGGTAAACAATGCAACAACATTCCTGATTTCGGTTTGTCCTGCGTTTTCAATAGTCGAATGATAAATAGCATGGCTCTCCGAACTGGTTTCGAACGGAAGACTTTCGCTGACCGTATATTGTAACCGTGGTTGATGCGTCTGCACCCTAAACAGTATGTAACCCGTACCCACGGCAACCGCACCAGAAATCAAGGCGGTTACCATGATGCCTTTCCAATGCAATCGGCGGTCTTCCATGGCGACATGAGTGTACTCCACATGATGCTCAGGCCGGCTAACTCGAGCGTCCGACCGGGACCATAGGTAACACTTCAGACCGGGAGCATGGGTAACACTTTCGGTAGCGTAGCCCGACCGGCGAAACGCGGTTTCGAGGGAACCCGTGCAAAGACGCGGTAGCGCAGTCGCTGAGTCAAGTCGCGCGACTCAGGGGCCTTCGACGGTGTCGGAACTGCGATCAGAGCGCGGAACCAACTCACGAAAAGAATCTCCGTTCCCTCTCGTCAAATCGCGCCAGGAGCACGGCGCCGTACTAGACCGACCAGATTCCATCGTCGATCTCTTCGAACCCGATCACTTCGCCTTCGAGTGTGTGACTGATGAAAACTCGATCATTGTGCCATCTAACCAATGCCGGTCCGGTACGAGCGGGAACGCGCCGGCGAACTGCTGCACATCGATACGAAGCGGCTGGGACGCTTCGATCGCATTGCTCACCGCATCACGCGACAGCGATCCTTCGGATCGAAGAAGCGGGGCTTCGAGTTTGTGTTCGTGGCAACGGACGACTTCACCCGCCTCTCCTACGTCGATATCCTGACAGATGAGCGAAGCGAGGCTGCCAGCACCTTCTTGAAGCGGGCGGTGGAGTGGTTCGCACGGCAGAAGATCCGGGTCGAAGGCGTGATGACCGATAACGCCTCGGCGTTCGTCTCGACACAGTTCAAGACGCTCTGCACTTCGCTGAACATTCGGCACCTGCGTATCAGGCCTTACACGCCGCGCACGAACGGCAAGGCCGAGAGGTTCATCCAGACGTTGCTACGGGAGTGGGCTTATCGCTTTGCGTACAGCAGCTCGCACGAGCGCAGGCGATGGCTCACGCCGTACCTGCATTTCTACAACTACCACCGAGCACATTCGTCGCTCGGCTACAATCCACCAAACAGTCGCCTGGATAGGAACAACCTCCTGACATCCAACAGTTCCATGAGAGCGATTGGCAAGGGCGGTCTTCTCCTTTGCTGATCGCTTTTTCGTTTTCCCTTTGCTGATCAGCTCCGACCGACCCGAAGTCGATGATCGCGAGTGTTTACGGGTGGGCGGAGCAGTCGTTCGCCGGCTCATATCGTGACTCGGTAGATCGATTGAAGCAGTGCAAGCTGATTGGTGATCGCTCGAGGCGTCAACCATAGTTCCATCTGAGACTCGCGCAACGCGGCGCGGCCTGACGCTTTCTGGTTATCCGAGGGGCCTATGGTTAGCCGAGTGCCTCGGCGTGACTGAATGCCGGGCCGACTCTTGACTCTGAGACTCACCCTCGAACCCTCGCTTCCCGGATCAACCGAGTACCGATCGAGCGGACCCGCACTCGAGATTCCGATCCAGACCGCTTATGTTGCTTGCATCGTCAGCTTCTTCGGATCCCAGAGCTCTCCTTTCTTCCAAAGGCGAAGCGTGACCGAGGCGATCTTCCTTGCCAGGGTTACCTTCGCCAGTTCCGGCCGCATGCCGCGAGCGACACACGCCTCATACAGTTCCTTGAGTGGATTCGGCTTGATGAGCGCCGCTGCAGCAGCACCTTTGAAGACGTTCTTGAGAATGCGGTTGTAGTTCCGGTTCAGACCGCGCGTGGCTGACAGGTGGCGACGTCGCCGGCGTAGAACGCCATCGGCGGCGAACTCCTTCTCGCCGCTCGATCGCGTGACCACCGCCAGCCCGCAGTACGGCCACAGTTGCCGCTTGGTGCGGAAGCGGTGGGGCGTCACGATGATCGCCAGCAGACAGGCGACGCGAACAGGACCCAGGACCGGGATTGATCTCAGAACTTTCCACGCCGGCCGACGCTGCGCCTCGGCCACCATGACCATCTTCGCCTGCTTCCGAAGCGAGGTAATCGTGTCCAACTCGGCCAATAGGTGATTCGCTCGAATACGAGCCCCCGCTGAGCCGAGCTGCTCGATCCAATGAGTTCGCTCATCCCGGCGAAACACCGAGCGTCCGACGGTGCGAATGCCACGGGCACGGAAGAGCGCTTTGATCCGCAACTTCGTCCGCGTGGCATCGTCGACCAGATTCAAATAGTCGTGGACCAACTCGCGCAAGGTCGCGACGTCCTGCGTGTGGTGGAACACCGGTGTGACGGCTCCCAATCGCAGCAGCTCCGAGAGCCGGTCGGCATCGATTCGATCGCTCTTCTTGGTGGTCTCGCTCCGGCCGCGCGTGCTGCAGACAACGACCCGCTTTGCCACAGGAACCAGAACGTCGTGAAGCCACTGCGCCTGGGTTCCTTCCTCGAGGACCACGTGAACATGCAGCCCGGCTCCTCGCACCAGCTTCACTACCGCCGTCCGTTCCGTGGGAACCGTTGCCCGCATTCGGATCGATACGTCAGCGGATCTGAGGCTGGCAACAACTGTTGCCTGATGTACATCAAGGGCGAGATACTGAGTCGCCTGACTTGTCATGGCAGCCGCTCCTTCCTTTCGTTTGTTGTTTGGCGACTCCAAACTTACAGGAAGGAGCGTGCTATCAACATACGTTAGTCGGAGCCAAAGCCGACACAAGGTTGTCCCAGACGCTTGCCAGCAGACGTAGATCAAAATGCAAAACTGGTCTTGGCTTGCTGATGTGATAAAGCACGAACTCCCTTCCATTGCAAAGCGCGAAATAGGGCACTCTGATCTCACTGTGTATGGCGTAGGAGTACGCCTGCTCGACATGTGCACTCTTGAAAATGTCGACGCCAGGCGCCTTCGCTTCCAGAATCCATGCGTACGGATCGTTGACCTCCAGAAGGTAGTCAGGAACTAGATAGATGTTCTTTGTGGCACTTCCGATTGACACAAATGGATGGAGGCGATGGTTGCTCCGAATAATCCTGTGCGGCTTTGCAGGCCCATAACCTAGTGCAGCAAGGATAGGAGCAATGATTTCCTCGCGAACGGAATCCTCCTGATAGTCGGCGGCTCGGCCGGCGGGCCAAACAAACGGGCCGCCGACGGCTTCTGGCTGGAGTTGGGCGGCCGAGGTAGGGAAATGCGCTTTTTCGTCACTCCTACTTATGTGAGAAGGAGGAGATGCGCATGATCAACCGTGTGCTAAATGGGCTGTCGGTATTGGCGATAGTAGCGGTCTCAGCTATTGCTCAAACTACGACCGATACTACTGGTGCTGTTGCAACGCAACAAGTGCAACAGACAACGCCGACGGCTCCAACACAAAGTACTCCGCCTACAACCTCGGTTGAGCTGGGCCAACTTCAGGTACAGTTTCAACGCGCGCTGGACGACAACAAGAAGCGCATTGACGATCTTCAGAGGGATATTCAACGGTTAAAGAGTAACAAGCCGCCTTCCGACACCGCTCTCATCGAGCAACTCAAGCAGCGAATTGATCTTCTCGAAGAGCTGAACAAGCAGCGTCAGCAGAATGCACGAAAACTCGACCAAATTCGCTTCGAGACTGGCAAGGGCATTCTGAACGTTCTCGTCGAGAAATCTGCAACCTTGCAAGTCGCCTCAGGACTCGGCACTGCTCTGAGCGGATATCAGTCCACCTTGAACCCCATGAGTGACGCCACATTCGCAGCGGGTGTGACAAAGCTCACGGGAACTCTGCGGGACGGAAATGACACCGTAATGAACGCGGCCAACTCAACCGGGCTGCTTGCGAATCCATACGTGTCTCTAGTGATGACTGTCGTATCGGTCTTCGCATCGCGGAATCGCCCCGCCGAAAAGGTGACCCAGTTACGCGACGTCGTATGTGTAGCCGACTACAGCTCGCGAACGATTAATGACTTTCAATTCATTGACAACAGCATCAAAAACTTGGACGAGCGAGTTCGGGCGTTCAATTCGATTACGCGCAACGATCGCTTCAAAAACTATGCGGCCGCTGTTGCATATGATGGAACGTGGGATAAATACCGAGACGAGAAGAAAGCCTCAGGCGATGACCCTGTGACAAAGCTTACAGCGACGTTCTTTGCGGGTCTGCCTGTGCAGGTCGCCCCTGCCGACCCGCTGCCGGATGGCCTCGGCCGCATGCGCTACCAGGTGGAGAGCGTGAAAGCTTATGTGGCAGAGTACGAGGCTTTGCTTCATCAGATCGATGATTTTTACAACAGCTTTGCCGCTATTGTCGAAAAGGATGCATCGTTGAGCTCTCCCGCGATGTGCTCTGCCAACCCGTCAATTCTGCGCGCACAAACCGATCTGAAAGCACTATTGCCGAAGGTGAATCGCGCCAAGGATGACTTCGGCAGTGCATACCTTACGAGTATTCCGCCCGAAAGTCGCAAGGTGTTGTTCAGTACGGAGTAGGTGATTCCGGTCCGCCCAACGCTTCGGCTTAAGCTGTACGGCCGGGGCCCACGCGCCGAAGCCGACGCGGCACGCTGCCTGCCGCCGTTGCGCCTGATGCGCTGCGGGCGGATGAGATGAGAAGGCCAACCTCCTCGGGCAGTCGCAAGATTGCGCTGCAATTTCAACGCACTCGAGGTGCAAGAAAGGAGATTGGCCGTGAAGAACTCTACCAGCACATCCGCAGCAAAGGCGAGGACAGCAGCAAAAACGGTGAGGAAGCACGTCAACTGGAGGCGGGTCGTGACGATCGGGATCGACGTGGGCGACCGATTCAGCCATTACTGTGCGCTCGACGATGCGGGCGGAGTCGTCGCGACCGGTCGAATTTCGACGACCGCGGGAGCCTTCGAGCTCGAGTTCGCGAGCATGCCGCGGAAGACGATCGCGATCGAGGCCGGCATGCATTCGCCATGGATCAGTCGTCTTGTGACCAAGCTCGGTCATGAAGTGATCGTCGCCAACCCGCGGAAGCTGCGACTGATCTATGAAAACCAACGAAAGAACGACCGTGTGGATGCCGAGTATCTGGCGCGCGTTGCTGGCCTCGATCGCAAGCTGCTCGGTGCGATCGAGCATCGGAGCGAGCTGGGACAGTCACACCTGTCCCTGATCCGCTCGCGCGATACGCTGGTGCGGAGCCGCGTTCGGCTCATTCAGCACGTCCGCGCAGCCATCAAGTCCATCGGCGTCCAGGTTCCGTCCTATACGGCTCACGCCTTCCACAAGCAAATCGGCAAGGTGCTTCCTGAACTGTTGCGCGATGCGCTGCTGCCACTTGTGGAAACGATCGAACAGCTGACGGCGCGAATCCGTGAGCTCGATCGCAGGATCGAGCGACTTGCAGAAGATCGATATCCCGAAACCGCGGTTCTGACGCAGGTGCACGGCGTGGGTCTGCTCACCGCACTGGCGTTCATGCTGACGATCGAGGATGCCCGACGCTTCGCTCGCAGTCGCAGCGTCGGTGCGTGGCTTGGGCTTACTCCCGGGCAGCATGATTCGGGTGAGAGTCAACCGCAACAGCGCATCACCAAAGAAGGAGATCACTACCTTCGCCGGCTGCTCGTTGGGTCGGCGCAGTACATCCTCGGGCCCTTCGGTGCCGACTGCGATTTGCGTCGTTATGGCATGGCGATCGCGGCGCGCGGCGGCAAGAACGCGCGAAAGCGAGCCGCCGTTGCAGTCGCACGCAAGCTCGCGGTTCTGCTTCATCACCTTTGGCGCACCTTGGATGACTACGAGCCGTTTCACAACAGCGAATCTCGGCGTCGGGCTGCATAGAGCCTGACGACGGAAAAGAAAAAGAACCGAGCATCGAAAGGAGAAGCGAGCACAGATCTGCCGCGAAAGCACAGCGTCGAAATCTCATCCGATCGACTGCGAGGCACGCCCTGGCGCCGGCTCACACCGCAGACCGCCAAGCGGATTGCAGCGATCCGATGGAACGGATCTCAGTATGCACCGAGCTCCTTCGATGAGCTCACAACAGAGTGCGGTTGGAGGCGTGGTCCACGACGCTGGCGCTTGCCGCAGTGCTGCAGAACATCGAACGACAACGGTGCGGCCGCCACGTCGGCCGCTTGACAATGATGGCCTTCTCATGGAGGCGTGCCGCCGTGATTCTAGTGAGCTGACTAGGCGGCTCGGCCGCATTGGCATTAACTTAAGGAATTGCAGTGCCTGCAAATACCTGAAAAGTCTTTGAGATAAGCAATTCACGGTTCACCGCCTATCGGGCTTTTAACGAACAACGAATGGCATCAGCACATTCGCCACGGGCCCTCGATACCCTTGTCGAGCGAAGATCGCTTTCAATGGATTGCGGAGGAAAACCACGCAGCGCGGTCAACTTCATGTCTCCGGATCAACTAAAGGATTCGGTGTCAGTCACTTACGTGCAATGCCGCTTAAGTTAATGCCAATGCGGCTCGGCCGCCGGGCCAGCGCCGGCCGCACGCCGGAGTTAGACGGTGGGTTTTTCGGTTGTAATGTTTAATATGGCATTTGAACAACGAGCATCAATCGCAGCAGCTTTAGGAGAGGTATATCGGCGAAGTGAAACGCGCGCCAAAGTTGGCCGATGGGAAATGGGCATTCTGGGGGAGGTTGAACGTGAAGGCGAACTCGAGAGGATTCTTCGGCGTGAACCTGCGCTGGCCGACTTCAGCGGTGGTTTCATGCGATCCGACGGAACTGGCAGTTCGGTTCTCTCGATGACTAATCTTATAGCTTGGCTAGTCGAACGTACATTCAAAGTGGGCGTAGAGCAAACGATTGCCGATCTGGAGCGGTACGTCGAATCTCCAACCTTCCCTTACAGATTCTTGATCGGAGTGCGAGGCATAGCGATCGGAGAACTATGTGAATTGGCCGATGGCATTTCGGCTCTCCCACCCGTCCAAGAGATCAGGCGGTTTGAAACGAATGAGCCGCAACCAACGTCGGCAGTTTTGGAACTTCTCGAGAACTTACCGAAAGTTGTGTCATCGGCTGGCAGCTTTTCAGTTAGACTGGATGCCGCGGCTGACGTCGCCGATGGTGCGTTCGATCGGCTCAATTTAGCGCGTGTCTGCATTGCTCTCGCCATAGACTCGCCGGTCGTTCAGACGACCCGTACCGCGATTCCAGCGGAGTCGGTACCACCAACTGGCGGCACCGGCGCAAGCACTGCTCTCGGAACGATGGGAGTTTCTGTACATCAGGCCGATGGCCAGCTATTGACTTTGGCACGACAAGTACACGAACGTTTTGTTGCGTTGCCTTCAATACTGCGCGATCGACTGGCAATTGCCGCGCATCGTTGGCATGGCTCGATCATGCGGGGGCCGACACCTGACTTATTCATAGATGTTGGCATCGGATTAGAGTGCGTCTATCTTTCAGACGGTGCCGGAGAGTTGAAGCACCGAATGATGATTAGAGCTGGTCGCTTACTGGCCAGTAGCACCGCCGAGCGTATTCAGGTAGCCAGGGTAATCGACGCGCTCTACGAAGCACGGTCGCAGGCTGTGCACACCGGCCGCATGCCGTCAAAAATACGGAACAGGGTAGCTATAGACATTTATGAACTGGCGCGGATGGGACAGCAGATTTTGCGACGTTCGATACTTGCTCTGATGGCGCGCGGTCGCGATGACTGGGACGAGTTGATCTTCGAGTGATAGGACGACAGGTATTCCGTCTGTCTAACGCTTCGCGTTAAGCTGTGCGGCCGGGGCCTACGTGCCGAAGCCGACGCGGCATGCCGTTCGCCGCCGTTGACTTTGACGCGTTTGCGGACGGCATGCCGCCGTGATTCTTGTGAGTTGACTAGCCGGCTCGGCCGGCGGGCCAGCGCCGGGCCGCATCAGCTTCTACGCGGAGTTAGGCCGCGACTCCCATCTGGCACGATCTACAACAGGCAACGCACCGAATCGTTATGTTGAACGTGCGTTGGAGTTTCGCCGTTTCATTGAATGATCCGAAACTGCCACTCCGAGAACCGGAGATTTGACTCCATAAGCAGGATGATTTTGCTAATGTCTCTGTGACTGGTTGCCCTGATGCCTATCTTCTGAAAGGTGTCAATCATATAGAGACTGTTGAGTATGCCGAGCTGGCTAAACATGGCGTGATATTGCCGTACGATACTACTTAAGGCCGCAATGATCTCCATCGGCATCATGAAGGAGGCTCGCCCGCCCGGCAATGACATAAGTGATTCGTAGAAGAGCCATGCTCGTGTGACTTCGCTTGCCCTCCAGAAGATGACGGTTTCAGTATTCTCCAACAGAGTGTCCATACCGTCTAAGCCTGCAAGGAAATATTGATCTTCTGCAGCGGTCCGCTCGACACGCTTTCCATTCGCAAGATGGACCTGCGGCAAGCAGCAGAAGTCGATCCAGAGATAGAATTTACTCAATATTTGCCTGATGAGCCTGCGTATGATGGGATCCGATGAGAACGCGGCAATCGTGTCGTCGAAACGGCCAAAAGTTACTTGGCTCTCCATTACCGCGGAGGGGTCCATACCTTGAATGAGCGCCGTCAGCTTCTGGGACAGGGTCTTGGAATGGTGGACTTCCTGAATGCAAGGCAAGTGAGGAAAGTTGTTCTTGAGGACGACGCTAAGACAAAACTGGAAGATCTTATCGACTAGCGTGCCGTCGTCAGGCACGAGAGCATCGTGCCACCTGTGCGAGATGAACAGGAAGAGCTTATCGTCACACTGGAGCTTGCTGTTATCCACGCTCACGAGTGAGTCAAGACCCTGAAAAACAGGCAGCGTCCTGTGGCTTGCCAGAGCGACCAGTGGAATCAGTTGGAAGCTATTTCGTGACGCAAGTCGCTTGACCCGGTTGGCTGCAACTTCAGCTCGAACTTCTGCCCACGAAGGATCGACATCGGGCGAGGACTTCGACTTACTTCGAAAAGGCAACACGGGGCGCATCGCCTCCATGGATCGATGATTCGGGCCGACAGTTTCAAGTGAGGCGATCACTATATCACCTCGTAACTGAGCGGGCGACAATGTCCGCGTGCAGAGCGCGGCGCTTCATGGAGAGCGTGCTGTCTAGACGAAATTGCGATTCGTCGGCCTAACGCATGTTGAAAGCCCGCCCCTTCCTGTAAGTTTGGAGTCGAGGAAACCCAAACGAAAGGAAGGAGCGGCTGCCATGAAACAACAGGCGATTCATTTTGTGGGGCTCGATGTCCATCAGTCAACGGTGGTTGCTAGCGTGCGTCATGAGTCGGGACAGATCGTGATGAGAGCGACGGTGCCGACCGAGGAGAAGGCGATTGTGGCGCTGGTACGGAACGTGGCCTGGCCACGGGTGCACGTGGCCTTCGAGGAAGGAACGCAGGCGCAATGGCTGCACGACGTTCTGATCGACCATGTCGAACGCGTGGTCGTGTGCAATGTGCGGGGAAAGGGGCCGCTGGCGAACAAGGATGATCGCATCGACGCCGATGGAATGTCGGAGAAGTTGCGTATGGGCGGCCTCAAGCCGGTGTTCCACGGCGCGCCGGAGATCCTCACGCTCAAGGAGCTCGTCCGGAACTACAACAACCTGGTCGAAGACTCGACGCGGGTGATGCTGCGGATCAAGGCGATCTTCCGCGCGCGAGCGATCGCGACGCCAGGCGTGTCGGTGTATCGGACATCGCAGCGGAAGGATTGGCTGGCGAAGCTCGAGGGAGGAGCTCGCGTTCGAGCGGCGTCGCTGCTGACGCAACTCGACGGGCTGCTCGAGCTGCGGCCGAAGGCGAAGGCAGCGATGATCGTCGCGGCCCGGCGGCAACCCGGATGGAAGGTGCTGCGCTCGATTCCCTTCCTCGGCCCCATTCGTGTGGCGCAGTTGTTGGCGATCATGCGCACGCCGTTCCGCTTCCGGACGAAACGGAATCTGTGGCCGTACGCCGGGCTGGCGGTGGTCAAGCAGTCGAGTGCGAATCAGGAGTACCGCGACGGGAAGCTGCAGCGAAGCAAGAAGGCGCCGATGACGCGCGGGCTGAACCGGAATCACAACCCACTGCTCAAGGCGGTGTTCAAGGGAGCGGCCAATGCCGCGGCGTCGACACCCGGTCCGCTGCGCGAATACTACGAAGCCTCGGTCGGCCGAGCGGTCGACAAGGAACTGGCCAAAGTGACGCTGGCGCGAAAGATCGCGGCGGTGGCACTGCGTCTGTGGAAGAAAGGAGAAATCTTCGACGCGAAGAAACTGACGATGCAAGCGACATAGCGCTCGGATCTGCCGGCGATTGCCTGTGTGCGGGTGACCCACTTGGTCCTCGCCGTTGATCCGAGACGAAGGTTCGAGGGGAAGTCTCAGCAGAAGCGTTCCGCCCGACAGCAGTCACGTCGAGGCACTCGCCTAACCACAGGCCCTCTCGGATGATCAGAAGAAGCGTCACGTCCACGAGCGTCTACGACGAGCGTGAGTCTCAAATAGAACCATGCGACACCTTGCAGGTGATCGCCGGCGCCGCTTGAAATCGTCTCACTGAAGATCAACGGAGGCATCGAGATGAGTCCGAGGCGAAAGACTGAATCGTCCACCCGCGAGTCCTCACGATCGTCGCGAACCGGTCGGTCGGGGCTGATTGCAAAGGACAAGACCGAAAAGCAATCAGTGAAGGAGAGAACCGCCCTTGACAATCGCTTTCATAGAACGCTTCGCGTTAAGCTGTGCGGCCGGGGCCCACGTGCCGAAGCCGACGCGGCACGCCGCCGGGCCGCATCAGCTTCTACGCGGAGTTAGGCGGCGTGTATTCAAGAAGTAAGTGCAATGCTGGGTAACCTGCGTGAGGAGAAATCTCAACGCGCCACGCGCCGCTACGCTGCGGCCCTGCGGGTGAAATATGCATAAGCAGCTATGCCGGAAAGCGTTGCTTTCCGGCGACGCCGGCTCAACTTACCCTCACGGCAGTGGTGACTTTCGATTGACTCGATGTCCTGGAACGTTTGACTCCGGCTTCTCAGCGGACGTTACACTTCGCACTTGAAGCCAGGCGGTCAGCTACAGCAAGGGCAACCGCCACCGCCTCCGAGCGGTCCTGTCGTCATGCGCGTTGTGATGTTTCGGACCTCTTCTTCTATGCGCTGACGATCCGACGGCCTGCCGGATTCGTGCTCGCGGATAGCTTTGGCCAGCTCTTGGCGCTCTGCAGCTGTGAGCCTCAACCAGCCCTTCAGAACACGCGCAACATTATTGTTCATGGCAAGAATCTCCGAAAGTTTCCACAGATATCGCACCGCGACGGTGCGGTCGAAGTGGGGATGATCTTACAGCCGTCACACGCTTTTTGAAACTGTCGAAGTGCCGCGCGATGCCCCATGCGCTTTTCGCCATCTGTGACTGCATGCTGGTAGTCGCTCTGTTCGCGCAGCCGCTGCTCGATGTCGATGAGCTCAAGCCGGCGCTCTAGCTCGGCGTGGTCGGCACTCCGATGTAACAAGTCCTGATACCTTCGGGAAAGATCGTGATTGGCGGCCGCCGACTCAATCGCGTACGCGAGTTCGCCTGACCACGTAGCTACGGTCGACCAGCCTGACACGAAGAGTTGCACAACACTCAGCGCCCCGGCCGTGACGGCTAGGTATGGTAACCATGCGCCCTCTCCGAACGACATGACCATGGCGCCGACGAGCAGGGGCAATCCTATACCAGTGAAATTAAGAACGTTCAGTGACAGCTTGTACCGTCGAGCGCGTGACTCAAATAAATATGCGGTAGCAAAGCAGAAGAACGCTCGCTTCCACGTTTCCTGCTTGAGCTTTACGAATCTTTCGTCGGCGGACATGCAGTAATGATACTGAATCTGCTCGGCGCGGCGTTGTAGCTAGCAGCACGCCTCCATCGATAGCCCAGGCGGTACCGCGCGACGGAAGTGGTGACGCCGGTTTGCTTTGGAGGTGCCGGCCCTTCAATACCTTCGTCCGCCTAACGCTTCGCGTTAAGCTGTGCGGCCGGGGCCTACGTGCCGAAGCCGACGCGGCACGCCGCCTGCCGCCGTTGCGCCTGATGCGCTGCGGGCGGCGTGCCGCCGTGATTCTTGTGAGTTGACGAGCCGGCTCGGCCGGCGGGCCAGCACCGGGCCGCATCAGCTTCTACGCGGAGTTGGGCGGCGCGATTGTTCACCCTCGGTTCTGCGCATCACGTGACATATCCCGATCAGGGGCGACAATAGATCCGGGGTTGCGCATCACGTTCGCGACATGCCGAAACGAACGCCGAAAGTAACCACACTAGTTGAATAAAGTGCGGTGCTGGCAGAGACTCGCGAGAGGCCTCATCGAAATCATCAATGGATAGCGCGGTCACCACCAATGCCACTCGCCATATGGTCTCAGCATTCGCGATGGCAATTGCGAGATCTTGCTCAAGCCCACGCCAGTCGTCACTGTTTTTCGCTAATAACGGAATGGCGGTGGCAGCCCAATGTTCGCGCTGCCGCGCTCGACGGACTTTTTGTTCCATTTCGTCGCGGTAAAATCTGACGCGAGAGAGATTTTTCAGAGCCTGACCGACCACGACCTGAAAGTCTGACGCACCTGTAGTGGGATCACCATCCTTGCAGTGATAAAACGTAACGCTTCCCGACGCCACGCCGATGTAATCGGCCCATTCATCTCCCAGATCACAGCACCACAGGTGTCGGTCGCCGGCCGCGACGCTTGTCTCAACGATTCGAAATATCGAGTCATTGGAGAAGTTAACTGCGTCGGCGGCGTAAGGGCCGCCCTTTTCGGAGACTGCAGCATCTAGTGCCGCGTGAGCATGAAGGAACCGTCTTACCTGCGCTACTTCTTGGCTGAATCCAGCCTTCCGGTAAAGCTTGCCGGCCGCGTAGAAGTATTCCGGTGACGAAAAGCTTACGCTGAATGCTGCTTGCCGCCGAAACCAGTGACTCAATAGCTCCGTTGCACCATCTTGTTCGATGGTATAGTCAGCCGCAATTGACAGGCTCAAGGCGTATGAATGTTTTAGACGCTTCAGACGTCCTAGAGCTATCCCTTCGGGATTCAGGATTACCCAATCATTCTCATCCGGTTCTAAAGATAAAACGGAGGCTAGAGAATCCAGGAGCGCGTCTGGCGTCTCGGTTTCATCTGTTTCGGATCGAAGGACATGGTCGTCGGAAGCGTCAAGAAAATCTCGCAGTTCTCCAGTGTGGACGAGAAGGCCCACGGGCACTACTTCTTCTGGAAGCTCGTCAAAGTCAACCGCTTCAGGGAAAGTGCTGAGGAATGATGAATCGGTTTTTGACTCCAGCCCAACGATCGTCTCGTCGATAAAGGCAATTAATTGATAGAGGGTAGTCCGCGAGGCGCTAATCCTCACTCGACCGGTGCTCGGTGTGACACCTACATTGCCGTGTGCCGTTGCCATTCGGACGGTTTGCAATATCGAGCGTGCGGCCGTAGCCGGCACGAATGCAGTTTCCAAGTCGTCAGCTTCGTAGGACGCACCGCGCAGTTCCTGTTTCGCAATCGTCATATGGCGCGTGGAGACTTTCTGATAGCGCGCCGAATCGGCCCAGATGTGCGTGATCCTGCGACGGTCGACAGGCCTACTCTTCTTTGCGAGAGCATCGTCCAGCCCTTTGGCTGACCGATGAAAGACCGCGAGATATCCTTGCCGCTCGATCAGTAGTACAAAGCCGTAGCGAAGTTCATTCAAAGTATCTTGCGCTAGAAACGGTACGGGCGGTTCATAACGAAAGCACAGGAACGAGTAGACAAATGGAATGTCGGCATCTTCTTGTTCTACTCTGATTTCACGTGTCACAGCCCTTGCAGAGGTATCCTGCAACACCTGATCAAACAACCCCTTCACGGCCGCTTTGCTTAGTGCCTTCTGGAGAACGACAAAACGTGCTGCGGGAGCGATGCGCAGGTCATTAACTGCCGGCGGATCGTATTTCGGCATTGCTTGCCTCTCGGTAGGACAGCAATTATAGACCTGTATGCCGTGACTCTTCCGTCCGCCCAACTTTAATTGAAATGCGGCATGAGCCCTGTTTCTGCGGTCTAGCGCGCGCGCCGTGTCGGCAAGGGTGCCCGTGTTATGCGACTCATGGCGTGTCGAGGGGGCTGCGGACTCCGCGGGCACCGTGGCGCAGGACGTGGGTGTAGATCATTGTGGTCGAAACGTCCCGGTGGCCCAGCAGCTCCTGCACGGTCCGGATGTCGTGCCCGCGCTCGAGGAGGTGGGTGGCGAAGGAATGCCGGAAGCTGTGACAGGTGACTCGTTTGTCGATCCCGGAGGCACGCGTCGCTTCGCTGACCGCGCGCTGCACGACGGTTTCGTGAAGGTGATGCCGACCTTCCCCTCGCGCACGTACCGCACACTTTGCCGGTGCGAGGTTTGCCGAGCTTCTTCATGAGCTCGGGGTGCCGTTCGAACACGCCCATGAGATAGATGGTCAGGTCTTTCTTGCGCGGCGAGAACCCGGCGATCGGCCAGTCCGCCTCGCTGCCGTCCGCGTACACGAGCCGGTACGTGCCGAAGCCGATGATGCCCGGTCCCCACATCACGGCCTTCTCGCCGATCGCGCAGACATGCTCTGACCTCAATTTGAGACACCGGGATCTCAAATTGAGATGTCCGCACCTCACCGTGAGATCGGCGGATCTCAAATTGAGATGTCCGCACCTCACCGTGAGATCGGCGGACCTCAACGTGAGATGTCCGCACCTCACCGTGAGATGTCCGCACCTCACCGTGAGGTCGGCGGATCTCAACGTGAGATGTCCGCATCTCACCGTGAGGTCGGCGGATCTCAACGTGAGATGTCCGCATCTCACCGTGAGGTCGGCGGACCTCAAATTGAGATGTCCGCATCTCACCGTGAGGTCGGCGGACCTCAAAAGTGAGATGTCCGCACCTCAACGTGAGGTCGGCGGATCTCAAATTGAGATGGTCCTGGACTCTTTCCGGACCCGTCAAGGAAGCGGCGGGTCAGATCTGAACCATGTCATGCACAGGTCATTGGAGCCAGTGAGCTTCCAAAACCGGGTGTCTTGCTAAGGAAAGCTTTCACTTGACGCGCGCGGCTTGCCGTCACTACACTCCTCTTACGCTACTGAGACTCAGTCTCAACCAGCGTCGAGAGAGGAATGCCCCACACCGAACGCCACGTCGCGAAGTTTCAGGACTTCCTGCAGCAGCAGGGGCTGAAGCTGACTTCCGAGCGGACCTCGCTCATCCGCGAGATCTTCTCGACCCACTACCACTTCGAGGCCGACGAGCTTCTCTTCAAGATGAAGGAGAAGAACGTCAAGATCTCGCGGGCGACGGTCTACCGCACGCTCGAGCTGCTGGTGAAGTCGGGGCTCGTGCGGCGGGTGCATCTCGGCGAGGACCACTATCACTATGAGCACGTCAGCGGCGACTCGCATCACGATCACCTGATCTGCACCATCTGCGGCGGCGTGATCGAGTTCCACGACGAGGAGCTCGAGCGGCTGCAGCGCGCCATCTGCGAGAAGAAGAAGTTCACGCCCACCTTCCACAACCTTCAGATCCTCGGCGTCTGCGACCCCTGCAGGCGCAAGGGACAGACGCCCGACGCCCCGGATCGCGTGAAGATGATCCAGGCGACGAAGCTCCGGAAATAGCCCATGCTCAATGCCCTGATCATCGTTTTTCGCGAGGGATTCGAGTCCTTTCTCACCGTGGCGATCATCCTCGCCTACCTCCGCAAGACCGGACGCGACTGGCTCCGGCCCGCGGTCTGGTGGGGCATCGCCGTCTCGGTCGTGGCCAGCTTCGGCCTCGGCTACCTGCTGCAGCGCGTGAATCAGCCGCTGTGGGAAGCCATCCTGGCCTTCGTCGCGGCCGCGCTCGTGGCCACGTTCGTCATCCACATGTGGCGCGTCGCGCCGAAGATGAAGCGGGAGATGGAGCAGAAGCTCGAGCAGCACGCCACGAGCGGCTCGCGCTGGCTCGCCATCGCCGGCACATTCGCGTTCACGCTGTTCATGGTCACGCGCGAAGGGATGGAGACCGCGCTGATGCTGATCCAGGTGCGGCAGGGCCGCTTCTGGCTCGGCTGCGCGCTCGGTCTCGCCGCCGCCGCGGCGATGTCCGCGCTCTGGGCGCACTTCGGACATCGCATCAACGTCAAGCGCTTCTTCCAGGTCACCGGCCTGTTCCTGCTGCTGTTCATCGCCCAGATCGTGTTCAACGGCATTCACGAGCTGTCGGAGGCGGAGCTGCTTCCGAACAGCGAGGCCATTCACGCGGCGACCGAGCCGTTCGGACCCGACGGCCGTTACGCGCCGTGGATCACGCTCGGCATGATCGCCATCTGCGCGGCCTGGGTCGCCGGGGCGACCGCCGTCGACCGGATGCGCGAAGCGAGAGTCCGGATTTCATGAAGCGTCGATGACCGTGGTGGCGCGGGCGAGCTCGATCAGATCGTCGATCATCGTCTGCAGATGCTTGCCGCTCTTCAACACCGTCTCCGCGAGGTTGCGGCTGCGCTCGTCTTCGACCCGGTCCGCGAGCAGGCCGGTGAATCCGATGATGTGATTGAGCGGCGTCCGCAGTTCGTGGCTCACGTTCATGAGGAACGCGCTCTTCGCGCGGATCGCCTGATCGAGCTTTTTCGCGGTGATGTCCTGAAAGACGGCGACGGCATACACGACGCGGTTCTGTTCGTCGACGATCGGCGTGGCCGTGACCTCGAGCGCGACGCGCGTGCCGCGGCGATCGACCTCCATGTCGCTCACGCTCACGCGCTCGCCGGCCAGCGCACGCACGATCGGCATGCGCGCCGTCGGATACGGCTCGTTCGTACCGGCGACGTACACGGCGTAGCGCTCATGCAGGTTTTCCGCGCGATCGCCTTCACTGATCCCGCGGCCGAGGAAATTCTGTGCGGCGGCGTTCGCATACACGGCGGCACCGGCGGCGTCGAGAATGAAAACGCCGACCGGAAGCGCCTCCACCAGCTGCGGAAGCCACTCCGTGTCGAAGTGCGGCAAGAGTGCTCTCTCCCGAATCCCGGGAGATGCTACACCCGAAGCCGTGCAATCAAACGCTGCAAGCGCGCCAGCGTCTTTTCCTTCCCTAACACCACCGCTACGTCAAAAATCGGCGGCGAGGCGCCGCGGCCGGTGAGCGCGAGGCGCAGCGGATGGATGTACTTCGCCGCGCCGAGGCCGCGCGACTCGGCGAGCGCGCGCAGCGACTGCTCCGTCGCCGCCACGTCGAACGGCTCCGTCGCCGCGAGCGCGTCGTGCAACTCCTGCATGCGCGCGCCAAGGTCGTCGCCCTTCAGGTGCTTCTTCTCCGCCTCTTCGTCGTAGACGATTGCGTCGTCGGCGACGAAGAACGGCTCCATCTGCGCGACCATCTCCTTCAACGTCCGCGCGCGCGACTTGTGAAGCTCGATCACTGGCCGGAGCTCTTCGATGGGCCTCATGTAGTGACCGAGGAACGGAACGAGGTGCGGATAGAGCTCGTCGGCGGACATCCGCATCATGTACTGGCCGTTCATCCACAGCAGCTTCTCCGGGTCGAACACCGCCGGCGCCTTGTGGACGTCGGAGAGATCGAAGACGCCCGCGGCTTCGTCGCGCGAGATCAGCTCCTGATCGTTGCCCGGGTTCCAGCCGAGGAGCATCAGGAAGTTGAGGAGCGCCTGCGGGACGATGCCGAGGTCGCGATACTCCTCGGCGGACGTCGCGCCACTGCGCTTGGAGAGCCGCTTGCGATCGCCGCCGAGGATCAGCGGCAGGTGCGCGAACACCGGCACCTCCGCGCCGAACGCGCGAAACAGCAGGATGTGCTTCGGCGTGTTGGAGAGATGATCGTCGCCGCGCGCGACGTGGGTGATGCCCATGTCGATGTCGTCGACGACGACGGAGAGGTGATAGGTCGGATTGCGGTCCGAGCGCAGCAGCACGAAGTCGTCGATCAGGTCGCCATCGAACTGCACGTCGCCGCGGATCAGATCGTGAAACGCGATCGCGCCCGGCTCGACCCTGAAGCGGATGATGTGCTCTTCGTTGCCGTTGGCGATGCGCGTGCGGCAGCGTCCCGAGTAGCGATATGCAACGCCGGCCTTCTCCGCGGCCGCGCGCTCCGCTTCCAGCTCCTCGACCGTGCAGTAGCAGCGGTAGGCCTTCCCGCTCTTCACGAGCTCCCCGGCGCGCTGGCGGTACAGCTCGAGGCGATCGCTTTGATAGAACGGACCCTCGTCCCATTCCACGCCGAGCCATTGCAGCGACGCCACGATCTGCTCGGCGTGATGCTGCTTCGAGCGCTCGACGTCGGTGTCCTCGATGCGCAGCAGCATCGTCCCGCCGTGCCGGCGCGCGTGGAGCAGATTGAAGATGGCCGTGCGTGCCCCGCCGACGTGCAGGAATCCGGTGGGAGACGGCGCAAAGCGGAGTTTCATCGGGCGCGGAGTCTACAATCGAGCATGCGCTGCGAAAAGAGGCTCTACGAAAAGGAGCGCCGGGAAAAGGGCTTCACTCTGATCGAGGTACTGGCGGCGCTTCTGATCCTCACGCTGGTCATCACCATGTCGCTCGCGGCGTTCGTCGAGCGCAACAAGCGGCTGCGCCAGGCCAGCGAGATCATCCTCGCCTACCAGGCGCTGGCGAACGAGGCCGAATTCCGGCGGCGAATCGACTTCGGCGCGCTCGAGACCGCACAGTCGCAGTTCAAGAGCGAGACCGATCTCCTCGCGCCGCTCGCGCCCTACGGCACGGCCGTGCGCGTGCAGCAGACGCAGCCCGGCGTGAAGAATGTGACCATGACCGTACGCTGGGCCAACGGCGTGCGCGAGGCCAAACTGGTGCTGGTGCGGGTCGATACCGGAGGGACGAACCTGTGGTGAGGCGCAGGCTCGCCGGCTACACCCTCCTCGAGGTCGTCGTGGCGATGGCGGTCTTCGGCATCTTCCTCATGATCCTCGGCGTCCTCACCGTCGAGATGCGCTCGCAGGAAAAGCGCCTCCCGGTCAACTTCCTGCGCCATCCGCAGATCATCACCGTGGTCGCGAAGATGCGCCGCGACGTGCTCGACGCGTTCGGATCGGATCCGTATCCCGAGACATTTCGCGATTACACGCAGACGCCGAAGACGCTGATCGTGCAGACGATGGTGGGATCGGGCGTGCAGACGATCATCTGGGACTTCCGCGAGGCGGGCGTCGTGCGGCGCCAGGCGTGGAACGTCGGCGTGCCGACGGAGTGGGTCGCGCGCGGAGTGCCATCCGATTTCAACAGCATCGAAGTGGACGCGGTCGGGATTCCGGGACGGCCGTGGGGCGTGCGCATCACGGCGCGCGACGGAAAGGGACGCATTGCGATCGATCAGATCCTCCAGCCGCGCGCGCACCAGTGAGCGCGGATTCGCGCTCATCGCCGCGATCGTGCTGGCCATCCTCTATGTCGGGCTGATCGAGCTGTTGCTGATCGATTCCGCGCGCGAGCTCAACGAGGCCCGCCGGTTTCGCGCAAAGATCGTCGCGGCCACGCTCGCCGAGAACGGCGCCGAGCTCGCCGCCGCGCAAATGGTCAACCGCGACACCGCGAACGTGAACGGAGCCGACGAGCAGGGAACGATCTCCGGCACGATGCGCAAAGTCGCGGACAACGGATTCGTGATCACCGGAGAGGGCGCGACGACGGGAGTCGTGCGCACGAGCGCGAGCGTGACGCTGAACGGAAAGATCGAGTCGGGGAACAAGGTGACGATCGAATACGCGGCGCACAACCCATGAGCCGTGCGCCGCGCGAGTCGTTATCTCACCATCGAGCGTTTGCGCATCAGACCCGCTCCGATCACGAGGGCCGCGAGGCCGCCGAGAACCATGCCGGGGTTGCTGCGGGCGACGCCGCGGGCCTTGCTCAGACCATTGTTCAGACCGCCGCGAACGTCCACGTTGTTCATGCTGTTGCCGAGCGCACGCGACAGGAGGCCTCCGAGACCGCTGGTGCTGCGGCCGGTCTGCGGGATCGCGTCGCTGGGCTGATACGGGTGGAACTGACTGGTGGGATTCAATTTATCGACCATCAAGTCCTCCTTTTACCGTGATCTGTAATTGCGAGGGAGGTGCCATGAAAGATAAATCCACCCGCGCCCGACACACGTAAACTCATACGCATCGCGCGATGAACACCACCGCATCCGCCGCCTCAACGTTTCTTCCCGCGGTCGCACGCGGAGACGTCTCGGCCTTCGAGGCGCTGTACGACCGTTATTCGTCCACGATCTACGCGCTGCTGCTGCGCATCCTCGCCAACGCCGACGACGCGCAGGAGGTGCTGCAAGAGACCTTCGTGAAGGCGTGGACGAGCGCGAAGATGTTCGACGCGGTGCGCGGGAGCGAGGCGGCGTGGCTGATCTCCATCGCGCGCAGCCGCGGCATCGACCGCCTCCGCTCGCGAAAAATCCGTTACGAACGTGAAGACGAGGCCGGGCGCGAAATCTCCATCCACGCGACGTTCGTAGAACACTCGACAGGCGTGGACAAAGCCATTCAAACGCAGAAACGCATCGCCGTACGCGGCGCGCTCGCGGAGCTCCCCGATCCGCAGCGCATGGCGCTCGAGCTGGCGTATTTCGAAGGCCTCTCGCAATCCGAGATCGCGGCGAAACTCAACGAGCCCCTCGGCACGATCAAGACGCGCATGCAGCTCGGCATGAAGAAGCTGCGCGACCGCCTCCAGGCGCATCACTGATGGGACACGAAGAGTACGAATCGATCGCGGCGCTCGACGCCATCGGGGCAGCAACGGCGGACGAGGCAGGCGTTCTTCGCATCCATCTGTCGCAGTGCATCCCCTGCCGGCGCGCGCGCAACGAATACAGCCAGGCCGCGACGCTGATCGCGCTGTCGCTCGATCCCGTCGCGCCGCCGCCCGCGCTCCGCGAGCGCGTCATCGCCGCGCACGAGCGCGGCAGAAAACCGTGGTGGCTCGCCGTGGCCGCGACGTTCTTCCTGGCTTTATGGGGTTGGCGTGAGATCGGGATCCGTGCGGCGCGCGAGCATGACGCCTCGCAGCGCGCGGAGATCGATCGCCTTCGCCAGGAAAACACGCTCCTCTCCCGGCGCACTGAAAAACTCTCCTCCGAAATGGCCGCGCTCTCCGCGCACGACACGCGCACCATCGCGCTCGCCGGACAGGAAGTCGCGCCTTCCGCCTCGGCAAAGGTGTTCCTCGAGCCCGAGCGCCGCCGCGCGATCGTCTTCTTCCACGCGCTGCCCGCGAACGCGTCGGACAAGAGCTACCAGCTCTGGATCATCCGCGCCGATCAGCCGCTGCCGATGAGCGCGGGCGTCTTCGATGTCACCGGCTCGGGCCACGCGTCGATCGTGATCGAGAATCTTCCCGTTGCGACGGAGATCAAGGCGCTCGCGGTCACGCTCGAGCCGAAAGGCGGCGTGGAGCAGCCGACGAACACTCGGTTCTACGTCGCCGGCAACGCCTCGATGTAACACCTTCATGCCGTCATCGACGTCGATGACGAGCGTGTTCGCGTCGGTCTCCTCCGCGTGATCCGTGACCTGCACCTCGACCTCGCGGCCGAATAATGCCGGGACGAACGGCGCCAGCCCGTCGCCGCGGATCGCCCACTCCCACACCGGCGGCGACGCGGCGACGAAGACCAGCCGCTGCACCGCGCTCGACCCGTACTGCCGCGCGATGGCATCGAGCGGACGAAGACGCTCGGAGATGTCGTACCACGTGTAACGCATCCGCTGCTGGCTGGCGAACGCGTTCAGCGTGAGCAACACCAGGAGCGCCGAGGTGACGAACCGCCGGCGTGAGGCAGCCGCGGCGAAAAGCACCGCGCAGGCCGCGACGAGATCGTTGTGATAGTAGAGCTGCTGATTGCGCGTCAGCAGCGTCGGCCCGAAGAGCAGCGCGCCCCACGCGACGCAGAAAATCAGCAACGCGACGGGCGGCCGCGCGCGCCACAGCACAAAGAGCGCGGCGCCGATCGCGACCAGCAGCATCGCTCGCTCCGCGTCGTGTCCCGCCGGCAGGTCATCGGGCCAGATCCATCGCGTCATTCCGCGCGCACCGGTGCGCCCTTCGCTGTCGAACAGCGAGACGTTCGCCAGCGTCGACGCCGCCTGCACGATCTTCGTCCTCGTCGCCTGCACCTCGAGCCGCGGCGCGTAGTCGCCCTGCGGCCGCGGCGGCGCGACCCACGCACGCAGCGCGACGTACGACGCGACCGCGAGCACCAGCGGCAGCGCGAACGGGCGCAATGCGTTTCGCACGCGCTCGCCGCGCGCCCAGGCCAGAAACGGCAGCAGCAGAACGGCGGCCGTGCCGTAGTCTTTGGAAAAGATCAGGAAGACCGCGAAGAACAGGGTCAGCGCGTAGTCGGTCCGGCGCCGCTGCTCGAGCCAGCGGCAGAAGGCGACGAACATCGCCAGCGTCGCCGCCAGCAGCAGGATCGTGCTGAACGTCGCCACGTAGCCGATCGTCGTCAGATGCACCTTCGAGACCGCGTAGAAGAGCACGCCGGCAGCCCGGCCGAACGCATCCGGCACGAGGCGCAGCAGCAGCCGGTGCAGCAACAAAGCATTGACGACGACGAAGACGAAGTTGCGGAGGTGATACAGCAGCGCGTCCGGCGGCGCGAGGAGGTTCCACGCCAGATTCACCGCCCAGACCGACGGACGGTAGAAGACGATGCCGTGCGGACGGAGAAGGGCGCCGAAGAAGCTGTGGTGTGCGTCGGCGTACGAGCCGAGATAGACGAACGCCTCGGCGAAGAAATAGGTGGTCAGGCTTTTCCACGCGAGCACGCCCACCGCCAGCGCGGCGATGCCGGTGAGGATGGCGGTCTCGCGCCAGTGGCCGCGCACGCGCCCATCATAAGCGGCATGCCCGTGTATCATCCGGCGCATGCGTGCGATCGCATTTCCGCTGTCGCGATTCGAGCGGCTGCGCGAGCTGGAGGAGTGGCATTTCTGGTTCGTTTCGCGCCGGGAGCTGCTCGCCTCGCTGATCGCCCGCACGGTGCGTCCCGGCGAGCAGGTCCTCGACCTCGGCTGCGGCACCGGCGCGAACCTCGAGCTCGCCGGCGCGCGAGCCATCGGCGTCGACATCCACTTCTCCCGCGGCCACGCTCGCGTCGTCCAGGGTGACGCGGTCTCGCTTCCCATGCGCAGCGCGAGCGTCGACGTAGTCCTCGCGCTCGACCTGCTGGAGCACCTCGATGACCACGCTGCGATTGCCGAGGTGACGCGCGTGCTGAAGAGCGGCGGACGCGTCATCGCGACGCTGCCGGCGATGCAGTCGCTCTGGAGCGCGCGCGACGAGGAGGCCGGACACCGCCGCCGCTACAGCCGCGCGTCGATCCGCGCGCTGATGCGCGCGCACGGCCTGCGCGTCGCGGAGCTGCGCGGATTCCAGTTCGTGCTCCTTCCGCTGCTGATGCTCTCGCGGCTCACACGCCGCGACAGTCTCGCCGCGCGGGACCGCGAAGAGACGCCGCCGCGCTGGCTCAACCGGCTGCTGCTGGCCGTCAACCGCTTCGAGTTGCGCTTTTTGCGTTCACCGGTCGGATCGTCGTTCGCCCTCGTCGCCGTCAAGGAAGCCTGACTTGGACCTTTTTCTCTTCACGACAGACGTCCAATACGCGCGCGAGGCGCTCCGCGCCGGAATCGACGGCCTGGTCGTCGACTGGGAGCATGTCGGCAAGGAAGAACGCCAGTCGAGCGCCGATACCGAGATCAACCACGACACGCCCGACGATCTGCGGCGGCTGCGCCGCGCGGTCGACGCGCCGATCCTGGTGCGGATCAACGCCGCCTGCGACGAAACCGCGGCCGAAGTCGAGGAGGCAATCGCCGGCGGCGCGACGGAGATCCTCCTGCCGATGGTGCGGCGTGTTCACGAAGTCGAGGAGCTGCTGCGCATCGTCGACGGCCGCTGCGGCGCGGGGATCCTGATCGAGACGGCCGATGCCGTGCGTCTGACCGCCGCGCTCTCGGCGCTGCCGCTCACGCGGGTGTACGCGGGCCTGAACGATCTCGCGATCGACCGCGGCCTGCCGAACATCTTCACGTCCCTCGCCGACGGGACGGTGGAGTCGGTACGCGACGCCTGCGCGCGCCCGTTCGGATTCGGCGGCCTGACCCATCCCGACCGAGGCACGCCGATCCCGAGCCGGCTGCTCGTCAGCGAGATGGTGCGGATGGAATGCGCGTTCAGTTTTCTGCGCCGTTCGTTCCGGCGCGATGCGGAGCGATTCGGAGTCGCGGCCGTGGCCGGCGCGCTGCGCGAGGAGATCGCGCGCGCGCGGCAGCGGCCGCGGAAGGAGCTGCTCGCCGATCGCGACGCTCTCGCGTCACTGGTGCGCGCGGAGGTCGCGGTGTGACGGTCTCCGTGGTCGTACCGGTCTTCCGAAACGCGCCGACGTTGCGCGAGCTGGCCGGCCGCATCGCGGCCTCGCTCGAAGTCCCGTTCGAGATCGTCTTCGTCGACGATGCCTCGCCCGACGACTCGGCGGAGGTCCTGGCATCGCTCGCGAGCGACCGCGTTCGGGTGGTGACGCACGCGCGCAATCAAGGGCAGAACGCCGCGGTGCTGACGGGATTCGAGCACGCGCGCGGCGAGGTGCTGGTCGTCCTCGACGCCGACCTGCAGGATCCGCCGGAGGCGATCCCGGAGCTGCTGCGCGCCAAACGCGAGAGCGGTGCCGCGGTCGTCTTCGGCGCGCGCAGCGGCGACTACGCACGGCGCGGGCGGATGTTCACGTCGCGGATCTACAAGCGCGCGCTGTCGCTGCTGACACGCGTACCGCACGGCGCGGGCCTCTTCGTCGCGCTCGACCGCGGCGTCGCCGAGGAGCTACGCGCTCTCGCTCCCATGCCCTCAGTCGTCGCCGCCCTCGGCGTCCTGCGCGTGAAGATGATCGCGATCCCTGTCGCGCGCGCGCCGCGCGGCGAGAGCGCGTACAGCGGCTTCGACCGGCTCCGCCTGGCCTGCCGCACGCTGGCCTGGATCCTCGCGCATCGATGAAAGTGCTGCTCCTGTACGAGCCCGGAGCGGAGCACATGGCGCGTCTGCGCGCCGCCGCTCGGGACGCGGACTTCGCAGTCGCGCATTCGGAAGAGGAGGCTCGCGCGCAGATCGCCGACGCGGACGCCGTCCTCGGCAACCGCTGGTTTCATCAGACCGTCGATGCCGCGAAGCAACTGCGCTGGATGCAGTCGATGTCGATGGGCGTCGATCTGATTCTCGACAACACCACGCGCCGCGATTTCACGCTCACCTGCGCGCGTGGCGTGTACGACGAGGAGATCGCGTCGCACGCGATCGCCCTGGCGCTGGCGCTCGTCCGCAACCTGCACCGCTTCCGCGACGCGCAGCGCGAGCGGCGCTGGTCGCGCGAAACGCTGCGCCTTCCCGGCAACCTCGACGCGCTGATCCTCGGCATGGGCGGCGTCGGCCGGACCATCGCGCGGCTGCTGTCCGCGTTCGGCACTCGCGTCCGCACCGCGCATCGCGACGGCGCCTGGCGCGCGGAGCTCGGCGTCGATCTGCTCTTTCTCGCGCTGCCGCTGACGCGCGAGACGCGGGCGATCGTCGGCGCGAGCGAATTGAGCGCGCTGCGCGACGGCGCACTGGTCGTGAACGTCGGCCGCGGCGAGACGCTCGACACCACCGCGCTGATCGCCGCCCTCGACACCCGTCACCTCGGCGGCGCCGCGCTGGACGTCTTCGAAGAGGAGCCGCTGCCGCCGGATCATCCGCTCTGGTCGCGCGACGATGTAATCATCACGCCGCACGTCGCGCGCAGCTACGAGGAGGCGCCGTTCCGATGGGAGCCGCTTTTCGAGGAGAATCTGCGGCGCTGGGCGGCCGGCGAGCCGCTGCTGCACGTCGTCGACATGGAGCGCGGCTACTGATGGACATCGGCACGCACAACGAGCGGCAGCGCCGCTACTTCTCGGCGCTCAAGCCGACCATGGTGCCGCAGGACACGCCCTACATCCGCCGCCACGTCGCGGAGATGACGGAGTTTGCGGGCATCACGCCGTCCGACCGCGTCCTCGAAGTCGGCTGCGGTATGGGGCGCTACACGATCCCGCTCGTCAACGCGGGCGTGAACGTCGAAGGCCTCGACCTCTCGCCGTTTCTCCTCGCTCGCCTGCGCGAGTACGACAGCCGCATTCCGCTGCACGAGGCGGACGTCTGGAATCCCCCGGCGGAGCTCGAGTCGGCGTTCGACGCGGTCATCGGTTTCTTCACGCTCCATCACCTCCACGACCTCGAGCTCTGCTTCGCGTCGATGGCCAGGCTGGTCAAGCCAGGCGGACGGATCGCGTTCCTCGAGCCGAACGCGTTCAACCCGCTGTACTACGTGCAGGTGGCGATCACGCCGGGGATGACCTGGGAGGGCGATCACGGAATCGCCGACATGCGCAAAGGTCGCGTCTTCCCCGCGATGCGCGGCGCCGGGCTGACGGATCTCAACGTGCGCCGCTTCGGATTTTTCCCGCCGGTGCTAGCGAACACCGCAGCGGGCGCGAAGGCGGAGCGCGTGCTGGAGAAGATCGCGTTGCGGGCGCTACTGCCGTTTCAGCTGTTCGGCGCTCACAAGCCGACGATGTTGTAGCCGGCGTCGACGAACATGATCTCGCCGGTGATGCCGGACGACATCTTCGAGAGCAGGAACAGCGCGGCGTTGCCGATCTCCTCGAGCTCCACGTTGCGGCGCAGCGGCGCGCGCTCGGCGTGATGGTGCAGCATCGACGTGAATCCCTTGATGCCCCGCGCGGCGAGCGTGTTCACCGGGCCCGCGGAGATGGCGTTGACGCGGATGCCGCGCGGGCCGAGGTTCGCGGCGAGATAGCGGACGCTCGCCTCGAGCGACGCCTTGGCCACGCCCATCAGGTTGTAGCCTTCGACCGCCTTCTCCGCGCCGTAATACGTGAGTGCGAGCACCGCGCCGCCGCCGGACTTCTCGAACAGCGGCAGCGCCGCGCGCGTGAGCGCGACCAGCGAGTAGGCGGAGATGTCGTGCGCGGTCTTGAAGCCGTCACGCGACGTGTTCGCGAAGTCGTTCTCGAGATCCTCGCGCGGCGCGAAGGCGACCGAGTGCACGAGCGCATCGAGCCGGCCGAACTCCGCGTCAACCCGTTTGAAGACCTCGTCGATCTCCTGATCGGCGGTGACGTCGCAGGGCACGATCAGCGAATCGGGAAGCGTCGTCGCCAGCGCCTCGACGCTCTCCTTGAGCCGGTCGCCCTGGTACGTGAACGCGAGCCGCATCCCCTCGCGCGAGAGTGCCTGCGCGATGGCCCAGGCGATGGAGCGCTTGTTGGCGACGCCGAAAATGATCCCTGTTTTTCCGTCCAGCAGGCCCATGCAGTTCTCTATGTTGCGATCATATGTGGCGCCGCACTTCGTCGTCCATCCGCCCGCCGAGCATCTTGAAGACCATCACGTAGTCGGCGGCGAGCGAGTAGAAGGGGTGGCCGAACGTGGCCGGCTTGTTGTGCTCGACGAAGAAGTGGGCGTACCAGGCGAAGCCGTAGCCGATGATCGGCGCGGCGAGGAAAAGCCAGCGGCTGAAGGTGATGCCTCCGACGATACAGGCGAGCGCGAGGAGCGAGCCGCAGGCGTGCAGGATGCGCGTCCGCGGCCGCGAATGCGCGCGCACGTAATACGGCCAGAAATCGGCAAACGAGCGGATTTCCATGGATCGGCGTGATTTTCGCACGATTCCGCCCTTTGCCATGACGCAGGACTTCGAACAGCTTCTCAAAGACATCTTCGGCGAGCCCCTCAGCCGCCTCACCAGCTTCCAGTCCGACCAGATCGCGAAGCTCACCAACCGCCTCCAGGACATCGCCCGCGAGGCGGTCAAGGACGACTTCACCCGCCTGCATCAGGAAGTCGCCGAGCTCCGCACCCGCCTCGCGCGCCTGGAACAGGAGCGCGCGGAAAAGGCGGCGGAGTCGCTGGAGGCGTCGTTCTGACTCAGAAGGCGTAGCCGAGCGTGATGAAGTACGAGAAGGCCTTGTCGTAGCTGCGGCGGTGGAAGGGCAGGCCGACGTCGATGCGCAGCGGGCCGACGGGTGAGAGGTAGCGGACGCCGAGGCCCGCGCCGTAGCGGATGTCGTCGAAGCGGATGTTTTTCGTCGACGCGTAGACGTTGCCGGCGTCGAGGAACACCGCGCCGCCCACGGTCGCGAAGATCGGGAAGCGGTATTCGGCGTTGAACAGCAGGAGGCCGCTGCCGCCGAGCGGGAGCACCGCCGACGTGTCGGTCTTGCGGAACAGCGTCGGCTGGCAGTCGCGGCCCTCGTCGTCCTCCGGCCGGCAGAGATTGCCGAGGAGATCGGGCGGATAGGCGCGATGGGTGTTCTCGCCCCCGGCGGTGAAGCGCTCGGAGAGCGGCACGTCTTCGTCGTCGGTGCGGCCGAGCGGTTGAATGAGTCCCACGCGTCCCGACAGCGCGATCACCGTTCGCGCGCTGAGCGGGATGTAGTACGCGCCCTGGACGTACTCCTTCAGGAAATTCGCCTCGGCGCCGACGAACGGGAACGCGTACTCGACCGCGGCGCTGGTGAAGAAGCCGCGATGCGGATCGATGATGTCGTCGCGCGTGTCCCAGAAGAACGTCGGCGCGATGCTGGAGATCTGGATGTTCTGCAGCGAGCGGTCGAGTCCTTCCACCGGCTCGCCGCGGCTCAGGACGTCGCAGATGTCGTCGACCTTCTCGACGATGCAATCCGAGATCTTGTACTCGTAGCCCAGCGACCAGCGCGTGCGCGAGCGGGCGATCTTGGTCAGCTCGAACTTCGCGCCTCGCTGCAGGATGTGGGTGCCGGTGCGGGTGTTGTCGTCGGCCTGGTAGACCTGCACCTGCAGCGGGACGTCGAAGCGGCTGATGAACGGCTCGCGATAGGTGAGGAAGGCTTCCTGCTCGTCGCGGCCCAACACGGTCTCGAGGCCGAGGTAACGGCCGGTGCCGAAGAGGTTGCGATGCGCCGCCGCCAGCGCGAGGCGCTCGTGCAGCCTGCCGCCCTCGGTCTCCTGCGCGCGCGTGTAGCGCAGACCGATCGCGCCGCTGAGCGTGAGGTTCTTCCCCTCCTCGACCGAGATGACGACGTCGCGGTCGGAGACGCTCGTGCCGGTCTGCTCCGGCTGCACCTCGACGCGGCCGAAGATGCCGAGGCGATAGAGCTCGCGCTGCGCCTCGAGCACCGAGGTGTAGCTGAACGGATCGCCTGGATCGAGGTTCGACTTGCGGAGGATGACCTCGTCCTTCGTGTACGTGTTGCCGCGCACGATGACCTCGTCGACGGTCACACGCGGCCCCTCGCTGATCACGTACGTCACCGTCGCGCTGGTCTTGTCCTCGCTCGGCTCGATGCGCGGCACCACCTGCACTTCGGTGTAGCCGCGCTCCGCGTAGAACGACTGCAGCGCGACGACGTCCTCGCGATACAGCTGCGGGTTGAGCGGCTCGCCGGGCGCGATCTTGATGTCCGGCAGCTTGCCCACGCGGAACTTGTCGTTTCCTTCGACCACCACCTGCGACACGATCGTCTGCGGACCCTCGACGACCGGGAAGTCGATGGACATCGTTCCGGCGGCGTCGTTCGTGGCGACGACCGGCGTCTCGGCCACCGCCTCGGAGAATCCCTGCAGCCGGTAATACGACTCGACCGCGTCGCGGTCGTCGCTCAGCTGCTGCGAGGTGACGCCGCCCGGACGGCGGAAGATCGAGCCGATGATGCGCGAGAAGAACCCGCTCTTCTCCGACGTCGCCACCAGCTTGGCGAGCTCCTTGTCCGGGACTTTCACGTTGCCGCTGAAGGTGACCTGGACGAGCTTGAGCTTCGCGCCGGGCGCGACGTGGAAGGTCGTGACCCACGTTCCGTCCTCGGTGTGGCTCTCCGTGTCGACGGCCGCGTTGAAGTAGCCGCGCTGCTGGTAGGCGCGGACGATGTCGTCGGCCGCGCGATCGACCGCGTCTTCGCTGTACTCCGAGTTGCGCGCGCGGAATGGAAGCTGGCGGCGCACGGCGCGGCGCGGCACGCCCGCTACTTCGACGCGTACTTTCGGGCCGGTGACCGCGCGATAGCGCAGCGTCACGGTGTGCGACGCGCTGTCGTACGTGTAGTCGACGAAATCCACGTCGGCGCGGCGATAGTCGCGGCGCAGGAGGAAATTCTTGATGCGCTCCGCGTCGGAGCGCGCGTCGCGAAGGCGGAACGTACTGCCGGGGTGGCGCTTCATCTGCGCGACCAGCTCCGCGGTCTCGAACGGACGCGTGTCGCCTTCGAGACTCACGATCCCGATCTTCGCCTCCGGTCCGGGCGTGACGTGGAAGGTGACGTCGGCGATGCTGCGCGCGCGATTGAACGACGTCTCCGGATCGACCGTCGCCTCGAGGTAGCCGTTGCGATTCAGCGCCTCCTGAATCGCGCTCGCTGTGTCGTCGACTGCGTCGAGCGAAAGGACCTCGCCGACGCGGACGGTGAGCTCGCGTTGCGCGAGGCTGCGCTCACCGCCGCGCAGTCCGACGATGAAGATCTCGCCGACGCGGTAGTTGAGATAGAGCGAGAACGTGAGCACGACACCTTGGGCATCGGGCGCGGCGTCGACGCGGACGTCGCGGAAGTTGCCGGAGGCGAAGAGATTCTTGATCGACGACTGCAGCTCGCGGATCGTGACCGGCTGGCCGGGCTTGAGCGTGATGAGGTCGTCGATGCGCGTGGCGTCGAACGGCGCGTCGGAATGGAAGTCGATTCGGGCGACGGGCTTGCCGTCGGCGATGGTGGGGTTGACCGTCGTCGTAGGTGGAGCGGCGGGCTTTAGCCCGCCGGCCGTCGTTTCCGGCGGACTAAAGTCCGCCGCTCCACTTTCTTCTTCGCGGCCGAAGCGCCAGTGGGCGTCGTAGCGGCGGCGGAAGCGCGCGTCGAGGCGGTACTCGTTCGTTTCATCGCGCGTGAGCTGCAGCGTGTACACGCGGTTGACGACCCACTCCAGCACCTGGCGGCTCTGGTTGTTGTCGAGGTTGTAGACCATGAGGAATCGCAGCGTGTTCGAGAGCCGCTTCTCGAACGTCACCTTGCGTCCGGGGCCGGAGCCGGTATCGAGGAGGCCGGGGTCGTAGGTGAACGAGTCGACGAACGGCAGCACCTTCGAGCCGAGGGCGCTGAAGAGGCTCTGGTACAGCAGCGACTGTCCGGCCAGTCCCGCGCCGCCCGTCGCCACGCCGCTGCGGCTGCCGAGCGCGCCAAAGCCGAGGATCGAGAAGAGCGTGATGTCGCTAGCGGGAGGATCGCTGGTGATCGTCGGCGTGATGCGGTCGAGCGTGCCGGTGATGTTGACGGTGACGTCGAGCGGACCGCTCTCGATCTCCGACAGGTTGCCCGACACCGTCCCTTCGATGGTGACGTCGAAGAATGGATCGATGCGGAACGGATTCTGGAACGAGACCGTTCCGCGCACGAGGCGGTAGTCGACACCCTGAATGCGCACCGAGCCGCCTTCGTCGAGCGTGACCTCGCCGAGGATCACCGGCGCGGCCACGGTGCCGGTGACGTCGAGCGTGGCGCTGCCGGTGACGTCGGCGATGTTGTTGCGCACCGCGAGTGTGCCGGGCGCGGTGAGATGGATGTTGAGGCCGATGCGGTCCTGCCACGTCGCGGTGGAGACCGGGGTGACGCGGCTGCGCGAGAGGATCACATTGAGCAGCGTCTGCTGCACGTCGAACTCGCGGAAGTAGAGCGCGCGCGTGACCGCGACATCGCCGGTGATCGAGGCGCGCTCGAGGTCGCCGCTGAAGAGCAGGTTGAAGTTGCCCTCGATGGTGACGCCTTCGTAGTAGCGCAGCGAGACGTCGGTGCCCTGGATCGAGACGCGCGCGCGCTGCGGCTTCATCCCCGCGAGCGTGATCGAGCCGCCGGCGACGACTCTTCCGCCGCCGACCGTTGCGCGCACGGATTCGATCTCGATGCGGTCTCCGCGGAAGAGGAGCCGTCCGTTGATCTCATCGATCAGCTGCGGGAAGCCGGCGAACTTCACCTGCGCGTCGACGAGCTCGATCGAGCCGGTCACGCGCGGGTTGGTGATCACGCCGGCGATGCTCAGCGCGACCTCGGCGCGCCCGTCGGCGCGGATGTCGCGCGCGAAGAGCTGCAGCAGCGCCGCCTCGATGCCGCCGCGCAGGTCGATGTTGACGCGCTTGTCGCCGACGAGATCGGCGTAGCCGGTGACTCCGAACGCCGCGTCTTCGCTGCGCAGCGAGAACGCGTCGAAGCTGATGCGTCCGTTGCGCAGCGACAGTCGCAGCGGCTCGCTCGCGGTGAAGGCACGATCGCCGATCTTCAGGTTGAATTCCGGGGCGGTGGCCTCGACGATCAGCGCCTCGATCGGCGAGAGCTTGCCGCCCAGCTTCAGATCGAGCACGAGATTCCCCGATGCCGGCAATGACGCCGTCGCCGGCGCGAGCGCCACCGCGCGGGAGATGTCGGCGATGGTGACGCGCACGTTGCCGTCGATGGTGAGCTCGTCCCCGACGACGCCTTCGCCGTCGATCGTCACGATGTCCGCGACGTTGCCCTTCACGATCAGGCGTCCGTTGCGGATGGCGATGTAGAGCGACGGCGGCGGCGAGCCCTCGGGCAGCGCCAGGCCGCGCAGCGTCGCGTTCTCTAGCGTCGCCTCCACCACGAGCTCCGGTTGATCGAACGTGCCGGCGCCGGTCGACTTGATCACCAGCCGTCCGCCGAGGAGGTTCTGCAGCGTGGCGAAGATCTTCAGCTTCGACAGGTCGATCGACGACGACGCGATGTTGTAGCTGAACTTCTCTTTCACGAGATCGAGCTCCGCCTCGCCGCGAATCTCGCCGGCCGGCGAGCGCACGATCAGGTTCGTCGCGCGCATGCGTCCCTGCGTGAAGGTGATGTCCGCCGACGCGAGATCGACCGGCTCGCCCATCACCGTCCCGTTGCGCACGGTCACGCTGCCGCTGCCTTCGAGCGACTCCTTGCGCCCGGCGATACGCAGCGTGCCGGTGAGATCGCCGGTGGCCGGCACTTTCGCGAAGTCGAGGAACGCGGCGATGTCGGCGATCGGGAAGTTGTTCGCGGCGATGGCCAGGTCGAACTCGACGTTGCCTTCGCCGGGATGCCAGTTGATCGTGCCGTCGAGCTTCATCGTCGCATCGGCTCTGCGAACGAGAAGATTGACGAACGTCGCGCGTCCTTCGTCGGGCGTGCCGGCGACGATCAGCTTTCCGGTCGCCAGCCCCGCGCCGATCTTCATGTCCAGGCCCATCGCGTCGATCGCGCGTTGCGCGGGATAGCCGTTCGCGTCGACGGCGATGTCGAAGACCGGACCGGCGCCGCTTTCCGGAAAGTGCAGCGTTCCGGTGAGCGCGAGGCGTCCGCCGGCGTCGCTGAAGACGGCGCGGTCGAAGGTGAGCACGCTGCGCACGCCGTCGTAGTGCAGATCGAGTTCGGCGTCGCCGAGGAGGACGTTGTTGTAGCGCACGCCGCTGCCGGTCGCATGCGCAACCAGCTGCGGCTTGTCGATCGGTCCCTTCACCTCGGCGGTGATGTTTCCGGCGCCGCCGAGGCCGAGGAGCTCGAAGTCTTTCTTCCCGGCGGAATGCGCGAAGTTGTAGGCGAGGCGATCGAGCTCGCTGAAGTCGCCGCTGCGGATCGCGGTCTTCCAGTCGAGCACGACCCCTTCGATCTTCATCGTGCCGGTGAGGCTCACGTGCGACTTGTCGGTGTCGAGCTCCATCCTGCGGAAGATCACCGTGCCGCGATCGAGCGCGAAGTCGGTCATGCCGGAGATCGGGACCGGGTACTTCGCGTTCGAGAACGCGACCGCGTTTTTCGCGAGCCGCGCCGTGCCTTCGCCGGTGCCGCCCAGGATGTCGTCCTTGTGCCAGCGATACGTGAGGTTGCCGGTCGCCGCGGCACGAATGCCGGTGTTCTCGATCGTCCAGTCGTTGAACAGCTTCTCGAGCGAGATGCCGTAGTAGCGGAGATCGATCTTCATCGGATACGGCTCGCCGAGCGGCGCAAGCTGGTAGTTCGCCGCGATCGTGCCGCCGCCGTAGCCGGCCTTCTCCACTTCCATCGTGAGCTTGTTCGGATCGAGCGCGAGCCGTCCCTTCGCGTTCGCGAGCTCGTACGCGTCGGCCTTGATGTGCGGCGAGACCCAGCCGCCGGTGAGCGTGTAATCGCCCTGTTTTCCTTTCAGCCGCGTGTCGAGCGTGATCGTGCCGGCGAGCGGCGGCTTGACCTTGAAGATCTCCTTCACCCGCTCGAGCGCGAGGCGCGAGCCGATGTGCAGGTCGTACGCGCCTTCGGAGAGCGGATTGATCTCGCCGGACACGAACGTCTCGATGCCGCGTCCGCGCAGCGCGATCGACTGCAGCGCGAGCACGCCCGGCGTGAAGCGGAAGCCGCCGCGCATGGCCACGTCGAACGGCACGTTCTCCTGGATGCGCACCCGCAGCTGCGGGCTGTTGAGAACTCCCGCGTAGAGATCCTCGGCGCGCGTGATCGTGATCTGCGAGTCGATCTTCGACGCCACCGCGCTGATGTCGTGCTTGCGGTCGAAGAAGCTGAAAGCGCCGCCGGTGACGAAGAGTTTTCCGACATCGAGATGCACGATCTCGGCGCTCTGCTTCGGTCCCGTTTTCCATTTGGGGAAGTTGTGCGTGCCGTCGGGGAAGATCTCGTACCACAGCTGCGGATCGCGGATGTCGACGCGTCCGACTTTGATGCGCCGTCCCCAGAACGACTCGACGCCGCCGAGAACCTCGATCTGCCGCACCACCGCGAAGTACGGCGCGACGCCGTTTTTCGCGTTGGAGATCCGCAGATCGTTGATGATCACCTTCGACGGACGGCTGCGGATGATCTGCACGCTCTTGATGGTGACTTCGCGCTCGAGACGCGCCTCGAGCGTCTTCTCGATGCGCAGCTTCACGAGGTCGGCGAAGCTCGCCGTGCCGAGGTACCACCAGCCGCCGCCGACGATCAGGAAGAGGAGGACGAAGCCGCCGGCGAAGACGAAGAACAGCGTGCGCAGACAGCCCCACATCGGACCGCGGCGCTGTCGCTCGCGCGCAGAGCGGTGATGCCCTTTCGGGGGCGGCAACAGGGGATCCGCCGGATCGTCGACGTTCATGAAATCGGCAGCAGCAGCGCTTGCTAATCGCGAGCCACGAGGAACAGGTCGCGGAGGTTGTTCCCAGTCGGCGCAATCATAATCGGCTCACCGACTTGCGCCGCAATTCGTAACGAGTCCGACGCATCGAGCGCGGGCTGCCAGTCGCGCGGTTGCGCTGTTGCGCGGTTGCACGGCAGGTAGATGCCGGCGACGCCGCTGTTGCCGTCGACTCCGTCGGAGCTGGCGAATAGGGCCTCGCACGTGCTCTCCATCGCGAAGCGGACGGCGAGCTCGGTGCAGCGTCCGCCGCGGCCGCTGCCTTTGACGGCCACGGTCGGCTCGCCGCCGGCGACGGCCATCGTGCCGCGCGCAAGGATGCGCGCCGCCTCGGCGACGTCGCACTCGAGCTGTTGCGGCCATGGCTCGACGCCCATCAACTCCGCGGCGATTCTGGTCAGCGTGTCGTTGTCGGCGATGAGGATCATGTTGCGATCGCTCGGCCCCGATGCGACGTCTTCGAGTTTTCCCGAGCTCACGTCGGAGTAGACGAGCGTCACCGCGTCGCCGCGCACGCGCGCGCCGAGCAGCCCGCCCTTGATCGCGGAGAGTTTCTTTCGCTCCGCGTTGATCGCGCCGATCGGCAGGCCCGACGTGACGAGCTGCGCGTTGTGCTCGATCAATTCCTCTTCGCTGTGACCCGCGCGCGGCACTTCGACGCACGCCGAGCCGCCGCCGGAGATGAGAAAGAGAATGTCGCGATGCGCGTCGACGAACTGCAGCAGCGCGCGGCCGGCCTCGAAGCTCGCGCGCGTCATCTGTGGATGCCCGCCGATGTGCACCTCGGCAAGGGGGGCGGGCCTCCGGCCCGCCTGGCGGGCGAGACGCCCGCCCTCCATGCGGGGTAGTCGATATCCCTCCGGAATCGCGACGAACGCGTGCTCGATCTCGAGCACCTCCGCGACTCCATCGAGCAGCGCGCCCGCGCACTTCCCGATCGCGACGACGCTCTTCGGCATGCCGCGCGTAACCACGCGCTGAACGAGCCTCTCCGGCGCGCAGCGTTCGAGTGTTGTGAGATAGATCGCTTTCAAGTCCACCGCACCGCGATTATCCTCATCCCGTGCCTCGCCGCCATCTACGCACGCGCGTCCTCTGGCTCACCGGCGCGTTCGCGCTCGCGCTGTTCGGGATCACGTTCGGCCTGAGCTGGCGCGCGCGCGCCGCGCAGCAGCGCTGGACGCGCCTGATCGCGGTGGAGATGAAGAGCGTGACCACGCTCGAAGAAGTGATCCGCGCGCAGAACGCGTTTCACGCGCGCCACGAGATCGCGGAGCGCTATCGCCTGGTCGTGCAGATCCTGGAAGGCGAAGCCGCGAGCACGCTGCGCGCGCGGATGAACGCGTACCGCGCCACGCTCTCCGATGCCGCGTCGCTGGCGGTCGTCGCCGAGGCGCAGCAGCTCATCGACGCGCGCAAGCAGGAGATCGCGCGGCAGTTGCCGAAGCTCGAGCGCGAGTCGCATTCGCTGATGGCCGCCGGACTGTCGATCGCCTGGATCATCGTGATCATCTCCTTCGCGGTCGTGCAGACGATGCTGCGCAAGGTGGTCCGGCCGATCGAAGAGCTCTCCGCCGCCGCCGACCGCATCGCCGCCGGCGATCTCACCGCCACCGCTCCCGTGGCCGGCGATCACGAGATCGCAACGCTCGGCACCGCGTTCAACCGGATGGCCGAGGAGCTGAAGGCGCGCGCGCGCACCGACGACCTCACCGCGCTGCCGAACTTCCGCGCGTTCCGCGAGCGCATCGACGTCGAGCTCGAGCGCGCCGACCGTTATCCGGCGAGCTTCGGCGTGCTGGTGCTCGACCTCGACCGCTTCAAGAAATACAACGACACCTACGGCCATCTCGCCGGCAACGACGCGCTGCACCGCGTCGCGCAGTCGATTCGCGACACCGTGCGCGCGGTCGACTTCGCGGCGCGCTATGGCGGCGAGGAGTTCGCGGTGGTGCTGCCGCAGGTCGACCCGCCGTCATTGCTTGCGATCGCGGAGCGCATCCGCGCGAACATCGAGGCGCTGCCCGCGCCTCCCGACGGCGCGGCGGTGACGGTGAGCATCGGCGCGGCGATGTATCCGCGCGACGGGCGCGATCGCGAGGCGCTGTTTCAGGCTGCCGACGAGCGGCTGTACGCGGCGAAGCGCGCCGGACGCAATCGCGTGATCACGACTCCAGCTGACCGATCAGCTTCTCCACGGTCCGCGTGAGCGCCTGCAGATCGCGCTCGCCGATCGTGCCGCCTACGGAGCCGATCCACTCCTGATACGAGGGCCGCAGTTTGTCGACCAGCGTGCGGCCTCGTCGCGTGAGCGTCACGCGCGACGAACGAAGATCGTGCGGATCTTCGCTGCGGTCGGCCAAGCCGAGCTGCTCCAGCCGCGCGATCATCCCGGTCATGTTCTGCTTCGTGACCATCAGCCGCCGCGACAGCGTGACCAGCGTGACCGCGCCGTCTTCGTCCGCGAGCGCGGCCAGCACGGCCCACTGCTGCGGCGTGATCTTCGCCTTCTCGAACAAAGGCCCGAGGCGGCGGATGAAGAGATTGGCGAGCTGGATCACGCCCGTGACGAGATCGCGTTCTGCCATGTGTTGGTCAATGTATTGACCAGCGGGCGTGAATGTCAACTACAGCGCGGCTTTGAAAATCGCCTTCCCCGCAAATAACGCGGCGTCGCCCAGCTCTTCTTCAATCCGCAGCAGCTGGTTGTACTTGGCGACGCGGTCGCTGCGCGAGGCCGATCCGGTCTTGATCTGCCCTGCATTCGTCCCCACCGCGAGGTCGGCGATGGTCGAATCCTCGGTCTCGCCGGAGCGGTGCGAGATCACCGAGCGGTAGCCGGCGCGCTTCCCCATTTCGATCGCCTCCAGCGTCTCGGTGAGCGTGCCGATCTGGTTGACCTTGATCAGGATCGCGTTGGCGATCCCGCGCTCGATCCCCTTCGCGAAGATCTCCGGGTTCGTGACGAAGAGGTCATCGCCGACGAGCTGCGTGTTGTTGCCCAGCACTCCGGTCAGCGTTTCCCAGCCGTCCCAGTCGCCTTCGGCCAAGCCGTCTTCGATCGAGATGATCGGGTACTTTTTCCGCAGCTGGACGTAGTAGTCGACCATGTCGTCGCTCGAGCGGTCGACGCCTTCGAACTTGTACTTTTTCTTCTCGAAGAACTCGGAGGCGGCGACGTCCAGCCCGAGGTAGATCTCCTCGGCGGCGCGATAGCCGGCCTTCTGGATCGCGGCGAGGATGAGATCGAGCGCCTCGGCATTCGACTTCAGATCGGGCGCGAATCCGCCTTCGTCGCCGACCGCGGTCGTCAGCTTGCGGTCGTTCAGGATCTTCTTCAGATGGTGAAACGTCTCGACGCCGGCGCGCAGCGCGTCGGAGAACGAGTCGAAGCCGGCCGGGATGATCATGAACTCCTGGACGTCGAGGTTGTTGTTCGCGTGTGCGCCGCCGTTGATGACGTTCATCATCGGCACGGGCAGCGTGCGCGCGCCCGTTCCGCCGAGGTAAAGGAAGAGCGGCAGGCCGGCCGCCTCGGCGGCCGCGCGCGCGACCGCGAGGGAGACGCCGAGGATCGCGTTCGCGCCGAGGTTCGCCTTGTTGTCGGTGCCGTCGATCTGCTTCATCATCAGATCGATCATCACCTGCTCGCGCGCATCCATCCCCTCGATCTCGCGCGCGATGATCTCCACGTTGTCGACGGCGTTGCGCACGCCCTTGCCGAGGTAGCGGTTTTTGTCGTTGTCGCGCAGCTCCAGAGCCTCGCGCGAGCCGGTCGACGCGCCCGACGGCACCGCCGCGCGGCCTAACGCGCCGTTGTCGAGCAGGCAGTCGACTTCGATGGTGGGATTGCCGCGCGAGTCGAGGATCTCGCGCGCGAAGAGCTCAGCGATTTTGAACATGCAGGGCGCATTCTATGCGCCCCGCCATCAGATCCCTCGCTTCGCTTCGGGATGACGCGGGGCTTTGCCCCGCGTCACTTCGGGCCGGTGGCCGTCGGGAGACCCGCGGCCTTCCAGGCATTCCAGCCGCCTTTGAGCGCGGCCGTGTTCTTGACACCGTGATTGTTGAGATCGAGCACCGCACGGGCGCTTGACTGTTCGGCCGGTCAAGCACAGTACGTGATGATGGTCTTGCGCGGCGGCAACTCCCTGATCCGCGCCACCAGCTGGCTGCCGGGGATGTTGACCGCCCCCTTGATGTGGCCGAGCTGGAACTGCGCGTTGGAACGGACGTCGACGATCACCGCCGAGCCGTTCTTGAGCAGCCGGTCCGTATCCGTTTCGGAAATGCGGCGCACTTTCGCGAGCGACTGCTCCGGGGACGGAGCGGCCGGCGCGGTGACGGCCGGAATCGGCGTCGCGTTCGGCGTCGATGTCTTGTACTGCGCACCCGCGGCGCCCGCGAGCGCGCAGAGTGCAAACAGCGCGAGGGTCTTACGCATCCTTGTTGAGTCTCCCTATTCGAGGCCTTCGAAGAAACGATTGAAACGCGGAACGAAGTAATGCTTGCGGTCGAGCGAGAAGGCGACGGCCACCGCCTCGCCGACGATGCGCCTCCGCTCGATGAATCCGATGTAGCGGCTGTCGTTGCTGTTGTCGCGGTTGTCGCCGAGGACGAAGTAGTGCTCGGCGGGGACGACCAGCGGCCCGAACGAGCGCGTCGCGCCGATCTCGGGCGAGATCATGATCTTGTGCGTGCGTCCGTAGAGATCCTCGTCCAGCACGTAGGCCGGACCCTGATCGTCGGAGGTCTCGAACGTGATCGGCGACTGCTTCGCGAGCTGGCCGTTGACGAACAGCTGGTTGTCGCGCATCTCCACTTTGTCGCCCGGGACAGCCACGACGCGCTTCACGAGCCGCGTGCCGTCGCGCGGGGAGAAGAGCACCACGATGTCGCCGCGCGCGGGATTGCCCCACTTGAACACGTCGATCGTCGTGAACGGGATCTTGAGGTCGTAGGCGAGCTTGTTGACGACGACGCGATCGCCTTCCTGGATGGTCGGCTTCATCGAGCCGGTCGGAACGTCGTTCCAGTCCGCCAGGGCGGACCGCAGCGAGCTGACGATCAGAATCATCAGCGCGAACACCCGGATCTCGTAAAGAACCTTCTTTTTGTCTAGTGCCATGGCTCTCTCTGGTACGTCTGGAGGCCATGAACGTTCTGGAACGGCTTTGTAATCCGGGTCCTGTGGAGCGGCGGGCTCTTAGCCCGCCGGGAAGGGAAACGGCGGGCTGAGAGCCCGCCGCTCCACTTTTAGGCGGCTTTCCCCTTGTCGCCTCCGATCACCTTCACCTTCGAGAGCAGATCCGACATCTGCATGCCCGAGAGCGCTTCGAAGAGAGCGGGGACCTGCGCGGCGATCGTGGCGAGGTCGCCGGTGATCTTGTGCGCGCCGGCGGAGCCGCCGTCTCCGGTCGACACGATGGTGATCTTGTCGACGTTCGCGAGAGGCGCGGCCAACGCCCGGACCACCTCCGGCATCTGCGAGATGAGCCTGTCGACGACGGCGGCCTGGTTCCACTCCTGGTACGCCGACGCCTTGACGTTCATGGCCTTCGCCTCGGCCTCACCTTTCTTGAAGATGATCTCGGCCTCGGCCTCACCTTCGGCACGTACCGAGCTGGCGCGGCCTTCGGCCTCGATCCTCAGGCGCTGGCTCTCGGCGGCGGCGAGCGTTTCGATGCGCGCGCGCTCCACCTCGGCGCCCTTCAGCACGCTCGCGATCAGCTCCTTCTCGTGGCGCAGGATCTCGGCCTCTTCGACCTTGATCTGCTCCTGCTTCTGGATCTGCTGGACGCGCACGGCCTCGGCGACGACCTGCTGTTCCATGATCTTCGACTGGATCTCGTAGGCCTTGTCGGCCTGCGCCTCCTGGCGTTTCGTCGTCTCGACGAACTGCGCCTTCTTGACGTCGAGGTCGCGCTGCGCCTCCGCCTGCGCGGCCAGCGAGAGCGTCTCGGCGAGCACGCGCTGCTGGTCGGCCTCGGCGCGTTTGATCGCCGCCTCGCGCAGCGCCTCGGCGCGCTTGATCGCGGTGTCGCGCTCCGCCTCGGCGGTGGCGATGTCGGCGAGCATCTTCACGCGGGCGATGTCGGGGCGGCCCATGTTGGTGATGTAGTCGTTGCCGTCCTTCACCTCTTTGATCGTGAACGACACGACCTCGAGGCCCATCTTGTCCATGTCATCCGCGCAGGTGGCGCGCATGCGGTCGGCGACCATCTCCGGCTGCTTGACGATCTCTTCGACCGTGAGCTGGCCGATGATGCCGCGGAGATGACCTTCCATCACCAGGCGAATGAGGCCCTCGCGCTGCTGCGGCGTCTTCGACAGGAACTGCTCGGCCGCGGTGAGGATCGACTCCTGGTCGCTCTTGACCTTGATCTGCGCGACCGCCTCCACGGTCACGGCGACGCCCTGTTTGGTGTAGAGGTCCTGCTTCGGCGCGACGTCGAACGACATCAGCTCGAGCGGCAGCGACTTGAAGCTGTGGATCATCGGAAAAATCAGCGTGCCGCCGCCCTTGATCACGCGCGTGCCGCCGACGCCGTAGACGATGAACGCCTCGTTCGGACCGACTTTGCGATACATCTGGGCGATGAATCCGAGGAGCATCAAAGTGCCCGCGATGATGCCCCCTACAACAAGCCAGGTTGAAAGCTCTAACATACTCAGCTGTCCTCCTTTGACAGCTCTTCCCATGTGGTGACGTACGCGATTCCTTTCTCGTACTTCGTGACCACAACCTCGGTACCTTTCTCAATCGCGCGGCCGTCATCGCTGCGCGCAGCGGCGACGCGGCGCGCGCCGGCGTGCGTGAAGACGATCTCGCCCGTGCCGTCGCCGGCGCGGATCGGGACGACGGTCCGGCCGATCATTCCGATCATCGTCAGCGACTCGGCGACCGACTCGCGGCGCGCCAGCGCGTTGATGACCGCGTTGATCGCCGACCCGCCGACGACGCCGATGACGATCGCGCCGCCCAGCATCCACGCGCGCGACCATGGCGTGAGCCGCTCGAGCAGCAGTCCGCCGCCGCCGAACCACGTCAGGAACGCGGTGATCGCGGCGGCGTTGATCATCGACGTCCTGGCCCGCTTCGGCCCCGCGTGCCGGATCATCCGCGGCAGATGCAGCACCCGATGCCCGTGAAAGATGTTGTCGAAAACGTTCACGTGCTCGAGGCCGGAGATGAACGAGACGACGCTGAGTCCCAGACCCGCGATGAAGCAGGTGATGAAGAGTGTGGTCATGTTGGCTCCTACCGCCGCTTCTTCCGCGCCATGTGCGGCGGCTCGATGTCCGCGATCAGGCGCTCCATCAGCTGGCGGTTCTCGACGACGGAGCCGAACCAGACCAGGCAGTCGCGCGATTTCTCGTGCTTGGCGATCTTGAGGAGCGCCTCGCTCAGCGCGGGATCGACGGTGAAGTCCTCCGAGCCTTCGATCAGCCAGAGATCGAGCTTGTCGTCGAGCTCGTGCCGCGGCTTGGCCGGCAGGTGCGGGTGGTGATCGTCGAGATCGTCCACCAGATAGCCGGGATGCACCTTGAAGAAGCGCGCGAGCAGCAGCCGGGTGCTGCCGGTCATGTGCGGCCGCGCGCCGCTCTCGAGCTGCGAGAGGTACGACTGGCTGATCTTCCCGCCGAGCTCCTCCCGCACCCCCTTCGAGACCTCGGCCTGGGTCATCTCTCTCTCCAGGCCGCCGGAGAAACCGGCCAGAGCGCGGAGCTTTGCGAGTTTCTGTCCGAGTGTCATTGCAATCTGCAATATATTGCTGATTGCAATATTCGTCAAGTGCCGGTACAGTGAACGTCGGGATGTCCCATCAGCAGTCGGTGCTCGACCTGAAGGCGCTGGTGCGCTCCTTCCACTCCCTGATCGCCATCGAGACGGTCGAGGAGGAGCGCGTCCAGGCCATCCTCGGCGAGGTCGCCAGCGACCTCGATCTGCCGCTCTTCGAGTGGTCGGTGAACAGCGGCTTCCGGCGCGGCTACGGCGTCGCCATCGGCAACACCCACGAGGCGCTGGCCGCGCTCAAGCACATCGCCGAGCTCCGCGCCGACGCCATCTACATGCTCAAGGACCTCGCCCCGCATCTGACCAAGCCGGAGACCGCGCGTGCGCTGCGCGAGCTCGCGGAGAAGCTGACCCACAGCGGCTCGGCGATCGTCCTCACCGGCGAGCCGGTCGAGCTGCCGCGCGAAGTCGATGCGCTGGCGGTGCGGTTCACGCTCGAGCTGCCCGACGAGAACGAGCGCCGCCTCGCGGTGCGGCGCGTAGTCGACGCGATGAAGGCGCGGCAGCCGGTGCAGGTCGATCTCTCTCGTGAGGATGTGCAGCATCTCGTGCAGGCGCTGGCCGGACTCACGCTGCAGCAGACGCGGCGTGTGATCGCGCAGGCCATCGTCGAGGACGGCAAGCTCTCGCCGCTCGACATCGAGCGCGTGATCCGCTGGAAGGGCGAGATCATCGACCAGGGCGGCCTCCTCGAGTTCTTTCCGCTCGAGGACAATCACCTCGACCTCGGCGGCTTCGCGCGGCTGAAGGCGTGGCTCGAGAACGCGCGCACCGGATTCAGCGACGAGGCGAAGGCGCTGAATCTCGATCCGCCGAAAGGCGTGCTGTTCGCCGGCGTGCAGGGCTGCGGCAAGTCGCTGGCCGCGAAGTTCATCGCCCGGCAGTGGCAGCTGCCGCTGCTGAAGCTCGAGGCCGGGCGGCTCTACGACAAGTACGTCGGCGAGTCGGAGAAGAACTTCCGCCGCGCGACGATGGTCGCCGAGGCGATGGCGCCGGTGGTGCTGTGGATCGATGAGATCGAGAAGGCGTTCGCGTCGAGCACCGCGGCCGACGCCGACGGCGGCCTGTCGCAGCGCCTGTTCGGTGCGTTTCTCACATGGCTGCAGGAGAAGAAGGACGGTGTATTCGTCGTCGCCGCCGCGAACGACATCGCCCGCCTCCCGCCCGAGCTGCTGCGCAAGGGACGCTTCGACGAGATCTTCTTCGTCGACCTGCCGTCGCAGGAGGAGCGCGAGACGATCTTCACGATTCATCTCCGCGCGCGAAAGCAGGACGTCGCGCAATTCGATCTCAAAGCGCTTGCCACGGCTGCCGAAGGGTTCAGCGGCGCGGAGATCGAGCAGGCGGTAATCGCGTCGCTCTACCGCACGCTGCGCGCGAAGGAGCCGCTGACGACGGCAGTGCTCCTCGACGCGATTCGCGAGACGGTGCCGCTCTGCGTATCGCGGCGCGAGGATGTGGCGAAGCTGCGCGCCTTCTCGGAGTCGCGCTTCACGCCGGTAGCGTGACGGCCGAGAGCTCGCGCGCCGATTCCAGGAGCGTCTCCACCGCAAATCGCCAGCGGTAGTGTTCCTCGACGTCGAGCCGTCCTGCGCGCGCCATCGCGCGTGTCTCGTCCGGCCGCTCGAACGCGATCCGGAGCAGACGCGCCAGCTCGCCGGCGTCGCCGGGTGGAAAGAGCCGGCCGGTCACTCCGTCGCGCACGATCTCCTCGGGGCCGCCGCTGCGGCTGACGATTACCGGCGTCTCGCGGCACATCGCCTCGAGCACGACCATCCCGGCGGCTTCGAAGTGCGACGGCAGGACCAGCACCGCTGCGCGGCGCAGCTCCTCGTCGATCACGCGCTCGTCGTTCGTGAACGGAATGACCGTCACGCGCTCGCTCTCGGGATGCAGCGGTCCGCGTCCGAGCACGCGCAGGACCGCGTTCTCGATCGCGGCGTCATGGAACGCCCGCACGAGCGTGTCGATCCCTTTATCGGGTTGCAGACGGCCGACGTAGAGGATGCGCCGCTCGCCGGTCGCGATGGGACCCTGGGCATGTTCGTCGATGCCGAGCCGGAAGAGCTTCACGCGATCGCGGGCGATGCCGAGGTGCCGCGTGACGGTTTGGCGCGCGGCGTCGCTCGCGCAGAAAAGAGCGTCGGCTCTCCGCGCGAGCTCGCACTGGAGGTCGTGGATGCGCTGATGGCGGTCGTGCAATTCTGCGACTTCGGCGCGTTTCACCGAGTGGATGACGGCGATGAGCGGCACTTGCAGCGCGAAGGCGGCCGGCGCGACGAACCAGTCATGGGCGTGCACGACGGCGCGCGGCTCGAGAAACGGCCGCACCGCTGCGGCGAGCGCCGGTTGCGCATCGAGCATGGCTGCCGTACGCCCTTCCTTCGTCGCGGCGCGGCAGCCCACGCGCACCACCGGGATGTCGCCGTCGTGATCCAGGCGCAGCGCATCGTCGAGCTCGAGATCGAGCGCGCCGACGACGACGCGCTCGCCGGCATCGTGCAATCCGCGCGCGAGCTGCTGCACCACCTTCTCGATCCCGCCGTAGCGGCGCGGCGGATAGTGCGGCGTGAGCAGGACGTGCATCACAACCGCACCGGCCCTTCCCGCACCACGATCGGGTTCGCCTCATCGCTGACATCGATCACCGTCGACGGCATGCCGATCGGCGACGGTCCGCGATCGACGATGAGCGCGACCCGCTCGCCGAGTTCCGCGGCCGCCTGCGCTGCAGTCGTCGCCGGTGCGCGGCCGCTGCGATTGGCGCTGGTCATGGCGATGGGACCGCCGAATTGCGCGAGCAGGTCACGCACGAACAAATGCGGCGAGACACGCACGGCCAGCGTGTCGCGCCCTCCGCTCATCGCGTCCGCACAGACGCCGCGCCGCGGCAGCACGAGCGTCAGCGCGCCCGGCCAGTGGCGGCCCGCGAGACGCGCGCCGGTGTCGTTCATCACGACGAGTCGCTCCGCTTCCGCGACATCAGAGACCATGGCGATTATCGGACTCGTGCGCGGCCGCTCCTTCGCCTCGAAGAGCGCGTCGACCGCGCGTGAGTTGCACGCGTCGGCGGCAAGGCAATACACCGTATCGGTCGGGACGATGACGAGCCGGCCTTCGCGAAGGAGAGCCGCGGCTCGCTCGACGTCTTCGTCGAGGATGCGTACCTCGCCGGTCGTTCCGTCGAGCTCCACGCGCGTCCCTGCGTCGAGCATCGCGCCGAGACCGGTGATGCACGGGATGCGCAGCTCGCGGCAGAGAATCGCCACGTGCGAGAGGATGCCGCCGGTTTCCGCGAGCACGGCGCCGCATTTCCGCAGCGCGTCGTATTCGACGTCCGCGACCTGCGCGATCATCAGGACGTCTTCGCCGATCGTGCCGCGATACGTGCCCGCCGACGCGCCGATGCCGCAGGCGTCTGGTGGAGCGGCGGACTTTAGTCCGCCGTCTGCAGTTCGGCGGGCTGAAGCCCGCCGCTCCACCAGTCGCGCCGTGATCGGGCGCGCCTGAAAGAACACGACCCGCCCTTCAGCATCGGCGCCCCACTCGACGTCCATCCCCGCGAGCTTCGCCGCCGCCAGCTGCGCGAGCACGCGCTGCTCGTACCAATCGGGCGGCGAGGGCGGCCGGTACCCATAGACGTACCACTCCTGCGAAATGGGCGGCAGGAGCAGCCGCGGGTGTTCGATGAACGGCCGCGCGCGCGGAGCGAGCCGCACTCCCGGATCGGGATCCGCGTCCTCGAAGCACTGCGCGGCGCAGAGGAAAACGCAGCAATCCGTTTCGGAGGAATCATGCTCGTGCGACCACGCGCCGTTCGTGAACCGGCTGCGATACGGCACGACCGCGCCGTCGACGATGTTGCGGCACGAGCCGTACATCGACTCGACGACGATCGAGTCGCTCTCGATGAACGCGACGCCGCTCATCCATGACGGAAAGGTCTGCTGCACGATCGCCGCGCCCGCGGCCTCGAGGACGCGCTGTGCCGCGGCGGCGACTTCGTCCGCCGCGAGTCCGTTGAACGACTCGAAGCGGCCGGCCATCGACGAGGTCTCAGTGTCCTCGGCGAGCGCCGCGGAGCGCACGGACAAACCGGAGGGCGATGGCGATAGAAGTGCGATGGCGTCCTGCACTTCGTCGAGCGCCGCGATCGCCACGAACGGAGGCACCGGCAGGCCCTGGCTCTGCAGCCGGCGCAGCCCGCGCACCTTCGGCGGATCAGAGACGGGCGCAGTAGGCATCAAGAGGTTCTTCGGAGTCTAGGTTCAGCGAGCGCGCGAGTGTCTCGAAGAGACGCGAGAGCCGCGCCTGCCAGTAGTGCCGGAACTCCTCCATCTCCCCGAGCATCGTGAGCAGGTCGTCCGACGCGGGGATCTCGATGTCCGGCATCCGGATCGCCGGATCGAGCGGCGGCCGCGGCCCGGTGTATCCGAGGTGATCGGCGAGGCGCGACGGATCGCTCCAGAGCTCGCGGGCTCCCCGGCGGCGCGGAAGGAATCCCGCTTCCCAGGAGACGTCGACGATGTCGCGCCACAGCGCGCGGACGGTTTGGGCGCGCTCGTGAAACCAGCGATCGGCGGAGAAGCGCACGCGAACCTCCCCCGTCGAATGAGTGAGCTCGACGAACGGATTACCGAGGTTGAGCGCGATGGCGTCGATGACCGTATCGTGTGCGTCGCGCAAGGTCTCCGCATTGGTCTGCTTTTCGGCGCGAAGGATGCGTGCCGGGAGATCGGCGGCGATGCGGGCGGCGTGCGCGGAGAGCTGGGTCAGGCCGGCGTTTTCCAGGACGTCCGAGACAAAGGCGTTGAGAGCGTGCGGTTCGAACACGGCGACGACGTCATGGCGCACTTCGAGATCGAACGGAGTCCCGGCCAATCGAGGGAATCGCGCCAGCGCGCGGGCATAGGCCTCGAGCTCGGGGCCGACACGCGTGGCGTAGAGAAGAGGCAGGTGGACGTACGCGCGTCCGTCGTATTCGACGGATCTCGCATAGAGCCAGCCCGTCCGGCGCGCGTGGTCGTTGAATCGTTCCAAACGCGCCGGAGGGGAAGCGCGCATTTGCGCGCTATCGCTTGGAATTGGCCTGCTTGCGGGCGGCCTTACGGGCGGTTTCGAGCTGCCGGGTCGTGACAGTGGTTCCCATCGTCGCTCTCCTTTGCCTCGTCGATGAATTGAGAAATCCGGACCGGAACGATTGTAGTACGGTTGTCCGGCGAGATGAAAACACGGCGCATCGGCATCGTCCCCTCGCCTGACTGGACGCTGCGCCGCGTGCTCTCCGAGCTCTTCGCCGCGATCGACCCGGTCGTGCATCACCGCGGTGAGTCTTACCGGCTGGAATGGCGCACGCTGCTCGACGAGCCGGTGATCGCCGGCGAAGACCTGCATCGCGTCGCTGACGTCGTGTTCGATCGGATGACGCATCGCAGCGAGTTCGCGCGCAGCCGCGCGTTTCAATTCCGGCGCTCCGGGGTGGCGCTGATCAACGATCCGGTGACGTTCTGGTGGATCGACAAGCATGCGACCTACGACGTGCTGGCCGGCGCGCTCGATCCGCGCGACCGATTGCCGAAGACCGTGCTGTTGCCGCCGCAGGGACGCCGCTTCGAGGACGAGCTCGACGCACGGCGCTGGGAGCGGCTCGGCGGTGAAGGACGCTTCGCCGTGGACGTTGCCGTCGACAGTGTCGAAACGCACTTCGGCGGGCGCTGGCCGTTGTTTCTGAAGAAATCGATCGGCGGCGGCGGGCGCGACGTGTTCCTCGTGCACGACTCAGCCGACCTGGCGGCGCGGCTTGCGGAATCGGGAGGACGGGCGTTTCTGCTGCAGGAGGCGGTGCTCGCCTGCGACACCGCCTATCGCTGCCTCACCGTCGGCCCGCAAGTCCTGCCGATGCCCGAGTCGCCGCTCCTCGGCCCGCGGCAACGTGCGCCGGGCCGCATGGCGGAAGGCGAGATCGCCGCGCGATTGCACCGTTACGCCGTGTTCATCGCCGCTCATTACGGCTGGGGCTACAACAGTCTCGAGGCGTTCGTGGACGGCGACTCGATCCTCCCGATCGATTTCGCGAACGGCTGTCCGGCGACCGACCTCGTAAATCTCACGATCTGGTTTCCGTGGGCCGCGGCATCGCTGTTCCGCTGGCTCTGCTTTCGCGCGGTCTCCGCGGAGCACGACGGGTTCGAAGAATTCGTCGCGCGCAATCTCGCCGATCTCGATGATCGCCTGATCGCCATCCTGCAGCGCATCTTTCCCGAGTTGCTGGACGAGGACGTGCGCTGGAGCCGCTACCCGGCCGGCGAGCGGGCCGCGTTGCGCGAGCGATTGCAGGCGCTGTACGAGGAACAGTTCTTCCGCGATCCGATGGCGTATCTCTCGCCTTAGATGAGCGCCGCCACGACCAGCGTCAGATCGTCGTCGAGCTCTCCGCCGCTGAACGCGGTCGCCGCGCCGGCGATGGTTTGCTGCAGCTCGAGCGCGCCGAGGTTGCGGTGCGAGGCGACCAGCTGCTCGATGCGCGGCTCGCCGAACATCTCCCCATCCCCTCCGCTGGCCTCGGAGACTCCATCCGTGAAGAGCACGAGCCGGTCGCCCGCGCCGATCGCGACTTCGCGCTCCGTGTACGGATCGTCGCGGAACAGACGTGAGAACGCCGGACCGCCGTCGCCCAGCCGCTCGATGCTGCCGTCCGCGCGCACGAGCACCGGCGCGTTGTGGCCGGCGTTGCACCAGCGCAGGCGCATCGCCGCGGTGTCGATGGTGGCGTAGAAGAAGGTCACGAAACGGCCGCCGGAGAGGCTCGAGACCACCACGCGCCGCACGCGCTCGCAGAGGTCGCGCGGCGATCCGCTCGCTGAGGCGCGCACCGCGGCCTGCAGCCCCGACATCAGCAGCGCCGCCGGCATCCCCTTCCCCGCGACGTCGCCGATGCAGACCGCGAGCTCGGTCTCACTCAGCTTCAGGAGGTCGTAGTAGTCGCCGCCCATCGTGCGCGCCGGCTGCCAGATTCCGCTCAGATCCACGCCGGCGACGCGCGGCATCTCGCGCGGCAGAAGGCTCTGCTGAATCGTGCGCGCCTGCTCGTAGTCCACTTCCTCGCGCTGCTGGCGGATGCGGTCGATGCCGATGTCCAGCTGATCCGCCACCGAGCGCAGGAAGTCGATGTCCTCGACGTCGAACGGAGCGTTGTTGAGCTTCGAGGCGAGCGCGATGAACCCGTTCGCGGGCGTGCCCGGCGTGTTCACCGGCACGACCAGCACCGTCTCGATGCGCCGCAGCGCCGCCGCCGCGTCTTCGGGAAGCGTGTGGCGTTTCGGATCGAACGGGCGGTCGAGCAGCGAGAGAAACGGCGCGCGGCGCATACGCATCGTGCCGATCAGCGAGTCCGCCAGTCCCACTTTCGCCGCCGCCACCAGCTCGTCGTGGCGGGTCACGAAAATCGCGACGGCGCGATTCTGCAGCGCCTGCTGCACTTTCTCCGCGGCGGACGTGAGAAACGCGCCGAGATCGTGCGCCGTCAGCGTGTCCGCGGCGATCGCGCGCAACGCCTCGGGATAGTCGTACTTGTGGCGGAACAGGTTGCGGTCGACCAGCGTCTGCAGCTTGTTGCGCAGCGGCACGAACGCCAGCGCCACGACCAGCGTCGAGGCGATGACCATCGTCTGGTTGCTGCCCACGCCGGCGACGTTCACCAGCATCGTTCCGAGGCCGCCGACCAGCACCAGGTACATCACGATGATCGCACCGGTGAGAAACGCGTACGCGACGGTCTTGCGGATGATGATGTCGATGTTCATCAGCCGGTACTTCAGGATCGCGAATGCGAACGAGATCGGAATGAGCAGGTACGTGACGATCGGGACAAGCTCGAATATCGTCAGGGCGTGCATCGCCTGCGGCCCGCCGCCGTGCGAGGCGTAGAGCCAGAGCGAGGCAACCTGCGCGGAGATCACCACCACGATCTTCGTGGCGATGGCGATCAGCGTTCCCCACAGCGGCCACTTCACCTGCCGCCGCTCCTCGGGGCCGGACTCGCGATACGACCGATAGAGCGCGATGCAGGCGAGCACCGGAAAGGCCGCCGTGGTGAGAAGCGGGGTCGCCCCGGTGAAAGCCGCTATGCCAACCGCCACGTACTTCAGGCCGAGCGCGCCGGCGATCCGGGCCGCGCCGAGGAGCACGCCGAGAATCGCGAACAGCGACGCGACCGGGCGATTCCAGAACGCGCGCCACCCTTCACCCCGGCCTTTGCGCACCACCCACCACGCGACCAGCATCCCGATCAACGCGAGCGCGCCCAGGCCGACGTTCAGAACGATCCCGAGTCGATTGAGCGTTCCTTCTTCAGCCCCCACAACGCCCTGCATCGCGACCGCTGACGCCAACACCAGCACCGCGAAGAGCGGCACGCCGTACACCCACCGCAACACCCGCGGCGAGGTCCGTAGAACGGGCCGCTCGCGCGGGAACACGAGCGCGAGGTGCAGGGTGAGCGGCAGAAACGCGAAGCTGATCACGAACAGCCCGACCATCGGGATGATGGTCTTCACCGATTCCATGACGATGCCGCGGATATTCGTCCCGTCGAGCAGCAGACCCGGCGCCCCCAGAAACGACAGCGCGCCGATCGTGACCATCGCATGGAACACGATCACCCGGCGCTCTTCGGGACGCCGTGAGAAGACCACCAGTCCGATCACGATGAAGGCGATCGCCACGATCACCCTGAGAAGGGAGGAGCCGAGGAGAATGGGATTGGTCAGCGGCGAGGCCAGCCGCACCGGCAGCTCGAGCTCGCGCCCGTTGCGGCGCACGCGGTAGACGAGGGGGTCGCCCGTTCGCAGGCGCGCGTCGAGCGCGCGCAGCCGCTGCACGTCACTGACCGGAATGCCGCCGATGGAGACCAGCTCGTCGCGCGCGAGCATGCCGGCATGCTCGGCGGGGCCGTACGGATAGACCAGGATGACCAGGCCGGGCTTGAAGCCGAACGCGGCCTTCTGACCGCTCATCGGAAAGTAGCTCAGACCGGCGATGCCCTGCCGGTGCCAGTAACGCATCGTCATCGCCGTGTACGCGGCAACGCCGCCCGCGAAGAGCAGCGTCAGCACGATCGCCAGCGTGACCCGTCGTTTCACTCGCGCGTACCGCGCCGGTTCACGATGGACATGAACTCGTCGCGCGTCCGTTCGTCGTTGAGGAACTCGCCGCGCAGGACGTTGGTCTCCATGAACGACGACTCCTGTTCCACGCCGCGCATGACCATGCAGAGGTGGATGCCGCCCATCCAGACGGCGATGCCGCGCGGCTCGAGGATCTTCTGAATCGTGTCGGCGACGTCGTGCGCCAGATGCTCCTGCGACTGCAGGCGGCGCATGTGCACCTCCACCACGCGCGGGATCTTCGACGCGCCGATGATCCACTCCTCGGGGATGTAGCCGACGATGAAGCGCCCGAAGAACGGCAGGATGTGATGCGCGCAGAGGGTCTTGTACGTGCCGCCGATGACCACCAGGTTCTGGCAGTTCTCGTCCGCGCGCGAACAGGCCTTGCGGAAGAGCGTCGTCAGTTTCTTGACGTCGGTGAAGTCGTAGCCGCTGGTCATGGTCACCAGCGATTCCGCCCACCGCCGCGGCGTGTCGACGAGGTTTTCATCGTCGAGATCGACGTGCAGCAGCCGGAGCACCTCGCGCAGATGCTGCTGCAGCTGCGTGCGATCGACGCTCGGCCGCGGCCCGGTCAGAAGACCGCGATCGTTGAGGATCGCGTCGAGCTGGACGATCTCGGTGGGTTCTTTCATGCGCGTGAGTATAGTGGGCCATCCCCAGCCCCAAAACCCCGCTCTTGACCGCTGAATGACGATTCATTCATACTGGCGCGAAACCTGTAACAGGGCACGCATCAGGGAGTTTCGATATGGCAGAAGTCAAGACTCAGGGCGCGGTCGAGGCGATGGAAGTCGCCGAGGCGTCGCGCGAGACGGAATGGGAAAAACCGTCGTTCGTCGGCGATCTTTTCCTCGGCAAGCTCAACCTCGATCTCATCCATCCCTTCCCCGAACAGTCTCCGGAAGATAAAGCCGAAGGCGACGTCTTCCTGGCCAAGCTCGAGCGCTTCCTCGCGGAGAACGTCGACGCGGAAGCGATCGACGCTAAGGGCGAATACGACTACGAGCTCTTCAAGGGTCTCAACGAGATCGGCGCGTGGGGCATGAAGATTCCGAAGGAGTACGGCGGACTCGGCTTCAGCGCCACGAACTACAACCGCGCCCTCGGCCTCGTCGCCACCTGGTGCGCGAACACCGTCGCCTGGCTCTCCGCCCATCAGTCGATCGGCGTGCCGCAGCCGCTCAAGCTCTTCGGCACCGAAGAGCAGAAGAAAAAGTACCTGCCGCGCCTCGCCAAAGGCGCGATCTCCGCGTTCGCGCTCACCGAGCCGGGCGTCGGGTCCGATCCCGCGAAGATGCAGACCATGGCCGTGCCGACCGCGGACGGCAGCGGCTGGATCCTCAACGGCGAGAAGCTGTGGTGCACGAACGGTCTCAAGGCCGAGATCATCGTCGTGATGACGCAGACACCGCCGAAGGTCATCAAAGGCAAAGAGAAGAAACAGATCTCGGCGTTCATCCTCGAGACCGACACGCCGGGCGTCGAGATCGCGCATCGCTGCCAGTTCATGGGCCTGCGCGGCATCGGCAACGTCCTGATCCGCTTCAAGGACGTCTTCATCCCGAAAGAAAACCTCCTCTGGGGCGAAGGCCTCGGACTCAAGCTCGCGCTGATCACGCTGAACACGGGACGCCTCACGATTCCCGCGGGCTGCGCGGCCGGCTCGCGGCGCATGCTCGAGATCGCGCGCGACTGGGTCAACGAGCGCGTGCAGTGGGGCGCGCCGATCGGAAAACATGAAGCCGTCGCGGCGAAGCTCGCATGGATGACGTCGCACACGTTCGCGATGGAGGCGATCGTCTGGCTGACGTCGGGCCTCGCCGACCGCGGCAACGTCGATCTCCGTCTCGAGGCGGCGATGGCGAAGCTGTTCAACACCGAAGTGTCGTGGCAGATCACCGACCATCTCGTGCAGATCCGCGGTGGACGCGGATTCGAGACCTCGACCTCGCTGCGCGAGCGCGGCGAGAAGGGCTATCCGGTCGAGCGGATCATGCGCGACATGCGCATCAACCGCATCTTCGAAGGAACGAGCGAGATCCAGCACCTCTTCATCGCGCGCGAGGCGGTCGATCCGCACATGAAGCGCGCCTTCAAGATCCTGCAGCCCGACACGCCTACCGGCGAGAAGATCAGCACCGCCGCGAAGGCGGGCGCGTATTACGCCGCGTGGTATCCCTCCCGTTACCTCGGCTGGAGCCGTTTCCCGAAACACAACGAGTTCGGACGCCTCTCCACGCACGTCGGCTACATCGAGCGGCAGTCGCGTCACCTCTCGCGCTCGATCTTCCACGCCATGGCGCGCTTCCAGGCGAAGCTCGAGCGCAAGCAGATGGTGCTCTTCCGCATCGTCGACATCGGCACCGATCTCTTCGCGATGTCGGCGTCGATCTCCTACGCGACGATGCTGGCGAAGAAGGGCGAGAAGAACGCGCTCGAGATCGCCGATCTCTTCTGCCGCGAGGCCCGCACGCGCATCGATCAGAACTTCCGCACCCTCTTCGACAACCACGACGACCTCGCGTACAAGATCGTGCAGAAGATGATGAAGGGCGAGTACGAATGGCTCGAGGGCGACCTCGTGCAGCCGATCGTGCCGACCGCGGAACAGGTCGAAGAAGCGATTCGGAAGCTGGCCTAGCGCCAGCTTCCGCTATCCTCGCGGCGTGAATCCGCGCACCAAGGACATCCTCGCGGGCATTCTTGCGGGCTCGACGCCCGAAGAGCGCGCGCGCGACCTGCAGCCGCGGCACGATCCGCTGCCGCCGTCGATTCCGGCGAAGGATGAAGACTCGGCCGACGCGCTGGAGCGCCGCCGCGCGTTTCTGCGCGATCGCGGATTCGCGATCGACCAGATCGCCGGACAGGGCGCGGAGATCGCACCCGAGGAGCTGCGCGCGAACATCGAGAGCCTCATCGGCTTCGCGCGGATTCCGATCGGCGTCATGGGCCCGCTGCGCGTCAACGGCGTCAGCGCGCGCGGCGACTTCTACGTCCCGCTGGCGACGACCGAAGGCGCGCTCGTCGCGTCGTATCAGCGCGGCGCGAAAGTGATCAGCCTCGCCGGCGGCTGCGCGGCGCTCTGCCTCGTCGAGTCGGTGCTCCGCGCGCCCGGCTTCGTCTTCGAGAGTCTCGCCGAATCCGGCGCGTTCATCGCGCACGTCATCTCGCAGTTCGAGACGATGCAGGGCCGCGTCAAAGAGACCTCGCGCCACGCGCGGCTGATGCAGATCGATCCGGTGATCTCCGGCAAAGAGGTCTACCTCGTCTTCCACTACACGACCGGCGACGCGGCGGGCCAGAACATGGTCACGTTCGCGACGCACGCGCTGGTCACGCACCTCATCGAGACCGCGCCGGTGAAGCCGCAGACCTGGTTCATCGAGGCGAACATGTCCGGCGACAAGAAGGCGACGCAGCTCGCGTTTCAGTCGGCGCGCGGCAAGAAGGTCGTCGCCGACGTGACGATCCCGCGCGAGCTGTGCCTCAAGTATCTGCACACCGAACCGGAGCAGATCTTCAAGTACTGGCAGCTGGCGATCGTCGGCAGCCTGCAGTCGGGCTCGATCGGGATGCAGGGACACTACGCCAACGCGCTGGCGGCGCTGTTCATCGCCTGCGGGCAGGACGTCGCTTGCGTCGCCGAGGCGTCGGTGGGACTGACGCGGATGGACGTGACGGCGGAGGGCGACTTCTACTGCTCGATCTCGCTGCCGAATCTCATCGTCGGCACGGTCGGCGGCGGCACGCACCTTCCGACCGCGCGCGAATGCCTCGAGCTCCTCGGCTGCTACGGCGCCGGCGGCGCGAAGAAATTCGCGGAGATCTGCGCGGCCGTGGTGTTGTGCGGCGAAGTGTCGATCGCCGCCGCGATCGCGTCAGGCGAGTTCGCGCAGGCGCATCAGGCGTTCGGTCGCCGGCAATGACGCGTATCGAAGATCGCGCCCGTTTCGACATCATCCGTTACGCGAACTCGTGGGAAGACGCGGACGTGCTGTGCGACGCGCTCCGTCCCGCGCCGGGCAAACGGATGCTGGCGATCGCCTCCGCCGGAGACAACGCCTTCGCACTGCTCGCCGGCGGCGCGGAAGTCGTCGCCGCGGACCTGAGCGCGGCGCAGCTCGCACTGGTCGAGCTGAAACGCGCCGCAATCCGTGAGCTCGACGACGACACGCTGCTGGGGTTCCTCGGCGTGAGCGAGATGCACAACCGGTGGAGCGTGTTCCAATCGCTCGAGCTACCGGCCCACGTTCGATTCGATCGCGAGATCATCGAACGAGGCATCATCCACGCGGGCCGCTTCGAGAACTACTTCCGCATTTTTCGGAAATGGGTGCTCCCGCTCGTGCATTCGCGGCGCGACGTCGAAAGGCTGCTCGCGGAGAAGACGCGCGAGGAGAGGGAGCGGTTCTATACCGGGGAGTGGAACACGTGGCGCTGGCGGGCGATGTTCCGTGTCTTCTTCAGCCGCTTCGTGATGGGACGCACCGGCCGCGATCCGGAGTTCTTCCGCTACGTCGAAGGCTCGGTCGCGGAGCGGATCTTCAGGCGCGCGGAGTACGCGATGACCGCGCTCGCGCCGCACGCAAATCCCTATCTCACCTTCATCTTCACCGGCAACTACCGCGGCGTCCTGCCGCGCTACCTGCGCGACATCGACGCCGTGCGCCGCAATCTCGACAAGCTGACCCTCGTACAAGGCTCGATCGAACAAGGGGGGCGGGCGTCCCGCCCGACTATCGGTTTCGACGGTGGCTTCGACGGCTTCTACCTCTCCGATATCTTCGAATACATCGACCCCACGATCACGAAGACGATCTTCGAGCGTCTCCGCGAGATGGCGAATCCCGGAGCGCGTTTCGCCTACTGGAACCTGCTCGTACCGCGAAGCGGACTCGGTGCCCCGCTGAAAGAAGAAGCGGACGCGCTGTTCGCGAGAGACCTCGCGTTTTTCTACAGCGCGTTCGTGCTCGAGGAAGCGCCATGACGGCGGACATCCGCGGCGCCGCGATCATCACCCTCTTCTTCCTCATCCTCCTGATCATCGCCGAGGCCTGGTCGCGTATCGGCCATCCGAAGCCCGAATGGACGCGCAAGCTCGTGCACCTCGGCGGAGGTCTGATCGGCCTCGCGCTGCCGTGGCTGATCGAGTCGCCGCTGATCGTGTTCGTGCTCACCGCTTCGCTCTCGACGCTGTTCGTGCTGGGCGAGCGCTGGAACTTTCTGCGCTCGCTGCACAAGGTCGAGCGCAAGACGCGCGGGAGCGAGTACTACCCGCTCGCAATCTGGCTGGTGTTCGTCCTCGCGGCCGATCGCAAGTGGCTGTACCTCAGCGCGGTCCTGACGCTGGCGATTGCCGACGCGTTCGCGGCGCTGATCGGGAGCCGCTACGGCAAGCACCGCTACGAAGTCGAGGACGAGTTCAAGAGCGTCGAGGGCTCGCTGGTGTTCTTCGCGATCGCGTTCGCGGTCACGTCGCTGCCGATGCTGCTGATGACGACACTGCCGCGCGCGACGTGCGTGCTCTCCGCGCTCCTCGTGGCGGTGCTGGTCACGATCTTCGAGGCCATCTCCCTGCGCGGCACCGACAACCTCTTCGTGCCGATCGCCGTGGTGTTCGTGCTGCAGAAGATCACCACCAAGCCGCTCCAGCACATCGTGCTGCAGAACGTCGTGCTGGTCGCCATCGTCACGCTGGTCATGCTGCTGGCCTGGCGCATCGAATGGTTCAGCGCCGGCGGCGCGCTCGCGGTGACGCTTTTTCTCTTCGCCGCGTTTTCCCTTACTCCCCGTCTGACCTACATCGTCCCCGCGTTCGTCGGCCTCGCCGCGATGGCGATCGCGCGGGTGATCCTCAACGCGCGCGGCGAGCGGCGCCGGTTCAAGGTGCGCGCGGTGACGCGGACGCTGATCGTGCCGTTCATCTTTCTCCTCGCGGCCAACAGCACCGGCAGATTCGACTTCTACTTCGCGCCGTTCGTCGCGGCCTGTGCATCGGTGCTGGCCTTCAATCTCGCGGATCAGCGCCCGATCCGCGCTCTTCTCGTGGGCGCGCTCTCCGCGGCGCTGCTCGCGCTGCCGGTCCTGCCGCTGACGCGCTCTCTATCGGTGATGGTCGTCGTCGCGCTGGTGACCGGCCTCCACGCGCGGTTCGGCGATCAACGCGAATGGACGGCGCCGTCGTTTCTCTTCGCGCTGATGGCCGGCGCGCTGCTGCTCATTTTCTGACGAGCTCCACGACGCCCGTCGAACCGTCCATCGTCACGACGTCGTCGCTCTTCACGAGCTGCGTCAGGCCGCGGATGCCGACGATGGTCGGGATGCCCATCTCGCGCGCGACGATCGCGGAATGCGAGAGGATCGAGCCGCGCTCGATGAGCAGGCCGGAAATCGACGGATAGAGCGGGACCCAGCCGGGATCGGTGCGCTCGGCGACGAGGATCTCGCCGTTCAGGCGCAGATCGTCGTCGGGGCTGCGCAGGACTTTCACGGCGCCGGTGACGACGCCGGGGGAGCAGGCGATGCCTTTGAGTGAGCCGTCGGCGGCCGAAGCGGCCGCCGCTCCACGAGCACGGAATCGGTTGCGGTGGTAGGCCATGCCGAAGGTTTCGAAGCGTTCTTCGATGTCGGGATTGGCGCGGTATGCGTCGAACTCTTTGCGGCGCAGGGCGGTGAGGCCGCGCAGATCGGTGGCGAGCGCCGTGCCTTTGACGTAGTCCCACAGCTCTTCGAGCCCGAGGTAGAAGACGTCGTCCGCGGAATCGAGAATCCCCTCCTCGGCGAGACGGCGACCCATGGCCCGCACGACCTCGCGGACGAGACCGAAGATGCGCGTCCGCGCGAAGCGCATGTTCTCGCGGTTGCGCACGCCGATGCGCGCGCGCTTCAGAACGTAGCGGAACACGAGCTTGCGCGGCAGGGAAAGCCTCGAGAATGCGCGCTGCTCTGCCTCCGCGCGGACGTCGGGCTGGGGCTTCACGTCCGTCATCAGATAGTTGCGGATGTACGTGAGCACGACGTCGGGGCGGTCGCGCAGCGGCGGCTCTTCGAGCTTCAGCTCGTTCATGCCGCGGAAGCCGTAGAGCTCCATGTAGCGGTCGAACTCGCGCGCGAAGTCCGCGTGCTCGCGCGCGGCTTTCAGGTCGCCGCGCTGGATTGCGTCGCGCAACGTCTCCTGAGGGCGCGCCAGCTCCGCGAGGCGCAGCAGCATCTTCGCCGGCTCCGCGCTCTCGATGCCGCCTTCGCCGGAGAGCAGATCATTTTGCAATGACTCGTCTTTGCACCACTTCGTGCAGAGCTTCTTCAGCGTGCCGTAGAAGATCATCACGAAGAAGTCGTTGACGATCGGCGCGCGCCACGACCAGAGCACGCGGTCTTCGAACTCGAAGTAGAGCCGCATCAGCTCGTGCGGCGCGAGCGCGTCGAAGTCGATGCGCGACCAGCGGTCGTAGTGGTGCTTGAAGTTCGCCTCGAATTCTTTCGTGAGGCGATTGATGCTCGCGAAGTTGCGGAACATCCGCCACGCCAGCGGGAGCATGGCAAGGGGGGCGGGCCTCTGGCCCGCCTGGCGGGCGGGACGCCCGCCCCCCTCCACACTTTCTCTGACCCCCATCATCGATTCCATGAACTGCCTGTTCTGCTCGTACCCCGGGAACAGCCGCACCATGGCGTACCAGTTAAGGAGGTTGTAGAAGACCTGGCCGCGGAAGAGGCCGAGGGTGTTTTCGAAGACGGTCTTGTTCTGCTGGACGACGGCGTCGGGGATGCCCATTACCTGCGCGAACAACCGATAGACGATGGCGTAGGCGCGGCCGATGACGCTGAAGGTCATCGGCGAGGTGACGCCGGAGAAGCTCTCGACGATGTTGGAGTTATCCCAGAGGATGCGGTTGCCGGCGGCGGGACCGTACTCTTCGACGGTCGTGATCGGCCGCGTCTGCAGGATCCAGAGACCGCTGGCATCGAACGCAAACTCGATGTCCTGCGGTCTGCCGAACGCGTTCTCGATGGCGATCGACACCTGCGCCAGCTCGCGTACCTGCTCGTCGGTCAGGCTCCGCTCGCTCGGATTCGCGACCTGGATGCGTTCGTTGCGGACGATCGCCTCCGTCTTCTCGGCGATCTCCGCGGCGATCGACAGATCGTTCTTCTGGACGACGAACGTATCGGCGTCGAAGCCCTGGCTGACCAGCCCTTCGCCGAGTCCGAAGAGGGAGCTGATCACCAGCTCGCGCGTGTCCTGCGTCGTTGGATTGGCGGTGAAGACGACGCCGCTCGCGACCGCGTCGATCATCTGCTGCACGATCACCGGCATCGGCCTGTCGTCGATCGGGATGCCGTGCTCGCGGCGATAGGCGAGCGCGCGTTCGCTCTTCGCGGACGCGCGCACTTTCTCGATCGCGTCCGCGATTTCGGCGCGGGGGACGAACAGAAACGAGTCGTGGATGCCGGCGAATGACGCGCCGGCGGCGTCTTCGCCGGCGGCGGACGACCGCACCGCGAAGAAGTCGCCGTCTAGCGACGGGGGGCGGGCGTCCCGCCCGCCAGGCGGGCGAGACGCCCGCTCCCCATCGTCTGTGACAACGTAGAACTGCGGCACGCGGAAGCCGAGTTGCGCGAGCCTCGCGAGATTCGCGGCCTTACCGGAGTCCATACTTTCTCACCAGCTCCACGGCCACGAGCAGATCGAAGACGATCATGTACATCCCGGCGTACACCTCCATCATCTTCGCGTGCCGCGGCGTCGGGCGGAAGCGATACCGGAAGAATCCGAAGAGGCAGACCGCGTAGAGCGCGACCAGCGCGGCGTAAAACCAGACGCTCACGCCGAGATGATGGCCGACGGCGGCCACGAGCGCGGTGTCGACGGCGCGGATGATCAGCACGATGTACGCCGCACCGAACGTGCCGAAGACTTTCGTGTACGAGTCGACGCCGTCGATCTCCTGCTCCGGCGCGCGGATCTTGCGCGAGACCTCCCAGTTGAACGTGACGAAGAAGCCGACGAAGGCGTAGACCCAGAACCACGGCGGCGCCTCCCACGGCCAGCGACGCGTCGCAAACGAGAACACCAGCAGCGACAGCAGCGGCATGATCAGCATGTGCGAGGTGGCGTAGAGGAGGAAGTGCCGCTTCAGAAAGTCGTGCGCGAAAAACTCGCGCAGCATCAGCAGCGAGAAGCCGAAGGCGATCGCCCACGCCGTCAGCGCCTGCGGCCCGCGCAGCGCGGCGATCGTGACCTCGATGGCGATCGCGATCGCGCCGGCGATCTTCAGATGGCGCAGCGTGATCAATCCGCGCTGCAGCACGCGCTGCGGATAGTGCCGGCAGTCCTCCTCATAGTCCTTGTGCTCGTCGAAAACGCGGATGTGGAAGAAGAAACTGACCAGCATCAGCATGCCCAGGAACGACCACCGGTCGTAATGCATGACGGGGCCGGGCTCGGTCAGGGCGAAGGCGAGGAACTGGTTGGAGGAGTAGTAGGTGAGGATTAAAAGAACGTTGGCGATGGGGGGGAAGCGCTCGTGCAGGTAGGAAATGAAGCGAACGATGAACGATGAACGATGAACGATGAGCGATGAAGATTCGTCAGGCGTCGCGTTCATCGATCATCCTTCATCGTTCATCGTTCATCGTTACCGTGCTTCGCAGCGCCGCGTAATCAATCTTGCTGTTATGCCTCGGGTCAACCGGCAGCGGCTTCTTAGTAACGATCACCTCGTCCGCATCCACGCGCTTCCGAACATCGTCCGCAACGTCTTCATCGCTCTCTACGACAACGACCAGGCGTCCGTCCATGCCCAACGCCGCGACGCGCCTGATCCGCGGATCATCCCCCCGCGCTGCCTGTTCGACGAGCTGCGCGTGCACGGCGACGCCGTTGCGCCAGATCGTCGAATGCAGGCGGCCGGCGATGCGGAAGCGATCCTCTTCGTCGAACCAGCCGGTGTCGCCCATGCGGTGCCACTCCCCGTCATCGCCTTCGACGTGCGCGACGTGGTCGCCGGCGACGAGGAGCTCGCCGACTCTGTCGTCGATCAGGTCGAGCCTCGCCCGCACGCCGTTGACGATGCGTCCGGCGAGGTAGCCGCGGCCTCCGGCGGCGAGGCGCTCGCGCGCCTCGATGTGCGCGACCGGCTCCGCCTCCGACGAGCCGTAGGCGACGACGATCTCCGCGGCGGGCCAGGCAGCGATCCAGGCGCGCAGCTGCGCGTCGGTGACCGGCGCGCCGCCGGTGAGGACGCGGCGGAACCGCGGGCGGTCGTCGAGCTTCGCCAGCATGTCGAAGAGCGGCGGCGAGGCGGTGGCGGTGGTGACGCCGCGCTCTTTCGCGATGCTCGCGACTCTGCGCGGATCGGCGGCGTCGATGCGCTTCAGGTCGATCGGCGGGATCACCGTCGTCACGCCGAGGGCGAGATTGTTGAGCGCGAAGATCGGGAAGGTGCAGAGGTCGACGTCGCCTTCCCTCGCCGGAAAGGCCTCGGCGAGGCGCTCGTGCTGGGCGATGAGGATGCGGTGGCTGCGGTTGACGCCTTTCGGCGTGCCGGAGGAGCCGGTGGTGAACGTGATGAGGGCGTCGTCCTGTGGAGCGGCGGGCTTCAGCCCGCCGGCCCCTTTCGGCGGGCTGAAGCCCGCCGCTCCACAGGCTAAACGGAGCAACTGCACTTTCCAGCTACCGATCCAACGATCCGGCCGCGCGAAGCGGGCGAGCTGGATCATGCGCCGCACGCCCACCCACGGGTCGATGAAGACGGCGATTGCGTTCGCGTGCAGCACGGCCAGCAGCGCGACGTACAGGTCCACCGACATCGGCAGCATGATCAGGGCGCGGTCGTTTTCGCGGACGCGGAAGCGGGTCACGCGCTCCCACAGCGCGCCGAACGTGACCGCATCGCGGCCTTCGTAGAACGCGACCCGCTCCGGATGCGCGCGTGCGGCGTCGCGGAAGAGCGAGGCGGCGTTTACGGTCACAGTGTGTACAGATAGTACTCGCGGAACACCGTGCCCTGGCCGGCGTCCATCGACTGCGACGCGTTCGACTCGTGCATCAGGCAGTGATTCGCGGCCGGGCGTCCCATCGCCAGCGCGTTTGCGTAGGCGCGGTGCAGCAGCGCCCAGCCGAGGTAGCCGCGGCGGTGGGCGGGGACCACGCCGATGGTCTTGTAGTCGACGGTGCCGGCGGCGGTGTCGGGGTAGGCGAAGAGAAAGCCGGCCGGCTCGCCGCGCGCGTCCTCCGCGAACAACACCAGCTCCGGCACGAGCAGTCGTTCGATGCCGGCGTAGAGCTTGAGAAACTCTTCCAGCGGGATGTCGAAGTAGAAGCGGTTGCCTTTGAAGATCTCCAGCGAGAGGCGCCACACCAGAGTGAGCTCGTCGCGTAAACGCGAAACGTCGAACGGGCGGAGGCGATAGCCGCGCTGCATCGCGCGCGCGGACATCGGCTCGAGCTTCTCGATCAGCGGCGCGATGTCATCGACGCGCTTCGACGAGTAGCGCTCGACGATCTCGAACGGAGCCCAGAGCTCCGCGTAGTACGGCGGATTCACCGGCTCGAGCAGGAACGGCGGCGCGTCGAACGGGCCGGCGTTGACGCGATAGCGATGCCACGTATCGCCGTCCATCGGACCGATCACCTGCGCCGCGCCCTGCGCGCGCAGCCACGTCGCCGCCTCGCGCAGCAGCTGCTGCGCGAGCGGCGGTTCGTTGCGCGCCTCGAAGAAGCCGATCAGGCCGATGTCGCCGCGCAACATCGCGGTACAGCGCGCGGCGTCATTCTCGAAGATCACCTCATCACTTCTCCCCCGCTCCCGCGAACACCGGATTGATGTCCACCGGGATGTCGCTCAGCTTCGAGATCACGCCCTGCATCTCCGGCGTCGAGACGCCGTACTTGTCGAGCAGGCGCTGCGCGCGGGCGAAGTCGCCGGTGGCCTCGATGGTCAGCAGCTCCGTGGCCAGCGACTTGATGCCCTCGCGGTACTTGGCCATGTCCATCGTGTACGTGCCGTCGCCTTTCGGCGTGACCGCGCCGTGCTCGCGCAGCCAGTTCCACTGCACCGCCGTGCCGCGGCCGTGGGCCTCGTCGATGCCGAAGCGCATCGAGCGGAACATGAGGCCCGTGTATGTCGCCCACAATTGCCGCTCATCGATCGTGGTCAGCAGCTTCTTGTCGCGCGCATAGAGGATGTTCCACAGCCCGACCACGTCGGCCTTGCACTCCTCGATCGCCGAATAGAGATTCTTGAGCAGCGTCCGCGAGTCGACGCGCTTGCCGGAGCCGGCGGGATCGGGAATCAGTCCCGGCCCGACGCCGTGCGAGAGCTCGTGGAAGAGCGTGTGATTGAAGTAGGCGTCGAACGAGATCGCATCGCGCAGCGCCGGCTCGAGCACGCGCAGCGCGATCGGCTTGCCGCTCTGCCGGAACTTCGCGTCCATCACGTTCTTGAGCAGCACCTTCTTCGAGCCCTTCATCTCGCGCACGACCTCGTCGTTCGGGAGATTGAATGCCGAGGTCTGCACGCCGCGGCGGGCATCGCCGGCGGTGTAGATCTCCTGCACCACGCGGATCGGCGACGACGTCCCGCGATTCTTGTTCTTGTATTCGTCGGGCTCGGGGAGATTCGCCTCCATGTCCGGCAGGTGCTGCGCGTAGGCGGCGAGCTTCTCGCTCTCAGGCTTGTCGACGACGGTGACGAACGACTCGAACGCCGCCTTGTAGTTGAAGAGGTTGTCCTCATAGACCTCGTACGGCCCGATGACCACTTCGATCGGACCTTCGAGCTCCATCCAGGCGATGTCGCTGTCGCGATAGTTGTCCTTCCCGAACGCGTCGGCGAGCTTGGTCAGGTAATTCTTCAGCGACGCGTTGGTCGTCAGCGCCGCCGCCTCGCGCAGCTTCGCCGAGGCCTGTGCGAGGTGATCCTTGTACTGCTGCGAATACGGGATGGTCTTCAGATTCGCGCCGTCGCGGCGGACGACGGTGAAGAGTCCCTCCAGCGCCTCCTTCTGATCGGGATGCGCGGTGACGTATTTCTCCAGCTCTTCCTTGGTGATGTCGGCCGGATAGAACGCCGCGCCTTCCGGCTTCTTGTCGAACGGCGCGATGAACGCCTCATCTTGCTTCAGCCGGTCCCACTTCCCCTTGTTGGCGAGAAAGTAGTCGTAGCCGGCGCGATCGAGGTCCGACGCGCCCGCGTTCTGCTGCAGCTTCGCGCGGAGCTGCGGGTTGTCTTCCGACACCTGCAGCCAGTAAATCTCGTCGATGTGCTGCGAGACTTCGATCAGCTTCGCGACGACCTGCTGCTCTTCGGCGTTGAGCAGCGAATGGTCGTAGTCGACGACTGTGCGCGGCAGCTGCGCGAGGCGCTGCGGCACGTCGGCCTTGATCGACTCCGAGGCCGCGCTGGCGGGCTGCGCGGTCGTCGGCTCGGTGGACTCGGTCTGTTTACATGCGAAAACGGAAAGGGTGGCGAGGGCGAGAAGCAGCTTCTTCATGGCGTCGGATTCTATGCTCAACCGCGTCTCGTGCTAATTTCACGCCCGTGATCATCGAGTGTCCGAGCTGTCACTCCAAATACCAGTACGACGAAGAGCGGTTCGAGCGGAAGCCGTCGAAGCGGATCAAGTGCGCGCGTTGCCAGAACATCTTCGAGATTCACAACCCCGCATTCGCGCCGAAAGACATGCCGATGCCGGCCGGCGAGCGCACGATGACCGGTAAAACGGAGCGGCCGAAAGTGCCGGCGGACACGACCGATCTGTCGCCGCTGCCGAATCCGCGCGCCACCGGAAGGACGGAGCCGCTCAAGATGCCGGAGGGACGCCGCCTGTCGCTGGCGATCCTCGACGGCCCCGACGCCGGCACCGTGTTCCGCATCGAGAAGCCGCGCATCACCGTCGGCCGCTCGAACGCCGATCTCACGCTGAACGATACCGAGGCCTCGCGCCTCCACGCCGCGGTCGAAGTCCGCGACATCCTGATCGTGGTCATGGACCTCGGCTCGACGAACGGCACGCTGGTCGGCGGCGAGAAGATCAGCGGCGAGGTCGAACTGACTGACAAGTCGGAGTTCCAGGTCGGCGCGACGACGCTGATGCTGATCGTCACGGAGGACGCATAGAGGTTCTCTTCCGGCACCGCCAGCTCATCGCCGCGCTCACCGCGCGCGATCTGAAGGCGCGCTATCGCGGCTCGCTCCTCGGGTACTTCTGGTCCCTCGCCAATCCGCTGCTGCTGCTCACGGTCTACACGCTCGTCTTCACGAAGTTCTTTCCGCAGCAGGTCGTGCAGCCGTATCCGCTGTTCCTCTTCTCCGGGATCCTGCCCTGGACGTTCTTCGCGGCGGCGGTGCTGGAGTCGACGAACTCGATCTCCTCGAACGCGGGGCTGATCAAGAAGGTGATGTTTCCCGCCGAGGCGCTGCCGATCGTGGTCGTGCTCTCGCATCTCGTGCATTTCGTGCTGGCGATTCCGATTCTCCTCGCCGCGATCGGGATCTTCGCGGCGCTCGGCAAGTTCACCATCAGCGCGACGATCCTCATCGCGCCGCTCCTGATGCTGCTGCAGACGCTGTTCGTGGCCGGCGTGGCGATGACGGTGTCGTCGGCGTCGGTGCTGTTCCGCGACCTGCGCGACATCATCTCCAACCTGCTGCAGCTCGGCTTCTTCGTCACGCCGATCATCTACCTGATCGACAACGTGAACTCGCGCCTGCTGCGCGCCCTGCTGCGCGTGAATCCGATGACGCCGTTCGTGGTCGCGTATCAGGACGTCTTCTTCTTCGGCCGCATCCCGAGCGTGTCGGATACGGTGCTGATCCTGGCCTACTCGACGGCCTCGATGCTGACCGGCTTCTTCGTCTTCGACCGCCTGCGGGACACGCTCGCGGAAGCGATCTGAGGGATCACTTCCGCGCCGCGCGCCGCTTCGGCGTCGATATGAACTGAAAGCCGCGAGCCGAGAAAGCGGTCTGATCGCCGCACTGCACCGAGACGTCGGCGAAGCCCGACTCGTGCGGCGGCGTGATCGCGACGATCGACGATGGGTCGACCGCCACGAGCGTCGCGGACTGCTCGCCGAGCTTCACCGTGCAGCCGGAGTTGAAATTCGCGCCGAGGATCGTGATGCGCGTTCCGCCCGTGGCCGGCCCGCTCGCGGGAGTGATGCTGAAGATCGACGGAGACGGCTCGTAGACCGTGACGTTCATCCGCGCCGTCTTCGCCGTGCCGTCGATCTTCGCGCGAACGGTCGCCGTCCCCGCGCGGCCCGCGATCGCGTCGAATGAAGTCGCGTTCGCGGCGCCGACGCTCACGCTCGCGGGAACCTCGACCACCGCGGGATCGGACGACTCCAGCCGCGCTGTCCCGGTGCCGGGGCCGGTGACGAGCGTGAGCCGCGGGCGCTGCCCCGACGCGACGATCTCGCTCTCGGACGCGAACGAGAGGTCGTCGTTGACGATGGTGATGGTGACCGGAGAGCCGTCGATCACCAGCGCCGGTCCGCCGGAGCGGACGAACTCGAGGGTGAAATCCTCGTCGGGCTCGGCGAGTGTATCGCCGAGGATCTGCACGGCGAACTCGCCGCTCGTGGCGCCGGCAGGGACGACCGTTTCGCCCGACATCACGAAGCCTTCCGGAGCGAGCCAGTCGCTCCCGCGCTTCGCCGACCGTTCCCACAGCGTCCACCAGAAGTGCACGGCGTCGGGCATCGGCTCGGAGAGCGTGATCGGGATCTTCAGCAGCGTCGTGCCGCTGTCGCCTTCCGGCACGCGCACGCTGCGCGCGGTCGCGGTGGCCGGGCGATCGTCTTCGATCACGTGGATCGTCGTCGAGCCCATGAACACCTCCGACAGCAGCGCGTCGCCGGTGTAGCACTCGATCCAGACGTAGTGGTACGAGTCGCCGTTGTAGATCTTGTCGTCGACGATCGGGATCGAGATCGTCTTCGTGGTCTCGCCCGGCTCGAACGTCACCTTTCCCTCGACGATCCCGACGTTGAGGTAGACCGTGCCGACCGCGTAGCCGGTGCGGTAGTCGATGGTGATGCGGCGCGTGGTGTCGCCGGTCCGCTTCAGCTTCGCGGTGACGCTGCCGGCGGTCTCGGCGACGTCGTACTGCGCGTCGGCGAACGCGATGTGCGCGACCGGCGTGACGGCGACGATGAGCGCGGTATGAACGTAGCCCGAGCCGTTCGCGTTCGAGACGATCGTCTCGATCGAGTAAAGCCCGGGCGCCTTGTAGGTGTGGGTAACGTTCGGATCGCCGGTCACGGTCACCTTCGTGCCATCGCCGAAATCCCAGGCGACGCTGTCGCACGCCTGGATCGTGTAGCCGGGACAGGGGATGTACCACGGGTAACAGGCCGTGGCCTTCTCGATGCGAAACGGGAGCGCCTGTCCTGGCGTGCAGGGCGCGGAGTTGTCGCACTTCGGTCCGAGGATGTACATCTGATCCCCGTCCGGCTTGAAGGGGCAGCTCTGCGCGAATGCGCCGCCGGCGAGCGTGAACGCGGTGAGGAAAAGCACGAGCGCGCGCATGCAGTGAGTACGCGCGATACGGCGCGAGCGTCCATGCGCGGCTAGAATCGTCACGTGTCCGACTTCGCGGTGACGCTGGAGAACGTCTCGAAGAGCTACCGGCTCTGGGGACGGCGCTCGCAATTCGCGACGCTCAAGAGCGCGCTGCTCAAGCGCGACCTCAAGCTCGCGCCGGAACAGACGGTGCCGGCGCTGCGGGACGTTTCATTCGAAGTGCATCGCGGCGAGGCGTTCGGCGTCATCGGGCGCAACGGCTCCGGAAAATCGACGCTGCTCAAGCTGGTCTCCGGAATCCTGAAGCCGACCAGCGGCTCGATCGCGGTGAACGGCCGCATCGCCGCGCTGATCGAGCTGGGCGCGGGATTTCATCCCGAGATCACCGGCCGCGAGAACATCTACATCAACGGGATCATGCTCGGGCTGGCGCGCCGCGACATCGACGAGCGCTTCGACCGCATCGTCGAGTTCTCCGGCATCGGCGAGTTTCTCGATCAGCCGGTGAAGACGTACTCCTCCGGCATGTACGTGCGGCTCGGCTTCGCCGTGGCCGTGCATGTCGATCCCGACGTCCTGCTCATCGACGAAGTGCTGGCCGTCGGCGACGAGGAGTTCTCCGCGCGCTGCATCGCCAAGATCCAGGAGATGAAGCTGCGCGGCGTGACGCTGCTCTTCGTCACCCACCAGCTCGACCAGGTGCGCAACCTCTGCGACCGCGCGGTCTGGCTCGACCACGGCCAGGTCGAGGCCATCGGCGACCCGATGCGGGTGGTTGACTCGTACCTGCAGGAAGTCAGTGGAGCGGTGGGCTTTAGCCCACCGGAAACCGACGACGGCGGGCTGAAGCCCGCCGCTCCACAGGAGACGAAGAAGGACGCGAATGACGAGGAGCGCTGGGGGAGCGGCGAGATCCTGCTCAAGCACGTCGCGCTCACCGACAATCACGGGCGCGAGCTCGTGGCCATCGGGGCGGGGACGCCGGTCACGATCGACATCGACGTCGAGGTGCGCGCGCCGCAGGAGGACTTCGTATTCGGCCTCGGCATCTATCACGCCGACGGGACGTGCGTGTACGGCACGAACACGGACGTCGAGGGCTACGCGTCGCAGAAGCTCGACGCGACCGCGCGGGTGCGCTTCGTCACGACGTCGCTCGATCTCGTCGCCGGCACGTATCGCATCGACGCCGCGGTGCACACGCGCAACGGCCGCGCGTTCGATTACAGGCGCAACGTGATCCGCTTCGTGGTCGGCTCGCGCGTCCACGACGTCGGCGTCTATCGCCCAAAACACGAGTGGCGTTTCGAGGGCGGCATCGCCTTCAAAAGCGTCGACACGCTGCGGCAGAACGTGCCGTCGTCGATCGCCGAGGCGATGCGGGAAGTGGAGAAGCCGAAGCGGAAGAAGTAGGCTTACGTTATGAGCATGGTCAGCACGATCGTCCTAGTCATCGTCGGTCTGTATCTTCTGAGCTCCATCAAGATCCTTCCGGAGTACGAGCGCGGGGTCATCTTCCGGCTCGGGCGCCTGCTGCCGGAGGCGAAGGGGCCGGGCATCTTTCTGGTCTTCGCGCCGATCGACAAGATCGTGCGCATCTCGCTGCGGCAGGAGGCATTCGAGGTCCCGCCGCAGGACATCATCACCCGCGACAACGTCACCCTGAAGGTGAACGCGGTCGTGTTCCTGCGCGTGATCGAGCCGCGCCGCGCGGTAGTCGAGGTCTTCGACTACCGCTACCAGACGTCGCAGTTCGCGCAGACGACGCTCCGCTCGGTCCTCGGCGAGGTCGAGCTCGACGACGTGCTCGCGCACCGCGAGATGCTGAACACGAAGATCCAGACCATCCTCGACCAGCACACCGAGCCGTGGGGCGTGAAGGTGGTGAACGTCGAGATCAAGCAGGTCGACCTGCCGGAGTCGATGCTGCGGGCGATGGCGAAACAGGCCGAGGCGGAGCGCGAGAAGCGCGCCAAGCTCATTCACGCCGAGGGCGAGTTCGCGGCCTCGCAGCGCCTCGCGGACGCGGCCAAGATCATCTCCAGCGAGCCGGTCACGATCCAGCTGCGCTACCTGCAGACGCTGACGGAGATCGGCGTGGAGAAGAACACCACGATCGTCTTCCCGCTGCCGATCGACCTTCTCAACACTCTGATGAAGCACGCCGCGAAGAATGAATGAGTTGACGATGATGGACGCGGCCCTCTTTCAGTTGAGGTCCGCGCTGTCCGACGATCCGGCGATGGCGACGGTCCGCATCAGCGCGGACGTGCTCTCGAACGCGATCGCGGCCGCGAGAGAGCAGAGCGTGAATGCCGCGCGCGTGAACGACATCGAGTTCGCGCTCAACGATCTCATCGCCGCCGTCGACGACGCCGGCGTGCCCGACGAGGTCTACGCCGCGATCGCCATGCTGCAGAGCGACACCGCCGCGCTGCGCAACGCCACCCAACTCCCTCCGGAAGTCATCGCCGCCATCCGCGCGCTGCAGGTGAAGCTGCGCGCCCGCGCCAAGGCGATCGAGCGCAGCCAGTACCGCGCCGAAGGAACCGCCGCCGCCCCGCTCCCCCACCCACCGGAAGAGCTGTACAAGGACGCGATCCCCATCGCCCGCCAACTCCTCGGCGCCGGCTTCGCGACCCCGTCGCTCGACACGCTGATCGATGACCCTTCCTCGCTCGTGTATCACTCGATTAATGAGATTGCGGACGAGCTGGATGTGATCGCGGGCGGGTGACCGCTACAGCTGGTGCTGCCGCGACGCTCGGGTCTTACGCCAACGTTCTGGGGGCGGCCGCAGCGAGATCAAGCCGAGCGAGATCTCGTCGTTTGCGTACCGGGACTGGACCGCGTCCGACTACTACCGCGCAACGCAGGTCGAGCGCACGCACTACACCTGATTAGCAGTCCAATAACGCATTACGAAGTCGGTTTCCACGCCGGTTGGAAAACGCGTTGTGCGATACATCCAACCTGCGACGCCACCTCCTGTGGGAATTTATTATCCGCCGGCGACCGAGGGACCCTCGGAGCATGTCGGAGCCGCCGAAACTGCCGTGAGTGGCGCACAACGCGGAGCGGTTCCATGGTCGATGTGACGGGCTACACTGCCGAAAGGGCGACTTTTGCCCGCTGGTGAATTTAGGGGACAATCAGGTCTCTCGATGCTTGTTGAAAACCAAGTGTTGAACCCCTCGTCATGCAAGAGTTGCACACGTAACCTGGAAGCAGCTAGCGGAAATAGAAGACAAGAGACAATGTCCCGGCGCGCATGGCCAGTCGGAGAGTTATTCAGCGGCACTTCAGCACCGCTTTGGAATTGATCGAGTGCCTCTCGCCATCGCGCGGCTTTGGTGGCCTCGACTACCGCTCCGAGCGATGGTTGTATCGAGGCCATGGCTCGGAACGTTACGAACTCGTGCCGAGCGCATTCCGCTCCTACACGTTGCTTCCGTTTGATGGTGAATGGCTCCCTGCTCCGTTGCCGACACATCGCATGCAGATTGGTGCCGAGGTCGAACTTGTCAGGCAGTTCTTCTCGATCGCAGATGCGCAAGGCCTCGCAATTCCTGAGGACTCACAGACAATGCGCCGAATACTGCGCGACTTGCATGACCTTGTAGGCGACGAGCGCCACAATGCCGCAGTTCTTTGGCCCCCTCCTGAGTTGTGGTCTTTATTGGCGATCTGCCAGCATCATATGCTCTCCACTCGCCTCCTGGACTGGACTTGGAATTCGTATGTAGCGGCATACTTTGCAGCAACGGATGCGGTCATTCGTGTGCGCGCGATGGAGTCAGCTGGTAAGGAAATACTCTTACGGGATGAGAATCTAGCGGTCATTGCGATGCGTACTGATATCATCGAACAACGAACGGCACCCGGCAGAAAGCAAGGCGTGTATATGGTAACCGTACCCACAGCAGGCAATCCAAATCTGCGTGCACAACGGGGCGTCTTCCTACTTCAGATTCCACGACCAGTGCACGTGGACGACTACTTCGATGTCGTGCCGTATGACAAGCTGGCTCTCAGTCGACGCTCTGTCGCTGGGGACGCGCCATTGCTAATCAAGTTCACCATTCCGCTGATCGAGGCCGATGAACTTCTACGGCTTCTTGCGAAGGAGAATGTCACCGCGGCCAGCCTATTCCCTGGTTGGGACGGTGTTGTTCGGGCTATGAATGAAAGTCGGTACTGGCCGGCGCTTACCCGGTGGCGAGACTCCGAGCAGGGTATCGCCGCAGGTGCCTATCAAAGCAGCTTAATGCGACAGGACACGCCAAGCGAACGCCGCGACCGGCGAAAGGCGCGGCGCCATAAGTAGCTGCACACCTAACTATGGCGCTGCAGCTGGCGGCGCCCCGTGAAGCCCGCCGGCCGAGCCGCGGCCGGGCCGGCTCGGCAACCTGCCTAGAGACACGGCGTCAAGTGGGCACCTTAAGCCTCGCCGCAGCTGAGTATCGAAGTCGTTAGCCGGACAGAAGATCAGCAGGGCGTCGAACGAGTAATATCTTCCTTCTTGCGCAGATAATCCCAATCGAGCGGCAAAATGAGTTCCGGGTTCCCTGTCGTGTCTAAATGAAGATATTCCACGAGCACAGGGTGAAGCGTAAATTGGAACTTGTGATACAAATCACGTCCTAACCGTTTAGTTAACAGATCACCTTCGTTGAATATGAACGCATGTCGGAACGACGAAAACCGCTCCGCTGTGGCTCGATCGAGAATCACTCCCAACGCACCTACCTCGTAGAGCATTTCAGCCTTCCATTCTGTAGAAGCAATCTCTCCTTCAGGTAACGGCGCATCAAACCTTATGTCGCCAATACGAGCGCTGAAATCGTCAAATTTCATTACTTGCGGGTACTCTCTAAACCGAAACAACACGTCCTTCAAATTACGAAAGCTGTTTGAATACTCTCGGAGAAACTCATCTTCGATAACTGTGCGCGTCGCACCCGCTATGATCTGCCGCACGAAGGCCGTAGATACTGTCTCGCGGCGTTTGCGCGACTGGCTACTCGCTGCCAGAAGCGTTGAGTAGAAGAACAGTACATCGCGTGGTCGCCAAAACGTATGGCGTAGCACATATAAGAATAGTGAGATGTGATAAGGCGCCGCGCCAAACTGAAACGCCAGGTCATCGGGTAGCTCTGGGAATTTCGAGCGCATCACGGAGGAGAGGCGTTCCTCAAGTGAAAGCGCCTTCGGATCGCCAGCTTTGCGAAGCAGGACCAAACGCTTGCGAACAAGCGCTGACAATTCCGGCCCAGACCAGGACACTGGGGCGAAGTGGTGCCGATACTGATATCTATCGCGGTCGAGCGCGCGAACCTGCATAAAGCGGTCGTGCGGAATTGCCGCGCACATGTCGGTCAGTTCGTAGAACATGCTATGAGCCCCGGCCGACCCATAAGTTTTAAGGATTACCTGGAAGAGTGCCAATAGCAGTTCGTTCTCGAACCGTACGGCGGCGGATCGTTCCTCCGCCTCGCGCGTAAAATAATCTGTTCTGACATCAAAACCATCAATGGTAAGCAGAGTTCGGGAGTTCGTCTGCCTTTGGCGCTTAAGTATCTTTTGCAACGCCGGCCATGTGTTACCGAAAACAAAAGACCTGAAACGAGTCTGAGTAAATTCAGCAACGGACCGAGTCAGCGAGTCTTGCTCCTTTTGCCGCATGACGGTGTCAATAAAGACGACAAGGCGTTCGAACGCATGAACGAACAGCACTCGCGTGGCGGTCGCATCCCGTTCGGCGTCATTCGCACCCTTTGTGCTTTTCTCAAGCATTTTGAATACTTTTGTTGGGACATCACCCTTCGCCGGAAGCTCACTCCGGATTTGCCATGCGTAGAATAAGTGAACGAACACGTCCCACAGCATTTCATAGCTGTAGATAGGCGAGAACGCGTGTCGGAGGTCGGAAGCCTCCGCTGGATGACCCTTAAGGACGTTAAAACACATCTCGAATGGAAGTTGTTCGAAATCTATCCTGAGCACCACCGCCGGCCGGGGCTCGGCAAGAAGTGGGAGCACATGCGTTATCGTCGATTTGCCAGAGCCCTTCCGGCCGACGACAAAATTGACTTCGTGATTTCGGACGCGTAGAAATGTCCATGTCTTCACAAACGCCGATTCCAAATACGGATAGTTTTCGGGCTTGTCCCATCGTGATTTCGTATCGTGAAACAGGAAGCTTTGAAAAAGATCTTCTTGCTGCTCTCGGAATGCCCTGTCCTTTGTCGCAGCAATTGCTCGCACCCGCGATGTTAGCTCGCCAACGGCAGTGGCGAAGCGGTTCTTTAGGCTAGCGTGTACTGTTGGAAGATCGGACGTTGCGCTAACGTACATCCAAGTGACGTCGGCGCAATGCAAGCGTCTCAGCTCGAGCGGGCAAGACTCATCGAAAGTGCCGGTAAATATGACCGGTAACACAACAAAGTCTTTATCGTACGTACCGCGGGACTCTGCGTGCATAATTCGATCATAGACACGCCGAAACTCGGTATAGACGCCGCTTTCACTTTTGGCGCCGACGCGACGCTTATAGCCTGGCGTCAGTAGCACAATGACAACGTCCGCCGTGTCGACACGTCGCATGAACGTCTCAACGTTCGCTCCGACAGATGCTCCCGGGTGCTCGTAGTCAACGATCAACTCGAAGGCATCCCGATCAGTATCGCGAATCGCGTTGAGGAATGCCCGCAGGCGATTGTCGTCGCCCTTGACGTCGTCGTGACAGTATGAGACGAAAATCTGTGTTCGCAAACGTTCCCTCGCCTTCAGTTGTAGGTGCGCAGGCGGAACAATATCAGTAAGCGGCACGGAAAGGTGCAGACTACCGGCTAACGTCAGAAGCTCTATCCGGAATCCGTCAGTCACGCTGCACGCGGTGACGACAAGATCGAGATAGCGGACGTGCCAGTGGATACGACCGGCAGTCAGGATTGCGGATGGAGCCAAGTTGGACTGGGCCGCCGCCGTTTACATGGGTGTTCATTGATGCGCATGAGTGGTTAGGCTAAGGGCTAAGTTGGCGCGTCAATTGGCCCGTCACCACCGTTCTTTGCAGACGTGCCGCCTCGGACTGAAAGGCCAGTCCGTTTGCTGCGGCCAGGAGAGCGATCAGGACCGCCACCACCGCAAATACACGCGCGAAAGCTCCACGCGGTAAATATCTGGTGGAGATCATTGCTGTCAGCACGAGACAAACGAGTAAGGCCAGCGTCATCCCGAGGGCCATTCCTGCGGTTAATGCAAGGCGCGACGAGATCATGCGCGACACCTCGCCTACGCCTGGAGATGGGGCGCCAGGCGAGCTCGGAATGATGGCGTTGAAGATGAAAGCGCTGACGTTGGGAAGCAGTATTCTCGTTCCGACGATTGCGCTGGCTGCGAGCAGTAGCGTGGCTACCGATAGCAACGACGGGCCGGGCCGTGACAGTGCTTCCTCTGGCGGACTTTGGTTGCCGGCAGCGCGAATGGCGATGATGGACGTGACGATCGCCAGCGCGCATGCGAGGTATGAGGTTGCGATCAACGGTTGTGTCGCTTCCCACATCCCTGCGGACACCGCTGCGATACCTCCTCCGTTGATTGCGATGGTGCGGAATGTTGTCACCAGCAAACGAACGGCGAAAAAGGTGGCAATCACGGGTGCCAGTGCCACGGCCGCGAGCCAACCAGGTACGAACGTCAGCGGAAGGCGGCGTGAGCGTGCGAGCGCAAGGAGCGTAGCGAATGCGGCTATGGACGGGATGAACGATATAGCGATGTAGGTGACGGTCTGACCGGAAAGTGGCACGTTATCTCCCATTTTCTTCCACACGTGAAGGCATCTCAGAATCGGCTCTTGCACGTCTATGTAGTGACTTTCACCAGCCAAACGTTTCATGGCTAGGCTCAGGACACTCCATTGGACAGATAGATCCCTCCATCGGACAGATAGATCCCTCGATCCGACAGATAGATCCCTCCGTCGGACAAATAGATCCCTCGATCGGACAGATAGATCCCTCGATCGGACAGATAGATCCCTTCGCCGGAGGGATAGATCCCTTCGACCGACAGAAAGATCCCTCGATCGGACAGATAGATCCCTTCGCTGGAGGAATAGATGCCTCCGGCCGACAGATAGATGCCTTCATCGGGCATTTCGATGCCTCGGTCAGAGAGATGGGTTGCCCGAAGGGACTGGTGGCCTCCCCGAAGGGCCCCTCACCCGGCCTTTGGCCACCCTCTCCCCGCTTTGGCGGGGAGAGGGGCACTTGGCGAACGCTTGGCGAGAGGGGGTTGCTACAGCTTTCCGGCGGCTTGCCACTTTTCGATCTCGCCGCGGGCGTGGTCGTAGCCGACCTTTTCCAGTTTCTCGATGGCCTCGAACTCGAGCAGGCCGAAGGGGTTGATGTCGGGGTGGAAGACGAGGTCGGCGGTTTTGACGGCGTCGTCCTGTTTGCGGCTGCTGGCCAGCATCGAGGCGCGGAGCATGATCTCGACGATGGACGGGAACTTCAGCCCCTTTCGGAGGCGGAACTTCGCGCGGAGGATCTCCCACGGCGTCGGCACGTGGTCGGAGACGAAGGCCTCGTCCTCCTCGACGGTCACCTCGGAGGCCATGACCTTTCCGCATCCGCGGGCGCGCATGATGTCGGCCGGCACGTTGTTGAGGAACGCGCCGTCGCAGAGGAGGCGCCCGTCCAGCAGCACCGGCGGGGTGATGCCGGCCACCGACGCCGACGCCGTCAGCGCGGTCAGCAGCGGACCGCTGTCGTGCGCGACCGCGTTCGCGCGCGAGAGATCGCTGGACACGCAGAAAAAGCGCAGCCAGAGGTCTTCGATCTGCGTGTCGCCGTACAGGAGCCGCGTCGCACGCGACGACACGCGCGTGCCGAGCACCGAGACCACCGGCAGCGTGTAGTCCTTCTGCGGGCGCAGCTTCACCCAGACGCGGCGGTTCTCCTCGAGCATGCGCCGCGGCGACCAGCCGAGCGCGAACTGCGCGGCGATTGACGCGCCCATGCTCGTGCCGCCGACCATGTCGATCGGCACGTTGGCCTCGAGCAGCGCGCGGAGCACGCCGATGTGCGCGAAGCCGCGCGCGCCGCCGCCGCCGAGGACGAGGCCGATCGCGCGGCCGGCCAAAAAACGCGCCAGGCGCGCGAAGTCGCCGGGATGATCGAGGCGCACGTGATGGAACTCGTCGAGCTTGCGACCGCGCAGCCAGCGCGCCGTGTCTTCCGGCCTGCGGCTGCCGCTCGGATGAAGCAGCACGAGCATGCGCTTCGGCGCGCCGACGCGCTCGGAGTCGTCGAGCAGCGACTCGACCGCATACCGTGATGAATCGCCGCTCGCGTTCGCGAGCAGGATCACCCGGTCGGCCTGCCGGATGCAGCGCTCCGTCCACTCCGACACGCCGGAGTCGGTCTGATAGATGACGAACTGGTACTGCGACTCCTGCAGGTTCAGCCACTCCACGAGCTCGCCGTCCCGCTCGTCCGATTCGGGCAGCCGCGAGATGCCGTCCGTACCGAAGTTGCGGTCGACGGTCTCGGCGTCGAGCAGCAGCGTTTTCCCCAGCGCCTCGGTCGTGGCCGCGAGCCGCGTAGCGAACTCGCGCAGCAGCACGTCGTCGCCGAGGGGGATGAGCGCGATGTCCGTCGCCGTGTTCGGCGCCAGCTCCCCGTCGTGGCGCCGCAGCCGCGCGAACTGGACGCGCAGCAGCTCCCGCACGATCTCGGGGTGCGAGTTGATGATCTGATCGAAGGCCTCGTTCGAGAACCGGATCAGCAGCGTGTCGCGCGCGGCGCAGACGCCGGCGCTGCGCGGCGCGTGCGTGAAGAACGACATCTCGCCGACGGTCTCGCCCGGCAGCGACTCGGCGATCACGGTCCGGGTGTCGCCGCGCTCCTTGACGATGAGCATCCGCCCGCTGGCGACGACATACACGCCGTCGCTGGTCTCGCCTTCGTGGAAGAGGAACTGCGAGCGCCGCACCTCCACCCACTCCGCGTGCTTCTCGAGCTTCTCGAGCGTAGCCTCGCCGTGGACGCCAAAGAGGCGCAACGCGGCGACGGCGAGGTGATGACGCTGCAGGGTTGCGTTGACGGGCATCGCCTACCCGGCGCTACTCTTCTTCCCGGATCTGCTGCGCGAGGTAGTTCTGCGCGCCGACCTGTTCGAGCAGCGACAGCTGCGCTTCGAGCCAGTCGACGTGCTCTTCCTCGTCGTGGAGGATCTCCTCGAGGAGGTGGCGGCTGTTGTTGTCGCCGAGCTCGCGGCAGGTCTCGATGCCCTTGTTGAGGCGCGGCAGGGCGTCCAGCTCCAGGGCCTGATCGAGCTTGAGCATCTCCGGGACGTTCTCGCCGATGTTGATCTTGCCGAGGCGCTGGACGTTGGGGATGCCCTCGAGGAACAGCACCCGCTCGATCAGCTCCTCGGCATGCTTCATCTCGCCGATGGAGTGCTTGCGGATGATCTTCTGGAGCCGCTCGTAGCCCCAGTTCTCGCACATCTCGGAGTGGACGAAGTACTGATTGATCGCGGTCAACTCCGCCGTCAGGACGTCGTTGAGGATGTCGATGATTTTCTTGTCACCCTGCATCGGGTGAGGTTATCACGCCATCGCGGCGGCGGCGGCGGCCTCGGGATGCGTGCAGGCGGGGCAAGGGATGGCCGAGGAGGAGGCAGAGGCGGCGGCGAGCATGGCGCGGAGCGAGTTGTGGCAGGAGCCGCACTGATCGCCGATGCCGCAGCGCTGGAGGTCGCGGAGGGTCGAGGCGCCGTTGTCGATGGCGTCGAGGATCTTCTTGTCTGAGGCGCCGCGGCAGATGCAGACGATCACGTTTCTGGTTCCTTTGATTTGAGACTGAGTCTCAATACAGGCATGATGCCGCGTTCATTCCCGCGCGTCAATAGGGCTCGCTCACAGCTCCGGGTGATCGTCGTCACGCGGCAGGTCGAAAATGGCCAGCCAGCGCATCAGATTCGGGTACGGCGTATCGAGCGGCATGCGGACGAACGGCTGCCCGAGCTCCGAGGCCAGGAGCTCGGCCTCCTCGCGGTACATCGTCGCGTCGATGCCCTCGGCGGCGACGCGGTGCAGCTCGCGGAGCGTGCCGTCGCGGTCGCCGGCCGCCCACAGCTCCCGCGCACGTACGAGCGCCGCGATGGCGGGCTCGTCACCGAGCGGCGGACGCGGCCACGACTTCCAGACCTCGGATCCCATCCGGATCGCCATCACGCGCGTGATCGTGCGCGTGTGCTCGTCGAACGCGAGCGCATTCGCGGCGAGCAGCTTCGCGTCGCGCTGCTCGAGATCGCCCGCGCGCCAGGCGGCGTAGGCGCCGAGGAGCGTGTTCTCGAAGCGCCGGTAGGTCAGGTTGAAATCGGCGGCGCGGGCGGCGGCGATGGCGAAGCTGCGCTGCGCGGCGTTCCAGTCGCGAAGCCGCAGCGACGCCACGCCGCCGAGCATGCGCGACTCGACTTCGAGCGCCGAGCTGTTCTCCGCGATCGCCTCGTTCGCGGCCTGCTCGTAGTACGTGCGCGCACGCGCGGCGTCGCCACGGCTCCAGGCGATGCGCCCTTCGACGTAATGCAAAAGAGTCGGATGCCGCATGAGACGGCTGCGATGCAGGTCAGCCTCCGCCCCTTTGGTGTCGCCGAGCGAGGCACGGTCCGCGAGGACGAGCATCAGCCGGCGGTCGTCCGGCCCCTCGACGTCGATCCGTGTCAGCTCGGCGAGCGCCGCTTCGCGCTGGCGCTTGGTGAGATGCACGTGCGCGGCCGCGAGGCGCAGCCGCCACGCGCGCGGGCGCAGCTCCAGTGCCGACTTCGCGAGCGCGAGCTCCTTGTCGTTGGTGTCGGCGAGAAAATAGCGCGCCAGCAGCGACTCGTACGGCGGCGCGCCGCCGATGCGCGTCAGCGCGGCCTGGCGCCAGCGCACCGCCTCCGGTTCGTTGCCGGCGGACTTGTTGAAGCTGGAGATGAACGCGGCCGGAAAGGACGTCGGCGAGCCGTGGCGCCACGCTTCCTCGAACAGCTCCCGCGCCTTCGGCCGGTTGCCCTGCGAGTCGGCGTGCAGCGCGAGCGCGATGATGCGCCGCGTCGCGGCGTCGCCGCGGATGTCCGAGGCGCGCAGGTCGTAGCCCTGATCGATCAGCGCGTTGCGGTTGGCGATCACGAAGTACGCGGCGATCGCGATGACGAGCAGCACCGCCGCGCCGATCGCAAGCGGCCACGGAAATGCGCGCCTGGACGGCAGCTTCTCGCCGGCAAGCACGGCGCGCAACGCGCCGGCGAGCTCGGACGCGTTCAGGTAGCGATCGTTCGGGTCTTTCGCGAGGCAGCGCTGCACGATGACGCCGGGATTGCCTTCGAGGCGCGGCGCCTCGTCGTGCATCAGCGCGACCATCGCGTGCGCGGCGGAGGGGCGGTTGAACGGCAGCTCGCCGGTGAGCAGTTCGAAGAGCATGCAGCCGAGGGCGAAGACGTCGGTCTGCGGCAGCGGCGCGCGGCCTTCGATCTGCTCGGGCGCGAGATAGCCGATCGTCCCGAGCACGATGCCGGTCTGCGTGGTCATGAAGTCGGCCTTCGAGCCGGAGATGCGCGTCTCGGCAACCTCGGTGCCGCCGCGCGCGAGGCCGAAGTCGAGCACTTTCACGCGGCCGCTGGTGGTGATGAAGACGTTGTCGGGCTTGAGATCGCGATGCACGATGCCGCGCGCGTGCGCGGCGGCGACGCCGTCGGCGATCTCCGCGAAAATCTCCAGCGCCTCGGCGGTGGTGAGCTTCTGCCGCTGCATCCGCGCGCGTAGCGTCTCGCCTTCGAGCAGCTCCGTCACCGCGTACTGGACGCCGCGGTCGTTGCCGAAGTCGAAGATGGCCAGGATGTTCGGATGCGACAGCGCCGCGACCGCGCGCGCCTCGCGGCGGAAGCGCTCCAGCGCGACCTCGTCGTCCGCGAAGCCGGACGGCAGCACCTTGATCGCGACGTCGCGGTTCAGGCGCGCGTCGGTGGCACGGTAGACCTCCCCCATGCCGCCGACGCCGAGGAGACTGACGATCGTATAGGGTCCGAGGCTTTCACCGGGTCCGAGCACCAGGTGAAGAATAGCGCGACGCCGACAGCGGCCCGGCGATGTACCACTGATTGCCCCACGGATCCGTCACGCCGCCCGATCGCTCGCCGTACGGCTTGTCTTCCGGCTCGTACAGCGGCGCCGCTCCCGCGCGCAGCGCCTCGGCGTACACCGCGTCGCAATCCGAGACGAAGAGATGGAACGCGCCGCGCGTCGGACCCCACGGCCCGTGCGCTTCACCCACCTCGACCAGCGTTTCGCCGAGGCGAACCTCCGCGTGCTCCATCCCTCCGGAGACGTGCACGGCGCCGAACGCCTTCTGAAGGAACTCCAGCAGTTGCTTCGCGCCCTTCGCGCGGAAGCCGCTCGTGACCGTGCCGTAGCCGGCGGGACGCGGCCCGCCTTCGAGGTGCGTGGCGATGAACCACTCGATGCCGCGCGCGTCGACGACGCCGGCCTCGCGGTCGCCGTAGGGCTGAACCACCGGCTCCGACAGCGACCTCGCGCCGGCCGCGATTGCGCGCTGATACACCTCATCCACATTCTCGAGGTACACGTGCATCGGTCCGGCGATCGGCGTCCACTGATCGCCGGCATCGCCCAGCTCGAGCAACGAATCGCCGACACGGACTTCCGCATGCATCACCGTTCCCTGCGGCGTCGGCACGCGCATAGTCACCTCCGCGTCGAACGTCTGCTTCAGGAACGCGATCAGATCGTCCGCACCTTTGACGATGAAATACGGGCGCATGCCCGTCACTGTGATTGTCGTTTCCATCCTGTCCTCCTTCTTTCCGAACAGCTCGCGCCCGAGGCGAGCCTTGAAGCCTGGATCGGGGAGACCGCCGAGATCGGACGCGATCGCGGCGAACATGGCCAGTTCCGGCTCGAGCGCGGGCGCGCGCTTTCCGGCGACGATCGCGTCGATCATCTCGTCGAGCCGTTCGATCAGGTTCCGCTCAGCCATGACTCTGTCTCATCCGCGAGCGCAGCGTCTCCAGCGCTCTCCATTGCAGTTGTTTTGACCGCCCCTTCGCTGCGGCCCAGCGTTTCCGCGATCTCGCGGATGCTCCGCTCCTCGGCGAACCGCATCACCACGACGCGGCGCTGATCGGCGGGAAGCTCGTCGACGAGGCGAAACAGCGTCGCGCGATGTTCGATGAGCTCCGTCTCGTCGCGCGCCGGCTCGTCCGTCGAGATCGAGCCGCGCTCGCGCTGTGACGTCTTGACGTAGTCCGCGATCTCGTTCGCCGCGATGCGATACAGCCACGCCGAGAACGGCACACCGCGCCACTCGAACGCCCCGATCGCGGCGAGCGCGTGGCGAAAGACCTCCGCCGTCAGGTCCTCCGCGACGCTCCGGTCGCGCACGCGTTGAACGATGAAGGCATAGATGCGCCCGAAGTGCGCCTCGTAGAGCGCGGCGAAGCTCGACGGATCCTTCTTGGCCGCCTCGACCAGGGCCTGTTCGCTCGCATCCATCCTTTGACAGCTATAACCGGGGGGAGGAGAAAGGTTACGCCGCGTGCATAATCCACGCGAATGCACTTTCGCCAGTTCTACCTCGGCTGTCTCGCACACGCGTCGTATTTCATCGCCTCGGACGGCGAGGCGGCGGTGGTCGATCCGCAGCGCGACGTGCAGCAGTACCTCGATGAGGCGGAGCGGCAGCAGGCGCGCATCCGGTGGATCGTCGAGACACACCTGCACGCCGACTTCGTGAGCGGACATCGCGAGCTCGCAGAGAAGACCGGCGCGGAGATCGTGTTCGGCGCGGCGGCGAACGCGGAGTTTCCGCATCACGCGGTGCATGACGGCGACGAGCTGCGCGTCGGGCGGGTGGTGCTGCGCGCGCTCGAGACGCCGGGACATACGCCGGAGAGCATCTCCTGGCTGGTGATCGATACCGAGGTGTCGAGCGAGCCGCAGAAAGTGCTGACCGGCGACACGCTGTTCATCGGCGACGTCGGACGGCCCGACCTCGCGGGCAGCCGCGGCTACACGGCGCAGCAGATGGCCGGACTGTTGTACGACTCGCTGCACGGCAAGCTGCTCGCGCTCGACGACACGGTCGAAGTGTGGCCGGCGCACGGCGCGGGCTCCGCGTGCGGGAAGAACATCTCGAAGGATCGCTCGTCGACGATCGGCATGCAGCGGCGGATGAACTATGCGCTGCGGCCGATGCCACGCGAGGCCTTCGTGGAGATGATGACCACCGATCTCCCGGCCGCGCCGCGCTACTTTCCGATGGACATGGAGATCAATCGCCGCGGCGCGCGTCCGCTGAACGAGATCGCGGCCAAGCCGCTCGCCGCGCGCGACGTGCAGCAGCGCAACGCGGTCGTCCTCGACGTGCGCGACTCCGCGGCGTACAGCGCCGGACACGTTCCCGGCTCCATCAACATCGGTCTCGGCGGGCAGTACGCGTCGTGGGCGGGCACGCTGTTGCAGGCGAGCGATGCGCTGGTGATCGTCGCCGACGGCCAGGAGCGCGTGGACGAGGCGGTGATGCGTCTCGCGCGCGTCGGACTCGAAAACGTGGCCGGTTATCTCGACGGCGGCATCGCCGCCTGGAGCGAGGCCGGACTGCCGCTGGAGACGATCGAGCAGATCGGCGTCGGCGAGCTGCGCGAGCGTCTCGATGAGATGGAAGTGCTCGATGTGCGCAGGCGGGGCGAGTACGACGCCGGTCACGTGCCGAACGCGGTCAACGTGCCCCTGGACATGCTGGCCGAGCACCTCGGCGAGATCGATCGCTCGCGCCCCCTCGCGGTGATCTGCGCGAGCGGTTACCGCTCCTCCGCCGCCGCGAGCATCCTGCAGCGCAACGCCTTCCCCCGCCTCTACGACGTGATCGGCGGGACGAGCGCCTGGATGGCGGCGGGTTACGACGTTTACCGGTAGCCATCCTCCATTCGCCGATCCAGGCGAGACCTCCCGCCCAACCGGCCGTAACTTGCGCGCGGAGGTTGAACATGCATAGCACCACAATCAACGACGCGCCTCACCGGATTGCCATCGGCAAGCTCGTAGTCGGGGTGATCCTGCTGGCGGTCGGCGTGGCGACGTTTCTCGAAGCGACCGATCTGTGGGACAGCGGGTCGCTCTGGAGCTACTGGCCGGTGCTGCTCATCGCCATCGGCGCCGCGAACGAGGTCGACGCGATCCGCGAGCGCCGCCCCAACGGCAGCTTTTTCCTGCTGGCGGTCGGCGCCTGGATGCTGGTCGGCAGCTTCGGGCTCTTCGGCCTGTCGTACGGCGAGGCCTTCCCGATAGCCATCGTCATCGGCGGAGCCGGAATGATGCTCCACGCGCTCATCGACCGCCCCGTCATCAAAAAGGAAAACAGCCATGAATGACATCGACACCAACACCAATCCCTTCCGCATCACGCCGCGCCTGATCGTCGGCATGGCGATCCTCGCGCTGGGCATCCTCTGGACGCTCGACAACATGAGCTACATCGACGCGTCGCACTACACGCGGTTCTGGCCGGTCGTGCTGATCCTGATCGGCGCGGCGAAGCTGACCGACCCGAGGACGTCGAAGGGCGGCCCGATCGTGCTGATGCTGGTCGGTGCGTTCCTGCTGTTCATGAAAATCACCCACATGCACGTGGACATCGGCGATCTGATTCCGTTCGGCCTCGCGCTCCTCGGCGCGAAACTGGTGATGGACGCGCTCGGACGGCGGCGTCCGCCGTCGTCGATCGACGACCCGAACGCGGTCATTCATTCGTTCGCGATGATGGCCGGCATTCACCATCAGAGCTCGGCGCAGGCGTTCCGCGGCGGCGACGTGAATGCCATCATGGGCGGCGTTGAGCTCGACCTGCGCAACGCGCAGATCAAGGATGGAGAGGAAGCGGTGATCGACGCGTTCGCGCTGTGGGGCGGAATCGAGATCACCGTGCCGGAGAACTGGCGGGTGGCCGGACAGGTGATGCCGCTGCTCGGCGGATTCGAGAACAAGACCCGCGCGACGGGCACCGGCGGTCCACTGCTGATCATCAAGGGCACCGCGGTCATGGGCGCGGTGGAAGTGAAGAACTGACCTGATGCATCCGATTCTCGCCGACCGGAAACGGCTCGCGCTCTATCTCGTCACGTGGTGCCTGCTGGGGCTCCTGCTGGCACTCGTGGCGATGGAACGCGGCCCTTTCGGTCGCGCGGTTCTGCTGACGCTGCCGCCGACGATCGTTTACGCGTTCGTCTGCCTGGCAGCGTGGTACCCGACCCGGGCGATGCCGCTGGAGAAGATCCGGGCGACGACGCTCATTCCGACGCACCTCGCGGCCGCGGTCGTGCTCAGCTTTCTATGGGATGCGATGTTCTACTTCTGGGCTCGCGTCATCGGCGGAAGCGCGGCCGTGGCGGTTCTCAGCCGCGGGGCCGTCTTCTTCGTCACCGGCATCCTGCTCTACGTGATCGCGGTCGCGTTCAACTACGTGCTGCTGGCGATCGAGAAGTCGCGTGCGATCGAGCAGCGCGAGATCACGGTGAAGCTGCTGGCGCGCGAGGCGGAACTGAAGGCGCTGAAGGCGCAGCTCGATCCCCACTTCCTGTTCAACAGCCTCAACTCCATCAGCGCCCTGTGCGGCTCGAATCCGACGTCGGCGCGCACGCTGACGACGCTGCTCGCGGAGTATCTGCGCAAGAGCCTGCGCGTCGGCAGCGCCGACGCGATCACCCTGTCCGAGGAGCTGGAGCTGGCCTCGAGCTATCTGGCCATCGAGCGCATCCGCTTCGGTCCGCGGCTCGAGTTCGAGCAGAACATCGACGAGAACGTGCGAAGCTATCGCGTGCCGCCGCTGCTGCTGCAACCGCTGGTCGAGAACGCGGTCACGCACGGCGTCGGGCATCTGCTCGACGGCGGCGTGGTGCGCATCGCCGCGGCGCGCGACGGAGAGCACGTGCGCATCACCGTGGAGAATCGCTGCGATCCGGACCGCCCGTCGAGCAGCGGCGAGGGGATCGGCCTCGCGAACACGCGCCGCCGCATCCGCGCCTTTTACGGCGAGAACGCCTGGATCGAGGTCGCCGAGAAAGAGGAGAACTTCCGCGTGGATCTGACCCTCCCATGATCGACGTCATGATCGACGTGATCGTCGTGGACGACGAGGCGCCGGCGCGGGCGATCCTCCGCGAGTACCTCGCCGACTATCCGCAGTTCCGCGTCGTCGCCGAATGCGCGAACGGCTACGAGGCGGTGAAGGCGGTCTCCGAGCATCGCCCGCAGCTGATCTTCCTCGACGTGCAGATGCCGAAGCTGGACGGCTTCGAGGTGCTCGACCTCCTCGACCCGAAACCGAAGGTGGTCTTCGTCACCGCCTACGACGAGTACGCCCTGCGCGCGTTCGAGGTGCACGCGGTCGACTATCTGCTCAAGCCCTTCACGCCGGCGCGCTTCGGCGAAGTGCTCGCGCACGCGGAGCAGATGGTGGAAAAGGGGGGCGCGCGTCTCGCACGCCCGGCGGGCGGGACGCCCGCCCACCTTTTGGCGAAGAAGCCGCTGCAGCGCATCGCCTTTCGTGACGGCGCGAACATCGAGGTCGTGCCGGTGCAGCGCATCGACTACCTCGAGGCGCAGGACGACTATGTGCACGTCTTCGCGCGCGGCGCGAAGCACGTCAAGCAGCAGCCCCTCGGCGAGCTCGAACAGCTCCTCGATCCGACGCGCTTCGTGCGCGTGCACCGCAGCTACATCATCAACCTCGAGAGCATCGAGCGCGTGGAGCCGTACGCGAAGGACAGCCGCGTGGCGGTGCTGAAGGATGGGACGCGCGTGCCGGTGAGCAGGACGGGATACGAGCGGCTGCGCGCGTTACTTTAGCTGCGCCATCCGCACGGTTGCGTCGTCGTCGCTCCCGCGCGGTACGAGCTCGAGATAGAGGCCGCGGTGCTGCTCGCCGATCTCGCGCAAGTGGCAGATCAGCTCATCGAGCTCCGGGCCGCGCGCGGCGTCGAGGAACGCGTCGCGCTCGATCAGAACCGCGCACGGAAGGCCGTTGCCGGCGGCATCGCGGAGCCACTGCAGCGCGAGATCGGGCTCGCCGAGCAGCGCATAGGCGCAGGCGATGTCGTACTGCGCGTGATGATAGTGGCCGTACGCGCTCTCGTGCTCGATCGTGCGCTGGATCTGTTCGAGCGCACGCGCGCGGTCGCCGGCCCGCGCGGCCAGCAACACCCGCAGCGGATAGTAGAACGCGCTCTCCGGAAAGAGCAGCGCGGCGAGATCCGTCACCGCCGCCGCCTCGTCGTCGCGGCCGAGGCGCATCAGCGCGAGCGCCGTCGTGTAGTACGGCCACGGATGTTTCGAACGTTCGATGTGGCCGCGCAGCAACTCCACGCATCGCTCGTAATCGCCGCCGATGAACGCCGTGGTCCCGAGGTGCTGATCGGCGATTGCGTCTGCCGGGTCGATGCTCATGGCCTGCCGCAGCTCATCTTCCGACTCCGCCAGCGCGCTGACGTGAAAGAGCAGCACGCCGAGCCTCGAGCGCGCCTCCCCGAGATTGGGATTGATGCGCAGCGCCGCCGCGAAGTGGCGGATCGCGGTCATGTAGTCGAAGTTGCTCTGCGGCGACCAGACCAGCCGCCCGAGGACGTAGTGGGCGTCGGCGAGATTCGGATCGATCGCCAGCGCGCGCTCCGACGCCTCGACGGCCTTGCGATGCCAGTCGCCGTTCGGATCCCAGTTGAACGCGAGCCGTCCGTACGCGTCGGCGAGTCCGGCCCACGCCGGCGCGAAGTTCGGATCGAAGGCGACGGCGTTCGTGAAGGCGTCGATGGCGATCCTCATCGCGTCGATGGTGTCCTGGACCAGGGCGAGCTTGCCTTTCATGAGCCATTCGTTGGCCGTGGCCATTGGAGGCGCGCCGGCGGCGCGCACCACTCCTCCATGACCACCTCCGCCTCCGAGGTCGATCGAGAGTGACTCGGCGATGCGGCGCGCCACTTCGTCCTGCATGTCGAAAAGATCGTCGAGCGAGGAGTCGATCTTGGTTGCCCACAGCGAGCGCGCGCCTTCGGTGCTCACCAGCTGCACGGTGACGCGCAGGCGGTTCCCGGCGCGCTGGAACGCGCCGTCGACGACCATGTCGACGCCGAGGGCGCGGCCCGCGGCGGTCGGATCGGCGTCGCGGAACATCGCCACGGCCGACGCCGGACGGACGATCAGCTTCCGGCTGGCGGCGAGCTCGGTGATGATCGCGTCGGCGAGCCCGAGGCCGACGTGCGCGTTATCGTGCGACGCGGTGAGATCGCGGAACGGCAGGACGGCGATCGAGAGCGGCGGCGGCTCGGCCTCGCGCTCGATGCGGCGCACGAATCGCCGCAGATCGGCCGCCAGCTCCTTCGCCGACTGATACCGCTCCTCGGCGCGCTTCTTCAGGCAACGGTCGATGATGCGCTGCAGCTCCGCCGGCGCTTCGATCCGCTCCGGGTCGTCATGAAGCGTGCGAGCCAGCGACGCACGTACGGAATCGCCTTCGTACGGGCGGCGCAGCGAGACCAGCTCGTACAACACGCAGCCGAGGGCGAAGAGATCGGATCGCCCGTCGACGGCGCCTCCGCGGATCTGCTCCGGCGACATGTAGGCGATCGTGCCGACGACCACGCCGTCGGCGGTGAGCATATCGGCGGGCTGAGAGCCCGCCGCTCCACTTTCGATGAGCTTGGCGAGACCGAAGTCGAGCACCTTCGCGAAGCCGTCGGCGGTGATCATGATGTTCTCGGGCTTGAGATCGCGATGCACGATGCCGTGCGAATGCGCCTTCGCCAGCGCGTCCGCGCTCTGGGCGATGAGCGACGCGGCGGTGGCGGCGTCGATGCCGCCTCGCTGGATGCGCGCGCGCAGCGTCTCACCGTCGACCAGTTCCATGGCGATGTACCAGGTCGGCGTGCCGCCGCTGTCGGCGCGGTCGGCGTCGTAGATCGTGACGATGTTCGGATGCGTCAGCGCCGACGCCGACTTCGCCTCGCGCACGAAGCGCTGCACGCGCTCTTCGTCGGTGGTGAGATTGCGCGGCAGCAGCTTCAGCGCGGCGAAGCGGTCCAGCCGCGTGTCGCGCGCCTTGAAGACCTCGCCCATTCCCCCGGCGCCGATGCGCTCCACGATCGTGTAATGCGCGATGCGATCGCCCGGCTGCACGGGGGAATGGTACAGGTGTTAGTGCGAGTGTTCCGCCGTTGCCTCAGTCTTCGGCTGGCAGGGCGGCAGCGCCGGGAGGAACTTCCCGAAGGTGCATTCCTTCTGCGTCGTCGACGCCTCGCTCCAGGAGCCGGGCTGATTCGGACAGACGGTCTGCACGGTGAGCATCATTCCCCGGTCTTCGTGGCCGAGGAAGTGGCAGTGCAGAACGTACGGTCCGGTGTAGTCCTCGAAGCGCTGGCGGATCACTACCTCCGTGCTCGGATTGTCCGGCTCATTCGGGTTCTTGTTGTTCGGCAGGGTGATGCTGTCCTGCCAGATCGGCTCGGGATAGACGACCTGTTTCCCGTCGAGGTCGTACGTGCTCACCACCTGGAACGGGTTGATGTGGATGTGGAAGACGTGGAACGGCTTGAGCGGCGGTCCCTTGCGGTCGCCGTTCTGCGAGATGTGCCACTCCTCGCCGCCGTCGGGATCGAGCGGGATGGTGAAGTTCGCGCATTGATCGTCGAACTGCATCTGCTTGTCGTTGTTCTGACCCTTGACGCGGATGCCGAACACGCCCGCCGGCGCCGGATTCGGCTGGAACGTGCCGTCGGATTTCAGGAGCTGGAACTGCACGTTCTGCGTCGGCCGGTTGGGGACGATCGGGCGGAGGAAGTCGGGTAGGTTCGGATACTCCTCGACCGGCGGGTAGTCCATGTTGCAGCCGGCCGGGAACGGGCAGTCGATGACGTTGATCGAGAACAGCGCGGGCTGCGTGTCTCCCGGCGCCACCGCGTCGAGCGCGGCGCGCGTACGCGAGACCGGCAGCAGGCGCGAGCTCTTCGAGCCGCCCTTCGAATCGGCCTTCGGGCGCGTGCCCTGTTCATCGATGGCGCCGAAGATCTCGTACGGCACGAAGAACTCGCCGATCGCGTTGGGCGCCTTGATCAGGAAGTCGGCGCGGTTGCCGGGCGAGAACATGAACTTCAGATCGCTGATCTGGCCGTCGCACGGCGTGGCGTCGAGCATCGGCTGGCAGCGGTAGTTCTCGCGGCTGAACTGCACGCCGTCCATCTGGATCTGGCGCGCCTCGGGATCGACGGCGCTGCTGGTATCGATGCCGTTGAAGTCGATCACCAGCTGCGAGTCGGCGTCGATGTTGGCGTTGACGAAGCGCCAGCGCTGAATCTCACCGCGATACATCGTGATCTGCGGCACGAGCTGGCCGTTGATCAGCGGAATCGGCGTGACGTTCTTGGTGGTGATGAAGTTCAGATCGTGGACGTTCTGCACGACCATCACCTTCTCGATGAGCGCGCGCTGCCGCTGCCGGTAATAGCCGCGCAGCCAGTCGTCGAACGGGCCCTCGATGATGATGGCGCCGGCCATGCCGTTGCCGACCTGCTCGGCCGTCGATCCGTGCTTGTGCGGGTGATACCAGTGCGTTCCCTCGGACTGATTCCACGGAAGCGGATTCACCGCGTACTGGAACTGCCCCTCGACCTCGTAGTCCCGGCCGTGCATCACCGTTCCCTTCGGACTCCCGAAGGGCGTGAGCTGCAGCAGGACGTAGTCCTGCGGCGACTGCGGCGAGACGTGCGTGCCGTGAAAGTGGAGGTTGGTGGTGTTGTCGCCGTGCATGCAGTTCATGCCGTTCGGCTTCGTGGTGTCGTTGCAGCACTGCGGGTCGTTGCCCTGACCCGCGCACTTGCACTGGCCGCTGCCCTTGCCGTCCGTCCCCGCCCAGACGCAATCCTCGTTCGTCGGCGGAAGGTGATTCTGAAGCAGGATGCTCCAGCGGTCGCCGGGCTTGTAGTTGTCACTCTCGCGGCGAAGCCGCAGCGTCGGTCCGGGGAACTTTGCCTGCCCGTCGGACGGATCCTTGTACATGCGCAGGTTGTATTCGGTCATCGCACAGGTCCAGACGTTGTTGACCTGCTGGTAGACCGGCACCTGACGCGGCTCCTGCACAACGTCGAACGTCGTGGTCAGCGCGTGGGTGGTCTCATCGACGCGGAGGGCGGTCGGCTCGCGCAGCTCGTCGCCGGAGCCGGGACAGCCGGGAACGACCGTGTTCTGGCCCTCCATCATGCGCACGGCGTTGCGGGCAACCGCTTCTCTTTTCTGAGCGAACAGCGTGGAAGTCAAGGCGACGAATAGCGCGAGCAGCACGACACCGCGGGCCGATCTCCTGAGCATAGACAGCTCCTCCTCTTCGCTGGGGAGATCGTATCAAGCTCTCCATAGGCGGGAGAGCAGATTCTCGATGTCGCTCACGTCCGCCGGCTTGGTGAGGTGATCGTCGAACCCCGCCTCGGCGGCCTTGCGCTTGTCTTCCGGCTGTCCGAATCCGCTGACCGCGACCAGCACGACGTCGTCGCCGAGCTGCGAGCGCACCTGCGAGGCGACCTGATAGCCGTCGAGGCGCGGCAGGCCGATGTCGATGAGGGCCATGTGCGGTTTCTTTCCGACGATCATCTCGACGCCGGAAATACCGTCGCCGACCGCATGCACGTCGTGCCCGAGGCGGTGGAGACGGAGGCGCAGCAGCTCGCGCACGTCGGTGTTGTCCTCGACGATCACGATGCGGCGCGGCGGCGTGGGGCGGCGCTCCGCGCGCGGCGCACGCGACTCCTGCGTCGCGGCCGCGGCGGAGATCGGGAAGCGCATCGTGAAACAGCTCCCTCTTCCGACGCCGGCGCTCTTCGCCTCGATCGATCCGCCGTGCAGCTCGATGAGATTGCGCACCAGCGCGAGGCCGACGCCCATGCCGCCCTGCGAGCGGCCGATGGCGTTCTCGGCCTGCGCGAACAGCTCGAAGATCGAGCCGATGCGCTCCGGCGCGATGCCGACGCCGTCGTCGTCGACGCGGATGATGGCGTGGCAGTCGTCGCGCTCCAGCGTCACCGCGACGTGGCCGTTCTCGGGCGTGTACTTGATCGCGTTGGTCAGCACATTGTTGACGATCTGGTCGATGCGCACCGGGTCCGCGCTCACCCACAACGCCTCTTCGGGCAGGTTGAGCTCGACGCTCACCTGGTGCGAGCGCGCCGACTCCTCGAGCGTCTGCATCGACTGCTGCACCAGCCGGCGCAGATCGACGAGCTGCGGCTTGATCACGATCTTGCCCGATACGACGCGGGAGAGATCGAGCAGGTCGTTGACGATGCGCGTGAGATGGCGCGACTGCCGCTCGATGAGGCGCGCGTGCTCGCCGCTCAGCTTTCCGTCGGCATCCATCATCTGCGAGGCCAGCAGGATCGCGCCGAGCGGATTGCGCAGCTCGTGGCCGAGGATCGCCAGGAAGCGGTCGCGCTCGTGGACGCGGTCCTCGAGCTTCTCCATCAGCTCGCGCACCTCGTACTGCCGCCGCCGCGCCGCGATCGCCGACTGCGCCGCGCTGATGAGCGACTGGATGCGCACCGGCCGGTCGATCAGGGTGACGTTGGTGAGCCTCGCCAGCAGGTGATACGAGCGCGGCTTGGACTCCAGCGCCGGCAGTCCGGTGAGGATCATCACCGGCACTTCCGACCACGCCGGCTGCCGCTCGAGCACGCGCACCAGACTGGCCATCGCCTTCGGCGGCAGCGCCTCCTCGGTGAGCAGCAGCGCGCCCGCGCCGTTCTCGAACTCGCGGCAAAGCTCGTCGAAGTCCTCGAACGCGTCGCACTGGATGGCGGCCCGCCCCAGCTGCGCGCAGATCATCTCCGCATCGCGCCCCACCGGAGCGGCGATGAGAATCCGGTCGGCGAGATCCGCGGCCACGGTCATTGCCCGCGAGCCTCCCCGGCGACGCTGTCGTAAGTCGGGATGCCGGTCATGACGCCGCGGAACGCCTCCAGCGGCTCGCCGATCTGGATGCCCTCGGCGCCGAGGATGAAGTCGCGGATGCTGGTCTCGTGCATCCCGCTGCGCTTCTTGACGACCGAGAGCGCCTTGCGGATCTTCGCGTGGGCCTCGAAGTAGCGCAGCAGCACGACGCAGTCGGCCAGATAGCTGACGTCGACCGGCACGTGCATCTGGCCGACGAGACCGGCCTGGGCGAAGACCAGGATCGTGGCCACGCCGTGCTCGCCGAGGTAGCTGAGAAGCTCGTGCAGATGGAGCAGCAGGAACCGCTCCTCGGGCATGGCGTTGAGATAGCCATTGAGACTGTCGATGGTCAGGACGCGGGTGCCGTCGGTCTCCACGGCGTGCCGCACCAGATGCGCGAACTCGCCCGGCTGCATCTGCGCGGGATCGACCTGGCGCACGGAGATCAGTCCCTTGTCGACGTACTCGTGCAGCGGCATCCCGAGCGATTTCGAACGGTTGAAGAGACTGGAAAGACTCTCCTCGAAGAGGAACATCGTCACCCGCTCGCCGCGCTTCGCGGCCGCGATCGCGTACTGCGTGGACAGCGCCGATTTGCCGGAGCCGGCCGGACCCATGAGCAGCGTGCTGGTGCCGCGGTCGATGCCGCCGCCGAGCATGTTGTCGAGCATCTCGATGCCGCTGGAGAGCTGCTCGAGCGGCACGATGCGCCGGTGCTCGGCCGCGATCAGGCGCGGGTAGACCACGATGCCGCCGGTGACGATGTTGAAGTCGTGATAGCCGTCGCGGAAATTGAGTCCGCGCATTTTCGTGATCTGCAGGCGCCGCCGCGCCGCGCCGTACGGCGGCGTATAGCGCTCGAGCTCCACCACGCCGTGGGGGACGCTCTGCAGCTGCATGTCGCTGACGTCGGAGGTCCGGTCGTCGAGAAAGAGCACCGTCACCTTGCGCCCCGCGAAGAACTGCTTCAGCGCGAGGATCTGCTTGCGGTAACGCAGCGTGCTCTGGGCGAGGAGCCGGATCTCGGAGAGCGAGTCGAGCACCACGCGGTCCGGCTTGACGCGATCGACCTCGGTGAGAAACGCCTTGATGGTCTTTCCCAGCTCGACCTCCGCCGGATAGAAGACGGTCGTGTCGTCATCGCCGAGATCGTCTTCGCCGACGAGCTCCTCGTAGATGTTGACGCCGCTGATGTCCCACTGATGGGAACCGGCGACGGCTTCGAGCTCGGTCTTGGTCTCAGAAAGCGTGATGTACAGCGCGGTCTCACCGTTTTTGACGCCCTCCAGCAGGAACTGGAGCCCGAGCGTGGTCTTGCCGACGCCGGGATCTCCCTGCAGCAGGTAGACGTGATTGCGGGGGAAACCCCCGACGAGGATATGGTCGAGTCCCTCAATGCCTGTCGAGGCGACAACTTGATTTTTCACTGTTACTTACCACCTAAACTCGGTCTGGTCGTGCCTGCCTAAGAGCGAAAAAAATGCCAGCTTTTGAGGGCTTGACACGGCTGAGCTTAAACATGAATATAGATTCATGTTTACACCTCCACGGATGCGCACGTTAGCCGCCGGCATCGCGTTCTGGCTGGCCGGAACAACCGTGACCCGGCTGGTCGGAGAGCATCTGCTGCAGCCGGGGCGCGTGGCGTTTGTGCTCTATGCGGCCAGCTTCGCGGCGATGGCGCTCATCGTCCCGTGGCTCCTGCGCCTGCTGCGCATCGAGCGAGTCGAGGGTGTGACACTCCTCGCGCTGCCGACGCTGCTCTTCGATCCCTTCTCCTGCCTCTTCTTCGCGTCGCTCTTCCCGAACGTCGCTCCCGCCGCCGCCGGCATCTTCGGTGGCTGGATGCTGATCTGTTGCGGCGGCGCGGTCATCGGCGCGTGGGCGTCACGTTGAAGTGCCCGCACCTCGCGACGGCGGAAGAAGCTCCGGCCGCGCCGCGGCAGGCGCGCAGCATCGAGAAGCGCGAGAAGCTGCTCGAGGCCGGACGCACACTCTTTCGCGAGAAGGGCTACGAGGCGACGTCGATCGGCGACATCACCGCGAAGGCCGGCACCGCCGCCGGCGCGTTCTATCTCTACTTCGCCTCGAAGCGGCAGCTGCTGGTGGCGCTGATGAACGCGCTGATCGCGCGTCTCGCCGCGATCGATCTGCAGCCCGCGAGCTCGACGAACATGCAGACCGCGCTGCGCCGCTTCGTGGCCGCGCTGTTCCGCACCGATCTCGAATACTTCGGCGTGATCCGCGCGTGGCAGGAGGCGACGCTGACCGATCGCGAGCTGCGGGCCATGCACGCGCAGATCGAGAAGTGGACCGAGGCTCGCGTGCTGAGCGTGTTCCAAGCGCTGCAGGCGCAGCCCGGCGCGCGCAGCGATGCCGACGTCGCCGCGTTCGCGCGGATGATGGACCGGCACTTCTGGGCGCTGCTCGCGCGCGCCGCGACGCTCACCCCGCGCGAGTTGCAGCGCGAGGTGAGAATCGCCGCGGACGTGATGCATCGCTATCTGTTCATTGCTTCCTGAACAGAGGCTTCCTGAACAGCAGATTGTCCAGCGCCCACGCGCCCGGCCCGTGCGCGGCGATGAAGAGCCACAGCCAGCAGTACAGCACCGCCAGCTCGCCGCCGTTCGCCTTCGGCCAGAAGCCGTTGGGCGCGTGGCCCTTGAAGTAGGCCGCCGCCATCAGGCCGCTAAGGAGGAACGCCACCGGGCGGGTGAAGAGCCCGATCGCGATCAGCACGCCGCCGAAGAACTCCAGCGGACCGGCGGTCCAGGTCAGCGTAGGCGGGACGCCGGGAGGCATGCCGCCGAATGCGCCGAAGATCTTCTGCGCGCCATGACACGCGAACATCGTCCCGGCCAGCACCCGGAAGATGCTGAGGATGTACGGAGCCCACGATTTGAAACGTTCGATCATCGTCCACTCCTTCTTTTCCTGCAGGTCACGCAGTAACGCGGGAAGCGCGGTCTTGGCGCATAATCAACGGTCCGACCGGGTCCCTTCAACATGAAAACACACCTCTCCCTCGGCCTCCTCCTGTCTCTGGTCATTTCTCTGGTGATGGCCGCTCCGGTCTTTGCCACCGCCTGTCCGACCGTGAGCTTCACGCTCGAGCAGACGCTCAGCGGTTACCCACAGTACGTCGAGGGGCTGCAGACGGTCGACTACGACCACGACGGCAAGCTCGATCTCGTCGGGCGCATCGGTCAGGAGGACGGCTTCTCCACGCTCCATTCGTGGCGCGGCGCCGGCGATGGCACGTTCGCGGCCGCGCTATCGCTCGGCGAGACGAGCGTGATGGACCTGCAGGTCATCAACGTCAACAACGACGCCTACGACGACATCGTCGGCGTCAGCTACGACTTCCGGATCTGGGTGCGCCTCGGCAACGCGACCGGTTTCGACCCGGCGATCACGACAAACACGAATTACAGACCCTACAACGTCCACGCCGGAAACTTCAACGAGGGCACGGGCAACATCGACATCGTCGTCTCGTCGCTGACGAGCGGCATCTTCGTGGTCTACGAAGGCAACGGCAACGGTACGTTCACCGAGAAGCAGCGCGTCGACGCCGGCGGAGCCAGCGGCTTGGTCACCGACTCGTTCGCCGCCGACTTCGACATCGACGGACGCTTCGACGTCGTGCTGGCGCGCCAGGAGAGCCAGCGGCTCGAGGTCTGGTTCCGCAACCTCGACGGCACGTTCGCGCCGCCGGTCACCATGGCCACGGGATTCTGGGCGAAGGTCGTCGCCGCCGCCGACTTCAACGAAGACGGCCTGCTCGATCTCGCCGCCGCGATCCGGAACGCGGGCAGGGTCGACGTCTTCCGAAACCTCGGCAGCCGCACGTTTTCGCCGAGTCAGATTCTCGAGGCCCGACTCCCGCGCGGACCGTTGGGAACAGAACTCGGCAACGTCGAATCAATGCACATCACCGACGTCGACGGCGACTCGCACCTCGACATCATGGCCGGAGGCTGGAGCGGCCCACCCTGGGAAGCGACGTTCAGCGGCAACGGTGACGGCACCTTCAAATCGCCGGCGTGGTTCGAGCTGCCGGACGTCGCCTTCTCGGCCATGACCGGCAACTTCGACTCCGACTCCGATCTCGAAGTCGCGATCGGCAGCTACAAGCGATTCTTCACAGGCGACTACGCCTGTACCTCGCAAGTCCAGCTCTTTTCGACGACGCCGATCACGACCTCGGGATATCCGGCGAAGTTCCACGCCGTGGTGTCGGGCATTTGGGCGGCTACGCCGCTGCCGCTGGGCAGCGTCGCGTTCAAAGAGGGCTCGACCACGTTGGGCACCGTCGACATCGACTCGAGCGGCAGGGCGTCGTTCCCCTACAGCGGACTCTCGGTCGGCGATCACACCATCACCGCGGTGTTCAGCGGCAACTCGACGGTCGGCGGGGCGACGTCCGTGAGCAGGGTTCAAAGCGTCACCACGGCGACCAGCAGCACGACCATCAACCTCGGTGCGTCGACGCACGGCGAGCCCTTCGACTCCACCGTCGTCGTCCAGAACCAAGGGATCGCTGAGAACGGCTATTACTTCCTCACTCTGGACGGAGTGACCGAGAGCCATGTGCGCTGGACCGGGCAGCTGCTGACGCTGACTCTCAACGCCGGCGTCCACACCATCTCCGCGGAGTACGCCGGAGACAGCCACAACCCGGCCAGCACCTCGCCAACGTACACGTTCACCACCGCGAAACACGCGGTGAGCGTCGTGAAGAGTGGCGACACCACCGTTCGCCAGGGAACGGCACACACGATTCAGATCACCGTCAGCGCCACGACCTCGCCTGCGCCGGCGGGCAGCGTCACGCTGTACCGCGGCGCAACATCGGTCGGCAGCGGCACGATCGCCGGCGGAGTCGCGAGCATCACCGCCACGCTGCCGCGCGGCTCGTACGAATACACCGCGGTCTATTCAGGCGACACCAGCTACCTGACCGGATCGGCGGCGTTCACGCTGAACGTGCTGGCTAATCTCAACGTCGCCATCGACGCGATCGCGCTCGACTCGACGGTCTACATCCCCGCGGTCGTGCCGAACGAAACGACGTCGGCGGCGATGCACCGCCGTCTCAATGGAACGAACAACTGGTTCTTCGTCCCGAGCTGGACGCTGGCCTCGCCGTACGACGACGGCAGCGCCCTGACGCGCGGCCTCGTCTACGACTACCGCCTCGACGCCACGGTGTCCGGCATGGTGCAGCAGTCGAACATCGACTCGACCCTGCTCTACACCGACGCCGCGATCACCGCCGGCAGCACGCGCATCAAGGTCTCGCAGTTCACCGAGCTGCGCGACGCGATCAACGCGCTGCGGGCGATGGCCGGCCTGCTGCCGTTCGCGTTCGACGGCACACTCGGCTCCAGCATGAACATCCGCATGTCGCACGTGAATGCGATGCGAACCGCGGTCTCCGAGGCGCGCACGCAGCTGGGAATGGCCGCGCCGGCGTTCACGGACGGATCGCTGACGTCGGCGACGAACATCCGTCGCCTGCACATCACCGAGCTGCGTGACGCCGCGCGTTGACACCTTTCCGGCACCGACCTATGTTGGGCGCAGTCCCGCCCAACAATCCGGAGGTGTCCGATGAAGCGTCACTTCGCCACCGGCGTCGTCGTTCTTCTGGCTGCGATTGCTCTCAACGCTGACACGAAAGTCGACTGCGCGAAAGGCGAGTCGATCAACGCCGCGCTTTCCAAATTGAAGAAGAGCGACGTGAACGTCGTGAACGTTTCCGGCACGTGTGCCGAGGACGTGACGATCGAGGGATTCGACAATCTGCGGCTCGCCGCGGATGGTCCCGCGGTGCTGACGCCCGCGACGCCCTCGTCGAAACGCGTCCTCCTCGTGAATGCTTCGCGCCTGGTGGCGATCGACGGATTCGCGGTCAACATCGCCAGCCCGCAGACGTGGGTTGCGGAATACAACGACGGTTCCGGATGCGCGATGACGAACATGAGCATCACCGGCGGCGGAGGCGTGCGGCTGCAGCGCTCGAGCAACGTCGCCATCACCGACGTCGCCTTTCATAACGCCGTGATCGGCATCATCGTCGGCAACGGTTGTCAGGCCGACATCCGCGGCGTGACCATCGAGTTCACGCCGCCCGGGACGGGAAACATCGGCATCGCGGTCTTCAGCGGCAGCACGGCCTTCGTCGAAGGAACTTCCATCAGTGGATACAACACGGGAGCGCTGGCCGGCGGCGGTGAGTTCTTCGTGCCCGGCCTCGGCATCTTCGACACGGCGCGGCCGGTGGTCATCGAGCACAATCGCGTCGGCGTCAGCAGCGGCGCCGGCGGCTTCGTGCAGTTCTCGGCATCGACGCAGGTCAGGAACAACGGGAACGGCAGTGACTTTACCGGCGGCGTGGTCGTGAACGGCGGCTTCCTCGGAATCGGCGCGAACGTCCCGGCACTCGGCAGCGTCGAGATCAGCGACAACAACGGACAGGGCGTGCTGGTGATGAACAACGGCACCACGAGCATCGCCGGCTCCGCGGCGTTCGTGAGGAACAACCATCTCAACGGAGTCGCGGTCGTCAACGGCGCGGTCAGCGCGTTCGCCTCGGCAGCGAACGTCACCGGTAACGGCGCGAAGGACATCTTCTGCGATGACCGCTCGCTCGTCACCGGCTCGGCCTCGGTCGTGGGAGCGGCCAACGTGCAGTGCACCAACTTGCTTCCCGGTGCACTGCCGCCCATGCCGCATCCCGCGCCGTAGCTCGCACTCATTCGGTCCTGCTCTCGCCGGCGGGCGCGCTGAAGCCGAGGCGCTCGCGAAACCGCTGGCGGAACTGTTCGCGCTCTTCCGGCGACATCCGGCTGCGCGTGCGGTGCTGGCCGGCGAGGCCGAATCCGCCGAAGAGAATCCGGCAAAGCGCCAGAAGCCCGAGCGCCTGCCAGAACGTGATCTGCGGGAAGCCGAAGAGCACCGGCAGCAGCAGGTTCCACAGCCAGCGCACGATCCCGCCGCCGAGGGCGGCGAACAGCATCATCCCGAACAACGCCGCGGGAACGATGAAATACCATTTCCTTTTCATGTCAGCTCCTCACTCCTTCGTGAAGTCGTCGTAGATGCTTTGCAGCCGCTCGCGGAGATGCAGCACCGCGTAGCGTTTGCGCGAGAGCAGCGTGTTCACGCTCACACCGGTCTCGGCGGAGATTTCCTTGAACGGGCGCCCTTCCAGCTCGTGCGCGACGAAGACCTCGCGCTGCTCCTTCGGCAGCTCGTCCATCGCCGCCGCGAGCGCCTCGAGCAGCACCTGCCGCTCGTACAGCTCGTCCGGTCCGTCATCCGGCGACGGCAGCAGGTCCTCGAGCTCCTCTTCCGGTTTTGTTGTTCGAAAGAGATCGATGATGCGATTCCGCGCGACGCGAAACAGCCAGCCGGTGAGGTGATCGATCGGCATCAGCAGCCGGTTGGCCTCGACGAGCTTGTAGAAGACATCCTGCAGAATGTCTTCGGCGTCGCGCGGATCGGCCACCCGCCGCCGGATGAAGTTGCGCAGCCGCGACTGCTCGCGTCCGACCACCTCGGCAATCTGCTGATCCTGTTCGAGTGCCATTCGCAGGTTCATCCACCGTAGTAGACGAAGGGCATCGGTGAATATTGTGAGCCGCTGTCATCCTGAGCGCAGCGAAGGATCTCCGCCGCCGAGATCCTTCGCCGTCTTCGCGGCTCAGGATGACGTTCTCGCCCTAGAACTTCCACCAGCGCTGCTGGGACGGCAGCGCCGACGGCTCGACGAGCTCCCCCGGTTTCGGCACGTACAGACTCACACCGCTCTTCGCCGCTGCCGCGACCGCGCGGTCCGGCGGATCGTCCCACGCGTGAAACCCGAGGTTGAACGTGGCCCAGTGAACGGGAAGCATCACCCGGCCTCGCACGTCGCGATGCGTCTGGATGGCCTCCTCGGGCGTCATGTGGATCTCCGACCACGTCGGATCCGACGCGCCGATCTTGATCAGCGTGAGATCGAACGGACCGTGCTGCTCCCCGATCGCGGCGAACGCCTTCGTGTATCCGCTGTCGCCGCTGAAGAAGAAGCGGTGCGCCGGCCCTTTCACCACCCACGACGACCAGAGCGTCTCGTTGCCGTGCCGCGGATTGCGGCCGCTGTAATGCCTCGCGCGGGTCGAGGTGATCGAGAGGCCGTTCAGCGTGATGGAGCCGTTCCAGTCGAGCTCGTGGATCTGCGCCGCCGGAACGCGCCAGCGCTCGAGATGCGCGCCGATGCCGAGGGGCACGACGAAGTGCGTGCCGCGCGCGGCGAGCGCGCGCACCGTGGACATGTCGAGATGGTCGTAGTGGTCGTGCGAGATGACGACAGCGTCGATCGGCGGGAACTCGGCGAGCGCGATCGGCGGCGGGTGAAAGCGCTTCGGTCCGACGAGCGTCGACGGCGAGCAGCGCTCGCTCCAGATCGGATCGGTCAGCACGCGCCGGCCGTCGATCTCGACGAGCACCGACGCCCACCCGATCCAGGTGGCGCGCAACCCCGACGGAGGAGGCGCGGCGTAATCCTGCGCACTGCGTTGCACGACCGGGACGGCGCCGAGCGGCTCGCGCTGCTCCTTCCCGAAAAACTGCCGGCGCGCCATCTCGCGCATCGACGCCGTGGCCATGCGCGTCGGCTCCGGGTTGCGGAACTTGCGACCGGTCTTCGATCGCCCGCCCAGCGACGCGAGCCACTCCGTGGACTGGAGGAGGATGACAATGACCGCCGTGAGGACGACGGCCAGGCCTAGGACGATGCGGCGGCGGCGTTTGGCCACTGTGCTAACCTGCCTTTCTTCCAGCTGACAACTGTCGCAAGCGTGGGCCGGGCATGCAGATCGGACCAGGCACTCGCATCAATCAGTACGAGATTGTGTCGACGCTCGGCGCCGGAGGTATGGGCGAAGTCTTCCTGGCGAACGACAAGCGGCTCGGCCGGAAGGTGGCGATCAAGTTCCTCACCGCGGACGACGATCACGCCGGCAGACGTCTGCTGGCGGAGGCGAAGGCCGCGGCCCATCTCGATCACCCGAACATCTGCGCGATCTACGAAGTCGGCGAGGCCGAGGACAGCAACTTCATCGTTTTTCAATACGTCGAGGGCGAGACTCTGGAGGCGAGGCTCGAGCGCGGGCCCATCGAAGTCAGCGAGGCGCTCGCGATCGCTGCACAGATCGCCGATGCTCTCGCTGAAGCGCACGCACACGGCATCGTTCATCGCGATGTGAAACCGCAGAACATCATGCTCACCGCGCGCGATCAGGTAAAGGTGCTCGATTTCGGCCTGGCGAAAGTGGCACCCGTCTCGGGTGGCATCGTGGCGGACGCGGAGACGAGCATCCGAAGCGTGGCCGGAATGATCGCCGGCACCGTTCCCTACATGTCGCCGGAACAGGTACGCGGCGACGAGCTCGATCCGCGTACGGACGTTTTCAGTTTGGGTGTCGTCCTGTACGAGCTGCTGAGCGGGAGGCGGCCATTCCGGGGGAACAGCACACCGGAGCTCATGGCCGCGATCCTGACCGCGGACGCTTTCCCGATCAGCGGCATATCGGACCGCCTGCAGCAACTGGTGCGGAAAACGCTGCAGAAGGATCGATCGAAGCGTCATCAGTCGATGGCCGGCCTGAAGGCCGACCTCGAGCAGATCCGGCAGGCCTACGCGAGCGGCGACACAGGACGCCGGAGCAGACCTCGCATCGCAATGCTCGCAGTCCTCTGTGTTGCCGCGATCGCGGCCGCCGCGGGTCTTTATCGATGGGCGCGCACGCCAGGACCGATCCGTGCCGTCGCCGGCCAGCCTGTGAGCATCAACTCGCGCGCGTACGATTTGTACCTGCGCGGAATGGTCAAGGTCGCCGTCGAAAACCGCGACAGCAACGAGTCGGCCATTCAGCTGTTCCGGCAGGGATCGCGCTGAACCCCGGCTTCGCCGCGGCTTACGCGGAGCTGGCCCGCGCCTACAACATCAAATCGCGGTACTTCGCGGTCGACGCCGACAAGGCGAAATTGAACGAGGACGCCGAGGTTGCGGTCGACAAGTCGCTGGCGTTGAATCCGAACCTGGCCGAGGGGCACTTTGCGCGCGGCCTGCTTCTATGGACGCATGCGAAGCGCTTTCCCCACGAGCAGACCATCAAGTCGTACCTCCGGGCCATCGAGCTCAATCCCCGATTCGATGAGGCCCATCACCAGCTCGGGTTCGTCTATCTGCACGTCGGTCTTCTCGACGAAGGCTGGAAGCAACTGGAGACCGCTCTGGCGATCAACCCCGCGAACACGCTCGCTCGATACCGCTTCGGCGTCATCCACATGTGTCGCGGCGAATACGACGATGCGCTGGCGATCTTCAAGAGCACGCCGCTCGAAAACAATCCTTCGCTCTGGACGTCGCAGATGTCGACGGCGCTGTTCCGGTCAGGACGCATCGACGAAGCCAACGCCATGATCGCCGCATTCCTCGACAAATATCCGAAAGACGAGGGCGGCGCGGTGACGAGCGTGCGAGCCATGATCCTCGCGGGCGCAAAGGACGCGCGAGGTGCCGACGAAGCGATCCGCGCGTCCATCGCCGCCGGCCACAATTACGGCCACTTTCACCACACGGCCTACAACGTCGCATCCGCCTATGCGTCCTTGAACCGGCCCGGCGAGGCGGTGAAATGGCTGGAGGAAACCGCCGACGACGGCTTCCCGTGCTATCCCCTCTTCGCGAGCGATCCCCAGCTGAACAGCCTGAGGAAGGATCCGCGGTTCATCGCCCTCATGTCGAGAGTCGAGCGGCAATGGCAGCGCTACAAGCTCATCGCCGAGCGCTCTCCTTGATGGCACACTGTCTCCCGAATGCGCTCCTGGCGAATTCTTGGCGTGGCGCTCCTGGCGAGCGTGCTCTGTTCTGCCAGCGCTAAAGCCGACGTCGCCAAAACACTCGAGGAAGCGGAGCGCGTCCGCGCCACGGACAAGGCCAGGGCGCGCCAGCTCCTCGACGAAGTCGAACACACGCTGACGGCGACTTCCGATCCGCTCATCGCGGCACAGGCACAGCTGCTCGAATGCCGGTGGGCGGACGATCCTCCCACGGCATATCGCGCGGTCGCCGCCGGGTTGCCGCTGGCCGAACGCGGGAAAAGTGTGGCGCTCCGGGCAAAGCTGATCACCTGCCGCGGGAACGCGCTGCAGGTCGAAGGGCGTGCACGCGAGGCCGAAGCCGATTACGCCGCGGCGGCAACGCTGGGTGCGCAGGCGCGGGACAGAGGCGTGGAGGCCAACGCGCGCAACAGTCTGGCGTGGATGCAATACCACCGCGGGGCGATGGGCGAAGCGCTGGCGAACGTGCAGATCGCCTACCGAATCAGCGAGGGCCCCGGCAACGAGACGGCGCGGCGCGAGGCGCTGTCGATGATGGCGAACGTCTATGCCGACTCGAAGGTGGGGCAGTACGACCGCGCCATCGAGTACTACCGCCAGCTCGCCACCGAGTATGAAAATGACGGACAGGCCAAGGACGTCGCCGACACCCTCTTCAACATCGGGAGCACGTTCGAGGCGAAAGGCACCCTGGGCGCGGCCGAGCTTTATTACCGCCGCGCGCTGGCCGCGTTCGAAAAGATCGACAGCGCCGGCGACGTCGCCTACACCCGCTGCGCCCTCGGCTCGGCGCTGGTGAAGCAGGGCCGCGCGAACGAGGCGCTGTCGCAGCTCGACACCGCCGTGGCGTTTTACGAAAGGCAGCGCGACGCCGAAAGCCTCGCCTGGGCGAAGCAGTTCCGCGGCATCGCCTACCGCCGGCTGGGCCGATCCGGCGAAGCGCTGCGCGACCTCGGCGCGGCGAGGGAGTACTACGAGAAGGAGAAGAACGTCCGGTTTCTCGAAAAGAACGTCGACGAGGCCGCGCTGGTCTACGAGCAACTCGGCGATTGGAAGAACGCCTACACCTTCCGCAAGCGCCACGCGGCGCTGCAGCAGGAGCTGGCCGTCACGCGGCGCGACGAGCTGTCGTCGACGCTGCGCGTCCAATTCGACGCCGAGAAGAAAGAGCAGGAGAACCGCGCCCTCGCGCGCGAGAACACGCTGCGCGCGGCCGCCCTGCGCGAGGCCGAGCACAATCAGAAACTGCAGATCGCGGTGATCGCCCTGACCGCGCTGCTCGCGGTCGCGCTGGCGCTGCTCTTCTGGCGCCAGGTCGTGAACACGCGTCGCATGCGATCGATGGCCATGACCGACGAGCTCACGCGCCTCCCGAACCGCCGCCACATCCTGGCCGCGGTCGAGCTCGAGTTCGCCGAAGCGCGCCGCAACGGCCACCCTACCGCGCTGATCGTTCTCGACATCGACCGCTTCAAGCGCATCAACGACACCCACGGCCACGCCGCCGGCGACGAGATCCTGAAACGCGTCGCCCGCACCTGCCGCCTCACCCTCCGCCCGTCCGACCAGATCGGCCGCATCGGCGGCGAAGAGTTCCTCATCGTTCTCCACCAGACCTCCACGGCCCAGCAAGCCGCCGACATCGCCGAGCGCATCCGCGCCGCCGTCGAGCAACTCGACGTCTCCTCCGTCGCCGCCGGCCTCCGGGTCACGATCAGCCTCGGCGTGTACGTCACCACCGAGCACGACGCCTCCGCCGCCATCGCCGCCGCCGATACGCTGCTGTATCGGGCAAAAGAGGATGGGCGGAATCGGGTGGAGGTGGCGGCGGTGGTCCGCGCCTAGCTTTTCGGCTTCTCGATACGTTTGTGCGTGTCGTTGATGACCATCATCGCCGCGGTGCCGTACCAAAGCGTGAGCTCGGGCACGAAGACGCCTGCTTTGACTGCCGGATCGAGCGTGACCAGCTTCTCGGCCTCTTCGATCGTGGCGACGTTGAAGATGTAGAGGCCGCGCCAGGTCTTGTCGTTCTTTCCGAACGGGCCGGCCACGGCCAGCTTTCCTTCATCGGCAAGCCGTCCGATGTTCGCGAAGTGACCGGCGAAAATCGCCTTGCGCTCCTCACCCTGGATCTCGCCGTCCTTCGGCCCGGTTTTGAGGATGCAGAGGACGTACATCTTCATGCCGCGTTCATCGGCGCCGAGTCTCTTCGCGAGCTCCGGATCGAACGCACGCTCCTCGGCGGTCATGATCAGGGCGCCAAGGCAGAGGAAGGCAAGGACGAGTCGCGAGAATCGAATGGCATGCATAACGGCCACTATACCGGGTCACTTCACGCCGTTGCGCAGGTCGGCGATGTGCACCGTTTTCAGCACCGTCGACCCTGCCGTGATCGTGGGGTCGGTGTATGAGACGGCCGGTAACCCGATCGCAGTACGCGCGGCATCGAGCGCGGTACGAAGCTGCGTGAGGTGAGTCGCCTTGATCTTCACTGCCGAGAGCGACGGATCGGTGAAGGATTGCGCGCCGAGACCGGCCGCGGCGCGCATGGCATTCACCGCCGTGCGCAACTGCGTGATGTACACCGCCTTCACCAACGACCCGCCGGGCAACGGAGCGTCAGTGAAGATGGTCGTCGTCGCGGCATCGGTGACGAACGCCGACGCGGCGCCGCCGGCGACGGCGCGAACCTGGTAGAGGTAGGTCGTGTCGGCAGTGAGGCCGGTGTCGCTCGTCGAGGTCGCGCCCGTCGATTTGAGAAAGGCATACGCGCTGTGGTTGACGCTGCGATAAATGTCGTAGCTCGATGCGCCGGCGCTCGCGCTCCACGACAGGCTCACTTGAGTCGTGCTCGTGGCGGTGGCGACGAAGTTGGCCGGCGCGGAAGGCGCCGCAACGCCGGGAATCACCAGGAGCGTGATGCTCTGCGCCGGCAGCGTGAGTGACAGCGAAGAACCCCCGATTGCGACGTCCGCGAGATGCGCGATGCTGTTCGACGAGGCGAGCTGCCAGCGCTGCGCCGATGCGCCGGCAGTGAAATTCGCCAGGTTCACGGTTGTCGCCGTCGAGCCGCTCAGCACCTTCGCCACGATCATCAGCGTCAGCGCATTGTCTGAAGAGCGAATGGCCGCGAACGCCGCGACATCGTCGGGGTTCGGCACGGCCGCGGCGACGCTGACGTCGCCGAACTTCGAGTGCGCGCCGTCATAGTTGCGGTACATCCTGTACGCGTTGTAGACGTGCGAGCCTGCCGGCGGCACTTCCCAGCGCGCGGCGATGTCCAGCCCTTCACGCCCGAAGATGCCCAGAACGTCGGCCTGGGCGGTGGCGCCGTTGATGTGATGCTCCGCGCCCCAGTTGTACTCCGTGATGCCGATCTTCGTGCCGGGATAGTGCGCCGTAACCCACGACTTGAGCCGCGGGATCAACTGGACTTTCCCCTCGTGAAACGTGTCGCCGATCCACGACTCGTCCACGTAATTCGTGTCCCACAGCGAGCGCGTCGAACGGTTGCGCAGTAGCTGCACGCTCGTCGACACGTCGTCCGAAAATTCGCCGCTCTGCGGGTAGAAGTGGACGGTGAGAATGTCGAAGATCCGGACGCCGTGCGCATCCTGGTACGCCTTGGCCTGATCGAGCATGTAGTCGTACCACTCTTTGCCGCCGTGCGCATCGCGGTCGGCGTTGTCGCCGTTCTCCATGTCCTTCCCGCTCATGAAGTATCCCGACCACCCCCACTCCTCTCCGCCCGTAATGATTGCGTTCGCGTCCTTCGAACGAATGAGGGCGCCGTACTCCTGCATCTTTCCCCACACCTCGTCGTACGTCGCACCGTCGGGATGGACGTCCCAATGATCGAAGCTCCAGAGACCGGGCTCGTTGTCGAGGGAGTAGTAGGTCATGCCTCCCGTTCCCGCATTCCCCCACGTGTCGATCATGTGCTGCACCCAGTTGCCCTGGTGCGCCGAGGTGTAGCTCGCGGCGATGTTGGTGGGATCGGGGCTGGTGAGGATGCGATCGCCGTCGCCGGTCACGCCGTTGCCGTCATCGAAACGGCCGTTGCCGCAGGTGATCGGCTCGAAGCTGGAGAACTCCTCCTGATCCATGAACGCGGACTGCGGATACGAGCAGCGCTTGGCGCGGTCTTTCGGCAGGAGCGACATCAGCGGAATCGTCATGACCGGCTGCGCGCCCGCGGTCCGCGTGAAGAGGATGAAATCGTCGGCCGATTTCCCGTTCGAGCCGTCGCCCGAGGAGACGGAGTCGGGGATGTTGAAGAAGTAATAGTCCTTGCAGCGGTTTGCGGTGCTGAACTCCCAGTTGTAGCGGCTCATCGCATTCCCGCCCCACCGGTTCAGAGGAAGGGAGAGGTCGGTGATGGCCGCGGCACTCGCCCACGCCACTCCATAGATGCGTGGGTCGATCGCTCGCCGGTTCGCGTTGGCGTCGACGCTGATGGTGATCGCCGCATTCGCCTGCGGTACGGCAAGAATCACGGCGAGAGAGAGGAAAAACGCGCGCATACGGCCGCGGATCGTTGCACGCTCGTGAGCCGCGAGAAAGTGACGCACCGCACGAAATGGCCTTCGGTGTGTTGGCTGGGAACGCCACGCAGTGCGAGATCCATCGCTTCACCGAACACCTCGACGTGTGCTTCGACTCCTGCTAAGAATGGAGGCAGCCACTGACGCCGCCACTACCATGCCGCAAACACCCTACCTGTTTAGCACCAGGCCGGTCCGGGACTATCTGGACCGCGCACTCGCCGCGCTCGCGGAGGAGATTGATGCGCTGCCGCCGGCGAACATTACCGGCACCGATATCGAAGCGCTCACGCAATACCTCATCGAGAAGTACACGATCAGCGTGCCTACGATCGACGAAGCACGAATCGAGATCGATCAGCGCGAGACAAACATCGATGTCAGCCGCGACCCGCAGCGCATCGCCTTCCACAAACCCGCATACGTTACCGGAAGTATCTACACGTACCACGTGCCCTTCAGTAATGGGGACCCGACGCTCTTCTCCCTGCGCAGTTCGACGTACAGCAGCAACTTTCCCGCCGCGACGGTCGGAGAAAACGAACTCCGCTTCACGTACGAGGACACCGGCCACGACGCGAGGCGGATCATCAACGACTTCGCAAATGACCTCGCGAGCACGAAACAATTCCTCGCCAAGCTCGACGCCGACGTTCAACAGTACAACCAGCAACTGCCAGCCGCCGCCCGCAACCCACTCACGCAGCGGCGAGCGAAGCTCACCAAAGACCAAGCGGTCGTCCAGAGCCTCGGGTATCCACTGCGCCGACGACCGAACGCACCCAACACGTACACCGTCCCGATCACCAAGAAGAAGATCCCACTGCCACCACCAGCAAGAAGCCCGCTCGAACCGCAGCCAATCACGGACGAGACGTACGAGGACATCCTGAGCATCATCCAAAACATGGTCGCGGTCATGGAGCGCAGCCCCGCAGCGTTTCAGACAATGAAAGAGGAAGACCTGCGGAACCACTTTCTAGTCCAACTCAACGGGCAATACGCCGGCGAAGCCACCGGCGAAACCTTCAACCATCAAGGCAAGACGGACATCCTCATCAGGCACGAGAACAAGAACCTGTTCATTGCGGAGTGCAAGTTCTGGGACGGCCCCGCAAGCCTCACGCAAGCCATCGATCAACTCTTGGGGTACGCGCAGTGGCGCGACGCCAAAACAGCGATTCTCCTCTTCAGCAGAAATAAGGACTTCACGAACGTCCTCCAGCAGATACCGACGGTCGTCAAAGCGCACCCCAACTTCGTGCGACCGCACGAGTATCAGCACGAGACAGCGTACCGTTTCGCGATGCGGCAAAAGACTGACGAGCAGCGATTCCTCACCATGACCGTGCTGGCATTCAACATCCCGACCTGATGCAACCCATTGACACCATCCCCGGCGTCGTCAAGCGACTCTACGACCTCGTAAACGAACTCGAAGTCGCATTTCCCGGCAGACCATTCACACCCGACGGCCACCTCGTCGGCAGCCTCGGCGAAGTCCTCGCGAGCCACTACTACGACCTTGAACTCCTCCCGTGCAGCACTATCTGCCACGACGCAGAGACACGCGACGGGCGACTCGTCCAGATCAAAGCAACCCAAGGCACTGGCGTTGCCCTGCGCGCGCAACCCGATCACCTCGTCGTCATCCTCCTCAAACGCGACGGCACGATCGAAGAGATCTACAACGGGCCTGGAGCGCTCGCATGGGCGAACTGCGGCAAGCTCCAAAAGAACGGGCAATCACCCATTCGTGTAAGCAAGCTCCAACAACTCATGAACGAGGTACCCCCAGAGCAACGTCTTTCGCGAAGAGTTAAATGAAGTGGCGAAGCCGAACGAGTCAGACGTCCTCGAAAGCGCGATCACTCTCGTGGAAGCAACCCTTGCGCTCGACATCCTCGACCGTCACAAGCGTGACGTGATCAACGGCATGCTGTGGAGTATCACGCAAGCCCGAGGCAAATACACAACGCGATTCCGCTCAATAGAAGCGATGAACGCCCGCCAAGGAGCGAAGCTCCAGCACGAGCACGTCATACCTCGAAAGGAACTCATCGAGGCGATCATGGGAGAGCCCCACCGCGCCCGAGAACTCCTTACGACCGCCATCGCATGCACCGTGACGGTCGCGGAACACCGGCGGCTCACCGCGATCAGTCGCAAGAAACCCGACCTCAAGGGCTGGTCACGGTACGAGGCGGCCGGCATCGTCTGGCATGACACCGACGAATGCGAGAAGGAGCCAGAACCCTGACGGACAAGGGGAAAGTAGCGGTCGACGAGCCGCGTGCTCTCGAAGACGGAAGTGTGGTCGGCTTCGGGAACGTGGAGATGATCTACTGCAGAGCGCCGGAGCTTCTCGCAACGGAGACCACGTTCTAACGGGCGGTGTCCAGCCAGCTCACCGCGAGCGCGGCCGCGCGGCGATCGTGGCCGGTGATGCGCTCGAGCGAGCGCCACGTCGAGAACTCGAGGGCGTGGCGGATCGTCTGCGCGCGCTGCGCGCTCCGCCTCGGCCACCGTCCGTCGAGTTCCGCGGCCACATGGTCGCGATAGTCGTCGAAGGGCGAGATCAGCTCCGCGACCACCGGCATCTGGCGCGCGTCCGTCGTGATCTGGATCAGCATGGCCGCGTTGGTCCGGTACCAGCCGTAGATCCGCAGGATCATGCGGCGGAAGTCCGCGAGCGGGTCATCCGTCGCGGAACAGATCGGCGGCGGCGGGTGCAGCGCGTTCCAGTGCGCGGAGCAGGCGCGGAGCATCGACGGCTCGTCCGGAAAGTGGCGGTAGACCGTCAGCCGCTCCACGCCGGCGCGCTCGGCGACGGCGCTGACGGTGGTCCTGGCGGGCCCGATCTCCTCGTGCAGAGCCATGAGCGCCGACACGATCCGCTCCCGCGTCGCCTCCTCGGCCGCGGCGCGGCGCACTTTCGTGTAGGTCCGCGGACGCTCCATGCGGCGGCGATCATAGCACGGTTCGATGAACACGCGTGTTCACAGAAATGTACTTGACAGATGGATGAGCCGAACCTACATTCGCAAAACATCAGTGTTCAATGAATGGAGGTCACACATGATCACGAACGCACACACGGGCACGAACGTCGAAGAAATCGCCGGCGGCATCTACCGGATCAACACGCCGCTGGACCTTCCGGGCGGCGCGGCCTTCTCCTTCAACCAGTACCTCGTCGAGGACGACGAGCCGCTCCTTTTCCACACCGGGCCGCGCCGCATGTTCCCGCTCGTCAGCGAGGCGGTCGGGCACGTGCTGCTGCCGGAGCGGTTGCGCTGGATCGCGTTCTCGCATTTCGAGGCCGACGAGTGCGGCTCCCTCAACGACTGGCTGGCCGTTGCCCAATCGGCCCAGCCTCTCTGCAGCGCCACCGCGGCCATGGTCTCCGTCTCCGACTTCGCCGACCGCGCGCCCCGCGCCCTCGCCGACGGCGAGACGCTCACGACCGGCCGGCGCACGCTGCGCTGGTTCGATACCCCGCACCTGCCCCACGGCTGGGAGACCGGCTACCTCGCGGACGAGTCGACGCGGACGCTCTTCTGCGGCGATCTCTTCACCCAGCCCGGCCGCGGCGAGACCGCTCTCACGAGCACCGACATCCTCGCCCCCAGCGAGATGTTCCGCGGCCAGATGGACTACTACGCGCACTCGAAGAACGCCGGCCCGCTCTTCGCGAAACTGGCCGCGTTCGAGCCGCAGACGCTCGCATGCATGCACGGCAGCGCCTGGCGCGGCGACGGCGCGTCCCTGCTTCGCGAGCTTGCCCGCGCGGTCGACGCTTAGACGAGAACAGTCTGGCGTTCAGCGCCAGTTGAGAACCCGCAGACCCTGAAACTGACGAAAGTCGGCGTCATTGAACGTCACGAGGGTCAGTTCGTTGACGTGCGCGATGGCCGCGATCTGGCCATCCGCGAAAGGGGGTGTGGCCCCTCGTGCCGCCAGGCGGGCACGCTCCCTGGCGTGCCACTCAGCTGCGGCACGGTCGTAGTCGAGAATCGGCATCGTCGCGACTACAACCTCTTCGAGATAGCGGACGATTGCTTCGCGGCGGCGCGACGGCGGAAGCCGTTCGGCTAGGTACTCACCGCCCGGCTTCTCTCCCAAGTCGCGTGTCCCGCAGATCGCTGAAGATCTCGTCGGGATCGATTGCCAGTTCGGAGAGCTCGACTTCGCGAGTGAACTCACTCCAAGCCTCGGAGAAGCGGCGCGTCTGGCTTGCCAGACGCTCGTACTCCTTGCGGCCGATCAACACAGCCACACTCTCGCCGCGCCGTGTCAGCTCGATGGACTCACCGGACTCCGCCTCGCGAACGAGTTGGGGAAGGTTGCTTCGCGCCGCGGCGATGGATTGCTGCTTTCGCATCAGACGCACCTCATGCATGTCAACGTTTTGCGGCGTTCTACGTACGATAGTAGTTGATGACCCTACCGCTGCTGGCGTTGGCAGTGCTCGTCTGTCTGCTGCTGGCGTGGGTGCTGGAGTTCCGGCACAAGGAAGAAATCCTTCCGACGCTGCGCCACGGCCGGCATCTCCCGCCGTACATCACCACCCTCGCGGTGACGTTCGTTGCGATCCCGATCGTCATCGCTCCGGTGGCGTCGCTCGCCGAGTGGCCGCGCTCGACGCAGGTCGCATGGACGGCCGCGGAGTCGGCCGACCGCTCCACCGGGGCGGTCGCCATCGGCGGCGTCGAGCACTCCGCGATCCTCGGCTGGCCGAACGGCAACTTCTGGCCGGAGGTTCGCGTCGACCCGTCCGGCGACGGCTTTCGTCTTCGGACGCGCGGCGGCACCGCGCTCATCCGCGTCGATGGAGCGTACGCCAACGGCGACGCCGTGACCCTCGGAGGAGGAGCGAAGCAGATCGGGAAGTTCTCCGTCGCGCTGGAACGGAGAGGACTGCTGCTGCGCCCGAAACTGGTGATCGCCCGCACGCCGATCGGCGAGCCGCTGGTGGTCATGGATCCGCCGCCGACGAGCGCCACGAGAATCCGCGTGCTCGACTCGCTTCTGATCCCGCGCCTCAACGACCTGCGGCGCGACGGCAAGATCGATCTCGCGAACGTGAACGCGCTCGAGCAATGGGCCGGCTCGATCCGCGTGCTGAGGCCCGCTCGCGGGGAGCTGCATCTGGTCACGGACGGCGAGCCGTGGCGGGAATCGCAGGTCGCGCCTGCGTCGACGATCGAGATTCTGTGGCCGCGGCGCAGGCTGGGCGTCCATGTGACGGCGAACAACGGCGCGACGCGGTTGACGTTCGAGCCGCCCTGGACCCGCACCACCTCTCTCCCGCCGTTCGCGGGCAACGACAGCTCGCTCTCCTTCGCGCGGGAGCCGGCCCTCGGCGCGAACACGTTCCTGCTGCCGCTGGGCTTCGGCGCTCCCGACTTCCGGCACGAGGAAGCGTTGCAGATCTCGCCGGCCGGCCTGCCGCGATTCCGCGACGGAACCGACCTGCTGCCTCCGCCGGCGTCGAGCGCTCCGAAATGGCTGCGTAAAGGCGGCGCTCTCGCGGCGGCGCTCGAGCCGAACCGGTCGCTCTCCAGCGTCCGCGTGCCGGTCGTGATTCCGACCGCTGCCTCGCGCGGACTCGTACTGACGGTGACGATGGTGCGAGACCTTCCCACTCCGCGGGCGCTGTTCCTGGCGCTGGTCTGTGCCTGGGGCGCGCTGGCGCTGTTCGTCACGTCGATCGCATTCGGGAGCGGCCAGCGCCTTCGGTTGCGCGATCTGTGGTGCATCGGCGGCGTCCTCGCCGCGGTCTGGACGCTCCTCCTGTTCCGCGTTCTGCTCGCCGTCCGCTATCTCGTGGCACCGGCCGCCGTCGACGACGTCACGGTCAAGGGGCTCTCCGGCTCGCTCGCGGCGCTGGTGATCGTGCCGGGCCTGATCACGCTCGCCGTGCGCCTGTGGCTTCATCACCGCCCCGGCGTCCCGCAGGACGCGCGCAACCGGAACGTGACCATTCTCGTCGCCGTCACGCTCGCAGGCATGGCCGCGCTCGAGCTCATCGTCATGCCGCTGCAGATCCTGCCGAATGGCGCGGAGCGTTTCGCATCCTCGCTCTTCGATCCCCTGCTGGTCGTGATCTACGGAATCGCCGCGATCGCGATCGCAAGCGCGATCTCGCTCCCCCGCGCGTCGCTGCTCTGGCAGGTCCCCTACCGCGCAACGTTCGATCTCGGCCGCGCGTTCTGGCGCTCGCTGAGCGACGCGAGCCTGAGCGAGCCCCCCGCGCCGGACGTCCTGCGCCGCTTCGTCGTTCAACCCGCGCTGCACGTCTGGACCGCCCTGCGGTCCTCCACGATGAAGCGGCCCTTCACCGTCTGGCTCGCCGGCTCCGTCGGGATTCTCGTCCTGTCGCGATTCGCGCCGGAGTACATGCGCCAGATCGTCGCGCCGTTCTGGATCCTCGGCCTTCCCGCGCTGGTCCTGCTGGCGCGGCCGCTCGCCGGGGCGGAGGACGCGTTGCGCGTCCTCGATGCCAATGCACCGGCGGCCACGGAACCGCCGCTGCCCGACATCATCGCCGTGATCGTGCTGCTCGTCTTCGCGCCTGTGCTGGTCATGTTCGCCGTGCTCGGAGACTTCGGCGCGATCTATCCGCTCCTCGCATTCTGGCTTCCGCTGGCGCTCCTGCTCCTGTTGACGCCCGCGGTCCGGATGGCGTCCACGCTGCTGATCGTCGTGGTGGCCGCCGTCGTGCTCGCACACTGGGCGCTCCTCGGCACGTACGCGATCGCGCCCGGGATGACGGAGCACATCCTCAGCCGCGTCGAAGTCATGAAGCACGGTTCCTCGGCGCAGGAGTGGCTGCTCGATCTCGAGGCGCCGTCCGGCGGGGATGCCAAGGCCGTCACCGCCGCCAACGTCCGCAACGCGCTGGTTCACGAGTGGGAGCACATGGCGCTGGTGCGGAAGGGAGGCTGGCTCGGACTCGGATTCAATCGCGCTCCCGCGTCGCAATCGTTCATCCGCCAGGACACGATTCAGTACGACAGCGTCTACAGCTTCTTCGTCGTCGGCGAGCACGGCATCCTCGGCGGACTGCTGCTGCTGGCGATCTTCGCCGCGCCGGCGATCCTGCTCCTGATGCGCCGCACGAGCCTGCGCATCGGCGACGTGCTGGCGCTCACGATCGGCGTCGCGCTCCTCGGCGAGGCGGCGGCGCACGCGGCGATGAACGTCGCGCAGCTCTGGTTCTCCGGAAGGAACCTGCCGCTGCTCGCGACCTCGTCGAACTCGGACGTCCTGCGATGGGGCCTGCTCCTCGGCCTCATGTGCCAGGCCTTGTTGTGGAACTCTCTTCCCGAGACGGCGGTCACGCGGCGGAACATCTTCGATCCGACCTTCGGCTACACGGGGCGGCGCCGGTGGAAACGCGCCACCGCGATCCTCATCATCGGGACCGGACTGCTCGCCGCGGTGCTAACGAAAGACTTCGCATGGCTTGCCTTCGCATGCGCTATCCCCTTGGCCATGACGCTCCGCACGCGCGAGTACGCGATGCTCGCGCTTCTTCCGGCGTTGCTCGTCGCCGTACTGGTCCTGCGAGGATCGATGCGCGCGGTGGGATCGGCGGAGTACGACGTGCTGACCTGGTCGAGACTGCTCAAGCGCGTCGATGAGCTGTACGACGCCGGGAGACTGCGCTTCGACGCCGGCACGAAGCGGATCCTCTATCGCGGCGAGGACGGCAAGCTCACCGATCGCCCGACCGGAGCGTCCCTGCTGGAAGCGGAAGTCCTGCGCTTCAATGCGATGCCGCAGGATCTGCGCATGGACGGCGGCCGCCGATCGCTGCCGGCCGCGTTCTTCGCCGGAGCAAACACGCCGGGCGACTACTACACACGCATGTACGAGCTGTGGCAGCGGCAGATGGAGAGCGAGCAGCCATCGCGGCCGAGCGTGTTCACGATCGACAGGAGCGAGAACGACAGCGAAGGCGCGCCCGAGCTCTCGTACGCGGTCCGCGGAAATCCCGACTTCAATGTCGTGCACTCGTTCTCGGAGGATCTGGGCGAAGAGGACCTGCAGCCGGTCGCCATTCGCGGGCCCAGGGGCCCGCTGCAGGTGCTCGGCCGCGCGTGGGTCATGGGGCGGTGGGTTTACGGATCGAGCGACGAGGCGCGCCGGCTCGGACTCGGATGGCTGCAGGATGCCGGCGAAGCGCTTTTCCGCGTGGACGCCGCGCGGCGAGCCCGCGCCGCGCAGCTCACGATCGACGCCGAGCTGCAGGACGTCACCCAGGCCGCAGCCGAGGCCGCGGGACACGAGCTCTTCGGCCGTCTGCTCGCCGAGCGTGCCCCCGCGGCCGTGCCGCCGCGCGTGGCCTTCACGATCATGCGCGCCACGACGGGCGAAACGCTGGCGATGGGCGCGTGGCCGCGCGCCGCGTCGGGCGATCGATGGAGAGCGCGCGCCGTGAGCGACGGCAAGCAGACCTGGCGCGAGCTGGAGCCGCCCCTGTCCTGGCTCGGCACGTCCGCGTCTCGCGCTCTCGCATCACGCCATGCCGTGGACCACAACTTCACCGCCATCGAGATGGGCTCGGCCGCGAAGCCGTTCTGGGCGACCGCTGTGCTGACGGTGCATCCGGCGCTCGACCGCATGCTCCTCGTGCGAAACGGCGACTGCGATCACGTCGCGAGAGACAGATGCTACGAGCGCGAGATGTTCGGCGCGCAGATCGGAACGAAAGGCTGGCAGGTCTCGCCGCTGGCGCGCTGGGTCGACTTCAACACCTACCTCGCCGCATCCGACAATCGCTATCACACACGCCTCGGATTTCTCGGCCTGGCCCGGGAAGGCGCGAACGGAATCGTCAGCGACGGCAAGGGCGGCGTCTCCCGCAACGGCCGTGAGTCCCTCACCGGCAGCCGTACGCCGTGGAATCGCTATCCCGCGCTCGCCGATTCGACGGAGAACACCCGCGACCGCGCGAATCACATCGCGAAACTTCACCAGCAGCCGATGGCCATGGCCATGCGCGACCTCTTCGGCGCGGCCACCGGCGCCCCGCCACCCGAGGGCGACACGCGGAGACATCTCCTCTCGTTCTGGTCGGGCGACGAGCGCGACAACCTTCGCAGCAGCGAAGGCCTCGAGCCGATGGCCGCGGTCAGCCCCGAGGCAGTCGACCTGCGCCTCGCCGGAATCACGGATACGCGCGAATTCATCGCCGTTCTGCTCGGCGGCGCGTCGAGCCGATGGTCGAACATCGCCGCCGCGTCGGCGTTCTCGTCCTGGGCGATGCGCCGGCCGATCGTCGCGCACATCGTCGCGCGAAGCGATAAGGCGGTCGCGCTGCCGTCCCGCACCGCGGCGTTCAACGAAAACGCGTCCATCGCCGCCGGCAAACTGCAGAACGGTCTCCGGCGCGTGATCGAAGAAGGAACCGCGCTGGCGATCCGCAATCGCGTCGCGCCGCTGGAGCGGCGTTACGACGTCTACGCCAAGACCGGAACGCTCGTGACGATCGATCCGAACCGTCCGACGTCGCGCATTCTCATGGTCATCGTCGCGCGCGACGCGGACGGGAACGTGCGAAATGCGATTACGCTGTCGTTCGTCGCGGAACGATCGTCGCCCGGCTTTGCGACGGCGCAGGCCGGCCGGTTCGTCGAGCGGTATGAATCGGAGCTGGTGCGGCTGCTCGAAACGGAAGGAGCGGGAAAGTAGCGGATGGCGCTCTTCAAAAAGAAGTTCGAGGGCGGGATTGCAAAAGACGCGCGCTGTCCGGTCTGCGGCGGCTCCGTGTTCTATCGCGTTCCACTCGGCCGCGCGGACACCTGGTATCAGCAGCTCGCCGAAAAGCCGCAGTGGAAGCGCTTCCGCGGTCTGCCCGAAAACGCAGGCGTGGCGTTCTCCGAGCCGCGGCTCGAATGGGACCAGCCGACCTTCGGTCACGCGGACACGCTCACCGAGCACGTTCGCTGCGGCACGTGCGCCTCTCTCCTTCCGCCGCAGTTTCTCGGCGAGGGGAAGTCGCGCGTGCTGCTCATCACCACCGGCATGCCCCAGGCCGGAAAGACGACCTGGCTGAAGTGTCTCTTCAGTCCCTCCCAGAAGAAACACCTCATCGTCGACGCGTCCACGTTGATCGGCCGCGAGCCGTACTACTACATCGAGCCTTACACGATCGCGAATCCCGATCCGCGCACGGCCGTGCCGATTCTCCTGCACGGCATGAAGCTGCAGTTCCAGCGCACCACCATCCAGATCGCCGGGATCGACATCAAGGGCGAGGTCTTCCATCAGCGAACGAGCACGCCCGACAAGTACATGCGCGTCCTGGACATCCTGAAGAACCTCCGCGCCATGACCTTCGCGGAGCTGTTCGTGATGTTCGTCGTGCCCTTCGATCCGTCGCGGACCCGCCAGAACATCGGGCAGCTCACGTCCCACCTCACGCATCAGCCGGGATCGCGCGGAACGTGGCAGGGCGTCATCTGGACGCATCTGGATCAGGCGCGGCTTCATTCCGAAGCGGGCCTGCTCGAGTTCCTGCAGAGCAGTGAAGGGGCGGTCGCTCTGGCCCGCAAAGTCATCGCCGGGACGGAAGATCCGTTCGACAGCCGGTTCGTCCAGACGACGTCGGAGATCGAGCAGCTCGTGCAGAAGCAGCACAACTGGAGCGCGCACCTCGACGTGCTGGAGAGTCTCACCTGGCTGCTGTACCGGATCATGGTCGCGTATCACGCCGTTCCCGCGCGGCTGCGCACCAGCAACGTCGAGTTCTACTACACCGGCGTCGGCGCCCAGCTCGTGCAGCAGTGCATGCGTCTGGCGTCGGCGCTCTTCGCCGCATGGGACGGCGCGGGCCGCGGAGACTTCGCGCCGATGATCCGGGAGTCGATGATGCCCGGAACGGAATTGCGCTTTCCGGTGCTGCCGTGCGGGCTCGAGTTTCTGCACGACAGTTCCGACGATGCGACAGACAACGACGGGTTGCCGGTCTGGGGAGACTTGCTGCTGCTGGAGATTCTGAAGCGCCATGGCTGAGGATGCGGCACTGCCGTTCCGCGAGCTTCACGGCGAGTACGTCGAGAACGCCGGGCAGGTGATGAACCTGCGTGAATACCTCGACTACTTCGAGCCGCTGGGCAGCGCGCTCTCACGGTTGCCCAACGGAACGGGCGGGCCGTTCCTCCATCATTTCACCGACAGCGGCGGCCGCACGGTCAGCTCCCTCGGATGGGTGGTCAGTGCCGCGGCAAAGCGCTTCGGAGGATGGAAGCTGTGGGGGATGTGGTCCAACCGGACCATGCCGGCCGTCGCGCTGCCGCTGTTCTGGTCTTCACTGTCGGATCCGGAGCAGGTCTCCGACTGGGTTGGCCGCGCGAATGAGGACTCCGAACGCCTGCTCAGCCGCGAGCGATGGCCCGAGGTCCTCGACGAGGTGAAGACCGCGCGCCTGCACGACAGCGCGTTCCGCGACCTGCTGAAAGCGGAGCTCGCACGCGCGTACGCCGTCGCGCCTCCGCACCGCCACCCGATCGAAGTCGAGCTCACGTCGCGCACGCTCGATCTTCTTCCCTGGCTCTATCTCCTCGGTCCGGTCGATCCGGCGTCGGCGCAACTCCAGCCGAACAGGTTCAACGGCCCCGGCTATCAGTACATCCTGTCCGATCGCGTGCCGCCGGCGGACGTCGAAGTGCGACGCGAGGTCGAGGCGATGGTCGACACCGCCGCGACGGACGTGCTGGCGGGATGGGAAATGGCCAACGCCTTACGCGTTCGGCGCGGCCGGCCGAAGCGCGTGGAATCGCGGTCGCCGCGCCGCGAAAAACGGTCACCGGAGGTCAACGACATGGGCACCGGATCCTCGACACAACGAAAACCGACGAGCACCGCGTCGTGGCGATCGACGTGGAATGACGCTGCCGGCGCCATCGGGACGTCGCTTTACCGCGTCGCGGTCCTCGCTCTGCTCGTATGGATTGCGGTGAACGTGCACCTCATCCGGAAGGCAACCGTTGTACAGCCGAGCGCTCCGGCGGCAACCACGACGAGCACGGACGAGCCGAGTCCCGCACCGGTATTCGAAGCCGGGATCACACCGGCGCGCATTCGGCGCATCGCCAACTCGCTCGCGGCAAAGCCACCGAGAAACATTCGTGTATCCGATGCGGTCCTGAGCGACATCGCCCGAGGCGGCGCGGACTCGACTGGCAAACTCGCGCGCGTCGCGATCGAGGTCTTCCTGCGCACGAACGGCTGTTTCGCGCGCACGGAACCGGTGGATGGAAAGTTCTCCACCGCCGAGGGGCGAGCGATCCGGACTTGCGCCCTGCTGCAGGACGAACGGCTGATGACGAGTGGTCTCGAGCCGGATACCTCGCGCGCAATCGACTGGCTCGACAGGACGGTGCCGGCGGGGAATTGATGCCAAGGTTCTTGTGACAGGCACCACATTCCCACCTGTTCTTCGCCGGTATTGTTATTTGCCAAGTGCGAGTACCGATCCCGGCAATTGTGTGCCTGCTCCTGGCTTCGTCCGCCGCCGCACAACCGGCGTTCCCGAGCTGGCAGGAGCGCGCGGTGGCGCAGCTCACCAACCGGGCGCGCGTGGAGCCGGCGACTGAGCTCGCGGCGTGCCCGCCGGGGCAGTGCCTCGAGGCTGCGTGTTACGCGCGGGCTGCCCCGCTGCTCTGGCACTACGATCTGAATCAGTCCGCGCGCTTTCATTCGTTGACGATGGGGATGTTCCCGTTCTTCGCGCATGACACGCCGTGCGCGTTGTTCGCGGACATCGACTCGCGCTTTCCGGGCACGTCCAACGGATCGTTTGCGTCGTCGTGCAGCAGCAGCGGAACGACGAGCGACGGCGCGCGCGTGAACCTGTTCGGTGCAGCGTACGGGGGCGAAAATGCCGCCGCCGGCTACACCACGCCGCACTCGGCCTTCTATGGATGGCTCTACGAACCGGCGACGACCGCCGCGTGCGGATTCACCTTTCAGAACGGGCACCGCTATAACATCCTGGCGAACGGCGGTCCTGCCGCCGGCGTGGGTCATGCGACCGTCGCCGGCTCGCCGTACGGCACGTACTGGACGCAGGATTTCGGCGGCTCCGGATCGATCCCGAAGATCCCCTCAGGATCGCACTGGACGGCGGGCAATCACCTGCGAGACGCGGGGCCCGGGGACAACAACGTCGAGTTCTGGTCGAACTGGTATGACCTCGCCGGCGGCGCACCAACGACGGCGACCGTCGTCCTCGACACTGTTCCGGCCATCATGACGCGCGCACGCGGCACGGCGGCGAACGGCGCGTACACCGCGACGGTCAGCGGCGTCTCGACGTCGTGCCACACCTACTACTTCTCGTTCGTCGACTCGTCGCTAAACACCGTGCGCTACCCGACGACGGGCGCGCTGGGATTCGGCGCCGGCTGTCCCGATTTTCAGGGCGGCGAGACCGCGCCTGCCGCGCCGGCCGGAGTGAACGCGATCGCCACGTCGAGCACTCAGGTGCAGGTGACCTGGAACGCGGTCACGGGCGCGACGTCGTATCAGATTGATCGACGCAATCCCGGCGGCGCATTCGCACTGCGCGGCACCTCGCTCACCACGTCCTTCAACGACACGGCCTCGGCCTCCACCGCGTATCTCTATCGCGTGCGCGCGGTGAACGCAGGCGGCTCGTCGGGCGACTCCGCATCCGACCTGGCGACGACGGTGATGTTCACCGACGACCCGCTCGCCGCCGGTGTGCCCGTCAAGGCAGTCCATCTTGCCCAGTTGCGAACCGCCGTCAGTGCCGTTCGAGCACAGGCCGGACTCGGCACCGTCACCTACACCGACGCCGCGGCCGCAGGCGTGACCATGAAGGCGATCCACATCACCGAGCTCCGCACGTACCTCGACCAGGCCATGGCCGCGCTCGGCCTGACCACGGGCGGATGGACCGACGCGAGTCTCAACGGCGTTGCGATCAAAGCGACGCACCTGCAGCAGGTCCGGAATCGCGTGAAGTAGAATTTTGCGTCACACCGCAATCCAATGGCCGCCGCTGAACCGGTGATCGCGGTTTCGGATCTGACGCGCCGTTTCGGTGCGCGGGCGGCGCTGTCCTCCGTCAGCCTGGTGATTCCCCGCGGCGGCGTGTACGGCCTCGTCGGCGCGAACGGCGCCGGCAAGACGACGTTGATCCGTCACATCCTCGGGCTTCTGCGGGCCGAGACGGGAAGCGTGCGGGTGTTGGGCCGCGATCCGGTCGCGGATCCCGCCGGCGTGCTGTCGCGCATCGGGTATCTGTCGGAAGAGAACGATCTCCCCGGCTGGATGCGCGTCGGCGAGTTGATGCGTTACTCGCGCGCGTTTTATCCCGGCTGGGACGACGCGTACGCCGGCGAGCTGCGCACGATGTTCGGGCTCGATCCCGCGGCGAAGATCAAAACGCTTTCGAAGGGACAGAAAGCGCGCGCCGGTCTCGTCGTCGCACTCGCATACCGGCCGGAGCTGCTGGTACTCGACGAGCCATCCTCCGGCCTCGACCCCATCGTGCGCCGGGACATCCTCGGCGCCGTTCTCCGCACGATCGCCGACGAAGGACGCACGGTGCTGTTCTCATCGCATCTCCTGGAGGAGGTCGAGCGGGTCGCCGATCACGTGACGATGATCCGGCAGGGACAGATCGTCGTGAGCGCACCGCTGAAAGAGATCAAGAACGCACATGGCGGTGCGTCGCTCGACGAGATCTTCGTCGAGCGCATCGGCGGTATCTGACGCATGCGTACCCCGGCGGCGGCGATCGCGTGGGAGCTCCGGCAGCGTCATCGCTGGGGGCTGATCGCCCTGCTCGCGACGATCTTCATCCTCGGCGCGATCAAGATCGCGGTCCTCGCGACCCAGGCGCATCCCGAGCTCCATGACGCGACGTTCGCCCTGCTCGTCCCCGTGCCGCTCGCCGCGACCTCCCTGTACCTGCTCGCGGTGTTCACGTTCGGCATCGCCGGCGATCTCGCCGCGCGCGAGTCGATGTACCCGCCGCGCATGCTGACGCTTCCGGTCTCCACGGCTGCGCTCGCGGGATGGCCGATGCTGTACGGCTGCCTGTCGATGACGCTGTTGTGGTTCGCGATGAGAATCGTCTGCATCTTTCCGCCTGGTGTCGAGATACCGAAGTACTGGCCGGCGTTGTTCGCGGCATCCCTGCTCGCATGGACGCAGGCACTGACCTGGATGCCGTACCCGTTTCGTGGGATGCGGATCGTGATCTCGATCGGGTTGCTCGTGTCGATCGACGTGGTGGCTCTCACCGCGCTCGGAACCAGGGCCAGGGAGAGCACGATGCTCCTCCTGCTCGCGCCGCTGCTGCCGCTCGCGTATGCCGCGGCGCTGTCGGCGGTCCGCCGCGCGCGGCGGGGTGACGTGCCCGATTGGGGCGTCGCGAAACGGCTCGCGCCCGCGTCCACTCGTTCCGCGCCCCCTCGTGATTTCCGGTCGGCAGCGCGCGCGCAACTCTGGTTCGAGTGGCGCCAGTTCGGCCGTTCTCTGCCACTCCTCGTGGCGATCGTCCTGCCGGTCGGGCTCTCGCTTCTCTTTCTGTTTCGCGAGGCGGACGTCATCGTCGTCGAGATCGTCGTGGCGTCGCTCCTTCTCCCGTCGTTCATGGCGATCTTCGTCGCCGCGACCGCCGGCAAATCGAGCTCGAACGCATCCGAGTCCTACGGAATCACGCCGTTCCTCGCGACGCGTCCGGTCGAAGATCGCGCTCTGGTCGTTGCGAAGTGGCAGGCGGCGCTGATCAGCACACTCGCGGCGTGGGTGATCGTCGCCGTCGCCGTTCCGGTCGCGCTCCTGTGGTCGGATGCGGCGGAGCCGATCCTCCACATCGCTCGCAATGTCGACGGTGCGCTGGGCCGCCCGCGCGCGATCGTCCTCGGCCTTCTCATTCTCGCCGGCCTCGTTGCCTCGACCTGGAAGCAGCTCGTGCAGGGCCTCTACATCACGATGAGCGGCCGCGACTGGGCCGTGAAAGGGATCGCCTTCGCGACGCTCGTGCTGGTCACGCTCGGCTTTCTCGCCCTGGGCTGGATTCTCGACAGCCGGTACAGGATCGCCGTGGCGCTGAACGCGATTCCGTGGCTGATGGCGGCGTTCGTCGCGCTCAAGCTCGTGCTGGCGATGCGGGTGATGCAGCGCGGCGCCGCGCGCGGATTGTTTACGCGAAGGCAGCTCATTTCCGGAGCGATCGCGTGGGATGTCTGCGTCCTTGCCCTCTATGGAGTCCTGACCCTGATTCTGCCGGCCATCCTCTTCCGCCGTCACTTCCTGCTGCTCGTGGCGATGCTCGTCGTTCCATGCGTGCGGCTTGCCGCGGCGCCGCTCGCCGTCGCGGGGAATCGGCATCGATGAAGACGGCGCTGCTGATCCTGACGCTTCCGGCGGTGCTCGCCCTCACCGAGGCCGTGTCGTTCCATGCGAAGAATCGGAGCAATGGTGAGATCGTGTCGTCCGGTGAGAGGCGCGAATATCTCCTCCACGTTCCGCGCAATCTCGACCGCACGAAACCGGCGGCACTCGTCCTCAGCCTGCACGGCGCGGGTGGATGGCCGGCGCTGCAGCGGGATCTCTCGCGCTGGAACGCGCTCGCGGACCGCGAAGGCTTCATCGTCGTGTATCCGGCTGGCCGGGATTCGATTGGGCCGCGCGTCTGGAACATGACCGGGGAGCGCGACCCGCGGTACATCGCGGATCTCATCGACAAGTTGCGCGGCGAGTACAACATCGATCCGAAGCGCATCTACGCGAACGGCCTCTCCAACGGAGGCGGGATGTGCTTCGCGCTGTCGTGCAGGATGCCGGAACGTTTCGCGGCGATTGGAATGGTGGGGGCGGCGCTGCTGCTGCCGTCGACGTGGTGCAGGTCGAAGCAGCCCGTGCCGATGATCGGCATCCACGGTCTGCGCGACCCAGCGGCGCCGTATCGCGGCGGCTCGTCCTGGATCGCACCGGACTTTGCGCCGTTTCTCCCGTTCGGCGCCGACTGGGCGCGCAGGAATCGGTGCGCGCCGGGTGCGCGGGACGTCGCGATCCGCGACGGTGTGACGCGCCGTGAGTACAAACAGTGCGCGAACGACGCGACCGTCGCGCTCTATACGCTGCGCGACGGCGGCCACACCTGGCCCGGCGGTGCCGAACTGCCGGAGTGGTTCCTCGGCAAGACGGTCGAGGACTTCGACGCAACGGCTGAGATGTGGCGCTTCTTCGAGCAGCATCCCCGGCGCGGCGGCAACTGACGTGCATACTCGCGCCCCAGCACAAAGGAGTACACGAGCATGACGCCCAAGAATACGATTTGCCTCTGGTACGACAAGGACGCCGCTGACGCGGCTCGCTTCTACGCCGCCACCTTTCCGGACAGTAAAGTGACCGCTATTCACGAGGCGCCCGCCGACTACCCGGGCGGCAAGAAGGGCGATGTTCTGACCGTGGAGTTCACCGTTGCGGGCATTCCCTGTCTCGGCCTCAACGGCGGCCCGACGTTCAAGCACAGCGAGGCCTTCTCATTCCAGATCGCGACGGACGATCAGGAAGAGACCGACCGCTACTGGAACGCGATCGTCAACAACGGCGGGCAGGAAAGCCAATGCGGCTGGTGCAAGGACCGCTGGGGCCTCTCCTGGCAGATCACGCCGCGCGTGCTGACCGAAGCGCTCGCGGCTGGTGGCGATGAGGCGAGGCGCGCCTTCGAAGCGATGATGCCGATGCAGAAAATCGACGTCGCCACCATCGAGGCGGCGCGGCGGGGCTGAGCGCCGCCCGGGTATTCGAAGACGACCGGCGGAATCAGCGGTGCAGTTTCCGATAGCGTCCGGGACTGATGCCGATGACGCGCGCGAAGACTCGCGAGAAATGGCTCTGATCCGCAAAACCCGCCGCGGCGGCGATCTCCGAGATCGGCGTCGTCGACATCACCAGCTCACGGGCGGCACGCTCGATGCGCAACCGCCGCGCGTACTCGCCCACCGACACGCCATGCCGCGCTCGGAAGACGCGATTCACTTGCGAAGGATGCACGCCGCCCGAGCGGGCGATCTCCTCGAGCCGTAACGGAGCACCATCATGCTCGCGGAGATACTCCTCCACGCGCGGCAGCCACTCCGGCGCGCCGCCTGGTCCTCGCCGCCGTGCCATTCCGACGGCGAGCTCCAGCGTCAGCGCCTCGATCATCAGCGGCGTCAGGGTGTCGGGAGAACGCGACTCGCGAAACAGTCGAACGGCGACCTGTGAGAGCGGTCCGCCATGCACTTCGGCCGGCGCGTCGAGGCGTACTCCGACTTCGCTCGATTTCGCGAGCCAGGCATCGTCCATCTCCACGCGAAAGAGCCGCGAGCTCGCCGCGACGAAATGGTCTGCATGCTGTTCCCCCGCGGGGTGCGCAACGATCGACGACGGCCCGCACTCGCGCTCGTAGGCCGCGCCGGTCTCGCGATAGCCGCCGCGCACGACCAGGCAGAAGTAGGCCCGTGCATGCGCGTGCCGCGCGAGCCTGGTTCCCGGTGCGTACTGCGATTCGGAGAGCGTGAGCCCGCCGGCGTTCAACGTCCGAAGACGCTGTCCGAAGAACGTACCGGGCGGTAAATGATTCGAGATCATTTCGAAAGAGCCTGGCGCGGAACGTTCCGAAATGCGCGAACTCATCAAGACAATGTACGAAGGTTGACGTAGTTTGGTTTCGATGAAACGGATTCTTCCTCTTTTCGCTCTCATCGTGCTTGCCGCGTGCGCGACTTCGCGCAGCGCCGCTCTCGCCATTCGCGACGTCACGGTCATCGACGCCACCGGTGCGAAGCCTCGCGTCGCGACGGTCGTCATCGAGAACGGCCGCATCGCGTCGATCGGCCACACGCGCGTGCCGCGCGGCGCGCGCGTCGTCGACGGCGCCGGCAAGTTCCTCATCCCCGGTCTCTTCGACATGCATACGCATCTTTCGTTCTTCGGCGACGAGGCGCTGCCGCTGCTCGTGAGGTACGGCGTGCTCTCCGTCCGCGACCTCGGCGGACTGCTCGAGCAGCTCGACGGGTGGCGCGCGGAGATCGATCGCGGCGCCCGGATCGGCCCCCGCATCTATCGCGCCGGTCCGTACGTCGATGGCCCGAGGGAGTACGACGAGACGCCGGACGGACAGCTGCGCAGGAAGACCACGATCATGGTGACCACGGCCGAGGAGGCGCGTGCGGCCGTTCAATCGTTGAAAGAGCGCGGCGTCGATACGATCAAGACGCACAACAGCCTTTCGAGGGAGGCCTTCCTCGCAGTCGCCGCCGAATGCCGGCGACTCGATCTGCCGCTCGCCGTGCATCCGCCGAGCCGCACGACCACGCTCGAAATCGTGTCCGACGCGAAACCGGCGACGATCGAGCACGTCGAGATGCTCACCGAGAGCATCTGCTTCTCGGAGCCCGAAGCCGACGGAAAGCCGAAGAGTCCCCTCGCGGCGCTCGATGAGCTGACGGACGAGCGCACGGGAGAGCTTTTCCGCCGCTTCGCGCGCAACGGCACGACGTACGATCCGGCGCTCGTCGCGTATCGCACGTTCATGCAGGAGGCGGTCGACAATCTTCAGAAGGACAAGAAATGGGAGTGGGCCGCGGCCGGCCGCACGAAGATGTTCAAGCGCTTCGTCGAGCTCGTAGGCCTGATGCACCGCCTCGGCGTGCAGGTGACCACCGGAACGGACTTCGGCACTCGACCGGAGAACGTTCCCTACCCTGTCTCTCTGCCCGGCACCGATCTTCACGAAGAAATGAAGCTGCTCGTCGACGGCGGCTTCACGCCGCTCGAGGCATTGCAAAGCGCGACCGTGGTTCCGGCGCGCACCCTGCGGGTTGCAAACCGGACGGGAACGATCGAAGCCGGCAAGGACGCCGACCTCGTATTGCTCGATCGCGATCCGCTCGCGGACATCGCCAACACGCGCGCGATCGCCGGTGTCGTCGCGCGCGGCGTGTGGCACGATCGCGCGTCGCTCGAGGCAGCCAGTGCGAAGAAATGAGCTCGCGATCGCGGCACTCTTAACCGTCGCCGCGGCATCGGCGGCGGGCCAGGATCTCGCTCCACCGGACTCGCTCGTCGTCGACGGCGCGCCTGCGGTTCCGGCCCAGCTCGCGCGCGACGTGAACCGCTACACGAAAGGGCGTTCGGCCATGCTGCGCGCGTGGCATCCGGCGAAACGCGAGATTCTGATCAGCACGCGCTTCGGCGAGACGCTGCAGCTTCATCGCGTTGCTTTCCCCGGTGGAGCGCGCAGGCAACTCACCTTTCTCGACGACGATGTCGAGCGCGGCGTGTCCTACGATCCCTCCGGGACGTCGATCCTCTTCACGAAGGATGAAGGCGGCAACGGAAACGACCAGATCTTCCGGCTCGACGTCGCCACTGGTGAGATCGCCCGCATCACCGACGGCACCTCGCGCAACGGGAGCGCGCTCTTCAGTCACGACGGTCATCGCATCGCGTTCACGTCGACGCGCCGCAATGGCCGCGACACCGACCTGTACCTCGCCGATCCCGCGAATCCGGCAACCGCGCGGTTGCTGGCGCGAGTCGAGGGCGGCGGCTGGTCGCCGCTAGCCTGGTCGCCCGGCGATGCGCGGATTCTCGTGCGCCAATTCCGATCTGCGAACGACAGCGCGCTCTGGCTCGTGAATGCCACGGACGGCGCGATGACGAGCGTCGCCGGCGGAGCCGCGTACGCGTTCGGCGGCTTCAGCGGAGATGGAAAACGAATCATCACCACGAGCGACGCGCATTCAGAGTTTCGCGAATTGATCGGCATCGACCTCGACTCCAGCACGATCACGCGGCTCTCGAAACACATCCCGTGGGACGTCGTCGAGCTCGCCGTCTCTCCCGACGGCCGGCGCGCCGCGATCGTCACGAACGAGGCAGGCACCTACACGCTGCATCTCATCGACGTCGTCACCGGCGCGGAGCAGAAACTGCCGCGCGCCCTGACGGGAGTCACCGACGTGCAGTGGCGCCCCGACGGCCGCGAGCTCGGATTCGGACTCGATTCTGCCCGCGCGCCGACCGATGTTTACTCGCTCGATCTCGCCACGGGCAAACTGGAGCGGTGGACCGAGAGCGAGACGGGCGGCGTCGACCTCTCGAAGTTTCAGGAGCCGCGGCTGATCGAGTGGACGAGCTTCGACGGCCGAAAGATCAGCGGCCATCTGTACTCGCCGCCGTCGCGATTTAGCGGAAAGCGCCCCGTGCTCATCAACATTCACGGCGGACCGGAAGATCAGTTCGCGCCCTATTTCCTCGGACGCTGGAACTACGTCCTCAACGAGTTGGGCATCGCGCTGCTCTATCCGAACGTGCGCGGCTCGTCCGGTTTCGGCAAGACGTTCCTCAACCTGGATGACGGGCTTCGTCGCGAGGACGCGCTGCGCGACATCGGTACATTGCTCGACTGGATTGCCGCGCAGCCCCAGCTCGATGCCTCTCGCGTCGCGGTCACCGGCATGAGCTATGGAGGATTCCTGTCGCTGGCCACCGCCGTCCGCTACAGCGATCGCATTCGCGCGGCCATCGACATCGCCGGCCCGTCGAACCTGATCAGCTTTCTCGAGACGACGGCGGAGTGGCGGCGCGATCTGCGCCGCGTCGAGTACGGCGACGAGCGCGATCCGGCTACGCGCGCATTTCTGCAGCGCATGTCTCCCCTCTCAGGCGCCACGCGCATTTCGCGTCCGCTGTTCGTCATTCAGGGGCAGAACGACCCGGCGGTACCGGTGGCCGAGGCGGAGCAGATCGTGCGTGCCGTCCGGGCAAACAACATCCCCGTCTGGTATCTCCTCGGCAAAGATGAAGGCCACGGATTTCGCAAGCGGCGCAACGCCGACTATCAGTTCTACCTGACAGTGCTGTTCCTGCGTCGTTATGTTCTCGAATGATCGTGATCGAGATAGGCCTTGATTCGGGACCAATACTGATCGCGCCAGGCTTGTTCGGTCTCAGGGATCAGGTCTTTCGGAACGCCGCGATGCACCAGCACGAGCTCCGTCCCGCCATCCGGCGTTGGCGTCAGGGTGACCGCGGCCATCGAGAAGATGCCCTCGGGGAACCGGCGGTGGCGCCAGGCCTGAACGATGCGTCGGCCGGGGACGAGGTCGACGTTGATCCCGGTGACGTCACTCTCGCCGAGGGAGAACGTCCCGCCGATCTTGCTGCTGATGGTCGCTGGCTTGCCGGTGACGGCGGTGTGTTTTCGCGAGTCGGCCAGCAGATCGTAGACGGTCGCCGGATCGGCCTTGAACTTCACGCGCTGCTTGATGGTCTTGCACATGGTGACTCTTCACTATACCGGCGCGCTGCCGAGCTTGGACCGGAAGCGATCGAGCTTCGACCGTAAGTTCACGAACTGCAGCCGGAAGATGCACAGCTTCGACTGGAAGCTCACGAACTTCGACCGGAAGATACAGAGCTTCGTTCGGAAGCTCACGAACTTCCACGGGAAGCTACTGAGCTTCGTTCCGAAGCTACTGAACTGCCATCCGAAGATACTTAACTGCGGCTCGAAGATACTTAGCTGGACCCCGAAGATACTTATCTGACGCCCGAAGATACTTAACTGGACCCTGAAGATACTTAGCTGACGCTCGAAGATACTCAACTGGCGATCGAAGATACTTAGCTGGGGCTCGAAGATACTTAACTGACGGCCGAAGTTAATTAACTGAAGTCCGAAGATATTTAACTGACATCGGTAGTTTTCGAGCTTCGATCGGTAGTTATCGAGCTTCCCACGGAAGCTACCGAGCTTCGATCGGAAGCTCTCGAGCTTCGACAGGAAGATCGTTTCACGGCGCGATCAGTCCGGCGGGTATCCAACGAAGCGCCATCTGTGGTCGGGACCCTGTTCCATTCCTTCCGAATTACGAATCATCCTGCCCAACATCGTGCGCACGGAGGAGGCGAAGTTCTTCGAGCGCGTGCGAAAGCCGCCGGCGACGAGTGCATCTGCAATCTCCCGAACCGTTTTCGGCTCCTGGACGTAGGCGAGATAGTCCGCAGCGGCCTCGTAGAACTTGAGCATCGCATACGGTTGCGGCTCGGCCTGCGGCCGCGAAACCGCCGCCCCGGTCACCGGCAGCTCCGGCGGAGGAAGTTCGCCAGGCTCGAGCGCCGCCTCCAGCGCAGCGATCGCACGATCGATACGGGAAAGCTCGATCGCAACGTTCCTCCGCTCTTCCTGAAGCGCTCTCAGTACCTCCGCCACCTTACTCACGCGCAAACAGTATGGCGCAACTTTGCAACTAGTGGCGCTGCGCGCCGGTTTAGACACGATTTATCCGAGCCGGTACCTCAACGCGTGTCGCCGAGCGTCCTATGTTTAATGGTCGAAATAATTAAGTGCCATCATTAAACCTCGTCCCGAAAAGGAGAACGACACATGGCAGACCCTCGCGGGCGCATTCGCTGGACTATTTCGTTGAGCCTCGCCGGCGTTTTTCTCGCGGCGCACGCCGCTCCCGGCCAAACCCGGACTCGGGTAGTGGAGGAGGCTTCCCGGCTCACCATCACGATTACGGGAACAGGTGTGGGTCGCGTCGCAATGACCACTCCGACCAAACTGGCCGTCGTCTCGGGCAACCCAATCGATTTGCGACCCGGTGTGTTGGTGACGCTGAATCCTCAGGCAACGCGCCCTGCTCATTCACGATGAAAAATACCGTCGCGCTTACCGCTACTTTCGATGTACTTCCCTTGCGGACGCTGACCGTCGACCGTATCGGAACCGGCCAGGGCACCGGGATTCGGATCACATCATTGACGAATCGTGTTCTGCTGCGATTCGCAAGCGGAGGAACTCCACGTCCATGGCATCGCTAGGCCGGACGGTTTGCTTCGTCTCGATCAGTAACTCTTTGCGGCCGAGTGAAATCGGTACGTCTCCGACGACCCTGATCTCGATCCCGCCTTCGGCCGCCCGTGCGTAGTCCACTCCGCAAGCTGTTTTCAGCAGATCGACGACAATCTCGTCCGCGATTCTTACCACCTGGTATTTCTCGACTTCATCGTCAGCGATAAGAGCGATCGCGTTGTCGGGCAACACGGCCATGGCCCGCTTCAGTCGCTGGATGTTCTCGGGCGAAGCGTCGACCAGAAGATCGATGTCCTTCGTCGCACGGACGAAGCCGTGGAGGATGACCGCAAAGCCGCCGATCAGGACGTAGCGAACGCCTTCAGCATTCAGTGCTTTGCAGAGGTTGAGGAGGTCTTCGAGCTCAGGTGCGCGTGAGTATTCGCGATCGTCCTGATCATCCACGCGTCAGCCTCCTCGTGATCGGTGAAGCGGTACACACCGCGTGGAATGAGACCAACACCGCGCAAACGGTTCATCGTTCGCTGCATCGCTGCCGCATCACGAAGAACATCTTCACCCTCGGGTCGTTTCGACACGCGTCGCACGGCAGAGAATCGTAGCACGCGTTCCGAGTTCGATACCGCGAACTCGGAGTCCGTCAAATCGACAGCCCGGCGTCGCCTTCGAGAACCGATGTCTTCAGCCGCGGGCGCTCTCCGCTCTTCCACAGTGCAGCCGTGTGTAAGACCCGATACCGGATTGGCCCGCCGTCCGGCCTTTCGCTACGCGTAATGGGGCGCGGGATGCAGACAAACTCGGTGCGCATCGCATTGGCCGACAATTGGACTTTCGCGTAGCCGTGTCCTCCAAGATCGACGAACTCGAGGTGCGGTGCGAGATCGGGGTTGGACAACGATCGTGCGCGCTTCAGATCGAAGCTCTTCGCATATTCGAGGCACGAGCGGACGCCGTGCCTCAGCAGCATGTTGTAAGTCCACTCCGGTTTCGCCCCTTCCTTGTCCGCAAGAAACAGAGGCCGCAGCGGAGCGTCCTTCGGAAGATTGTGCTCATTGGCCTCCATCGGGCCGGGGCTGGTGAGTGACGCGCCCACGAAGCTCAAGCCGATCGGCTCGAACTTGCCGGGCGGAAGGTCTTTGGCCGCATATCCGGCCCAGAAGCTGTGGAGATCGCCCGAGACGACGGCGAAGCCTGTAATCTTCGAGTCGCGAACGAGATCGTAGATCTCCGCGCGCTCTAAGTACGCGGTACCGTAGTCGCCGCCGCCCATGCATGCGTAAGCGTCTTTCGGCCAGGACTCCTTGGTGAGACCCGCGGGCAGGTTCTGCGGGTCGGCGCGATGATCCAGCGTACCCTGCGAGTTGCCCCAGATTTTCCACGCCGCCGTAGAGCTCTTGAGCCTCGCTTTGAACCACGCCTTCTGCTCCGCTCCGAGGATGGTTTGCGGCGGCGCGTTCCGTCGTGGGTTTGCGACGTGCGCTTCATTGAACGTGACTTCGGCCGGTGGTTCGCCGCCGTTGAAGGCGCGCCCGCCGTCGAGGATCCGCATGAGAATCTCGGGAGCCATTGCGATGAACTCGTCGCCCCCGAGCTTTCCGAGCGACGGATCGCTGAAGGGGTCCGCGCTCCGATAGCTGTGCTGGTCGGTAATGATCAGATCGAGGTTCTGGCCGTACCGCAATGCCCGATAACCTTTGAGGCTGTTGATCGCGACGAGGTTGTTCGGTTCCGCTCCGAGTCCATTGCGATCGAATTCGTTGATCGGGACGTCTTTTACATCTGGCGCATCGAACCGCTCGAACGACCCGTTCCGCTGAGGGATACGGGCGGGGATGTACTCGAACCAGGCCTGATTCGCAGCAACCTTGATGCTCTGGCCGGGCCGCTCGAACCGCCCCGCTTTCACGATGCTTTGCCACCCCTGCCACGAGAATTCGTGGTTGTCCCAAATGCAGACGAACGGCCAGCGCGCGCGAGCGTCCTGGAGGTCGGGGTCGGCGAGATAGCCTTTGTAGACGGCGCGGTAACCATCGATGGTCAGCGGGATGTGGAAGTTGCCGACCTTGTGGCCATCCGGGATGCGCGCCACTTCGTAGATCGTGCGGTCGTAGCGTGTCTTCACCTCGTCGGGATACTCGACCACCTCGTAGATGAAATCACCAAGGTGCAGGACGAAATCGAGCTGCTCGGCGGCGGCAGCGCGTTCATCTTCGTAGATCATCCGGCGATAGGCGTTGAGCTTGCCCTCGTTGACGTCCTGACAGCTCACGAACGCGAAGTTCACCGTGCGGGGATCGTTGGGCGACGGAGCGGTGATCGTGCGGCCGATCCGGCTGCCGTTTCCGTCGGTGTCGGTGAAGCGATACCAGTAGGTACGCGCCGGCTTGAGTCCGCCGATCAGAACGCGCGCCGTCCAGTCCGTGGCGCTCGAGACCGGTGCCTGCGCATGCGCAATGACCCGGCGGAATGCCGCATCCGCGGCTACCTCGACGGTCAGGAGCTGGCGTGTGCCCTCGGCGAACGGGCGCCTCGTCCAGAGGATGACGCTATGCGCATCGGGATCGCCCGAGGCGACTCCTTGCGGATAGAGGTCACGCCGCTCATGCCAGTTGATGCGCGAGCCGCTGGCCGGTCCGACCCATGCGAGCGAAGCACCGATGGCTGCGGCAGTTTTGAGGAAAGAACGGCGGCTGATCTTCATGTCTCACTCCGTCCAGGCTGCAGTTGACACACATGGGTCCGCGATGGCGGCGAGGATGTCACACCCCAGCTTTGCATGCGACTGGCTCCCACCAGTCGTCACGAGAATGTCGCCAACCGTTTGCGTCTTCGATGGATCGAGGTTCGGGGTGATGCGTGGCAGGTCGTCGCTCGATGGCCGGGCCACCTTGAACTGTGCCTGGCGAACCGCAGGATGCACGAGCGTCACCGAGCGGGTACGGTGAACACCTGGCTTACGGCGATGCCGGCGTCGATGTGCTTTGGTGGCGCAAACCCGAGCGACTGCTCGATCTCGCGCCGCGCGGTGTCCTCAAGCTTGCCGACGAACGTTACGTAGTACAAGCCTGGCGCCGTGACTTCGGTGTACGCATCGAAGTACGAGATACCCGGCGTCAGGATCGTTACAGGCGCTGCCGCGACCACGCGTTTGGCAGGCGGGTAGATGAACTGCAGCGGTGGCCGCTTCACGTCGCTGGGTGCGAAAAAGCCGTCCTGCTTGAGGGTGACGCGGGCAAGGCCAAATGGCGTCGCGATCTTCGCGTTTGCCGACGCAGTTCGGCACGGTTGCGTTGGATCGCTCGCAGTTCGATGAAGGTGAAGAGCACCCAAACCCCACTCGCGAGCAAGCCGACGCTCACGAGAATGTTCTGCACGATCCCGGTGCGTTTCTCCCACGCCTCAAGCGACACTTGATGATCTCCTTTCTTTGAAAGGAGTGATCCTGCCCAAGGAACTCCTACCCCCGGTATAGCCGAGGTAGGGAAATTGCGGTTCGCGGCTCTCCTATGTAGGTCCGAACAAGTTGCTGTCCCTGCTGAGCACCGCCACCCACAGGAGGATTGGGATACCGGGGAGTGATCTGCTTGGCTTGAGCCCCTCGACAACGGGGAACCCACCCGAGATGCTCATCATCGGCGTGTGCGACGAAGCATGCCAACCAGAAACGAGCAGCGAGACGGACGAGTAGACGAAGGAGGAAAGCGCGATGACCACCGTGACTGTGACCCGAACGTCGAGCAACGAGAAAAGATTCAGTGCAAGCATCGACAACGTGCGGCTGAAATTCGTCGGCGACACTGCAACGAAGGACGTCCCACCAGGCATTCACATTCTCGCGTGGACTCAGCGCGGTGTCGGCGAGACATTCACGATCAAAATCACGATGCCAGCTGCCACCGGCTGCAGCGGCAAAAGCACGGGTACGTCGTTGCCGATCACGTCAGGCGCGTGCGAATTCAGAACCACCGTGTAAAGCACTACGAGGAGGCACCGATGCGTATCCGACTACTCGCCCTGCTCTTCCTTGCACCGATCGCGCTCGCGCAAACCGAGGTCGCACAACAGGCCATCAAGGACCCGAGCCTCTCTGGTCCGCTGGCCGATCCGGGTCAAGTCACGCTTCTCTCGAGCGAGAAAGGAACCGATGCCCGCGCAGAGATCGGCATCAGTTTGCCGGGACCAACTGAGGCCACCGAGTGGCTCCTCAGCATTGGCGCACAAGCCTCCATCGAAAAGAAAGAGTCGGTTGACCTCGTGGATCTCAGCGGGCTCACGAGCGGTACTGTCGCCGATTTTCGCATCACGCGCCTGTCGTACGGGAAGCACTACACCCCGGGAAACCTCATTAAGACGTGCCGCGCGTTCAACGCCACCGTGCTCAGGACCGGCCCACTCGCAAGCTTCGACGCGTGTACCGATACCACGATTATGAGCGCCATCGCGCTGCGGGCTGCGGGCGAGCAGGCCGCGCTGCGGGCCGCATACGCGGCGCACCTCACTGCCGGCGCGGTCGCGACCTGCGAGGCGTACAACAAAGCCACCGCTGGACCACCAATCGCTAACCCCACCACGGACTGCGTCGACGAACCACGAGCGACAGCTGCCCTTGCCAGCGCCACCGTGCCCACCAAAGACTGTGCGGACACGCCAGGCGCGTGCTGGGCCGCCGCGCTGGCGGAGAATCTCGCGAAAGAACGCAACGCGTTTTGCGACTCGCTGCGCGACACAATCACGAGCGTCCTGAAGGCCGCGAACGACACTGCGATCACCACCGCCATTGCCACATTGACCCCTGCCGACCAGCAGCGCATCACCAGCCTCTATGCGGATCGCATCGCCGCTGGAGCTATTGCGACGTGTGACGCGTACAACAAAGCCGGCGCCGGACCGCGCATCAACGACCCCATCGTGGCATGCGCGACCGAGGCCGACGCACGAACCGAGTTCGCCCGAGCAACCACGAAACCAGCGGGATGCAAGCTCGCAAGCCCCACCGCCTGCTGGAATGCGCTCCTTGAGGAGAACATCACAAAGCAGCAAAGCACCTTTCGGGAGCAACTCAACACCGATACCGACCTGTGGAAACTGCTCCGCGTCACTGGCGAGTCGACCTGCGACTTGGCCGCGCTCAAAGCTCGCGGCAACAAACTCCCGTCGGGCACGTGGTACGAGCAAGGCTTGCGCGACATTGGCTTGGCACCCTTTTACCTCGGGTTCACGCTGACGATGAATAGCCAATCCTTTGCGTACGCGCCAGGAACCATCCTCGACCCGAAGCAAGCCAAGGAGGAGAACAAGCAAGGGCTAGGCGCGAGCTTCACCTACGGCCGACTGTTTCTCGGGCCGCAGACGTACGCCGGCATCACCGGTACGGTCGAGCGCGCATACAAAGGCGCAAAAGCGGTCCAGGTCTGCGAAGCAGTTCCTGATACGACCCAGCAGATCTGCAAAACGGTCGCACGCCAAGCTCCCACCCGAGATGACAACAAGATCGCGACCCTTGAGGTACGCCAGAGCCTTGGCCGCTTCGGGTTCACTCCACGCGTCAGCTATGAGTTCGATGACAAAGCCTGGCTGACTGAGTTGCTTACGTACCTTTTCACGAGCAAGGCAAAAGGGCTCAACGGTGGCGTGCGCCTCGCGTACCGGAGCGATGACGTTGATGACAACGAGGACTTCAGCGTCGGTGTCTTCATCGGGACCGCATTCCAACTCTTCGATAAGTGATCTAGAACTGCTCGGAGGAGCGTATGCCTGACAGAATGAAGGGCTTGATGAAGAGGAGATTCTCCTCGCGCGCTAGGAGAACTGCGACCAGGCCGCCAGTACGAGAACCTGCGCGAGCGCACTACCGGCGAAGATCGCCGCGATCGTTGGCGTACTCCTTGGCGTCCTTGGCTTGAAGAGCGGCATATCGCCGCATCAATTTCGAAGCACCTCTTTGCACACCGGTAGCGTGAGGAGCGACATGATATGACTCCCATCGACGTCGAACAGCTCCTGGAGATCGCGGACAAGACAGCCGAAGTCCTCGGCTTCACGATCGGCGCGCCATGCCGAGGACATCTTCGGGGTGCCGTGCAGCAGACAACCCTCGACGCGTTGCCGGTCGCCAAGGGTGAACCACCAAGGCCGTACCCGCCTGACACAGACACACGCCTGCTGCTCGCAAAGGCCCGCGTCGCACAGTTCACCGCCGCGATGGTCGCTGACGCGCTGCACACCGGCCCGCCGCCAGACATGATGCTCCACGAGAATAACTTCTTCGCCGTCAGGGACTGGATCTGCCCACTTTGGCCGGTCTGCAAGTAGCCATGGACTATCACGAGAAAGCTTTCGAGTATGCCGGCGAAACCGTCCGACAAGTCCTCACGCTCGCGACCGGCGTCATTGCCCTCACTGTTACGTTCGCCAAAGACATCATCGAACCCGGTTCGGCTGCCCTGCCTTGGATGAAATGGGGATGGACGCTTTTCGGCGCTTCGATTTTCTTTGGCATCTTCACGCTTATGGCCATCGCCGGCCAATTGCACGACGCGGCAACGAAAGTTCCACCAGGGAATCCCGACATGTACGCGCCGAACATTAGGCTTTTCGCGAACCTGCAGATCTGGCTGTGCTTCGTTGCGCTGATCCTCACGATCCGCTTTGGCATTATCGGCATGAACGAAGCACACCGGCGCAAAGCAGCCACACCACCGACGGTCACGATGACCTGCACGCCATGCACACCAGGACCCATGCCGGCACGCCCGTGCAGCAAGGAGCCATGCGAGAAGAACTTGCCATCCCAGCGCGAGTCCGCCACTGCCGGGCCGACGACAACGCAGCCAACGCCGCCCACACGCACCACCACGTGAAGGAAAGCCAACGATGCGATCAAAGAGCATGCTCCTCGCTTTACTTCTACTCACCAGTGCTGTCGCCGTCTATGGCGACAACCAGTGCGGTGATCGCGGCGACAACAAGCGAAAGCTCATTTACGTACGTGCGGATCAGATGGATAACAGCGATGCAGCCCGCCTCACGTTGCTCCCCAACTGTCACTTCTCGTGGCAGGACCGCGTGGGGACATACTCGTACTGTACCGACTGCAACAACAACGAAGCCGACATTCTCTTTTTCAAAGACGTTACGCTTCCGTGGGGCCAAACCGGCGTGCTCCAAGCCGACACAGACATCGTGTTCGCGAAAGAAGTACATGGACGGACGGTGCTCACCGTGCTCCAGATGCGGCGACGCTGGAGCCTGTGTCCGCTCTGGCCAGTGTGCGGCGGTAGATAAGGTTAGACGCCTACCGTTTGTTGAACAGGCTCTGTCGAGTCGAGGGGACGGCAAAGAGCAGGCAGAAGAAGGGTTCAGCATCCCCGCCCAGCGCCAACTCCTGCGCAGTTACGCACAACGCGAAGGACTGCAGATCATCATCGAGTTCAGCGACGACGAAACCGCAAAGAGCACCGGTCGCACGGGCTTTGGACAGATGCTCGCGTTCTTCAAGGAACATCCCGAGGTGCGCACGCTCATCGTCGAGAAAGTCGACCGGCTCACGCGGAACTTCGAAGACTACGGCGCGCTCAAGCGCCTCGGCCTCTCGATCCACTTCGTCAAGGAAGGCACGATCCTCCACCCGAGCGCGCATTCGAGCGTGCGCCTCTTCACCGGCATGCGCGTGCTCATGGCAGAGCACTACGTCGAGAACCTCAGCGAAGAGGTCAAAAAAGGCATGCACGAGAAAGCCAGCGAGGGCGGCTGGCCGACCTGGGCACCGCTCGGGTACCGAAACATCAAAGGACCACTCGGGATCGAGCCCGACCCAGAGAAAGCACCGCTCGTCAGAGAACTCTTCGAGGCAGCAGCGACCGGCGCGTACAGCCAGCAAGACATCGCAAAACTCGCACGGAAAATCGGGCTGCGCGGCCGACGCGGCAAACACATCGCGCGCAGCAACATCGCCCTCCTCCTCGCCAACCCCGTCTACACCGGCACCTTCCGCTGGGGCGGCAAGACCTACGAAGGCAAGTACGAGCCACTCGTCACCCGAGCACTCTTCGAGGAAGTCCAAGACGTCCTCGCCGGACGCACGCGCCCCTGCGCGCGCAAGTACACGTTCACGTACACCGGCATGATCACCTGCAAGACCTGCAACGGCCTCCTTGTGGGTGACCGCAAGAAAGGCAAGTACACGTACTACGCGTGCAACAAGTGCCGCACGTACTACCCCGAAGCATTCTTCGACCAGCACACCGCAAACACCCTCGAACGCATCGCGATCGACGAGGACATGACCGACTTCCTCCTGCACCAACTCGGCGGCTGGTACGACGAGACGACCAGCACACAGACCACGAGCACGGAGCGCCTGCGCAAACGCATCACAGAGCTACAGCGGCTCAAGGCAGCGAGCTACGAGGAGAAACTCCTCGGCCGCCTCGCCGAGCAAGCATGGCAAGCGCACAACGAGCGCTGGCAGCAGGAACTCGACGAACTCGAACACGCGCTCGCAGCAAGCGCACCCACGCTCAAACGGGACGAGTTCCTCGCCGCCGCACACCGGCTATCGAACTCGCACAAAACGCCGCGCGTCAGTACGTTACGCAGAACGCGACCGAAAAGCGAGAAGTGCTGCGAGCGCTCCTATCGAACTGCACGATGAACGACGGAACTCTCACCGTGACAATGAGATCGCCCTACGGCGCACTTGCAAAAATGAAGGAAAGTGAAGATTGGCTGGGAGACAGGGAGTCGAACCCCGATTCATCGGTCCAGAGCCGATTGTCCTACCATTGAACGATCTCCCAACGATCGCGCGGGTGCGGGATGCTACAGGCGGCTAACGTGAGCGTCAAGGGGCACATTCCACCGCCAAACCCGGCGCGACGTGGCACAATCTTCGAGAGAAAACGCGCATGTTGCCCGAAGTCTTCGAGTGTCCTCATTGCGAACGGCAGTTCGTCGTCGAGCTGGTGGAATCGGCCACCGAGCGGTCGATTCACTGCCCGCAGTGCAAGGCCTACCTCGGGGAGAAGGACCTCCACTTCGTCCTCATCAGCGAGATCGACGAGCTGGCCGAGCGGCTCCGCTTCGAGCGCGACCGCCTCGAGAAGGATGAGGCGGTCTACACCATGACCGACTGCGACGCCGAGCTCCGGACCTACGGCACGGAGATCCACAAAGTCGTGAGCATCCTCAGGAAAACGCTGGCCGATCTCGACGCCCTGAAGTCGAATTACACGTGACGCTCCCGCTGGACGGCATCCTCGTCGCCGACTTCTCCCGCGTCCTCGCCGGCCCACTCTGCACCCAGCTCCTCGCCGACGAAGGCGCGCGCGTCATCAAGGTCGAGGAGCCGCAGCGCGGCGACGAGACCCGGCGCTGGGGACCGCCGTTCCTCGGCGACTTCAGCACCTACTTCCTCTCGGTGAACCGGAACAAGGAGTCGCTGGCGATCGATCTGCGCACCGAGGAAGGAGCGGAGCTCGCGCGGCTGCTGATCGCGCGCGCCGACGTCGTCGTCGAAAACTTCCTGCCCGCGCAGCGCGCCGTGCTGCTGCCGGAAATCGGCGAGGACAAGATCCACTGCTCGATCACCGGTTACGACGCCGACACCAGCGAGGCGAACACGCCCGGCTACGACCTCCTGGCACAGGCGGGCGCGGGACTGATGTCGATCACCGGCGAGGTGGGCGGCGATCCGATGAAGACCGGCGTCGCGCTCACCGACATCATCACCGCGCACTACGCCCACGGCGCGATCTGCGCGGCGCTGTTCGCGCGCGAGCGCACCGGCCGCGGCGCGCGTCTGGAGGTGTCACTCTTCGGCGCGACGCTGGCGTCGCTGGTCCATGTCGCCCAGGGCGCGCTGGCGACCGGCGACGAAGCGCGGCGCTACGGCAACGCGCACCCGTCGATCGTTCCCTACGGCCTCTTTCACGGCCACGACCGCCCCTTTGCCCTCGGCAGCGCCACCGACCGCCACTTCCGCCTCCTCTGCGAGCGGGTCATCGAGCGTCCCGAGCTCGCCGACGACGAGCGGTTCGCATCGAATCCGAAGCGGGTCGTCAATCGCGAGCTGCTCGTGCCGATGCTCGACGGGATCTTCCGCACGCGTCCCGCCGAAGAGTGGGTCGCGCGCTGCCGCGCGGTCGCGATACCGTCGTCGCTCGTTCAGGGCGTGCTCGAGGCGCTGCGGAGCGAGCCGGCGCGGCCGCTGGTCACGAGCGAAGGCATCCTGAATCCGGTGCGCGTGAACGGCGAGCGGCTGCCGGTCCGCAGCGCGCCGCCGGCCCTCGGCGAGCATTCCGTGGCGCTCATTCGCGAGATACGAGAAACAGCGCGAGACAGCAGACGAAAATGAACGCCACCAGCGCCGCGACCAGCGCGACGTGCGACTTGCCGCCGAACCTCCGGAAGATCAGGAACAGCGCGATCGTCGCGACGGCCATGATGCCCGTTCCGGCGCCGAGGACGATCAGCAATGCGCGTTGAAATTCCGAATCCACGCGGAGACAGTATCGCAGCCGCGCTATTCGACTTCGACGAGACGATCATCGATCTCGAGGCGCAGCACGGCGCGGCGACGGACGCGCTCTGCCGCGAAATGCATTCGGATTCCGCGCAGATCCCCGACAGCATGCTCGTCTCCGGGCGGCGCATCATCGACGAGCTGCGCGACATCCGCGCGCACTTCGGCTGGAGCGCATCGGAGGACGAGCTGTTCGCGCTGCGGCAGCGGCTCTTCATGGAGGCCTGCCGCACCGCCGAGCTCGAGCCGATGCCGGGCGTGCGCGAGATGATTCGCGCGTTGCGCGAGCGCGGCATCCCGCTGGCCGTCACGTCATCCGCGGTGCTCGAGGCGATCGAGACGGTCCTCGTGCGGCTCGGGCTGCGCGACGCGTTTGCGGTCATCGTCGACGGCGCGCAGGTGCGGCGCGGCAAGCCCGATCCCGAGGCGTTTCTGGTTACCGCGAAAAAGCTCGGTGTCGCGCCGGCGGAGTGCATCGTGTTCGAAGACTCGGAGCTCGGCGTCGTCGCCGCGAAGCGCGCCGGCATGTACTGCATCGCCGTCCGCAATCCCCACGCGCGCACGCGGCAGGATCTCTCCGCTGCCGACGTCGTCGTCGACAGCATGCTGTCATTTGTTCGCTGACAGCACGCTGAGCTCCGCGACGAGGCGGATCAGGCGGCGGCCTTCGTCGTCGGCGCCTTCGTACGCGCTGCAGAGCGCAGCCACCTCTTCCTCGTCCTCGTACGCGGCGACGGTGAATCCGTCGCTCGGCTGCACCGGCGACTTGGCCGGAATGCGCCACCACTTCCCCTCGCGCAGGCGATGGCTGACGTAGCCGGTCGTACGCGTGCGACGCGCGTGACCGAGCTGCTCGAGCACGGTCTCGCCGGCATCGAGCGAGATCGACTCGCCGGCGGCATTCGCCTTCTGCGCCGCCAGCACGCGTCCGACGAACGTCGCGATCAGATCCTTGAGCAGCTCCTCGGAATCGCCGACCGGCTTCAGAAAACGGAGGCCGGTGTGCGAAACGGAATGCACGCCGTCGCCGCCTTTGTCGCGCATGGTCTCGGAGCGCACGACCTCGCAGCCGAACTCGATCGGCTGGCCTCTCCAGCGAAACGAGAGCTGCAAAAGCTCTCCGGGCACATACTCGCCGTAGTGCTCGATGAGCGCGCCGGCCACGCCGAGGTCGAGGATCAGGGCGCTCGAGCCCCGGGCCACGGCTAAAATCGGCTTCGTCAGACTGAGGCGCTGGAACTGGCGGCGGTCATCCGGCAGCATAACGGAATTAAGTCATGGTAAGCGCTTTGCTGCAACCGCGCGTAGACATCGCGTAAGAGAATCATGAAACCAGCTGAGGGAAACCGCCGCAGCATCTGGCGCGTCGGGCCGAGGAGCACGTGGACGACCGTCGTACCGGTCGTCTTCATCATCGCGTCGCTGCTCTCGCTGGTCGTGCTGCCGCTGGTGGTGCGCAACAAGACCGCGCGCATGCGCGAGGAGATCCGGCGCCTCGCGGAGCCGGCGCGCAGCGACGCAAACCAGATCCAGGTCGATCTCTCCGGTGAGCTCAACAAGATCATCGCCTACCAGTTCACCGGGCAGAGCCAGTATCGCGCGGAGTTCTACATGCTCGTCGAGCGCGAAGAGGTGAAGCGCCGCGACCTGATGAACCTTCTTCCGCGCATGAAGAACGACGACCTCGGCGCGAACCTGACCAAGATCTTCGTGCAGAGCAGCCGCTGGCACGACGCGGTCCGCCGCGGCGAGTTCCTCGACCGCCAACTGCCGGCGGAAGTGTTTCTCGGACGAATGTTCGAGGCCCATTCGGCGTACGAGAAAACGCTCGACGCGGCTTCGGACCTCGAGCTCGATCTCCAGAGCGGCATCGATTCGCGCCTGAGCCGCATCCGCGACGCGGAGCGGCTCAATCTCTCGCTGACGATCGTGCTCTCGATGCTCGCGCTGACGTCCGCACTCCTCGTCGCAGGCCTCGGGCGGCAGATGCGCCTCCTCGCGAGCGAGGCGATGCAGCGACGCCAGGAAGCGGAGCGCGATGCGCACGAAGCGAAGATCGCGCGCGAGGCCGCGGAGCGGGAAGAGCGGCGCACCGCGTTTCTCGCCGCGGCCGGCGAGGAGCTGGCGGCGTCGCTGGAGTACGAGCAGACCGTCACTTCGCTGGCGCGGCTCATCGTGCCGAACCTGGCCGAGATGTGCGTGATCGACATGACCGACTCCGAGGGCGGGCTGCGACGCAGCGCGGTTGCGCATCGCAATCCGGAAGACGAGACGACGCTGACGCCGATGGTCGGCTCGGTGCGCCACGACATTCCGGAGCCGCTGATCCACATCATCCGCTCGCGCGAGCCGGCGCTGATCGGCGCAAGCTCGCCGCTCTTCGAATACATCACCGGACAGGGCGAAAACGGCGGCTCGCGCACGCTCGTGTTCGTGCCGCTGGTGAGCCGCGGGCAGACGATCGGCGTCGTGGCCGCCGTGTCATCGGCATCGAAGCCGTTCACGCCGGACGACGTGCCGCTGTTTCTCGATCTCTCGCGGCGCGCGTCGCTGGCGATCGACAACGCGCGGCTCTATCACGAGTCGCAGCAGGCCGTGCGCGCGCGCGAGGAAGTGCTGGCGATCGTGTCGCACGATCTGCGCAATCCGCTCAGCGCGATCACGCTCGGTTCCTCGCTGCTGCTGACGTCGAAGACGCTGTCCCCCGAGGACCGCGAACAGGTGGAGACGATGCAGGTGTCGGCGGAGCGGATGAACCGCCTCATCGCCGATCTCCTCGACGTCACGCGCCTCGAAGGCGGGAAGCGCCTTCCGGTCGAGCCGGAGCCGGTTCCCGTGGCCGGGCTTCTCAGCGAGACGCAGGAGCTGTTCCGCTCGCAGGCCGCGGTCGCGAGCGTTTCGATCGAAACCGATTGCGCGGACGACGTCGATGCGGTTTATGCGGACCACCATCGCGTGATGCAGGTGCTCTCGAATCTGACCGGCAACTCGCTGAAGTTCACGCCTCCCGGCGGCACGATCAGCGTCCGCGCGAACGCGCATCCCGACGGCGTGCTCTTCACCATCGCCGACACGGGACCGGGCATCCCGAAGGAGCACCTGAACCACATCTTCACTCCCTACTGGCAGGCCAAGCGTGCCGAGCGCCTCGGCGCCGGCCTCGGGCTGCCGATCGCGAAGGGCATCGTCGAGGCGCACGGCGGCAGGATCTGGGTGGAGAGCGAGCCGGGGCAGGGAACGGAGTTCCACTTCACGCTGCCCGCGGCGAACGTCAATGCGACGGCGGGATCTTCAACGCGCTACTGACGCTCAGCTCCGCGAACAGGCGAATCAGCCGCCGTCCCTCCTCGTCCGACGCCTCGTAGACCTCGCAGAGGCGGCGCATCTCTTCGAAGTCCTCGCCGCGCGCGACGGTGAATCCCATCGCCGGCTGCTCCGGAAGGAAGACGTGGCGGCGTTTCCAGCTGCCGTCTTCATAGCGATAGCTGACGAAGTGCGCGTCAGTGCCGCGGACGGTCTTGTCGCCGTCGATGGCCTGGCGGATCTTCAACCGCGTCGCCGAGTTGTCGTACCGCTCCTCGAGCGCCCTCGTGACGAGACGGGCGAGCATGTCGCGCAGGCGGTCGCCGGAGTCTTCGAGCGCCGCGAGAAAACGAAGTCCCGACTCCGAGCCGATCGTGCGCACGACGTCGCAGCGCATGGCGATCGGTTTGTCTTCGAAGGTGAAACGGAGCTCGGCGCGCTCGGACGGCAGCGGCTGTTCGTGATGGATGCGGGCGCCGAGGATGCCGATCTCATTGATGGTGACGGCCGCGGCGCCGAATGTTGCGGAAAGAGGCTCGGAGAGCTGGAGCCGCTGAAACTCCCGGCGCTCCTCCCCACGGCTGAGGTGCTGCATGGGGAGATTGTAGCGGACTAGTGCGCGCCGTCGGGCCGCAGGCGGGTCATGGCGAGGTATTCGTTGCGCACGCGCTGCCGGTAGCGGCTCGCGCGGACGTTCACCTTCTCGATGTACGACACCGTCTCGGCGATCTCCGGCACGCAGTTGCAGCGCTCGACCTTTCCTTCGCCGGCGTTGTAGGCCGCGAGCGCGATGCGCTCGTTCTCGAAGCGGTCGAGGAGATAGCGGTAGTAGCGCGTGCCGGCGGCGATGTTCTGTTCGGGATCGAACACGTTCGCTAGCCCGAGGTCGCGCGCGGTGTCGGGCACGATCTGCATCAGACCCTGCGCGCTCTTGTGCGAGACGAGATGCGGACGGAAATCGGACTCGGTGTGGACCATCGCCGCGACCAGCTCCGGCGGCAGGTTGTTCTTGCGCGCCTCGCGATAGATGATCGATCCGAACGGCACCTGCGCGCGGAAGTACTGCTCCTTGAAGGCGTCGATCGACGCGATCTGCTCGACGGTCGCTGAGGAGATGAACTGCTCGCTCGTCGCGGGCGACGTGAACACCGGAAACGCGGGCTGCACGACGCGCGGCGCGGCGATCTTCTGCGCGCCGAGCTGCGGACGCAACGCGGCAACGTTGAGGCTCATGGCCTTGGTGGGGATGTCGAAAAAGTACGCGAAGGGGACGGTCACGAGCACGGCCACGCCGCGCGTGGCGATGCGGACCACGCGGCGCCAGCGGTTGCGCGATCGCGCGTGGCGCTGGCAATCGCAGATGACTCGGTATTCTTCCAAAAGCGTCACAACATTCAGCGCTCAGGGCAAAAGACGGACCAAAGTCGTCCGTTGGGAAGCAAGCTCCTGAAAAGGCGGTGAGTTGTTCTGTTGCGTCCGGCGCAAAAACAACGTCAACCGGCGTGAGGGGTGCACGAATGATTATCGCACAGGTATGTGGAGCGGCGGGCTCTCAGCCCGCCGGCGGCTGCGTTGTCGTTGTGGGTGTCGTTGTCGTTGTTGATTCGGCGGGCTGAGAGCCCGCCGCTCCACTGGTATCCGTTGTCGTTGTGTCGGTAGTCGCGGTGTCTGTCGTGACCGTGTCCGTCTCCTGCGGCGGGAGATCGGTGTCGGTGACGGGCGCGGTGTCGATGGCGGTGGTCGTCGTGGCCTCGGGCTCCGGCTTTTTCTCGGCGAGCACCTGGCGCTCGAACAGGTAGCCCCAGCGGCGCATGCGCGAGAGGATCATGCGCTGGCGCCAGCGCAGGCGTTTGTTCGGACTGCCGGGATTCATCACGCGCGGATTCGGCAGCGAGCCCGCGAGCAGCGCGGCCTGCGCGGCCGTCAGCGCCGACGCCGGCTTGTCGAAGTAGAAACGCGACGCCGCCTCGGCGCCGTACACGCGCTCTCCCAGCTCGACGACGTTCAGATAGATCTCGAGGATGCGTTTCTTCGTGAGATGGCGCTCCAGCGCGCGGGCGATGAAGTACTCCTTGATCTTGCGCACCGGATTGCGCGACGGCGAGAGATAGAGATTCTTCGCCAGCTGCTGCGTGATCGTCGAGCCGCCCGCGGAGACCTTCTTCCGCTTCCAGTTGCGCTCGAACGCCTCTTTCATCGCGTCGACGTCGACGCCTTCGTGCTCGTAGAACGAATCGTCTTCGGCGACGAGCACCGCGCGCCGCAGGTACGGCGAGATCCGGCCGTACGCGACCCAGTTCCAGCGCAGCTCGTCGCTCTGCCCCTTCGCCCGTAACTGCTTTTTTCGCAGTTCCATGAACGCGGTCGTCTTCGGCGGCTGCTTGGCCAGCGACCGGACGTCGGGAAAGGTCACGGCCTCGTACGCGAGCCACAACAGAACGGCGACGATCAGGCTGAGGAAGATCTTTTTCAGCACGGCGGCGTTAGACTACATCACATGAAACGGGTTCTATTCACCGCCGCGCTGCTCCTCGCCGCGGCTTCCGCGTTCGCGTTCAACCCGACGCCGTCAGCGCCGGCAGCGCCGCGCGTCGGCGTGCTGCGCGTATCGCAGGAATTCGAGCACAGCGAGGAGTACGTCGCGAACCTGGTGACGCGTTATCTGCGCGAGGAGCTGAGCAAGCGCGGCGTCGATGCCTACGACGCGCGGCTCACCTACGAGCAGGTCGCGAACGGCGAGGGAGAGGACGCGGACTACTTCGTCGAGATCGCCGGCGCCGGTGGAGACAGCGGCAGCTACGGCGGGATCGGCGTCGGCACCTGGGACGTCGGCGTGTCCGTGGACGTCATCGTCTCGCACGTCGCCGCGGAGCTGCGCGTGTACGACGGCCGCACCGGCAAGCTGCTGCGGTCGGAGCAGCTGCACAAGCGCAAGTCGGCCGTGATGCCGACGACCGTCTACCTCGGCGGGTCGCGCATCTTCGCCGCGCTCACCGTCCCGTTCGTGCAGCACTCCCAGTACAAGTCAATCACCCGCTCCGCCGCGCGCGACGCCGCGCAGAAGGTGGTCGAGGCGCTGGGTCCTGCTGAAGAATGAAGCCGGTCATCGTGCTGACGACCGTCAGCGCGGACTTTGACGCGCGCGCTCTGGCGCGCGAGCTCGTGGAGCTGCGGCTCGCGGCGTGCGTGAACATCATCGAGCGCGTGACCTCGGTCTATCGCTGGGAAGGGAACGTGACCGAGGATGGCGAGCAGTTGCTGGTCATCAAGACGGCGGAGGACCGGACGGCGCCGCTGCGCGAGGAGCTGTTCCGGCGGCATCCGTACTCGGTGCCGGAGTTCGTGGTGCTGCGCATCGACGAGACGTCCGACTCATACGGCGCGTGGCTTCTGGAATCGGTGTCGTAGCAGCGCGTAGATCGCCAGCGCGATCAGCGTGGCGAGGCTGATGTTGCGCCCGCGCGTGAACGACTCGGGCAGATAGACCAGCCGCACGCGGTGGCGCCCCGCGGGAACGTGCACGCCGAGGAAGGCGTGGTTCGCGAAAAGCGTCTCGACACGATGATCGTCGATGTAGGCGCGCCAGCCTTTCCATGCCGTCTCGGAAACCACGATCCAGCCGGCGCCCTGCATGTCGGCGTCGAGGTCGATGGCCAGGCCGTCGCGGCGATACGTGACGCGTCCCGGTCCGTTCGGCGCGTCCTGCGGCTCGTACTGCGGCGCCTCGATCCACGCGACCTGCGCGAAGTCGGTCGCAGTCTTCATCGCCTCGATGACCTGCTTCCCATCGCGCTCGTAGCGGATGCGCGGCGGCACGAACGCGCGCGGCAGGACGCGCTCGTTGCGGATGACGCGCGTGCCGTCGAGGATCGTGGCGACGTTGAGAAAGGAGAGGAACGGCCGCGACGGATCGTCGACGATGTTGAACCAGGCGCGCTGGAACGTCGACCAGAGCGGATAGGTCTCGGTGAGGCGCTTGTTGGTCATCGCCTCGTAGCCGCGCACGTCTTCGAGCTCGTAGAGCGCGGAGGTGTTGGGGATGAGCGTGTGGCCGATGCCAACGATGCGGCCGTCCTTCGGAATCGCGCCGATCGGCGGGTAGAACATCTTCGCCGGGAGCGACGGATAGATGTTGCCGTCGGCGATCAGGCGCTCGACGAGCAGGAGCGCGAGGATGGCAATCGCGAAGCGGCGGTCGATGGCGTCGAGAGCGATCGACGCGAGGATCGCCACGGCGAAGACGGCCGCGAAGGCGAAGCGCTCGTTGATGGCTATGTCGAACAGCGGCACCGCGTGCAGCGCATGCGCGAACGGCCAGCTGCCGAAGGTGAGGCCGAGGCAGATGACGCCGAGGGCGAAGAAGAACCAGGTCTCGCTTTTTCGCCGGCCGAGTAAGAGCGCGATGAAGGCGAGGGCGAAGGCGATGTTGCCGGCGCGCGCGGAGAGCGGATCCCATTGCGGCGTCGCCGTGCCGCGCCATGGGCGGCCGTCGTAGTCGGCCCGGAACGTGCGGCCGATGCGGTGGGCGCGCGTTTCCTTTGGCGCGAGCTGTTCGTAGGACGTCGGCGCGTAGAGCTGCGTGCGGATTTCGTGCTCGAGCGTCTGCGACGAGGCCTCCATGAACGGCAGCAGGTAGATCGCGGTGAGCAGCAGCGCGAGGACGCCGGCGATCGTGGCGGGGAGGATCGCGCGCAGGTTGCGTGTGATGCAAATCTCGAAAATGCCGTACACCACGCCGACCGCGACGACGTGCAGCAGCGATTCGGGGTGGCCGGCGAGGATGATCAGTACGAGGGCGGCGAGGAGCAGGCCGGCGGGCTGAGAGCCCGCCGCTCCACCATGCTCGCGCACGACGCGGCGGACGCCGAAGAGGAGCAGCGGCAGGAAGGCCCAGGTGCGGCCGAGGGGCCAGGCGACGAAGAACGCCATCATGCCGCCGCACATGTAGATCGCGCCCGCGGAGACGGCGGCGAGATCGCCGCGTCCGAGCGCGCGCGCGAAGGCGTAGGTGAAGAACGCGGCCAGAAAGAAGGTGATGCTCGCGCCGAACGTGATCGCGTGCGGGAGCGGCAAGAGCAGCGCGATCAGATTGAACGGGTCGTACACCGCGGGCTGGGCGGCGGCGGCGAGGATGTCGCCGCAGAGGATGAATGGATTCCAGAGCGGCCACTCGCGGTGCGCGAGCGCGTAACGCACCGCTTTCTGCCACGGGATGATCTGGCAGTAGAGATCGGAGAGCGCGATGTCGTGCGGCACGATCGTGTCGTTCTGCAGCGGCGCGTACGCGAACGCAAGATCGACCGGCGCGTACACGCGGCCGGTGAACAGCGCGCGGCCGGTGAAGAGCATCGGCAGCAGGACCAGCACGAGCGCGATCGCCGGCGCGACGCGCTGGATGAAGCGGGACCAGAGCGCGGTTAGCGCGGCGGCGACGACTACGTAGAGAAGCATGGACAAGCGCGCAATGTTAGTGGTTGCCCGGTCTCCCGGTCACCCGGCCGTCGTACACTTCGACCATGCATCGCCGCACGTTCCTCGGCGTCGCCGCGGTCGCCGCACTGCTGCCCGGCGCCGCACTCGACGCCGCCACGAAGCGTCTTCTCCAGATGAACGGCTATCCGCTCAACCTGGAGACGCCGCTCGAGCTGCTCACCGACTACCTCACGCCGAACGAGCTCTTCTTCGTCCGCAGCCACTGGATCCCTCGTATGCCCGATCTGAAGACGTGGCGACTGGTCGTCGACGGGGAGGTGAAGACGCCGCTGAAGCTTTCGCTCGCGGAGCTGAAGAAGATGCCGGTCGCGGAGGCGACTTGCGTGCTGCAGTGCGCGGGCAACGGGCGTGGGCTGCACAAGCCGACGGTGCCGGGCGTGCAGTGGCGCTACGGCGCGATCGGCAATGCGCGCTGGCGCGGCGTGCGGGTCAGGGACGTCCTCGATCGCGCGGGCGTGAGCGCCGCGGCGCGGCATCTGCACACCTTCGGCAGCGACGATCCTCCCGGCAAAGTCCCGCCGTTCCATCGCAGCCTGGAGCTGCAAAAGGCGATGGACGACGGCATCCTCGCGTGGGAGATGAACGGCGTTCCGCTGCCCGCGCAGCACGGCGCGCCGCTGCGCCTGGTCGTCCCGGGATGGGCCGGCGATCACTGGATGAAGTGGCTGGTGCGCCTCTCGCCGCAGAAGGAACAGCAGAAGGGCTTCTACATGGACACCGCGTACCGCCTGCCGAATCAATGGGGCGAGCCGGGCGTGGCCTTCAAGCCCGAGGAGATGTCGCCGCTGACGGCGATGTGGGTAAAGTCGAACATCACCACCGCGCCGAAACGCGTTGCGCTGAAGGGCACGTACGACATCCGCGGCTTCGCGTTCTCCGGGGCGCCGGACATCGCCAGGGTCGAGCTCAGCGACGACGACGGCGCAACGTGGAACGCGGCGCAGCTCGACCCGCGCCATTCGCCCTACGCGTGGCGGCTGTGGCAATACCGCTGGACGCCGCGCGCGGCGGGCAAGGCGACGCTCCTGGTGCGCGCCACCGACAGCGCGGGCGCGACGCAGGAGCGCGGCACGTACTGGAACCAGAGCGGATATCTGTACAACGCCTGGCACTCCGCCGGCGTCGAGGTGACGGCATGATCCGGCTCATCATCATGATCCTGGCCGCGCTGCCGATCCCCGGCACGCAGTTCAAGCAGCTGCCGGAAGGCAAGGCCAAAGCGAAAGTCGAAGCCGCGTGCTATGCCTGCCACTCCGCCGACATCCTCGCGCAGCAGCGCCTCACGCCGAAGCAGTGGACCGCGACGGTGGAGAAGATGATGCGCTGGGGGGCGGAGGTGAAGGAGGCGGACAAGCAGCCGGTCATCGACTATCTGGCGAAGCACTATGGGCCGGAGAACCGGTTCGTCCCCACCGCCACCACGCCAGTGAAGTAGCGAGCAACAAGAAGAGCGTCACGCCGCTCATCCACGCGCCGATTACGAACGACTCCGGCAGGTACTGCATTCGAATCGTGTGCTCTCCCTGCGGCACGTACACCGCGAGGAAGGCGTGGTTCGCGTAGCGCAGCGGTGCGCGTTTACCGTCCACGAACGCGCGCCAGCCCTTCCATGCCGTCTCGGAGATCACCACCCAGCCGCCGCCCGCCATCGACGCGCGGATCCGGAGCTGGCCGCGCTCCGCGCGCTCGACACGCGTGTGTCCGGGGCCGTTCACCTCTTCGACGGGCACGGTCCGCTGCGCGTCGATCCAGCTGCGCTCGGCGAAGTCGCGCTCCAGCTTCATCTGCATCAGCGTGAGGTCTTTCGGATAGCCGAGACGCACGAAGCGGGGGACGAACGCGCGGTTGAAGGCGCGGGTGTTCTCGAAGAGACTCGTGCCCGGCTGTTCGGCGACCTTTCGCCAGCCGGCGGGCGGCGGAGGCGCGGCCGACGGCGAGAGCGCGTAGCGCACGTTGAGCATCGACAGGAACGGCGACGACAGATCCTCGACGCGATTCCACCACGGCCCCTGCGGAATTGACCAGGTCTCCACCGTCTCCACCCAGCGCTTGAGCCGGAGCGCCTGATAGCCGCGCACGTCTTCGAGTCCGTACAGCGTCGCCGAGTTTGGCACGAGCTCGAAGCGATGCCCGACGATACGGAACGGCTCGCCGCCTTTCGGCAGCTTCGCCAGCACCGGAATCGGCGGATAGAACATGCGCGCCGGCAAGGTGGGGTAGATGTCGCCGACTTCAATCGTGCGCTGCGCGACGATCGCCAGCAGCAATAGCGCGCAGAGGGGGGCGGGCCTCTGGCCCGCCCGGCGGGCGAGACGCCCGCCCCCCAGCGCGGCGATGGCCGCGACCGCGAGCGGTCCGGCGATGAGAATCAGCGTCTGCGTGCGAATGAACGCCGGAGTCAGTCCCACGAAGCGCGCATTCGCGCAGGCGAGTCCGAGAACGACCGCGACGATGATCGATGTGACGATGAGCGCGCGGCGGTCCAGCGCGTCCACGCCGAGGGCGGCGAGGAGCGCGATGCCGAACGTCGCGGCGACGACGAGGCGGTCGTTCAGCGCGACGTCAAACAGCGGCACCTTGCCGAGGAGATCGACGAACGGCCAGAGCTTGATGCCGAACAGCAGGCCGCCGAGGATGAACAGCAACGCGATCCACTTCGCACGCGAGCGCGAGCGCCACGCGCCGAACACGGCCAGCGCCAGCGCCGCGCTGCCGCACGACGCGCTCTCGAGCGGCGGATCGAACTTCCGCCCTTCAGGCCATTCCGATTGCGGCATGCCGCCGATGAACGGCACCAGCTGCGCCTCGAGCTTCGCCAGCACGACCGGCAGCGGCTCCGACTTCTTCATCTGCGTGTAGAACGTCCGCCGCAGCTCGTGCTCGAACGTCTGCGGCAGCGCGTCCATCACCGGCAGCAGATAGATCGCCGTGACCAGCAGTGCCACGGCGCCCGCGCCGATACCGAGGATTGCCGCGCGCACGATTCCCCTGCCGTGCACCGCCCAGAGCTCGCCGATCGCCCACACCGCGCCGAGGGCTACCAGATGTAGAGCGGTCTCCGGATGCCCGGCCAGGACGATCATCACGAAGACGAAGGTCAGGAGCGCGGTCGCCTTCAGCGAACGCTCGCGCACGACACGCCGCACGCCGAGGCAGAGCAGCGGCAGCCAGACCGTCGTCGCGCCGAGGGCCCACTCCAGCCAGAAGGCGACGAACGTCGAGAACATCCAGGCCGCGCTGCCGGCGAGCGACGCCAGCTCGCGCACGTACAAGTCGCGCAGCAGCAGGTACATCCCGATCCCGGCGATGAACAGCGACAGCGACGCGAGAAACGTGAGGCTGTTCGGCAGCGGCAGGAGGAGGCTGAGCAGCAGCAGCGGGTCGTAGGCGGCCGGCTGCGCGGCGGCCGCGAGCACGTCGCCGGCGAAGATGTGCGGATTCCAGAGCGGAAACTCGCCGTGGCGATAGGCGTCGCGGACGGCGTACCTCCAGGGGATGTTGTGCGAGAAGACGTCCGAGAGCACGCCGCGGCGGATCTCGCCGACGCCGTACTGCGCCTTCATCCACGAGAGCGGCTCGGCACCATACGGCAGATCGATCGGGGCATAGACGCGCCCGGTGAGCAGCGCGGGGCCCGTGAACGCCAGCGGCAGCACGACCAGCACGATCGCGATCTGCCATCGGATGCGCGCGATCCTGGTGGCCGCGCCCGCTACCACGAAGTAGAGTAACGCCGTCGTCACTCCACGCCTCGTAGAACGGGAACACCCCTGCTTCCACCGGAGTTAGATTGGTACCTCATGGATTCCATCGTCATTCGCGGCGCACGCGAGCATAACCTCAAGAACATCGATGTCGTCGTCCCCCGCAACAAGTTCGTCGTGATCACCGGAGTGAGCGGCTCGGGCAAGTCCTCGCTCGCCTTCGACACGATCTTCGCGGAGGGACAGCGCCGCTACGTCGAGTCGCTATCGGCCTACGCGCGGCAGTTCCTCGAACAGATGGAAAAGCCCGACGTCGACTCGATCGAAGGGCTCTCGCCGGCGATCTCGATCGAGCAGCGCACGACCTCGCGCAACCCGCGCTCGACGGTCGGCACCGTCACCGAGATCTACGACTATCTCCGACTTCTCTATGCGTCGGTCGGCGTGCCGCACTGCACCAACTGCGGCCAGGAGATCCGCCCGCAGACGATCCAGCAGATGGTCGACCGCCTGCTGCAGCTGCCCGCGGGCACGAAGTTCACGATCCTCGCGCCGTACGTGCGCGGCAAAAAGGGCGAATACAAGAAGCAGATGCTGCAGATGGTGAAGGAGGGCTTCACCCACGCCATCGTCAACGGTCAGGAAGTCGAGCTGGCGAGCCCGCCAACGCTCGATAAGCAGAAGAAGCACACCATCGACATCCGCATCGACCGCATCGTGGTGAAGGAAGGAATCGCCCAGCGTCTCGCCGACTCGCTCGAAACGGCGACGCGCGTGACCAAGGGTCTCGTCAAGATTCTCTACCAGGAGGACAAGCGCGAAGAGCTGCTCTCGCAGAGCTACGCCTGTCCCGACTGCGGCATCTCCATCGGCGAGATCACGCCGCGGCTCTTCTCCTTCAACTCTCCCTACGGCGCCTGCCCGCGCTGCTCGGGCCTCGGCGTGCTGCTCGAGATCGACGAGCGGAAGATCGTGCCCGATCCCGCGAAGTCGATCGAGGAAGGCGCAATCGCGCTCTGGAAGGAAGGCTCCGAGCACTGGCGCCTGCGGCAGATCCAGACGCTCGCGAAGCACTACAAGTTCAAGCTCGAGGCGCCGTGGGAGAAGCTGACGGAGAAAGCGCGCAACTGCATCCTCTACGGCTCGGAGGAGAAGATCCGATTCGAGTTTCAGGGGAGCGAGAGCACGTACGAGTACAAAGGAACGTACGAGGGCATCGTGCCGATGCTCAAGCGCCGCTATCACGAGTCGGACTCCGACGACATCCGCGAGGAAATCGAGCGCTTCATGACGCCGACGAAGTGCCCGGAGTGCGCGGGCCGGCGTCTGAAGCCGGAGGCGCTCAGTGTGACGGTTGCCGGCAAGACGATCGACCGCATCGTCGCGCAGCAGCTCAAGGACGCGGTGGAGTTCTTCGCCTCGATCCAGCTGACGCCGCGCGAGGAGGCGATCGCCGGCAAGATCCTCAAGGAAGTCCGCGACCGCCTCGGCTTCCTGAACGCGGTCGGCGTCGGCTACCTGATGCTCGACCGAAACGCCGCGTCGCTTTCCGGCGGCGAGGGCCAGCGCATCCGCCTGGCGACACAGATCGGCTCGAAGCTGATGGGGGTGCTCTACGTGCTCGACGAGCCGTCGATCGGCCTGCATCAGCGCGATAACCGCCGCCTCATCGAGTCGCTGCTGGAGCTGCGCGACGTCGGCAACACTGTGATCGTGGTCGAGCACGACGAGGAGACGATCGAGACCGCCGACCACATCATCGACCTCGGCCCGCGCGCCGGCGTGCACGGCGGCGAAGTCGTCGCCGAAGGGACGCTCGCGCAGGTCAAGACCTTCCCGGCGTCGCTGACCGCGAAGTACCTGCGCGGCGAGGCGAAGATCGAGGTGCCGGTGTTGCGGCGCCTGCCGAACGGCAAGGCGCTGGTGATCCGCGGCGCGCGGCAGAACAACCTCAAGAACGTCGACGTCACGTTGCCGCTCGGCCTCTTCATCGCCGTCACCGGCGTGAGCGGCTCGGGAAAATCGACGCTCGTCAACGACATCCTCTACAAGGCGCTGTCGCAGCACTTCTACGACGCGATCGACACACCGGGCGAGCACGATCGCATCGACGGGCTCGAGTTCATCGACAAGGTCATCGACATCGACCAGTCGCCGATCGGCCGCACGCCGCGCTCGAATCCGGCGACGTACACGCAGCTCTTCGGCGAGATCCGCAACCTCATGGCCGCGACCCCCGAGGCAAGGATGCGCGGGTATGGACCGGGACGGTTCTCGTTCAACGTGAAGGGCGGGCGCTGCGAGGCCTGCAAGGGCGACGGGCAGATCAAGATCGAGATGCACTTCCTGCCCGACATCTACGTGACCTGCGACGTCTGCGGCGGCAAGCGCTACAACCGCGAGACGCTGGAGGTGAAGTACAAGGGCTTCTCGATCGCCGATCTGCTGGCGATGACCGTCGAGCAGGCGTTCGACGTGTTCCGCAACGTGCCGCGCATCGCGAACATCCTCCGGACTCTGGACGAGGTCGGCCTCGGCTACATCACCCTTGGCCAGTCATCGACCACGATCTCCGGCGGCGAGGCGCAGCGCGTGAAGCTGGCGAAGGAGCTCGCGAAACGCGCCACCGGCAAGACGCTCTACATCCTCGACGAGCCGACGACCGGGCTGCACTTCGACGACGTCGCGAAGCTGCTGCACCTCATGCACGGCCTCGTCGAGCGCGGCAACACGGTGGTGGTGATCGAGCACAACCTCGACGTCATCAAGACCGCCGACCACGTGATCGACCTCGGCCCTGAGGGCGGCGACGACGGCGGCCTCGTGATCGCGACCGGCACCCCGGAGCAGGTCGCCAAAGCGGACTCGCCGACCGGCATCTATCTGCGTAAAGTGTTGCCGAAACCCGCGGGCGCAGCCTCTGTACGTTCAGGACAGCTCGCGCGGCGTCGCTGAACATGTCCACGAAACTCTTTCTGCTCTCGCCGGCGAACCTTTCGGGGACGCGGGCGAAGCAGCTCGCCAATCCGCGGGCGGCGTTTCCGACGGCGTTGCGGTATCAGTCGCCGGACGGGATTCCGATCGGGGACGCGTTCGAGTTCATGAGCTCTCTCTATTTCCGCGGGAAGCTCGCGTACGCGCGGCGCTTCGCGGTGCCGTCGGGGGTCATCGGCGGCGACGGGATCTTCGTGATCACTTCCGGATACGGACTGGTGCCGCCGGACTGGCGGCTGAACGAGGAGCGGGTGAAGCGGATGCAGAAGATCGACGTCGACGTGGCGACGCGCAATTACACCAGGCCGTTGAAGGAGCATGCACAGCTGCTCGCGATGGCGCTCGAAACGGACGACGACGCGCAGGTCGTGCTCCTCGGCAGCGTCGCCACCGGGAAATACGTCGACGTCCTGCGGCCGATTCTCGGCGACCGCCTCCGCTTCCCCGCGCTCTTCGCCGGACTCGGCGACATGTCGCGCGGCGGCCTGATGCTGCGCGCCGCGCGCGAGGGACGCGAGCTGCAGTACACGACGCTCGACGCACCGCGCCACCGCGTGGGCGGGACGGGTAAGATGCCCGCGGAGTGGTGAAGCAGCTTCAGATCCCGACGGACCTCAACGAAGTCATTCTGAAGTTCGGCCCGCGCGAGGTGCGGCTGACCAACCTCCGCAAGGTCTTCTGGAAGAAGCTCGGCCTCACCAAGCGCGACCTCCTGCAGTACTACGCCGACGTCTCGCCGTGGCTGCTGCCGCACGTCGAAGAGCGCGCGATGGTCATGAAGCGCTACCCGAACGGCGCGGAGGGCGATTTCTTCTACATGAAGCGCGCGCCGGAGCCGCGGCCGGAATGGATCGAGATCTGCGAGATCGATCACGGCAGCGCGGGGCGCATCAACTTCCCGATCGTGCAGGACCTCCCCGCGCTCCTCTGGCTGATCAACCTCGGGTGCATCGATCTCAATCAGTGGTACGCGCGCTGCGACGACACCGACCGTCCCGATTTTCTCCACTTCGATCTCGATCCCGGACCGGGCGCGACCTTCGAGCGAGTGCGCGAGGCCGCGCTGTACACGCGCGACATCCTCGCCGCGCTGAAGATCCCCTCCTACGCGAAGACCACCGGCTCGAAGGGCATCCACATCTACGTCCCGATCAAGCGCGGGCCGGTGCAGAAGGAAGTGTGGGCGTTCGCGAAGGCGATCGCGCTCGAGCTGGAGTCACGGCACAAGGACGTCATCACCGCCGAGTACCGCAAGGCGAACCGGCCCCACGGCCGGGTGCTGGTCGACTACAACCAGAATGCCTGGGGGCGCACCCTGGCGTCGATCTACTCCGTCCGCCCGACGCCGATCGCGAGCGTCTCGATGCCGGTGACGTGGGAGGAGGTGGAGAAAGGCGTGAAGATTGAAGACTTCCGTACCGATAACGCCCTCGCGCGTCTAAAGAAGGTGGGAGACCTCTGGAAACCGGTGCTCGCGAAGAAACGAGTCGATCTGTACAAGGTGTTCAAGTGAAGCGATTCGCGCTGATCCTGCTTTTCGCGTTCGCGGCAAACGCGCAGACGGTGCGCATCACCGAGAAGCCCACCGGCCTGATCTCGGGCAAGCTCTACGTTCCGATCGTGGCGACCGAGCCGGTCACGCGTGTGGCGCTGCTGATCAACGGCGTGCAGTACGCGCAGACGAACGGGCGGGTGATGCGCGTGAAGGTGAACGTCGGCTACTACATCCGCCGCCTGCGCATGCGCGCGGTGGGCTACGACGTCGACGGCAACATCGTTGGCGAGGACGAGCTGGTGGTGAACGATCCGCGGCCTCCGTTCCGCGTGCGCTTGCAGGCGCCGCCGCGCTGGCCGGAGAGCGGCATGGTCGATCTCCACGCCAACGTGATCCGGCCCGCGGAGATCGTCGTGCGCGCGGTCGATTTCTATGTCGGCGAAGAAAAAATCGCGACCGACGAGGCGCCGCCGTACGAGGCGATCGTCGACGCGGCGAAGTTTCCGAATGCGATCTACACCCGCGTGGTCGCCCGGACCGCGGACGCGCAGGAGTCGAATGACGTCTTCTTCTTCGGCGAGCGCGTGCAGGAACAGATCGACGTCACCGTGCAGCAGCTTCCGGTCTCGATCGCCGACGGGCCTCCCGATCTGCGCGTGGAAGACCTGAAGGTGATCGACGAAGGCGAGCCGCGGACGATCGAGGGACTGATCGCCGCGAACGACCAGCCGCTGCACGTGATCCTGCTCATCGACTACTCGCAGAGCATGCTCAAGGAGCTGCCGGTGGTGAAGGCGGCGGCGAAGCAGTTCGCGCGCGTACTGCTGCGGCCGCAGGACCGCATTGCCGTCGTCGGCTTCAATCAGAAGACGTTCTGGCTGACCGCGTACACCAACGACTGGAACGCCGCCGCGCAGGCGGTCGACCGCGTGCAGCCGATCGGCGAGACGCATCTTTACGACAGCATGATCGAAATGCTGTACGAGCTACAGAAAACGCCGGGGCGCCACGCGCTGGTCGTCCTCACCGACGGCGTCGACCAGGGCAGCCAATTCAAGCTCGATCACCTCGTGCACTACGCGCGCTACGCGGGAGTGCCCGTCTACCCGATCGTGAAGAACAAGCGGCTCTCGACGTGGATGAAGCTCGGCGTCGGCCGGCTCGAGGCCAAACGTCTCGACCGCATCGCCGAGGACACCGGGGCGACGTACTTCATCATCCAGAGCGAGCGCGAGCTCGGGCCGGTTTACGCGCGCATCGCCGAGGAGCTGCGCCAGCAGTACCTGGTGGTGTTCCACTCCGACGCGTCGATGCCCGACCAGTGGCGCGCGCTGGCCATTACCTCGTCCCGCGGGCACTCGCTGCGGGCGCCGAAGGGCTACTTCCCGTAACGCAAACCGGCGGGCTAAGAGCCCGCCGCTCCACTTCGGCACAGACCGTGAACTTGGCCGGGCTGCATGACAGTGCCCGGCGCGCCACTGTTCCCCGAGGCGGCGAGACGACATCGGATCCACCGAGGTCTCCTGACCGAGCGGCAGGAGCACATCTTCACGTGGGTGGCGGTGGTCGTGGTGCTGCTGTACGTCACGGCGTGGATCGGCGCACTGATGGAGATCGCGAGCATCCGCAACACGCCGGTCGCGGTCGGGCCGGGCGAGCACACGGAGCCCGCCGCGCCGCCGGCCAATCCGACCGAGCAGATCACGGAGGTCTTCTTCGGTCCTCCGAAGCCCAAATCGACATTCCTCAACGACGCGATGCTGGAGAGTCATCCGCTGCGCGGCGAGAGCGGCGAGCTTCGCTATGCGCCGGCGCTGCCGGGAGCGCGCGTGGTGCAGGGCTCCAATCCCGTCGCCGCGCCGCCGGCGCCCGGCATCTACGAAGTCGCGCCGGACATCAGCATCATCACGCTCGTGCCGCGAGCGGCGAAAGTCGGCGGCCGCATCGGCTCGTATCAGCTCGGCACCTGGCCGTTCGAGCGCGGAGGCAAGCCGCGCACGGAGCGCTATGCCGCGCCGCGCGGGTTCATCAGGATCACGCCGCAGAATCAGACCTTCCAGGTGTCGGATCATTTCCGCCTGCAGCAGTTCCTGACCAAGGACCAGTACAGCGTCTGGCCGAAGTACCTGCTGCTCGATCCGCTGCTCGTCGACAAGCTCGAGCTGACCATCGAAGAGCTGCGCAGGGAGGGCGTGCGCGTCGAGCACGTGCACGTCATGAGCGGCTTCCGGACGCCGCGCTACAACGCCGGCGGCGGCAACACGGCCGGCCGCGCGAACCTGAGCAGGCACATGTATGGCGATGCCTCGGACGTCTACGTCGACAACAACCGCGACGGCCGGCCCGACGACATCACCGGCGACGGACGGGTCACGGTGGCCGATGCGGAGAAGTTTGCACGCGCCGTGGAGCGCGTCGAAAACGAACATCGCTCGCTGATCGGAGGGATCGGCGTCTATCCCGCATGCTGCGGGCACGGACCTTTCACGCACGTCGACGTGCGGGGGTTCCGGGCCCGCTGGCGCGGCAGTGGCAGTGGCTGAGCCGATGCCGAGCCAAACAAGGAGGTATTGTGGTTGAAGCAATCAAGTGTCCCGAATGCCAGTCGGCGCGCACCGATCCATCGATCGTCTGTCCGACGTGCGGCGCGCCGCCGATTCGCGCGGGCGACAAGCGCGGCGGCCCGAACGAGGAAGTGCGCGAGCAAGACCTCGAGCCGTACGTGACGCTGCGCTACATCGCGAGGCTCTTCAAGATCCTGGCGGTGCTGATGGTCATCATGCTGATCGGCGAGATCATCGCCGGCCTGACCGCGGATGCGGCCGCGGCGCTGCCGACGCTGATCGGCGAGATCACGCAGATGCTGGTGCTGGCGGGACTGATGTGGGCGGGCGGCGATCTGACGATGCTGCTGATCGACGCCGGACATGATCTCCGCGTCGCGCGCATTCTCCTCGGCCGCATGAACGCCGAGCTGCATCGCAAGAACCTGCAAGACGAACGGAAAGATGCGGCGGGCTGAGAGCCCGCCGCTCCAACTCAACTCAGTTCGTCTTTGCGCTGCTGCATCCTCTCGCCGAGCTCCCGGAGCTCCTCGCGCTCGAGCGCCTTGCGCGCGCGCGGGAACATCTCCTTCTCCTCTTCCTCGGCGTGATGCTCGACGATGTCCTTGAGAACCTTGGCCTTGGCCTTCAGCTCCTCGACGCTGTCGCCTTCCCTCGTCTCCGGGATCACCATGTCGACGACGTGATGCTCCTCGAGGGCCTCGAAGTAGAGCTTCTTGTCTTCCTTCTTCCGCGCCGCGTCGCGGTACGCGGGATAGAAGATCTCCTCTTCGATGGTGGTGTGGACCTTGAGCTCCTTCTCGACCTGCGTCAGGAGTTTCTCGCGCCGCGCGCCGGAAGCGTTCTCGAGCTGGCCGAGCAGCCCGCGCACAGTCTCGTGATCCTGTTTCAGCAGCGCGATCGCATCCGTCGCTGGTTTCTTCGCACCTGTTTTTCGTGAAGCCATAAATCCTCCTGCAGGCAGGAGAACTCATGATGCGTGCCTATTGGTTGGCGCTACTGATTGGCAACGATCGCGCGGGTCATCAGCTCGCGCAGCTCGCGAAAGACGTTCTCCGGCGGAATCCCGATGTCGCGGCACGACGCGGCGCGCTTGAGGATGTTCTCCGCGGTTTTCTCGTCGAAGATGCGCGAGTCGATGCCGCGGTTGTTCAACTCGCAGAACGCGACCAGCGACGCGAGCGCGGTGCGGCGATTGCCTCCGCGGAACGGACGCGCCTGCAGCAGCGCGAAGACGAACGCGGCGACCTTGTCGGCGAAGCCGGGATAGGCCTCGCGTCCGAGGGTCGTGACCTGCGGGCGCTGGACGGCGCTCACCAGTCCGAACTGCGACTCGACCACTCCGGGATGCGCCTGGTTGCCGCCGAACTCCGACGACACCGCGCGATGCAGCTCGATCACGTCCTGCACGCTGAGATAGCGCACGCCTCCGTCAGTCTGTGAGCCGCCGGAGTGCGTTAGGAAACTTCTTGAGGGCCCGCTTGAAGGCGTTGCCGATGACGGGGTTGGTGAAGCCGGCCGGCTCGGCGGCGGCGCGGGGCGCCGGCTTGCCATTGGAGCCTTTTGGGGGGCTGGCTTTGATGGGGGGACTGGCTTTGGGGGCTGCGGTTTTGGCGCCGCTGCTTTGCTGCTTTTTGGGGGCTGCGCTGGCTTTGACGGGGGCTTTGGCTGGGGCTTTTTTGCCGCCGCCTTCTTTGGCGCCGGCTTGGACTTTGGCGCTTTTGCCGCCGCTTTTGGCTTTGACGGAGGCTTCTTTGCTGCTTTTTTTGTCCCCTGAGGCTTTGCTGGCTGCTTTTTTGGCTTTTTCTTTGTCGCCATGCGTCATTTCAGTCCTCAGGCCGGTATCGTATCTCCGTTAAGTGCTTGAGTCAACAAAGTTTAGGCGGGAGTCAGCAGTTGACCCGGCGGAGATGGAAACTGCCTTGCGTAGTTAAGTAACTGAAAAGAAACTCTTTAGTCGATTTGTTCAGTGCACCGATTCTTGTGCATCAAACGGCGTCGACTTCGGGCGTTTCCGCGGCTGAGCTCGCAGCTTCGCCGGTCTCTTCGACCATCGGTTTCGGATCTAACGCAAGAAAGTCCTTGGCTTTCTGCGTCGTGGCGAAGGACTCGCGGCTGCCGTTCGTCTCCAGCCAGCCTTTGTCGACCAGCGAGACGGCCGGCGCCTCGCCGCCGCCGGCGGGATGCTTGATCGCCTTGATCTGCTCGAGCGTGAGCGATTCGGCGTTGAGCCGCCGGAACTCCTGCAGCACGCGGATCTCCTGCGGAGTCAGACCATTCGGAAGGATGATCGCCATGGCCGGGCATTATAAAGGCTGGCATCGCGGACACCAGTAGGTCGGCCTGGCCTCGAGTCCCTGTTTCGCGAACGCGATCGGCGTCCCGCACTTGCGGCACGGCTTCCCGCCGCGGCCGTAAACGTACTTCTGCTGCGCCGGATCGAGGCTGAACGTCGTGTTGCGTCCCTGGGTCCGCTTGCGGACGTTCGCGAGCATCACCTTGCGTGCAAGGCGCAGGAGCTCGCCGATCCGCTCGTCGCTGACGTTGGCGACAGGCGCGAACGGATGGATGTGCGCGAGGAAGAGAACTTCCGATTTGTATTCGTTGCCGATGCCGGCGACGACACGCTGATTGACGATGGCGTCGGCGATCTCGAAGGTCGCGCGCTCGCGAATGCGGCGCAGCGCTTCGTCCGCGTCGAAGGTCTCGCCGAGGAGATCGGGGCCGATCTTGCGGAGATCCTCCTGCCGCGCCAGCGAGTCCGCGTTGTGAAACGCGGCGATCGGGATGTTGAAGCCGACCGCGACCCAGGCGTCGGTCTCGATGACGATACGCATGTCGCTGTGCCGCTTCCGCCACTTCTCGCCAGGCTTGTACAGGTGCCAGCTGCCGTGCATCCGCATGTGCGTGTGCAGGTACAAGTCGCCCGAGAAATCCATGAGCAGGTTCTTTCCTTCGGCGCGTACGCGCTCGATGGTACGGCCGGCCACTTCGACGCGCGCGAGTTGGGGAAGCACGCTTTCGAATCGCGTGACCACACGTCCCGCCAATGCCGCGTGCAGGGTCCGCGCGGCGCGATAGATGGTGTCGCCTTCAGGCATTTCGGCTTGCGGCCCGCATCTGATAGCCCATCGCACCCGCGGCGAATCCCGCTTCCGCGAGGAACGGCGCGAGCGGGCTGCGCGCCGCCGGCTCGTCGTTGATCTCGGCGATGAGCAGCGCGCGCCGGCGGCCGCCGTGCACGAGCGCCGCAAGCGCGTTCGCGACCTCCTTCGCCACGGTCGACTGCTCCGGCTCATTCTCGGGGAGGAAAACGTACAACTGCTTTTCGCCGCGCGAGATGTATGAGGCCATCAGGCCGTTCACCAGAATCACGCGCGCGCCGACGCTGCGCGAGAGCGTCCAAGGCGACTCCGGCCACTTGACGATCGCGCCGTACGGATTCGCGGCGTCGGTCGCGGCGAGCATCACCGTCTCCGGCTGCTCGGGCTCGTCGCGCAGCGAGCGGAGCAGATCGACCGCGCCGGCGTTGGCGAACTGCGTCGCGCCAAGGCCGGCGACGAAGTAGCCGCGGCGAATGCGTCCCGCGTCTTCCATGCCCTTCAGGACCTGATAGACGGGACCGAAGCCGGGCGTCTCGCGCGTGACGATGCCGTAGCGCGCCAGCAGCTGATGTGCGAGTGCGCTCGCGCGCTCGGTATCGGTGCCGCGCGGCGGCGGCACGACCGACCACCGTCCCTGTGTCGACGCCGGCGCTACGCGACGCGAGCGATATCCGCTCGGGCGCGGCTGTTTCGGGCGCGTGTAGGCGCGTAGCGCGTGAAAGGTGTCGTTCGTGATGGAGCCTTTCCAGACCAGGTCCCAGAGCGCGTCGACGAGGTCTTTCGGGAAGCCGCCGAGATTGGCTTGGATGTCGCCGAAGAAGGACGCGCCGTGGGCGGCGAGGTAGTCGAGGATCGGGGAAGATCCTTCGCCGTCTTCGCGGCTCAGGATGACATGAGGGTGGCTCAGGATGACACGGGGGGGGTGCAGTAGAGGCAAGTGATCGGTCAGGTAGAGCGCGATGCGTCCATCCTTCTCGCCCAGCGGCTCCACTCCCGCCCAGACGATCTCGCCGGCGGCGCTGAGCGTGTCGAGATCGGAGGGCTTGTAGTCCTCGAGGCGCGCGGCGAGGATCTCGCTCTCGAAAATCGACGCGGCCATCGGGAAACCCTGAAGCGACTCGACCACTTCGAGCAGCGCGTCGAGGCCGCGCCGCTTGCGCGTGACGTGCTGCCAGTTCGCGAAGAGGCGCGCCAGCACCGGCGGGTCGACCGGCTCGGCTTCCTTGCGTAATTTCGCGAGAGACCGGCGGCGGATGGTGCGCAGTACGTCGCCGTCGCACCATTCGCGCTGCGTTCCGCTCGGACGGAACTCGCCTTCGATCAGCCGCCCGCGCTCGACGAAGCGCTCCATCGCGGCGGTGACGACGGAGATGCCGAGGCCGTATCGGCGGGCGACGTCGGCGGGCGTGAACGGACCGTGCGTGCGCGCGAAGCGGAGCACGAGATCGCCGACCGGATCGGCGACCGGCTGCAGATAGCGCTCCGCGAGACCGTGCGGAAGCGGCGTACCGAGCGCGTCGCGGTAGCGGGCGGCGTCCTCGATGGCGATGAAGCGCTTTTCGCGCGCGACGCTCACTTCGAGGATGCGGCGTTGCTTGAGAAGCTCGCGGACTAGTGGAGCGGCGGGCTTTAGCCCGCCGACCGATTCGGGCGGGCTAAAGCCCGCCGCTCCACTGAAACGGGCTTCGATCTCATCCAGGGATAGATCGCCGAGGCGGAGCAGCAGGTCGTGAATCCCGTCGGCGCTACGGGCTTTGCGGTTGTCGTCGAGATGCTGCAGCTCGAGCTCGGTCTGTTCGAGCGCTTCCGGATCGAGGAGCTCGCGCAGCTCGGGCTCGCCGAGCAGTTCGCGAAGCTGCGACTGATCGATCGCCAGCGCCTGGGCGCGGCGCTCGGCCAGCGGCGCATCGCCGTCGTAGAGAAAGTTCGCGACGTAGCGGAAGAGCACCGACGCCGCGAACGGCGACGGCTTCTCGGTGTCGGCGGTGACGACGCGGATCGTTCGTGCGCGAATGCGCTTCGTGATCTCGACCAGCGCCGGCACGTCGAACGCGTCGCGGAGCGTCTCGCGGTAGGCCTCGAGGATGATCGGGAACGAGCCGAAGCGCGAGGCGACCTGCAGCAGGTCGTAGGCGCGCTTGCGCTGCTGCCAGAGCGGCGTGCGTCCCTTGATGCGCATCCGCGGGAGAAGCAGCGCGCGTGCCGCGGCCTCGCGGAACTTCGCGGCGAACATCGAGCTCGCACCGAGCTGGCGCAGGATCAGCTGTTCGACTTCGTCGGGATCGGGCAGCACCAGCTCCGCGGCCGGCGGCTGGTCGGTCTCGGGGAAGCGGACGATGAAGCCGTCGTCGCTCCACATCGTCTCGACGTCGACGGCCAGCTCGCTGCGCACCTTCGCCGTCACCGCCATCGCCCACGGCGCGTGAATCTTGCCGCCGAAGGGCGTGAGCACGCAGACGCGCCAGTCGCCCAGCTCGTCGGTCACGCGCTCGACGACGATCGTGCGGTCGTCCGGCACCGCGCCGGTCGCCTCATGCTGGTCGTTGAGATACTGCAGGAAATTCTCGGCGGCGAGCTTGTCGAGGTCGTGGCGCTTCACGAGGCGTTTGATCGCGTCGGCCGGCTTCGCCTCGCGGATCTCGCGCACCAGCTTCCCGATCGCCTCGCCGAAGGGAACGGTGCGCTCCGCGGCGTCGGCTTTCCAGAACGGCATCTTGCCGGGTTGTCCCGGCGCAGGAGTGACGATCACCTTGTCGTGCGTGATGTCCTCGATGCGCCAGGTCGTCGCGCCGAGGACGAACGTCTCGCCGACCGAGGCCTCGAAGACCATCTCTTCATCGAGCTCGCCGACGCGAGCGGACTGATTCTTCTCCGCGCCGGCGAGGAAGACGCCGTACAGGCCGCGGTCGGGAATGGTGCCGCCGCTGGTGATGGCCACACGCTTCGCGCCCTCGCGCGCGGTGAGCGTGTTCGCGACGCGGTCCCAGGTGAGGCGCGGCCGCAACTCCGCGAATTCGTCGGACGGATACATGCCGGAGAGCATGTCCAGCACGCCGTCGAACGCGGTGCGGCTCAGCTCCGAGAACGGCGCCGCGCTGCGCACCGTCGCGAACAGCTCGTCGGCGTTCCAGTTGTCGACCGCTACCATCGCCACGATCTGCTGCGCGAGCACGTCGAGCGGATTGCGCGGATAGCGCGTCGGCTCGATCGCGCCCTCGTGCATCGCCTCCGCGACGGCGGCACAGGCGATGAGATCGCCGCGAAACTTCGGGACGATGATGCCATTCGACGCCGCGCCGACCTGATGGCTCGCGCGTCCGATGCGCTGCATCCCCGAGGCGATCGACGGCGGCGCCTCGATCTGAATCACCAGATCGATCGCGCCCATGTCGATGCCCAGCTCCAGCGACGACGTCGCCACGAGCGCGGGCAGGCGTCCCGACTTCAGCGCGTCCTCAATCTCCACGCGCTGCGCTCGAGCGATGGAGCCGTGGTGCGACTGGACGAGTGTCTCGCCCGCCAGCTCGTTGAGCGCCGCCGCCAGCCGCTCCGCGAGCCGCCGCGAGTTGACGAAGATGAGCGTCGACGTGTGCGCGCGGATGAGCTCGAGCAAGCGAGGATGAATCGCCGGCCAGATCGAAGGCGCCCGCGGCCCCGCCGACGCCGGCCCGCTCGTGATCTCTTGTGCCTCTGCAACCCTGGCCATGTCTTCGACCGGGACTTCGACTTTGAGGGTGAGCTGTTTTTTCTCGCCGGTGTCGATGATGGTTACGGGGCGATATTGGGGTCTTCCATGATCCGTGAATTCGTCGTGTAACTGTGGAGCGGCGGGCTTTAGCCCGCCGGCTTCTTTCGGCGGGCTAAAGCCCGCCGCTCCACCGAGGAATCTCGCCACTTCCTCCAGTGGACGTTGCGTGGCAGAAAGCCCGATCCTCTGCGGCACCACCTCACACCGCATCGCCAATCGCTCCAGCGACAGCGCCATGTGGGCGCCGCGTTTGTTGGGGACGAGGGCGTGGATCTCGTCGACGATGAAGGTGTGGACGCCGCGGAGGACGTCGCGGGCGTTGGAGGTCAGCATCAGGTAGAGCGACTCGGGGGTCGTGATCAGGATGTCGGCGGGGTCGCGGTTGAACCGCGCGCGCTCTGACTGTGGCGTGTCGCCGGTGCGGATGGCGATCTCAGGAATCGTCACCGCGTCGCCGCGCGACTGGGCGACGTTCGCGATTCCGATCAGCGGCGCGCGCAGGTTGCGCTCGACGTCGACGGCCAGCGCCTTCAGTGGCGAAACGTACATCACCCGGCAGCGCAGTTCCTTCGCAGGCCGCGGCGTGAACATCAGTTGATTGATCGCCCACAGGAACGCGGTCAGTGTTTTACCGCTGCCGGTCGGCGCCGTGATCAGCGTCCAATCGCCGCGCGCGATGGAAGGCCAGCCGAGTTGCTGCGCGCGCGTCGGCGCCGCGAACGACGCCGCAAACCACTCCCGAACTGCGGGATGGAAGGGCGCGAGCGTTGGATCGAGATTCGAGCCTGGTCCCATTGTGAGCAACGTCACTCCGCTGGACAACCCTAAGGTCCGCTGCAAGAATAGGGTCTAGACCCCATCGCGCAAGAGAGTGAAGGACGGGAGATGCGGCTCAAGGTGCTCGGCGCCTATGGTGCGTCGGATGCGGAACACAACCTGACCGGCTATTTGCTGGATGACTGGTTGGCCGTCGACGCCGGAACGCTCACGTCGAAGCTCTCCTTCGCGCAGCAGGCGCGCATTCAGGGCGTGTTCATTACGCACCCGCACGCCGATCACATCCGCGACCTGCCGCATCTCATTCACAATCGCTTCAGCCAGCAGGCCGGCCCTTTGACCGTGTTCGCGGCGAAGGAAGTGATGGAGATCCTCTCGCGCGACGTCTTCAATGGCGTGGTCTGGCCCGACTTCGCGGCGATCATCTCGCCGCTGACCGGCAAGCCCGGCGTGCAATATCGCGCGCTGACACCCGGTAAGCGCATCGTCTTCAATGACGTCGGCCTGACCGCCGTGGCCGTCGATCACGCGATTCCCGCCGCGGGCGTGATCGTGGAGATGGGCGGACAGGCGATCGTCTTCACCGGCGACACCGGACCGACGCAGGAGATCTGGAAGCGGACGAACAAAGTCCAGAACGTCGTCGCCATCGTCACCGAGGCGTCGTTTCCGAACGATCAGCAGGCGCTCGCGGACGAGACCGCGCACCTGTCGCCGCAGACGTTCGGCGACGAGCTGAAAAAGATCACCGTCGACGCACCGGTCTACGCGAGCCACCGCAAGATTCCGTACGAGCGCGACATCGAGTCGCAGATCCGGAACCTGCGCGACCGCCGCGCGCGCGTGCTGCTCGAGAAAAACTACACGCTCTAGCAGGAGATCCTTCCCCGTCTTCGCGGCTCAGGATGACAGGTGGTCAATGAATCCCCAGCTCCGCGTAGATCGCGCGTGAGTCGTACACCTTCCCGTCCTTCACCACGGTCACCACCTTGCGGATGTCGCTGATGTTCTGCGTCGGATCGCCGTCGACGAGGATGAAGTCCGCGAGCTTGCCGGCCTCGATCGTGCCGAGGTCTTTTTCGCGCTTCAGGAGTTGCGCGGGAACGAGCGTGGCGATGCGCAGCACTTCCGCGGGCGCGATTCCGGCCTGCGCGTACAGCTCCAGCTCGCGATGGAGCGCGAAGCCTGCGAACGCATCGGTGCCGGCGACGACCGTGACGCCGGCGTCGTGCGCGGCCTTCACCAGGTCGAGCATGCGCTGGAACGACGCGCGGTATTCGGTGTCCTTGCCCTCCGGCACAGGCAGCCCGCCGGTCAGCAGGCCGCGGCGCACCTGCGGCGGCAGACGGTCGGCGATCATCGCGTAGCCGGGATCGAGCGAGCCCGCGCGCGCGGTGAACATCCCCTCGAAGGCGTTGACCGTCGGATCGATCGCGACGTGATGCGACTTCAGTTTCTCGAAGAACGCGCGCACCTCCGCCGAATCGAGATCGAGATTCAGGCCGCGGCTCGCGACTTCCGTGAACCGCGCCGGCGTGCGCGTCTCCTTCACGTCCGGCATGAAGTTGAGCATCAGCATGTTCGCGTGCTGAATCTCGTCGTAGCCCGCGTCGACGGCCTGCGACGCAATCATCCCCGCCGGAATGTGGCCGCTCACGCGCAGTCCCTTTTCGTGCGCGTAACGGGCCATGAACGGCACGAGCTCAGGCTTGATCGAGCTGTAGATCTTCAGCCCCTCGTAGCCGTGCGAGGCGAAGAAGTCGATCACGCCGCGGGCCTCTTCTTCGTTGTCGGCGAGCATCTTCGTCGGACCCTGATATGGCCCGCGGCCGTCGACGAGTCCGGCCAGCACGAGCCGCGGCCCGATGGACTCGCCGCTCTCGATCTTGCGCTTCAGCTCGAGCAGCGTGTCGGGATCGTTGCCGAGGTCGCGCGCGGAGGTGACGCCGGACGCGATGTGGAGCAGTCCGTCGGTCTCGAAGATGTGCACGTGCATGTCCCACAGGCCCGGCAGCACGGTCTTCCCGCTCGCGTCGATCACTTCGCCCGCCGGCGTCGCGCTGGTGCCGGGCGAGACGCTGACGATGCGGTTGCCCTCGACGACGATGGTCAGGCCGTCGACGAGTCCCGGAATGCGCGGATCGAACACGCGCGCGTTGGTGACCACGAGGCGATCGTTCTGCGGACGATGGGTCAGCTTCGCCGCGAGGATCTTGCCGCGCTCGAGCTTGCGCGCGTCCTGCGCGTCGATGAGCGTCTTGACGTCGCCCTCGAATCCCTCGCGGATCGCGGAGAACCACGACGACACGCTGCCGAAGAAGTGGTTGTGATCGTCGAGCCAGACCTCGAACGGCGAGAGGCCGAAGCCGCTCAACTCGTATGCGGTGACGTGCGTCCCGCGCAGGGTCATCTCGCCGGCCTTGCGCACCGACGCCTCGCCGCCGCCTGCCAGCGGCAGCTTCCCACCCGCGCGCAGAAGCGCCGCGACGAGCACCCCGGTCTCTTCCGGCGGTCCGTACATACTCGCGTACAAGGTGCCCGGCTTGTCCTCGCCCGACTCCGCGGTGTTCTTCCACGCCGAGACGCCGTTTTCGACCGTGAACTTCTCCTCGATCTTCTGCTTGAGGTAGTCGTTGCCGCTGGTCTGCATCGACACCGGCATGGCGTCCTTCAGCTTCATGACCGTGTGCGTCTTCGGACCGCGGCCGCGATCGTTGTATTCGAAGTCGACCGTGACTTCGTCGCCGCGAGTCGTCGCGACCTGCGTTCCGGCGGTCTTGCCGCTCATCAGCACGACGGAGCGACGCGGCGGCTGATGCGCGCACGACACGGCCACGAGGGCGAGGAGCAGGAGTCGTTTGTATGGCATAAGGCGTAATTCTAGAATGCGCCCGGCCATGACTCGTCACAAGCCGGTCACGGCGATCATCCACACCCTCAACGAGATCGAGAACATCGAGGAGTGTCTCCGCTCGGTCGAGTTCGCCGACGAGATCTACCTCGTCGACTCGTTCTCGACCGACGGCACGGTCGAGTTCGTCCGCAAGAACTTTCCCAAGGTGCGCGTCGAGCAGCGCGAATACCTCGGCGCGGCCTCACAGAAGAACTGGGCGATCGACCGCGCCGCGCACGACTGGATCTTCGTCATCGACGCCGACGAGCGCGTGACGCCCGAGCTGCGCGACGAGATGATCCGGACGCTCGAAGGGCAGCTCGATCACTGGGCCTACTCGGTTGGCCGCCGCAACTTCATGCTCGGAAAGGAAGTGAAGTACAGCGGCCTGCAGCGCGACCGCGTGACGCGGCTCTTCCATCGCGGCCATGCGCGCTATCCGAACAAACGCGTGCACGCCGACCTGATCGTCGACGGCCCGACCTTCGACCTGCGCCAGAAGATGACGCACTTCTACATCCGCACGTTCGATCACATGATCGCGAAGATGACGCGCTACGCGAACTGGGGCGCCGCGCAGATGTTCATCGACGGCAGGACGACCGGGCTGTGGGGCATCTTCAGCCACACGCTCGGCAAGTTCGTGCGCGACTACGTCTTCAACCTCGGATTCCTCGACGGCACGCGCGGCCTGATCTCGGTCGGCATGCACGTGTATTACACGTTCTGGAAGTACGCGAAGCTGTGGGAGCTCACGCAGCTCAAGCGCCTCGGCAAGCCGGTGCCGCTGCCAAAGCTCGACGAGGAAGAAGGACGCTGGGAGCTGCCGTGGAAGAAGACCGTCTAGTCCGCCGGCTCGACCACGACTCTCAGCCCATCGATTCCCCGCACCCGCACGCGCGCTCCCTCGGCGATTGACGTCCGCGCCGTCGCGTTCCACAGCTCCCCATGCACGAACACTTTCCCCTCGGGCCCGAGCGTCGTGCGCGCCACGCCGATCTCGCCGATCATCCCTTCCGTGCCCGTCGCGACACGGTTCTTGTGCGCGCGGATGACCAGCGTCATCAGGAAAATCGCGATCGCGCCGATCGGCACGCTCACGGCGATGGCTGTCAGGAGATGTACGCGCATTTCGGGAATGGGGCCGTCGACGAGCAACATCGCGCCGATGATCATACTGATCACGCCTCCCGTGCCGAGGACGCCGTAGGAGGTGAACTTCGCCTCGAGGGCGAAGAGGATGAAGGCAACGAGGATCAGCGCGAAGGCCGCGTAGCGCGTCGGCAGCAGGTTCAGCGCGAAGACCGCCAGCACGACGGCGATGAGGCCGACCACGCCGGGCAGGATCGCGCCGGGATGGTTGAACTCCGCGTACAGCGCGAGCGCGCCGATCGCGAGCAGGATGAAGATGATGTTCGGGTCCATCAACTTCGAGAGCACGCGCTGCTTGAGCGACATCTCGTAGTCGACGACCGGCTTGTTGGCGACGTGCAGCACGGTGGTCGTGCCGTCGAAGCGTTTGACCGTTTTTCCGTCCGCCCATTTCAGCAGCGACGGCACGTTCGCGGCGACGACTTCGATCAGCTTCTGCGCGAGTGCCTCGTCCTCGGTGAATGACTTCGCCTCGCGCACGCCGCTCTCGGCGGCTTTGACGTTGCGGCCGCGGCGCTGGGCGATGCTGCGGATGAACGCCGCGGCGTCGTTCTGCAGCTTCATCTTCATGACGTCGTCGAGCTTTTCGCCAAGGAGGACCGGGTGGGCGGCGCCGGTGTTCGTGCCGGGCGCCATCGCCGCGACGTCCGCGGCCTCGAGGATGAAGAAGCCCGCCGACGCCGCGCGCGAGCCGCTCGGACCGACCCAGATGATCACCGGCACCGGCGACTTGATGATCTTCTCGACGATCCCGCGCATCGAGGTCTCGAGACCGCCCGGCGTGCGCAGCTCGATCAGCACCGCGTCCGCCTTGCGTGCGGCCGCCTGGTCGATCGCGCGGCCGACGTACTCGTCGCTGATCGGGTGAATCATGTCGTCCACGACGACGCGCACGACGTCGGCCTGCGCGCTGAACCCGGCGGCGAGGAGAAGGAGCAGAGCGAGCGTGGCGGTCTTCACGCCGCCTATTGTCGCGCGATGCGGCCGAGTCTCCGCCGGTTTCGCGTACGATTCCGGGCATGCCGACCGGTCTCATCTTCTTCGCCGCGATGCTCGGCCTCGTCGCCTGGCTCATATCGCGAGCGTTCAGGCAGATGCAGGAGCGCGCCGCGCTGCAGACGCAGCATCCCACGGAGCCGTGGATGTGGCGCCGCGACTGGGCCGACCGCGCCGTGCGCGACGAGGCCACGATCAAGACCGGCTTCCTCTGGTTTTTCGCATTTGCGTGGCTGCTGATGTCGGCTCCGGCGGTGCTGGCGTTTCGGGAGAACGCGCAACGCGACCGCATCCTGCTGATCTTTCTGGCGCTGTTCCCCATCGTCGGCGTCGGCGTGATGATCGCGGCGGCCTACCAGACGCTGCGCCGCCGAAAGTACGGCGTGTCGACCTGCAATCTGCCGCGCATCCCGGTGGCGCTCGGGTCGAACTTCCGCGGCGAAGTGAACGTGCGCCTGCGCGAGCAACCGCCGGGCGGTTTCCAGGCGCGGCTGGCCTGCATCCGGCGCATCGTCAGAAGCTCGGGAAAAAGCAGCTCGGTGCACGAGCACGTGCTCTGGCAGGACGAGCAGACCGTCGGTAGCGGCGCGGTGATGCCGGCCGCCGACGGGATGCGCGTGCCGGTACACTTCGCGATTCCGCGCGACGCTGAGCCGACCGACGACAGCAATCGCCGCGACAGAATCCTCTGGCGCCTCGAGTTGCGCGCGGACGTGCCGGGCATCGACTACGTCGCGCGCTTCACGCTGCCGGTGTTCCGGGTCGAAGGCACGCCCGACGCGGAGGACTGGCCCGCACACGCGACTCCTGCCTGGACGCCGCCGCCGTACGTCGTGTTCGGCATGTCGCGCAGCGGCGGGGAGGAGGTCGTGGTCCGCCCGTCGGTGCGCTTCGGCGACTGGGTCGGCTACCTGCTGTTCGTCGCACTCTGGTACGCGGCGCTCGGATTCATCCTGCACATGGGCGCCCCGCTCTGGGTCGTCGTCGCCTTCGGCATCTTCGGTACGTTTGTCCTCATCGCCGCGCTGGACATCCTCATCGGCCGCAGCGCGATCTCGGCCGACCGCGAAACGCTCACCGCCCGCCGCTCCTGGCTCGGCGCCGGCAGATCCCGCACGCTCCCCGCGAGCGAGGTCGAACAAATCGTCACCCTTACCGGCCGGTCAGGCTCTCCCGCGCGCTACAACATCGAAGCCCGCACCCGCGACGGCAAGTCGCGCAAGATCGCCACGCATCTGCTCAACCGCCGGGACGCGGAGGAGCTGGCGGGGCGGCTGTGGCGCGCGCTGGGGCACTAGCCGCCGGGGATGAAGTCCGGCTGCGGCTCGTAGTTGAAGAACTTGGTAATGTCGTTGCGGAAGACGAGCTTGAAGTCGCCGATCGGACCGTTGCGCTGCTTGGCGATGATGATCTCGGCGATTCCCTTCTCCTCGGTATCGCGGTTGTACACCTCGTCGCGGTAGATGAACGCGACGAGATCGGCGTCCTGCTCGATCGCACCCGACTCGCGAAGGTCGGCGAGCTGCGGCCGGTGATCGCCGGTCCGCTGCTCCGGCCTTCGCGACAGCTGGGAGAGCGCCATCAGCGGAATGTTGAGCTCTTTCGCCACGGCTTTGAGGCCGCGCGAGATCTGCGAGATCTCCTGTTGCCGCGACTCGATCTTCCCCTTCACGGCCATGAGCTGAAGGTAGTCGACCATCAGCATGTCGATGCCCACTTCCATCTTCAGGCGACGCGCCTTCGCGCGCATCTCCATGGGGTCCATGCCGGGCGTATCGTCGACGTAGATCTTCCCCTTCGCCAGCCGCCCCGCCGCCTCAGCCAGATCCCGCCAGTTGCGCTCCGAAAGCATCCCCGAGCGGATCAGGTGATTCGACACCCCCGACTCGGAGGAGAGAATGCGCAACCCGATCTGCTCCTTCGACATCTCGAGCGAAAACACGCCGACGCCATACAACCGCTGCGCCCCGTTGCGCGGCTGCCCATCCTTGCCCGGGATAGCGATGGTCTCGGCGATGTTCATCATGAAAGAGGTGTTGTGCGTAAGCGTGAAGCAGTTGGTGACGTAGAGCCTCGACGGGTGTGACACGGCGATGCACTGCGTCTGGGTGAACCGCGCGGGGGTGATCGAACGAATCGTGAGCCGGCGCTGGCGCTTGCGAGGCTCGAGGCGCCGAGCTTCCTTTTGGCTAAGCAGTTCAAGTCCGCAATCAGCGGGTATTTGAAGATTGCAGACGTACGATGGACGGCCCGCGCGATGTTCGTCGCGATACGTGTAGGTCGTTTTTTTGTCAAAGCAGGAAGCGGTGCCGCCGATCGAGCGCACCAGGTCGACGACATCGCGCGCCAGCCGTTCGCTACAGGTCGCATAGCGCACGCTGCCCCACCGCTCGACCCAGCCATCGGTGTCGAGCAATCCTTTGAGCAACTGCACGCGGCTTCGCAGCGAAGCCGCGAGGTAGCGCTTGGGGATGAATTTTTCGTGCGCCCGTCGATCCCAGAGCTCGAGCGATTCGAGAGCCTGCTTCAGGGGATTGGGAGTGCGATAACCATGGCCGCGCGTTTTCGGGCCTGTTTGGATGATTCGGTAGTCGTACTTACCGCTTGCCGTAATCTCGAACTGCTCGCCGAGCGCATCCTTGACCCTGGCGAGCAACTCGGCGCTGGCGGTCGAGAACATCACGCTGCTGCCATGTGTCGTTCCGTCGCCGAGGAGCACTCCGAGGAGCCAAGGGTCGACCGGCAGATCGGCATCGTCACCGAACTCTCCCGAAAACGTCTCGATGTACAGCCGTCCGCGATACCGCTTCCGTTGAAGCATTTCGATGAGGCGTTCCGTCGAGAGAACGCGCGGTGCTCCCCACTCCCGATACCGAACACGCCACAGGTGCTCGAGACAACACTCCGCGGAGCGGCCATCGGAAAACTCGACGCGGTAAACCTCTCTCTCTCCTTGTGGAAAGATCCCCAACACCCGTGACTCGGCGCCGTCGATCGAAGCCAACTCATCGCCCACACGGAGAGACCCCATGCACGTCCAGCCGCGACGCGTGAGAACTTTGGCGTCGAGCGGCTGCGCCTTTCCCATCGAGGGTCTGGCCGCGAGAATGATCAGATCCTGCGCCTGAAAGCCGGAGGTGAACTCGTTGAAGCGGTCGTAGCCGGTGGGGATGCCGGTGATGAGCTTTCCGGCGCTGTGGATCTGCTCGATCGCGGTCATGTTGCCGCGGGTGATCCGGTCGAGTGCGACGAAGCCCTTCTCGGTCGAGCCCTCGGCGATCTCGTACAGCGACTTCTCGGCGATGTTGAGGACGTCTTCGGGCTCGCTCGGAGCGTCGAGCGCGGCCCGCATGACGCTGTTTCCCATCACGATCAGCCGCCGCAGCGTCGACTTTTCCTTGACGATCTTCGCGTAGCGCTCGACGTTGGCGACATCCGGCACCGAGTCGAGCAGCGATGAGACATACGCGATCCCGCCGGCCTGCTCGAGCTGCGCGTTCTTCACCAGCTCTTCCTTCAGCGTGAGCGTCTCGATCTCCTGGCTGCGCTCGGCCATGCGCCGCATCGTGGCGAAGATGACCCGATGCGCGTCCTTGAAGAAGTCGGCGGTGTCGATCGTGCCGATCACGCGGTAGAAGGCGTGGTTGTTGATGAGGATAGAGCCCAGCACCGCGCGCTCCGCATCGGAGCTCTGCGGCATCGGCCGGTCGAGGGCGACGTCGAGTTGGGCGACACTCATGGGACGGTGGCGAGCATTCTACGGACGGTGTCGCGAGTGATGATTCCGTCCAACACGTTTTTCACAGGCCGCCCCTCCACACCGCGCACGCGTACGGCGTCCATGATCGCGTTTTCCGCAGCCTGTTGAAAAGTGAAAGTCGCTCTTGACAACGAAAACGTCTACCGGAGGGTCAGAGTTTCTACGGTCGGTAGAGTCTCCGAGAGCGTCCCGCGCTCGGAGAAACACGGGACGCTCGGGGCAGGAAGGCCTTGAAGTACTACTTAGGGCTTGATGTCGATGTCAGGGTCGTTCGTATGGCCATTCGCCGTAATCGAGTACTTATGCTTTCTGTCGAACACCCCACTCTTACAATTGTGGGGGCCATCATCGTCGCCCGGACCATAGTTTAGTTTCTCAGCGTATTCGGCGATGTCAATCGTGAAGGGGAAATCGGCGGACCATTTGACCTTTTGATCACCCTTCTTTACGAGTACAGGATCCTGGTCGGGGACGGGCATACCGTTCGTTTTGAGCGTGAGACGCACGACTTTATCGGGCTGTGCCATGTGATGGAGCTCCTCTCTTTGGTTAATGGGGTTTGGACCGGAACCCCGCAATTATCGCCTCCAGCCTACCGCTTTTTTTGAGATTCGCAAACTCGGGATCGCTCAGAATGTCTCCTGGGTTATACCCAAGACTGAGCGCCTGTTCGATGAACGCAACGGCCTCGCCTTCTGATCCCCCGATGTTTGCAATCACTGCGGCTTCATATGCAACCGACGAATATTGAGGTTCGAGTTGCAGCGCGTGAAGGATCGCGGTACGGGCTTCGGACTGGCGGCCGAGTTTAGCGAGCGCACTCGCGCGCGAAAGGTACGCGCGGGCGTCCTTAGGGTTGATCGCGATTGCCGCGTCGCATTGTTCGATGGAGCGCTCATAAGCGCGCCGCGCGTTTGCTTCCTGCCCTGGGATCCACCGGTAGGCATCGCCGAGATTACGCCAATAAAGGCATTCCCGAGGGTTGAGCTCTACCGCTTTCGTGAACGCAACGGCGGCCTCATCATACCGGCGCAAAAAGTAGTAACACGTGCCCAGGTTTGAATACCCCTGTCCCGAGGGCGAACGTTTGATGGAATCTGAAAACACCTGCACGGCTTCATCGTACCGGCCCAGCCGTTGATAGATGCCGCCGAGATTGTTGACGCCGACTTCGTTGTCGGGGACGAGTTGTACGACCTTCTGAAAAAGCGGAATGCTGTCAGCAAGCCGCCCCTGAGAAAAGTAAAAGAAGCCCAGTTTGTTGTACCCACCCCAATAAGTGGGCTGCAGGCTGATCGCTCGTTTGTACTGCTGTTCAGCCTTTGGAAGATCGCCGGCAGACCTATAAGCCTCCGCCAGTCCGAGAACAGCTCTGGCATTCGTTGGCTGCTGTGAGAGAACACGGACGAACGCCTCGATCGCTTCTTTGTGACGTCCCGTGCGGCGATGAAGCTCGCCCATGGTGATGTTAACGTCGATGCTTTGAGGATCGGCCTTGAGTGCTTGCTGCGCGGCTTGGGCAGCGGCCGCCGCGAGATCGGGATCGAGCGTGATCTGAAACTTATAGAGATAGGCCTGAGCCAATCCCGCCTGAACCGACGGTGATTGACCTAGGTCCTTCAAGATGGCGATGGCGCTGTCGATGGATTCTTGCCTGTCATACCTCTGCAAGTGGCCTAACGCCTCGAGGTAGCGGCGCTGCGACACTGCCGGATCTAACGCGATGCGAGGCGGGCTCGTGGCGCCGAGGTCGAGGTTCCTGGCCACGCTCGCCGCAACATCGTCCTGGACCGCGAACAAATCCATGACGTTGCCTTCGATGAGGTCGTGCCATTCGCGGCGGGTGTCGGGCTCGGCGATCGAGTAGGTCACGCGCATGCGATTGCCGCTGCGCATCATCTTTCCGGTGAGGACCAGGTTGGCGCCGAGGTCGTGGGCGACTTTCTTGGGGTCGACGTCTGCGACTTCCGCGGGGGTCGGCATCACCTGCACGGTTGGGTAGTGCGCGAGCCGCGCCTTGAGGGTCTCCGTGAATCCGTCGCCGACCAGCTGGCCGTTTGGTTCGCCGGTGAGGTCCGTAAAGCCGAGCACCGCTAGGTATTTCTTTGGTGTCGGGGTTGGTGGTGTGGCAGCCGGGCGGCGGGTGATCAGGAACACCGCGACGATGAATGCCGCCAGGCCCGCGGCCGCGAGGATCGCGGCGATCGGGCGCGAGCGGATCACGCGCTGTTCCGCGCTCGTGTGGAATCCGCTCTCTTCCGCCACCACGCGGTCGCGGAGGAGGCGGAGCTCGCGGGCCAGGTCGCGGGTGGAGGCGTAGCGGCCGTCGGGTTTCTTTTCCAGCAGGCGGCGGATGATCTCGGTCAATTGCTGGGGGACGCGGGCGTTGGTGCGGCTGATCGGGGGCGGGTCGTCGTGCAGAATCGCGGAGAGGGTGTCGATCGCGTTTTCGGCTTCGAACGCGGCGTTGCCGGTCGCGAGCTCGTAGAGGATCGATCCCAGCGCGAACTGGTCGGAGCGGAAGTCGAGGCGCTTGCCGGTGGCCTGCTCCGGCGACATGTAGCCGACCGTGCCGAGGATCGTGCCCGGCTGCGTGCCGGGCATCTCCAGCTCGAGCGTGTGCTCGCCGTCGTCTGACGGCGCCACGGTCTTCGCCAGACCGAAGTCGAGAATCTTCACGAAGCCGTCGCGGGTCAGCATGATGTTCTCGGGCTTCAGATCGCGGTGCACGATGCCGCGCTCGTGCGCGGCTGCGAGGCCGTCGGCGATCTGGCAGCCGATGTCGAGCGTCTTGCGCACCGGCAGCGCGCCCTCGGCGATCATCGAGCGGAGATCGACGCCCTCGATGTACTCCATCACCATGTACGGCGCGCCTTCATCGGCGCCGACTTCGTGGATGGTGACGATGTTCGGATGGTTCAGCGCCGACGCCGAGCGGGCCTCGTGCGTGAAGCGGGCGAGCGTGTCGCGGTCCATCGAAAGGCGCAGCGGCAGCTTCTTGATCGCCACCCGGCGGCCGAGATTCGGGTCGCGGGCAACGTACACCTCACCCATCCCGCCTTCGCCGATGGCGCCGAGGACCTCGTACCGACCGAATTTGTGCCGTGGTGCTTCCATGTACCGATGGACTGGAACGTGTCGGATTCTACCGGTGGGAGGGGGTTGGCCGTACTCCTTTCTCCCCGGGCGTATAATCCAGCCGCCTCCGGAACAAGCGGGTCCATGATGCAGTGCTACGCGCGCTGGGCTATTGCCTTTGCCCTGACCATCACCGGCGTCGATGCCGTGCCGGGCGATCCTCCTCATGTCTCGATGGTTCCCTGGAAGATCATCAAGCCACGCGATGAGGTCCATGCGCCGCTGGTGCTCTTCTGGATTCCCTCCTCACCCGACGAGGTTCGCCACTCGGAGCTACTGACCTCGGACGAGCTCACGCTCTACTCCTCGCAGTGCGTGGCGATGCGCGTGGTCCGCTTCGACGACGGGCCGATGCTGGCGAAGCTCGACGTCGAAGGAGAGCTGCCGGCGGCAGTGCTCGCGGACGGCAGCGGTCATGTGATCGCGCGCGTCGACGCGGATGGAGGAACGCTGGTCGTCGACGACGTCGAGGAGATGGTGCGCGAGGAGCTCGACCGCCGCGTCACGGAGGCCGACGCGCTGCTCGACGAGGCGCGGGAGAAGGCCGATGCGGGCGCGACCGACGAGGCAATCGCGCTCTATCGCGCGGTGTGGGAGCGCCGCTGCGTCTGTCCGCGTCAGGCGCGAGACGCGCAGCGGGCGCTCAAGAAGTTGAAGGCGAAGTGAACGGCTACGCCGTCTTCAACATGCGAACCGCGAGCTTCCAATGCTTCCGCGAGCGACGCACGTGCAAACGCGATCTCCGTTGCGTCTTGCGCCAGGACATGCCTTGCGCCCTCTGCTCGAGCGCGCGGCGCCACAGCGCGACCGCCTTCTCGAGATGAAGACTCGCGGCGCGCAGACGGCGGCGCGCCTCCTCGACGAGCGACGTGCTGGCGGCCGACATCTTCTCTTCGACGATGCGCAGCTCGGCGCGCATGCGCGCCTGCTCGATCTGCGGCGGCGGCGTAGCGATCAAGCCTGTGGCCAGGCCGACCGAGCGCAGTCCGCGAATGAACCACTTGGCCGGGTCCCAGTGATACCACTGGATCCCGTTGCGGAAGTCCGCCGGGAAGCGGTGATGGAACGAGTGGTATCCCTCGCCGAGGGTCATCAGCGCGACAAACCAGTTGTCTCTGGCCGAGGCCTCGGCGTTGAAGACCGGCTTGCCGAGGTAGTGGGCGAGTGAGTTGACGAAGAACGTGGTGTGATGAATCACGGCGATGCGCGTGAAGCCGCCCCAGAGCAGGCCGGCCAGCGGATCGCCGAACGCCGCGCCGATGAGCGTGGGCAGGCCGAAGCCGGCGACGATCAGGATGGCCTTGTGCCACCGGTCCTGCCACATGACGATCGGATTCGCGAGCAGGTCGCTCGCGTTCTCGAAGGTGGGCTTGTTCGGATTCTTGTAGAAGATCCAGAGGATGTGCGCCCACCAGAAGCCGCGCTTGATGTTGTACGGATCCCAGTCCTTGTCGGCGTACTTGTGGTGGTTGCGATGCGCGGACGACCACCAGAGGATCGAGTTCTCCGCGGCCATCGCTCCGAAGAACGCGAAGAAGAGCTGGACGGGGCGCGAGGCCTCGTAGCTCTTGTGCGAGAAGAAACGATGGTAGCCGGCGCAGATCGACATGCCGACCGCGAGGTACATCCCCAGCGCGAGCAGCGGCATCCAGAAATGAAAGCCGTTGTACCAGGTGTAGGCAGCGGTGCCCACCGTACCGAGCACGGGCGTGAGGGTGAGGAAAAGAATATTCACCCAGTCTTTCTTGCGAACTTCTTCGATGATTGCACCTCCAGGGAATGACGCGCGCGTAGTATGAACGCGCGAGGTCTGATTGAGAACAGGGTCCGCGCTCATCGTATTCGCTTTCCTCTCTCTTACGGCGTTTTCGGAAACGCGAGCGCGGGCGGAACAGGAGCACCGCCGGGCCCGGGCCTCCATGGCCGAGGCACAGCAAACCACGAACCCGATCCGCCTGCTGATGCTGGGGATGCAGATCAGGGAGTCGCTGGAAAACGCGGCCGCGCTCGATCCCGAGAACGTGCAGGTACGGCTGGACCTCGTCCGTTTTCACGTCGCTTCGCCGCGGATCATCGGCGGCAGCCTCGCCGAGGCACGGTCGCAGGCGGCGGAGATCGCGAAGCGCGATCCGGCCCTCGGCGCGTTCGCGCGCGGCTACATCGCCTATCGCGCGAAGAAAGAGTACGGCGCCGCGCGGAGCGAGCTGCGCGAGGCGCTGAAGACCGCGCGCGACGCGTCGACGAAGGCGCTGGCGATGAAGTGGCTCGGCTGGCTGTCGCAGGAGATGCAGCAGTACGACGAGGCGTTCGCGATGTTCGAGGAGCTGCGCGCGACCGACCCCGCGGCGTCGTACGAGATCGGCCGGACGGCGTCGTTCTGCGGGTGTCAACGCGAGCGCGGACGCGCGGCGCTCGAGGACTACCTGCGCGGCAAGGACCGCACACACATCGACGACGCCAAGAAGCTGCTCGGGCAGCTCACAGCATCGGCAAGTCCACGCCCCGCTCCCTAGCAACGTCGATCGCCTCCTCGTAGCCGGCGTCCGCGTGGCGCATCACGCCCGTGCCGGGGTCGCAGGTGAGGACGCGGCGGAGACGGTCGGCGGCGGAGTCGGTGCCGTCGGCGACGACGACCATTCCGGCATGAATCGAGTAGCCGATGCCGACGCCGCCGCCGTGGTGCACGGAGACCCACGTCGCGCCGGCGGAGGTGTTGAGGAGCGCGTTGAGAATCGGCCAGTCGGCGATGGCGTCCGAGCCGTCCTTCATCCCCTCGGTCTCGCGATTCGGCGAGGCGACCGAGCCGGCGTCGAGGTGATCGCGGCCGATCACGATCGGCGCGGACACTTTTTTCTCGGCGACGAGGCGGTTGAACAGCAGCCCGGCCTTGTCGCGCTCCCCGTAGCCGAGCCAGCAGATGCGCGCGGGGAGGCCCTGGAACTCGACGCGCTTCTGGGCCATGCGGATCCAGCGGTGCAGGGCGGCGTCGTGCGGGAAGAGCTCGAGGATGGCCTCGTCGGTGACGAAGAGGTCGTTCGGGTCGCCGGACAGCGCGGCCCAGCGGAACGGGCCCTTTCCCTCGCAGAACAGCGGCCGGATGAACAGCGGGACGAAGCCGGCGACCTCGAACGCGTTTGCCACGCCGGCCTTCTGCGCCTGGCCGCGGAGGTTGTTGCCGTAGTCGAATGTGACGGCGCCGCGGTTCTGCAACTCGATCATCGCGCGCATGTGGCGGGCCATCGCCTCGTACGATAAAGCAATATATTTTTGTGGATCGCTTTTTCGCAACGCTAAAGCATCGTTATAAGCGAGCAGAGGAACATATCCTTCTAATTCGTCGTGTGCCGACGTCTGGTCAGTGAGGGCGTCGGGGACGATGCCGCGGGCGATCAGGGCTTCGAGCAACTCCACGGCATTGGCGACGACGCCGATCGACACCGCATCGCCGCGATCGCGCGCCTCGAGCGCGCGCGCGATCGCCGCATCGAGCGACGGCGCCTCTTCATCGAGGTAGCGCTTCTCGATCCGGCGCTGAATGCGTGTGCGGTCGACCTCGGCGACCAGCGCGGTGGCCTCGTTCATCGTCGCCGCGAGCGGCTGCGCGCCGCCCATCCCACCCAACCCGGCCGTGACCACGAGCTTCCCGCGCAGCGAGTCACCGAAGTGTTTCTTCGCGAGCGCGGCGAAGCACTCGTAGGTCCCTTGCAGGATCCCCTGCGTTCCGATGTAGATCCACGAGCCGGCGGTCATCTGGCCGTACATCGTCAGGCCGAGGGCGTCGAGGCGGCGGAACTCGTCCCAGGTGCCCCAGTGCGGGACGAGGTTGGCGTTCGCGATCAGCACGCGCGGCGCGTTCTCGTGCGTGCGGAACACGCCGACCGGCTTGCCCGACTGCACCAGCAGCGTCTCGTCGTTCTTGAGGCGCTTCAGCGTGGCCACGATCGCGTCGTAGCACTCCCAGTTCCGCGCGGCCTTCCCGATCCCGCCATACACGATGAGCTCTTCCGGATGCTCGGCAACCTCGGGATCGAGATTGTTCATCAGCATCCGCAGCGCGGCCTCCTGTTGCCAGCCCTGGCAGCTGATGCTCGTGCCGCGCGGGGCGCGGATGGTTCGGGCGGCGGAAAGGGTGGTGGTCATGAGAGGATTCTATGCCGATGACGGACCTGAAAGCGCGCGCGACCGAGGTCAACAAGCGGCTCGAAAAACGGTATCCCGGCGCGAAATGCTCGCTCGACTTCACCAACCCGTTCGAGCTGCTGATCGCGACCATCCTCTCGGCGCAGTCGACCGACGCGCGGGTGAACATCGTCACCAAGTCGCTGTTCCGCAAGTATCCGAACGCGCAGGCGTTTGCGGACGCCGATCTGGTGGAGATGGAGACGGACGTCCGGCAGACGGGGTTCTTCCGCAACAAGGCGAAGGCGGTGATCAACTGCTCGAAGGCGATCGTCGAGCGGCACGGCGGCGAGGTGCCGCGCACGATGGACGAGCTGACGGCGCTACCCGGCGTCGGACGCAAGACCGCGAACGTCGTCCTCGGCAACGCGTTTCAGACACCGGTCGGAGTCGTCGTCGATACGCACGTCTCGCGCGTGTCGGGGCGGCTCGGATTAACTGCGAATGCGGATCCCGAGAAAATCGAACAGGACCTGATGCCGCTTCTGCCGCGCGCGAAGTGGACGGGCTTCTCGCACCGGCTGATCTACCACGGACGCGAGACCTGCATCGCGCGCAAGCCGCAGTGCCCGGAGTGCGTGCTGAACGATCTCTGCCCGTCTAGGGAGGATCGAGCGTCCCCGCCTTCGTCCAGGGGCCGCAACGCGCGATCCGCCACGCCGTCCGCGCCGAGCCGCGGAGGAAGCCGTACTTCCGGATCGACTCGCGGCCGTAAAAAGAGCAGCCGGGCCTGAAGCGGCAGCGCGCGATGGGGCGCAAGCGCTTCGAGAGATGCGCGCGGTATTCATCGATGGCGAAGATCGCGCCGCGCGCGGCGAATCCGTGTCCACGCGGAACGGCGAAGTCGTGCATCGCGACGACCGCCAGCACGCACGCCGCGATCAGGCCCGCTCGGCGGCTTTTGCCTCGTCCCACAGTTTGTCCATCTCCTCGAGCGTCAGCTGGTCGAGATTCTGTCCGCGGCCGTGCACCGACGCCTCCATCGACTCGAAGCGGCTCATGAACTTTCTGTTCGTCGACTGCAGCGCTTCCTCCGGATTCACATTCAACTTGCGCGCGATGTTGGCGATCGTGAACAGCAGATCGCCGATCTCGTCGTGCATCTTCGACGCGTCCCCCGAGGCGACGGCCTCGCGCAGCTCGCCGACCTCCTCATCGAGCTTGTCGAACACGTCTTCCGTGCGCCGCCAGTCGAAGCCGACGCGCGCGGCTTTCTCGGTGAGCCGTCCCGCCTTCAACAACGCGGGGAGCGAGCGCGGGACGCCGGAGAGCACGCTCTTGTTCTCCGCCTTCCGCTCGTCGCTCTTGAGCTTCTCCCAGTTCACGAGCACCTCTTCCGCGTCGCCGGCGACGACGTCGCCGAAGACGTGCGGGTGACGGCGCACGAGCTTGTCGTGAATCGCGGTGACGGAGTCGTTGATGTCGAACGTCCCTTCCTCGCGCGTGATCTCGGCGATGAACACCGCCTCGAGCAGAAGATCGCCGACCTCCTCCATCAGTCCCGCGCGGTCATCGCGATCGATCGCGTCGACGACTTCGTACGCTTCCTCGATGACGTAAGGCTTCAGATCGGGGAGCGTCTGCTTGCGGTCCCACGGACATCCGTTGGGACCCCGCAGCGTGGTCATCAGTTGCACGAGATCGTCGAAGGAGCGTTTCGCCATATTTTGCATTCTGCTCTGTTAGCATGACTCGCGGAAGTCCATGGCCAATCAGGTCCTCATCGTGGCGGCGGAACACGCGGCGCGCACACCTGCCGAAGTTGCGCGCGCCCTCCGATTCACACCGGTCATCACGGGGTCGGAACAGGAAGCGGTCGAGCTGCTGGAACGCGAGCGATTCCGCCTGATCGCCGTGAGCGGCAACTCCGCGTGGCAGCGTTTGCGCGACGCCGCGGAGAGCAAGCAGCCGATGACGCGCGTCCTCGAACTGCCCGACCTCGGCGCCGACGACAGCATGGTCCGGCGGCTGATGGTGCGCTACCTCTCGCCTCCCGCGGAACAGCCGCGTTTCAACACCGAGGAGCGCTACCGCTTTCTCACCAGCATCCTCGAGGCGTTCACCGGGACCCTGGAGCTGCGCGAAGTGCTGCGGCGCATCGTCAGCATCACCCGCGAGGAGTTCCACGCCGACCGCGCCTGGCTGCTGCATCCGATCAACGAGACGACCGAGTACGCGAAAGTCGCGTACAGCGTCTCCGCTCCCGGATGCGAGGGCAACCTCGGCGACAAGGGCCCGATCCCGCTGTCGGCGGAGCACAACCTCATCCGCCGCGCGATGGAATCGCCGAAGCCGGTCGTGCTGGTCGAAGGCGATCCCGATCTCGATCCCGTACTCGCGTCGCGCTTCGAAGTGCGATCGATGATCGTGCAGATCCTGCGGCCGCGTGAAGAAGAGCCGTGGGCGTTCGGTCTGCACATGTGCGACGCCGCGCGTGAGTGGAGCGAGGAGGAGAGCGCGCTGTTCGCCGAGATCGGCCGCTACGCCACGCTCGCGCTGAACAACACGCTCCTGCACAACCGCGCCGTCCGCGAGATGGCGAAGGTAAACGCGATCCTCGACCAGATCCCGGAGTCGGCCGCGATCTACGATGCGAACGGACGGCTGGAGCGGATGAACGCCGCGGCGCAGCGCGAGTCGGCGGCGCTGTTCGGATCCGATTCCGAGGGACGCGTGAGAAGCAATCGCCACCGCTATCTCGACGGCAGTCCGCTGGCCGCGGACGAGTTGCCGTCGATGCGCGCGCTGCACGGCGACGTGGTGAAAGCCGACTACCTCGTGCATGACGCGCGCTCCGCGGACGATCGCGTGGTCAACCTCAAAGCCGCGCCGATCCGCGATCAGGAGGGCCGCATCATCGGCTCGGTCGTGCTCGCGCGCGACATCACCGAAGACCGCGCGAACGCGGAACGCGAGTCGTGGCGCCGGCGGCGCGCCGGCTGTCTGGCCAACCTCGGCCTGGAGCTCGCGGCCATGCAGCCGGCGTTCGACAATCTCGACGACACGGCGATGCGCATCGCCCAGGCCGTCGCCGGCACCGTGCGCATCCATCTCTACCACTCCCCGACCGGCATGCTCGACCTGGTCGCCTTCGCGAGCATCGATCCGGACATCGCGAAGTACCGGCAGTATTTCGAGCGCACTCCGTATCGCCCCGGCGAAGGACTCCTCGGCACGGTCTACCACATCGGCCGCCCGCTGCTGTTCTACGAGGTCCGCGGCGACGCGCTGATCGACTACGCGCGTGACGAGGAAGAGCGCGCCGTCAAGGCGGCACTGCACGAGGAATCGCTGGTTGCAACGCCGATCGAATCGTACGGCGAGCGCATCGGCGTCCTGGTGATCTCGCAGTCGGATCCGCGGCGGAACTTCGACGCCGAGGACCTCGAGTTCGCGCAATCGGTCGCGGAGCGCATCGGCGCCGCGAGTCACATCCATCAGCTCACGCGCATGGCCCAGGACGGCCACCGCGCGGCAGAAGAACTGGCGCGCCGCGAGGTCGATGCGCGTGTCCGCTTCGAGGCCGTGCTGGAGTCCGCGCCGATCGGCATCGGCGTCATCTCCGCCGACGAACTGCGGTTCGAGCTCGCCAACGCGCGCTTCCTCGACTACGCCGCGCGCTTCGGAAAAATCTCGCTCGATACGAAAGTCCTCGACTTGCGCGCAAACGAAGTGCTGCCCGCGAGCGAACAGATTCTCAAGCAGGTCGCGGAGTCGGGCGAAACACGCATCGACGTCGAGCTGCCGGTCGAGGACATCTACGTCAACCGCATCATCTCCGCCGCGCGCGGACGCTTCTCCGGCATCACCCAGAGCCTGACCATCCTCGTGCAGGACGTCACCGACCAGGTGCGTTCGAAGCGCGAGATCGAGAACCTGGCCAGCATGATGGCCGAGCGCTCCGCGCGCCTCGACTCGATCCTCGGGTCGATGACCGACGGTCTCTGGGTCTACGACGCCAGCGGCGGCGTGGTCGACGTCAACCAGGCCGCGCTGAACATGTTCGGACTCGCCTCGCGCGCCGAGGCGGTCGAAAAGGGATCGTTCGAGAGCCTGAATCTTCGCGACTCGGAGATGCGCGCCATCCCGCGGCACGACATGCCCTACGCGCGCGCGCTGGCGGGACAGATCGTTCCCGACTACCTCGCCATCGGCAAGAACCTCATCACCGGCCGCGATCTCGATCTCTCGATCGCCGCCGCGCCGATCGTCAGCGAAGGCATCGTCGGCGCGGTGCTGGTGATCCGCGACATCACCGCGCTGCAGGAGCTCGACCGCAAGAAAGACGAGTTCCTCTCGGTGGCGTCGCACGAGCTGCGCACGCCGCTGACGACCATCAAAGGCTACTCGCAGCTGCTCGCGCAGACGGTCAACGACCTCGCGCCCGAGGAGAGGTCGACCTACATCAACGCGGTCCTCGGTGAGATCGAGCGCATGATGGGACTGATCTCGGAGCTGCTCGACGTCTCGCGCATCGAGACCAACCGCCTGCAGATCCATCCGACGCCGATCCGCTGGGTCGACTTCATCCAGGGACGCGTGGCGGCATTCCGCGTCCAGCACCCGTCGCGGATCATCGGCTTCGACACCGCGACGCCGGCGCTCACCGTGACCGCCGATCCCGACCGCATGCGCCAGGTCGTCGACAACCTGCTCTCGAACGCGATCAAGTACTCGCCCGAGGGGACGGAGATCGACGTGCGGATCATGGTCGAAGATGGGCACGCGCTGACCGCGGTCAGCGACCGCGGCATCGGCATCCCGAGAGACGAGATCCCGCAGTTGTTCGAGCGCTTTCACCGCGCGCGCAACGTCTCCAGCCGGTATTACGGCGGCCTCGGCCTCGGCCTCTACATCGCCCGCGCGATCATCGAGTCACACGACGGCGCGATCACGGTGCAGAGCGAGGAAGGGCAGGGCTCGACGTTCACCATCAGCCTGCCGCTGCGGGGAGCGTAGCTACGACGCGCGTTGTTTACGCGCCGCGACAGCGAACGGCTTGAACAGATAAACGGCGTCGTTCGGCACCCAGGCGCTGATCGCCACGGCATCGTCGCTCGTCTGCTGTTCGTATACCTCGGCAACCTCGTGGAGCTGGGCGACGAGGCGCGACTCGGCATGCGGGATCTCGAGGTGCAGGAGCTCGCCGCCTTCACGCTCGCGGTCGCGAATGATGTCGACCAGGCGCTCGATGTGCTCGCCGGTGAGCGCGGAGACGACCGCTGAGTTGCGGCGGCGGACGTCGAAGTGCTCGTCGACGCGATCGGACTTGTTGTAGACGTCGACGATGCGTACGGAGTCGACGCCGAGGTCCGCGAGAACCTGTTCGCCGACTTCGCGCTGCTCGGAGTGCTGCGGATGGCTGGCGTCGATCACGTGCAGCACGAGATCGGCGGCCACGGCTTCCTCCATCGTCGAGCGGAATGATGCGACGAGATGGTGCGGCAGTTTGCGGATGAAGCCGACGGTGTCGATGATCACCGTCTCGCGCGGCATCTCGTGCGCGATGCGCTGCGATTTGGCGTCGAGCGTGGCGAAGAGCCGGTCCATCGCCGGCACGTCGCCGCGGGTGAGGCGGTTGAAAAGCGTCGACTTGCCGGCATTGGTGTAGCCGACGAGAGCGACGGTGAACGCGCCGCCGCGCGATTTGCGCTGCGTCGCACGGGTCTTCTCGATCCGCTGCAGCTCTTCCTTCAGACGCGCGATGCGCGTGCGGACGATGCGCCGGTCGAGCTCGAGCTGGGTCTCCCCGACGCCGCGCGTGCCGATGCCGCCGGCCTGCCGCTCGAGGTGCGTCCAGGCGCGGGTCAGGCGCGGGAGCATGTACTCGAGCTGGGCCAGCTCGACCTGAGTGCGGGCCTCGCGCGTTTTGGCGCGGGACGCGAAGATGTCGAGGATCAGCGCGCTGCGGTCGATGACCTTGGTCGTCCCGCCGATGATTTTCTCGAGATTGCGCACCTGCGCGGGCGAGAGATCGTCGTCGAAGACCACCAGCGCAACCTTGTTGCGCTCGACCAGCCACTTCAGCTCGTCAGCCTTCCCCTTGCCGATGTACGTCGCGGGATCGGGCGCATTGCGCTTGGCGATCAGCTTCGCGACGAGCGTGCCGCCAGCGCTCTCGATGAGCTTGGCGAGCTCCTCGACGTGTTCTTCGGCGACGGTTTTGGGAAGGTCGGGAAGGATGAGGCCAACGGCGATGACGTTTTCCATCGGGCGGGTGCGGTAAACAATGATACAGCGTCTATCATTCGCGCCCATGTACGTCCTCTACGAGGTCCTTCTGTACCTCGTGCTGGTGCTGGCGATGCCGTGGTTTCTGATCACCGGCGTGCTGCGCGGGAAGTACCTCGCGAATTTTCCGGAGCGGATGGGGCGCTTTCGCGGGGCGGCGGACGCGCATGACCTCTGGATTCACGCGGTCTCGGTCGGCGAAGCGATCGCGGCGCGCCCGGTGGTCGCGGAGATTCAGAAACAGCGGCCGGGGACGTCGATCGTGTTCACGACCACGACGATCACCGGCCAGGCTCAGGCGCGGCGGCTGTTTCCCGATGCCACGGTGACGTACTTTCCGTTCGATTTCGCGTTCGCGGTGCGGCGGTTTCTCGAGCATCACCGGCCGCGCGTGTTCGCGACGATGGAGACGGAGATCTGGCCGAACGTGACCCGCCTCGCGCGTGCGCGGGGGACCAGGATGCTGCTCGCGAACGGACGCATCTCCGACCGCTCGTTTCCGCGCTACCGCGCGTTCCGCGCGATCGTGCGCTCGGTCCTGAACAAGTACGACCGCATCCTCGCGCGCGAGGAGACCGACCGCGAGCGCTTCGTGGCCATCGGCGCGCCGGGGGAGATCGTCGAGGTGAGCGGTAACGTGAAGTTCGACTACGAGCCGGATGCGTCACCGCTCGAGATCGCGCCGCAGATCGAGGCGTTGATCGGCGAGCGCAAGGTCCTGATCCTCGGGTCGACGATGGAAGGCGAAGACGAGGCCCTGCTGCCGGAGCTGGAACGCTTTCTGGCCGAGCACAACGCGTTCGTGGTGATCGCGCCGCGCAAGCCGGAGCGGTTCGAGCTGGTGGCGGGGCTGCTGCAGACGTCGAGCTTTCGCTTCACGCGACGCAGCGCGCTTTCCGACGCGCCGGCGGATATTCTCCTGCTCGACTCCATTGGCGAGCTGGCAAAGATGTATCGCTACGCCACCGCGGCGTTCATCGGCGGGACGCTGGTGCCGATCGGGGGACACAATCCGATCGAGCCGGCGGCGGCGGGGGTGCCGGTGTGCTTCGGGCCGTCGATGTCGAACTTTCGCGAGATCGCGCAGGTGTTTCTCCGCGAGCAGGCGGCAGCGGAAGTGCGCAACGCCTCGGAGGTGATCGACTTCGCCTCGCAGATGTTCGACGACGCGTTTCTGCAGCGTACGTGGGGCGAGCGGGCGCGGCGGACTGTGCTGCAGAACCGGGGGGCTTCGGAACGGACCGCGCGCCGGATCGTCGAACTCTTAACGTGACGGTCCTCCTCGCGCCATTGCAGCTGCTGAATCGCGCCCGCCGCGCGCTCTATCGCGCCGGCATCCTGCGCGCGAAGCGCCTGCCTCGCCCGGTCATCTCGGTCGGCAACATCGCCATGGGAGGTACCGGCAAAACGCCGGCGGTCATCGCGATTTGCAACCATCTTAATGCTAATGGGTTACGAGTTGCTGTATTGACGCGTGGTTATGGTAATGATGAGCATCGTCTAATTACTTGTCCAGTAATTGTCGGCAAGAAGAGATATATAAATGCTGTCGAATATCTGAAGTACAATGATGCCGATGTATTCGTCCTCGACGATGGCTTCCAGCACCTGCAGCTCCATCGCGACCTCGACATCGTCATCGACGCCCCGGCGCACTTCTTTCGCGAAGGCCGCTCCGCGCTGAATCACGCCGACCTGGTGATCCCCCGCCGGCTGCGCACCCTCATCCCGGACGAGCTGCGCGGCCGGCGCGTGTTTGCCTTCGCAGGGCTCGCAAACAATCAGCAGTTCTTCGACGCGCTGCGCGAGCACGTGCAGCTCACCGGCACGAAGAGCTTCCGCGACCACCACCCCTACACCGCCACCGATCTCGCGGCGATCAGACGCGAGGCCGGTGACGCCCGCATCGTCACCACCGAGAAGGACAAGGTAAAGATCGACGACCCGGCGGTCGTCGCGGTCGGGGCGGAGTTCGATCTCGACGAAGAGACGCTGCAGGCAATCGAACGAGTGGCGAAGGGGGGCTTCAGGCGGAGGAAGCGGCGCAAGAGCCTGCTTCTCCAGCGCATCGAGTACGCCGCCTATCGCGCCGTCGTCCGCGCCGTCTCAGGCATGTCCGAGAAGGCGGTCTACCGCTGGGGCACGCGCCTCGGCGCGCTCGCCGGCGCCGTCCTGCGCTCGCGCGACCGGCTGGCGATGCGCAATCTGCGCGCGACCTTTCCCGACCGCCCGCAACGCGAGCTGCGCCGCATCCTCGACGATTGCTGGCGCCACTTCGGCCGTGAGGCGTTGCAGTACGTGCAGATGCAGAACCTGACGCCGGAGGAGATCGCCGAGCGCTGCCCGCTCGTGAACGCGCATCACCTGAAAGATGGAATCGCGCGCGGCAACGGGACGCTGATCATCAGCGGACACTGGGGCGGGTGGGAGATCGCCGCGCTGGCGGTGATGTCATCGATCAGGAACATCCGGACGGTGGCGCGGCCGCTCGACAACGAGCTGCTGGAGCGCGAGCTGCAGCGCCTGCGCGAGAAAACCGGTGCCGAGGTCGTCGACCGCCGCCGCGCCGCGCGCTTCCTGCTCAAAAGCCTCTCCGAGAATGCGGTGCTCGCTCTCCTGCCCGACCAGGCAGTGCAGCCGAAGGAAGGGGTGCTCCTCCCGTTCCTCGGGCGTCCCGCCTGGACGACAACCGTGCCCGCGAAAATGGCGCTGCGCGCGCACTCTACAATTGTGTTCGCTTTTTGCATTCCGGACGGGCTCAGGCATCGTCTCGAGTTCGAGGAGCCGATTCGTGCCGATTTGCTGACAGAGGGCGAGAGCGACCCGGTGATGCTGACGCAGAGAATCAATGATGTGATCTCTCGCCGTATCATCTCCCGCCCCGAGCTTTGGCTTTGGATGCACGATCGATGGAAAGGGACGGGAGAAAGAGAAGCCATGCATGGCGTGTGAAACGGTCGTCATCGGTCTCAACTGGGTCGGAGACAACGTCCTGGCGATTCCCACGTACAAAGCCCTCCAGCACCGGTTCCGGAGCGAGGGAGGCATCGCCGTGGCCGCGCCGGAGAACGTCGCGGCGCTGCTCGAAGCGTCGGGAATCTTCAGGCAGGTGGTCGCCTGGAACGGCTCGACCCGCAAGCGCATCTCGACGCTGCGCGCGGCGGGCAATTTCAAGCGGGCGGTGATTCTCCCGAACTCCTTCCGTGCGGCGGTGGTCACGTTCGCGGCGGGGATCAGGGAGCGCTGGGGATATCCGACCGACGTCCGTCGCATTCTCCTCACGCATCCGATCGCGCGCCCCGAGGGGCGGGGGCATCAGCTCGACGACTACACGTCGCTGCTCGCGGCCCTGAACGCGCCGCGCGTGGTCGACGACGTGCCCTCGATCAAGCTTCCGCCGACGATCCGCGAGTATGGAAAGCGGCGCCTCCTCGACATCGGGATGCATCTCGACCGCCCGATCATCGCCATCCACGCGGGCGGCCTTTACGGACGCGCAAAGCATTGGGGCGACACGCGCTACGTCGACACGATCAAGAAGCTGCGCATCGAGGGATTCGACGTGGTGCTGCTGACCAGTCCCGGCGAGCGCGAACAGGCCGAGCGGATCGCCACGACGTGCAACGGCGTGCCGATCGTCGGACATGACGGCGACGTCCTGGAGATGGCGGCCGCGCTCTCGCAGTGCGCGGCGCTGATCACGAACGACAGCGGACCGCTGCACGTGGCCGCGGCGCTCGACGTACCGTCCGTATCGATCTTCGGACCGACCGATCCCGGACGCACGGTGATCGCCGGGGCGACGCGGGTCGTCCGCCGCACTCTGGCCTGCCAGCCCTGCTACAAACGCGAGTGTCCCCTCGGACATCACCGCTGCATGGCCGACGTCTCGGTCGATGAGGTGTTCAACGCCGCCGTCGGAATCTTCAGCGGAGCGGAGCCGGAAGTCGCCGCGCATCACATCGAGGCGTGATGCGGCGCCTATAATCGCTGCAATGGCGCGCGCGACGCCCGGCGACGACAAGCTGTACAAGATCGGCGAGGTCTGCAAGCTCGCCGACGTGCAGCCGTACGTGCTCCGCTACTGGGAAACGGAGTTTCCGCAGCTCGCGCCGAACAAGAGCGGCGGCGGCCAGCGCCTCTACACGCGCGCCGAGATCGACACGATCCTGCGCATCAAGGAGCTGCTCTACCGCGAGGGCTTCACCATCGCCGGCGCGAAGAGGCAGCTGGAGACGGAGGTCCAATCCGAGATGGGGGGCGGGCGTCTCGCCCGCCAGGCGGACGAGACGTCCGCCCCCCATCCTTCGAGTGGCGCGCTTGCGGATGTGAAGAAGGAGCTGCGCGAGATCCTACGGCTGCTGAAAGAGTGAGACGATCCTCTCCAGCCCGGCGCGGTCCTCTTCATCGAACGAATCGAGCTCGCTCGAGTCGACGTCCAGCACCGCGATCAGCTCCCGCTGCGCGTTGAGCACCGGCACGACGATCTCCGACTTCGAATTCGGATCGCAGGCGATGTGGCCGGGGAAGGCGCTGACGTCGGGGACGATGACGGTTTCCCGTTTCGCGGCAGCGGTACCGCAGACGCCGCGGCCGAAATCGATCTGCAGGCAGCCGACGGTTCCGATATACGGGCCGACGACCAGCCGGCCGCCGCAGACGCGGTAGAAGCCGGTCCAGAAAAAGTAGGGGAAACGCTGGGCGAGCAGTGAATTGATCGTCGCCATCAGGGCGATTTCATCGAGGGCTTCCCCTCCTTCATCACGCCAGATGGCAACGATCGCGTCGTAGGTTTCTGTGTAGGCGGTGCGCTTATCCAAACAACCTACCGCTTCTTCGTGCGAACCGGCACCGGCACCGGCCGCCGTTGTCCACCGGCGGCGATCAGCAGGAGCATTCCGGCTACAGCAACAATCACTTCGATCATGCCGTGCCTCCTTCAGAGGTCCAATAGTGCATCGGAGGTGCCATCAGCTTCGGGCCCGCCGATAGACGTCGTCATAGTGCCGCGCGGAGTGTTCCCATGAAAAGTCCGCTTCCATCCCGTTGGTCTGCAGCGTTTTCCAGACAGCGGTGTCCTTGAAGTTGAGCATTGCCGTCCACGTCGCCAGATGCAGCTCGCGCGGATCGGCCGCGACGAAGCCGAAGCCGTTCGCGGTGTCGAGGTTGGTACCGTCGTACGGGTTCACGGTGTCGGCGAGGCCGCCGGTGAGGCGCACCACCGGGATGGTGCCGTAGCGCAGCGCGTACATCTGATTGAGGCCGCACGGCTCGTAAATCGACGGCATGAGCAGCATGTCGGCGCCGCCGTAGATGCGATGGGCGAGCGCGTTGTCGAAGCCGATCCACACTCGCGCCCGGTCGCGGTTTTTGTCGCCCAGCCAGGCCAGATGGTTTTCGAGGTCGCTCTCGCCGCTGCCGAGGATCACCAGCTGCGCGCCGGCGGCGAGGAGGCGCTCGAAGACAGGGATCAGCAGCTGGAAGCCCTTCTGTCCGACCAGCCGCGAGATCGCGCCGACGATAGGGGTCTTCTGCGAGAACTTCAGTCCCGCTTCTTTCGCCAACGCGCGTTTCATACGCGTTTTCTCGCGGAGCATGGTGTCGTCGTAGTTGACCGGCAGATGTTCGTCGGTCAGCGGATTCCACTCCTCGGTGTCGATGCCGTTGAGGATGCCGGTGAACTTGTACGACAGGGCGCGCAGCACGCCGTCGAGTCCCGCGCCGAGCTGCGGCGTCTGCACCTCGCGCGCATAGTTCGGCGAGACGGTCGTGACTTCGTCGGCGAAGACGATCCCGCCCTTCATCGGGTTCAGCGTCCCGAAGTGCTCGAGCGCGTCGGGCGCCCAGTAGCGGCTATGCAGTCCGGTGAGCGCGAACGCATCCGGGCCCGCGACGCCCTGGTAGTGGAGGTTGTGAATCGTGAAGACCGATCGCGCGTTGGAGAACGGCGCGCTGGAGCGCAGTCCGGAGTGGAGATAGGCCGGCAGGAGCGCGGTGTGCCAGTCGTGGCAGTGCAGTATGTCGACGCGGATGTCGAGCAGCTCGCAGCCGCGAATGACCGCGCGCGAGAAGAACGCATAGCGGAGCAGGTAGTCGTGCCAGCCGTCGGGGGCGTCGGAGTAGATCTGATCGCGCTCGAAGAAGTAGTCGTTTGCGACCATCACGATCGGAATGTTCGTTCCCGGCAGCGTCGCCCGCAGGAACGTCGCCTCGGCGATCCAGTTCGCCCAGGCGATGACGACGGTCGGCATCATCTGATGCACCGGCGCGCCGTTCTTCTCGAGCCACTGCCGCGCCTGACGGTAGAAGGGCATGAAGATCACGACGTCGTGCCCAAGCTGGACCAGCGCCTTCGGCAGCGACCCGCAGACGTCCCCGAGACCGCCCGTTTTCGCGATCGGGGAGACTTCCGCTGTGGCGAAGACGATGTTCATGTTTCTCGACGAGTTTATCCCGCGATGTCATCGTTGAGTTCCGCGATGTCATCGTTGACTTCCGAGAAGTCACCGTTGAGTTCCGCGAAGTCACCGTTGAGTTCCGCGAAGTCACCGTTGAGTTCCGCGAAGTCACCGTTGAGATCCGCGAAGTCACCGTTGAGTTCCGCGATGTCATCGATGAGTTCCGGGAAGTCACTGTTGAGATCCGCGATGTCATCGTTGAGATCCGCCGATGTCATCGTTGAGATCCGCCGATGTCAACGTTGAGATCCGCGAAGTCAACGTTGAGATCCGCGATGTCATCGTTGAGATCCGCGATGTCATCGTTGAGATCCGCCGATGTCATCGTTGAGATCCGCCGATGTCATCGTTGAGATCCGCGATGTCATCGTTGACATCCGCGAAGTCAACGTTGAGATCCGCGATGTCATCGTTGAGATCCGCGAAGTCAACGTTGAGATCCGCCTATGTCAACGTTGAGATCCGCGATGTCATCGTTGAGATCCGCGATGTCATCGTTGAGATCCGCGAAGTCAACGTTGAGATCCCGGAAGGCATCATTGCCTTCCGGGAAGGTCTCGATCTGTCCACTTTCGTGGACTGAACCCACCACTTATGCAATGACTATCGAGCCGTAGCCGACTACGTGCTCACAGTCCCCATTGATGTCTCCCGAAGTGGCGTGTTTGATCAGAGTCGCCTTCGACGCGCCGAGGGCGTTCGCGGCGGCGAGCATCGCCGTCGTGGGGATGAAGCCGCACATGGAGACGTCGTATTCGTCGACGACGCGCCAGAGCTCCTGCGGATTGCGCGCGAGCACCTGGTCGATCGCCAGCTGGTCTTTGCGCAGCGTCTCGCGCTGGTCTTCGTAGTGATTGAGATCGGAGCTGGCCAGGATCGCGACATCCGTCTCTTCCTTGACCACGGACGCGATCGCATGTCCGATCTCTTCGGCGTAGTCATAGCGATGCGCGCCGAGGCAGATCGGGACGAAGGTGAAGTCGGGAAGGAGGCGCTGCAGAAACGGCAGCTGCACTTCGAGCGAATGTTCGCGTGCATGCGCTCGCGAGTCCTCGGCGAGGAGCTTCGTGCGCGCCATCAGCGCGTCCGCGAGCCGCGTATCGATGGCTGCGTCGCCGAACGGCGTGCGCCATGCGCCTTCGCGATTGATCGCGGCGAAGTGGCCCGCGCCGGTGTGATTCGGGCAGAGGATGATGAAGCGCTTCGGCAGCGCAGCCACGTCATATAACGCCGCCGCGACGTGGCCGCTGTACATGAGACCCGCGTGGGGCACGACCGCGCCGATGAAACGCGTCTTCGACTTCGCCGGCGGATTCGCGGCGAAGCAGGCGTCGACCTGCGCGCGCAGCCGCTCCGGCGTTCCCTCGTAAAACGTACCGGCAACGGCGGGCGGGCGGGTAGGCATCAAGTCACCGCGGATAACTCGGCGAATACAGTACCGCGTTCAGGAAAACCGGGAGCGTCCCACGCCAGAAGAGGCGGAAGTGCGGGTCGTCCGCGAACGTGATGACCTGTCCGCTGCCGAACGGCTCGCTGACGACGTACACCGATCCCTTCAGCCGGTCGAGCGACTCCTGCCACGCCACCCCCGAGATCAGCGGGTCCTTGGCGTCGATGGAGATGATGTTGTCGACCTTGTGCGCGAGCGGGAGAAACGCGTTCGTGCCCTCGATCAGCACCGCGGGCGAGCGCGGGACGCCGAAGGTGAGGAACGAGCGGTCGTTCATCGTGGTACGGAACGCGGAGCCGGGAACGCGATAGTCGTTGTAGCGCTCGTCGGCTGCCTTCTCCTTGTCGTCGTCCTTCTTCTTCGGCGGCTCCCACAGTTTCAGCTTCGAGACTTCCACGTCTTTCTCGCGTAGAAACGCGCTGGCGCCTTTGACAGCGACGATCGTGCCGCCGTCGTTGACCCACGACTTGATCTTCTCGACGCCGCGCTTGCCGAGGCGGTCGGCGTAGCTGCCGTCGGGGAAGACCAGCACGTCGTAGTCGTCGAGATCGATCCCTCGCAGCGACTCGAGCGAGAGCGTGTTGTGCGGAATCGGCGTGTCGATGTCGAGCGTGTGCCAGAGCATGCCGTACGACGTCGCGTTGGTGCCGGGTCCGCCGACCAGCCCGATCTTCGGCTTGCGCACGTGACGGATCTTTTCGGATCCGAACGCGGTCCCACCCATCCATCCCGACTCGAGCGAGACCGTGCTGACGCCGGTGTCGCTCACGCTCTTCGCAAGCGTCGCGTCGAGCGTGTCCTTGTTGTTGCCCTTGAGGATGATCAGCGTGCCGCGCGAGAACGCGCGATCGCCCACCGTGACCTCGGTATCGCTCACGCTGAAGTTGACGTCGCCCTCGAGCAGGCGCCCGGCGAAGCGGTAGAGGTTCGGCTCCATGCCGTCGACGAGGTAGCCGTACGCGGCCGGTCGGAACGGGGACGCCGCCTTCCTGCTGAACGCGCTCGTACCGGTGACCGGCGCCGTGGTCTCCCACGCCTCGACGTTCATCGCCAGCGGCAGCGACCAGGTGGTGAGGTCGTAGAAGTCGTCCGGCTCGTCGGCTTCCGCCTTCTGCCGCTGCTCTTCGACGAAGCCCTTGCTGAACGCCGGCGCCTTTTCGAGGAGCGTGTTCGCGAGTCCGCCGAGGGGCTGCTTCGTCGAGACGACGGCGGTGCCGGCCGGAAACGTTTTCGATTCCGCGCTGGCGCGATCGACGCGCGTCGCGCGCAGCGTCGCCGCATCGGCGAGCATCTCCACCTTCACGCCCTGTTTCCGCAGCAGCTCGACGAGCGTGTCGAAGTTCGGCGAGCCGGGAACGATCAGGAACGTGTTCTTGCCGCCGTCGATCTGCGCACGCGCGGCCTGGTGCGTGTAGCGCAGGAGCTGCTCGCGGTTCTGGGCGGCGGTGCGCACGGTGGTCATGCCGGTGGTGAAGTGGCGCTGCACGCGATCGGAGAGGCGCAGAACCGTCTTGTCGTCGCGCTCGATGGCGACGCCGCCGCGGCCGTGTCCCGCGACCTCGTAGGTCATGCCGATCGCGCCGTGCAGCGCCGGCCAGGAGTCGCCGTATCCGGGATAGAAAAGGTCGAACTGCTCGGCCACGAAGAACGGCCAGCCGCGCTTCGAGAACTCGGCGGCGTTCGCGCGGCCGAAGACGTCCAGCCACTCTTCCACGTCTTTCGGCAGGTGGGCGTTGATCGGCTTGGCGTCCGGCGGAAAGAAGTAGGTCGACTGGTAGCCCATCTCGTGGAAGTCGACGAACACCTGCGGATTCCATTGGCCGTAGGCGGCGATGCGTGCCTGCGTCTCGCGCTGCGACATCCACGTCCAGTCGCGGTTCATGTCGATGAGGTAGTGGTTGAAGCGCCCGGCCGGCCACGGCTCCTGATGCTCGAATGCGTCCGGATTCGGATTCGGCTTCACGCCGGCGGTTCGCTTGAACCAGCTGATATAGCGCTCGCGCCCATCGGGGTTCTCGAGCGGATCGATGAGCACGACGACGTCGTCGAGCACCTTCGGATTCTTCACCAGCTCCGACGCCACGAGCATCGCCGCCTCGGCTGACGACGACTCGTTTCCATGCACGCCGAACGCGAGCCAGACGATGACCGGCATGTCCTTCGCGAGCTGCGCGGGGTCGCCCTCTCCGCTGGCGAGCATCGTCGCGTTGCGGCGGATCGCGTCGAGCGCCGCGCGATTCTTCGCCGAGGTGATCGTCGCGAGGACCAGCGGGCGATGCTCGTAGGTCTCCCCGATCTGCTGGATCGTGACGAGGCTCGACTGCTTCGCCAGCTCGTTGAAGTACTCGAGGATGCGATCGTACGAGGTGAAGCGCTCGCCGATCGGATAACCGAGGTATTCCTGCGGTGTCGGCTGCGCGAAGGCGGCCGCGGCGACGAACAAAAGGACAGCGCTGAACAGAACGCGTCGTGTCATGACGGCGGATTCTAACGGCGGAGCTCGTAGATCGCGTACGACGGATCTTCAAACACCTTGCGCGTCCGCTGCGCGACGAACGCGTGCACCATCGCGTTCGTCTCCGGCGTCACCGCCAGCACGAACTCCTTCTCGACGATCGAGTGGGAGTGCCAGGCGGCGCCGACGCGATACCACGGCTTGTGCACGAGAACGTGCGTGACGCCTTCGCGTTGCAGCTCGCGCGCGAACGCATCCGGCGACGGAAAGCGCGCGAGCCACGCGGCGACGCGAGGGCCGTCGAGATTGCCGCCGGCGAGCGCGCGGCGGTCGAGGTAGTAGGGGCGGTTTTCGGCGAGCAGGAGCAGTTTCGCGTTTTCGGGAGTGTGCTCGTCGATCCAGGCGTACGGCTTCATGAAGTCGCGCGTGCGCTCGAGATACGCGGTCTCCGACTCGACGCCGATGAGATACGGGATGACGCTCCAGCGCTCGACGAAGGTGAAGGCAATGAGGACGAGATGGCCGAAAAGCGCGATGCCGGCGACTCCCGCGAGCGCGACGCGAATCGCGCGGTTCGCGCTTTCCCAAACCCGCACGGTGACGAACGCGCCGAGAAGCGCGAGCGGCACGAGCGCGAGCATCATCAGGCGCGACGTCGGCGCGAGCGTGATCAGGCCGATGAGCTGCGCGGCTCCAAGGATGAAGAGGTCGACGATCTTTCGGTTGCGCCAGAGTAGCGCGAGAGGCGAGAGCAGGATGAGCGCGGGCAACAGGATGCCGAGAGCATCGTCGACGATCGCGGGATGGAAGATGTCGTAGCCGCGCGCGAGCTCGGCCCAGCCGCCGAGCGTCGAGCGGTAATCAGCGACCGCGGGCGCGTTCGGAAGCAGGAACGGCGCGATCGGGGAGCCGGTCCAGACCCAGTTGCGGATGTAGAAGAACGAGCCGGTGGCGGCGACGAGGAGCGCGGGCTTGAGCACCGCGCGCCGGTCTCTCCAGATCGCGAGCGCGATGAACACCACCGCCCACGGCAGCGCCGTGTACTTGCTCGAGAGTGCGACGCCGAGCGCGATCGCGGCGACGGTGAGATTGCCGCGCTGCCAGTGCAGAAATGAGAGCAGGACGAAGCCGATCATCGCCCACTCCGCCCACGCCCAGCCGGCGATGACCGCCAGCGCGGGCGTCCAGGCGATGACCGCGGTCATCCACATCGCGCCGCTTTCGGAGAGCTCGCGCGCGGTGCGATGAATCACGCGCAGCGCGAGCAGGTAGATCACGAAGTGCACGAGCTTCGCCGCGATCCCGCCGGAGAGCACCAGCGCGCCGAGATCGGCCATGTAGACCGCGGAGGGGATGTAGGCGTTGGAGTTGAGCGGCAGATCGAGCATCCGCCCGAACTGCAGATAGAGATGCGGAACGGCGAGCTTGTAGGTCAGCTCGTCGGGCGTGTTGACGGGCGCGATCGCGCCGAGGAAGGCCAGCAGGATCGGTGGGATGAGGAGGGGGAAAAGGGGGGCGGGCCTCTGGCCCGCCAGGCGGGCGAGACGCCCGCCCCCCACGAAGCGGATCGCGCCGTAGATCGCGGCGAGGATGGTGAAGCCGCCGATGGCGATCGGATTTGCGAAGCCGGCGATGGAGATGACGGAGAGCGCGAGGCCGTAGAGCGGGATGCCGAGGAGGAGCTGGTCGCCGGTGTCGGCCGCGTGCACGCAGAGCGCGCCGATCGCATAGGAAGCGAGCAGCACCAGCAGCATCCCCACGAGTGGATCGATGAGGCGCGTGAGCAGGAATCCGGGAAGGGAGAAGCGTGTGAAGAAGACGGCGGCGATCAGGATCGCGGCGCCGAAGACGGCGGCCGTCAGATAGAGGCTATTCGATGACCGCGACTTCATCCTCGATCGCCGCATTCGACTTTGCGTGAATGCCGAGACGCTTCATCATCTCATTCAGCGTCGAGGGTTTCACCTGCAGCAGCTCCGCGGCGCGCTTCTGCACGCCGTTCGCGAGCTCCAGGGACTGCAGGATCATCGTCCGCTCGTAGTTCGAGACCGCGTCCTTGAGCGAGATCCCGTCGGCCGGCACGACCATCGCCGGCTGATCGGTGCGCATCGGATAGCGGAGGTAGTCGGGCAGCAGCTCGGGCGTGATGCGGTCGCCGGTGCAGAGCACCACCGCGCGCTCGATCGTGTTCTCCAGCTCGCGCACGTTGCCGGGCCAAGCGGTGTCCATGAGGATGCGCATCGCGTCGGGCGTGACCTCGCGCACTTTGCGCTTGTTCTCCTCCGAATACTTCTGGAGGAAGTGCTGCACGAGCAGCGGAATGTCCTCGCGGCGGCGGCGCAGCGGCGGCAGCTGGATGGTGATGACGTTGAGGCGGTAGTAGAGATCCTCGCGGAAACGCGAGTCGGCCATCAGCTTGTGCAGGTCGGCGTTGGTGGCGGCGATGATCCGGGCGTCGACCTTGATCGTGTCGACCGAGCCGAGGCGCATGAACTCTTTTTCCTGGATCACGCGGAGGAGCTTGGCCTGCGTCTCGAGATTGATGTTGCCGATCTCGTCGAGGAAGATCGAGCCGCCGTCGGCGACTTCGAAGAGTCCGCGCTTGGTGGCGATCGCGCCGGTGAACGCGCCCTTCATGTGGCCGAAGAGCGACGACTCGAGCAGCTCCGGCGGCAGCGAGCCGGAGTTGACGGTCACGAAGGCGTTGCGCGCGCGGGGGCTGGCGTGATGGATCGCCTTCGCCACGAGCTCCTTGCCGGTGCCCGACTCGCCCTGAATGAGGATGTTCGAGCGCGAGGGCGCCGCGAGCCGGATCAGGTCGAAGACCTTCCGCATGGTCTCGCTCTTGCCGATGATGTTCGAGAAGGAGAACTTCTCGGAGAGCTCGGCCTTCAGACGCTCGTTCTCGCGCGAGAGCCGTCGCTGTTCCAGCGCCTTGTTGACGGTGAGAACGACTTCCTCGTTCTTGAAGGGCTTGGGGATGTAGTGGAAGGCGCCCTGCTTCATCGCCTCGATCGCGCCGTCGATCGATGAGAACGCGGTGATGACGATGACCGGCAGCGCCGGATTGGAGATGCGCATCGCGCGCAGCGTGTCGATGCCGCTGATGCCCGGCAGCATGACGTCGAGGATGACCAGGTCTACTTCCTCGGTGCTGTCGAGCACACTCAGCGCTTCTTCACCCGATGCCGCGGTGATGATGTCGAACCCCTCGCGCCGTAGAACGGCATCGAGGACGTCCCGCAGGACTTCTTCATCATCGACGATCAGGACTCTCATTGAATGACGGCCGCGCGCGCATTCTCCCTGCTCGCGGCGGTTACCTTCGGCAACGCAATCGAAAACTCAGCACCTGACCCATGAGTACTCTCGACGGTGATCTCGCCGTCGCTGGCGGCGATGATGCGGCGGCTGATGGCGAGGCCGAGGCCCGTTCCGCCCTGGCCGCGCTTGGTGGTGACGAGCGGCTCGAAGATCCGCCCGAGCATGTCGGCCGGAATCCCTTTGCCGTCATCGCGAATGCGAATCACCACGCGCTCATTCTCGTCCGAAACCGCGATCCAGATGTTCCCGCCCTCGGCGACCGCATCGCGCGCGTTGAGCAGGATGTTGGTGAGAACCTGCTGGAGATCGTGAACGTTCCCGCGCACGCGGAGCTGAGGCACCGGCGCGAGATGGAGCTGGATGCGCTTCACCTTCAGGAGATCTTCGTGCAGCGCGATCGTGGAGGCGATGAGACTCGCGATGTCGACGAGCTCGCGCGAGCGCGGACGATTGGCGATGAGGTCGAGCAGATTGTTGACGAGGTGCGACGCGCGGAACGACTGCTGCTCCATTTTCTTGAGCAGCCGGTATTTCGGATCGTCTTCCGACGTCTCGGCGAGCAGCAGCTGCGCGTACGAGGAGATACCGGTGAGCGGCGTGTTGACCTCGTGCGCGACGCCGGCCGCCAGGAGACCGAGCGACGCCAGCCGCTCCTTGTCCTCGAGCTCGCGCTCGAGGCGGACGCGGTCGGTGATGTCGCCGATGACCAGCACGCGGGCGACGTCGCCGACATCGCCCGTGGTCGAGGTGACGTCGAGCGGGCTGACGGTGACGGTGACTTCCTTCTCCACGCCCTGATGGTTGATGAAGTGCGTCGCGTGCGTGCGGCCGTACGAGTCGCGCAGCTCGTCGTACGGCGGGAAGAGGTCGTGGATCGACTCGTACGACTGATCGGCGCCGACCAGCTCCCAGAACGCGTGATTCGCGGTCAGCACCGTGCCGTCGCCGGAGACGACGGCGATCGCCGAGAGCGACGACTCGATGATGTTCTCGTTGTACTCCTTGAGAGCGCGGATCTCCTCGAGCTGGCGGCGCAGTTTGCCGTAGAGGCGCGAGTTCTCGATGGCCAGCGCGATCGGCGCGGTGAGCGTGCCGATCAGGTGGAGATCGTCGCGCGAGAGCGGCTCGTCATTGCGGCGCGTGCCCACGAGCAGGAAGCCCTGCAGCTCGCTGCGATTGCGCAGCGGAAAGACGTAGCGGAAGCCCGCCGAGAGCAGCTGCCACGGCAGCTCGCTGCCGTCCGGAAGCCGCGGCGCGGTGAGCACCACCGGTCCGTTTTTCGGAACCGTCCCGAAGTCCTCGGCGATCGCGCGGCGCGGCACGCCAGGTTCGGGGTCGTAGATCAGCAGCGACTGCCCCTCCCGCGTGTAGAGATTCATCCGCTCGATGTGCAGCGTCTTGTGCAGGCGCTCGCGCATCATCGCGATCAGCTCGTGGACGTCGTGGAACGTCGCCAGCTCCTGCGCGAAGTCGGACATCGTCCGGCGATGCCTGTAGCTCTCGCGATCGAGGAACATCTCGATCACCGACTCGATGCGCCCTTTGACCGGAATCAGCACGCCGGCGATGACCAGGCCCGACGTGAATGCCAGGAAGTTGCGCTCCATCGCCGAGCGCTCTTCGATCACGCGCGAGAGGATGACGTTGACGGTGGAGAAGGCGATCATGCCGAAGACGAACGTGACCGAGTACGCGAGGATCTCCTTGATCACCACCTCGACGTCCCACAGTTTGTACTTGAGGATCGAGACGGCGAAGGCGAGCGGGATCAGCGCGAGCGGCAGGATCGCCAGCGTGGTGAAGATCGGCCGCACCGAGCCCGAAACCCAGTACGGAATCATGTAGATCAGCAGGAACGGGACGAAGCCGAGGACCAGGCCGAGATAGATCCACTTGATCTGCTTCTTCCCGACCGCGGCGGCCTCGCGATAGGTGAACGCCAGCGCGACCACGGCAAGCGTGAAGTAGAGCCCGAAGTTCGCGAACTCCAGCCTGTCGATGATCTTCAGCGCGTTGACCGGCGTCGACAGCGCGACGGCGTTGTTGAACACGAGGAGGTCGGTGGCCCAGAACGCGAGCACCACCGGCGGCACGTAGAGCAGCGCGATCCATTTCTTCTCGCGCAGCAGCGGCTTCGGGAAGAGCAGGAAGAAGTGGAGCGCGAGCGGCGGGAGGAAGATGCGCGCCATCTCCTCGATCATCTGCAGGAGCTTGTAGCTCCAGTCGATGTCTCCCGCGGGCGTGTAAACGTAGACGATGAAGGAGAACAGCGTGACGAAGTAGAACAGCCTGCTCTCTTTCGTCTCTCCTCGGAACAACGTGAAGAGTCCGATGGCGAGGTAGAGGAACCCGATGAAGCTGAGGATCAGGTACGGCGTGTCGATCTTCAGTTCGGGCGGGCGATAGTGAATCGCGATCGTCCTGCCGCCGCGCGCGATGACCATCGGCACCGACTCGCCGATCCGCCGCAGCGTCTTCTGCACGCCTTCGATCTCAGTCGTCGGCGTGTCGCCGATGACCCAGATCGCGTCGCCGGGCCGCAGCCCCGCCGCTTCCGCGCCGCTGCCCGGATCGACGTTCTTGACCACGATCACGCCGTTCTGCCGCGCGAACCTGAAGTCGATGCGCTCGAACGAGGAGCGCTTGCGCTGAAACGAAACGAACGCACCGAGGACCACCCCGACCGTGAGGAGCGCAATCAGTACGTTTGCGAGGAGCGAACGGCGCATGATGTGGCGAGGAGGGCGGCATTCAATGCGGGTGCCGTGGAGAAATCGCCGCTAACCCGTTGATTCATAACGTTGAATGCCTCACCGGATTTCCGAATGGATCGGGCGCAACTACGGCGGGTTGGATTTTTGCGGTCAGAAATTTGGAGTGGTGACCGGAAACCGGCAGACGTCCCGCAGCAGACAGACGTCGCAGTTCTCCTTTTTTCGCTTGCGGCTGCAGAGATCGAGGATGCCGAGGCGGCAGAGGGCGAAGTCGTAGCGAACGGGATCCGCGGCGTCGAAGCGCGCGAGGGAGTCGGTCAGCGTGCGCGCGGTTTTCCAGTCGGCGGACTTGCGGTCGTTGAGGCCGAGGAAGGTGGCGATGCGGTGGACGTGCGTGTCGACCGGCATGACCAGCTTCGCGGGATCGACGAACGTCCAGAGGCCGAGGTCGGGCGCCGTGCGGCGGACCATCCAGCGCAGATAGAGGTTCATTCGTTTGCAGGCGCTGCCGTCGGTCGGAGAGGTGAGGAGATAACGAAGGGAGGAAGATCCTTCGCCGTCTTCGCGGCTCAGGATGACACCGACAAACCTGGCGAGTGATGGAGCGATGTCGGTGTCGCTCGGGTCGTAGCACTTTTCGAACAGCGCGCCGAGGGAGCCGTGCTCGCGGATGGCGCGAGAGAGACGTGCGAAGAGCGCGACGAGATCAGGTGTCTTGTGAAAGCGATGCGCGAAGCCGGCGAAGCGGCGCGCGGCCTCGCGGCGATCGAACGACGCGAGATAGCGATGCGGTGACGGCGTCATCTTCGCCAGCACCGCGCCGATGTTCGCCACGATGATGTCGGCGCGGCCGTACGCGAACGCCGCGGCGATGAGTCCGGCCACTTCCTGATCGAGCGGATCGTCGTAGCGCAGGGCGAGTTGCAGCGGATCGGGCTCGATGGTCGAGATGTCGAACGTCGCCACCAGCGCGTCGAGGCGCTCCTTCAGCACCTCCGGACGGACCGGCTTCCGGAGCCTCATGGATTCCAGCGAACGTCTTTGAACGACTTCGTCTTCACCGTTACGACGGCATAGGGCGACGTGAACGCCTGGGTCACGATCGCGCCGGGCGACGGCGGCTTGATCGCCGCGTCCACGGCCAGCATTTCTCCTTCGACCGTCGCGCCTCGCGGCTCCACCGACCACCCGCCCGTCGGCTTTTCGCCGGCGAGGAGGAACACCACCGACTCGCTCGCGAAATCGACAACAGGCGCTTCTCCGCCGCCGACGAGCCCTGTCCACAGACGCCGATAAGACGCTTCGTCCGACGCGGCGACGGCCTCCGGTTTGGCAGGCTTCGCGGCCGCATACGCGCCGCGGCTGATGGTCCGCAAGTCCACGGGACCTCCCGCGGCGGTCGCGCACGAAAAGATCAGAAGGGCGAACGCCGCTCTCATGGGTCCGGCAACATTGCCGTGGCGGGAACTCTTCCGGCCTGTCAGCGTTTTACTCTTGCCATGAAACGCTCGTTCGCCGCCATCGCTCTGTTCGCCTGCTCTTTTCCCCTCTTCGCCGCCGTCAGCGGCACCGTGATGACGTCCGACGGCCAGGCGATCGCCGGCGCGCGCCTGTCGATCTTCGCGATCGAGTCCGCCGAGGGGCGGCGCACACGGCTGCTGTCCCCGAATCCTGAGCCGGTTCCGCTCTCCTCGACGCAGACGGACGCGAAGGGGAGCTTCAGCCTCGAGTCGCCGAAGGACGCGGTCACGGAGCTCCGCGTGCAGGCGCGCGGCTACGAGCCGCTGATGAAGCGCATCGAGCGCGACGAGGACAACGGCGCGATCGTGCTCGCGAAGGCTGAATACAAACGCGGAAGCGTGAAGGCGAACGGCAAGGCAGTCGCGAACGCGACGGTGGCCCTCTCTTACAGCGGCAGCGAGTACACGACGAAGACGGACGCGGAGGGACGGTACGACGCGCCCGATCCGAAGCGGGCCCGCGCGATCGCGGTCATTCATCCCGACTTCGCGGTGAGCGACGAAATCGCGACCGGCTTCCGCGACGGCATCTCCAGCCTCGACCGTACGCTCGCGGCGGGATCGCCGCTCACCGGCAAGGTGGTGAAAGACGACGGCAAGACGCCGCTCGCGAAGGCGACGATCTTCGTCGACGGCTGGCCCCTCGGCACGAGCGCGGAAGACGGCACGTTCACGATTGCGCGAGCTCCGGCGAAGTGGACGACGGTCGTCGCGCAAACCTCGACGCTCATCGGCTCGCGCCAGCAGACGTCCGAACGCCCGCTGACGATCCGCGCCGCGAAGGCAGCGACGATCGCCGGCCGCGTCCTCGACGCGAAGACGAAGGTTCCCGTCGCCGGCGCGGTCCTGCGTGTCGGCAGCCGTGGGTCGGGGATGCGAGGCGGCGGCGAGTCCACTGCGTGGTGGGGCGGGGCGTCGGACGCGAAGGGCAACTTCAGTTTCAATCTCGCGCCCGGCACGTACATGCTCATCGCGTCGCATCCAGCCTTCGACACGCGTCCGCTCGACGTGAACGTCGCCGCGGGACAGACGTCATCGAAAGAGCTCGTGTTGACGCCCCTCGCGCGCGTCAGCGGCGTGGTGCTGAACGAAGAGAAGAAGCCGGTCGCCGCGGCGACGGTTGCGACGCAGGACGCGCGCGACAGCTTCGACATGATGATGATCGTTCGCGGACCGGGCGCTGCGTCGAACGGGTACTCGGGTCCCGACGGCCGCTTCAGCTTCCGCATCCGCAGCGACTCCGATCTGAAACTGCGCGCGACGAAGAAGGGCTACCCGCCCGCGACCTCGGAGACGCTGCGCCTCGCGCCGGGCGAGCGGCGCTCGAACTTCGTGCTCACGATTCCGAGCGGCGTCGAGGTCACCGGAAAGGTGACGGACCGCGACGGTAATCCGCTGTCGGGCGTGGCGGTGGCCGCGCAGCCGACGCCGACCGGGCAGCGCGGCATGATGCAGCGCATCATCATGAACGGCCTGCCGCAGGGCAACGACGACGACAGCGTCCGCAGCGCCAGCGACGGTACGTTCGCGATCCGAGTGACCGAGGGAACGTACGACTTCGCCTTCCGCCGTGAGGGTTTTTCGACGAAGAACGTGCGCGCGAAGAGCATCGCCATCGGCGGCCAGAACGTCGTGGAGACAGCACTCGACCCGAGCGTCGAGATCAGCGGACGCGTCGTGCGCGGCGGCACCGGCGTGGAAGGCGTGAATGTCTCGAGCTTTGGGTTCGACGGCGGCGACTCTGCGGACGCGATGACCGGGCCGGACGGCTCGTTCACGCTGCGCGGGCTCTCGCCCGGCAGCGCGCGGCTGATGCTGCGCAAGGAAGAGCAGATGGTGAACGAGCAGCGCACGGTGACCGCACCGGCGCGCGACGTCACGATCGAGTTGCCGGTGGGCGTGAGCGTGAGCGGGCGGGTGGTGGACAAGTCGACGCACAAGCCGCTGACGGCCTTCCAGGTCGGCGTGTCGCCGTCCCGCAGCGGCGGCGGCATGGTGATGATGATGCCGCCGATGTTGCGCAGCTTCACCAGCGACGACGGCTCGTTCACGGTCGACAACGTGCCCGTCGGCGCGGTCAACTTCGTCGCCTCCGCGCCTGGCTACTCGACGGCGCGCCTCAATCTCAATACCGAGGAGGCGAAGCCGGTCACCGATCTCGAGGTCGAGCTCGACACCGGCGTGAAGCTCGCCGGCAAGATCACGGGCCCCGACGGCTCGGCGCTGGCCGATGCGACGGTGCAGATCTCGATGATGGGCGGGCCGGGGATGAACGTCGCGCGCGCGACCGACAAGCGCACGACCACGAGCTCGAGCGGCGAGTACGAGCTCGAGGCGCTCGAAGCGGGCGAGGAAACGATCCAGATCTCGCATCCGAAGTATCTGAGCGAGCGCAAGACCGTACAGCTGAAGGGCCGGGAGGTGCGGCTCGACGTGCAGCTCTCCGCGGGAACGAAGATCAGCGGCTCGGTGGTGACGGAGTCCGGCGCACCGGTCGCGGAGGCCGACGTCGAGGCCATGGCCGCGGGCGGCGCGATGCGGCGCGGCAAGACCGACGCGAGCGGCCGCTTCGAGTTCGACTCGCTGTCGGCGGCGCGCTATCAGTTCAGCGCGTCGAAGGCGGGCTACGCGGAAGGAACGGTGCGCGACGTCGACGTCTCGGCGGGTGCGCCGGTGCGCATCACGCTCAAGAGCGGCGGCACGATCTACGGCGTCGTGCGCGGCCTCTCCGAGCAGGACCTGGCGACGACCGCCGTCGAGGCGCGCGGCCCCGACGGAACGGCGGCGGCCAGCGTCGACGCGAACGGTGCGTACAAGCTCGAGGGCGTGCCGGCGGGAACGATCAGCGTCCGCGCGACGAGCTCCGGCCGCGGTTTCACGTCGCGAAAAACGTCGACGCCGCAGACGGTGCAGATGGAAGCCGGCGCATCGCGCCAGCTCGACCTCGAGTTCCGCACCGACACGGTCATCAAGGGACGGGTGCAGCGTAACGGCCAGCCGCTCGCCGGCGCGGGCGTGACGTTCATGCCGAAGCCGGGAAGCACCCAACAGACGTCGGCGACGGTGACGACCGACGAGCAGGGCAACTACGCCGCGAGTGGACTCGATAACGGCGAGTACGTGGTGATGGTCACCGACATCCAGCGCTTCACGTCATACACGACGACGTACGACGTGCGCGGTTCGGCGACGTTCGACATCAGCCACACCGCGAACGCGCTGCGCGGCCGCGTGGTCGAGGCGACCAGCGGGGAGCCGATCAACGAGGCACGCGTCCAGCTTCGTGGCACCGGCGCGAACACGGCGTCGATGCGGTTCAGCGACCGCATGACCGCGACCGACAAGAACGGCACGTTCAATCTCGATCTCGTGGCGGCCGGCAACTACACGATCACCGCCGACAAACAGGGCTACGGCAACCAGGTGCTCGACCTCGTGGTGACGGACCGCCCGGCCGACAACGTCGAGCTGCGCCTGCCGCGCAACGAGGGCATCGCGCTGAAAGTGGTCGACTCGCGCGACGGCCACGCGCTGAGCGCGATGCTGGTCGTGTTCGACATGCAGGGACGCATCGTGCACGAGCAACGCTTCTTCTTCCCCGGCGAAGGATCGACCGAAGTGTCGCTGCCGCTCGCCGCGGGCAGCTACCAGGCGACCGTTGGCGCAATGGGCTACGGCACGCGCCAGGTCTCGCTGCGCTCGCCGTCCAACCAGACGGTCTCGCTCGCGCCCGCGGGCCGCATCAATGTTCGCTCGAAGCACTCCGAGCGGATGCGTGCGCGCCTCGTCGACGCGAGCGGCATGATCTATCCGCGCTGGAACGCCACGCCGACGACCGGCGTGCTCAACCCCGATCCCGGCACGACCATGATCGACGCGGTCGCCGGCGGCACCTACACGCTGCAGTTGCTCGACGACAACGGCGCGGTCGTCGGCTCGAAGCAGGTCGTGGTGGCGGACGGGCAGACCGTCGAGGTCGAGATCTAGGAGGAGACTTCTTCCTCTTCGAACGCGGGCGGCTCCGGAATCTCCGCGACCGCCTCCAGCGGCACCCGCTCGAGACGCGGCGGGGCGCCGCTCGCCATCATCACGTTCTTGCGGTACTTCTCGAGCCGCTTGAAGAGATGATGGAGGTCGTACGTCAGCCGCATCACCGTGCGGCGAAGCTTGTATTTCACGCGGCGGAAGGCGTCGAGGTCGTCGCTGCGAAGCGTCGCGAAGAATGATTCGATCTCGGCGATGCGCTTTCTCACCTTCTCCAGGTCTTTGTCCTGGATGTTGAGAAAGAGCTCGCTGCCATCGATGAGCAGCGGCTCGACGCCGCTCATCTGATCGTCGTACCACTTCCAGAGCTGGATCAGGTCGATGCGCCGGCCTTTGGAGAGAAAGCGGGTCTCGAGCAGGTCCTGGCGGAAATATCCGAGGAGCTTGCGGTCGTCGGTCTTGTTGAACTCTTCGTCCGTGAGGTTACGAATGTTCCAAACACCGAATCGGATGATGTCGTTGCGCGTGCTGCGCAGCTGGCGGATCACTTCTTCGAGGATCTTGAACGGGAGCTGCGCCAGCGTCTGCGCCTCGGCTTGAGGGGCGTCCATGGCGGCGCGAAGGATATCACTGGACCTCCGATTGACTAAGAATCGGTGCAGCGTCGCCGGTCGTGTTGTCGATCATCGAGGCGTATGCGCGCCCGCGTCCCGAGAGGAAACGGACCACCGCGCGGCCGTTGACGACCCGCTGCGTGACGGCGATCTGTGCCAGGCCACGGGGCGTGTCGAGCGTGCGCCGCTCGATCACAGTTCCGGCGCTGTCGTACACCGTCACCTCCGCGCTCGCCGCCCCGTTCGCGAGGAAGCCGATATTCGTGCGATAGGCATCGGTGTTCTCTATGAAAAGGAGGTGCTGTTCGGCGGGACCATTCGGATCGACGAAGGGTACGGACTGGCTGGTGCCGTCGTGGACGATGCGCGTGTTCGCGACCACGAACGGCGGGATCTCTGCCGCCAGCATGCCGAACGTGTCCGGGCGGCTGTAGCGCTGCCGCAGCACGCCCTCGACGTAGGTGTTCGCAGTGAATCCGCGGGAGACGATGTCGCCGCGAAGTGCGTCGATGAATGCGATTTCGAACGTATTGAACGTCTGCGTCGACGCGACCAGCAGGTCGCTGCGCCACGAAGTGTCGACGACCGGCGCGACGAGCAAGCGCGTCACCGAAGACGCGCGCGTTGCGGGGATGAACAACGCGTCGCCGGTGACGTTGTCGATCTGCGACATGTACGCAGCGACGCGCGTGCCCGGCGTGACGACTTGGAAGTCGTAGTTCTGCAAGAGATCCGACGGGATCTGGACGTGACCGTATGCAGGAATGTTGATGGTCACCAGTTCCAGCGAAAACGCGAACCGAATCGTTCCGGCGACGCCGGCCGTCTCGACGAAACCGAGGCGCGTGCGGTGCCCGCCCGTAAACGGTGTGATCACCAGCCGCGCCTCGCCAAGCGCGGTGGTCTCGAGATTCGGCGGCACCGATTGTCCGACCGTCCCGCCGGTCGTGAGGGGCACGTAGGTGCGGCTCATCACGATCACGTCGCCGAGAACCTCCAGCGAGCCGGTGCCGGAGGTGTGAAACACGCGCTGCAGCACGTCGTCGTACGCAGCGGTCTCGCCCGGCGCGAAAACCACGTTCACCGCGGAGAAGTTCGCGCGGCCGTCTTCGCCGTCGCGCGTGAAGATCAGCGTCGCGGTCTGCTGCGACGCGCTGACGTTGGCGATGCGCAGGTCGCTCATCCACGACGTGTCGTTCGCTCCGAAGCGATGGCCGATCGCCGGAATCATCTGCGCGCGCGATCCGCGCGGACGCTGTGCGGCCGGCGCGTCGCCCGCGAACTGGATGACCAGATCCCATGACTGCAGTGTGCCGGTGTCGCGCAGACGGAGATCGGCCACGCGCAGCGTCCATGTCCCGGCCGCGGACTTACCGCGAAAGACGTCCAGCGGCTCCGCGGACGTCGCGTCGATGCCGTAGGTGACGTGAATGTCTCGTGCGAGATCGGGCGAGATCTGCTGCAGCACCACGGCCGTCCCGTCGGGCGCGATGAGCTCGATGCGGAGATCGCCGCGCGCGGAATGGGCGATGTCGACGCGCACGAACAGCTTTTCGATCGCGCGCGTGTCGGTAATCGTGACGTGCGACGAAATCCCACCCGGCGTGGCCTCCGGAATCGCGATCGCGCGCTCGGCGCTCGGGAACTGGGTCCATTCGCCGCGCGGCACGATCGCGCATTGGTCTGCGCGCAGGATTCCGCGCGAGACCATCGACGCGCAGATCGCCGTCGCGTGGGTACCGCCATACAGCAGGCGGTCGGCGCCGATCATCCGCTGCGCCATGACCGCGTACGATGGCAGCGACGGCGCGCCGAACGCGGACTCGATGACGATCGTGTCGGCGACCGGCTTGCCGAGCGCGAGGAACAGCTCGCGCATCGCGGACGACATGATCTGGCCGTTGCGATGCTCGACGCCGTTCGCTTCGATCAGCTCATAGTCGGCCATGGTCTTCGCGCTATCGAGACGGCGGAGGCAGTCGGAGCCGGCCGGATAGGCGCACATCTCCGCCGCGTTGTCGAGCCAGCACTTCGTGTCCCAGTCGGCGAAGCAGAATCGGTCGCGGCCCGACTGCACGCGCTGCGCGTAGTGGTTCGAGAACGCCCAGTAGTCGCCGAAGGCCTCGCTGAATGCGCGAGCCTGGCTGGCGAATGTGCCGGTGAACGTGCTCGGCGCGATCCAGTCGAGCAGCGCGTGACCGTATTCGTGCACGACGATGTCGGCGTCTTCGGCGTCGTCGGTCCCGCCGATGCCGTAGTAGAGCGTGCCGGTGCCGGGCTTGAACGGATTGGGGAGATAGAGCGAGTTGTCAAAGCCGTTCTGCGCGTGCGCGTCGGCCTCGATCGCATACGGCGCGATCGCACGGCGGCCGCTGTAGCCGAGCGACTGCAGGTAGCGCTGGGTCGTGTCGATGTGAAAGTACGCGCTCACGTCTTCGAATCCGTCGTCGGCGCGATTGAAGAAGATCGAGCCCGATGCGTCGGGCGGCGGAATCGCCGGTGGCTCTTTGTCGACCAGCGCGACGTACGGACCCCGCAGCGGACCACTGTCGGCGACGTCCTGGAGCTGCACGGTCCTGTACGCGGCATCGGGTACCGCATCCGCGGCGTCGTTGCGGTCCTGCAGCGTTGGATCGTTCAGCGTCGCAACGGGATTCGGATCGAACACACGCGCCGGCTTCGTCGCGCGGAAGAAAAGCGGTGTGCGGCGCAGCAGCTCGCCGGTGTTCACGTCGTAGTCGTATGCGAAGGGGTGGAGGGGTTCGTCCTCGCGGATGACGCGGCGCGCGAGGCGGGTGCCGATCCAGTGGAATTGGGGGGCGGGCGTCCCGCCCGCCGGGCGGGCGAGACGCCCGCCCCCCTCACAAGACGACGTCGTCACGTAGTTGTCCGTGGGAACGCCATCCACATACTCGCGATACCGGCAGTGCGTACCCGTGAGCGATTCGCGGGACAGCTCGAGGACGAGGGCGGCAGCGAGGAGCATTACGTCTGCGCGACCGCGCGCGACGCGATCGGGATCGTGGCAATCGAAGCCTGTTCCGCGGGGAGCGAGAAGTAGAACGTCGTGCCCTGCCCTTCCTTGCTCTCCACCCAGATCGTTCCGCCGTGCCGCTCGATGATCTGCTTGGTGATGTAGAGGCCGAGGCCGAGACCGCCGTAGTTCGTCGATGAAACCTGGCGGCCGCGATGGAAGCGCTCGAAGACCTGCCCGAGCTCGTCGGCGGGGATGCCGATGCCGCGGTCGCAGACGGCGGTGAGCAGCGCGTCGCCTTTGTCGTCGACGGTCACCGTGACGTCGCTGCCTTCCGGCGAATACTTGACCGCGTTCTCGAGCAGATTGCCGAGGACCTGCTCGAGGCGGTCGCGGTCGCCGGTGACGACCTTCGGCTGATTCGGGACGCTGACGTGAAAACGCCGGTCGCTGACCGCGGTGTGATGGCGGTGCACGACGTCGCGCACGAATTGCGACCAGGGGATCTGCTCGCGGCGGATCTCCAGACGCCCGGTCTCGATGCGCGACACGTCGAGCAGCTCGAGGATCAGGCGAGACATGCGGTCGATCTGATCGAGCGCGATGTCGAGATACTCCTCGGAGGTCGCGAGGTCGTCTTCCTTGATCAGCATCTTTGCGAGCTGCGTGTAGCCCTTGATCGACGTGACCGGCGTGCGCAGCTCGTGCGAGGCGATGGAGAGGAATTCGTCTTTCAGCCGCGACAGATCCTCGACCTTGCGCCGCGCCTCGACCTGCTCGGTGTACAGCTTCGCGTTCTCGATCGCCAGCGCCGCACGCTCGGCGAGCACCTCGGCGAGCGGGAGCTGTTCGTCGGTCATCGCGCGGTCGGGATCGTTCGCGGCGATCACCAGCGCGCCGATCATCTCGCGGCGCGTGCGCAGCGGGAGAATCAGCAGCGACGCCAGCTTCATCGGCGCGGCGTGATACATGCTGCCGGGATTCGTGGCGTCGAACGACGGACGCACGTTGGTCGTGAGCGACGGATAGTTCGTGGCGATGACCTGCCCGATCAGACCTTCACCCACGACGAGCGGCTGGCGGTAGATGTAGGACCAGGCCAGGCCGAGCGATGCGATGTCGCGATGGTGGATCGCGGCGACGCGCAGCTCCTTCGAGTTGTCGGATTTCAGAATGACCGCGGCCCAGTCGCCGAGTACTTCGGCCACGCGCTCGGCGATCGCCTGGGTGACCCATCCCGGATCGATGTTCGCGGAGAAGAACGCGCCGGCGTCAGCGAGGATCTCCGCGCGCTCGGCTTGCGCCTTCATCCGCTGCTCCAGCTCACTGCGCTCGGTGATGTCGCGGAACATCACGATCACGCCGGTGACGCGGCCGTCTTCGTGCAGCGGCGTCGCGCTCATCGACACGGCGACTTTGTTTTCGTCGCGTCCGATGCTCACGGTCATGTCGTGAACCGGGCGGCCGGTGGAGAGCGCCTGCGCCGCCGGCAGCTCGCCGGGATCGAGCAGGCGTCCATGGATGTCGCGGAAACCGTAGACGTCGGAGTGGCGGAAGATCGGAACGCCGACGGTGGTCTTGCCGAGGAGGCGCTGGGCGGCGGGATTGATGAAGGCAGTGCGCCCTTCTTCGTCGACGTACATGACGCCGTCGACCATGCCGCCGACGATGGCCTCGGTGCGCTTTCCCTGGCGCGAGATCGACTCGCGCAGCGCCATCTGAACGCGCCACGTCGCGATTCCGGCCGCGCCGATGATTCCGATTGCGAACAGGATGACGGCCATCATCAGCCACTGTCGGAGGTTTTTGATGCGCTCGGAGGTCTCTACCTGCTTATTGCGGATGCGATCAGTGATCACCTTCGCGTAGTCCTGCGAGGCGCGACGCAGCCCTGAGATTTCGACCATGCGAGCCAGCGCGTCGCCAGGCTTGCCCGCCTTTGTCGCGGCGATCTCAGCTTCGGCCAGACGCTCGACGTTTTCGAAGTGCGCCTTGAACTCACCGATCAGAAGCTCCAAGTCATGATCGCTCGCTTCTTTCGCCGACGACGACGCCGTGATGTGGGCCGTGCCGAACATACGGTTGGCATCGTCGAACTGCTGCGTGAACGCCGCGTCCCCGGTCAGATGAAATCCGCGCGCCGCGGAGACGACAATCCGCGTCGCCGAGTCCATGTCCCGAATCGCGTCGACGAGAGGACGCGACTGCTGCACCACCGCGAATTCCTGATTCTGCTCCATCGACAGCACCGCGACGGTGAACGCCGCGCCCGTCGCCACGAGCAGGGTCAGCGCCGCGAAGGCGCCCCAGAGCATTCGTCTGATGGAAGGAGACATCGCTACCGTTCGCCTCGTTTGCAAAATCAACGCCGACCGTATTGTAACTTACACGAAACAGGATACTTCTCCGTGGAATGACCCATGCAACCCTCAGCGTCATGCCCGACCTTCTGAAGAAATACAAACAGATGCGGGACTTCGGCGACACGCCGGAGCCGGCGGGCGACAAGAACAGGAAGAAGGCCCGCGAGAAACTGCCGATTTTCGTCATTCAGAAGCATCGCGCCTCGCGTCTGCACTACGACTTCCGCCTGGAGATGGAGGGCGTGCTGAAGTCGTGGGCAGTGCCGAAAGGTCCCTCGTACGACCCCGGCACCAAACGCCTGGCGATGATGACCGAGGATCATCCGTACGACTACGCGTCGTTCGAAGGGGTGATCCCCGAGGGAAACTACGGCGCGGGGAACGTGATCATCTGGGACAACGGCACGTGGGAGTTCATCGAGCCGGGCGACGATCCGGTGAAGGCGCTGCAGAGCGGGAAGCTCACCTTCCGCATGTACGGGAAGAAGATGTTCGGCGAGTGGGCGCTGGTGAAGATCAAGGGACGTCCGAACAGCAAGGGCAACGAGTGGCTGCTGCTCAAGCATCGCGATCAGTTCGCGAACGACAAGGTCGACGTGACCGAAGTCGCGCCGCGCTCGATCATCTCCAATCTGCTGGTGGAAGAAGTCGATCCGGAAAACGTCTGGATCAGCAACCGGAAGACGGCGGCGGCGAAGAAGAAGTCTCCGGGTCGTTCAGCGCCATCTCGAGCAGTTTCCGCTCGGAGTCGAAGCTCGCCCGCCGCAGCGAAGCGCTCAGCTCGACCCACTCCACGTCGTCGACTTCGCTGAGCTGCGGCTCCAGTTCTCCGGCCACATACTCCATCAGGTAGAAGTCCACGCGCTTCTGGATCAGCGTGTCGCCGGCGCGGAAAAAGTACTCGATCGTGTCGAGCGGCTTGACGATCCGCGCCTCGATGCCGGTCTCCTCGCGCACCTCGCGCAAGGCCGCCATCTCCGACGTCTCCCCTTCGGAAACAGCGCCTTTCGGAAGACCCCACCGGGTGCGGTTGCGGGTCGCGATCAGGGCAACATGGGGAACGCCGTCGCGAATGGAGATCACCGCGCCGCCGGACGAATGCTCGCTGCGCGTCTTCCGTCTCGGAGGAGCCATGACCTCCATTTTACGGTGATCGCCATCCGTGTGGATGTCTGTTGTGTCCGCTGATGCGCTGGTCTGTTCGCCGCAAAAGGCGTACATTCTTAAGGCACGCGCGCATCCAAGAACACGAATGAGGAGATGAATGCATGCCGGATGTAGGGACCATCACTCTCGTCGGTATCGTCGTCCTGGCCGTTCTGGTCGTGGTCTTTTTGAAACTCCGTCAGAAGGATTTGCTCGGCGCGATGATGCAGAAGCGCCAGCCGTCCTCGAAACTCGTCAGCCGCGCCGACTACGTTGAAGGGATGGAGAGGATCCCCGTCGCGCTGTCGCTGACCGCCGAGTCGCTCTACTACGAGAATCCCGATCTCGAGGCGTCGTTCGATTTGAACCGCATCGACGAGATCGAGTACGGCGACGAGCTGGCGACCGGCAAAAACATCGACGACGACTGGACCGTTCTCCGCCTTCGCTCGCATGGCGCGGCGTTCGAGTTCCTGCTCGAGAGGCCGGAAGCGAAGAAGTGGATGTCCGTGCTGCCGCCGAGAAGGACCGATCAGGCTCCGGCCGCGCACGCCGTCTAGTCCGGAATGGCCCGGAAACGGCCCCTGTTGGAAAACGGCCGCAACAGTCGGGGTGTAGCGCAGTCTGGTAGCGCACCTGCTTTGGGAGCAGGGGGTCGGAGGTTCGAATCCTCTCGCCCCGACCAGCGGCGGCCCTTCTCCGCACCTCCGTCCCCGTAGCTCAGTCGGATAGAGCAACAGCCTTCTAAGCTGTGGGTCGCAGGTTCGAATCCTGCCGGGGACGCCAACCGGCGCCGCCTATCGCATGTACAACACGAACGGCGCCCAATACCTCGGGTACCGATAAATGCCGTTCGAGCGCAGCAGCGAGAGTTTCGCGTCGCGCAGCGCTGCCGCAGGATCGCCTCCCGCGGCGGTATGCGCATACAGCCGGTTCATCAGTTGCGGCGTCGCGCTGTCGTTCACTTCCCACAAGGCGGCGATGACGTTGCCCGCGCCCGCGCGCAGGAACGCCCAGGCCAGACCGACCAGTCCTTCTCCGGTGTACGCGCGCGTGCCCGCGCCGTGGCAACTGGAGATGGTCACGAGCCGCGCGCGCAGTGGCTGATCGAGCACCTGGCGCGCGAGAAGTTTGTAGTTGTTGGTGGCGTCGCGGCCGAGGATGACTGCGGATTCGAGTGGACGCCTGCGTGTGGCCACACCGTGCGCGACGAAGTGGAGATAGTCGAATGAGCCCGGCGACGCGGCGCGGTACGCGGCGGGCGTGGCGCCGGCTCCCACGAGAAGTGCCGTTCGCGACGGCGCGAAGTGGCTCGCGACGCTGCTGATCTCTTCGCCGGCGTGTGGCAGCGGCGGATACGCGGAATCGGCCTGCCGTGGATTGCCGACCAGCAGCATCTTCGCTGCGGCCGCAGGCGGTTTGTCGTGTTGCGCGAGCACGCGGATCGAGCTCGCCTCAGCGATGGTCACATCGTCGATCCAGTAGTGCGGCTGCGGCGCCGGTACCACAAGCGTCTCGAAGTTGAGCGCGTGTAGCGCGCCGTTCGGAACGATCACCACGCGCGAGCCGCGCGGAACGGAACGGACGCCAAGGAGCGAATGAAGGCGCTGACCGCGCGCGGTGGGGCCGCGCGCGGTGGTGAGCTCGCGGCGATACGCGTCGACAGCCGCGGCAATGCTCTCCTCGGTATCGAGCCGGGCCGCGCGAATCTCCTTTGCAGTGACGATCCAGACGTAGGATTTTCGTGGTCCGAGCCAGTACGAGAGGATCGTCGCGTTCTGTTGTTTCGCGATCGCCCGCTTGTCGATCGCCGTGCGCGACGTTCGCGTCTCCATCGCATCGTCGAACGCATCGATGCGAATCATCTCGGTCGCGTCGAGCGCCGCATCGATGCGCCTCTGTGCGATCAAGAAGTCGATGTACGCGCTGAAGATCTCGGAGGCGATGTTGTAAAACGCAAATCGCAGCTCGCGATCGACGATCGCGCCGCGCGCCTCCCGGACCGTATCGAGCACAGAGCGAAAATCGCGTTCGGCATCGGCGACGCGCTTTGACTTGACGAAGATCTCTGCGCGTCGGCCGAGCGCTTCCCAACGCGTTGACGCCGATGTGGCGTTGGTGATGACACGATTCAAAATCGCGGCGGCATTCGATCCGTCGCCGCGCGCGGCGGCGATGCGCGCGTCGAGAATCAGCGACCGCAGTTCCGATTCGGTATCTTTCGCGGCGCGCTTCAGCTCGAGCGCCTCGGCGTTGTACCGGCGCGCCTCAGCGAGACGTCCTGTTTCCAGCGCCATACTGGCGAGGTTCGCGAGGACGAACGCGAGTTGTTTGTGCCTCTTGCTTCGCGCCGGATCGAGCGCCTCGCGGTAATAGCGCTCGGCGCCGGACCAGTCGCGCTTTTGTACGCGCATGTTTCCGAGCTGAATCAGCCACGGCACCCGATCGAACTCATTGCGCGCCGCGGTCGCATCCGCCAGCACGAACAGTTCCTCCGCGGCGGCGTCGTCGCCGAGACTGACGTAAGCCCAGCCGAGGTTTCCGGAAAGCTGGTAGATGCGCCATTCGTCGCGCGATGACTTTGCGAGGGCGAGCGCCTTCTCTCCTTCGTCAACCGCGTCGGAGAGATGCCCGGCCCGCATCATCTGATACTGCCGCGCTCCGAGCGCCTGGATTTCCACGGCGGGTTGCTTGTAGGTGCGCGCAGCGGCGATCGCCTTCGCGATCAGCGGCTCGGCATGAGGCAGGTCGGGAGCCGCGATCGCCAGCGCTACGTAGATGCGGCTCAACATCTGCGGCTGGTGCGCCTTTGCGATCGCCAGCGCCTTGCTCAAGTGGCTCTCCGCCTCGCCTTCCGGGCCGAGGTGAATCGCCGCATTCCCCAGCACGAGCAGGCGGCGCACCGCCGTTTCGCTCGTGTTCAGCGCGGCAGGAAGTCTGGCCTCCAGCGCCGCCTTCGCTTCGGTGTGATTGCCGCGCTTCTGCAGCACCTCGGCGTGCATGACGCGCAGCGACCAGATGGTCTCGTCGCCGCGCGTTCCAAAACGCTGCAGCGCATCGTCGATGATGCGCTGCGCGTCATCCAGCCGTGAATAGTCGAGAGCCGTGCGCGCGTCGCGCGCAGCCTGCTCGGCCGTCGGTGCCGCCGCGGACGCTCCGAACAGCAGGAGCGCCAGCAGCGGCACAACCGCGAGTTTAGCCGCCCGTCGGAGGCGTCCCATTCCCCTCCACCGAACCACCCGTCAGATCGCCTTCCTCTTCATTACCCGCCATCAGCGCGAAGCGGTTGCTTCCGCCGTTTCCACCGTTTCGGCCCCGTCCGAGCTCGATGCGCAGGAGGTTAAGCCGGCGGCGCCCGGGCTTGTAGAGGAACTCGGCGAAGTGCACGATCCCGACCTCCGGCACCTCGATCACGTGGCCGCAGATTTTAGTCGCCACTTCCTCGGGCACCTGAACGTCGCGCAGCAGCGAGCCGCTCAGCGGCTCGACCGGATTCTCGTCGGCGACGGCGTTCCGCAGCGCTTCGACCGGCCTGCCTAACTGTTCGGCGAGGCGTTCGGCGTTCCGCTCGACGATCTCGCGCACGTGTCTGTACGTCGGCGCGTTCGAGAGCTCGAAGTCGTATTCCGGAATCACTTCGCAGTCGCCGATGACGATGCCGCGATACATCGTCTTCACCTCGAAGCGTGCCTCTTGGGAGTTGGTGTCGTGCGTCGAGGTGATCGTCGCCCCCATCAGCGCCACGCGCAGGCGGTCGCGGATCGAGAGGTTGGTGAGGTAAACGTCGGAGTACGTCGTGTAGACGCCGCGGGTCAGCTCCGTTCCGAACACGCGCGTTTCGGCGCGGGAGAAGGAGATGCCGCAGTTGTTGTAGTTCTCGACCACGGAAGAGCCTTCGCCTCCCGTCGGAGCAAGTGCAACCGACGCGAGACTGGGGATCGTGGTGCGTACATTGCCGGTTCTCAGCACCGCGCCGAGACCGATGGCACTCGCGTTGAACGAATATCCAGGCATGGCTACCTCCCTATTTTTCTCTGACTATCGGACCTTCATTGGATGCGCGGCGATCTGGGTGCGGTTGCCCTTCGTGTCGACACCTTCGATCGCCAGCACATAACTGCCCGCCGGCAACGAGCCAAGCAGCAAATCGATTGAGTTTTTTGCCTCCTCGGCGCTGGCGCGATACGACGTCACCACGCGTTTCGAGGAGTCGCGCACCACGATGTCGTAGCGCGCGTACTGCGGGTCGGGCGGGATGTCGATCGAAAGGGGCGCAGCCATCTTCGCGCGCAACTCGATCGCCTCCGGCTTCTCCGCGCCGCGGACCATGCCGACGATCGCGTGCGGCTGCTGGGTCGCGACAAGGGAGGGGCCGGATCGCAGCGGGACATAGAAGCTGACGTTGACGATGGTGAGCACCGCCGCCGCTGCCGCGGGGATCCAGGCCGTCCAGCGTCTCCGGAACGGAACGACGTTCGCCGCGTCGCGCGCGAGCGTCCGGCCTGCGGCGACCAGCCTCGCGCTCTCCCGGACGTCGTCTGCGCAGACGCGGCAATCGAAGAAATGCTCCTCGAACGCGTCCCGTTCGTCGGGCTTCATCTCGAAAAGAATGTAGCGCTCGACGGCCTGATTCTCTTGTATCTCGATGTGATCCATTCGCCCCTCTCACATCGGTAGTGACGTTGGGCCCGAAAACGTTTCATTCAATTGCAGGCGGCCGCTCTTTTTTCTGAACTCGCTCCTGAAACTCTTCTTGGCGCGATGCAGCAGGACGCGGAGGTAGCCGCGGTCGACGCCGAAGCGGCGGCAGACCTCGTCTTTCGTTCCCTCGTCGATGAACAGCGCGCGCAGGATGTCGGCGTCGCGCGGCGAGAGGCGGCCGAGGACACGCTGCACGCGGGCCTTTCGCTCCTCGTTGACCAGCTCTTCCTCGATGGAGACCTGCTCGCCGGGATCGACGACCACCTGCGCGAACGCGTCGGAGCGCGACTCGATGCGATACCACTCCATCAGCACGTGATTGCAGGTCGAGTTGACGAACGAGCCGAGCTTGCGCGCATCCTGCAGCTCCGGGAGCTTCGTGAAGACGCGCACAAAAACTTCCTGCCGCACGTCGTCGATGGCCTGCCGTGAGTCGAGCTTGCGGCGCAGCTTGATGAGAAGGAGCTCGCGGAAGTACGAGTCGAAATGCGCGGACGTTTCGCGGTCTCCCTCTCGCAGACGGCGCACGTACTCGTCGTCGAATGGGAAGAGTTCCATTTGGAAGTGGAACCTACTTTACTGCAAATCCTGAGAGGGGGCGGTACCTAAAGGTGCCTTTACTTCCGGCGGCGGGTCAGGCTCTGCCGCAACGCCGCATGGGCGATCGCGACGTCGACGTCGCGCTGGAGGATCGGGACGTAATGGCCCGCGAATTCGGGATCGGGCGTGTTGCCGAAATACTTGTCCACCCGCGCCGCAACGGCCTCGAAACCGGTGGGCGTGAAGTCGACCCGCGCCATCTCGTCGATGTCGACGATGAGCGAGGTCACCGGCTTGAGCCAGGCGAAGTGCGGGTCTTCGTTGAGGAGCTGCAGCAGGTGACTGGGGCCGTTGACGGGCGCGACCATGAGCGCGTAGTCGGCGCGCGCCGATTCGATCAGCGAGCGGTGCAACGGAAGAAGATGGCGCGACATCTCACGCAACGCCTCGCGCATCTCCGCGCGCGCGGGATCGTCGGGGGTGTGCATCGTGCGCGCGTAAAAGTCTTCCTTGTTCATCAGGGAATGTTCATGAGGAACAATCACGCCTCCACGGTTGGCTGGGGAAGGGTGGGTCAGGCAGTAGCCAACCGTAGAGGCCGTGAAAGCGTTGCTAAAGCTCCCAGGAGCCACAAGGATACTCGCGCAATCAGCATGCCGCAATGCTTGCGGCGTCCTGCCCGCGGAACTACAATGCCCGGCCGCCGGAGCGGAATGAACAGTCCCCATGGGCGGTTAGTTTCCGGTGCTCGCACCCATAGCTCAATTGGATAGAGCATCTGACTACGGATCAGAAGGTTAGAGGTTCGAGTCCTCTTGGGTGCACCAAATGAGATCAAACCGACGGCGGGCACTGCCCGCCGTCGTACTCTTTGACAGATGAATCAGGCGCAGTGGATGGAAGCAGCGCTCGCGCTCGCGGAAGAAGCGGCGGCCGAAGGCGAGATCCCGGTCGGTGCGGTGGTCGTCGACCGCGACGGCAACATCATCGGACGCGGGCGCAATCGGCGCGAGTCGGGCGATCCTCTCGGACACGCGGAGCTCTTCGCGATCCGCGAGGCCGCGCAGGCAATCGGCGACTGGCGTCTCGAAGGAACCACGATGGTGGTGACTCTCGAGCCGTGCGCGATGTGCGCGGGCGCTCTGGTGAACGCGCGCGTGGAGCGATTGATCTTCGCGACGTACGATCCAAAGGCAGGCTTCTGCGGCTCCCTCGGCAATCTGGTGCAGGACTCGCGACTCAATCATCGATTGGTCATCGAGACCGGATTGATGGAGGAGCGCGCGCGGCATCTGCTCCAGGAGTTTTTCCGAAAACTGCGGCAGCGCGACAAAACGGAGAGGTGGCAGAGTGGTTGAACGCGGCGGTCTCGAAAACCGTTATACCTTTACGGGTATCGGGGGTTCGAATCCCCCCCTCTCCGCCATTGCGCGCTACGAGCCGGAGAGATGGCCGAGTGGCTTAAGGCGCACGCTTGGAAAGCGTGTGTACGTTAATCGCGTACCGTGGGTTCGAATCCCACTCTCTCCGCCACCATCGCACTGATTCATCGAAACAGCAGGCTGGGATGAGCCCGGGTCCTGTGCAGCAGGCGCACCGAACCTCGTCAGGTCCGGAAGGAAGCAGCGATAAGGTGCTTTCCCTGCGTGACACAGTCAGGCCTGGGCTCTTCCGAGCTGGCTGTTAAACTCACCGCCGCAATGTCCTACCAGGCGCTCGCGCGCAAATATCGCCCGCAGACATTCCAGGATATCGTCGGGCAGGAAACCGTCGTCCGGACGCTTCAGAACGCGATTCGCGACGGCCGCATCCATCATGCCTACCTCTTCGCCGGCGTCCGCGGCATCGGCAAAACCACCGTCGCGCGCATCCTCGCCAAGGCGCTCAACTGCGCACAGGGCCCGGCCTCCGAGCCCGACAACACCTGCACCATCTGCCAGGAAATCACCGAGGGCATCGACCTCGACGTGCGCGAGATCGACGCCGCGACCTACACCGGCGTCGACAACATCCGCGAGCTGCGCGACGTCACGCAGTTCCAGCCCGCGCGCGACCGCTATCGCATCTTCATCGTCGACGAGGCGCACATGCTCAGCGCGCCCGCGTGGAACGCGCTGCTCAAGCTGATCGAAGAACCGCCGCCACACGTGATCTTCATGTTCGCGACGACGGAGATGCAGAAGGTGCCGGCGACGATCATCTCGCGCGTGCAGCGCAACCAGCTGCGCAAGATCACGCTCGACGATCTCATCGCGCGGCTCGCGCAGATCTGCAAAGCCGAGGGCATCGAGGCCGACCGCGCGGCGCTGGAGATCGTCGCGCGACGCGGCGAGGGCAGCGTGCGCGACTCGCTCTCACTGCTCGATCAGGTCATCGCCTTCAGCGGCCGCACCGTGACTGCCGAGGATGTCTCGGTCGTCCTCGGGCTCTCCGACACGAACTCGTTTGCGCGCCTCATCACGCACATCGCCGAAGGAGATCACGCGGCGATCCTCGAGGCGCTGCAGGAAGCCTCGGACAGCGGCCGCGATTTCAAGATGCTCTACCGCGACCTCTTGAACTTCGTTCGCAATCTGCTGCTGCTGGCGGGCGGCGCGAACGAGGCCATGCTCGCGGTGTCGCCCGAGGATCTCGCGACGATCCGCTCGGTGACGAAGAAGCTTTCGTACACGGAGCTGCTGCGGATCGCGAACCTGCTGCTGCGCGACGACGAGACCGTGAACAAAGCGGAGCACCAGCGTTTGGCGGTGGAGATCGCGCTGCTCAAGGCCGCGACGTTCCCGCGGCTCAAGGCGGTCGAGGAAGCGCTAGCAAGTGGAGCGGCGGGCTTCAGCCCGCCGAAACCTGCGCCTGCACCGGCCCGTTCCGGCGGGCTGAAGCCCGCCGCTCCACAGGAACCTCAGAACCTCGTCGAAGCCATCAAGGCCAAACGTCCCCTCATCGGGGGCTACCTGGATACCGCCGTCATGGAACGCAGCGGCAACACGATCACATTCACGTTCGCCGATGCATTTCACGCGGAGTCGGTCACTGAGGCGCGGGCCGCTCTCGCGCAGATCGCGTCCGAAGTGTATGGAGAAAAGATGACGGTGGACGTGAAGGTGGAGTCGGGCGAAACGCCAGCTCCCGGCCGCCGCACCGAAGACAAGCCCTCGCAGCTCCGCGAGGATCCGGTTCTGCGCTCGTTCCAGAAACACCTCGGCGGCGAGCTGGTGAAGGAGAAACGATGAATATCAAACAGCTGATGAAACAAGCGCAGCAGATGCAGGATCAGATGCAGCGCCAGATGGCCTCGATCCGCGTCGAAGGCACCGCCGGCGGCGGCATGGTGAAGGCCGAGATGTCGGGCAATAAAGAGCTCCTGGCCATCACCATCGACAAGGAAGCCGTCGATCCGAACGACGTCGAGATGCTGCAGGATCTCGTCAAGGCCGCCGTCAACGAGGCCGCGCGCAAAGTCGACGAGGAGATGAGCTCGTCGCTGGGCTCGATGACCGGCGGGATGAAGATTCCCGGTTTCTAAATGACAGCGCCGCCGCTCGCGAACCTCATCAACGAGCTCACCAAGCTCCCCGGTGTCGGCGGCAAGTCGGCGGCCCGCCTCGCGTATCACATCCTCAAACGTCCCGCGGCCGAAGCCGAGGCGCTGGCGGCGGCGATCGTCGACGTGAAGGCGAAGATCTTCCGCTGCTCGGTCTGCAACAACATGACCGACGTCGAGCCTTGCGCGATCTGCAACGACCCGCGCCGCGATTCCGCGCTGATCTGCGTCGTCGAAGAGGCCTTCAACATCCAGACGATCGAGTCGACGCGCGATTTCAAAGGCATCTATCACGTCCTTCTCGGCGCGCTCTCGCCGCTGAAAGGCGTCGGCCCGCAGGACATCGACGTCGCCGGTCTCGTGAAGCGGGTGCAGCGCAGCGAGGTGCGTGAAGTCATCATCGCCACCAACCCCAACGTCGAAGGCGAGGCCACGGCGCTCTACATCGCGCAGCAGCTCCGGCCGCTCGACATTCGCACGACGCGCCTCGCGTTCGGCCTCCCGGTCGGCGGCGATCTCGAATACGCCGACCAGGTCACGATGTCGAAGGCGCTGGAAGGGCGGAGAGAAATTTAATGCGTCGTGTGCTATACATTGGTGTCCCGTATGGCCCCTCCTGATCTCGTCATGTACGAGGAGGAGTACCAGCAGATCAACGATTGTCTCCATCGTCTGCAGGTCGACTCCAACTCGAAAATCGTCTTCCTGGTCGACAAGAACGGCCAGCAGATCGCCGTCCAGGGCGACATGCGCGGGGTCGACGCGACCTCGCTGGCGTCGCTCACGGCCGGCAACGTCGCCGCCACGGACGGCCTGGCGAAGCTCATCGGAGAGAAGGAGTTCTCGATCCTCTTTCACGAGGGTGAGCGCGACAACATCCACATCTCCCTCGTCGCCCAGCGCGTGATCCTGGTCGTCATCTTCGACGAAAAATCATCCCTCGGACTCGTACGTCTGCGCGTGAAGAAGGCTTCGCAGGAGCTCGAGCGGACCTTCGAGCAGTTGCTGAAGAAAGCCGAGGCCGAGCGCGGATCGATGTCGAGCCGCTTCGACTCACCGTTCGCTGAGATCACGGACGAGGACATCGACAGCCTGTTCAGCGAATAGCGCAATGACGTTCATCAACTACGCCGCGCGTGAGATCAACTGCAAGATCGTTTACTACGGCCCCGGCTTGTGCGGGAAGACGACCAATCTGCAGTGGATCTACGACAAGACCAATCCGCAGGCGAAGGGAAAGCTGATCTCTCTCGCCACGGAGACCGATCGCACGCTTTTCTTCGACTTCCTTCCGCTCGATCTCGGCACTGTCCGCGGGTTCAAGACGCGCTTTCATCTCTACACCGTGCCCGGCCAGGTGTTCTATGACGCCTCGCGCAAGCTGATCCTGAAGGGCGTCGACGGAGTCGTGTTCGTCGCCGACTCGCAGGAAGCGCGCATGGAAGCGAACGTCGAGTCGCTGCAGAACCTCGACAAGAATCTGAAGGAGCAGGGCTACGAGCTGAAGACGGTTCCCTACGTCCTGCAGTTCAACAAACGCGATCTCCCGACCGCGCTGCCGCCCGACGAGATGTACCGCCAGCTGAACTTCAAAGGCGAGCCGACGTTCGAGGCGGTGGCGATGAACGGCACCGGCGTCTTCGACACGCTCAAGGCGGTGGCGAAGCTGGTGCTCACCGAGTTGAAGAAGAAATAATCGTGGATCCGCGATACCGCGCGCTCTTCAACGAACAATTCACACCGGAGCTCTACGACCGCTATCAGCGCGACCTCTCGCAACGGCTCGGCTGCGCCTTCGAGTTCCGCCTCGCGGAGACGCCGCTGTTCCTCTCCGAGGATTTCATGCGCCGCGCGACCGAAAGCGCGAAGGCGATCGTCGAGCAGCTCTCCGATCCCGCGCTGATCGCGCGGATGAAAGCCGCAATTCCAGCGCGCTGGGACACGCCGGGCATGGACGCGCTCCCGAATTTCTCGCAGGTCGACTTCGCGGTCGTCCGCGAGAACGGCACGCTCGTGCCGAAGCTGATCGAGTTGCAGGGATTTCCGTCGCTGACGTCGATGCAGATCGTGCAGCGCGACGCCTGGAACGACACGCTGGCGACGATGCGCGGCCTGGATCGCGATTGGTCGTGCTGGTTCTCCGGCTACGACCGCGCGTCGTTTCTCGAGCTCGCGCGGCGCACGATCGCCGGCGATCATGATCCGGCCGAGGTCATCCTCATGGATCTCGATCCGCCGCGGCAGAAGACCTATCCCGACTTCGCGGCCACGAAGCTGCTCTTCGGCGTCGACGCCGTCGATCCGACCACGCTCACCAAGCGCGGCAAGCAGCTCTTTCGCGGCAACACCCGCGTGCGCCGCATCTACAACCGGGTCGTCTTCGATGAGCTGATCGGCAAAGGCATCGAGCTGCCGTTCGACTATCGCGAGGAGCTCGACGTCGAATGGGCTCCGCATCCGAACTGGTACTGGGTCTGGTCGAAGTACTCGCTGCCGTTCCTGCGGCACGAGTCCGTGCCGCGCGCGACATTCGTCTCCGAGCTCGACGCGGTTCCCGACGATCTCTCGCGCTACGTGCTCAAGCCGCTCTTCTCATTCGCCGGCGGCGGTGTGAACGTCGAGCCCACGCGCGCCGACGTCGCGGCCATTCCGGAAAACGAGCGTCACGCCTGGTGTCTGCAGGAGAAGATCGAATACGAGCCCGCGCTGCAGGCCGCAGACGGCGGCGGCGTGAAGATCGAGATCCGCCTCATGTTCCTGCGTCCCGACGGCGAGGCGAAGCCGATCCTCGCGCAGAACCTGGTCCGCCTCTCCCGCGGAAAAATGCTCGGCGTCGACTTCAACAAGCAGTTCACCTGGGTCGGGTCGAGCGTGGGGATCCACTAGCTCGTAGAGTGGAACTTCACCATCCGCAACTGCCAGTACGGCGTCTGATCTTTTGAGCCGATGTGGCCGTAGGGATAGCCGCTGAACGTCTTCTCGCCGTTCTGTGCCGGGATGCGGCAGGTCGACTCGCCGTAGACGATCGTGCCGTAGCCGATCACTTCGTCCGCGCTCGACCAGATCGTGTAGACGAACGAGCCTTCGTAGTGGCTCGCCGACGCGAGATCGACGAGGAACGACGACACGCCGTACGGTCCGAAGCCGCCGATGAGATAGCCGGGATAGAAGCCGTTCGTGGAGCCGCAGGTCGGCGTCGTCGGTCCGCTGAGATAGCAGGTTGTGAGGCCGCGATTCGCGCCGGCGATGCCGACGAACGCGTCGACCGATGACGTGAGCGCGCTGCCGAGGTTGTAGCTGCCGCCGTCGGCGGCATCGTTCGCAGCGCCGCCCTTGACGACCTTGCGCATCATCGTCACGCCCATCGAGTGCGTCACGATGTCGACCTTCGTTGCGCCGGTGTACGCCTTGACCGCGTTCACGAACGCGCGGAGACGCGTCAGATACGCTTTCGAGTGATATTGCTGCGACGCGAACGCAGAGTTCGCGGGGCCCCAAGTCGTCGTGTAGAGCTCTGCCGACGTGTAGCCCTGGGACTTGAAGTACTCGATGCTCGCGCGCCAGCCGGTGAATGCCGACGAGCCGGTGCCGAGGGCGGAGTCGGAGTTGCCGTGGATGAAGATCACCGGCTGATTCACGACCGCCTGTCCCGCGAACGCACGGCCGCCGTAGCTGCCGCCCGGGACGTCGGCGCGGATGAAGTCGTACGAGCCGTAGCCGTTCGCGGTCAGCCAGCCGCGAAAGTCGGAGCTGAGACCGTAGGCCGGATCGGACTCGAGCTGGGCGCTCGAAACAGCGGCGACGGCAAGCATGAGAAGCAGAAGGACAGAAATACGGATGCGCATGGAGCGCGGATTGTGGCCCAAAACGTGATTGCCGGCAACGCAGAATGCGGCCGTCGATCAACAAGCTCCGCGCCGCCGCCGCTGACTGCAAGGCCTGCGATCTCTGGAAGATCGGAAAGCAGACCGTGTTCGGCGAGGGGAAGCAGTCGTCGCTGATCATGTTCATCGGCGAGCAGCCCGGCGACAAGGAAGACCTCTCCGGACGACCGTTCGTCGGACCCGCGGGCGCTCTCCTCGACAAGGCGCTGGACGAGGCAGGGATCGACCGCGCGAAGGTCTACGTCACGAACGTGGTGAAGCACTTCAAGTGGGAGCCGCGCGGCAAGCGGCGCATTCACAAGAAGCCGAACGCCGTCGAGATCACCGCCTGCCGCCCGTGGCTCGAGGCGGAGATCGAGGCCATCAAGCCCCGCGCGATCATCTGCCTCGGATCGACCGCCGCGCAGGCCGTGATCTCGCCGAAGTTCCGCGTCTCCGTGCAGCGCGGCCAGTTCGTAAAGTCGGAGCTCGCCGAGTATGTGACGGCCACGGTGCATCCGTCTTCGATCCTGCGCGCTCCGACCGACGAGGCGCGGCGCGAGGAGCGAACGCGATTCGTCAACGACCTGAAGAAGATCCGGCGGGCGCTGGGGGCGATCGCGGAGTGACGACCGGCGCCGGCTCCGAGGAGCGATAGCGCTCGAGGTCTTCCCACGCGCGATCGGCAAGAGGCAGTCCCGCGCGTTCGTAGCACGTCGCGCGGATGCGCAACTGCTCGCGCGTCCAGTACGGATTCGGCTCGACCGCGCGCAGCGCGGCGATGGTCTTCGATCCGCAGCCGTCGAACGTCGCGGCAAGCTGGATCAACGCGCCGCGGCGGAAATCGTCGTACTGCTTCGCCGCGAACGGCTGCGCCAGCGCGTCATAGAAAGCGCGCGCCCGGTTCGGACGCGTGCGTCCGAGCTGCACCGCACGCTCGAGTGCGCCGGCGAGCACCGCCTGTTCGCCCCACGGAGATCGCCGCCACAGGGCGAACGCCCGCGTGAGCCGCGCGATGGCTTCATCGGCGTGACCGTCGATCAGGCGGCTCTCCGCGAGCAGCGCCTCCGCCTCGGCGGCAAAACGGCCGCGCGGCGCAAATCTGCCCGGCGTGCCGTCAACCGGGCCGTTTGCCTGCATCTGCCGCGCTGCCGCCGCGATGTAGCCGGCCATGTCGAGCTTCTCACTGAGAGCGCGCGCGAAGCCGAACTCGATCACCGTGTGATCGTCGGTGTTGATCGCCTCCGCTTCTTCCGCGGCCGCGCGCGCGAAGGATTCGTTCGCCACGAGCCGCGACAGAAAACCTTCGGCGGTATCGACGTTCCAGGCATCGCGAATCGCCGATCCGTACGGCTCCGCGGCCAGCCGCGCGCGCAACGCGTTCGCGTCGATTTGTATCGGCTCGCGCGAAGCCAGCAGCATCAGGTCGCCGTCGGTCGTCTTCCACGTCTGCACGTGCGGGAAGACGCCGCCGATGGTCGCGTAGATGGTCTGCAGCGTGGCCGTGTCGATGCCGTACATCTGCAGCCACTGCGCGAAGTAGCCGCCGCGGTTCAGCCGCAGCGCCGCAGCCTCGTAGAAGTCGCGCGTGAAGAGGCTGGCGATGCCGGCGCGATACGGATTCGACGGCTCGGAGGCGATGAGGTCGTAGCGGCGATCGCTGGTGAGGAGCATCTCCCGCGCGTCGGCGATGGTGATGTGGACCTTTGGATTCGACATCGCGCCGGCGTTCACGTCGCGGCATGCGCGCGCGACGTCGAGCACGACCGGTTCGAGCTCGGCGACGTCGACGCGCTGCATCGACGGAATCGCCGCGAGCCAGCCGGCCGTGCTGCCGGTGCCGAGACCGATCACCAGCGCGCTGCGCGGATTGGGGTGCAGCGCCGCGGGAGCGACGCCGAGCATCACCTGCGTGCCCGCGTCGCCAACCGCCGAGCCGTCGGTCTTGCCGTTGATGAGAAACGCGATGTCCGTGTCCCCGACCAGCGCGACACTGCTCTCGCGCCCGTCGCGCTCCCACACCACCACCCGGCGCGCGCGGGTAGTCCATGAGTGCAGCTCATTGCGCGTCTGCGGCAACACCGCGCGTCCTGCGCCGATGCCGCTGTGACGCCACACCGCCGTCGGCCCCGCCGCGAACACACATGCGACCGCGATCACCGCGACGAGCGCAGCACGCCGCGCGAAAACGATCGAAAGCGCGGCGAGAAGAACGATCACGACACGCCACACTCCCGGTGCCGAGAGCAGCGGGAGCAGACCGAACCCGCCCGCGAGCGATCCCGCGATCGCACCGCCGGTGTTCCACGCATACGCGGCGCCGATCTGCCGCCCGACGTTTTCGCGTCCCTCGCCGAGCAGCGCGATGAGTAGAGGAAACTGAATGCCGGCGATGAACGCGGCGGGAAAGACGACGATCAGCGTGACGATCGTCCAGCCGAGCACGTAGCCGCCGAAGCCGCTCACGCCGAGGCCGCGAAGGACGTTCGCGAAGATCGCGAGCCGGTCGCCGAGGGCGAATGGCAACCCGATCGCCAGCGCCTCGAGCGCGCACGTGACCGCGAACGCGTTTGCGGTCGCGCCGCCCTTGCGCAGAAGCGCGTACGTCGTCCCGCCGAGCCCGATCCCCGCCAGCGCCACCGCGAGAATCAACCCGAACATGTACGTCGTCCCGCCGAGAATCGGCGAGAGCATCCGGTACCACACCAGCTCCATGAGCAGAAAGGCGAAGCCGGTGAGGGCGGAGGCGGCGTAGAAGGTTCCTGTGGAGCGGCGGGCTTCAGCCCGCCGACCGTCAGAACCCGGCGGGCTAAAGCCCGCCGCTCCACCAGACCGTGCGATCGACCGCGCGATCACCCCCACGATCACATTCACCAGCACCGCCATCAGCAGCGTCCGGCGATTGCCGAAGGTCTCCAGCAGCACGAACGTCGAAAGCAGCGTGCCGGCGACGGCGCCGAGCGTGTTGACGCCGTACAGCAGCGCCACCGCGCGGCGGCCGGTGTCGTCACTGGTCTCGATGGCGCGCGCGGCGGCGGGGAGCGTGCCCCCCATCAGAAACGTCGCCGGGCCGAGCACGACCAGCGACAGGAGGAGCCGCAGAAACGTCGCGCCGACGGTGCCGAGGTGCGGAGAGCCGCCGCTGCTGAAGTAGACCTTTGCGACGAGCCATAAAAGCAGCGGCGACAGGGCGGCCGCGGCCGCGATCAGCAACTCCAGGTGCGCGTAAAACGCGAGCGGACGCTCCTTCGCGTCCGCGCGCTTGCCGAGGATCGCGCTGCCCGCCCCGAGGCCGGCCATGAAGATCGCCAGCACCGCGCCGGTCGCGTAGGTCGACGCGCCGAAGATCAGCCGGAATTGGCGCAGCCAGACCGTCTGATAGATCAGCGCGCAGAAGCCGGACAGGAACAGGAGTCCGGCGACCTTCCAGTGACCGCGCGTCATGGCGTCGCGGCGCAGGAATACTGGCGCAGCGTCGCGAGCAGCGCGTTACCGAGCGCGGAGAGGTCCTTCGGCATCGGCAGCGGCGCGCTGATCCACTCCGTCTCGTACGTCTTCGTCGCGGTGGTCAGCGTCAGGTTGTGCTGGATGCGGTCGCAGCACTTGTTCTGCGGTGAATACGAGCGCTTCCACTCGTGCGGACGCGCGTCCGCGAGCAGTTCGTCATACTGCTTCAGCTCGGCTTCGCTCGCCTCTGCCGAGCACTGCACGCCATTCGGCATCTTCAGGTTCAAGGCGCCCTTCGAATCGAGCGTGATCGACCCGCTTCCGCGCCCGGTAAAGCCGCCGCTCGTCGTCAGTTCGAGCTTCCACGGCCGCTTCACGCCGGTCAGCGCGCAACCGAACAGAATCAGCGGAATGAGGAGCGCGAGTCGGGAACGCATGCGGGCATTCTCCACGTTGTAGAGTTTGCACGCAAAAGACGCACGAAAATATGCGATTTCTTGCAGCCTGAAGTGCGCCATCGTACACTCGCCTCACCACACGAATGTCCGTCCGAACGACCATTTTCCCGCGCCGCTCCTCGGCGAACATGCTTCCTGGGAGAACGGAAATGAAGGAGCAGGCTCATGCCAAACGTCCCTAACGACAAACTCAAAGCCGCCGAAACCGCGCTGACTCAGATCGAGCGCCAGTTCGGCAAAGGCTCGATCATGCGGCTCGGCGCGAAGGAGTTCGCGGCGGTCAGCTCGATCTCGACCGGCTCGATCGGCGTCGACGCCGCATTGGGCATCGGCGGCGTTCCGCGCGGCCGCATCGTGGAGATCTTCGGACCCGAGTCGTCGGGCAAAACGACGCTCTCGCTGCACATCATCGCCGAGGCGCAGAAGGTCGGCGGGCTGGCCGCGTTCATCGACGCCGAGCACGCGCTCGACGCGGAGTACGCGAAGAAGCTCGGCGTCGAGATCGACAACCTCCTCGTCTCGCAGCCCGACTCGGGCGAGCAGGCGCTGGAGATCGCCGAGGTGCTGGTGCGCTCGGCGGCGATCGACGTGATCGTCATCGACTCCGTGGCCGCGCTCGTGCCGCGCGCGGAGCTGGAAGGCGAGATGGGCGACCATCAGATGGGTTTACAGGCACGATTAATGTCACAGGCACTGCGTAAATTAACAGGTGTCGTTTCTAAATCAAAAACGTGCCTCATTTTCATCAATCAGATCCGCGAGAAGATCGGTGTGATGTTCGGCAATCCCGAGACGACCACCGGCGGCCGGGCCCTGAAGTTCTACTCGTCGGTCCGCCTCGACATTCGCCGCACCAATCAGATCAAGGAAGGCGAAGAGGTCGTCGGCTCGCGCGTGAAGGTGAAGGTGGTCAAGAACAAGGTCGCCGCACCGTTCCGCCACGCGGAGTTCGACGTCGGCTACGGCGAGGGCATCTCCAAGACCGGCGAGCTCCTCGACATCGGGATCGAGAACAAGATCATCGAGAAGTCCGGCTCGTGGTTCTCCTACGGTGACGTCCGCCTCGGTCAGGGCCGCGAGAACGCGAAGCTGTTCATCAAGGAGAACGTCGATCTCTCCGCCGAGATCGAGCAGAAGGTCCGCAAGTTCCTCGGCATCGGCGGCCCCGAGCTGACGGTGATCGAGGGCGGCGAGCCCGCGACGCCCGCCAAAGCGGAGCGGATGGTCCGGAAGTAACCCTATTTCCTGCGAATCGTAATGTCGGCACCCACGGTCCATAGGCGAACGCGGGTGCCGCCTGATCCGTTTCTCCCGGTCGCAGTGACCACGTTCATCGTGCGGAACCAGTGACGGCGCGTCGTCTGGCGGATGGTCAGCGGAAAGTCGCTGATGATCCTGTGCGGCCGGCCGTCGGAATCCTGCTCCAGCTCGACCTCGAAATCCGCGGCGAAATCCTTCGGCAGCGTCACTTCGATCGATCCGCCCATCGAGGAGATCTTGATGTCGCGCCCGTCGCCCGCGCCGAGGACCTCCACTTCGACATTGCCGCCCATCGTGCCGGCGTCGAGCGATCCCTGCAGGCGATCGACGTAGATGTTCCCGCCCATGGTCTTGGCCACGACCTCGCCGCCGGCGCGGTCGACGCGGATGTCGCCGCCCATCGTGCGCAGCACGGCGCCCGCGGGAGCGCTGTCGACTTCGATGTTGCCGCCCATCGAGTTGCGTACGATTCTCGAGTCGGCGCTCAAGGTCGCCGGAATCAGCAGAAGCAGGAATGCGAGATACTTCATCGGTTTCCCCCGTCGTGGCTCTAACGTTCCTTACGGCTTCCGGGTTAACAAGTTTTCCATGCGTCTCGATCAGGCCATTCCCCAGAGATACCCGCAGCTCTCGCGCCGCAAGGCGCGGCAGCTCATCTCCGAGCGGCGCATCCTCGTCAACGATCGTCCCGTCGGCGTGGCCTCGCGCGAGGTGAGCGACGGCGACCGCATCACCATCGTCGAAGATCTTCCCGAGATCGAGATCCTGCGCGAAGAGCGCGACTGGCTCGCGGTGAACAAGCCCGCGGGAATGGCGACGCAGCCGATGCGCGAGCGCGACCAGCGCTCGCTCGAAGAGCTGATGCGCGTGAAGTACCGCGACGTCTATGTCGTGCACCGCATCGACACGCAGACCAGCGGCGTAGTCGTGTTCGCGCGCACACGCGACGCCGCGGCGCGGCTGTCAGCGCTGTTCGCATCGCGCGAGATTCGAAAGATCTACCTCGCGGTGATCGAGGGCTCGATCGAGCACGAGCTGACGATCGAGTCGCCGATCGGCGGCAAGGACGCGCATACGGTCGTCCGCCCGCTGCGCCGCATCGACGACACGACGCTGATCGCCGCGGAGATTCTCACCGGCCGCACCCACCAGATCCGCATCCATCTGAAGTCGATCGAGCGGCCGGTCGTCGGCGACCGCCGCTACGGCTCCTCGATGCCCGCGCCGCGCATGCTCCTGCACTCCTGGCAGCTCGAGCACGCTTCCCTCGGCACGATCACCGCCCCGCCGCCCGGCGACTTTCCGCCGCTCTGATACGATCCGCGCCGCTATGGAAGAGATGACCATCCGCGCCACGACCGTCATCTGCGTGCGCCGCGACGGGCAGGTGGCGATGGCGGGCGACGGCCAGGTCACCATCGGCAACACGGTCATGAAGCACGGCGCGGCGAAAGTGCGACGCCTCTATCACGACAAGATCCTGGCCGGCTTCGCCGGCTCCGCGGCCGACGCCTTCGCACTCTTTTCCCGCTTCGAGGGAAAGCTCGAGGAGTACCGCGGCAACATGGAGCGCTCGGTCGTCGAACTGGCGAAGGACTGGCGGATGGACAAGTACCTGCGGCAGCTGCAGGCGTTCCTGATCGTCGCCAACAACGAGCGCGCGTACCTCATCTCCGGCACCGGCGACCTGATTCAACCCGACGACGGCATTCTCGCGATCGGCTCCGGCGGCCCGTTCGCGCTGGCCGCGGCGCGTGCGCTGATCTCGCACACACAGCTGACGGCGACGCAGATCGCCGAGGAGTCGCTGCGCATCGCGTCGCAGATCTGCATCTACACGAACGACAACATCACGGTCGAGAGTCTCTGATGGTCATCCACCTTCCCGCTCCAACCGACGACGCCGTGCTGAACGCCGAACGGCTCACGCCGAAGGAGATCGTGCGCGAGCTCGACAAGTACATCGTCGGCCAGCGCGCGGCCAAGCGCGCGGTCGCGATCGCGCTGCGCAACCGCTGGCGGCGGCAGCAGCTCCCGGCGGAGCTGCGCGACGAAGTCGCGCCGAAGAACATCATCATGATCGGACCCACCGGCGTCGGCAAAACCGAGATCGCGCGCCGCCTCGCACGGCTCACCCGCTCTCCGTTCATGAAGATCGAAGCGTCGAAGTTCACCGAGGTCGGCTACGTCGGCCGCGACGTCGAGTCGATCGTGCGCGACCTCACCGAGATCGGCGTGAAGCTCGTGCGCGACGAGAAGAACCGCCTTGTGCGCGAAGCCGCCGAGCGCAACGTCCGCGAGCGCATCCTCGACATCCTGCTTCCCGACTCCCGTCCGCCTCGCGCGCGTCCCGCGTTCGTCAACGCGCCCGAGCCGGAAGAGTCGAACACCGACACGCGCGAGAAGCTCGGACGCTGGCTCGACGAGGGCAAGCTCGACGAGCGCGAGATCGAAGTGGAGGTCAAGGAACAGCAGTTCCCGTCGTTCGAGATCTTCACGCCGCAGGGCGTCGAGGAGATGGGCGTGAACGTGAAGGACATGCTGCCCGGCCTCTTCGGTGGCCGCTCGAAGCGGAAGAAGATGCGCATCGGCGAGGCGCGCGAGATCCTGATCCAGGAAGAGGCGGAGAAGCTCGTCGACCAGCAGAACGTCGCCCGGGAAGCCATCGAGCGCGTGGAGCAGAGCGGCATCGTGTTCCTCGACGAGATCGACAAAATCGCCGGCCGCCAGAACGCCTCCCATGGCCCCGACGTCTCCCGCGAAGGCGTGCAGCGCGACCTCCTCCCCATCGTCGAAGGCACGACCGTCAACACCAAGTACGGCATGGTGAAAACGGATCACATCCTCTTCATCGCCGCCGGCGCCTTCCACGTCTCCAAACCCTCGGATCTCATCCCCGAGCTCCAGGGCCGCTTCCCCATCCGCGTCGAGCTCGAGTCGCTCACCGAAGGCGACTTCGAGCGCATCCTCCGCGAGCCCAAAAACGCCCTGACGACGCAATACACGGCCCTGCTCGCGACCGAGGGTGTGACTCTGACCTTCGACGACGGGTCAGTGCGCGAGATCGCCCGATATGCCGCAATCGTGAACGAGAAAACCGAAAATATCGGCGCCCGCCGCCTGCACACGATTCTGGAGCGCTTGCTCGACGAACTCTCGTTTGACGCCTCTGAAATGAACGGCCAGCAGATCCTGATCGACGCCGCGTATGTCGAACGCGTTCTGGCGGATGTGGTGGGGGATGAGGATTTGTCTAGGTACGTTTTGTAGCCTCCCAGTCTCCTGGCCTCCTAGTCTCCTAGGGTAAGATTGGACCTCTCCACACGCCCGCGAGCGTTCGCGTCGCGCCCCTGCGCCGTTCATCATGAAAAATTCATTCCGCCAACTATTCGTGTGGGAGGCGTCAGTCGATCTTGCCGTTCGAGTGGTCGAACTGGCAGATCGCCTGATCGCACAGAAGCGATTTGCCATCGCCGATCAGATCGTCCGATCGTCCTTTTCCATCCCGAGCAACATCGCGGAAGGGCAAGGGCGTTGGACGACACGTGATCGCCGTCATTACCTCGTTCAGGCGCGCGGCTCAGTGTACGAGCTTGAAACGCAACTAGAAATCATCACCCGTGCAGGGCTTGCCAACGTAGATGCCGCCATCTCAACACTCGTCGCACGCATCGGCATCGGCCTGACAAGAATGATCGTTCGCCTCCCTCCTTCCCAGGAGACCAGGAGGCTAGGCGACTAGGAGACTGTCTTCTTAAACGCCCTCGCACTAACCAAAATCAACACCGCGGAAATCGCCAGCAACGCAAACACCGGTTCAAACAGGTCCGCGAACGAGGCGCCGCGGATGACGATGCCGCGGGCGATGCGGATGAAGTGTGTCGCAGGCAGCACATACGAGATCACGCGCAAGGGCAGTGGCAGCGAGGCGATGGGGAAGATGTAGCCGGAGAGGAGGACACTCGGGAGCATGATGCCCATGGCCATCTGCATCGCTTCCATCTGCGAGCCGGCGCGCGAGGAGATGAGCAGGCCGAAGGACAGGAGCGCCAGCAGGTAGACCGAGGAGAGAGTGAGCAGGAGGATGACGCTGCCGTTGAAGGGGACCTGAAACAGGAAGCGCATCAGGAGGAGCACGACCACCAGCGTCGTGTAGGCGACTCCCATGTAGGGGAGTATTTTTCCGAGCACCACGGCCAGCGGCGAGACGGGGGTGACCATGAGCTGCTCGAGCGTGCCGCGCTCGCGCTCTTTCACGATCGCGAAGGCCGAGAGGATCGTCCCCGAAAACGTCAGCAGGATCGCGATCAGGCCGGGGATCAGCAGGTTCGCGCTGCGCATGTCGGGGTTGAACATCATGATCGGATGGGCGTCGATGCGCGGCTGCACGCCCGCGTGCGCGATCAGCTCGCGGATCGCGTTCTGCAGCACGACGCCATTCGCCGCGGACAGCGCCTGCGACGCCACGCTGGAATCGCTGCCGTCGATCAGCACCAGCACATCCGCTTCGCGTCCCGCGGCGAGATTGCGCGCGTAGTCGGGCGGAATCTCGATCGCCACCTGTGCGTGGCCGGCCACGATCACGTGCTGCAATTCGGCGCGCGAGGAGACGTAGCCGTTCACACTGAGATAGGACGTCGCGCCGAACTGCTCGATCAGACGCCGGCTCTCCTGCGTCCGGCTCTGGTCGAACACCACCGTCGGGATGTTGCGCGCGGTCATGTCGATCACGCCGAAGAGAATCAGCTCGAAGATCGGGACCGCCAGCGCGAACATCAGCGTGACGCGATCGCGCATCATCTGCGTCAGCTCTTTCCGGAATACCGCACCGAACCCGTTCATGAGTGCACCTCGGTGAGCCGCACGAACACGTCCTCGAGCGTCGGCAGGATGTCGCGCACCGAAACGGAACTGATCCCGAACGCCTCCAGGTCGGCATCGATCTTCTCGTTCGACACGTTCTCATCGACGAGCAGGTGCAACGACGTACCGAAGATCGTCACCGCGTGCACGTACGGCAGCGTGCGCGCAGACGCCATCAGCACCGCGACACCTTCCTTGCACACTGCTTCGACGCGCCGCATGCCCTCGGGCGTCACTTCCGGCATCTCCTTCAGATCTTCCGGATGGCCGCTGACGATCAGCTTCGAGAGATAGAGATACGCGACCGTCCCGCAACGCTCGGCCTCGTCCATGTAGTGCGTCGTCACGAGCATCGTCACGTTCGCGGCGGCGAGTCCGAACAACAGGTCCCACAGCTCTCGGCGCGCGACCGGATCGATTCCGGCGGTCGGCTCGTCGAGAAACAGAACGCGCGGCTTGTGCATCAGCGCGGCAGCGAGCGCGAGGCGCTGTTTCCAGCCGCCGGACAGCGCTCCGGCGAGACGATCGCGATACGGCGCGATGTGCGTCAGCTCGATCGCCCACTCCTTCCGTTCCTTCCGCTCCGAGCCGCGCAGGCGATAGATCGCGCTGAAGAAGTCGAGGTTCTCGTCGACGGTGAGATCGCGATAGAGCGAGAAGCCCTGCGAGACGTAGCCGATGTGCCGGCGGACCTCCTCCCCTTCTTTCTCGACGTCGAAGCCGTCGACGGTCGCACTTCCCGCCGTCGGCGCCAGGAGGCCGCAGAGAATGCGGATCAGCGTCGACTTGCCGGAGCCGTTCGGTCCGAGGAGTCCGAAGATCTCGCCGCGCCGCACCTGCAGCGTGACGTCGTTCAACGCGCGGACGTGGCCGAAGTCCTTGGTCACGCCCTGCACGTCGATGCCGATCTCCTGGCTCACTCCGCGCGTCCTTTCACGCCGAGGTCGACCTCGGCGGCCATGCCGGCCTTGAGGCGCGCATCGGGATCGGTCACCACCTTCACGCCGAACACCTGCTCCGCGCGTTGTGCCCGCGTCTGCACGTTGCGCGGCGTGTACTCGCCTTCGCTGGAGACGGTTGCCACGCGCGCCGGGAACCAGACGTCCGGGAACGTGTCGACGCGCACGCGCACCGGCATGTTCACGCGCACCAGGCCGAGGAGCGTTTCGGGGACGTAGATGCGCACCCAGAGCTCGCTCGGCTCGAGAATCTCGGCGACGGTCTGGTTCGGCGCGACGATATCGCCGGGGCGGAGGCCGAATGACTGCACGATTCCGGTGACGCTCGAGCGCACGACCGTTTCGTCGCGCTGCTTCATCAGCGTCGCCAGATGCCGCTCCTGCTGTTCCGCCTGTGCGCGCGCGGCGGCGATGTCTTCCTTACGCGATCCTCCGCGCAGCACGCGCAGATCCTCGGCCGACGTCTTGGCCTTCGTCGCCGCCTGGTCGAGCATCTCCTTCGACACGATTCCCGCCGAATAGAGCGACGCGAGGCGGCGGCGCTCGCGCTCGTCGTTCTCCGCGATCGCCGCGGCCTTGCGGATCTCCTCGTCGCGCGGCCCGTTCAGCGCCTTCGCGAGACTCGCGCGCGCCACGGCAATTGCGGCCTGCTGCTCGGCGATCTGGCGGTCGAGCGTCTCCGTTTCGAGCGTCACCAGCGTCTGGCCGGCGGCGACCTGCGAGCCCTCATCGACGTGGACGCGGGTCACGCGTCCGCCCACGAGCGAGCCGACGTTCACCGTCCGCGCCTCCAGCGTTCCGGCGAGGACGAGCGGCTTCGGCTGTTGTTGTTTGCGGACGTACAGCAGCGCCGCGGCCGCGGCGGTCAGGACGGCCAGAGCCACCACGATTCGGAGCACGACTTTTCTTTTGGACGGCAAGAGCACCTCCGTGGAGCGGCGGGCTCTCAGCCCGCCGGAAAAGAAAACGGGGGGCTGAGAGCCCCCCGCTCCACAGGGACGAGCGAAATTAGAACGACACTTTGGCGGCGAGCTGCATGATGCGGGGGCCGGCGGAGACGGTCGGGGTGCCGAAGGCGGCCAGCTTCGTGAGCGTGTTCGTGCCGGCGGTGTACGAGTAGTACGTGCGATTGATGTTGCTCACGTTCGAGCGATTGAGCGCGTTGAAGACCTCGGCGATGAGCTGCAGGCGCACGCCGCCGAAAGCGAAGTCGCGCGTCACGCGCGGATCGATCGAGAGCTGCGACGGCAGGCGCATCGAGTTGCGGAGGAAGCCCGGCGCGATCTCGTTCGCGATGTTGCCGTCGTTGTTCAGGTCCGCGTTCACGACCGGCGTGAACGGCTGGCCCGACTGGTAGCTGGCGATGCCGCTGATCGTCCAGCCCGAGGCCAGCGCGCGCACCCAGCCGCTGCTGAGGCCCTGCGCGTACGAGTCGAGCGACCAGACGCCGCTCAGCACGATGCGATGGCGTACATCGTTGTCGCCGTAGGTGTAGTCGGTGCGGAAGTCGCCCGGGTCGGAGACGAACTTCGCGTCGTCGGTGCCGGGAACGACCGCGGTCGCATCCGGCTTGTCGTCCTTCACCGTCGAGTAGGTGTAGGCGAGGCGCGCCTGCCAGTTGCGCGAGAAGCGCTTCTGGACGTCGAGCGTGAGGCCGTCGTAGCGCGACTTCGCGCTGCTCTGGAACTCGATGATGCGGGCGAAGTTGTTGAAGCGCCGCCCGAAGTAGCGCTTGTACTGGATCGGCGAGCCGCCGGCGATGTTCGAGGCCTGGATGCCGGGGTTGGCGATGTTGATGTCGACGGAGCGCGTGAGGTTGTCGCCGCGCACGTACTGGTAGGTCGCGCCGACGAGCACGTCGTTGTTGATCGCATGCTCGACCGCGAGGCTGCCCTGATGCACTTCCGGGTTCTCATAGTCGTTGTCGAACACGAGGATGGTCGGCTTCGGAATCGTGGCGCCGGTCGGGATCGACGAGTAGATGTTCGGATACGCCGGGATCAGGCTGCCGGTGAAGGTGATGGTCTGCACGTTGATGCCGTTGTTCGAGTGCGCGGTGCCGATCACGATCGCAGGCGTGCGTCCGAAGAAAATGCCGTAGCCGCCGCGCACGACGGTGCGGCTGTCGCCACCCGGCGTCCACGCGAAGCCGACGCGCGGCGCGAGGTTGTTGTCATCTTCGGGAATGACCGACGTGTCGATGCCGGCCGAGAGCAGCTCGCCGTCGGGATTCTTCACGTCCGGCTGGGCGATGTCCTGGAAGTCGTAGCGCAGTCCCGCGGTGAGGGTGAGGGACTGATTGACGTGCCATTCGTCCTGCGCGAAGAAGCCGAGCTCGGAGACGTCGGGGTGCGTCGTCGCGCCGCTGGTGCCGGGGCCGGCGAAGGCCTGCAGGAAGCGCGACGGCTTGTTGTTCGCGAAATCCGCCAGGCTGTTGAAGCGGTACGTGCCGGCGAAGTTGCCGGGGAAGTAGTTCAGGATCTCGTCGTGAAGGTAGTCGAAGCCGCCCTTCAGCGTGTGAGTATTGAAGAGATACGTGGCAGTGTCGGCAAACTGCATGCGCTTGATGGTCGTCTCGCGCGGGCTGAACGTGTTCTGTCCGAAGCGGAAGATCGTGACGCCGTTGTGCAGGATCTCGGTCTCCGGCGCGGAGATGTTTGCCTCGCCCGGCTCGCGATCCTTCGCGTACTGCGCGCGCGCCTCGTTGAAGAACGCCGAGCCAGTGGTCGTGGTGAACACCGCGGACAGTGTGTCGGTGTTCACCAGCGAGTTGCCGGTGTGCTCGACGGAATTGATCGTGTTGCCGTTCTCGAAGTTCTGGCCGACGAACTCCTGGCGGTTGTAGCGCATGGAGAGGTGCGCGTTCGTGAGCAGCTCGTGATCGGTCTTGACGAGATAGACGTCCTGGTCCTGCTTGCGGACGTAGTCCGCCGCGTGCGTGAGCAGCAGGTCGTAGCCGCGCTGATCGTCGGGCGTGGCGATGTTGACCGCGCCGCCGCCGCCGATGATGACCGGATTGGGCACGTCGTTGCGCTGCGCGTCGTAGTTCACGAAGAAGAAGTGCTTGTCGCGCTGGATCGGACCGCCGGCGCTGAAGCCGTACTGGTCGAAGTGGTACGGGCTCTTCACGCGGTTGTTGATCTCGTTGATGTAGTCGTTGGCGTTGTAGCGCTTGTCGCGCAGGAAGTAGAACAGCGTGCCGTCGAGCTCGTTCGTTCCCGACTTGGTGACGACGTTGATCACCGCGCCGCCGGCGCGGCCGTACTCGGCTGAATACGCGTTGGCGTTGACCTGAAACTCTTTCACCGCGTCCTGTGAGAACTGATACGGCGCGCGGCCGGAGCCGGTGCGTCCGAGAGCCTGGCCGAAGAAGGTGTTGTCGTTGTTCGCGCCGTCGATGACGAGCGAGTTGAGCGTACCGCGCTGGCCGGCGAAGCTGATGTCGCCGAGGCGGACGTCCTTGACCACGCCGGGCGTGGTGAGGACGAAGTCGATGAAGTTGCGGCCGTTGGTCGGCAGGTTCTGAATCGACGTCTCATTGACGACGGAGCTGACCTGCGTCCTCTCGGTCTCGACGAGCGGCGCTTCCGCGCTCACGGTCATCGTCTCCGCGACGCCGACTTTCATCTTGAAGTCGAGCGAGACGTCGCTGCCGACGTTGACCACGACCTTCTCGCGCCGCACCGGCTGGAAGCCTTCCAGCTGCGCCTCGACGCGGTACGTGCCGGGGATCAGCAGCGCGAGCTGATACGAGCCGACGGCGTTGGTCACGGTGTTGCGCGACGCGCCCGTGGCGACGTTCGTAGCTGTGACGGTGACGCCGGGGAGCGCGGCGCCGGAATCATCCGAGATGGTGCCGGAGATCGAGCCGGTGCTGCTCTGCGCGAACGCGCTGAACGGAACGAGAAGACAAACGATTAGCAGTGCGGAGAGTCCACGTAGACGCATCTGGAGCTCCTTCATGTTGCATCGGACGATTGGTCCTCCAGAATATCATTTCCCCGCCATGACCATCGCCACCGTCAACCCCGCCACCGGAGAAACCGACGCGACCTTC